>Ga0209930_1000102_pt1 | contig 392111 bp, 373 predicted proteins | sample ThiBiot_500_biof_2_FD_183948 | JGI IMG/M metagenome (GOLD analysis project Ga0209930, IMG submission 183948) | Wastewater bioreactor microbial communities from Cape Town, South Africa - Thiocy_cont_500_biof (SPAdes) | ecosystem: Engineered > Bioreactor > Thiocyanate-remediating >...
GTTCTGCCGCCTCAAGGACTTCCGCCGCATCGCCACGCGCTACGATAAACGTGCCGACATCTTCATGTCGGCCGTCTGCATCGCTGCCGCAATAACCTGGTGGACGGCCAATTGAGTCTCGACCCTAAAGCGCCTCGTCGACCGGCCGCGCCAGCGCAACCTGCTTCTGATCGGCTTGGGCGGCGTCGGCATAATGGGACTTGCATTCGCGCAAGCCATGTTCAAGCAGAAGGTATCGGTCGCGGACCTGAGCGCGGCTGCGCGGGAGACCGCGCTTGCGAACGGCGCGGCGGTCGCCTACGACCCATCGGAAGCCGATATCGCCCGGCGCATCATCAAGGAAAACGACGGAGGCTTCGACGCTGTCGTCGATTTCGCCGGCAGCGAAAAATCGCTGAACTTTGCGGTCTCGACCGTCGCTCGCGGCGGAAAGATCGTGGTCTCAGGGTTGATGGGCGGCAATTCCAACCTCCCGATCGTTCAATGGATTTACAAGCGCATGACCATTGAAGGCTTCATGGTCGGCACACTTGCCGAGGCGCGGGAGGTAATGGCGCTGGCGCGATCCGGCAGGATCAAGCCGCCCCCTGTGAGGGAGGAGCCGATGGGTGACGCCCGGAAATGGATGGAGCAGTTGCGGGCTGGCAAGGTGGTTGGCCGCGTCGTGTTCAAGAATTGACGGACGAACCGGACGAGCACGACACCCTACTCGCAAAACGAGTATGTCTCGCGCGCCGCCAGCCTCAATTAAGCCTCAGCCCTTCCGGATTTGTGGCGCAATGCGACCCCAGTATTTCCTGACAATTTGGCGAAAACGCCATCGCGTTCATCTCGTCATTTACCGGGGATGCTCATGTCAAACCGTTCGGGGAAATTGCTTTCAACCTTTTTTATCGCATCGTTCGCCGGCAGCATGCTCGCGATCGCCGCGCACGGTCCGGCACGCGCGGACGATAGCTGCCTGCCGGGTCCGAAAGCCACAACTCCGCGCGGTAGCCATTGGTACTATCGCATCGAGCCGGGAACGAAACGTCAATGCTGGTACCTCAGCGCAGAACGCGGCAAGATCGCCCAGAAACCTGCTGCCAAGCCGCGATCACCTGCTCCGGCGCCGGACAAACTGGCCGAGACGCCTGCGGCGCCATCCTTGCAACCGTCCGTCGCCAACGCCCGCGCGGAATTCGACGACGTGGCGCGCAATCAAGCCAACGCCAGCTCTTCGCCGCCGGCCGACACGACTTTCACAAGTGTGACTTCCACAAGTGTGCATGAGCAGGCGAGCACCAGCCCCTCGCCAGCCGACACGGCTCCGTCAGCCGAAGCGCAGACCGTCGATACCGCGCCAGCGGCCGTGACCGCGCGCTGGCCCGATCCGGCAAACACCACGGCTCCGCCGATCCAGATGGCGGAGCAACAACAGCCGACCGCGCCGGAAACCGTGACGTCCGACCCGCAGTTGCAGAACGATCAGACGCCGCCCGCGGTCGCAACCGCGCCAGCTCCGCAGTTCCTGGCCGAACGCAGCGAGCCCGGCCCCGCCGTCGGCATCGTCCGCGCTCCGGAATCCGAGCCAGCGTCGTATTCGATACTGTTCCTACTGGGCGGGCTGGCCATCGCCCTGGGCTTCGCGGGAATTCTCGGATTTGCGATCGTCAGGTTGGGAAGCCTGAGCGACGTCATGCGCACCCTTCCTCGATCGGAAGCTAGAGGGGACGTGGTCGATACCGGGCTCGTTCCGCCATGGCAGCGGCGTACTACCGACGTCGCGCCGACACCGGCCCGCGATCCTCTCCGCGCGCGGAGGGAGATCGAGGCGCAATCGCGCGACATCATGGAACTCCTGTCGCGAGCCTCGCGCGGAGCGGCGACGTAGCGATTATGACTCGAGTTGCTTCTGCAGTTCGCGCACGAACGCCGTCAACCCCGTACGGCGTGCGCGCTTGAGCCGCTCAGCTTTCAGGATCGAGTGCACCTCGGCAAAGGCTTCATCGACATTCTGGTTGATGACGATGTAGTCGTATTCCGCCCAATGGCTCAGTTCATGCGCGGCGCGGTCCATTCGTCCGCGAATGACATCGTTGGAATCCTGGGCGCGGGTGTGCAGACGGCTTTCGAGGTCGGCCGCGGACGGCGGCAGAATGAAGACGCTGACCACATCCGCTCGGGCTTTCTCGCGCAATTGCTGCGTACCCTGCCAGTCGATGTCGAACAGCACGTCACGACCTGATGACAGCGCCTCCTCCACCGGGATGCGCGGCGTACCGTAGCGATTGTCGAATACTCTGGCCCACTCCAGCAACTCACCGCGCTGGACCATCTGCTCGAAAGCCTCATTGTCGACGAACCTGTAGTCGCGTCCGTCGACCTCGCCCGGCCGCATCGGTCGCGTGGTGGCGGAGACCGACAGGGTCAAACCCCGGACACGCTCGATCAACAGCCGCGACAGCGTGGTCTTGCCCGCTCCGGAAGGCGACGACAGCACGAACATCAGGCCGCGCCGTTCAACTCCATCGAAGCTCTGGCGGTGAGCAGCCATCGATCACTCCAAATTCTGGACCTGTTCGCGAAACTGCTCGACGACGTTTTTCATCGCAAGGCCAATGTTGGTCAATTCGAGGTCGTTCGACTTCGAACAGCAGGTGTTCACTTCCCTGTTGAATTCCTGCGCGAGAAAATCGAGCCGCCGTCCGACCGGGCCGCCTCCTCCGATCAATTCCCGCGCCTGCGAAACATGCGAGGCAATGCGGTCGAGTTCTTCGCGGATGTCGGCCCTCGCGGCGATCAACACGGCTTCCTGATTGAGCCGGTCCTGATCGAAGCGGTCCGATGTCTCGAGCAGTGCGGCTATCTGTTCGGCGAGCCGTGCTTTCACCGCTTCCGGCCGCCGGCCGGGCACGGCCTCCGCCTTGCACGCAAGACCTTCAATCTCATCCATCCGCTGCAAAAGGATCTGGCCGAGCGCCACGCCCTCACGCTCGCGCATATCGATCAGGCTAAGCAATGCCTGTTCGAAAGCCTCGGCGACGGCGGCCTTCGCGGCCTGCTCTTCCACCTCGTTCGCTTCCGGTTCAACGACTTCAAGAACACCCTTGATCGACAGCAATCCGTCGATACTGGGCGCGACCGCATCGATCCTGCCCGACAAATCGGCGGCGACCTTCAGGATAGACGCCAGCACGTCCTCGTTGATACGTATGACGGAAGCGGCATTGCTGCGCTTCACGGTCAGATTGGCGTAGACGGTGCCGCGAGCCAACACCTGGGCCGACCGCCTGCGCACCGTTGCATCGATATCGTCCCAGCCCTGCGGCAGCCGTGTTCGAAAATCGAATCCCTTGGCGTTCACCGATTTCAATTCCCATTCGAACGCATAAGGCCCGCTGGCGCCGTGGCTTCGCGCAAAGCCGGTCATGCTCGACAACGCCATCGCGTGGTTTTCTCCGAAGCGTTTTAGATCTGAAATTCGTGGGAACGGACGTTCCCACGTTAGAGTGTTTCCGAGCGAAGTGAAATCCGCTTTCCGGGTCAAACCCGGTCGCCGCGTGACATACGGCGTCTATTGCTGGATCGTATTCCGCGAAGGATTCGTCGCGCCCGGCCGGGTCCGTTTCCGCGGCGCTGGTTTAGCGGCAGGCTTCTCTTCCACCACGTCCGCATCCGCCGCTGGCGGTGCCGTTGCCGCCGCCGGTGGCTGCGATGTCGACTGCGGGGGCGATTGCGGCGGATCGTCCGCCGGCTCGGCCGTATCGTTCTCGATCTGCTTTTCCATGGTCCGAAGCCGGGCGACGTTCTTCTGGTGCTGCTCGTAGGTCTCGGTGAAGCTGTGCCCGCCGGTGCCGTCCGCGACGAAGAACAGGTCGCGAGTCCGCGCCGGATTTGCCGCAGCTTCGAGTGAGGCCCGGCCGGGGTTCGCGATCGGTCCGGGCGGCAGCCCGTCGATCACGTAGGTATTGTACGGGGACGGTTGCGCGATCTCGCTGCGCCTGATCGGCCGTCCCAGCGTTCCCTTGCCGCCGACCAGGCCATAGATGATCGTCGGATCGGACTGCAGCTTCATTTTCTGCTTCAAGCGGTTGGCGAACACCGCCGCGACCCGGCTGCGCTCATCCGCCCTGCCTGTTTCCTTTTCGATGATCGATGCGAGCGTGACGAGCTGTTCGGGCGTCTTGACAGGCGTATCAGGGGTGCGATGCTCCCAGATTTCCGCGAGTACGCGCTTCTGCGCCTGTTGCATGCGCTGGATCACCTGCTCACGGCTCGTTCCTCGCGGGAATTTATAGGTCTCGGGCAGCAGCGTGCCTTCCCGCGGAATCTCGCGAATGGTCCCCGAGAAAATCTCGTTCTCGGACAGCCGCGCGACGATCTGCTCGGAGGTCAAGCCTTCCGGAATCGTCACGAGATGCTGCACCACCTTGCCTTCGACAATGGTGCCGATGACGTCGCGCAGACTGGCGTTCTTCTGGAACGCATATTCGCCCGGCTTGAGGCCGGCGCTCGCTTTCAGTGCGAACACGCCTCCGTAAAACGCCCAGCGATTGTCGTCGATCACGCCTTCACGCTGAAGAATCTCCGCGATGTCGCTCATACCAGCCCGCGCCGGAATGTTGACGATCCTGTCTTCCTGCAACGGTCCGGGCGCCTCGATCTTCTGCTTGCCGTAGATATAGATTCCGCCAACGCCAAGCATCCCGATCAGCACGAGCGTGATGATCGCGTTGCCGGCTATCACCAGCGGACTGCGCGCACGCGCGGAGCGCTTCGGCGGCGGCGGCACTTGTTCCGGTTCGAGTGCGGCACGCGGACTGCGCGGAGAAATGGGCGGTCTCTCAGTCATCGATGTAACCTGAATCCTATCGGTTCAATCGCGGCCGGCGATTCCTTGCCCCAGCCACAGCAAACGCCCGCTACTAGGATTTATCATTGAATGCGGCGAAACGGTGGATTTGCTACCGTCACGCGTTAATCGGCGATGCGCCGCATGATAACAGACGCATTGGTGCCGCCGAATCCGAACGAGTTTGACAGCACCACATTGATCTCACGATTCCGTGCCTTGTGCGGGACGAGATCGATAGCGGTTTCCACGGAAGGATCATCGAGATTGATTGTCGGCGGCGCGACGTTGTCACGAATCGCAAGGACACTGAAAATCGCCTCGACCGCGCCGGCCGCGCCGAGCAGATGACCGATCGACGATTTGGTCGACGACATCGAAATCCTTGATGCGGCGTTGCCAAGCAAACGCTCGACTGCGCCCAGTTCGATTTCATCGCCGACCTGCGTCGACGTGCCATGGGCATTGATATAGTCGATGTCCGACGCGGAGACCCCTGCGCGCTTCATCGCCGCGCTCATGCTGCGATATGCGCCGTTGCCGTCAGGCGAAGGCGAGGTGATGTGATAGGCATCTCCCGACAGGCCATAACCCGTCACCTCGGCGTAGATTCTCGCGCCGCGCTGCCGTGCGTGCTCGTACTCCTCGAGGACAACGATCCCCGCGCCCTCTCCCATCACGAAGCCGTCGCGATTCTTGTCATAGGGACGCGAGGCTTTCTGCGGCGTGTCGTTGAATCCGGTGGACAGCGCGCGCGCCGCGCAGAAGCCCGCCATGCCGATGCGACAGATCGGCGACTCCGCGCCGCCCGCAACCATGACGTCGGCATCGCCTAATGCGATCAGGCGACTGGCATCACCGATCGCATGCGCGCCGGTCGAACAGGCCGTCACCACCGCATGGTTCGGTCCCTTCAGTCCATGCTCGATCGACACGTAGCCCGAAGCGAGATTGATAAGGCGTCCCGGAATAAAGAACGGCGACACCTTGCGCGCTCCCCGCTCCTTCATGAGGACCGCGGTGTCGGCGATTCCGGAAAGGCCGCCGATGCCGGAACCGATCAGGGTGCCGGTCGCGCAACGATCCTCCTCGGTCGCCGGATGCCAATTCGCATCGTCGAGCGCCTGCTTCGCGGCGCTCATTGCGAAGATGATGAAATCGTCGACCCTGCGCTGGTCCTTTGGCTCCATCCACTGGTCGGGATTGAAGGTTCCGTCAGTCCCGTCGCCGCGCGGAACGACGCAGGCGATTCGGCACGGCAGGTCGGCAACGTCGAAGGTTTCGATCTGCTTCGCGCCGCTCTCGCCGTTGAGGATTCGTTTCCAGGTCGGCTCAACGCCGCAGCCTAGCGGCGACACCATGCCCATACCCGTAACGACGACGCGCCTCATAGGAAAAACTCCCGCCTCCTTGCCAGCCATAAGGAAAAGCCGGTGGACCGTTCCGTCACGGTCCGCCCGGCTTCATCAAGACCGCGCGAGAGCGTCAGCTTTTCGCGTTCTTCTCGAGGAACTTGGTGGCATCGCCAACGGTCAGAATCGTTTCCGCCGCGTCGTCGGGAATTTCGCAGCCGAATTCTTCCTCGAAGGCCATCACGAGTTCGACGGTGTCGAGACTGTCGGCGCCGAGATCGTCGATGAAGCTGGCATTATCGACGACTTTCTCGGGCTCTACGCCAAGGTGCTCGACCACGATCTTCTTAACCCGCTCGCCAATCTCGCTCATTATCAAACCTCGCGCTTGTTCAATTGGACCCGACCGCAAAACCAGCCATCGTGGAGCATTAAGCAGCTAGTTCCTGTCGCTATTGCAGTCGTGTAGAATTTCGGTCTGTTCCGCCTTGAGAGGGGTGCGGACCGGCAAACGACGGCAGTCTCCGCACCGCCAATATACGGGGTTTCAAATTCCTGCAATGGCGTTCTTCACCCACCCGTTATTCGTCCGGTTATCACACATCGAAAGCTTTGACCACAAGCCCCCGGCGGATGGGCCAAAAACCCCTCAAATCATTGCCATTCCGCCGTTGACATGAATGGTCTGTCCGGTCACGTAAGCCGCTTCGTTCGAACTCAGATAGACCGCCGCCGCCGCGATATCCTCCGGCGTCCCCAGCCGCGCCGCCGGGACTTTCGTCAATATCGCCTCGCGCTGCTTGTCGTTCAGCGCGTCGGTCATCGGCGTCGCGATAAATCCGGGTGCGATGCAGTTGGCCGTCACCCCGCGCTTGGCGTATTCCGCGCCCAGCGTCTTGATCATGCCGATCAGCCCCGCCTTCGATGCGGTGTAATTGCCCTGTCCGGGATTGCCGGTCACCCCGACCACCGAGGTGATCGCGATGATACGGCCGAAGCGCTTGCGCATCATGAGTTTGGTCGCGGCGCGCGCCAGGCGGAACGTTGCGGTCAGATTGACCCGGATGACATCGTCCCAATCCTCGTCGCGCAGTTGCACGAACAGATTGTCCCGGGTGATGCCGGCATTGGCGACGAGGATATCGACCTGCCCCAGCGCCTTCTCGGCTTCGGGCACCAGCGCCTCGACTTCCGCCGTCTCGGACAGGTTGCAGGGCAGCACATGGACGCGTTCGCCAAGCGACCCCGCCAGAGCCTCCAGCACCTCGCGCCGGGTGCCGGAAATTGCGACCGTCGCACCCTGCGCATGCAGCGCCTTCGCAATGGCGCCTCCGATTCCACCGGTCGCGCCAGTCACGAGCGCGGCCCTGCCGCTCAAATCGAACATATCGCCCCCGTTGGAGATTCCCGAGTTAAAATAAAAACCGCAAATCGTGCCCCGTTTGCCGCAAGGAAATACCGCTCGTCAATAACCCTGCGCGATCTTCCGGCCGTTCCGCAGGAAACGAGCAGGTTTCAACTGCGCTGGCATGATGCAGATTCATCGTCAATTCAGGTCGCAAGCTCTTACCACCCTTAACCACATCCGCTCTGCTTCCATCGCATGCATGGAAGGTGATTGCGATGTGCGCGCTTCAATTTTTTGTCCTGATTGTCTGTATCCTGATTGTCTGTGCGCTCGCCCTGTACAGCGTTCGTGCTTGGCTGTTGCTCGTGAATGAGGAGCGGCAAAACACCTGTCCGCTATGCGGTTTGGCTATGCCGTTGGACAAATCCGCAACTGCCGCAAGGCCAATCCGCCGATGCCCGCATTGCGAGACAGAAGCCGACCCGCTCCAAACGTCGGCGAGCGGCTGGATCAACAGCACGCTGAGGCCGCCCGACTGAGTTTCGCCGGCTGACGCGCATAGCAAGCCCTGCGGCGTCTGAGCCTCTCTTGATCTCAGCGCGTGGCGGCGATCGCATCTCTGGCGGCTGCGATGTCGCCGGGACCACCGACCGTGACGCCGACAGCGCCCGTCGCGATACGCTTCACGAGGCCTGTAAGCACCTTGCCCGAACCTATTTCCAGGAAATGCGTCACGCCGTGAGCGGCCATATAGGCCACGCTTTCGCGCCAGCGCACCGTGCCGGTGACCTGTTCCACCAGAAGTTTCCGGATCGTGTCGGGATCGCTGACCGGACCGGCGGTGACATTCGCAACCACCGGCACCACCGGCCTGTTGACAGTGACCTTGGCCAGCGCCTCCGCCATGACATCCGCCGCCGGCTGCATCAGCTTGCAGTGAAACGGCGCAGATACCGGCAGCAGCATCGCGCGCCTGGCGCCTTTGCTTTTGGCGATCTCGACTGCGCGGTCGACCGCCGCTTTGTCGCCGGACACGACGACCTGGCCGCCACCGTTATCGTTCGCGGCCTGGCAGACCTGGCCCTGCGCGGCTTCGTCGGCAACCGCCACGGCGGCCTCGTAATCGAGACCCAGCAACGCCGCCATCGCGCCGACGCCCACCGGGACCGCCTTCTGCATGGCGAGACCGCGCGTCCGCAATAGCCGCGCCGTGTCGGGGACGCTCAGGCTGCCCGCAGCCGCGAGCGCCGAGTATTCCCCGAGCGAGTGTCCGGCGACAAAGGCGGCATCGCGCGCCACTGAAAATCCGGCTTCCGCCTCAAGCACGCGAAGCGTGGCGATCGACACAGCCATCAAGGCCGGCTGGGCGTTCTCCGTCAGTTGCAGGGTTTCGGCGGGTCCGTCCCAGATGACAGCGGTCAGTTTCTCGCCGAGAGCGGCGTCCACCTCGTCGAAAACGGCTTTCGCGGCGGGAAAGGCCTCGGCGAGCGCTTTGCCCATGCCCACGGCCTGAGACCCCTGACCGGGAAAGGTAAATGCCGCCGTCATGGAATTGCCCCCTTGAATCGGGGCGAGAGACACCGCGCGTCGGATGATGTCAAGACGGGGCGCGGGTCAAGGCGGTTCGGACAATCCAGGAAGAAGCGGGGAACCGCACCGCGTTCCCTTGCCTTTGGGTTGAAAATCCGTATAAGTCCGCGCCATCCGTGGATCCCGGCCGGGAGCTGAACGGACGGTCTCAGCAATTTCATCTGCCAATTTCACGTTGTCAGGCGATATTGATGCGGCAGGACCCGTCGGTCCGTCGTCCCGTGCTTCCGCCTTCTGAGCTTATTCCCGAGTCCTTTCCGAAGGTCTCGAAGGGCTTGCCGCCGAGATTCGCGCCAACTTGAGGAAAGGACACCCATGCCTCTTTACGAGCATGTTTTTCTCGCGCGTCAGGATGCGAGCTCCCAGCAGGTCGAGGAGTTGACCAACCAGATCACCGGCGTGATCACCGGATTGGGCGGCAAGGTCACCAAGACCGAGAACTGGGGCGTGCGCTCGCTCACCTATCGCATGAAGAAGAACCGCAAGGCGCATTTCGTGCTGCTCAACATCGACGGCCCCTCCACGGTGGTCAACGAAATCGAGCGCCAGGAACGCATCCACGAGGATGTCATCCGCTATCTCACCGTCCGCGTGGAAGAACACGAGGAAGGCCCCTCGGCGATGATGCGCAAGGCCGAGCGCGACGACCGCGGCGGCGGTTTCCGTGGTGACCGCGAAGGCGGCGGCGGCTTCCGCGGCGACCGCGGTCCGCGTCGCCCGCGCGAAGATGCCAGCCCAGTGGTTGAGGAGTAAGAATCATGGCTGATGCCGGTGCTCGCCGTCCGTTCTTCCGCCGTCGCAAGACCTGCCCGTTCACGGGTTCGAATGCGCCGAAGATCGACTACAAGGATTCCAAGCTGCTGATGCGTTACGTCTCCGAGCGCGGCAAGATCGTGCCGAGCCGCATCACGGCGGTATCCGCCAAAAAGCAGCGTGAACTCGCGCGCGCCGTCAAGCGAGCGCGATTCCTCGGCCTGCTTCCTTACGTCATTCGCTAGAGGGTATGCGCTAGAGGGCATGATCCCGAAAAGCGGAAACCGGTTTTCGGATAAGATCATGCTCAAATCAAAAAGACAGGCTGGCGTCTGATTCAACGAATGGGATCAGAATCTCATTGACGATCGGCGGCGGCGTTCACGCCGCCGTCCGCCATTTTTCATAAGGCTTCCGGATAGTCCGCCGGTCGCCGATGGTTGGGGTTCAAAAAAAACCTCTAACCGCTCGAAGGGAGCGGGACAGCTGATGGTCATGAATCTCCTCATCGCAGCCGCTGCCGGCTGCGCCTCGGCGCTGATGTTCGCCTCGATCATTTCGGGAGCGCTCGTCTCGCTGCTGCTGTTCTATCTGGCCCCGCTGCCATTGATGGTCGCGGCGATGGGATGGGGACCGACCAGCGCGGCAATCGGCGGCGCCCTGGCCGGCGTCGGTCTCGGCGCCATGTTCGGTCCGCCCTATTCCGCCGCCTTCGTGCTGACAGTCGCGCTGCCTGCGTGGTGGCTCGGGCATCTGGTCCTGCTCGGCCGCCCTGCCCCGGCTGATGCGCCGCCGCAAAAGATCGGCGCAACGCCGGCCGGGCCGCCACCGGTTGACTGGTATCCGCTCGGACGCATTCTGGTCTGGATCGCGTGCTTCGCCGCCCTGACCACGACTGCCGCGCTGCTCACGCTCGGTTCCGACGCATCGACGATTACGGAGACGCTGCGCCACGGATTGATGCGCATCGTCGACGCCCAGGACTCCGCATCAAGTGATCGGACCTCCGAGGTCGTTGATGCCTTCGTGGCGATCGCTCCCGCCGCCGCCGCAACGATTGCGATGACGACGTTGACGCTCAACGTATGGCTCGCAGCCAAGGTCACCGCCGCCTCGGGCCGGCTGCGACGCCCCTGGCCCGACATGAAGACGACGACGCTTCCGCCGATGGCGCTGGTTGCGACGACGGTGGCGCTGGCGCTGTGCTTCGTCGGCGGACTGCCGGCGATCCTGGCCCAGATCGTCACCGCGTGTCTGATGATGTCGTACGCGCTGATGGGTTTTGCCGTATTGCATACGATCACCCTCGCGCAACGCGGTCGCAGGCTGTGGCTCACCAGCGTCTACGCGATCGTGCTGGTGTTTGTCTGGCCCGTCATCGCCATTGTCGGCATCGGCATCGCCGATGCGATTTTCGGCTTTCGCCAACACTACATGCAACGGCGCATGCCCCCGCCGCTCGCACCTCGATCGTGAACTCGACTCAAACTCCCTCAACTCCGAACAAGGAGATCGAACATGGAAATCATTCTACTGGAACGCGTGGCCAAGCTCGGCCAGATGGGCGATGTCGTGAAGGTGAAGGACGGTTTCGCCCGCAACTTCCTTCTCAAGCGCGGCAAGGCCCTGCGCGCGACCGCCGACAACCGCGCCAAATATGACGGCATGAAAGCCGAGCTTGAAGCCAACAATATCAAGGCCAAGGGCGAAGCCGCCAAGGTCGCCGAGAAGATTGACGGCCGCGACATCGTCATCATTCGCCAGGCGTCCGAGACGGGTCAGCTATTCGGCTCGGTCACTGTGCGCGACATCGTGGCTGCGCTGGCCGCGGACGGCATCACCGTCAGCCGCCCGCAGGTCTGGCTTGATGCACCGATCAAGGCGATCGGGCAGCAGAAGCTGACGGTCGCGGTCCATCCCGAAGTCGAAGCTTATATCGCGGTGACTGTCGCCCGCAGCGCCGACGAGGCCGAGCGCATCAAGCGCGGCGAGGATATCAGCACCCGACAGGAGGATCGCGACGCCGCCGCGGAGGCGATCGCCGCCGCCGGCGAATTCTTCGATCCGGAAGCGCAGCACGACGATGTTGGCGAAGCCGGGGACGAGCAGAACGCCGAGGAAAAGTGAAATACGCGTAGCGGAGAACGCTTCAGCCCTCGGGTGTCTGGAAGCGACCTCTATGAGTTGACGCGTTTTCTCCGTGCCTAAAGCGTTTTTCGAGCGACGCATGTCCTCGGGCTTGACCCGAGGATGGATACCGGTTCGCGTGAAGAAAACGCGTCAAATCAAGAGCCTAGAGCCTTTCACTGTTCCATGAAACGGTGAAAGACTCTAGAGCATGATCTCGAGAAACCGGTTTTCAGAAGATCATGCTCCACAAAAAGATAGGCGATCAATCTGATTCAACGCGGGTAAAACGGACTCTAACCGTTATGTCCTCCCCGGGTTGAGCGTGAGGAGATGCATCATCGCCAGAAACGCTATTGTGGTCCGGTTCTAGCCTTTGCCCCGCTTCGGGCAATGCGACCTGTCCAAAAATCAAACGGCCGGCACTCTATGCCGGCCGTTTGATCGTTTGCGGTAAACCTTTAAACCTTGAGCGGTTCCTTCGAGATACCGTCGCCGGGCTTTGGCTTGCGCTTGCGGGCGCCGCCCGGAAGGTTCTCGGGCTTGGGCGTGACCGGTCCCTCGACGAACTCGAAACCGATCTTCTCGAGATCGACGCCCGCGACAGCCTCGTCCTTGACCACGACGACGCGAACATGGCCGCCGCCCTTGAGCTTGCCGAACAGCACTTCGTCCGCCAGCGGCTTCTTGATGTGCTCCTGGATCACCCGCGCCATCGGACGCGCACCCATCTGCTCATCGTACCCGTGCTCGATCAGCCACGCCTTGGCAGACTCGGACAGTTCGATCGTCACGAAGCGGTCAGCCAACTGGGCTTCGAGCTGAAGCACGAACTTCTCGACCACCATGCCGATCACTTCGGTGCTGAGATGCCCGAACGAGACAGTAGCGTCGAGCCGGTTGCGGAACTCAGGCGAGAACTGCCGGTTGATGGCTTCTCGATCGTCCCCTTCCCGCTTGTTACGCGTGAAGCCGAACGCCGCCTTGGCCATATCGGAGGCGCCTGCGTTGGTGGTCATGATCAGGATCACGTTGCGGAAGTTGACCTGCTTGCCGTGGTGATCGGTGAGCCGGCCATGATCCATGATCTGCAACAGCACGTTGTAGACATCCGGGTGCGCCTTCTCGATTTCGTCGAGCAGCACCACGGAATGCGGATGCTGGTCGACGCCGTCGGTCAGCAGGCCGCCCTGATCGAAACCGACGTAGCCGGGAGGCGCGCCGATCAATCGCGAAACGGTATGACGCTCCATGTATTCGGACATGTCGAAACGTAGCAGTTCGACCCCAAGCGCCTCCGCAAGCTGTTTGGCGACCTCGGTCTTGCCAACGCCGGTCGGGCCGGAGAACAGGTAGGAGCCGATCGGCTTCTCCGGTTCGCGCAGGCCGGCGCGCGCCAGCTTGATCGACGCCGTCAGGGCTTCGATCGCTCGGTCCTGACCAAACACCACGCGCTTGAGCGTCTGCTCGAGGTGCTTGAGAACCTCGGCATCGTCCTTCGACATGCTCTTCGGCGGGATACGGGCCATGGCCGCGATCGTGGTCTCGATTTCCTTGATCCCGATCGTCTTCTTGCGCTTGTTCTCCGCAACCAGCATCTGCGCCGCGCCGGACTCGTCGATCACGTCGATCGCCTTGTCGGGCAGCTTGCGGTCGTGAATATAGCGCGACGACAGCTGCACAGCCGCCTCGATCGCATCATTGGTGTACTTCAGCTTGTGATAGTCCTCGAAGTACGGCTTCAGTCCCTTCAGGATGGCGATGGCATCCTCGACCGACGGTTCGTTGACGTCGATCTTCTGGAAACGGCGAACCAGCGCGCGATCCTTCTCGAAGTGCTGCCGGTATTCCTTGTAGGTGGTCGAACCCATGCAGCGGATCGTTCCCGACGCCAGCGCGGGCTTGAGCAGGTTGGACGCGTCCATCGCGCCGCCGGAGGTCGCGCCAGCGCCGATCACCGTATGGATCTCATCGATGAACAGAACCGCGCTCGGATGCGCCTCGAGTTCCTTGAGCACCTGCTTCAGGCGCTCCTCGAAATCGCCGCGATAACGTGTGCCGGCCAGCAGCGTCCCCATGTCGAGCGAGAACACGGTCGAGGCCGCCAGCACCTCGGGAACCTCGCTGTCGACGATGCGCTTCGCGAGGCCTTCAGCGATCGCGGTCTTGCCGACGCCGGCGTCGCCGACAAAGAGCGGATTGTTCTTCTGGCGGCGGCACAGCACCTGAATCGCCCGGTTGATCTCGGCGTTGCGCCCGATCACCGGATCGATCTTGCCGTCCCTCGCCTTCTTGTTGAGGTTGACGCAGTAGGTTTCGAGCGCGTCGCCCTTCTTCTTGGCGTCGTCGCCGCTCTTGGTTTCGGTCTCTTCGTCGACGCCGCGCACCGGACGCGCTTCGGACACGCCGGGACGTTTGGCAATGCCGTGGCTGATGTAATTCACCGCGTCGTAGCGCGTCATATCCTGCTCTTGCAGGAAATAGGCGGCATGGCTTTCACGCTCCGCGAAGATCGCGATCAGCACATTGGCGCCCGTCACCTCCTCGCGGCCGGATGACTGCACATGGATCACCGCGCGCTGGATGACGCGCTGGAAGCCGGCCGTTGGCTTGGCGTCGTCGGCGCCATCCACCACCAGATTCTCGAATTCGGTTTCGAGATAGTTCACAAGGCTGCCGCGTAGTTTGTCGAGATCGACGCTGCAAGCCCGCATTACGGCTGCGGCGTCCGAATCGTCGACCAGCGACAGCAGAAGGTGTTCGAGCGTGGCATATTGATGATGCCGCTCGTTTGCGATCGCGAGCGCCCTATGAAGGGATTGTTCCAGGCTTTGAGAAAAAGTTGGCATTCCGCGTCCTCTGGAGTCTCTTGGCCATCATGATCGCCATCGCCCCATCAGGCAACAACAACCTTCGTCAATGATATAGTAATACACTATCCGAGGGGAAGTGCCGGTGCAGCGCAGAAATTGTGCCTGGCTTGTTCCGAATTCGGCAAGCCGCCTACAAGTGACTTGTCCTGCAAGTTACTTATGTCCTGCGGGTCACTTGTAATGGATCGCGCGCGCGGGCTGGTCTCGAACCCACCCGGCCAGATTCGAAAACCCGTTTCGATTTCGCGGAACGGGAACGGCTACTTTTTTTCCATCACGCATTGCAGCGGATGCTGGTGCTTGCGCGCGAAATCCATCACTTGAGTCACCTTGGTCTCGGCAATCTCGTAGGTGAACACGCCGCATTCGCCTATGCCGTGATGGTGGACGTGCAGCATGATCTGGGTGGCGGCCTCCACGTCCTTCTGAAAGAATTTCTCAAGAACGTGAACGACGAACTCCATCGGAGTGTAATCGTCGTTCAATATCAACACGCGGTAGAGATTGGGCCGTTTGGTCTTCGGTTTGACCTTGGTGATGACTGAACCGGCCGGATCGCCCCGATCATCGGCGCGGCCTTCGTCATCACTCATCCGCGGCGCAGAGGAAGAATGGATATCCGCCGCAAGCAGCGTGGACGTCTCAGGTGTCGGAATGGCGGACAGCTTCAACATGGCTCAGGCGTTCGATATCTCCGCCGGATCAACAACAACCGGCGGCCAAAGCCGCCCGGCGGTCATCAATCCGGGCAAATGTTACGGTCTCCAGCACCCCCGGGGGGTCGGCGGCCGGCTGGGTGTCCGGCCCCTCAAGTCCGGATTTCTCAAGTATGGGTCCGTATTCGCCCAACCGCAAGATCGCAAATCAAGGCAGAAACACGTCGACATCGCGGGGCACGGTTAACGGGGTCCTGCCGGCATGCGGAAATATCCGATATGGCGCTTTGAACTCCGTTGACGACGACGGCGATCTTCCAGCCTGTCCGCGCAATTTGTGCGGCTATTTACCTGCTTTCTCAGGACAACTTTACCACCCGTTTAGCCCTCCGGCCCGAAATGCCGGCTGGAACCAACGGGATCGGTGACAGCCATGTCTGGTACGTCAATTCGCAAGCGGATTAGCAGTTCGGCCGTCTCTTTCAGTCGGGACCGTCGAGGTAATATCGCACCAATTTTTGCGATCGCCCTCCTGCCGATCCTCGGCTTCGTCGGCGTCGCCGTCGATTATTCGCGGGCGAATGCGGCCCGCTCATCGATGCAATCAGCAATGGATTCGGCGGCCTTGATGGTCGCCAAGGACGCCAACGCAGCGACCCCGCCCCTGACAGCGGAGCAGGTCACCGCAGCAGCTCGAAAATATTTCAATGCCCTTTACCACAGCAAGGAGGCACGGGGCATCACGGTCGACGCCGTGTACACGCCCTACTCGAACAACGTGCCGGCGACCGTTGTTCTGACCGGATCGGGAAACGTGCAGACCGATTTCATGAAGGTCCTGGGCTACAATCAACTCAACTTCGGCACCAGTTCCACCTCGACCTGGGGCAACACCAAACTCCGCGTGGCCATGGCGCTGGACGTCACGGGGTCGATGGACAGCGCCGGCAAACTCGACGCCATGAAGGCGGCGGCCATCGGATTGATCAAGACTCTCAAGGCGTCGGCTACGGCCGAAGACGACGTGTATATCTCGATCATTCCGTTCAACCAGATGATCAATGTCGGCACCGCTAACAAGGCCGAGGCATGGCTGGATTGGAACAACGATTACGGCAGCTGCAGCAAATCATCCAAACGCACAAAAAGCGCATGTTTGGCGGCCGGCAAGACGTGGACTCCCAGCGGCGTCAACAAATGGAAAGGCTGCGTAACCGACCGCGGCCCTTCATCGACCCCCCGTAGCAGCGATGTCTATGACACGACCAAGGCCGTGCCGGATGCAAGCGCGCCCACCTCGCTTTATCTCGCCCAGAACTACAGCTCCTGTCCGTCGTCGATCCTTCAGATGACGTCCGCCTTCAAAGCCACGGAAGCGGACGATTCATCCGATGACACAACACTAAAAGGCAAGATCAACAATCTCACAGCGAACGGCGCTACAAACCAGGCCATCGCCATGCAGATGGCTTGGATGATGCTGCAACCGACCGTTCCCTTCCCTGCGCCGGCCAAGGATCCAAAATACAAGTATACGGATGCGATAATTTTACTCTCGGACGGCATGAATACGAAGGATCGCTGGTATGGTGACGGTAGCCATTGGTCTTCCGACGTTGACGACCGGCAGGCAACGCTTTGCCAAAACATCAAGAACGATCCAAACACCACGACAAAGATATTCACCATCCAGGTCAATACTGACGGCGACCCTGAATCGACCGTTCTGAAGAACTGCGCCACCGACGGCTTCTTTCCGACGACCTCGGCAAGCGGAATCGCCGGCGCATTCGGACAGATCGGCGCGTCGCTCTCGCAACTCCGCATCGCAAGGTAGCGCACACGCCACGATTCAAAAAAAGCCCGGCCAATGTGGCCGGGCTTTTTCTTTTGAGGGTAGTCCTGCGATTTCAGCGAGCCGCCGGAACGAACTTCGCTGCGAAGTCCTCGAACGGCTTGTAGGTCTGCTTGGCGAGATCGGCATAGAGCTCACCGATCTTTTGCGACTCCGCGACGAACGTCTCGTAGGTCTTCTTGGCATATTCGGTCTGCGCCTCGACGACCTTGTCCAGCGATCTGACGCCGGCGAGTTTCTCGGTAAATGCGTTGCCGTCTTCAAACGACTTCCGCGTGTAGTCGCCGAACGCTAGCGCAATCGCCTGGACGCCTTTCTGGAAACTGCCAGCCGCCGCGACAACCGCGTCGAGTTGCTCTTTTCCGTGCTGCTGAACTTCTTCGATCTTCATCATAATAGTTCCTCACCGGGTTGGTATTCGGAGCCGGTCATCCGGCCTCTCGGCACGAGATATAATGCACTGCACAATAAAAGCAACTGTTTTTGTGCGACGCACAATCACAATTCGAAGCAAATCCGACAGAGGCCATCAAGGGTTGCTTAACCTTTTGGAAACTCCACCCCCCTAGGCTGAATTCCGGTATTCCTGGGCGTTCCGGTGGACGATCAAAAAAACACCGTTGAACCAGGCTCTTAGCCAGAACGGCAACCTGATCTGCCACCTCGCCTTTGAGACCGGTTCGTGCTGAACGTTCAGATCAGACCGTCGGGCACAATTTTGCCTCACGAACCAGTGACTAAAGTCGAAAAAATGGGGACGGGGACGTTCATGCTTCGCACAACCTTGGCTTCCGCACGCGTCATGCGAGCTGGCGCAGTCGGACTGGCATCGATCGCCGCCGTCGTCTTATTTACAATCGATCACGCCGACGCACGCCGCGCCCGTCACCATCGCCATCATGCTCAACATGAGGCAAGGCAGAGCTACAATCCGCGTTTCGCTTCCATCATCGTTGATGCCAATTCCGGCGAGACGCTCTCATCCACAAATCCCGACAGCCTTCGCCATCCGGCATCGCTGACAAAAATGATGACGCTCTATCTGCTGTTCGAGCGCCTGGATTCGGGGAAGATGAGTCTCGATACCGAGATGCCGGTCTCCGCTCACGCGGCAGCACAGGATCCAACGAAGCTCGGTTTGCGGCCGGGCCAGACCATCCGCGCCGAAGACGCGATCAAGGGGCTGGTGACGAAATCCGCCAACGATGCGGCGGTCGTCATCGCCGAGGCGATCGGCGGCGACGAGGGTGACTTCGCCAGGATGATGACGCGGAAGGCGCGCGCGCTCGGCATGACCCGAACGGTATATCGCAACGCCTCCGGCCTTCCCGACGACGATCAAGTCACCACCGCGCGTGATCAGGCAACGCTCGGCCGGGCGCTGCAGGACCGCTTCCCGCGCTATTATCGCTACTTCGCGACGACCTCGTTCACTTTCCGCGGCCGCACCATTCGCGGCCACAACCATCTGCTCGGCAGCGTCGATGGCGTCGACGGCATCAAAACGGGATATATCCGGGCGTCCGGCTTCAACCTCGTCACCAACCTCAAGCGCGGCAACCGCCATCTAGTCGGCGTCGTCCTGGGAGGTCGCAGCAGCGGCGCGCGCGATGCGACAATGCGCAGCCTGCTGGCCGAAAATCTCGACAAGGCGGCAACGCGGCGGACAGTCGCCGCCATTACCGAGAGCAACACCGCCGACGCCAATGCGCGGGTGGCCGAGGACCAGGCGCGCTCGCGGCCCACCGACATGGCTCAGGTCGATGGCGCCATTCAGGCCGCGTCGGCTCAGCCCGAAGCGGTCGCACTGCCGCCCGAACGCCCCGCCCATCTGGCCCGCTCGCTGATAGCAGCCTCGACCGCCGCGCTGCCGCCGAAACGCGCCAGGCCCGAGCCGGCTCCCCTGACAAGCGGCGTCATCGCGACCCAGCAGATCGACGCCGTTCCCGGCTCTACCGAACCGATGAAACCGGTGCGGGTGAAGACGGTCCAGGTCAGGGCCGGATCGGTCAGGCTGGCCTCAGCCGAACCGGCATCATCGGTGCCGCCGGTCGCCAGCAACGCCGCAGCCGCTCGCGACAGGGCGCCGGAAACCTCGGGCTCTGTGGTGGCGCGGGCCAACATGCCGCCGCAGCCCGCCAACTTCGGCACCGGACAAGGCATCCTGGGCGTGCTCCCAGCCTCAAGTCTTCCCGCCTCGACATCGCAGGCGATGGCGTATGCGGATACTGCGCCCAAGGTTCAGTCGTGGACCGCCCAACCGCAGGCGGTTCAGCAGAATGGCGCGATCAAGCCTGTGGCGGCGCCGCACTCAGGCTGGATTATACAGGTCGGTGCGCTGGAAACCGAGGGCGAGGCGCGTGACCGTCTCGACGCAGCGCGAGGCCGCGCCCGCGGTATGCTCGGCAAGGCCGATCCTTTCACCGAGCCTGTCGGCAAGGGCAACAAGAAGCTGTACCGCGCCCGCTTCGCCGGCCTCGACCGCGATCAGGCCGAAGCCGTATGCCGCACCCTGAAGCGTTCGGAACTGCCCTGCATCACGATCAAAAACTGATCGCGGCCATCCGTATCGACGATCCTCCCGCGTTTTGAGCAAGCGTGGCCGGGCTTTGCCCGGCCATTTCGCTGAAAGACGCCAAAATCCTGCGTGCGTGATGCTCCGTTCGTGTTCCGTCTCCGCATGAACCGGTGCGATAAGGGGATAGGCTCGCGGAGGTGCTTCGTTCGAAAATGCGACTGAACCCAGGCCACGCAAACCACTCGTCAAGAATTCGCGGATAGAGTGACCGCAACAATCAACGACGCCGGACAACGGCGGATGACACGGGACGTCAAGCGGAGACAGGCAGAAGCAGCTCGCAGTTGTGTAGCGTTTGGTGGCGTTGGAGTTAGCTGCGATGAGTGCGAAGCAAGGTATCCTTGGCCTCGTTTACACGGGCCGCCAGGTACGTCGACCCCCCCTGGTCGGGATGCAGTTTCTTCATGAGCCCTCGATGCGCGCGCCGGATGTCGTCCCCGCTCGCTCCCGGCTCCAAGCCAAGGATCTGGTAGGCCTCCTCGTCCGTCATTTTACCGCCCGCCGGCGCATGACGTCGCCCCCCTGCCGGATCGCCCTGCGCGTTCTGACGCCAGGCGGGAAACCGGCGGTCCAGATAACTTTCAAGTAACGCACAGCTCTCGGCATCGAAGCTCGTCATCATTGCGACGAGTTGCGGCAGGTCGAAATCATCGAGCGAGCGGCCCGCGTCGGGGCCGACAAGGATCCATCCGCCGAGACGGCCGCTGTCGTGATCCAGGACCATGTCGAGAAACTGCGAGCGCACCTGGGACGTTTGCCCCTTTGCGCTCTGTGTCCCCGGGCCGAAAAGCCTGCCGAAAAACGACGCGAGGGACGGCGACCAGCCCAGAAGCGTGGCGCCGAAAATCCCGAGCGGCAGCGCGATCACCACCTCTCCCTTGGCGCCGACGAAGGCAGCCACCGCGAGCGCGATGATGCCGCCCGCAAGCCTGATTCCCCGCGCAAGCACGGCCGGGTTCGCCGCCCGAAGTATTTGAAGCAGCAAATATAGGAAAAGAAAGGCGACGAGGCCCAAGATCAGAGTCGGCATGGCGGATAGATAGTATGTTGGAGCAATCGGCGAAAGCGATTGTTCGCAGCGGTTACGGCGGCGTGCAAACCGCCGGAGGCATCATGGCGCAAGCTTCATCTGCCCCAGAAGCAGCGTCGCGCTGGTGGTCGACAGCCGCCGCAGCGCGTCCCGACCGCCCGCGGCATAGGCCGCGGCCGCCCGAAGCAATTCACGCAACTGGGCTGCGGCGCCAGGATCGAACCGGCACCAGGCGCCGCCGGTCAGCCGCGCGATATCGCGAAACGCCTTCTCGGCGGTCGCATCATGTCCTTCCTGGAACATGAACACGGGAATCTTCAGCAACCCCAACTGGCCGGCCGTCGCGCAGAGATCGTCGGCCGATTCCTCCATCGCGTCACCGACGAACACGACAGCCTTGATGCCCGACGCCACCGCTTCGCTGCGCGCATGCGAAAGAACTTTGCCGATTTGAGTGTCGCCGCTTCGACAATCGATGGCGCTCATCAACCTTGCCAGCTTCTTGCTGTCTGATATCCAGCCGCTGGAACGACATTCGTCGAGCCCGCGATAGTAGATCAGGCGGATGTCGAGGCTGCCGATCGCGGCGGCTTCGCGAAACATATCGGCCTGGAGGGCGCAGGCCATGTCCCACGTCGGCTGCCGGCTCATTGTCGCATCGAGGGCGAACATCAGCCTGCCGCGACTGTCGGCCGCATAAGGCGACATCTCGCGCGCCTTGGCAACAAATGCCGCGATATCGGACGCGGTCGACGGCTTGACGTCAGGCAGCGGTGCATTACCGCCGAGCGGCGTACTACTCCGGCTCGTGGAGGGGGCAGCAGGATATTTCGGCGGCAGCGGATCGCGGGACATCGAGACTCGCAAGAAATTAAACACACAATGTGGCGCAAACCACGGATGATTCAATACACGCCGGCGGAGTGAATAAATCGATGCGGCTTCGGTTTCTTTTGCAACGTTTCCAACGGGAGTGACGATGTCAGACTTGCCGAAAGTCTTCCCACCATTGTCGAGATATATGCCATATAGGTATGACGTATAAGGCAAAAAATCGCACAGAACAGCAATGCCCCGCCCCCCCGCTGTTGTCCGCACCCTGCCCTCGTTGCGCCGCGCCATGGAGACTCTGCGAGTGCGCCGGGCAACCGTCGCTTTGGTGCCGACCATGGGCGCGCTTCACGACGGCCACCTGGCGCTGGTGCATCAGGCAAAACGGCACGCGTCAAAGGTGGTGGTCTCGATTTTCGTCAACCCAACCCAGTTCGCGCCACACGAGGATTTCGGATCGTACCCCCGGACCTGGAAAGCCGACCTCGCCAAGCTCACGGAGGCGCGTGTCGATCTGGTCTGGAATCCGGGCGTCAGCACGATGTATCCGCCGGGATTCTCAAGCCGGATACTGACCGAAGGACCGGCACAGGCAGGTCTCGAAGACCGTTTCAGGCCGCATTTTTTCGGCGGCGTCGCGACCGTGGTCGGCAAGCTGTTCGCGCAATGCCGGCCGGATGTCGCCCTGTTCGGCCAGAAGGACTATCAGCAACTCAAGGTCGTGACGCGAATGGCCGCCGATCTCGATCTCGGCGTGAAGGTGATCGGGGTTCCGATCGTGCGCGAACGCGACGGGCTCGCGATGTCGTCGCGCAACGTCTATCTGTCGGTCGAACAGCGCGCCGACGCGCCGACGCTCTATCGCACCATGAAGGATGCCGCCAGGCGTTTGCGGAACGGCGACGATCTCGGCGCCGTCATGGCCGACGGGGCAAGAACGATCGGTGATGCAGGCTTCGATCTGGATTATTTCGAGGCGCGTCATGCTGAGACGCTGGCTCCGATCCGCTCGACAAAGGACGGCCCGGTCCGCCTCCTGGTCGCGGCAAAAATCGGGACAACGCGCCTGATCGACAATATCGGCGTTTAGAGCACGATCCTGAAAAGTGGAAGCCTGTTTTGATTCAACACTGTTGAAGCAGACTCTGGAGCATGATCCGCCCCGAAGGGGCGCGCCACAATCTTAAAGCCTCTTCTGACTCCATCAGAGACGAAAAGGCTCCAAGGCTATCGCCCGAAGGGCGGGAAGAACGGATTGCTTGATGGTTGCTGCTGGGGCGGCGGAGATGGCGCCGGTTGCGGCGGCGGCTGGCGCGGCTGGCGCGTGGATTGTCGGGGCGTTCGCTTGGCGGGCGGCGGCGGTTTCGGCGGATCCGGCTGCGCGTTGACAACCGTCGTTTCGGGATCCTTGCAGTCGGTCAGCCAGACGTCATAGACCGGGTGCTCGACGCCATGCAGGCCGGGGCTTGCCGCGAACATCCAGCCGGAGAAGATCCGCTTCACCTCGCCCTGAAGCGTGATCTCGTCGACCTCCACGAAGGCGTCGATGTTTGCGGCTTCGGTCGCCGGGCGCGTGTAGCAGGCATCGGTCTTCACCCGCAACGCGCCGAATTGCACGGTCTCTCCGACCTCCTCGTCGAAGTGGATAATGCGGCCCGTGATCTTGTCGAGGCCGGAAAAGACCGCCTTCTTGTTGATGACCTTTTGGGCCGGCGGTTCGGTGACGACCTCGTCGCCCGGTTGCAGCGTGGCGGGCGCGGGCGGAGCCGAGCGCGGCGGGGGCTGGGCTGGCGTCGGATTGGACGAAGGCGGCGCGACCGCGACTCCAGCGGGCGCGTTTTGAGGAACCACGGTGGTGCCGGGCGGCGGCAGCGGCTGACTCTGCACCGGTCCCGGCGGCGCAACTCCTTGCCCCGGATTCAGCGGCGCCGGCAGCACGCGGCCCTGCCGCGGCAGGTCCGGCACGTCTTCCTCATCGTCATCGGGTGCCCCCTGCCCGCGCGGAATGGAGGCTGGCGGACGCGGCACGGGATCCGAAAAAATATTTCCGATCTGCGCTTGCACGGGCGACGCTGCCGCGCTCAGGACGGCGACAACGAAAGCCGCACAACCGGCTATGACAATGGTTCGGAACATCTTGCGCGGCTTCGTCTGGCTCGAATCAGGGCCGGAACATTGTACAGAAATTTAAAGGCTCCAAGCCGCTCGCAGGCGGTCCGGTTAACACGGCGATTGCGGCGGGGGAAGGGCGGCGGGCGCGCCGACAAGTCGATCAGCGAGCGCCCTCGCCATTTACGCGGATCATCCCGAATGGGAGTGGATTTGGAGCAACAGACTGCATCATTCGACCGGCAGGGGTATTTCGGTAAACCAGCGGGGTTGGCGCATTCGAGGTGTTCAAGGCTATATTCGAGGCTATACTCGCCTTACAGTGTTGCGTGTCGGGGAATTGCCATGAGCCGGACGGGGGCGCTTCAGTTTGCGATAACGACGGCTGTGCTGGCGCTTTGCGGCGCGACGGCGCAGGCCCAACAGGTCGGCACGGCGTCGGCGGTCAATCCGGCCGCAACCGCAAATCTGAAAACGATCACCATCGGCCAGTCGATCGCCCACAAGGAACGTATCCAGACCAAGTCCAGCGGCTCGGTGCAATTGCTGTTTCTCGACAAGACATCGATGACCATCGGTCCGAACAGCGACCTTACGATCGATGAATACGTCTATGACCCCAGCGCCAACACCGGCAAACTGGCGGCGACGCTCAGCAAGGGAGCGCTGCGTTTCGTCGGTGGCCAGATCAGCCACAATGGTGACGCCGAGATCAAGACCGCGTCGGCGTTGATCGGCATTCGCGGCGGCGTGATGATAACCGACGGCAAGGGCGGCATCTATGCTGGCTACGGCCGGATGACCGTGCAATCCGGAGGCCAGACCGTGACGCTGGGCGCGGGCGAATTCACCCAAACCCAATCGGGCGGTCCGCCGACTCCGCCCGGCCTGCCGCCGCCGGGATTCGTTCAGCGGCAGATCGCGCTCTTTCAGAGTGCAACCGGTCAATCCGGCGGCGCGCGTCCGGGCGCGGCATCGGCGGCGAACATCGCGGCCGCAGAGCACAGGGCAACCGGATCGCCCGATGGGCTGGTGGCAGGATCGGGTGCTCCGCCTACGCCCACTCCGCCCACCATCATTGGACAGATCAACGCAATCGCAACAGCCTTCACGCAATCGATCCAGACATCCAGCCAGGCGACCGCGCTGCAGGAGATCGCACAGGATCGACCGACGGGCGGCAACAACAATCCACCAACGGACAACAACGGCCAACCCCCGCCAATCGATAACAACCCGCGACCTTCAACAACGCTGACCGGGTACGTTGGGGGACTGGACGTCGTTAACCTGAACCCGAACCGTCCGATCACCGGCACGGCGGCGATCAACCTCGATGCGGCCAACAATCGCGTTCAGGGCAATCTGGACATATACGCCTATGACCCGGCGAATCCGTTCACGCAGCTCGCACATAGTATTCACGCGCTGCTCCAGTTCGGATCGACAGGATCGACCGGCCCAGCCAACAGCGGCTATTCCGATTACAACAATTTTTATGCGAACATCCCCGACAACTCCACCGTCAACAACAAAGCGGTCACCGGCGTGCTCGTATCCGCCAACGGCGTCGCAGCGAACCAGGTCGTCACCAGAGCGATTCCAAATCTGACGGCGTGTCAGTGCGATTATACGCGCTGGGGATTCTGGGCGGTCAGTGCAGCCAACGGCAATGCGACGCCGGACGAAGCGCTCATTGGCACCTGGGTCGCCGGCCGGCCGGTTGGCAGCGTCAGTGACGTGCCCACGACGGGCACCGCAACCTACACCGGTCACGTCGTCGCCAACGTGAACAGCGCGGGCTTCGTCGCCGGCGGCTTCTCCAACGCAGTCGATTTCGGTCGACGCACGGGAGCCGTCAGTGTGACCAATCTCGACAGCACCAATTATTCCGGCATCGTGAACTTCAACACCGACCCGCGCAATTTCGGCGGCACGATCGACAGCACCAATATCAATAGTGACGGCCGCACCATGGCGCTGCAAGGCAGCTTTTTCCAGGGCCCGAACAGTCCGGTCGGCGAGATGGGCGGAAGCGTCGCAATTTCCAGCACCAAGGACAATTATCTCGGCAGCGGCATTTTCGCGGCGAGCAGGCGCTGAGGTTTCCAGAGCTTTTTTGCTTCTGATATCTGCCCCGTGCGCGCGACGTTCAGCAAAAGCCGTTATAGCCGCGACAGCCGCATGCGTAGCGCGCGGCGTTCATCACCCACGACGCGCGGGCTGCGATTGTTACAGGCAGGCGTTGACGTCGCCGAGCAGCGCCTCTACTGCCCCGGCGTCCAAGGCTGGTAATCACCCGTCGCCTTGGGGCGGCGGCCGCTCACAAGCGTCGAGCCGGACGGGCGATAGGCTGCGGGCGTCCCGGTCATGTTCGGCACATGCGGCTTCTGCCATTCGCGCGGCCGATAGTCCTCTTTGGTCGGCGGAACATCCACGATGTGATGAATCCAGCCGTGCCACTCGGGCGGAATGCGGCTGGCTTCCGTATAGCCATTGTAGACTACCCAGCGCCGCTCGAAGCCGAGCGTCGGATCAATCTTCCCGCCGCGTGTCCGGTAATAGCAGTTGCCCTGGCTGTCTTCGCCGACCAGTTCGCCGAAGCGCCACGTCCAGAGTTGCGTGCCGAAGGTCTGGCTGTTCCACCAGGTAAAGAGTTTGAGAAAAAACTGCTTCATGGCAGGGTCCGTCGCGAAAAAGGGCATCAACACCCTGATTTGATGGCATCCCGCCGCCCTCTTGTCCAGCGCAACCACGGCGGAATGGCGCGGCCCGGCCTGCCGCCAACAGGGCCGATCGGCGCGAATTGGCGGGTTGCGCCCTCGGCTAACCTGCCCTACAGAGCCTTTCCCGCTCCGTCCGGCAACATCCGCAGCTCACACCCTGCGATCCGTGATCTAGCTGCGGACTGTTGACGGACACGGTCGAACCCTGAATGTTGCCGTTCAGGCATGAAAATATAAAGGCTGCGAAATGTCCGAAGTCGTCAACAACATGGAAAAACATCGCTACGAACTCGAAGTGGACGGGCATATCGCCGCGGTCTACTACCGGTTCCTGGACGGCATCATCGTGTTCACCCACACTCAGGTTCCGCCCGAACTGAGAGACAAGGGCGTAGCTTCGGAACTCGTGCAGGGCGCACTGGATCAGGTGCGCGCCGATCGCTTCCGGGCCAGCGCTCAGTGCCCCTTCGTGAAGGACTGGATCGAGAAGCATCCGGATTACGCCGACCTGCTGAGAGCGAATTTGTGAGGATGCGCGCGGCATCGTCTCAACGAGACTCGCGCGATTGAAGGGGCTGCCACAAGCTGTCACCGCCATGCGCGATCGGAACACCCATTGCGGGTACTGATCCGCCCGGAGGGATTTGAGCGCAACACGCAACATGGCTGCGGTCTACGACAACAAAGTCCTGAGCCGCTTTGAACTGGAAGTCGAGGGTGGCGTTGCTTTCGCGAACTACCGCCTCGCGCCGGGTATCGTCGTCATCACCCATACCGAAACGCCGCACGAGTTGCGCGGACGCGGCATCGCCTCGGCGCTGGTGAAGGGCGCGCTGGCGCTGATCCGGACCGAGGGCCTGAAGGTGGTCGCCGGCTGCGGATTCGTGGCCGACTATCTCGACAAGCATCCGGAAGAAGCCGACCGCATGGCTTGACGCCTGCGGGTCGATTCAATCAGAAGTGAAGTTCCAGACTATTATTTGACGCGTTTTCTTCACGCGAACCGGTATCCATCCTCGGGTCAGGCCCGAGGACATGCTTCGCTCGGCGACACTAAAAAACCGCGTCGGTGAATGCCGCTACAGGATCAGTGCTTTCCGAGGTCCGGCGGCAGCTTGCCGCCGTTGGCCGCGAGTTGAGCCATCATCTGCTTGTGCAGCCAGATGTTCATCGCCGCTGAATCGTTGGTGTCGCCAGGATATTTCAGATCCTTCGCCAGTTCCTTGCGGGCACTCAGGCTGGAATCGACATTGAGCGCCTTCATGAGGTCCACGATCGACGTCCGCCACTCCAGCTTTTCCTTTTTGGCCGCGACAGCCTTGTCGAGGATGGCCGCGACATCCACGCTGCCGCCCGCGGGGGCGGCAGCTGAGGGTGCAACGCCACCGCCTGCTTCAGGCGCCGGCGTTGCCGCTTCCGCGTGCGTGCCAAAGATGGCGCCCATGATCTTTCCGAATATGCTCATTGTGCCGCTCCCAATAGCTTCATGCCTTGTGCAGATCTCGTACAATAGCTTCATGCCTTGTGCAGATCTCGTACGCAGATCGATCCGATACGGAACTCGCGTCCAGTCTCGAAAAGAGTAACCGCCTGACTGGGGCTTGCCAATGCGGCAATGCCCGGCCTCCGGCGCAGTGTTCCTCCGCGCCACACGCAGACGACATGACTACAAGCTGCAACGTCGCATTTTGTCCCCGAGCATCCGTTTCCAGGCGGCCCAAAGCAGCGGCCGGCCGTGATGCGGCGCTGGCCCGCGACATTAAATTCACTGAACCATGAGCAACGAAAATCAATGATCGGAATTAGAGTTGCAGAAGAGGTCGCGGCAAGACCCGGTTCCTTGCTCCCGCGTCCGGGCTTGATCGTGATCGTTTCCGAAGGGCGAACTCGCGCCTTCCGGCTCGAGGATCGGCCCGCAATGGGAGACAACGAATATGGCCACCTCTTACCCTGTAGACGGCATGTCACCTGTGCGATCGGGAACCACAGGTGCCGACAGACCCATAATCCGTCACATCAATTTTTCCGATCTTATCGACGCGTTGCGGCTGGGCTGGGAAGACTTCAAGGCGGTCCCGAGCCACGCCATCGTTCTTTGCGTGATCTATCCCGTGCTCGGAATCGTGCTGGCCCGAATGGTGCTCGGCTACTCGGTCCTGCCGCTGCTGTTTCCCCTCGCCGCCGGCTTCGCCCTGATCGGGCCGTTTGCGGCGCTCGGGCTTTATGAACTGAGCTACCGGCGCGAACTCGGCATGGAGGCGTCCGCCTGGCACGCGTTCCGCGTGCTGCGCGCGCCTTCGCTCGGCTCGATGCTCGGACTGGGCGGGCTGCTGCTTGTCATTTTCTTCGTCTGGGTGGCAACGGCACACGCAATTTACGTGTCCACCTTCGGCAACGCCCCGGCTTCGGTCATTCCCGATTTTCTCACGCAGGTCTTCACCACCTCTGAAGGCTGGCGCCTGATCGTGGTCGGCTGCGGCGTCGGATTCCTGTTCGCGGCGGTCGCCCTGTGCATCAGCATCGTGTCGTTTCCGCTGATGCTTCATCAACACGCCGACATGGCCGACGCCATGCTGACGTCGATGCGCGTGGTCGCGAAGAATCCGCTTGCAGCCGCCGAATGGGGCTTGATCGTCGCGGTCCTGCTGGTGATCGGGTCGATCCCCTTCTTCCTCGGCCTTACCATCGTAATGCCGTTGCTCGGTCATGCGACTTGGCACCTCTATCGCAAGGCGATCGAGAGCCCTTTGACATCGTCAGCACACGAAGTTCCGGAAACGGAAAGGGAAAAGCGCTACGCGGCGGACTTCCCGTCTGTCCTGTTCCCGCCTTACGGGCGCAAGCACCGATATTACGATAGTGCCGATTGAAGAAAAACCCTCGCTCAAGGCTGCCTCGATGCGATCGAGGCAGCCTTTGCACGCAACGGAGTGCTCACCGGAGCTTATACTACCGCTAATTGTAAGACCAGCATTGCACACAGCTTGAAAAGCGTGGGATGCCGCCATCGCCGCGGCCGTCGCAGGCAAACGCAGATTTCCCTTGCTCGAAAAAGGCGCTACCTCTTCGCCCATGACACAAATCGACCCGACCCGCGCCGCCGTCCACGTTGTCGGCGCTGGCCTCGCCGGCTCCGAGGCCGCTTGGCAAATTGCAAGATATGGCGTTCGGGTCGTGCTGCACGAAATGCGGCCGCAGCGCATGACCGCCGCGCACCGGACCGGCGGCCTGGCGGAACTGGTCTGCTCCAATTCGTTCCGCTCCGATGATGCAGCGAACAACGCGGTCGGACTGCTTCATGCCGAGATGCGCCGGCTGGGATCGCTGATCATGCGCTGCGCCGATGCCAATCAGGTGCCGGCCGGTGGCGCGCTCGCGGTGGACCGTGACGGCTTTTCGTCCGCCGTGACCAAAGCCCTCGACGATCACCCGCTGATCGAAATCGACCGCGGCGAAGTCGGCGGCCTTCCGCCTGCGGACTGGCGCAACGTCATCATCGCCACCGGTCCCCTCACCTCGGCTCCCCTCGCCGACGCAATCCGCGCGCTGACGGACGAATCCGCGCTCGCGTTTTTCGACGCAATCGCGCCGATCGTTCATCGCGACTCCATCGATATGTCGAAGGCCTGGTTCCAGTCGCGCTATGACAAGGCTGGTCCGGGCGGCAGCGGCGCCGATTACATCAATTGCCCGATGACTGAGGCGCAGTACCACGCCTTCGTGGACGCGCTGATCGAGGGCGAGAAGGTCGACTTCAAGGAGTGGGAGTCTGACACGCCCTATTTCGACGGCTGCCTGCCGATCGAGGTGATGGCGGCGCGCGGCCGCGAGACCCTGCGGCACGGGCCGATGAAGCCGGTCGGACTGACCAATCCGCACGATCCCACGGTGAAGCCCTATGCCATTGTGCAGTTGCGGCAGGACAACAAGCTCGGCACGCTTTACAACATCGTCGGCTTCCAGACCAAGCTGAAGCACGGCGCGCAGACGCGCATCTTCCGCACCATTCCAGGTCTTGAAAGCGCGGAGTTCGCCCGCCTCGGCGGCTTGCACCGCAACACCTTCCTGAACTCGCCAAAACTGCTCGACCCTCAGTTGCGCCTGCGCGCCGAGCCGCGGCTACGCTTCGCCGGGCAAATGACGGGGTGCGAAGGCTACGTCGAATCCGCGGCCATCGGCCTGATCGCCGGCCTCCATGCGGCGTCCGACTCGCACGAGCGGGCTCTCACCGCCCCGCCGCCCACAACGGCGCTCGGCGCGCTGCTCGGCCATATCACCGGGGGCCACATCGAAACCATCGACGCCGGACCGCGCTCGTTCCAGCCGATGAACATCAACTTCGGATTGTTTCCGCCACTCGCCAGTCCGCCGACCAAGAAGCTGGACGGCGCGCGGCTGCGCGGCAATGAAAAGACGATAGCGAAAAAACAGGCGATCTGTGCCCGCGCGCTGTCGGACCTCGACCGCTGGATTACAGATGCGCTTCATCCGGCAGCGGCGGCATAGTGCAACGCCGCTTTTTTAGGATCATTCATGTCCCTTCCGAAACAGGACGCCGCATTGCTGTCCACGACCTGGACCGAAGGAGTCCTGCTGAAACGCGACGTGTTCTCGACCGTGGAGCGCGGGCGTTTCCGGACGGACTCCGGCGAGGTCGACGCCGTGCTGCGACGACTCGATGAGGTGCCGTGGTGGTCTTATGTTGTCGCGCGGCATCTGTTCGAGCGCGAACGCAAGGCATTGACGCTTGCGCGCGATCTCGGCGTCGGACCAAAGCTGTTGTGGAGTGGCCGCCGCTCGCTGGTGCGCGGCTTCATCGACGGCGTTGCGCTGCATCTTGCCAGACCCAATGGCGATGTCGCCTACTTCCGCTCCGCCAAGGCGGCGCTGCGCAAGCTGCATCGCGCCGGCATCTGCCACAACGATCTCGCCAAGGAACAGAACTGGCTGCGCGGCAGCGACGGCCGCGCCTACCTCACCGACTTCCAGCTAGCCGCCTGCTTCATGCGCCGCTCGCCGCTGTTTCGCCTCGCCGCTTACGAAGACCTGCGGCATCTCCTGAAGCACAAGCGCACTTATGCGCCGGAGGCCCTGACGCCGCGTGAGCGCAGGATACTTGCACGCAAGTCAGTTATCGCGCGCACCTGGCTGATGACCGGCAAGAAGGTGTATCAGGCCATCACGCGCGGGCTGTTCAGCTTCACCGACCGCGAGGGCGGCGGCCGTCGTCTCGTCAACGACGCCCCTGTGCTGATCGCGCGCATCCGCGAAAACAGCGAGGTGCGCGACGCGGCCATCGTCGCCTTCGCGGATCGCCGCAGCGGCGTCGGGCTTTATGCCTTTGTGGAAGCCGATCTGCCCGGACTGGAAACGCAATTGCGCTCGGCGCTCGCCTCGGCGCGCGACCCCAAACCGCCGGAGCACATCCAGATCGTTCCCCGTTTGCCGCGTGATGCAAGTGGTCAAGTGCGCACGGAAATCCTCCAGCTCATTGCGATGAACCAGATCGATCTGATCGAGCCGCTGATCGCGAGCCCCGCGGACCGTGAATTCTTCCGCGGTATTCTGGAGAGCCGGAAAAACCTGCGCGACCGCTTCAACTTTGCTTCGACCGACCAGGCGCTACCGTCCTGATCCATCAGCCGCGAAATGGTCTCGCATGCGAGGCTCGCCACAACGTCCACAGAATGCGCAGCGGCGATGCAGGCTGCGGCACGAAGGGATTGTTACTTGCGCGCGCCAGATCGTTCAACGCACGGCGCACCATTGCGAGCGGGAGATAGACAGTGCGCGGTTCCGGCGACAATTCCGGCAGCGTGGCCATCGCCTTGTCCAGATGCGACCGCGCACCGTCCGCCAGTTCGCGGAGAGCTGCGCGAAGCGCCAGCGTGTCCTGGCCCGCAAACATCTTTTCCGGATCGGCGCCGTGCCGTTCCAGCAATTGCAGCGGCACGAACGACTGCCGTCGCGATGCGTCAAAACCTAGCCGCGCGATCACCTGCGCGATGCCGTGCGCAAGGCCGGCGTCGCGCGCCAGATGATCCATCGCATCGGTCTCGTGTCCGACGACGCGTGCGGCGAGCGAAAATACCGCGCATGACGTATCGTCGAGATATTGTTCCAGCACCGCCATGTCCGGCATCGGATCGTTGTAGAGGTCGAACTGATGCGCCTCGATCAGCCGGGACAGACGTTCGACCGGCAGGCCATGGTCGCGGATCGCGAGCAACAGTTCGGCCGCGACCGGATTGCCTTCGACGCCGCCGTGGCCCTCGCCTGAAAGGACGTCCGTCCACCATTGCAAACGGACTTCACCGGCCAGCGGCTGGGTGATCTGCTGCCTGACCTTGGCGATCTCGACGTTGAAAGCATAAAGGGCCAGCAGCGCACGGCGGCAACGCAGCGGCGCGAACAGCGTTGCCGCATAGCTTTCGAAATCCTGGTTGCGCACAAGCTCCGCGCAGAACGCAGCGGACGAATTTTCAGATGCCCCGCCGCTCATGACGTCACGCGCAGGACCGTCGGGTGCCGCCTCGCCATCGTTTTTGTCACGGAACGGCAACGAGCGCCATCAGGCGCTGCCAATGCGGTGAGGTTCTCATGGAACAGCTATCAGCGCCGCCGCGACCCGGCGCCGCTCGCCCAGCATGATGTTGTAGGTCCGGATCGCCGCTCCGGTCAGCATGGTGTCCACTCCGACGCTCACGCGGCGCAGAGCCTGGCGCAGCTCGTCAGGGGCAAGCCAGACTTCTGTGCCCGTGCCGATCAGCAACGTATCGATCGCGGCCGAGCCTGCGAAGACACGCGCCAGCGCATGGCGGTCGATGTCGTCCGGCCGGGTTATGGGCCATGCCCAGATCCCGTCCGGCAGGCACAGCAGGGAGCCGCGATGCGACATGGTGTCAAAGCGGAATCCGCCGCTGCCGTAGGCCTCGATCGCCGCAGGCCGCGGAAGGTGCGGCACCTCCGGCAGGTCGGCACTCACGACTTCGATGGCTTCCGAGCTTTGGCCGGCTTTTCGGACTTGATCTTCTTTTCCGGTTTAGCCGCCTTTTCGGGTTTGGCCAGTTCCTCAGGCTTGGCGGTCTCAGGCTGCTTGGCCGCCTTGTCGGAACTTGTCACCTGAGTCTTGGCCGGCCTCTCCTCGACATCGGCACGATGATCACCGACCCCGAGATAGATCAGGATCGGCGCCGCGATGAAGATCGAGGTGTAGGTGCCGACCAGCACCACGCCGAACATCATCACGGCAGTGAAGCTGTGGATGGCCGGTCCGCCGAACAGCAGCAACGCAAGCAAGGCGAGCGTCACCGTGACGTGAGTAATGATCGAGCGCGACAGCGTCGAGTTGATCGACTCGTTGAGCAACTCAGGCATCGGCATTTTCTTGTAACGCCGCAGCATCTCGCGGATCCGGTCGTAAATGACGACGGTATCGTTCAGCGAGTAACCCAGAATGGTCAGAAGCGCGGCGATGCTGGTGAGATCGAAATCGACCTGCGAGATCGACATGAAGCCGATGGTCAGCACGATGTCATGCACGTTGGCGATCATCGCCCCGAGCGCGAACTGCCACTCGAACCGGAACCAGAGATAGATCAGGATGCCGAGGATCGCGAGCATCAGGCCGATCATGCCGTAGGCAAGCAGTTCGCCGGATACGCGCGGCCCGACCACTTCGACGCGGCGATAGTTGACGGTCTCGCCCAGCGCGCCGCGCACTTTCTGCACGGCCGCCTGCTGTGCGGCGTCGCCGCCCGGCTGCTCGGCAACGCGAATCAGCACTTCAGTCGGGCCGCCGAATTGTTGTAGCTGGACCTCGCCGAGACCGAGACCGTTCAGCTTCGTGCGCATCGTCCCGATATCGACGTCGCCGGACTTTGCCTGGATTTCCAGCAGCGTGCCGCCCTTGAAATCGATGCCGAAATTCAGACCGTGCGTGAAGAACAGCGTGATGGCGACGATCGACAGTACGGCCGATATCGGAAAGCTGATGCGGCGGAAGCGGGTGAAATCGAAATGCGTGTCGTCCGGGACGATCCGCAGCGACGGCAGCAGGTTGAAGCAACTGACGATGGTCAGCACGACAATGAGGGCACCGAGCCCGAGCAAAATCCAGTGAGTCACAGCCGGCTCCGCGTCATCAGATCGGCACGCTTTGCGGCCGCTTCCAGCGCACCCATGTTGCGACGATCAGCCGGGTCACCTCGAATGCGGTGAACACCGTGGTGATGATGCCGATGCCGAGCGTCACGGCGAAGCCGCGCACCGGGCCGGTGCCGATATAGAACAGCACCGCTGCGGCGATGAACGTCGTGATGTTGGAATCCAGGATCGTCGCCAGCGCGCGTTTGAAGCCGGCGTCGATCGCCGAAATCGCGGTGCGGCCGCCGCGAAGTTCCTCTCGGATGCGCTCATAGATCAGCACGTTGGAATCGACGGCGATGCCAACCGTGAGCACGATGCCGGCGATGCCGGGCAGCGTCAGCGTCGCGTTCAATAACGACAGCACGCCGAAAATCATGGCGACGTTGATGGCGACGGCGATATTCGCAAACACCCCGAACAGCCGGTAGGTCAGCAACATGAACAGGATGACCATGATCGAACCGACATAGGCGGCAAGCTCGCCTTTTTCGATCGAATCTTGTCCGAGGCCGGGACCGACGGTGCGTTCCTCGATGATGGTCAGCGGCGCCGGCAGCGCGCCGGCGCGCAGCAGGATCGCAAGGTCGTTGGCCTCCTGCACCGTGAAATTCCCCGAAATCTGGCCGGAGCCGCCGGTGATCGGTTCGCGGATGACGGGTGCGGAGATCACCTCGTTGTCGAGGATGATGGCGAATGGCTGTCCGACGTTTTCCGACGTCGCCTGCGCGAACTTGCGCGCGCCGTTGCTGTTGAACCGGAAGGTCACGATCGGCTCGCTGGTGCGCGAATCGAATCCGGGCTGCGCGTCGATCAGGTCGCCGCCGGAGACGAGCACCTGCTTCTTGACGACGTAAGGCGTCTTGGGCGCCTGCGAACTCATCAGCACTTCGGAATCGGCGGGCACCCGGCCTTGCAGGGCCTGTTCGGGCGACACGCTCGAATCGACCATGCGGAAGTCCATCTTGGCGGTCTTGCCGAGAATTTCCTTCAGCCGCGTCGGGTCCTGCAGTCCCGGCACCTGCACCAGAATGCGATCGGCGCCCTGGCGCTGGATCAGCGGTTCGACCGTGCCGAGTTCGTTGACGCGCTTCTCGATGATCTGGATCGACTGCTCGACCGACTGGCGGATGCGGTCGGTGATCGCAGCCTGCGGGACCGTGAGGCGGATCACCCCGCCTTCAGCACTACTGATTTCAAGGCTGCGCTGACCGCTGGAGCCGAGCAGGCCACCTAGCGGTTGCGACAGCTCGCGCAACTTGCCAAGCGCGGTCTGGAATTCATCCTCCTTGCTGATGCGCACCTCGACAGCGCCGTTCTTCACGGCAAGGCCGGTATAGGCGATCCGCGCGTCCCGCAGCGCCTTGCGTGCGTCGTCGCGGACCTGATCGAGTTTCTCTTTCTTGACGTAGTTGGAATCGACCTCGAGCAGCAGATAGGAGCCGCCCTGAAGATCGAGCCCGAGCACGAGGTGGCGCTGCGCCCATTTCGGCCAGGTCTTGACCTGCGCCTCCGGAAAGAAATTCGGCACGGCGCATAGGCAGACCAGGAGGGCGGTCAAGACGATCGCCAGCGCTTTCCACCGCGTGAAGTACAGCATCGAGATAACCCGTCAGCGCGCGGCGTTGTCATCCTTGGCGTCCTCGCCCTTGGCGCGCGCCTTTGCCGATTCACCTTTGGTCGGCTCGCCCTTGGCCGGCTCGCCCTTGGCGCGGACGATCGAGATCATCTGCCGCATCTGCCGCACCCGGACGCCGTCCGCGATTTCGAACTCGATCTGCTCGTCGTCCACAACCTTGGTGACCTTTCCGACCAGACCGCTCGAGGTGATGACGGTGTCGCCGCGGCGAATATTCTTCACGAGCTCGTTATGCTCTTTCGCCTTCTTCTGCTGCGGCCGGATGATCAGGAAATACATGATGATGAAGATCAGCGCGAACGGCAGCAACGACATCAGCAGGCTGTTGGTATCGCCGGCACCGGCAGCCTGAGCAAACGCAGGGGTTATGAACATTCGGACGTTTCCTTGAAACGGAGCAGCCAGGACGACGCAGAGTCGTCCGGTGGAGATCAAATTCGCGCGGACTATAGCGGCAGCAGTCCCAATTGCAACGCTGCCAGCCCCTTGATAGGGCCTCATTATTCCGCGGCTTGCGGGCAGCGGGGCACCCCGTTAAGGGTGCGCGGTCAGGAAAGGACAAGATGGCAAAAAAGTCACGAAAACCCGGCTCCCGCAAAACACCGGGGGCTCGACCCGGAAAAACGATCGGCGGCGCGACAAAAGGTCCGGAATCGACGGCCCTGGCTGCTGCGGAACGCATCGCCAGCGCGCTTGAGGCGATCGCCGCAGCCATGTCCTCGGCGGCGGCAAAACCCGACAACGGCCGTACGCTTGCGAGCGCCGACGCCTTCATCTGGCATCCGGACGGACGACTGGCGCCGGTGCCGCGCGTCAGCCGCGTTGATCTCGATCTCCTCAGGGGTATCGACCGGCTGCGGGACATCCTGATCGAGAATACCGAGCGCTTCGCCAAGGGCCTGCCCGCGAATAACGCCCTGCTCTGGGGCGCGCGCGGCATGGGCAAATCGTCGCTGGTCAAGGCGGCGCATGCCAGCGTCAACGCTGCGGTCAACGGGCAACTCAAGCTGATCGAAATTCACCGCGAGGATATCGAGAGTCTGCCGGGACTGATGGAGCAGCTTCGCTTGTCGGAGTTTCGTTTCATCGTATTCTGCGACGACCTCTCGTTCGACGGCAATGACGCCTCCTACAAATCGCTGAAGGCGGTGTTGGAGGGTGGCATCGAGGGACGCCCCGACAACGTCATCCTGTACGCGACGTCGAACCGCCGCCACCTGCTGGCGCGCGACATGATCGAAAACGAACGATCGACAGCGATCAATCCCGGCGAGGCCGTCGAGGAAAAGGTTTCGCTGTCCGACCGGTTCGGCCTCTGGCTCGGCTTTCATCGCTGCAGCCAGGACGAATATCTCGCGATGGTGCGCGGCTATTGCGCCCACTTCGGCATCAAGCTCGACGACACCAAACTTGAACGGGAGGCGCTGGAATGGTCGACCACGCGCGGCTCGCGATCAGGACGCGTCGCCTGGCAGTTCACGCAGGAACTGGCGGGCCGGCTTGGCGTGCGGCTGGCGAGGTAAGCGCTTCATCTTATCGCAAGCGTGCAATTAGAGGCGCCGTCAGGAGTTCGACGCCATCAGCGCAAAGTGGCCACGGCGAGTCCGGAGCCTTTCCTGGAGCGCGACCTGCAGCCGACCCGGCTCAGGGATGAGGAGTGGAACTGCAGGTTTGGCCCAAGGCTGTCACGCCCCGTTGAGGAAATGAAGCGGGTCAACCGGTGAAGATCCTTTTCGGATCTCGAAGTGGAGCTGCGGCGACGCCGCTTCGCCCGACTGACCCGACTTGGCAATGACCTGGCCGCGCTTGATGGTATCTCCACGCTTCACCAACAACTCACTCGCATGGGCATATGCGGTCACGTAACCGTTGGGATGCCGAACCAGGATCAGGTTGCCGTAACCTTTGAGCTCGTTGCCGGAATAGGCAACGACGCCATCCTCAGCCGCCTTGACGGGCGTGCCCTCGGGCACGGCGACGTTGATGCCGTCATTCGACTTGCCGTTGGTCCTGGCGCCATAGGCTGCGATCACGCGGCCGCGCACCGGCCAGCGGAAGGTCGGCAGCGCACCGGTTGCTTCGGCTGTCTTCGTCGCCGGCTTGACCACGGCCTCTTCGGGCGTCGTCGCCGCAACCGCGAGATTGACCTTCTGCACCGGACCTTCCGGCGCCGCCGCCGCAGTGTGAACCACAGGCGCAGCCGCAGCGGGAGGAGCAGCCGCCGCAGCGGCAACAGGCTGCGCGGCGACCGCGGCGGCCTTCGTCGGCACCGCAATCTTCATGCCGACCTTTAATGTCGCACCCGGCTGCAGGCCGTTGGCGCGGGCAAGCTCGCCGACTGCGATATGATTGCGGCGCGCGATGCTCATCAGCGTGTCGCCGCGATTGACGTAGTGGACGGCGGAGCCGGCCTCGGCGACCGCGACGGGTTTCGCAGCCGGACCGGCGTGAGTTTCCGCCGCCGCCGCGCGCTTCGGAATGATCAGTTGCTGGCCGGGCTGCAACCGGCGGGGGCCGCGGTAACCGTTGGCCTTGAGGATTTCGGCGGTGGAGACGCCATAGCGGTGCGAGAGCCCCTCTAGCGTATCGCTGGTGCCGACGATGATCGGGGTGCCGCCGTTGTGATTCCACCCGTCCCGCGATGCGACAGGACCGGTGGACTCGATCGGACGCGCCGGCGGCGCAGACGGGTGGACGTTTCGCCCGCTGTCAGAGACGCTCGACGCCACCGGATAGGTTTTCGGCGTCGAGATCGGCGGCGGCAGCGGCCGGGATTGATACGATGATTGATATTGCGGCCGAGAATACTGCGGCAACTCGCGGTGTTGAACAGGAGCCGCGGGCGCTGCCGCCACCGAGCCGGTGGACTCGCGCTGCCACCCGAAATTTGACTGCTGCGGCCCACTGTCGATCTGCGCGAGGCGCGAAGACATGTCGGCGCTGCATCCGGCAAAACCGATCGACACCAGCGCCAGCACCGCGACCTGCGGTACCCGACGCGAGCAAAGCACCTCGACGATACGGGACATGGTTACTCACTCGACGCAACTTAACTACAAAATTGACTAAACACGCCCTGAGTAAACAAGCCTTTAACCGTGACACGCCGCCGCCTTGAAAATTAATGTCGCTGGAACAATGTGTTGCGGCGGTGAATGAATCAGCACCCGATCGGTGGGCCAGTACCACCTTCCGAAGTTCGTGGGGGCACAACACCCGCCTTCAATGAACTTCAGGAAACGACGGGTGCTCGCAACTTTATGCTTGTAGCCCCGCTCTCGATTGAAATTCCTGAAGACAAACCCGCTGCAATAATATCCTAAAGCTCGCGGGCGATGCCGGGCAGCGCCGGCACGAAGCGCACGTCGATCAGCTCCTTGCGAGCGAGTCCGGCGGTGGTGCGCCGGAGAAGTATCAGCGTCTGCCGTCCGTTGTGCGGTCCGACCGGCGCGATCAGAAGCCCGCCGGGCTCGATCCGGGCTATCAGCCCGTCGGGAATCCGCTCCATCGCCGCCGTCACCAGAATGCGGTCGAACTGTCCCGCTTCGGCAGGAATGTCGAAGCCGTCGCCCAGCATGACCTCGACGTTGTCGCAACCGAGTTGCTCCAGTCGGGCGCGAGCGCGATCGGCAAGCTCGCGAAATCGCTCGATGGTCACGACCTCGCGACATAGGCGCGACAGGATCGCGGCCTGATAGCCCGAGCCCGTGCCGATCTCCAGCACGCGGCTGTCGTCGCGCAATTCCAGCCGCTCCGTCATATAGGCAACCACGAAGGGCTGGCTGATGGTCTGGCCGCAGGCGATGCCGAGCGCGGTGTCGCACCAAGCGTCGCCGCGATCGCTCTCCTCCACGAAGACATCGCGCGGAACGCTGTCCATCGCGCGCAGCACACGCTGGTCGCTGATGCCGCGTCGCCGCAAGGTGAGCTGAAACATCATCTTTTCAGGCGGCAGGCGATTGTCGGGGGGCATGGGCGGGATCTCGAGCGCTGGCGTCTGGTCACAGCGGATATCAAGATATGTTGATGCAATCTGCCCGGATCATCCGCCGGGTCAATCCGGACTTTCAAAATTTTTGTTCCCCGTCCGGAACGGGGCGGCTCTGCCCGTCCCTCCGGAGATGCCGGGAGCCTCAAAATTACGCCCAAAGTAGCTGCAATTCGACCCCGCAATACCTTATCATGCGCTCGCCGCGGCAGCGGCACGCATTGCCTTGGTCGGCGTAATTTGCGACCCTGTATTGGAAATGGGCAAGGGATCAGTCTCCTCCATGGCGCCAATCAAACCGCCCGGTGGCTCGGTATTCCTCGTCGAGGACGAGGTCATGATCCGCATGATGGTTGCGGACATGCTGGAAGAGCTTGGCTACAGCATCGCCGCGGAATCCGGCGATATCGACCAAGCGCTCATGCTCGCGCAGACCACTGACTTCGACATCGCAATCCTCGACGTCAACGTCAACGGCAAGCTGATTTCCCCTGTGGCCGACGCGATCGAAGAACGCAACCGACCTTTCATTTTCGCAACCGGCTACGGGACACAGGGCCTGCCGCCGGAATATCGCGACCGCCCGGCGTTGCAGAAACCATTCCAGATGGAAAACCTCGCCGTCATGATCGAGAGCACACTCAACCGCAGCGCCACGGCCGAGCGCAGCTAGGCAGCGCGGTCACCCGCTCCCCAGCGTGACAGCGCGTCCTACTTCAAGGCCGTCGTCAGAACCTTGAGGAACACATCGTCGGTGCGATCCAGCCGCAACGGCGTCACCGAGACACATCGCGACGCGATCGCCGCGAGATCGGTCCCTGCCGCCGGGGTATCCGCGGCGTCGGCCTTCTCGAATCCGATCCAGAAATACGGGTTGCCGCGGCCGTCGCGGCGTTCAACGATCTTGAGAAAGCCGAGATTGCGCTTGCCCATCCGCGTCACCAGCACCCCCGCCACATCCTGCGGCGCGCAGGCCGGAAAATTGACATTGACCACCGTGTTTTTGGGAATGCCGGCGTCGATCACCTTGCGCAGAATCTGCGGCCCGAACGTGAGCGCGGTTTCCCATACCGGCCTGTCGCCGGTCTCCATGCTGAATTCCTGCGACAGCGCGAACGACGGCAGTCCAAGCATCGTGCCCTCAAGCGCGCCCGCGATGGTGCCGGAATAAACCACGTCCTCAGCGACGTTGCGGCCCCGATTGACACCGGACAGCACGAGATCGGGCCCCTTTTTACCGAGAATGTGCCGCGATCCCATGATCACGCAATCGGTCGGCGTGCCCTTCACCGCGAAATGGCGCGGTCCGATTTCGCGCAGCCGCAGCGGATCGTTGAGCGACAGCGAATGCGAGACGCCGGACTGATCGTGCTCCGGCGCGACTACCCAGACATCGTCCGACAGCTCATTTGCGATCTGCTCGATGATCTCAAGGCCCGGCGCGTTGATGCCGTCGTCGTTAGTACAGAGGATTCGCATTCGTGAGGTTGCCTTTTCCGGCCTTTGATCCCCGAGTTGGTATCAAAGTTGCCGCACCGGGTGAGGAGCTTCGGAATCCGGACGCGAGCGCCGTTCGGACACCTCTTATCCGGCCCGGCCAAACCTTGCAAACCTGACTTTCCACCCTGGCCTGCGGACTTTTACGACGAGCGTGATGCATCTCACATCATCCTCAAACCGGAGCGTGTACCCCTGATGCGACGCCGGGACTCCTCCCGGCTCGACGACAGGAGTGAGACATGCATAGCGACATAAGAGAGCTGACCGCAGGCGAACTCAAGGAAGTCGGCGGCGGCGAGATCACCGTCGTCGCCGACAAGGATTATTTCGGGATCGAGGTGTCCTTCGGCAAATACGGCGTCGCAGTCTGGGTCACCGGCGGCTCGGTCTGTGGTCAGATCAAAACGCCATCTCATATCGGCGGAACGTGCATTCCCTGATCTCCGAGGGCGGCGTCACACGCGCCGCCCGCACCAGTCTGCCCTCACTGCGCGTTTCCGGACGCACAAGCGTTGTCCGCGCGGGCGCGTTGCAAGAACCCCTTGGCCAGCGCGTGGTAGACGCCTTCCTTGCAGACCAGCCGCGAGCTGCCATAGGCAATCAGCGCTGCCGCCATCAGCGGCACCACCATGGCGTGATTATCGGTCATTTCCGTCACGATCACGAAGGCGGTGATCGGCGCCTGCACGACGCCCGCGAAATACGACACCATGCCGAGCAGCAGGATTGCACCCATCGGCGTGCCCGGGAAAAAATGAGCCACGTTGGATCCGAGGCCCGCGCCCGCCGCGAGCGAGGGCGAAAAGATCCCGCCGGGAATGCCGCTCACAGTGGAAAACAGGGTTGCAAGCAGTTTCAGCACCCCGAAACTCTCGGGCAGCGGCGCTTCGCTCTCCAGCGCGTGTTTCACCTGCGCATAGCCTGTGCCGTAGATCGTGTCGCCGGACAGGTATCCGCACACGGCGACGCCAAGCCCGCACGCAAAAGCAAATGCAAGCGGATGGCGCTTGATGAGCAAGCCGAGCCGCCCCGGAAGCCCGAACGCCACCAGGATCACAAGACGGCTAAACAATCCGCCAGCAAGGCCGCCGACGACGCCGCAGATCGGCACCGCCAGCCAGTCGACGCCGTTGCCGAGCGTGGTCGCGGTGTGGCCGAAGTAGGCGTAATTTCCGACCAGCGCCAGCGATGTCAGCCCGGCAGCGATTACGGTGCCGATGATCAGGCCGCTGGTGCGCACCTCGAAGGCGCGGCTCATTTCCTCGATGCCGAAGACGATCCCCGCAAGCGGCGTGTTGAAGGCCGCAGCGACGCCTGCGGCCGCTCCCGCAAGGATCAATCCGGGCTGGCGGCGCGGCGACATCCGCCCGATCGCGAACATGATGGACGCGCCGATCTGCACCGTAGGCCCCTCGCGCCCCACCGATGCACCGCAGAGCAGCCCCAGTACGGTGAGAAGGATTTTCCCGACGCCGATACGAAACGAGACCAGCCGGCCGCGCGCCTCATGGTCGCCGAGCTGACGCGCCGCGATGGCCTGCGGAATGCCGCTGCCTTGCGAGTTCGGAAAGAACCGCAAGGTGAGAAACACCGACAGCACAAATCCGAGCGGGGTGACGACGAAGGACGCGTAGCGCCATTTTTCGAGCAGGCGCGCGAACAGAAACTGGGCGAGGTCGGAGGCCTGCGTCAGTCCCACCGCCGCCGCGCCGACGGCAACACCGCCCGCGACGAAAATGACCCGCCGCTGCCACCGGGTCGAGATGACCCGGACCGATCGCAATTGCCGTTCGGTGAGGTGCGGCCTCTGCATCATCCCTCGCGGCCGATCGCCTTGCGGCCGCCCATGTAAGGCTGCAGCACGTCAGGCACGGCGATGGAGCCGTCGGCCTGCTGGTAGGTCTCCATCACCGCGATCAGCGCGCGGCCGACCGCGGTGCCGGAGCCGTTCAGCGTATGCACGAAGCGCGGCTTGCCGTCGCTTGCCCGATAGCGGGCGTCCATGCGTCGCGCCTGGAAATCGCCGCATACCGAGCAGGACGAAATCTCGCGATAGGCGCCCCCCTCACCTTGCCCCGGCATCCAGACCTCGATGTCGTAGGTCTTCTGCGAGGCAAAGCCCATGTCGCCGGTGCACAGCGTCATCACGCGGTAATGCAGGCCGAGCCGGCGCAGCACCTCCTCGGCACAGGACAACATGCGCTCGTGTTCGTCTTTTGATGCTTCCGGCGTCGTGATCGACACCAGTTCGACTTTGCTGAACTGATGCTGACGGATCATGCCGCGGGTATCGCGCCCCGCAGCGCCAGCTTCGGCGCGGAAACACGGCGTCAGCGCGGTGAAGCGTAGCGGCAGTTCTTTTTCGTCGAGAATGGAGTCGCGGACGAGATTTGTGAGCGGGACTTCGGCGGTGGGGATGAGCCATTTACGGGAACTTAGCTCAAGCCGCCTCTGAGCTATAACGCCCGCAAAACGAAGCGCTTTTGCTACTACTCGTGTAGTCGGGCTTTTAGAGTTTGGTGAGAATTTTTCCTGATGACCGATCAGTCTTTCTCTGAATTTTCGATACTCAGCCAAAGCCATTTTGGTTGGTTCGGCTCCAAGAACTGAAAACTGATCCTCCCGAAACTTCGGCAATTGCGCCGTGCCGAACATCGCATCGTTGCGCACCAGGAGCGGCGGATTGACTTCGGTGTAGCCGTGCTCGCCGGTGTGGACGTCGAGAAAGAACTGACCGATGGCGCGTTCGAGCCGCGCCAGCCCCCGCTTCAGCACGACGAAGCGCGCGCCTGACAGTTTCGCCGCCGCCTCGAAATCCATGTCGCCGAGCGCGCCGCCGAGATCGTCATGCGGCTTCGGCGCAAAGGCATAGTCGCGCTTCTTGCCGAAGATATGATGCTGCACGTTGCCATGCTCGTCGGCACCCTCGGGCACGTCGTCGAGTGGCAGGTTTGGAATCTCGGCCAGCGCCTTTTTCAACTCCTCGTCCGCCGTCTTCGCCGCCGCTTCCATGTCGGGCATGGTGGTCTTGAGTTCGGCGACCTCGGCCATCAGCTTCGCGGCGCGCGCCTCGTCTTTCGCCTTCTTGGCCTCGCCGATCTCTTTCGATGCCGCATTGCGCCGCGCCTGCGCCTGTTCGGACGCGAGAATGGCCGCGCGGCGCTTCTCGTCGATCGCGAGCAGCGACGCTGCCAAGGGCTCAAGTCCCCGCCGTTTCAGCGCGGCATCGAATGCTTGCGGGTTATCGCGGATCGCCTTGATGTCGTGCATGAAAGTCAGTCCAAAAGAGAATAAGCGGCGAGAGCAGCGGCATCATGTCCGCGAAAGCGGGCATCCAGTAACCCGAATGGCCGGAATTGGAAACCGTTGGCAAACGATGACGACGGGAATCGGGGAGATGATAGCAGATGAGTCCGGCTGGGCGGCCCCTACTCCGCCGGGTTTCCCGCCGGCGGCGAGGTGGCCGTCGCGCCGGCCGCCTTGGCGGCTTTTTTCTCGACCATGCCGACGGCGATGATCGAGCCCTCGTAGAGCAGGAGCAGCGGCAGCGCCAGCGAGGTCTGGCTCAGCACGTCGGGCGGCGTCAGCACCGCCGCGATGACGAAGGCGGCGACGATGAAATAGCGGCGCTTGTCGCGCAGCATCTTCGAGGTGACGACGCCGATCCGCCCGAGCAGCGTCAGGATCACTGGCAGCTGGAAGGCGATGCCGAAGGCGAAGATCAGCGACATCGTCAGCGACAGGAATTCGCCGACCTTGGGCAGCAGCTGGATTTGCGCGGTTTCGGGGCCCGACACCTGCTGCATGCCGAGCGAGAAGCGCACGATCATCGGCAGCACCACGAAATAGACCACCAGTGCGCCGAGCACGAAGAAAACCGGCGTGGCGATCAGGTACGGCAGGAACGCCTTACGCTCATGTTTGTAGAGACCCGGCGCCACGAATTTGTAGATCTGCGTCGCCACGATCGGAAACGAGATAAAGCCCGCGCCGAACAGCGCGAGCTTTAACTGGGTGATGAAGTATTCGAGCAGCGCGGTGTAGATGAATTTCGAATTCTCCGGCCCCGCGACCCAGACGAACGGCCATATCAGGATGTTGTAGATCTGCTTGGCGAAGAAGAAACAGAAAATGAAAGCGATGCCGAAGCCGACCAGCGCCTTGATCAGCCGCGAGCGCAGCTCGATCAGGTGATCCATCAGCGGGGCCTTGCTGGCCTCGATGTCTTCGGCGCTCATGACGCTTTGACGTCCTTGACCGCTTCGTCGTTACCGGCCTCATGCGGCGTCTCATGCCGGACCGGCTCTGGCCTGGCAGGAACGCTCTGAAAATTGCGCGTGATCGCCAACGGCTCGGATGGAGGCGCCACGGCATCGGCTGTCGTAGAAGGCTCAGGCGTCGCAGCCTCCGGCATTGCCGCTGCGCTTGCGGAAGCGCCATCGACGGATGGGGCAGGCTTATCAAAATCCTCAAGCCTCGGCGGCTCGCCGAGCGTTTCCGTCAGCCTGGTCATCAGCTTGCCGCTGGTTAGTCCGCTGGTGGCGTCCCGCACCTCGTCGAAGGATTTTTTCAGGTCGGCCATTTCGGCCTCGCGCATCGCTTCGTTGAACTGGCCCTGGAATTCGGCGGCCATCCTGCGCGCCTTGCCCATCCACTGTCCGATCGTGCGCAACACCCCGGGCAGTTCCTTCGGGCCGATGGCGATCAGCGCGACGACCGCGATGACGACCAGTTCACTCCACCCGATGTCGAACATGAAATTTTCCGCTCACGCGAGGGATTAACGCGCGTTGACAGCCCGGCCGCCTCGCAGTCCTCGCATTATTGTCGCGGATTCGCGACCTTTCAGCCGTGGCGCGTCAGACCGTCTTGCTGCCGACGTCGGACCGGTTCGTGCCGGACGCCTCCGCGTTATGGTCGATCGACTTCACGGGCTCGGGCTTTTCCGCAGTGGTCTCATCGTCCTTCATGCCCTTCTTGAAGGCCTTGATGCCCTGCGCGACGTCGCCCATCAGGTCTGAAATCTTCCCGCGGCCGAACAGCAGCAGGACGATCGCGATCACCACGATCCAGTGCCAGATGCTCAGTGAACCCATCCTGCAATCCTCCAAAAATCGGCGGCCGGAGTCCGGCCGAAGTTTATACGGAAGGTAGGCTCAGGGGTCGGCGAAAACAAGGATTTAGGCCCCGGCAGGTTTAAAAGGAGCCCGGTAACGTTATGACTTTAGTCGATGATGAACGCGGCGGAACATGCAGCGGATTTCGAACAGCCGCGCTCGCTGTGAACCATTCCGCTAGAAAACGAAGGCCGGCGGGCGTTCGAGACCCGGCAGCACCGGAACGGACGCATCGAACAGAGGTCGGTCGCCGAAATCGGAGTGCGAATGCGTAATGAGCATCGCCCGCGGCGTACTCATGGCGAACACCCCGACCAGGCGTCCCTCCTCGCCGAGCTGCCGGTAGAGCAGCTCCGGCGTCACCTCGGTTGCACCCTCCAGGATGATCGCGTCATAAGGTGCGTTGGCCGGCGCGCCTTCAGGCGCTGCGGCGTTCACGACGCTTACCTGCCCAAAGCCGAGCGTTGCGAGAATGCCGGCCGCTTTCGCCGCCAGGACCTTGTCGCCTTCGGTCGCCGTCACCCGGCCCGCAAGCTGCGCAACCAGCGCCGCGGTGTAGCCGGTCGCGCAGCCGACCACGAGAATGTTGTCGGTGCTCTTGATGTCGGCGGCCTGGATCATCTTTGCGACCACCATGGGCTTGATCAAAAACCGCTTCGGCGCACCCTTTTCGCTGACGTCCAGATCGAGATCCATATAAGCCAGCGCGCGGCGATCCTCCGGAACGAAGACCTCGCGCGGCAGCGCCAGCATCGCGTCGATGATCCTGGAATCGGTGACGTCGGCGGGGCGCACCTGCCCATCAACCATATTTCTGCGAGCGGTCGAAAAGTCAGACATCGGCGATCCTTGACCCCTGCAAAAGTTCCCCGAGGACTAAGGCACCCCCACGATCGATGCAAGCATTTGGTGGAACGGACATTGCCCGCCGTAGCATTTTGTCGCAGCGTTTTCCGTCGGTTGCAGATCGTCCGGCGGGTGAAAATTTAGCCCCGCCGCTCTCCCTTTGGGTAGCGACCCCGGATTGCCCATTTCCCGCTTTGCAAGCGTGGGAGGCTTTGTTATAGGCTGCCCTGCCTGCGATGATGTTTCGCATGTTCCCTGGTAGCTCAGCGGTAGAGCATTCGACTGTTAATCGAATGGTCGCTGGTTCGAATCCAGCCCGGGGAGCCATTTAAAGTCAGATGGTTACTTTGTGTGAGCGCCCATGAGGCGCTTTTTCGTTGGCGCCTCCATCGAAGGCCCCAATGGGCGCTGCCCCGCTTTATGGCGTTTTCGAGCGAAGCGGACACCGGTTCGTGAGAAAAAAACGCGTCAAATCAAAATCATAGAGCGCCGTCTCTGATTCCATCAGAAGCGAAAAACTCTACGCCCCCCGGGTTAGTCTTTCACACCCGCCCGACGACGCTTTTCTTCCTAACTGCAAGTCCTCACCTGCCTCGACAGAGACCCTTCTGTGGATAATCCTGTACACAGCCTGTGGAAAACTGCTAAAATTACGGCCAATTTAGCTAACTAAGCTCCTGCAATTAGAACTTTTATTTTTCCTTTGTTGTGTGGTGTCCAGTTGCGTGGTGTCCAAATGAAAAGATTTCATTTGCTTATTCTTGCGGCTTCCATTGCCGGAGTTTCGTCGCCTGCGTTCTTCGTTTCGGTGATACCTGCACAGGCGAGCCAATGCAGCACAGAACGGCCGGCCCACGCGCGATCGTATTGGTCCTATCGTCTCATAGACGGTCGGAAATGCTGGTATGCAGGCAAGCCGATGCTGCCGAAATCAATGTTGCACTGGTCATCGACTCAAACGACGCGAGCACACAAAGCGAAACATGATAACGATGTGGATACGTCCGAGGCCCGTCGTCTCAAGGTTCTGATCGATGAGAATGCAAAGCTGAAGAAACGGCTGGCCGATCTGGATGCCTACCGCAAACTAAACGGCCTTCCAGCGAATTACAGTCTCTTGGATGCGCAGGCTTCGATTCAGGACGACTCTTTCGAAGCGCGTTGGCGCACGCGATTCCTCGAAGCAATCGAAAAATAGCACCCGTAAGCCGAAGGGAGATTACAAGGACGTAGCCGAGTTCGCTCGGCGCGTGATTTCCCCAGCGCCTTTTCGCTTCTGATGAAATCAGAAGCGGGCTCTCGGATTCTTATTTGTGGCAACCAGCCCCGGGAGCCCATTAGGCGACGGCCTTTCGCCCCGGCCTAATCCTGATCCGCTCCTACCGCCGTGCGACCGGATGACCAACCGTTCGACTTTGCCCCGCAACTTTAACCGGCGCGCAACTTTTTTGCCCAAGGCTTGCATGAAAGGAGGTCATGGACGGTGAACCATACGCGCGATCCCAAACGCGGCAGTCTCAGTCAGTTTTCCGCGATGCGAAAGTCCTCGCTCGGACAAGGGTCATCGCGGCTCGCGCACTGGCCGCCTCCGTTCCGCAGCACCGTCGCGAAGCCGAAAATCATCCGGCATAAACCGGACGAGAAGCCGCAACGGGCGAAGCCACGCGGCTGGCGCCTAACACGGGCGATGTTCTCCGAATTCGAGGAAGAGGGATAGCCACCAATACCTGGCTCGTCCCTGCCCGATTTTTCAACCGGTCGGTCTCTCACCCGGTCTTTGGCTTTTTGGCGAGCGCCTTCATCTCGCGAAACCGCTTCGCCCAACCCTCGCGCACGGCCTGTTGCCCGCGCCCGACCGCGAGCGCGTCATCCGGCACGTTGCGCGTGACCACCGAACCCGATCCCACATAGGCGCCGGCGCCGACCTTCACCGGCGCGACCAGCGACGAATTGGAGCCGATGAAGGCGCCTTCGCCGATCTCGGTGCGGTACTTGTTGAAGCCGTCATAGTTGCAGGTGATGGTGCCCGCGCCGATGTTGGCGTTCGCGCCGACATGGGCATCGCCGACATAAGTCAGGTGGTTGACCTTGGCCCCGGCCTCGAGGGTGGCGGCCTTGGTCTCGACGAAGTTTCCGATCTTCGCGCCCGCGCCGAGCGAGGTTCCCGGCCGCAGCCGCGCATAGGGACCGACCGACGCGTTGCTGCCGATCGATGCCTGCATGATATGGGAGAACGCGTGGATCACGGCGCCGTCGGCGATGGTCACGCCCGGCCCGATAACCACGAAAGGCTCGATGGTGACGTCCTTGCCGAACGAGGTGTCGGCGGCCAGAAAAACCGTCTCGGGGGCGGTCATGGTCACGCCGGAATCGAGCGCCGCCTTGCGCAGCCGCGCCTGCATGACCTGTTCGGCCTCCGCCAGTTGAGCCTTGGTATTGATGCCGCGCACCTCGTCCTCGCCGGTTTCGATCACTGTCGCCCTCAGGCCGGAGTCGCGGATGATGCCGACCGCATCGGTGAGATAGTATTCGCCCTTGCTGTTGGCGTTGCCGATTTTGTCGATGACCTTCAGAACGGTCTTGCCGTCGAATGCCATGACGCCGGCGTTGCACAGCGTGATGCGGCGTTCATCCGCACTGGCGTCGGCCTGCTCGCGGATCGCCGTCAGCCGGCCATCCTCCACGATCAGCCGGCCGTAGCCGGTCGGATCGGCGGCATCAAAGCCGAGGACGGCGAGCGCCGCGCCAGCCTGCAACGGCGCCCGCATCCGGGCGAAGGTGTCGGCCGAGATCAGCGGCGTGTCGCCGAACGCGATCACCAGGTCGTCGGCGCCGCGTGCGATGGCTTCGCGCGCGGCCAGCACGGCATGCGCGGTCCCGAGGCGCTCGTGCTGGATGAACGTCATGGCGTCCGGCCGCACGCGTTTTGCTTCGCTCGCAACCGCCTCATGGCCCGGACCCACGACGACGGCGAGCGACGTTCCCGGACCGCGCGGCGCTGCAGCCAGCACATGCGCCAGCAGCGTCTTGCCCGCCACCGGATGCAACACTTTCGGCAGCGAGGAACGCATTCGCGTCCCCTCGCCCGCGGCCAGCACGATGGTCAGACAGTTCCGGCCGGTCATCCAAGCCCTCATTATTCCCAGGCGCGTCATGCGCCGCCGCCGTCATAAAGTGTTTTTGCCCGCAGGGGAATCCGCCACCGGTTTCCTGAGACGGGACGGATTTCCTGTTAGCATCTGGCCATGATTCGGAAGTGCGGGGTCCGGCGTCATCAATTATGGCGAAGAATCAAAAGGATTTGATCGGGAGTTCGCCCGCGGATGGAAGCGGCGGGCGACAAAGAAGCTTTCTGGCCAGTGAGACCGAATTCGATCGGCGGACTCTCTTGCGGCTCGGATCTTGGGGACTGGGCTCGATCACCGCCGTGATCATCGCGGTTCTGGCGCACCGCGCCGGAGGCCGGCAAGCACAGGTTTCCGCAGCCGATCTGGCCAGTCAATCGCAGCAGATTCAATCGATCGCGAGGGGCAGCGAAAACGAAGTAAGACGCCTGTCCTCCGCCATCGACACGTTGAACAATGATCGCGACCGTTTGTTTGCACGCGTCACCGTACTCGAACAGGGACTCGATTCGGTCACTGGGTCCATCAGCCGAAACACCGCCGCAACGCCAAGCCTCTCCGCGCTGCAGGCGATCCCCCCTGGCCCACCATGGACGCCCGACGAGCCAAACCCCGATGCCTCGAGGGCAACCGCGTCGGTCACGAACGCGCACCCGCCTCCGGCGCTCGCACCCGTTGCTACCGCCGCTCAGGCCGAAACAGTCGAACCGCCGGCCGCAAAGACACCGGCTGTAAAGATATCGGCCGTAAAGACGCCGGCCGCGATGCCGCCACCTGCCAGCCCATCGCCCGTGGAATCCTCACCCGCAAACCCGCCGTCCACGATCTCTCCCTCGGCAAATCCGGCGGCCGCGGCGAAGCCCCCGGCAATGGCCGCGCCGGCGATGCCGGTGACATCACGGGCCGCATCGAAACCTGCGGCGATCGCGCACGATCCTTCCGCAACAGGACCCGGCAAGCCGGATGAAACAGCGGCCACGACGCCCGCAAAGCCTGGGCCGCAGAAAGACGGCGAGCCTCATAAAAGCGGCGATACCAAGAACGACGCCAAGAGCAAGGGGCCGCCGATCGTCATATCCGGTCCCGCAACCGCCGTACCACCCTTACCTCCCGCCCCGATTCCAGCGGCGCATACCGATTTCGGCATCGACCTCGGCAGCGCCAATTCGATCAAGGGTTTGCGGTTATTATGGCGAAGTATCCTGAAATCGGAGGCGAAAGAGCTGACTTCGCTGCGTCCGATCATCGCGCTGAAGGAACGTAGCAACGGCGCGCGGGGCATGCAGTTGCGGCTTGTGGCCGGACCGCTGTCCGACGCAGCGGAGGCGGCGAAGATCTGCGCCGTCCTGTCTGAGAACGGCCGAACGTGCGAAACTGCCATATTCAATGGCCAGCGCCTCGACATGGAAGAAGGCAAGGAGAACACAGCCGTCTCCGCGATAAAAAAGCCGGCGACATGGGCGCATGCGCCATCGCGACATCGGCACAACCGAAGAGCGGCGCACACCGAAGAACCATTGTCCCAGCCTCCGCCGACGCCGCAAGCGGCCCCGGCGCCACCGCCACCGCCACCGCCACCGCCGCCGTCCCAGGAATCACAGCCGTCGCCACTCAATTCTTTCTTTTCACGCTGAATACGCGACCGCGCGCGTTCGGCTAGAGCAACCGGTTTTCGAAAAAAATCATGTTCAAGCAAAAAGATAAGCGACGAGTCTGATGCATCGCAGTTGCACCGGACACTCGTGTGAAGCCCAAATTCAAAACTCCATTAGAGCGGTTTCGAGCAAAGTGGAATCCGGTTCGCGTGAAGAAAACGCGTCAGATCAAGAACCGAGAGTCTTTCACCGTTTCCGTGAAATGGTGAAAAGCTCTAGAAACCTGATAGTTGCTGGCGATCCTTCGATTCCAATATTTGCAGGAACTTCTGCCGCAATGGGCAAATGTTGAAATCCGACCACCAGCGGATTGCCGGGCCGATCGTTCCGGATCATATTGGCCTCATGAAAAAAGATCCGTTCCGGCTGACACCTTACCAGGTGCAATGGCTGCTGATCATCGGGTTCCTGAGCGTCGGTTACGCGCTCTATCTGCGCTACCTCGCGGTCGAACTGTCCACGGTTTCGCTGGCATGCGACGGCGGCCTGCAAACCATGCTGTGCCGGAGCCGCAGCGTCGCGACCTACCTGTTTCGCAACCACGTCTTCGGCATCGCCGCGCTGGTCATTGCCGTGCTGCACGTGATCCGACCGTCGATCGTGCTGTTGACTGCGGGGCTCGCCGCCGCCGGGTTCGGAATCGTTCTCTACAATGTCGGCCTGTCCGGTCTCGCGATCGGCCTGCTTATCCTGGGATTTGCGCGGCCCGCGCCCGCCACAGCGTGATGCCGAGCATGGCGTAAACCACGCAGGTCCACAGCGATTGCCAGTTTTTCGGGCCTTCGTTGAACCCGATATAGATGGCTGAGATCACCAGCAGTCCGGCGAAAACCTGTTCCGCGATCGGACGGCTACCGGTAAGCGGGCGATTGAGCCAGGCCAGCGCCCAGTATGGCGCCACCGCCATCGTCAGCGCGGCGAATGGAAAGTCGCGATAGCGGGGGTCGAAGACGAAGCCGAGCGCCGTCTCGGCCGCGATCAGGGTCGTCACCAACAGCGTGATTCCCAGCATGACCGATAGCGCCGAGCCGGTACGGCCGGGGCGCGGCCCCATTAATTCGACGAATGTCGGCAGCGCGCGTCCGGACATCAGCGCGTTTGCGCCCAGCAGCGGCGAGAGGATTCCGGCCGCCAGCAGCAAGCCCCAGCGCAGGGAGTTGCCGAAACCATAGCTTTCGTAACACAGCTTGTCCGCGGCCACCCCGAGCAGGATTCCCGCGGAAGTCGCCGACACCGCAACCGCAATCCAGGACGTCCACCGCGGTTTCCAGGGCTTCCGCCGCAACGTCAGCATGGCGACCATGAAAACAAGAACGCATAAGCCCATCCCCGCGCCCATCTGGATTTTCCAGAGCGGATAATTGCTGACGGGCTCGCCGGGTGGATATTTCAGCTTCCGCCCAACCGCGTCGATCAAACCCCAGTTGCCGCCAACCGTCCCCTCGAGCTCACGCTTCCAGGGCTGGTCGTAGGCCTCGATCAGGTTGACGCGAAATTTCTCGCGCTTGGCCATGGCGAGAATTTCGGACACTACGCGCGCCTGGTTGGCGCGCGACGGCAACGCGCCCTCCCGCATCCGGCCCGCGCTTGGCCACCCGGTCTCGCCGATCAGGATTTCCTTGGCAGGGAACGCCACAGCGACCTGCTTGCGGATGGCGTCGACATGCGCGGCCGCGTTGCGCGCGCGGATCGGAAAGTCCTCCCAATACGGCAGGATATGGATGGTGACGAAATCGACCGCGTCATAGACCTCGCGGTTGCGCAGCCAGTATTCCCAGACGTCCGCGTAGGTCACCGGCACGCTCACCTGCGACTTCACCATGCGAATGTTGGCGGCGAGATCGGCGGCGGTCATTTCCCCACGCAGCAGGACCTCGTTGCCGACAACGAGCGCGATGATGGTGTCGGGATTTTCCTTCGCCAGCCCGACCGCGACGTTGATCTGGGCGAGGTTCTTCAGGCGGTCGTTGCCGAGCCAGATGCCCTGGATCACCTTGAGACCGACCTTTGCCGCCAGGGCCGGCAGCCGATCGAGGCCGTTCTCGATCGAATAGGTCCTGACGCATTTCGAGATCGTGGCCAGTTGGGCAAGGTCCTCGGCGATCTGCTCAGGTGGAATTTCGGTGGTTGCGACCAGCGGGGTCTGTTCGCCCCGGAAAGGAGCGTAAGACACGCATTCCAGTTTCGCGGCCGGATCGATCGGCGCGCGCGCAAGCCGGATCGGCGCGCCGAGCCACCACCATACCGCCGCAATCAGGCTGAGCGAAATGACGAGAAGCGCCAGTGGCGTACGAAACGAAATCGGCCCCATCCTCCGCGAGACGAGTCGTCGATTAGCCGGTCAAGACGCGTCTGCCAAGAGCGGCGGCCGGACAGCCACAACCTTATCAGGCTACGGCTTCACCACGGTCAATTAAACCAGCCGGCTTGCTGGACAAAATCCAGAATTTCCGCCATGGAAACCGGTGATACCTCCGCCGTATTGGGGACCAATTTAAGCGGCATCTGACACCTGGATACAAGGTGGCGGTTGCCGCCATGCGGTCGCGGCAGCGAGAGTCGGGGGACTTCATGCGTCGAGTGCTGTTCAGATTCCACAACGCGTTCCTGCGCGGCCTTGCCGTTCCTGGCTTCGCTCTGCTGTTCAGCATCGGCGGCGCGATCGCTCAAAGCGGCGATCTGCGCGCGCAGGATCAGAACAAGCCGCCTGCGGCCAACTCGACCAATGCGGCTGATACCGCCAAGGACAGCCAGCGCAAAACCGACGAATTTGCCGAAGCCGCGCGCGTCATCAATGGACCGGCGGGAAACCCGGAATGCGTCTGGCTCGGCCGTCGCGTGGTCGTTCTGATGTGGCGCGACGATCTGGACACGGCCTTTCGCCATCTCGACCTCTATGACCGCTTCGGCTGCCCCGGCGGCCACGTTCAGGCGGCATTCCGCTGCCTGGTCCGGTTCGGACCGATCGACCCCAAGGCGCCCGATGCGCTGAGCGGCCGCGTTCATGCCTGCTGGATCAATCCGGACGCGCAGCCGGCCGAGCCCGCCGCCGCAGCACCCGCGCCGGCCGCAGGCACAGCACCGGCCCCCGCGTCTCCGCCGCCGGCACAGCCGGCGCCCGCCCCCGCCCCGCCGAAAAAATAGCTGTCGGGGCTGCGAAGGAACGATATCCGAATTTCGAGGTTAAGGCGGTTGACCGCCCTCAAAACGCCACGGCGTCATACGAGTTGTTAAATCGCTTGGCGGAATTATCTTTGCCGATAGGTCGGGCCTAGGGGACGGGTCCGCGGTCCTGTTTTGCTCGCTCCTTATGGTTTAGTCGCGATGCGCGCTGTCGTCGCCGTTCTTTTGTTCGTGACCGCTGCACACGCCGCTCTCTGGGGGCTTCTTCAGGACAGGCAACAGGCCCCCGACTTCAAGGGTGTTCTGAACAGCCTGTCCTACGCGCCCTTCGAAGGGACGGCGCATCCGGATATCGACAATATTCCCACCGTCGAGAAAATCCGGTCCGACCTGAAAGCGCTGGCGCCCCTGACCCGCGGGATCCGCCTGTATTCGTCGACCGGAGGCGTCGAACTTGTCCCCCCGATCGCTCATGAATTCGGCCTCAAGGTCATGGTCGGCGCGTGGATCGACAAGCATGTCGAGCGCAACGAGCGCGAGATGCTGGCCGCCATCGACCTCGCCAAACACAACAGCAACGTCAACGGAATCGTCGTCGGCAACGAAACGATCTATCGCGGCGATCAAAAAGTCGCGGATCTGATCAAGCTTATTCAGCGCGTGAAAGGTTCCGTGAATGTACCTGTGACAACAGGCGAAATCTGGAACATCTGGCTGGAGCACCCTGAGCTTGCATCGTCGGTCGATTTCATCGCCGCGCACATCCTGCCTTATTGGGAAGGCTTTCCGAGCAAGCAGGCCGTCGATCAAGCCCTCATCATCTATCAGAAACTGCGCGATGCATTTCCCGGCAAACGGATCGTGATCGCTGAATTCGGCTGGCCCAGCGCCGGGTACAATCTCCGCAACGCCGATCCCGGTCCGTTCCAGCAGGCGGTCACGCTTCGCAACTTCGTCACCAAGGCCGAATCGATCGGCATGGAATACAACATCGTCGAAGCCATCGATCAGCCGTGGAAGTTCTTCGAGGGCGGCGTCGGTCCCTACTGGGGCATTCTCAACGCGGATCGCGAGCCCAAATTTTCCTGGACCGGCCCCGTTGTCAATGAAGCCTACTGGAAGCTCGCCGGCATTGCGCTTCTGATCGGAATCCTGCTGTCCCTTCCCATCCTGCGGCTGGCCACCCCCACGGTGATGCAGGTCATGGTGCTTGCGGCGACCGCCAACGGCGTCGGGGCCTGGGTCGCAACGGTCTTCGCCTATTGGACGAACCATTACTTCGTTTTCGGTTCGGCTTTCGCGCTGACGCTCGGCCTGACCCTGCTGGTGCCGCTGATCCTGATCGCCATGGCGCGCATCGAGGAGATCGCGGCGGTGGCGTTCGGACGACGCCCGCAGCGGCTGATCACGCGGGAGATGGCGGCGATGCAGGCGGCGGCCGGCGCGCCGCTGCCCAAGGTCTCGATCCACGTCCCGGCGTATTTCGAGCCACCCGAGATGCTCAAGCAGACGCTCGATGCGCTCGCGCGCCTCGACTACCCGAATTTCGAATGCGTGGTGATCATCAACAACACCCCCGACCCGGCATTCTGGCAGCCGATCCAGGACCACTGCCGCGCGCTCGGCGAGCGTTTCAAGTTCATCAATGCTGAAAAGGTCGAAGGCTTCAAGGCTGGCGCGCTGCGCATCGCCATGGATCGCACCGCCGCCGACGCCGAGATCATCGGCGTCATCGATGCCGACTATGTGGTGCAGCCGGACTGGCTCAGGGACCTGGTGCCGGCTTTCAACGATCCGCGCGTCGGCCTCGTTCAGGCCCCGCAGGATCACCGCGACGGCGACCGCTCGCTGATGCACTACATCATGAACGGCGAATATGCAGGCTTCTTCGACATCGGCATGGTCCAGCGCAACGAAGCCAACGCCATCATCGTCCATGGCACGATGTGCCTGATCCGCCGCGCCGCGATGGATATGGCGGGAGGCTGGGCTGGCGACACCATTTGCGAGGATACCGATCTGGGCCTCGCGATGGCCGAGCACGGCTGGCTCACGCACTATACCAACACCCGCTACGGTCACGGTCTGCTGCCCGACACCTACGAAGCGTTCAAGAAACAGCGTCACCGCTGGGCCTATGGTGGTTTCCAGATCGTCAAGAAGCACTGGCGCCGTTTTCTGCCGGGCGCGAGCCGGCTTTCGCCGGACCAGAAGCGCGAATTCACGCTCGGCTGGCTCAACTGGCTCGGTGCCGAAAGTCTGGGTGTCGTCGTTGCGATCCTCAACCTGATCTGGGTGCCGATCGTGGCGTTCGCTGATATCGCTATCCCGGACAAGATCCTGACCCTGCCCATCATCGCGGCGTTCGTGGTGTCGCTGGTCCATTTCGTGGCGCTGTACCGCCTGCGCGTGCCGGTCAAGACCGCGCAGATGCTGGGCGCCATGGTGGCCGCCATGTCGGTGCAATGGACGGTGTCCCGGGCGGTCGCGCAGGGACTGATCACGGAGCACCTTGCCTTCGCGCGCACATCAAAAGGCGGCCTGTCGCGGATGTCGATCGAGTTTCAGGCGTTCTGGGAAGCGGTGATCGGCGTCCTTCTGCTGGCCGGAGCGGCCGTGCTGATCGCGTCCAACCAGTACAAGGGAGTCCACGAGATCTACATCTTCGCGGGCGTGCTGGTGCTACAAAGCCTGCCCTTCCTGGCTGCCGTCGCGATCGCCTCCCTCGAGATCTCGCGCATCAACGAATTCTCGTTCTGGCGCAATGCCCGCATCCGCAGCGCCGAATTGATCGGGCTGCGGCGCGCGCCGATACCGATTCAGACGAACACGTCCGGGTCGGCCAGCCCTGAGATCCAGCGCGAAACAAGCTGACCCGGCCAACATCCGCCGTTTGGTGACTGCTGGAAATCCCGCCTGTAAGTCATGGATCCGATGAACTGTTTTAACAGTCCGGACCTCAAGCCGATCGGGCAGGTTTTTCGTCAAGCTCAAGCACTTCCATGCGAAATGCACAGTCGCGGCATGTTCCGCGCCGCGTTTGTGCTGCAAAAACAAAAACCGCCCGTGGGCATACGGGCGGCTTTGCCTTGGAGGCTCGACGATCCGGAGTTTCGAAAATCCGGATCAGCGATTGTTTGCCGTCACCAGACGGGCTTCACGAACGGTGGTCCTGGAATCGGCGGTACGAAGGCAAGACGCTGCGAAATTCGGCCATGTCTGCTGCGAGCAGGCAGTCGGCGCCGGACGGATGTCGAGACGGTCGCCCTTGGCGAGCGGGACCGGCGTGCTGGCCGAAACCTGCGGAGCGAAACCCGGGAGAATGGTGAGGGCGGCTGCAATGAACGCTGCAACCGCGACGGCGGAAAGAGCCTTGATCATGACGGTCCCCTGTTTTGAGCCTTGCCGTTTGCGGCTTGCCGGCCCGATTGGTTGGGCGGATTGATAGCCGGCTCCGGTTTCGCGATGTCTTCGCTGCCTCCGGAAAGTGGTTTCATTGGCCGGCGAATTGTTTCGCCTTCGCTTGCCCGACGAAACAAAACCCTGAAAACTTCAGTGATTTCAGTGATCTTGCTGCCACCCTGATAAGACGCGTTAAGCCCTGAAACGGTTCGGTCGAGGGAGGAAAATAAAAATCGGCTTCGTCCGCCATGACGGCGGAACCCGGCTCGCTTGCGGCCTCAAAGCGGCCGCGCTAGAGGGGGATATGTCACGCGTCGCGCTCTATCCCGGATCGTTCGACCCCGTTACCAACGGCCATCTCGATGTCGTCAGGCACGCGGTCGTCCTGTGCGACCGGCTGATCGTCGCCATCGGTGTCCATCCGGGCAAGACGCCGCTATTCTCGGCGCAAGAGCGTCTGGCGATGGTGCGGGCGGCGTTCGCGCCGGTCGCCGCCGAAGCTGGCTGCGCTTTCGATTGCACCACCTATGACGGTCTCACGGTCGTCGCCGCGCAAAAGGCCGGTGCCGCGATCCTGATCCGCGGCCTGCGCGACGGCACCGACCTCGACTATGAAATGCAGATCGCCGGCATGAACGAGGCCATGGCGGGCGACGTGCATACAGTGTTCGTCCCGGCTTCGCCCGCCATCCGCCCGATCAGCGCCACACTGGTGCGTCAGATCGCGGCCATGGGCGGAGACGTGTCGGCCTTCGTCCCGCAAGCGGTGGTATCGCTCCTCAAGACCAAATTCGCCGGCTGAATGAACCAGCCTTCCTCTGATCCGGAGTTGTCATGATTAGAATCCTTGGCCTCGTCGCCGCGCTGATGTTCGCGATCCCCGCTTTCGCTCAACCCCTGCCCGCCAACATCGACAAGCAGAATGCGATCGTGATCGACACCACGAAGGGTCGCATCGTCATCGAGTTGCGGACCGACATCGCGCCAAAGCACGCCGAGCGCATCAAGCAACTCGCCCGTGACGGCTTCTATAACAACGTTCCGTTCCATCGCGTCATGGACGGCTTCATGGCGCAGACCGGGGACGGCCAGAATTTCAACGGCACCGGCGGCTCAAAATATCCGAACCTCAAGGCCGAGTTCTCCAATGTGCCGTTCAAGCGCGGCGTGGTCGGAATGGCGCGCGCGGCAAGTCCGGACTCGGCGAACTCGCAGTTCTTCATCGCCTTTGCCGACGCCTCCTTCCTCAACGGCAAATACACCGTGGTCGGCAATGTGGTGTCCGGCATGGACGTGGTCGACCAGTTGAAGAAGGCACCGGCCGGTTCGGCCAGCGGCACCGTCACCGATCCGGACAAGATGCTGAAGGTTCAGGTCGCCTCCGACATCAAGTGACGGCGTAACGTGCGGCTGCGCTCCATCCCGGTTGCGATCCTGCTTATCCTCGCCGGAATCTTCGGAGGGGGACAAGCGCTCGCGCAGGAAGACGGAGTTTCCAACCTGGCCGCCATGTCCGAGCGATTGAAGGGATGCTGGCAACCGCCGGACTTGCCGCGCGGAAATCCCGGCATGGAGATCACCGTGCAGTTCACCTTCAAGCGCGACGGCAATCTTCTGGGTCGTCCCCGGATCACCTATGAGACGCACGAGGCGACGGACGACGAGCGCATCATCTACCGGACGGCCGTGATGCAGGCGTTGCAGCGCTGCGTTCCGATGCCATTTACCGCGGGCATGGGTGCCGCAATTGCGGGCCGTCCCCTGACCATCCGATTTGACGATCGACGAACCCATCCCAAACCGAAAGAGAAGAGAGCATGGCTGACAACGACAACACTTTGATTCTCGAAACCACGCAGGGACCCGTGACGATCCAAATGCGTCCCGATCTCGCACCCGGTCATGTTGCGCGGATCAAGGAGCTGGTTCGTGAAGGGTTCTATGACGGCATCGTCTTTCATCGCGTCATCGACGGCTTCATGGCGCAAACCGGATGCCCTCAAGGAACCGGAATGGGCGGCTCCGGCCAGAAGTTGAAAGCCGAATTCAACCGGGAACCCCACGTACGCGGCACGGCATCCATGGCGCGGGCGCAGAGCCCGGATTCAGGCGACAGCCAGTTCTTCATCTGCTTCGATGACGCCACGTTCCTTGACGGACAATACACCGTCTGGGGCAAGGTGATCGAAGGCATGGAGAACGTCGACAAGATCAAGCGCGGCGAGCCGGTGCAAAATCCCGACAAGATCGTCAAGGCCAGGATTGCCGCGGACGCGGCCTGATCGTCGATTCCAACATTCCAAGACCGAAGCAATGGCCGGATGTATTCCGGCCATTGACGTTTCGGGCATGCAGGTTCAGGGACGGGCTAGTGGTCCGATTCTAACATTTGCATCCCGTTGCGGCAGGGAGTTCTTGCAAATGTTAGAATTAAAGGACCACTAGCAACTATCAGGTTTCTAGTGGAGTTTTGAATTTGACATTCGCCTGATGGGTTTGCTGCAAAGTGGGTGGCGAATGTCAAATTCACTCCACTAGTGGTCCGATTCTAACATTTGCATCCCGTTGCGGCAGGGAGTTCTTGCAAATGTTAGAATTAAAGGACCACTAGCAACTATCAGGTTTCTAGTGAAGTTTTGAAATTTTGACATTCGCCTGACACGTTCGCTGCAAAGTGGGTAGCGAATGTCAAATTCACTCCACTAGAACCGTCAGCTTGATCATCCGATGCGAACCGATCTCTTCGATTTTGAACTGCCCTCCGGGAGCATCGCGTTGCGCCCTGCGAGCCCGCGTGATTCCGCCCGGATGCTCGTCGTGCAGCCGGCAGCCGGTTTGCACGACCAACACGTGGGCGACCTGGCGAACTGGCTGCGACCCGGCGATCAGCTCGTGGTGAACGACACAAGGGTGATTGCCGCGCAATTGCATGGCCGCCGCATCGGCCGGGGAGCCGAGCCGAGAATCGATGCAACGCTGATCAAGCGCCTCGACGGCTCGCGGTGGAAGGCGCTGGTGAAACCAGCCAAGAAACTCGACGCGGGAGATATCGTCCGCTTCGGCAACGAGGGACGGGTGTGTTTTCTCGGACATCTGGATGCGAAGGTCGAAAGCAAGGGCGAGGAAGGTGAGGTCACCCTCGCCTTCTCATTCCATGGCCCGACGCTGGATCAGGCCATCGCCGATCTTGGCTCGCCGCCGCTGCCACCGTACATCGCCTCACGACGCGCGCCGGACGATCGCGATGCAGCGGACTATCAGACCATGTTCGCCGCTCATGAAGGCGCAGTCGCAGCACCAACCGCTGGGTTGCACTTCACGCCAGCGATGGAAGCGGCGCTGCGCGACCGCGGCGTTGGCATCAACCGTCTCACCCTGCATGTCGGCGCGGGAACCTTTCTGCCCGTCAAAGCCGAGGACACCGGTGGGCATCGCATGCATCCGGAATGGGGCACGATCTCCGCGGAGACCGCCGAGGCGCTGAACGCAGCGCGCGCGAATGGCGGCCGGATCGTCGCGGTCGGAACGACATCGCTGCGGCTCCTGGAAAGCGCGGCGACGGAGGACGGCCGGGTCACCCCGTTCACCGGCGAGACCTCGATCTTCATCACGCCGGGCTATCGCTTCCGCGCCGTCGATATCCTGATGACGAATTTTCATCTGCCGCGCTCGACGCTGTTCATGTTGGTGTCGGCCTTCAGCGGTCTGGACACCATGAAACAGGCTTATGCCCACGCGATCGCCGGCGGCTACCGATTCTATTCCTATGGCGACGCCTGCCTGCTGTTCCCGGCAGCGCCTGCCGCATGAGCCTCGCCAATCATTTCGAGCTGCTCGGCCGCGACGGCGAGGCTCGCACCGGCCTTCTCACCACGCCGCATGGCGCGGTGCGAACGCCGGCGTTCATGCCCGTCGGGACGCAGGGCGCCATGAAGGGCCTGCAATGGCGCGAGGTGCGCGACGCCGGGACCGATATCGTCCTCGGCAACACCTATCACCTGATGCTGCGTCCCGGCGCCGGGCGGGTCGCAGACCTCGGCGGCCTGCAGAAATTCACCACCTGGAATGGTCCGATGCTGACGGATTCCGGCGGCTTTCAGGTGATGTCGCTGGCGCAGTTGCGAAAAGTGAAGGAACACGGAGTCACCTTCCGATCCCACATCGACGGCGCAGCGATCGAATTGACGCCGGAGCGCGCGATCGACGTACAGCGGCTGCTCGGCTCCGACATCGCGATGCAACTCGACGAATGCGTTCGTCTGCCGGCCGGGCGCGACGACATCGAGCGCGCCATGCAGCTCTCGCTGCGCTGGGCCGAGCGCAGCAGGCGCGCCTTCGAGGGAACACCCGAGGGACGCATGCTGTTCGGAATCGTTCAGGGCGGCGACAATCCGGAACTGCGGCACGCAAGCGCGCGCGAATTGACCAAGATCGGTTTCCACGGCTACGCCATTGGCGGTCTTGCGGTCGGCGAACCGCAAACCGTCATGCTCGCGATGATCGAGGAGACAGTTCCGTGGATGCCCGCGGACCGGCCACGCTATCTGATGGGCGTCGGCACGCCTGACGATCTGGTGGAAGCTGTCGCGCGCGGCATCGACATGTTCGATTGCGTCATGCCAACGCGGAACGGACGTCACGGCATGGCCTTTACCCGCTTTGGCCAGATCAACCTGCGCAACGCGCGTCACGCTGACGATCCGCGACCGCTTGACGAGGAGAATTCCTGGCCGGCATCGCGGACCTATTCGCGAGCGTATCTGCACCATCTGGTGCGATCGGGCGAAACGCTGGGCGCGATGCTGCTATCCGGGATCAACATCGCATATTACCAGAACCTGATGCAGGCCATGCGAACGGCGATCGCCGAAGGAACCTTTCAGCAATTCCGCGAACGGACGCGAGAAGATTGGGCGCGCGGCGATATTGCCGCGCACTGATCACGGGTGACCGCGGACGATATCCTGTTTGCAGGAAATGCGCTGGACGACATGTTTGGTCACGAAACCATAACCGCAGGTGTCGCAGGTCCACAGGTGGCCAATGACATTATCCGGCATGTATGCGGATGCTTCCGCCGCGATCATCGTATCCGCACACACCGGGCAGGCCGGACGATCGGTTCCGCGCCGCGCGGAATGCGTCAGGGCGGTCGACGGGATTTCAGCAATTGCTGGCATCGTGACCTCCTCTTTGCTCTTTGATTTGATCAGCCCGGGCTTTTCATACTCTCATTGTTTGACGATGTCGCAACACAAATGCGTTTCTTTTACGATTCTAGAAATCCCGTTCTGATATTGGCCTCCGGTTTTTCGAGCCTCCTTCCGAATGTGAGAATCGAAGGACCCCTACCAAATACAAGTTGCTAGTGGACACTCCATTTGGAGCCCTTCCGTTTTTTCGCGGTGCAACGGATTGCTGTCGCGAGCGCGGCGCTTGCCGCCGGGCGCCGGCTGACCTTATGGAAAGGGTGGGCGTTGTTTCAGCGCAAAATTCAAGGAGGCTGACATGGATACGAAGTCGAATACCGATACGTCGCGCCGTGCCGGCCGGGGCCGCGTGTTCGACAGCATTGTCGATGCGGTCGGCGACACTCCGATTGTCCGGTTGTGCAGATTGCCGCAGCAGCACGGCGTGAACGCGACAATTCTGGCCAAACTGGAATATTTCAACCCGGCCGCGAGCGTGAAGGACCGCATCGGCGCCGCGATGGTCATCGCGATGGAAAAGGCCGGCAAGATTCACGCCGACACCGTCCTGATCGAACCGACGTCGGGCAACACGGGCATCGCCCTGGCCTTTGTCGCAGCCTCGCGCGGCTACCGCCTGAAACTGGTAATGCCGGAATCGGTCTCGACCGAGCGTTGCAAGATGCTGTCGTATCTCGGTGCGGAAATCGTTCTGACGCCAGCGGCGGAGGGCATGAGGGGATCCATCGCCATGGCCGAGGAACTGGTGCGCACCACGCCACACGCCGTGATGCCGCAACAGTTCAAGAACCTCGCCAATCCGGAGGTTCACCGGCGCACCACGGCGGAGGAGATCTGGAACGATACGGGGGGAAACGTCGATTATATTGTGGCAGGCGTCGGCACCGGCGGCACCATCACGGGGGTCGGACAGGCCCTGAAGCCGCGCAAGCCGACGCTGCGCGTGGTCGCGGTGGAGCCCGAAGAGAGCGCGGTGCTGTCGGGCGGCCGGCATTCGCCGCACAAGATTCAAGGAATCGGCGCGGGTTTCGTGCCGGAAATTCTGGATCGTTCCGTCATCGACGAAATCATCAAGATCGACAGCGCCACGGCGCTTGAGACCGCACGCGCGCTGGCGCGCAGCGAAGGCATCCCCGGCGGAATTTCGTCGGGCGCGGCGATCGCGGCCGCGCTTGCCATCGGCGGACGCCCGGAAAGCGCGGGCCAAACGATCCTTGCCATCGTCCCGTCGTTCTCGGAGCGCTATCTCTCGACCGCGCTGTTTGAGGGGATTTGATTGCGAGCGAACTCTTTGAGAGTTTGTTTCAACTGCGTCGAATCAGACTCGTCGCTCATCTTTTTGTTGGAGCATGATCTTTTTCGCAAACCGGTGCCTTCGGGATCAAGCTGTATAGCGTTTTCGAGCGAAGTGGATACCGGTTCGCGTGAAGAAAACGCGTCAAATCAGGAATCTAGAGTTTCACCGTTTCCGTGAAATGGTGAAAACTCTAGACAGAGAGCAGGAAGATCAGGAACGCGACAGCGAGATATTGGCGCCCCTGAACTGTCCGTCTGAGCGGATGACGACGTCCTGCCGGTTGCCATTCGTGGTCAGCTTCAGCTTCGCCGTAAACGCGGGAGCGCTGACGTCGACGTTGAACTGGCCGTTCCCCGCGCGTCCTTCAAGCGTTCCGCCGACATTGCGGCTGGTCTCGCGCCAGTCGCCAGACAGAATTCCGCCGCGCGCAAGCACGTTGCTCTTGAGTTCGAACTTGTAGCTGTCGCTGGCGCACAGCAGCGTCTGATTGAGGCCCTGCGCGTCGCCGCTCACCGCGTAGGTGGCTTTGCAGCGGATTTTTTCGCTGGAGCCGTCCTCGAGCTGTATGGTACCGCGTCCAGTCCAGACGCCGCCCAGGCCCTCAAACGGGCCGGCGTCCGCGGAAGCCGCGGACACCGACAACAGCACCGCAGCGCCGATGGCCGTTAATCCCCGTGACATAGCAATCCCCAGTCCCATTGCCGCCAATCCCGAATCTACTGACGTGACGCTTCCCAGCGACCGCTGCACGGCACTCCGGCGGATGCGCTGTTCCACTTGCCGGACCCCGTATTGCCGCTGAGCTGGCCATTGGCGAACGCGCCACGGATCGACACTTTCACATAACCCTGGTTTCCAACGCTACCGGTAACGTCAGCACCAGCCGCCGAAACCTTACCGTGACTGACGGTGAGAGGGTATTGCGCGACCGGGTCACAGCTTCCCGTCTTGGTGACAACCCTGACATTCCAAAGGCCGTCATAATCCGTTCCGGCAAGAGCCGGAATCGCGAAGCCCGCAGTCAGGGCACATGAAAACAAAACAGTTCGAACGCAAGCAACGCGCATGGATCAGATCCTCGATTTTGTGATTCCCGCGTTATTCCGGTCGATTGTGTTCAAAATGAGCGGCGATGCAAATCCCGTCGGCAGTGCTTCACTGCCAAGGTTAATTTGCACGCCATTTGGATTTCCATTCTGATTCTAATAATCAACAATAAATCCAATACATTATGATTGTTTCTTAAAAGTATGAGGTAGCTGGTCTGTCGCCGGATGCGGGGACGAAATGACCGGATGAAGAAAACGCGTCGAATCAAGAGGTCAGAGTCTGATGCAACAAAGTTGGATTAGACTCTGGAACCCCGGCCTGTGCAAGGATTGGTGAGCGCGGAGGGACTCGAACCCTCGACCCCATGATTAAAAGTCACGTGCTCTACCACCTGAGCTACGCGCTCACTTGCTGCGCTGTGTAGGGGTCCCCCCCGCACGGGTCAATAGTTGCAGGGTCCGGCGCGTAATTGAGGGATGGAGATAAAAGTGGAGCGGCTCCCGGCTCGCATCCCGCTCCAAGATGTTGCAACCATGATTTTAGATCGATTCGATCCAAATCATCGTGATTTATCCGCCGTTGCCGTTCTCGTTTTCCTCGCGGATGTGCTCGACCGACACCACGTGCTCGTCATCGGCCGTATTGAAGACGCGAACGCCCTTGGATGCGCGGCTGGTGATGCGAATGCCCTCCACCGGCACGCGAATCAACTGGCCGCCGTCGCTGACCAGCATGATCTGGTCCGACATCTCGACCGGGAACCCGGCCACGAGGTGACCGATCTCGCCGATCTTGGTCGGATCGGAGGCGCGGATGCCCTTGCCGCCGCGACCTGACACCCTGAACTCGAACGACGACGACCGCTTGCCATAGCCCTGCGCGGTGACGGTGAGCACGAACTGCTCAGCCGCGCCCATCTCCACGTAACGGCCCTCGGGCAGCGATAGATCAGTGTGCGCGGCCTCGTCGGCCTCCGGCGTTGCTTCTTCGGGCTCGATATCCTCGCCGGTCGCGGCGCGACGGATCGCGCCGGACTGCTTGAGGTAGGCGGCGCGCTCGGCCGGCGTCGCCTCGAAGTGGTGCAGGATCGAGAGCGAAATCACCCGGTCGCCGCCGGCCAGCGCGATACCCCGCACGCCCATCGATGTCCGGCCCGAAAACACGCGCACGTCGGTCACCGGGAAACGGATGCACTGGCCGCCGGCGGCGGTCAGCAGCACATCGTCACGCTCGGTGCAGATCTGTACGTCGACGATCGCCTCGCCCTCGCCGAGCTTCATCGCGATGATGCCGGAGCGGCGGACGTCGACGAAATCGGACAGCTTGTTGCGCCGGACCGTGCCGCTGGTGGTGGCGAACATCACATCCAGATTGGCCCAGGACGACTCGTCTTCCGGCAACGGCATGATGGTGGTGATGCGCTCGCCCTGCTCGAGCGGCAGGATGTTGATCAGCGCCTTGCCGCGCGCGTTCGGCGCGGCCATTGGCAGACGCCACACCTTTTCCTTGTAGACTTGGCCGCGCGAAGAGAAGAACAGCACCGGCGTGTGCGTGGACGCCACGAACAGGCGGCTGACGAAATCCTCCTCGCGGGTCTGCATTCCGGAGCGGCCCTTGCCGCCACGCTTCTGCGCGCGGTAGGTCGACAATGGCACCCGCTTGACGTAGCCGGCGTGCGAGACGGTCACGACCATGTCCTCGCGCTGGATCAGGTCCTCGTCCTCGACCTCGCCTTCCTGCTCGACGATGACGGTCTTGCGCGGAGTGGCGAATTCGGCTTTCACCGCCAAGAGTTCGGTCTTGACGATCGCCTGCACGCGCGCGCGCGAGCGCAGGATATCCAGATAATCGGCAATCTCGACAGCAAGTTTGTCGAGTTCCTCGGAGATTTCCTCGCGGCCGAGCGCGGTCAGGCGCTGCAGGCGCAGATCGAGAATGGCCCTCGCCTGCTCCATCGACAGCCGCGCCGTGCCGTCCGGCGACATGCGGTGGCGCGGATCGTCGATCAGCGTGATCATCGCCGCCACGTCCTTCGCCGGCCAGTCGCGCGACATCAAGGTCTCGCGCGCACTGTTGGGATCCGGCGACTCCCTAATCACGCGAATGATCTCGTCGATGTTGGCGACGGCGATGGCGAGACCGACCAGGATGTGGGCGCGGTCGCGCGCCTTGTTGAGCAGGAACTTGGTGCGACGCGTGACCACCTGCTCGCGGAACGCGACGAACAGCGTCAGCAGGTCTTTCAGGTTCATGAGCTGCGGCCGCCCCGCATCCAGCGCCACCATGTTGGCGCCGAAATTGGTTTGCAGCGGTGTGAACCTGTAGAGCTGGTTGAGCACGACCTCGGGGACGGCGTCGCGCTTCAGTTCGACCACAACGCGGAAACCCTCGCGGTCGGACTCGTCGCGCAGGTCAGAGATGCCGTCGATCTTCTTCTCGCGCACCAGGTCGGCGATGCGTTCGACCATGCTGGCCTTGTTGACCTGATATGGGATCTCCGAGACGATGATCGCCTCGCGGTCCTTGCGGATGGTGTCGATCGAGACCTTGCCGCGCATCACGATCGAGCCGCGGCCGAGATGGTAGGCCGAACGGATGCCCTGCCGTCCCAGGATAATGCCGCCGGTGGGAAAATCCGGCCCCGGAATGATTTTGATGAGATCGTCGATCGGAAGCGCGGGATCGTCGATCAGCGCCACACAGGCGTCGACGACTTCGCCGAGATTGTGCGGCGGAATGTTGGTGGCCATGCCCACGGCAATGCCGCCAGCGCCGTTGACCAGAAGATTCGGAAACTTCGCCGGAAGAACCGACGGTTCCTTCTCGCTGCTGTCGTAGTTCGGCTGAAAATCGACGGTGTCCTTGTCGATGTCGTCGAGCAGCGATTGCGCAATCTTGGTGAGGCGGGATTCGGTGTAGCGCATGGCCGCCGCCATATCGCCGTCGACCGAGCCGAAATTGCCCTGCCCGTCGATCAGCGGCACGCGCATGGAGAAATCCTGCGCCATGCGCACCAGCGCGTCATAGACCGACTGATCGCCGTGGGGATGGTACTTACCGATGACGTCGCCGACGGTGCGCGCCGATTTGCGATAAGGCTTATTCCACTCGAAACCGTTCTCGTACATCGCGTAGAGGATGCGGCGGTGAACCGGCTTCAGACCGTCGCGCGCATCCGGCAACGCGCGCGCCACGATCACGCTCATGGCGTAATCGAGATAGCTGCGTTTCATCTCCTCGAGGATGGAAATGGGACGAATGCCCGAGGGCGCCGGCGGCTCTCCGGACTTCGTATCTTCGGTATCTGACAAGAGAGGATTCCGGTCGGTTTGTGTCCGGAATCATATAGCGCATCGGGGCCTAGCAGACCACCCCCGACACCGCCTCAAGCAACGTTTTTCCTCTTGTTTATCCAAATACTTAGAGCCATTCCCGACTTGTCGGAATCAAAGCCGGCCCGAGCCTGACGTTTTGCGGAGTTCGCTTGGCTCAAACCAGGTCAGGTCGCGCGGATGATGCGCTTTCCTGAAGCAAATCTGCGTCCATCTCAGGGTCAAACAAAGGACAGGATTCGCTCGAAAACGCGACAGTGCTTGTTCAGGTCAGATTGCCGAACGCCGGGGCGTAATCGAGCCGTCCTCAGTTGCGGGAAGCCCGTCAGTCAGCGGCAACACCATGAAATGGACTCCTGCGAAAGCCGTTTCAAAACAGGCGGCAAGATCGCCGCGAAAGCCGAAGCGCCCGTAATAGGCCGGATCACCCAGCACGAAGACGGCATCCGACCTCTTGCGCCGGGCCTGCGCGTTAGCCGCCTTTATCAGCGCCGCGCCGACGCCCTGCTTTTGCTACTCCGGCGCCACTGCAAGAGGCGCAAGCGCAAGAGCGCGAAACGGCGCCGCCATCGCAGACAACAGGATGTGGCCGATCACAGTCCCGCCCGCGACCGCAACCAGCGATCGCCGCGTCACCCGCCTCGCGCAACTGCGCGACCAGCCGCGCTTCGTCGGCCCGGCCAAAGACCCGGACGATCACATCGCCGATGTCCGCAGAGTCGTCGACCCGCTGGGGCCGGATGTCCACATCAGGGCCCGTTTACGGGAGATTCTCGTCGATTTCGGTATTCCTGCCATCGTCCGGGGGGTCGCTCGCGCCCTCATCGCCGCTGCCTGAATTGTCGCTGTCTGGCTCCAGCGTCGAGACCAGCGCCAGTTCGAGATCGCCGGCTTCGAGCGGATCCTCATCGTCGCGCAAAGCGGGATCGTCAGACGGCGTCGGAACGCTGAAGCCCCCGGGCAAACGGGAGTCCAGCAATCCCGTTCCCTTCAGTTCTTCCAGACCCGGCAGGTCGCCGAGGTTTTCGAGACTGAACTGCGACAGGAACGCCTCCGTGGTTCCGAAGGTAAGCGGACGCCCCGGGGTCTTGCGACGGCCGCGCGGCTTGATCCAGCCGGTCTCCAGCAACACGTCGAGCGTCCCCTTGGAGGTGACGACGCCACGGATTTCCTCGATCTCCGCCCGGGTCACCGGCTGGTGGTAGGCGATGATTGCCAGCATTTCGATCGCCGCGCGCGACAGCCGCCGCGTCTCGGTGCTTTCCCGCGTCATCAGCCAGGCCAGATCGCCAGCGGTGCGGAACGTCCATTTGTTGGCGACTCGCACCAGATTAACGCCGCGCAAGGCATAGTCCGCCTGCAGTTGCGTGAGCGCGGCCTTGATGTCGACGCCGTCGGGCATCCGCTTGGCCAGCGCCGCCTGATCCAGCGGCTCGGACGACGCGAACAGCAGCGCCTCCAGCAATCGCAATTCCTCTGGACGCGCCATCGGCAGTTCCGACTCCGGTTCCTCGACATGCGCCACGCGCATTTCCGCCAGGCTTGCCATCGCTCGGTCTCCTCTTCCTTATTGGGCCGGCGCGTCGGGCGCCGTCACCGGAGCGGATGCCGGCGGCACGCGCTTGCGAAAATAGAGCGGCGCGAACGCCTCTTTCTGGTTCAGATCCATGACGCCCTCCCGCACCAGTTCGAGCGCGGCGGCGAAACTCGACGCAAACACGGTGGCCCGCTGCGAGGGATCGACGACATAGGTCATCAGGTATTCGTCGAGGCATCCCCAGTCCTCGTCGGCCAGCCCGACAAGACGCTCCAGCGAGGCGCGCGCTTCGCTCAGCGACCAGACGGTGCGCTTGGCGAGGTGAACCGTGGTCAGAACACGCTGCTGCCGCTGCGTGGCATAAGCGGTGAGCAGGTCGAACAGCGTCGCGGTGAATCGCGGATGGCGGATTTCTGCGATCGCCTCCGGATTGCCGCGCGGAAAGATGTCGCGCTGGAACTGCGGCCTGTTCATCAGGCGGTTTGCGGCCTCGCGGATCGCCTCAAGGCGACGCAGGCGGTTGGCGAGCGCCGTGGCCATCTCACCCGCGCTCGGTCCGTCCGGGGTCGCCGGCTCCGGCAGCAGCAACCGCGATTTCAGGAACGCCAGCCACGCCGCCATCACCAGATAATCGGCAGCGAGTTCGAGACGAATCTTGCGGGCCTCCTCGATGAAAACGAGGTACTGGTCGGCAAGCGCCAGGATGGAGATTTTCGACAGGTCCACCTTCTGTTGTCGGGCGAGCGCCAGCAACAGGTCGAGAGGGCCTTCATAGCCCTCGACATCGACCACGAGCGCCAGCGCATCGTCGTTATCGATGCGCTCGGCCGGCCGTCCCGTTTCGAACGACAGAATTTCCGCGCTCATGCGCCTACCGCTCCCGTCAATGCATCGAGTTCCGCCCGCGCCGCCTCGCGATCGAACGGCCGGGGCGGCTTGCGCGAGGCCAAGGCGCGTTGCGCACGCTCCAGCGCCGCACCGGACAGTTCCGGCGCTTCGCCGGCCACCTGCCGCATCTCCGCCGGGTCGCCGTTGCAATGCAGGACCATGTCGCAACCGGCGGAAACGATCGCGCGTGTCCGCTCCGCAATCGATCCCGTCAATGCATTCATGGACACGTCGTCACTCATCAACAAGCCCTGGAATCCGATGGCTCCGCGAATCACCTGTTCGACGATTGTCGCAGAAGTCGTGGCCGGCTGCGTGGCATCAATTGCGCTGAACACAACATGCGCGGTCATCGCCATCGGCAGATCGGCAAGCGCCTTGAACGCAGCGAAATCAACCGTTTCCAGATCGTTCTTCGAAGCATCCACGACCGGGAGCTTGAGATGGGTGTCGGCGGTCGCCCGGCCGTGCCCCGGAATGTGCTTCAGAACCGGCAGAACGCCACCCAGTTCCAGACCTTCGGTGACGGCGCGCGCGATTGCCACGACCTTGTCCGGCTCTGTACCGTAGGCCCGGTCGCCGATGATGGCGTCCGCGCCGGGCGCCGGAACGTCCGCGAGCGGCAGGCAATCGACGGTGATGCCAAGGTCGGCAAGATCGTTCGCAATCAGTTGCGCACTTAGCCGCGCCGCTTTCAGCCCCAAAGCGCGATCGCGATCATAGAGAACGCCGAACACCGCGCCCGGCGGATAGGCCGGCCAGTGCGGCAGGTTCAGCCGCTGCACCCGGCCGCCTTCCTGATCGATCAGGACCGGTGCGTCAGCATCCTCGACCGTTTCTCGAAAGTCCTGAACCAAACGAGCGACTTGCAGAGGATTATCGACATTCCTCCTGAACAGGATGAATCCCCACGGCCGTTCGTTGCGCAGGAACTCGCGCTCCTGCGCTGTCAGGATCAGCCCCGACGTACCTGTAATAAATGCGCGCGCAGCCATGGCGCCGATTAGCTTGCGTCGGCGGCGAGGGTCAAGGAAGTCGCCGTTAATTCCTTTGGACGACGCACTGTCCGCCGGCCGATTTGAGACTGCCGCAGAAGCGCGAGGCCTCTTCGGACGAGCCGAACGGTCCAACCATGGCGCGATAATAGACGCCCTTGGCGCCGAGGTCGGCGCGTTTGACCAACGCACTCCGCGATCCCAGCACCGAGGGGAACTTGTTCTGCAGCACCCGGAACGAAGCCTGCGCATCCGCCTCGTTCCGTTGCGAGGAGACCTGGACGAGATAGCCGCCCGTGCCGGCTGCGGCCGGGGCGTGCTGGCCCGGATTGGTCGAGGCCACGTGCATCCGCTGTTCGGCCGACAGCGCCAGCGGGGCATTTGCGCCAGATGCGGCGGTGGCAGCGGGCGCATGCCGGGTGGACGCGGTGGCAGGCGCGGCCTGAGCCTCGGGCCGGGCGACGGCCGCGGCCGCGAGGTCAGTCTGATCGCCGCGGACCGTCAGCGTCCTGACCCTGCGCGGTTCGTCGCCGGCGACGGCTCCGCTCGCAACGGTTGCGGGTGGCCTGACATTCGGCGTCACGCTCGCCACTGGCGGCGGATTGGTGTTCTGGTTCAAAGGCGGAAAGACCACGCGCGGACCTGAGGCCGTGGCTTCCCTGACATCGACCGGCTGTTCTTCGCGGGACACCATCTGCTCGGTGCCGTTCTCCGTTGACATCCGGTCCTGGATCAACTTGCTGACCGCATCGCCAGAGGCAACCTTTTGCGGAAGAATCTTGTTGGGCTCGGCGTCGGCCTTGATAACCGGCGGCGGGCCGTTTCGGGCGGTGCCGGCATAGTTGCGGTAAGCATACGCCGCCCCGGTGCCGACGACCGCGAGCGCCAGAACCGCGACCACCGTCGCCATCCCGCCACGACGCCGGGGAGCAGGTTCATCCTCCTCTACGTCGTAGCTGCCGTGATAGCCGAAAGGCGCTTCCGGATAGGTTTCGGGAGGAAACTGGTCTTCATAGGCCTGAGCGCCCCGCCCGTCCGGCAATTGGCCGAACAGCACGTCATCGTAGCGGTCGGTGTCGGCCTGATAATAGGGCTCGGGATCCTGGACCTGGGGCTCGTTGTCGGGATAGACCGCCGCGCGCCGTAAAACGGGGTGCGGAGCAGTTTCGACAGGCGGAACAGCCTGGAGCGGCGGATCGGGTTGAACCATCCGTCTTTGCATCCAAGACGGCGGGCTGGCCGGTTCGACCTCGACCGGAGGGACCGGCTCGAAGGAATCGATGGGGTCATAGCGATCAACCGGATCATCTACCGGAGCCGGTGGCGCGCTTCGTTTGATGTCCTCGAAGGGATCGGTCTGGCCGATCAGCCTGGCAAGTTCGGCAAGCGGGTCGGTTTCCGGCTGATCGCTCGCGCGGTGTTCGTCGCGTCCGTAACCGCCGTCGTCCCGGAAAGGTCTGTCCTGGTATCGGTTAGCCATCGTGATGTCGCGTCCCTTCCGGAAAGGCGCCAACTCGCTTGTTCTAAACGAAACAGCAGCCAGTCAAGCCGTCACCAAACCCCCTTGTGTCGGCTACACCCATTATCGCATCTCGGCCGGCGCATGAACGCCGAGAACGGCAAGTCCTGATGCGAGAACAGAGACAACGCCCTGAACCAGCGCCAGCCGCGCCCTGGTTATTTCTGCATCATTATTGATAATGAAGCGTAAATGAGGCAAATCGCGACCTTTTGTCCAAAGCGCGTGAAATTCGCTCGCGAGATCATAGAGATAGAACGCGATCCGGTGCGGCTCGTGCGCCACTGCGGCCGCTTCGACGGTCCGCGGGTAAAGCGCGAGCCGCCGAAGCAGGCCAAGCTCCGCCGGATCGGTCAGCCGCTCGACGGCGGCATCGCCAAGGAAGGCCCTGCGCGCCGCGTCCTCCTCCGGCAAATCGGGGAACGCCTCGCGCGCGTTGCGGAAGATCGAGAAGCCGCGGGCGTGGCCATACTGGACATAGAACACCGGGTTGTCCTTCGATTGCTCGATCACCCTGGCAAGATCGAAGTCCAATACCGCGTCGTTCTTGCGGAAAAGCATCATGAAGCGCACGGCGTCGGAGCCGACTTCATCGACCACGTCGCGCAATGTGACGAAATCGCCGGCGCGTTTCGACATCTTCACCGGCTCGCCGTTGCGCAACAGCCGCACGAGCTGCACGATCTTGACGTCGAGACTGGCCTTGCCCGCTGTCACCGCCTTGATCGCGGCCTGCACGCGCTTGATGTAGCCGCCGTGATCGGCGCCCCAGACATCGACCATGTTGAGGAAACCGCGGTCGAACTTGGTCTTGTGGTAGGCGATATCGGACGCGAAATAAGTGTAGCCGCCGTCCGATTTCTTCAGCGGGCGATCGACATCGTCGCCGTAAGCCGTGGCGCGGAACAGGGTCTGTTCGCGATCTTCATAGTCCTCGACCGGCGCGCCCTTGGGCGGCGGCAACCGTCCCTCATAGACGTCGCCCTTGGCGCGCAGGAAGTCGATGGTGGCGGCGACCTGATCACTGCCCCCCTCGATCAGCGAACGTTCGGAGAAGAACACCTCATGCGTGATGTTGAGGGCGGCAAGGTCGCCCCGGATCATCTCCATCATCATGGCGATGGCTCTGGCACGCATGGCCGGCAGCCATTCGGCCTCGGGCGCATTCCGCAGCTTGTCGCCGTGCTCGGCAGCAAGCGCCTGCCCGACCGGTTTCAGATAGTCGCCGGGATAAAGCCCTTCCGGAATCTCGCCAATGTCCTCACCCAACGCCTCGCGGTAGCGCAGGAACGCCGAGCGCGCGAGAACGTCGACCTGCGCGCCCGCATCGTTGATGTAGTATTCGCGGGTCACATCGTAGCCCGCAAACGACAGCAAGCTCGCGAGCGCGTCGCCGAACACAGCGCCACGGCAATGACCGACATGCATCGGCCCGGTCGGATTGGCGGAGACGTATTCGACGTTGACCTTCTCGCCCGCGCCGGCCCGGCTGCGGCCATAGCCCTCGCCCTCTCGCAGCACGGCGCGCAGGGCATCCGACCAGGCTTGCGGTTTCAAGGTCAGGTTGATGAAGCCGGGACCGGCGATCTCGGCCTTGTCGATCAGGCCGTCGGCGCGCAGCCGCGTTGCGATCCGGTCAGCGAGGTCGCGGGGCTTCGACTTTGCATCCTTCGCCAGCACCATCGCGGCGTTGGTCGCCATGTCGCCGTGCGAGGCATCCCGCGGCGGCTCGACCACGATCCGCGACAGGTCCAGTCCCGCCGGCAGTGCGCCTTCTTCCGCGAGCGCGGCACATACCGTATGCACCCGCGCCAGCACGTCTGCGAAAAGGTGCTGGGATGGACTGGAATTGGTCATGATATCTGCGATTTACATGGTGACGGACTACGCGCCGCCTAACGCAAATCCGGGGTCGAGTCAAAAAGCCTGCGATGCTCGGTGATGGCGAAGCGATCGGTCATTCCCGCGATGAAGTTGCCGATCCTGCGCGCCGTTTCGGCATCGAGCGCGCGGCTGTCGTCGCCCTCCGGCATCCATTGAGGGGGAAGCGCCGCCGGATCGTCGCGGTAGCGCGCGAACAGGTCCCGGACGACGGTTTCGGCCTCGTCCATCACCCGCTTGACGCGAGGATGCCGATACATCCGTTGTTTCAGGAATGTCTTGATGAGCGCCTCCGCCTCAGCCATTTCCGGCGGAAAGGCGATCAACGCACGGCCGTGGCTGCGCACCTCCGCAGCCGATTGCGGCCGCGCATCGGCAAGCCGCCGCTCCGCCTCGGACACGACGGCCGTAATCAGGCAGGAGATCAGTTCGCGCACCAGCGCGGCCCCTCGCCGGTCGTCGTCCAGCAGCGGGTGGCCGCGTGCGGTGTCGGAAACCATCGCCGCGGTCAGCGGCATCGCCTTCAGGTCATCCACGGCGAACAGCCCGGCCCGCAGGCCGTCGTCGATGTCGTGGGCATCGTAAGCGATATCGTCGGCGAGCGACGCGACCTGGGCCTCGAGCGAGGCAAAACTCCATAGCTCCAGATCATAGGCTCGGTTGAAATCGGCGATTCCGACCGGGATGCCGCGGCGCTGATAGCGCCCGACGGGGTTGCCGGTGCGATCGGTCAGCGGGCCATTGTGCTTGACGACCCCTTCCAGCGTTTCCCAGGTCAGGTTGAGACCGTCGAAATCCGGATAACGGTGTTCCAGCAGGGTTACGACCCTCAACGTCTGCGCGTTGTGGTCGAAACCGCCAAACGCATCGAGGCAGCCGTCCAGCGCCCGCTCGCCGGCGTGGCCGAACGGCGGATGGCCGAGATCGTGCGCCAGCGCCAGCGCCTCCGTCAGGTCCTCGTCGAGGCCGAGCTGCCGGGCGAGCGCGCGGGCGATCTGGGCCACCTCGAGGGTATGGGTGAGACGGGTCCGGTAGTGGTCGCCTTCGTGATAGACGAACACCTGGGTCTTGTGTTTCAGCCGCCGGAACGCGGTCGAATGGATCACCCGGTCACAGTCGCGGCGGAACGCGCTGCGGGTCCTGCTTGGCGGCTCGTCGAACAGGCGGCCCCGGCTGCGGCCGGAATCGCTGGCGTAGGGCGCGCGGGGAGCTGCCATTCCGACTGACACGGCGATTTGCCCCTTCCAATCGTTTGATTCTCGCGCCCGGGGCACTTAACTATGGCTTGCGGGCATTGCAAAATTTTGGACAATGTCCGCAACCGCATACGGAGTCGCCCGATGACCGAAGCCAACATCACCGTCAGCGAACGCGCGGCGCGCCGGATCGGGGAGATTCTCAAGTCCGAGGGCGAAGGCGCCATGTTGCGGATCAGCGTCGAAGGTGGCGGCTGCTCGGGTTTCCAGTACAAGTTCGACATCGAACGCGCCAAGGCCGACGACGATCTGGTGATCGCGCGCGACACCGCCGTGGTTCTCGTCGATCCCGCCTCGGTCCCGTTCCTGACCGGTTCCGAAGTCGATTTCGTCGATGACCTGATCGGCGCGTCCTTCAGGGTGGTCAATCCGAACGCCACCGCGTCCTGCGGCTGCGGCACCAGCTTCTCGATCTAGCTCCCTTGTCACGCGCGGGCCCGATCCGCGCCGGATCAAGTCCGGCCAGATCCCGGCAGTGACACGCGGAAATCCCCCATGCGCATAGCCACCTGGAACGTCAATTCGATCCGGCAGCGGCTGGATCACCTTCTCGCCTGGCTCGGGGAAACCGCGCCGGATGTCGTCTGCCTTCAGGAAACCAAATGCGTCGACGAGCAGTTTCCGCGCGAGGCCATCGAGGCGCTTGGCTACAACGTGGTGACGCACGGCCAGAAGACTTTCAACGGCGTGGCGCTGCTGTCGAAATTCCCGTTCGACGAAACCCGGCCGCGACTCGCCGGCGACGAGGGCGACGTGCAGTCGCGATTCCTCGAAGGCGTGGTCTCGCTCAAGCACGGCGTGGTGCGGATCGCCTGCCTCTATCTTCCCAATGGCAATCCGCCGAATACCGAGAAGTATCCTTATAAGCTCAGCTGGATATCGCGGCTTATTGACTATTCACGCGAGCGGCTGAAAAGCGAGGAAGCCTTCGTGCTTGCCGGCGACTTCAACGTTATCCCCGCGCCGCGCGACGTCTACAATCCGGCCTCGTGGGTTGACGATGCGTTGTTCCGGCCGCAGACGCGGCAAGCCTTTCAGACGCTGCTCGGGCTCGGCCTGACCGATGCGTTGCGCGCAGCCTCCGACGCCGCCGGGGAATATACCTTCTGGGATTATCAGGCCGGAGCCTGGCAGAAGAACAACGGGTTGCGGATCGACCACCTGCTCCTGTCGCCACAGGCGAGCGACCGGCTCAGCGCGGTCGGGATCGATCGTCATGTCCGTGCATGGGAAAAGGCGTCGGACCATGTCCCGGTCTGGATCGACCTTGATCTGGACGCGGCCTGAACCTCAAGCCGCGGGTCCGGTCGTCCCGGTGAATGCTGGGATCGATACGCCATGCCGCTGATGGATGGCGTTTCGGGCGCCAGAACGATGGCGATGTCAGGGATCCCGGTCCAATGGCTGATGTCAGGGATTATGGGTTCCCTGCGCTCCTGAAACGGGCCTCAGTCCCGCCGCCCCTGCACCCAGTGCTCCAGCATCTGCAACGCCATGGCGCGGTCGTCCTCGGACGCCTTCGCGAGCGCCCTGTTGTAGCTTTCGGTGATCCAGGTCTCGTCCGGCTGGGCTGCATCCCGAGCGAGCGTCAGCCACATCAAGCCGCGCGCCGCCTGGCGAGGCAACTGATCGCCGTTGAACAACATCTTGCCCAGCATCGCCTGGGCCTCATGCTGGCCTTTCTGCGCCGCGAGGCCGAGCCAGCGGGCGCCGTACTTGACGTCGTGGGGCGCGCCGATCCCCTTCAGGTAAAGCCGTGCCAAATCGTATTGGGCATCGGCATTGCCGAAATAGGATGCCGCATAGGAGAACATCTCGCGCGCGCGCTCGGCGTCGCGCTTGATCGTGGAATTCGGGATGCCCTGGAGGTAATAGCGCCCCAGCGCGACGAACGCGTTGGCGACCACCGCGGCCTGCGGCGCCGAGGGGCTATCCTCGGCATGGGCATTGGCGATACGGCTGAAATACTCGAAGGCGCGCTGGTCGTCCTGGGTGACGCCATCGCCGTTCGCGTACATCCGCCCCAGCCGCCACTGGGCAATGGGATGCCCGCCTTCGGCCGCGTATTGCAGCGCTGTCAGCGAGGTGCTCGGGGAGACCGCCTTCTTCAGCGCCTGAGCGCTGGACAGAGGCGCGGCGGCCACGGGGAGCGCCGCCGCCGTGGCGGCGTCAGGCTGCCCGGCCACGGTTCCGTCAAAGGCAGATGCCGGCACGCCGGCGCAAACCGCACCCCACGCCAACACAACAAGAACTCTGCTCCTAGACGTCCACATGACGCGACTTCTCGTATACCCCGCCACCGCCGGCTACCGGTCCGATCTGCTGGGCATATTTCCTGAGCTCAGCAGATGTATGGTTGGTCACGCGGCGCTGCCAATTGGTCTTTCGTTCGGTGCGTCCGCCGCTGGTCAAATTTGCGTCAACCCGGGCGGCAGCCACGCCGCTGCGGAGTCCGACGGGTTGATGCCCGGCCAATCCCGCGGCATGAAACAAGCGATGGTTCACACAATGCTGACGGGCCGTCGCATGACGGTTCATCAGCCTGTTCCTCACGCCCGTCCTGACCATCGCCGACCTGTTTTCCCGGCGGCTTTTTTTGATCGGATCGCTCCAGGCAAGGGAATTTCCCCAAGCCCAGATGAGCGTCCGCCTTCAGCCGACATTTGGAATAATTCACGAAGTGGTGTGGCTAAATAGCGGCGTCTGCAAGAGCCAGCTGTTGACAGGGTTAAATGTCCGATCGGTGTTGCGCGCTGGCAACAAAAGTGGCCGCCCTGCAACCATCGTCCGGTCGGCCCCGTTTCGGAACGGCTTCAAGCTATAAGCCGGGCACCGCCTTAATTTTTTGACGCGTTTTCTTCACGCGAACCGGTCCCCACTTCGCTCGAAAACGCTATGGCTTCTCACATATTGAGCACGCGGCCGTAAGCGTCGAGCACCGCTTCCTTCATCATTTCCGACAGCGTCGGATGCGGGAAGATGGTGTGCATCAATTCTTCCTCGGTGGTTTCGAGGTTCATCGCCACCACATAGCCCTGGATCAGTTCGGTGACTTCGGCGCCGATCATATGCGCGCCCAGAAGCTGGCCGGTTGTCTTGTCGAAGATCACCTTCACCAACCCCTGATCCTCGCCGAGCGCGATGGCCTTGCCATTGCCGGCGAACGGGAAGCGGCCGACGCGGATGTCCCTGCCCGCTTCCTTGGCCTTCGCCTCGGTCAACCCGACGGAGGCGATCTGTGGGTGGCAATAGGTGCAGCCGGGGATCAACAGCTTGTCCATCGGGTGGGGCTTCAGCCCCTTGATCGCCTCGATGCAGATGACCCCCTCGTGCTCGGCCTTGTGCGCCAACATGGGCGGCCCCGCGACGTCCCCGATCGCGTAGATGCCGGGCACGCTGGTCCTGCCGTAACCATCAATCACGATGCAGCCGCGATCGGTCTTCACGCCGAGTTTCTCAAGCCCAAGGTTCTCGATATTGCCGACCACACCGACCGCCGAAATCACCCGCTCGAACTCGGCGGTGACCGGCTTGCCCTTGCCATCGTCGATTGTGGCGACGACGCTGTCGGCCTTTCTGTCGAGCTTGGTGACCTTGGTTGAGGTCATGATCCTGATGCCCTGCTTCTCGAACTGCTTGCGGGCAAGGCCGGCGATCTCGGCATCTTCCACCGGCAGGATCTGCGGCAGCACCTCGACGACCGTGACCTCCGCACCCATGGTACGGAAGAACGAGGCGAACTCGATGCCGATCGCGCCGGAGCCGACGACCAGCAGCGACTTTGGAATCTCCGGTGCGACCATCGCCTCGAAATAGGTCCACACCAGCTTCTTGTCGCCCTCCAGCCCCGGCAGCGCGCGCGGCCGCGCGCCGGTGGCGACGATGATGTGCTTGGCCTGATAGCTGCCTGCGCCCAGCACGCCTTTCGGCGAATCGGCGCTGCCCGCCTTCACCGTGATCTTGCCGGGCGCGTCGATCGACGCCTCGCCCCAGATCACGGCGACCTTGTTCTTCTTCATCAGGAAGCCGACGCCCTCGTTGAGGCGCTTCGAAACCCCGCGCGAGCGTTGCACCACGGCTTTTGGGTCGTAGCTCACCTTCTCCGCGGACAGGCCGTAATCCTTGGCGTGCTGCATGTAATGATAGATTTCCGCCGAGCGCAGCAGCGCCTTGGTCGGAATGCAGCCCCAGTTCAGGCAAATGCCGCCGAGATGCTGTTTCTCGACGATCGCGGTCTTGAAGCCGAGCTGCGCCGCGCGGATCGCGGTGACGTAGCCGCCGGGACCGGAGCCGATGATGATGACGTCGAAGGAGGTGTCAGGCATAAATATTCGCTATTCCGAAGTGAGTTTGTCTGGCTCCCCGTTCCTCTCCGTTGCGGGAGAGGAAAAGAAGATCCTACACCATCATCATCACAGGGTTCTCGATCAGCGTCTTGAATGCGCCGATCAACTCCGCGCCGAGCGCGCCATCGACCGCGCGGTGATCGCAACTCAGCGTCACGCTCATGATGTGCGCGGCCTCGATCTTCCCGCCCCGCACGACCGCGCGTTCCTCGCTGGCGCCGACCGCGAGGATCGTGGCGTGCGGCGGGTTGATCACCGCGGTGAAATCCTTGATGCCGTACATGCCGAGGTTCGACACGGCCGTGGTGCCGCCCTGATATTCCTCGGGCTTGAGTTTTCGCGCCCGCGCCCGCGCGGCGAAGTCCTTCATTTCCGACGAGATCGCCGAGAGCGATTTCGTCTCCGCCTTGCGGATGATCGGCGTGATCAGCCCGCCCGGCATCGCCACCGCGACGCCGATGTCGGAATGCTTGTGCCTGAGCATGCCGCCTTCGGTCCAGCTCACATTGGCGTTCGGTACGCGCTGCAACGCAATCGCCATCGCCTTGATGACGAAGTCGTTGACCGACAATTTGTAGAGCGGCTTCTTCTCCTTGTCCTTCGGCGCGGACGCGTTGATGTCCTCGCGAGCGGCAAGCAGCCTTCCGATGTCGCAATCCATCGTCAGGTAGAAATGCGGAATGGTCTGTATCGAGGCGGTCAGGCGCTGCGCGATCGTACGCCGCATATTGTCATGCGGCACGATCTCGTAGGAGCCGTCTTCGAACAAAGACAGGATCTGCTTGTCGGACATCGCGGGCGCGATCGACGGCGCGCCTGCGGACGCGGCCGCCGGTGCCTTCAGCCCCTTGCCGGATTTCGCCTGCTCCACATCGCGCGCGACGACGCGGCCGTGAGGACCGCTGCCATCGATGCGCGACAGTTCGATGCCCGCTTCCTTTGCCAGCCGCCGCGCCAACGGCGAGGAGAAGATGCGGCCATGGCCGTTGGCGGAAGGCGTCGATACTGCCTGCGCTCCTGACGATGCCGGCTTGGGCGCAGGAGCGCTGGAGGATGAGTCGGGGGATCGAGTCGCTCCCCCGCTACCAGCTACCACCCCGGCTTCTGATTTTGCGTCGGTTCTCGGCTCGGCTTTCGCAGCGCCGCCGCCGCTCGCGGCCGACTTCACGTCCTCGCCATCGCCGGCCAGCACCGCGATCACATTGTTGACCGGCACGTCCTGCGTGCCTTCCGGCACCAGAATCTTCGCGATGGTGCCCTCGTCCACCGCCTCGACTTCCATGGTCGCCTTGTCAGTCTCGATCTCGGCGATGACATCGCCGGACCTCACCTTGTCGCCCTCCTTCTTGAGCCATTTGGCGAGGTTGCCCTTCTCCATCGTCGGTGACAGCGCAGGCATCAGAATGTTGATCGGCATGATGTCAGCCCCGCTCAGCGATAGCAGACGGCCTTCGCCGCCTCGACGACTTCGGCGATCGACGGCAGCGCCAGCTTTTCGAGATTGGCCGCATACGGCATCGGCACGTCCTTGCCGGAGACGCGCATCACCGGCGCGTCGAGATAATCGAACGCATGCTCCATGATCCGCGCGACGATCTCGGCGCCCACGCCCGATTGCTGCCAGCCCTCCTCCACGGTCACCGCGCGGCCGGTCTTCCGCACCGAGGCCACGATGGTGTCGGTATCCATCGGACGCAGCGTGCGCAGGTCGACAACCTCGGCCTCGATGCCCTCCTTCGCGAGTTCATCGGCCGCCTTCAGCGCATAGGTCATGCCGTTCGACCATGAGACCAGCGTGACGTGCTGGCCGGCACGCGCGATCCGCGCCTTGCCGATCGGCAGCACATAGTCGTCGAACTTCGGCACCGGACCGGTGTGCCCGTAAAGGATTTCATTTTCGAGGAAGATCACCGGATTGGGGTCGCGGATCGCGGCTTTCAAAAGCCCTTTGTAGTCGGCGGCGGAATACGGCGCGATCACCTTCAGCCCTGGAATTTGCGAATACCACGCCGAATAGTCCTGGCTGTGCTGGGCGGCGACACGCGCGGCCGCTCCGTTCGGTCCCCGGAACACAATCGAACAGCCCATCTGCCCGCCGGACATATAAAGCGTCTTGGCGGCGGAGTTGATGATCTGGTCGATCGCCTGCATCGCGAAGTTGAAGGTCATGAACTCGACGATCGGCTTCAGGCCGGCGAACGCCGCGCCGACGCCGACGCCGGCAAAGCCATGCTCGGTGATCGGAGTATCGATCACGCGCCGCGCGCCGAACTCCTCCAAAAGGCCCTGCGAGACCTTGTATGCGCCCTGATACTCAGCCACTTCCTCGCCCATCAGGAAGACGTCGCCGTCGCGGCGCATTTCCTCCGCCATGGCGTCGCGCAGCGCCTCGCGGATGGTCATGGTCACCATCTCGGTGCCGGCGGGAATGTCGGGGTCCTCGGGAATCTCCGCCGCTGTGCCGGCAGGTCGCTTGGGATCCGAGATCATCGGCTTACCCTCGCCGACCGGCGCTCGGGATTCGGCGACCTCGCTGGACACATCTCGAGCGGGCATCCTGGCGGCCTTGGGCGCCTCGGCCTTGCCGAGATCAGCGGCGCTTTCCCCATCCGCAAGAATGGTCGCGATCGGCGTGTTCACCGCGACATCGTTGGTGCCTTCCGGAATCAGGATCTTGCCGAGCGTGCCCTCGTCGGTCGCCTCGACCTCCATGGTGGCCTTGTCGGTCTCGATCTCGGCGATGACGTCGCCGGACCGGACCGCCTCGCCCTCTTTCTTCAGCCACTTGGCGAGGTTGCCCTTCTCCATCGTCGGCGAAAGCGCGGGCATCAGAACTTGGATTGGCATGGTCGCTCCGAAAAAGGCTTGCCCGCTCAGCGGTAAATGTCGGTGTAAAGTTCGGATGCGTCAGGCTCGGGATCGTTCTGCGCGAAGTCCGCGGCCATATTGACGATCTCGCGCACCTTGGCGTCGATCTTCTTCAACTCGTCCTCGGCGACCTTGTCCGCCAGCAGCCGGTTGCGGACCTGTTCGATCGGGTCCTGATCATGCCGCACCTTGTCGACTTCCTCGCGCGTGCGGTACTTCGCCGGATCAGACATCGAGTGGCCGCGATAGCGGTAGGTCTGCATTTCCAGGATATAGGGGCCCTTGCCGTCGCGACACCACTTCACCGCCCTGTCGCCCGCCGCCTTCACGGCGCGGACGTCCATGCCGTCGACCTGCTCGCCGGGAATGTTGAAGGACACGCCACGCTTGGAGAAATCCGTCTGCGCCGACGAGCGCGTCACCGACGTGCCCATGGCGTAGCGATTGTTCTCGATGATGTAGACCACCGGCAGCTTCCAAAGCTCGGCCATGTTGAAGCTCTCATAGACCTGGCCCTGGTTGGCCGCCCCGTCCCCGAAGTAAGCAAGGCTGACGCGGTCGTTGCCGCGGTAGCGGTTGGCGAAGGCAAGGCCGGTTCCGAGCGACACCTGCGCGCCGACGATGCCGTGGCCGCCGTAGAAGTGCTTCTCCTTGCTGAACATATGCATGGAGCCGCCCTTGCCCTTGGAATAGCCGCCGCGACGCCCGGTCAGTTCGGCCATTACGCCCTTGGCATCCATGCCGCAGGCCAGCATGTGGCCATGGTCGCGGTATCCAGTGATGACCTGATCGCCCTGTCCGAGCGTCATCTGCATCCCGACCACGATCGCTTCCTGACCGATGTAGAGATGGCAGAAGCCCCCGATCGCACCCATTCCATAGAGCTGGCCGGCTTTTTCCTCGAAACGGCGGATCAGCAGCATGTCGCGCAAGGCTTGAAGGTCTTGCTCGCGGGTGAACGCGGGGGGCGACCCGCTCTCCGAGCCGTTGTCTGCTGCCTGCGCGACGCTTTTCTTGGATGCGGCCATGTCAAATCCGGATGCGGGAAGGATCATCTTCTCTAGCTCAACTCGCACAACCTTGAAAGCGCGTGATCAAATTGATGCGCGCGGCTTCCGCATTGCAGCGTCAGCGAAATTCCGTGACCGAAAAAGGAACGTTTTTGAAATTAGACGACAGCTTTTCGCGGTTGCACGCAATCACGCGCAAGGGCTTGCGCGCCCCGGATTTATTTCGGGCGGATGATGTGAACGAGATCGCGCGGGTTGGCATAGTCGAGCTGGAAGCGGACGCGCTCGTCGAGCATGTCGGGATCGATTCCGCTCGAGCGCAGAAGCGCGACCCGCTTCTCGCCCTCGGCACGCTCCACCTTCAGCCGCGCCAGTTCCGAAGTCAGTGCGACGATTTCCTGGTCAAGCTCCTGCCGGGCATTCAACCCGTACTTGCCGGTATAGGCGTTGACGCCGAAATAGCCGACGATCATCGCCGCCATCGTGTAGAGGGCAAGCCCGGTGAGCAGCGATTTGAGTCGTGAACGCGAGACCATGGCGGGACGATGCGGCCGCCCGGTTAAGGCTTCGCTAACGGCCGGTCCTCGCGACGGCTGCTATTTCTTCTGCTGCGCGACCCAGGCGGCGAAGGCCTTGATGTAGGCTTCGAGAAACTCGCGCAAAGGCGCCTTGACCAGTTCGCCGTTCTCGTCGAACGCATCGCCAATGCCGCCGATATAGGCCTCCGGCTGCTGCAGCACCGGCACGTTGAGGAATACCAGCGATTGGCGCAGATGATGATTGGCGCCGAACCCGCCAATGGCGCCCGGCGAATTGCTGATGACGCCGCCGGGCTTGCCGTTGAAGACGCTCTGCCCATAGGGGCGCGATCCGACATCGATGGCGTTTTTCAGAACGCCCGGAACGGACCGGTTGTATTCGGGAGTCACGAACAGGACGGCATCCGCTTTCCTGATGCGATCGCGAAAACTCACCCAGTCGGCCGGCGGCGTAGCCTCAAGATCCTGGTTGTAGAACGACAATTCGTTGAGCGTGATGACGTCGAGCTTTAGCGAGGATGGCGCAAGCTTCGTCAAGGCCTTGGCGATTTTAAGGGAAAATGACTCTCGACGAAGGCTGCCGACGATAACGGCGACGCTGAATGGGGATGCCATGATCGATCCTGTGGTTATGCCGCTTTAACCCGGCGAGCGGTGAACAATGCAAATGCATCTATTTATCCGAACCCTCATTGCAAGTCGCAAGATTGATTCGCGCTTCACATGGACGACGACGCCCGGCTCGCGCCGATCAATACACGCCGGGAATAATCCGTTTTGTTTCCTGCATGTAGCGCCGATAGTCGTCGCCAAAGGCTTCGATCATCATCCGCTCCTCGAAATTCACGCGCGCGAAGAACAACAACGCCACAGCAAGGAGCCCGCTCAGCGCGGCGACGAGATTCGGCAGCAGGCAGGCTTGCGCGGCCGCCCACAGCCAGAACGAGGCATACATCGGATGGCGGATTGATCGGTACACGCCGTTGCGGACAACCCGATGCCCCTCCCGCACCTCAAGCGCCGCCGACCATTGCCGGCCGAGATCCTTGTGCGAACGGCGGAACAGCCAGAGCGACAGCGCGAACAATGCGGCACCGGGCACGAGGAGTCCGTAACCCTGATCGTAGGCGAACGCGCGCGGCCATCCCGTTGCAAGATTGAGGGCCGGGATCGCAAACAGGCCGAGAAACGCGACTGCCAGAAGCGCGCGCTCGCGCCAGGCGCCGTCGCGCCGCAAGGTCGCGGTGCGACGCGCTCGCCGGGCGTAAGGATAGCGGATGATGAACCAGGCAACGATGCCGACGATCCAGATCGTCTGTCCGAGCGCGACCGATGACATGAACAACGCTGCGCCTAAACCACATCGGCGGCGGCATCCGCCGGAATGGCCGCTGCCGTCGTCACAGGCCGGGCTTTCGAAAGAAGAGCACCATCCTCGCCGAAACGCTCGACACCGCCGCGCGGCGCGGTGATCTCGTCGAACGGCAATGGACCGCAAACAATAAGGCAATGGTCGTAGTTGGCGCGCACGCTGTTTCCCATCAAGAACTTGTAGTGCAGAAGCATGAAATTGAAGCGGTGTCGCCGGAAGCTGGCCTTGTCCATCATCTCATGCAACTGCACGCGCCGGACGTTAGGCCGCCCGTCGGAGCGCTCGCGGCTGAAACGCTTCAACGTCACCGGATCAAAGCGGTAGAAACTGATGGCGTCGTCGCGGGCGTGATATTCGGTCCAGCGGATTCGAGGCTCGTCGGCAACCCTTTGCGTGGCCTGACGAATGCGCTCGCCGCGCGAATGCAGCGAGAATTTCGGAATGGTGGCGCCGACGGTCAGGATGCACAGCGGAGGGCCGCACCTCGCAAGCTCCGGTTCGCGCTTAAGCGCGCGCGCAACCGCATCCATCACCAGCGCGGCGCCGAGACAATGGCCGACAACGACGATCTCGTCGACATCGGCATTGCGAATGCTGTCCAGGATTCGCTCGGCGAACTGATCGATCCGCGCATCCATGCGCGGCCGCTTTCCGTAGACAAACTCACGCGAGAAGATCCAGTCGTCGAATACGTGGTTGATCGGCCATCGCCAGCCCAACAGGTACAGCAAACCTGCCGTCACGACGACGGTCGACACCACCGTGAGCAGGACTGCCGCGAACCCGGTGACGCCGGCGAGCCGGACCAGACCGTATCCGATGCCCGCCCCGCACGCAGCAAACCCTGCAAGATACAGATACGGGAACAGAAAGAAGCCGGCATATTTCCAGCTCGAATACATGAAACGAAACAGCGTGCCGGTCAGGACGAAGTCGGCCAGCGTGACGAAGGCTTCCCGCAAACGCGACCACATGCCACGAGCGTGGTCCTCCCGAATCAGGTCATCCCACCTCAGCATTTCGTAAGACGTGCGGGTGTTCCAGTTGGGACCCGAGGCCTCCATCTCCCATGACGCGCTGACCGGCGTCGCATCGATTCTGCTGACAATGGCGGCCTTCACGCCCCAGGTTCGCTGAAACAGCGCCAGCGACCGGCGGAACCGCTCAAGCTGCTGCTCGGGCGAGATCGGATCGTATCCGCCGATATGAAAGACATGCCGCCTTGCGATCATGCGATCCCGCCACTTCCCTCGCTGTTATCGAATCGTGGTTTGCGGGCGGAGACGCATGGAAACTCTCCCGCCATCATCAGGATACTACAAAATCCGGCTGCGAATACGTGTCCGGAAACAGGATCAGCTGTGACGTTTCAATCACAACCCACAGGATTTATGGCGCCGCGATTGACGGGAGAACGTGAAGGCGAAATATAGTGCGGGTCCCGCGTCATTTGAACTGGAACCAGTTGATGCTGACCATTTTCCCGCCTGCTCGCCGCCGCCTGCATGCCGTAATGGCAAGCCTCGTCCTGTTCGTGACCGGGGGGATGCTGACAAGTTCAGCCAATGCACAGACCGCCGCACCTCACCGCCCCGGTCATGTCTACCTGATGCGCGGGCTGTTCAACGTCTTTTCGCTCGGCATGGATGAACTGGCCGCCAAGATCGAAAAAGTCGGCGTCAGGGCCGAGGCCGTGTCCTATACGTCCTGGTCGTCGCTCGCCGACAGCATCACAGCCCAATATCGCGCCGGCAATCGTGAGCCCATCATCCTGATGGGTCATTCCTACGGCGCGGACACCACGATTTCCCTGGCGCGCAAGCTGAACGACAACAGGATTCCCGTGGCGCTGATCGTGAACTTCGATCCGACCGCGCCGGACCGGGTTCCTCCGAATGTGCGCCGAATCATCAATTTCTACGTGCCCACCGCATGGGGTCGTCCCGTCGAGCCCGGCAAACAATTTCGCGGTAGCCTGTCCAACCTGAACGAAAGCGGCGCTTACAACCATTTCGTGATCGACAAGGCCGAAGCCCTTCATCGCCAGGCGATCGCGGCGGTGCTGCAGGCGGTCGGCAGCGGCACCCCTCATCGCATCAAGCGGCCCGCCAGGCGCGATCATCAGGTCTCGGCCGCGCCAGCGACACAGTAAGCAAGAGACACAGTAAACAAGGCACGGTCGCCGTCAGGAAACACGCCGGCACGCGCCTCGCGCGCCGGCCGACCGTTTTATCCGATTGATAGGGGCGTTACGCCAGCGCCTTCAGCGCCGCGCGTCCACCATACCTCGCCTGGGCGCCAAGCTGCTGCTCGATGCGCAGCAGCTGGTTGTATTTGGCGGCGCGGTCTGATCGCGACAACGAGCCGGTCTTGATCTGCCCGCAATTGGTGGCGACCGCGAGATCCGCGATCGTGGAATCCTCGGTCTCGCCCGAGCGGTGCGACATCACGACGGTGTAACCGGCTTTATAGGCCATTTCGACGGCAGCCAGGGTCTCGGTCAACGTGCCGATCTGGTTGACCTTGATAAGGATGGAATTGGCGCGGCCGTTCCTGATGCCGTCCGCGAGCCGCGCCACGTTGGTGACGAACAGGTCGTCGCCAACGAGCTGGCAGGTGTTGCCGATGAGGTCGGTAAGGAGCTTCCAGCCGTCGAAGTCGTCCTCGGCCATTCCGTCCTCGATCGAGACGATCGGGTAGTCCGCCGCCAGCTTGGCAAGGTATTTCGCCTGCTCCTCGACCGAGCGGGTCTTCCCCTCGCCCGAATAGACATACTTGCCGTCCTTGAAGAACTCGCTCGCGGCCGGATCGAGCGCCAGCATCACGTCGTCGCCCGGCTTGTAACCGGCCTTGACGATCGCGCTCATGATGAAATCGAGCGCCGCGTTGGCCGATGGCAGGTTCGGTGCGAAACCGCCCTCGTCGCCGACGTTGGTATTGTGGCCGGCCTTCTTTAATTCGGCTCTCAGGGTGTGAAAGATTTCCGACCCGCAGCGCAATGCGTCCGAGAAGGTCGCGGCGCCGACCGGCATGATCATGAATTCCTGAAAGTCGATCGGGTTGTCGGCATGAACGCCGCCATTGACGATATTCATCATCGGCACCGGAAGCGTCCGCGCCGAAACGCCGCCGACGTAGCGGTACAGCGGCATGTCGAGCGAGTCCGCCGCCGCCTTGGCGAGCGCCAGCGACACGCCGAGAATCGCGTTGGCGCCGAGCCGGCTCTTGTTCGCGGTCCCGTCCAGTTCGATCAGAATATCGTCGATCTGCGTCTGCTGCTCGGCGTCCATGCCTCCGATGGCATCGAAAATCTCGCCATTCACCGCGTCGACCGCCTTCCGCACGCCCTTACCGAAATAGCGGGTTTCGTCGCCGTCGCGCAGTTCGACCGCCTCGTGCGCTCCGGTGGAAGCACCCGATGGCACCGCGGCGCGGCCCATCGCGCCGTCTTCGAGCGCCACGTCGACCTCGACGGTCGGATTGCCGCGGCTGTCGAGAATTTCACGGCCGATGATGTCGACGATAGCGGTCATTAAGAACCTCTTGAATCACTTGAACACTGGATTTTGCGGTGCTTCTACAGCAATGCTTGGGCGCGGGAAAGGCTGTGAATCGTGACGTATTCGTTACGATTGGCTATCAGAAGCGCATGATCCGCCAAAGTGCGAGCGGTTTGGCGAAAAGATCATGCGCCGTTCAAGTAAGGTCAGAGCACGATCGGACGCAAAGCCGGCTTCCGTTTTTTACCGATCGCGCTCCGATGGAGATAATCATGCCACGAAAGCCTCCCTCCCCGCCAAATTCCTCCGCTCTGCAGCTTGGCCGCGCGGTGACGTGGCCGGATTCGCCGGAGGCCGCGAAGCTGGACCGCGTGCCCAATCCGCAGAGGGACACCAATTATGTCGCGCGGTTCACAGCGCCGGAGTTCACCGCGCTGTGTCCGGTCACCGGCCAGCCGGATTTCGCGCATCTGGTGATCGACTATGTGCCGGGATCGTGGCTGCTGGAGTCGAAATCGCTCAAACTTTATCTGGCGAGCTTTCGCAACCATGGCGCTTTTCACGAGGATTGCACCGTGGCGATCGGCAAGCGCATCGCCGCCGCGGTGGGGCCAAAATGGCTGCGCATCGGCGGCTATTGGTATCCGCGCGGCGGCATTCCGATCGACGTGTTCTGGCAGACTGGCAAGGCGCCAAAGGGCCTCTGGATTCCCGATCAGGACGTGGCGCCGTATCGCGGCAGGGGCTGACCGTCAGAACGCCTTATGCGCCGACGAGTGGGAACCGGCTCCCGTCGACCGCGTTTGCGTCCCCAGCGGAATGATTGAGATCCTTGGGCAAAGCCGCTTGACACATGACCAGCCGTCGCGGCCTCCGTCCGCTTGAAGCGCTGAATTTCTTCATGGCCGACATGCAGGCCGGGATCGGTCCGTTCGTCGGCGTTTTCCTGTTGGCTCATGGCTGGCAGAGCGGCTGGATCGGCACCATCCTGACCGTCGGCGGCGTCGCAGGGACGCTGATGACGACGCCGGTCGGTGCGCTTGTGGATGCCACCCGCAACAAACGCGCCTATGTCATCTTTCCCGGCATCTGCACGGTGCTCGCCTCCGCGATCATCTTGCTGTCCCAGGATTTCTGGGTGGTGACGTTTTCACAAATCGCAACCGCCGTCGCGGGGGCTGCGATTATTCCCGCGGTTACCGGCATCACGCTCGGGATGGTGCGGCAAACCGGCTTCAACCGGCAGAATGGCCGCAACCAGGCTTTCAATCATGCCGGCAACATGGTCGGAGCGGCCCTTTCGGGTTTCGTCGGCTGGCAGTTCGGCTTCGTCGCGGTGTTTATTCTCGCCGCGGTGTTCGGCCTGATCTCGATTGCGTGCGTCCTGATGATCCCAAAGGACGCTATCGACGATGCCGCCGCCCGCGGTGTGCACCACAGCGGCGACCACGCCGGCGAGGTCAGCGGCTTCGACGTGCTGGTCCGCTGCAAGCCCCTGCTGATCCTGGCGGCAGCGCTCGCTTTCTTTCATCTCGGGAACGCCGCGATGCTGCCACTCTACGGCCTGGCGGTGGTCTCCGAACGCGGCGCCGACCCGGCCGGCTTTGTCGCCGCCACCATCGTCATCGCCCAGGGGACGATGATCCTCACCTCGCTGTTTGCGATGCGGCTCGCGGAAAAAGAAGGCTATTGGCTGGTGATGCTGATTTCGTTCGCATCGCTGCCAGTCCGCGGCGCGATCGCCGCCGGCCTGATCACGAGTTGGGGCGTCGTCCCCGTTCAGTTGCTCGACGGCGTCGGCGCCGGGCTGCAGAGCGTGGCGGTGCCCGGCCTGGTCGCGCGCATCCTCAACGGCACCGGTCGCATCAACGTCGGCCAGGGCGCGGTCATGACCGTGCAGGGCATCGGCGCCGCGCTGAGTCCCGCGATCGGGGGCTGGATCGCGCAAAGCGTCGGCTACCCGCTGGCGTTCCTGATCCTGGGTGGCTTCGCGCTTGGCTCGCTTGCGCTCTGGCTCGGATTCGGCGGCGTTCTCAAGCCGGCCTGCGCACGCCTGCCGGCGCAACCATCCGCCGCTCCGCAATTTTCGTCCTGACGCTACCCCGTGGACGATCCGGTCCTCCCGACGAGCAGTCGCGCACAGACCAATCCGAGAATCGCGATGATGATTGCGTTTGCCGCGAGGGTCGGAAACTTCCCCGCCCAGGCAAGGCTCGCGCCATAGGCGATCGGACCGGCCGTCTGTCCCATGTAGAAGAAGAACGAATGCAGCGACAACGCGGTCGCCCGCGCCTGCTCGGACAATTCGCTGGCGAACACCTGCAGGCAGCCGTGCAGCATGTAGAAGCCCCAGCCCATCAGGATGAAACTAAGTGTCTGGATGCGCCAGTCCGGACCAAGACCAACGGCGACAATCTGCGCCGCCGCCAGCATTGCGCCCGCTATCATCATGCCGCGGATGCCGAACACCGACAGCAAGCGGGACACCGTCATCGTGTAGAACAGGCCGCCGACCGCAAATCCCGCGATGACGATTCCGGCAACCGAAAGCCGCGTTTCGCCGAGTTCGAACAGAAACGCCGCGACGTAAGGAAACAGTCCAAACACGCAGCAGCCTTCGATGAAAACCGCGGAGTAGCAGACCCTGGCGTTGGGATTGGTGAAGATCTGCCGGTAGCCATGGCGCAGATCCATGAACTTCATCTGCCGCGAGGCCACGATCGCGTTGCCGCGGCGGAATCCAGCGCCGACGGCGATCGATGCAGTCAGAACCAGCACGCCGAGGACGACAAGCACGCCGCGCCAGCCGACGAGATCCCCGATCACCCCGGAAAAGGACGCGCCGAGCAGATTGCCGCTCACCGTGCCCGCGATTGTCCTGCCGATCGCCACCTGCCGCTTGGAGACCGGCACGAGGTCGCTCGCCATGCCGAGCGCGACCGGGAAAACACCACCCGACGCGATGCCCGCGAAGACGCGCGTCACGAACAGCGCGCCGTAGGATGTGCACAGCGCGCCAGCGACGTTCGCGATGCCGAGCAGCACCAGACACACCAGCATCAGCCGCGCCTTGCCGAACACGTCAGCGGCCGCGCCGATCAGCGGCTGCACGAGCGCGAACGAGAAGGCGGTGACCGCCGTCAGGCCGGCGGCGGTCGCAACTGTCACCGACATGTCGTCGGCGACATGCGGCAGCACCGGATCCAGCGCGCGCGTCGACAGGCTCGCCGCAAAGGTGGCCAGCGCGACAATATTCAGGAGCGGCGGCAACTTGTGCTGTCCGGCCGCGGCCGGGGTGGCCGATGTCATTTCGCAGGCGCCGGATCGGCCGCCTTCGCCAGCGCATCGAACGCCATCAACCGCCGCACCAGCGCCTCGAACTCGCGAAGCGGCACCATATTGGGACCGTCCGAGGGGGCACGATCGGGATCGGGATGGGTCTCGATAAACACGCCGGCGACGCCGACCGCCACGGCCGCGCGCGCCAGCACCGGCACGAATTCGCGCTCGCCGCCGGAGGATGCCCCCTTCCCGCCCGGCTGCTGCACCGAATGGGTGGCGTCGAAGATGACGGGCGCGCCGGTGGTGCGCGCGAGGATCGGCAGCGCGCGCATGTCCGAGACCAGCGTGTTGTAGCCGAAGGACGCCCCGCGTTCGGTGACCAGCACGTTGGGGTTGCCGCCGCCGGTGATCTTGGCGACCACGTTCGCCATGTCCCAGGGCGCCAGGAATTGCCCTTTCTTGACGTTGATAACCTTGCCGGTCGTCGCCGCCGCCAGCAAAAGGTCGGTCTGCCGGCACAGGAACGCGGGTATTTGCAGCACGTCGACGACTTGCGCGACCTCGAGGCATTGCGCAGCCTCATGCACGTCGGTCAGCACCGGCAAACCGAGCGAGGCACGAATCTCGGCGAAAACCGGCAGAGCCTTTTTCAGCCCGATCCCGCGCGCGCCCGAGGCGCTGGTGCGGTTGGCCTTGTCGAACGAGGATTTGAAGACAAGGCCGATATTCAACCGCGTGGCGATTTCCTTCAGCGCGCCGGCAACTTCGAGCGCATGGGCCCGGCTTTCCATCTGGCACGGGCCGGCGATGACCGCCAGCGGCCGGTCCTGAGCGAAAGTGACTGGGCCGACGGCGACGACAGGCGCAGCGGAGAGAGACTGGTTCAAGACGGATTCCTTTGCTGACCGACCATGCAGGCCGGCAGCGGCGGGATCAACCCGCCTGTCGCGACGTCGAATTTGTGCGCTCAAGCGCAGCCTACACCAGCCGGCTCTGCACCACGGCAGCCTGAATGAACGAGGCGAACAGCGGATGCGGCTCGAACGGCCGCGATTTCAGTTCGGGGTGGTACTGCACCCCGATGAACCACGGATGATCCTGGTATTCGACGATCTCCGGCAAGACCCCATCGGGTGACAAGCCCGAGAAGCGCAGGCCGTGCTGCTCCAGCCGGTCCTTGTAGGCAGTGTTGACCTCATAGCGGTGGCGGTGCCGTTCGGAAATCTCCAGCGCGCCACCGTAGATTCCGGAAACGCGGCTGCCGCGCGTGAGCGCCGCCGGGTAAGCGCCAAGCCGCATGGTGCCACCGAGATCGCCGGCCTTCGAGCGCTTCTCCAGTTCATTGCCACGCAGCCATTCCGTCATCAGACCGACCAGTGGTTCGCGGGTCGGGCCGAATTCGGTGGAATTGGCCTCGGCGATTCCGACCAGATTGCGCGCCGCCTCGATCACGGCCATCTGCATCCCGAAGCAGATGCCGAAATAAGGGACGCGCCGCTCGCGGGCGAATCGCGCCGCCTTGATCTTGCCCTCGGCGCCGCGCTGGCCGAATCCGCCCGGCACCAGAATGCCGTCGACATGTTCGAGGAACGGCGCGGCGTCCTCGTTCTCGAACACCTCGCTCTCGATCCAGTCGAGATTGACCTTCACTTTGTTGGCGATGCCGCCATGGGACAACGCCTCGATCAGCGACTTGTAGGCATCTTTCATACCGGTGTACTTGCCGACGATCGCAATTGTCACCGCGCCTTCGGGATTGCGGATCCGTTCGTTGATCTCGTGCCAGCCTTGCAGCGCCGGCGGCTGCCGCGGCTCGATCCCGAACGCCGCCAGAACCTCGTCGTCGAGACCCGCTGCGTGATAGACTTCCGGCACGGCATAGATGTTGTCGGCGTCGCGCGCCTCGATCACGGCGCTTTCGCGGACGTTGCAGAACAGCCCGAGCTTGCGGCGTTCCTCCTTGGGAATTTCCCGGTCGGTGCGGCATAACAGGATGTCGGGCTGGATGCCGATCGAGCGCAGCTCCTTCACCGAATGCTGCGTCGGCTTGGTCTTCAACTCGCCGGCGCTCGGAATGAACGGAAGCAGCGTGAGGTGGATGTAAACGACGTCGCCGCGCGGCAGGTCGTTCTTGAGCTGGCGAATCGCCTCGAAGAACGGCAGCCCCTCAATGTCGCCCACCGTGCCGCCGATCTCGCACAGCACGAAGTCATAGCCATCGTTGCCGTCGAGGATGAACTCCTTGATGGCGTTGGTGACGTGGGGGATCACCTGAATCGTCGCGCCGAGATAATCACCGCGGCGCTCCTTGGTCAGGATGTCCTGATAGATGCGGCCGGTGGTGATGTTGTCTTGTTTGGTCGCGGGACGGCCAGTGAAGCGCTCGTAGTGACCGAGATCGAGATCGGTCTCGGCGCCGTCGTCGGTGACGAAGACCTCGCCGTGCTGGTAGGGCGACATCGTGCCGGGATCGAGGTTGAGGTAGGGGTCGAGCTTGCGAAGGCGGACCTTGTAGCCGCGCGCCTGCAACAGCGCGCCGAGCGCCGCCGATGCCAGACCCTTGCCGAGCGAGGAAACCACGCCGCCGGTAATGAAAATATAGCGCGCCATGGGACTCAACCTTTAAGGCTCCCGTGTCGATTCGCCAAAACCAATCGCAGCCGTCAGCCAGATGCGGATGGGCTGTGGGTGACTTTCAAAATTCTAACGATTGCAGTTTCTTAAGTGAGTCTGCTGACGCAGGACGGCAACCCCGCTCCTGCATGGCGCCCTGCTTATTGCGAGCGAGGCGCCTGCGGGCCCGCGGGCGCCGGCGCGGCCGGTTGCTCGGATTGTTTCAGCGAATCGAGAAGGCCGCCGCTCGCAGGCGGAGCAACCGGTGCCGGCTGCGACTGTGACACCGGCGCCGTATCCAAAATCGAACCCGGTTTGTGCTCGTAGCCTGCAAGCCAGGACAGGAACAGGCTGGTCACGAAGAAGCCGGCCGCGAGGAAGGCGGTCGTGCGCGTCAACAGGTTCGCGGTGCCGCGGCTCGACATGAAGCCCGCGCCGCCGCCCATGCCGAGGCCACCGCCTTCAGACTTCTGCAGCAGCACGACGACTGTCAGCGCCGAAACGATCATCAGGTGGAGAACGATAACTACGGTCTGCATCGAACACCGTCCGTCACAGGCGATCGAACCGGGTAGGCCGGTCGGGCACGCCTGTGGGGGTTGAAGTTGGCCGCTGTCTACACGATCGCCGGCGGGATTGCCACCCCCCGCAATCCTGCCCGCCGCCGCGAGTTGAACCGGTCAGGCAACGGCTTGGGCTATCCCCAGGAAATCGGCGGCCTTGAGGCTGGCGCCGCCGATCAGCGCCCCGTTCACATTCGGCACAGCCAATAACTCCGCGGCATTCGACGGCTTCACCGAGCCGCCATAGAGAATACGGATCCTGGCCCCCTCTCCGCTGAAGCGCTGGTTGAGCTGGTCACGGATAAATCCATGCACCTCCTGCACATCCTGCGGCGTCGGCGTGCGGCCAGTGCCGATGGCCCAGACCGGCTCGTAGGCGACGACAAGATTGGCGGCGGTCGTGCCATCCGGCAGCGAGCCGGCAAGCTGCCGTCCGACCACGTCGAGCGTCTGGCCGGCATCGCGCTGGTCCTGGGTTTCGCCGACGCAGACGATGGCGATCAACGCCGCCCGCCATGCGGCCTCCGCTTTTTGCCGCACCAGCGCATCGGTCTCGCCATGATCGGCGCGGCGCTCGGAATGGCCGACGATGACGGCTGTCGCGCCCGCATCGGCCAGCATCTCGGCTGAAATATCGCCCGTGTGGGCTCCGGAAGGCTTGGGGTGGCAATCCTGTCCGCCGATCCGCAGCGGCGATCCCTGGACCGCCCCGGCAAAGGCCAGCACCAGCGTCGCCGGCGGACAGATCAGCAGATCGGCCTTTTGCGCAGGCCCGTCCGCGCCTGCGATCATCTGGCCGAGTTCGCCGGCCGAAGCCTTGAGGCCGTTCATCTTCCAGTTTCCAGCAATCAGCGGTCGCAGCCCGGTCATGGATCTCTCATGGGTGATTTCGACGGTTCGTCCCCTCGGCACGCATGGTCCCCCGCGTCGAAGGTTCGAAAGGTCTTGCTAGCAGAGGTTATCCACCGGGACCAGTCTCCGCTATCCGCCGCAACGCGCGACGGTTCGTCCCGCCGAGGTTGCGAGCGCTGGATTGCCACTTTATGATGCGTTATCAACTTGGTGACGCCCCGCGCGGCTTTTTCCGCCGAGGTGCGAACCGCTTCCCTCCTGCAAAAGACGGACTCATGCTTCGAGGAATACGCAACGCCTCATCAAACTGGCTCGGCAAGACCCTCATGACCATCGTGATGGGCCTGCTGATCGTGGCTTTCGGCATCTGGGGCATCGCGGACATCTTTCACGGTTTCGGCCAGTCGAACCTGGCCACGGTCGGCGGCACCCAGATTTCGACCGAGCAGTTCCGCGAGATTTATAATGACCGGCTGCAGCAGATCGGGCGCCAGTTCGGGCGTTCGCTGTCCCCCGACCAGGTCAGAGCGCTCGGCCTCGACCGTCAGGTGCTGCAGCAGGTGATTGCGGAAGCCGCGCTCGACGAGGACGCGCGGCGCAAGGGACTCAACGCGTCGGATGAGGAGATCAAGCGCCGGATCATGAGCGATCCCAATTTCAAGGGCGCCAACAATGCATTCGACCCGGCCCGCTTCGCCGGCCTGATCCGCCAGATGGGATACACCGAACAACGCTACGTCACCGAGCAGCGGCAGACGGAACTGCGCCGCCAGATCGCCGGCACGGTGGCGGCCGGCGTCGAGCCCTCGAAGACGCTTCTCGATATGCTGAACCGTTTCCAGAACGAGCAGCGCACGATCGATTACGTCAAGCTCGGCGCCGCGCAGGCCGGAAACATCGATCCGCCGACGCCGGATCAGCTTGCGAGTTATTTCGACGCCCACAAGGTGCAGTTCCGCGCGCCTGAATTCCGCAAGATCGCTTTCGTCGTGATGACGCCGGAGTCGATCGCGAAATCGATAACGGTGTCCGACGAGGACGCCAAAAAGGCCTATGAGGAGCAGAAGGACAAGCTGTCCACGCCCGAAAAGCGGCAGCTCTGGCAGATGGTATTCCCGAACGTCACCGAGGCGCAGGCGGCGCGGAGCAAGATCCAGGCCGGCGCATCCTTCGACGACATCGCCAAGGAGCGCGGTCTCGCCGCCTCCGACGTCGATCTTGGCACGGTCACCAGGTCGGAGATCATCGACCCGGCAACCGCCGAGGCCGCCTTCTCGCTCAAGACCGACGAGGTCAGCCAGCCGATCCAGGGCAAATTTGGCGTCGCGCTCGTCAAGGTGGGCAAGATCGAACCCGGCAACCAGCCGACCTACGACAGCGTCGCCGCGAAACTGAAACACGATATCGCGGTGGATCGCGCGCGCGCCGAGGTCAACGACCTCCACAACAAGATGGAGGACGAGCGCGGCGGCGGCGCGAGCGTTGTCGAGGCCGCCAAGAAGCTCGGCCTCACCGCGGTCACCATCGATGCCGTCGACCGTTCCGGACGCGCGCCGGACGGCAAGCCAGTCGCGGGGCTGCCGCCGGGCGTCGAACTGATCGCGCAGGCGTTCGCCAGCGATGTCGGCGTCGACAACGAGACGCTGCAGATCGGCAATAACGGCTACGTCTGGTTCGACGTGCTCGGCGTTACGCCCTCGCGCGAGCGCACCCTCGACGAGGTCAAGGACAAGGTCGAGGCCGGATGGCGCAACGAACAGATCGGCAGCCGGCTGATGACCAAGGCGACGGACATGGTCCGCACGCTGGACCAGGGCGGCAAGCTCGCCGACGAGGCAGCCCGCCTCGGTCTCAAGGTCGAGAGCGCGAGCGGCATCAAGCGCGACGGCACCGCGGCCGGCCTGCCCGGCGCCGTGATCGCCGCCGTATTCCGCACGGCCAGGGACGGAGCCGGACAGGCGCCGGGCGCGGGGCCCGACGACTGGGTCGTTTTCCGTGTCACCGACGTGAAGGTGCCCCCGCTCGATCTTGCCTCCGATGAGATGAAGAAACTGAAGGACGGCCTGCAGCGCGCCCTGGCCGATGAGGACGTCGGCCAGTACATCGTCAGGCTCGAAACCGAGATCGGCACCACGATCAATCAGGCGGCGGTGGCGCAGATCACCGGCGCCAATTCGAACTGACGGGACCCACGGCGTCCCATATTTTCCGAAAGTATCCGATGGACGATCTCAAGGCCCTGATCGGAAAAGTCGCAACCGGCGCGGCGCTGACGCGCGAGGAAGCGGCGTCGGCATTCGACAGCATGATGTCGGGCGAGGCCACGCCCTCGCAGATGGGCGGGCTTCTGATGGCGCTGCGCGTGCGCGGCGAAACCGTCGACGAGATCACCGGCGCGGTCTCGGCGATGCGCGCCAAGATGCTGCGGGTCACGGCTCCTGCCGATGCCGTCGATGTCGTCGGCACCGGCGGAGACGGCTCGGGCTCGGTGAACGTCTCGACCTGCGCCTCGTTCATCGTCGCCGGCGCGGGCGTTCCCGTCGCCAAGCACGGCAACCGCGCGCTGTCCTCGAAATCCGGCGCAGCCGATTGCCTCGCTGCGCTCGGCATCAAGATCGACCTCGCGCCCGAACAGGTCGGCCGCTGCGTCAACGAAGCCGGCATCGGCTTCATGTTCGCGCCGGCGCATCATCCGGCGATGAAGAACGTCGGCCCGACCCGCGTCGAACTCGCGACCCGCACCATTTTCAATCTGCTCGGTCCGCTGTCCAATCCGGCCGGCGTCAGGCGGCAGATGGTCGGCGTGTTCTCGCGGAAATGGGTGGAACCGCTGGCGCAGGTGCTCAAGAACCTCGGCTCAGATTCGGTGTGGGTGGTTCACGGCTCCGACGGGCTCGACGAGATCACCCTCACCGGCCCGACATTCGTGGCCGCGCTCGAGAACGGCAACATCCGCACCTTCGAGGTTACGCCGGATGACGCGGGTTTGCCGCGCGCCGGGGGCGATGCGCTGAAGGGCGGTGACGCCGAGGCGAACGCAGCATCCTTGCGCGGCGTGCTTGAAGGCAAGCCTGGCGCTTTTCGCGACGTCGCGCTGCTCAACGCGGCCGCGGCCCTGATCGTCGCAGGCAAGGCGAAGGACCTGAAGGACGGCGTCGCGCTCGGCGCGAAATCCCTCGACAGCGGCGCGGCGATGAACAAACTGAAGCGGCTGATCGCGGTATCCAACGGTTGACGACGTGGCATGGCTGACATCCTGACCAAGATCGAAGCCTACAAGCGCGAGGAAATCGCCGCCGCCAAGCGCGCGCACCCGCCCTCCGAGGTCATGGCAGCCGCCAAAGCAGCGTCGCCGCCGCGCGGCTTCGTGCAGGCCATCCGCGCAAAACACGCCCGCGGTGACCATGCCCTGATCGCCGAGATCAAGAAGGCCTCGCCTTCGAAAGGGCTGATCCGCGCCGACTTCGATCCGCCGGCGCTGGCGCGCGCCTACGAGGCCGGCGGCGCGGCCTGTCTGTCCGTCCTGACAGATACGCCCTCCTTTCAGGGCCGGCTCGATTTCATGACGGCCGCCCGCGCCGCGACGTCGCTGCCGGTGCTGCGCAAGGATTTCATGTTCGACACCTATCAGGTGGCGGAGGCCCGCGCGCACGGAGCCGACTGCATCCTGATCATCATGGCCGCGCTCGACGATGCGACGGCGACAGACATCGAGGCGGCGGCGCTCGATCTTGGCATGGACGTGCTGCTCGAGGTTCACGACCGCGCCGAACTCGATCGCGCGCTGAAACTCCGTTCGCCGATGATCGGCATCAACAACCGCAACCTGCGCACGTTCGAGACAACGCTCGCGACCAGCGAAGCGCTGGCGCCGCTCGTGCCGAAAGACCGCCTGCTGGTCGGCGAAAGCGGCATCTTCGCACAAGCCGACCTCGCGCGGCTCGAGCGGGTCGGCATCTCCACTTTCCTCGTCGGCGAAAGCCTGATGCGGCAGGCCGACGTCACCGCCGCGACGCGAACGCTGCTGGCGCGGGAGCGCGCGGGTTCCTTAAAGGAAGGGTAAAGGACGATATGGCCAGCAAGAAAGACGAACCCGCCCTCACCCACATCGACGCCAAAGGCGAAGCGCGGATGGTCGACGTCTCGGCCAAGCCCGCGACCGAACGCGTCGCCGTCGCCGAAGGCGTGGTGGTCATGACGAAAGCCACGCTGGCGCTGATCGAAAGCGGCAACGCCAAGAAAGGCGACGTGCTCGGCACCGCCCGCATCGCCGGCATCATGGCGGCCAAGCGAACCTCGGACCTGATCCCGCTGTGTCATCCGCTGGCGCTGTCGAAGGTCACGCTCGACATTGAGACCGACAAAAAAATTCCGGGCTGCCGGGTGCGGGCCAGCGTCAAGGTCTCCGGCCCGACCGGCGTGGAGATGGAAGCCTTGACCGCCGTCTCCGTCGCCTGTCTCACCATCTACGACATGATCAAGGCCGTCGAACGCGGGGTGCGGATCGAAGGCATTCACCTCGTCGAGAAGAAGGGCGGCAAGTCCGGCCACTACCTCGTGACGGAGGCTCCGTCAGTGAAATAGCGGCCGGTCATGCTCGGCCTGCGCAAGGCGGCGAGCCTCGTCCTCCTTGTCATAGACCAGCCAGATTTCCAGCGCCGCCAGGAACGCGACCACGACGCCGATGCCGATGCTGAAGTGCATGGCGCGGGTATGGGCGAAGCCCAGAACCCAGGGCGAGACGATCAGCCAGAGACCGAGCAGCAGGTTGGCCCATTCCTTCCACCGGGCGAACGCCAGCAGCGCCGCCACCGAGATCACGCCGATCGCCGCGGCGCTGGCCCAGATATCGAGGTCTGTCGTCGCTGTGGCCCGCGCGAGAAACCAGGGAGTCGCAAACAGGCCCAGGGCCAGCACGAGATTGTAGACGTCGAGGATCGATTCCCGTCGCCATTTTTTCCACTTCATGGATGCCTCCTTGTCTGCGCGCTCCAACCATTGCCCTCGCCCGAATCATCCCTCCCGATTTTCGGACAACCGACCCGGCCTCGGACGGTTCCGTCGTTCCCTCATTAAGGTTTGTCTACCCTTCATGGGCGTTTTGATCTCGAATCAGAAAATGTCGCCAACCCGATGATCTCGATAGGATTCGGGTTCGGGAGTTCATCAGACAGTTGAGCCCTTGCCGGTGAGGCGGCCCTCAGCAGGGCGAACCCGTTTGAACGGCCCGTCGCAATGTTCGGCGGACGTTGTCTGCGGATCGCAAGTTCTGTAGATGAGGTCCTACGCCGGCGAAGCGTGCTCGTTTCTTCGACGATCCAGCCGACCGGCGGCAGCCTCGCAAGGCGGACGCCAAATCTAAAAAACCCATCTGGCAATCTATGTTTGCCAGCAGTTCTTTGATTGCAACGTTCGCACAGCCTCCCGCCGATCCCGGAAATCGGACCGGTGGGACCCTGGGAGAAAATGGTCATGCCCTTGATGGCGGTTGCCGACGCCTTAGCGGCTGTTCTTGCCGGAGTCGAAGCGCTGCCGGAAGAAATGGTCGGTCTTGACGACGCCCATCGCCGGGTGCTGGCACGCGACCTTCCCTCGCGCCGCACCCAGCCACCGGTCGCGATGTCGGCGATGGACGGCTATGCGGTGCGCGCCGCCGATATCGCGACGATTCCGGCGCGGCTGCATGTGATCGGCGAGATCGCCGCGGGACGGCCTCTCGCGCGGGCGCTGCAGGCCGGCGAGGCTTTGAGGATTTTCACCGGCGGCGTGGTGCCGGACAGCGCCGATACCGTCGTGATCCAGGAAGACACCGAACGCGACGGCGAGCATGTCATCCTCAAGGAAGCCACCGCCGCCGGAAAGAACATCCGCGCCGCCGGCGTCGATTTTCGCGAGGGCGACGTGCTGCTGCGCGCCCATAGCTATCTCACCGACCGCCATCTCTCCTTGGCCGCAGGCATGAACTACCCGGACCTGCCGGTGCATCGCCGTCCGAAGGTCGCCGTGCTCGCCACCGGCGACGAACTGGTCCTGCCGGGCACAACGCCGGGCCCCGGACAGATCATCCTGTCCAACGGCTACGCGCTTCGCGCGCTCGCCCGCAGCGAAGGCGCCGAGGCGCTCGACCTCGGCGTCGTCGCCGACACCTTGGACGCAACGAGGACCGCCATCCGCCGCGCCCGCGACAGCGGCGCCGACATTCTCGTCACCACCGGCGGCGCGTCGGTCGGCGACCATGACTTCGTCAAGCGTGCGCTCGACGCCGAAGGCGTGGAGATCGCGTTCTGGCGGATCGCGCTGCGGCCCGGCAAGCCTATGATGCACGGGCGGCTCGGCCCGATGCGCGTGATCGGCCTGCCCGGCAATCCCGTCTCGTCCTATATCTGCGCGTTCCTGTTCATGGTGCCGTTGATCCGCGCACTGTCCGGGCGCGAGGACGTTGGCCATCGCGTTGAACGCGCTTTGCTCGGCAAGGACCTTGCCTCCAATCAGGCACGGCAGGATTACCTGCGCGCGCGCCTGGCGTACTCGGCCGAGGGGCTGCCGACCGCGACGCCGGTCGGCCACCAGGACAGTTCGCTGCTGGGCAATCTCGCCGCGGCGGAAGCGCTCGTGGTCCGCGCGCCGTTCGCACCCGCCGCCCGCAAGGGTGAGCCGTGCGACATCATCAAACTCGCGTTGTCGTAAAACCTCGCTCCGTTGACGCTAAATTAAACACTTGCGGAACACATATCGAACATATAGTGTTCGTTCATGATTTGTTTCGAGAACTCATGACATTGCGAGCCATCGTTATCGGAATCGGACGGCGGGCGCCATCAATCGGGGACTAAAGTCGGCATGCTCACGCGCAAACAGTACGAACTCCTGCGATTCATCAACGAACGGCTGAAGGAATCCGGCGTTCCGCCCTCGTTCGATGAAATGAAGGATGCACTCGATCTGCGCTCCAAGTCGGGCATCCATCGCCTGATTACGGCGCTGGAGGAGCGCGGCTTCATCCGCCGTCTGCCCAATCGTGCGCGCGCCATCGAGGTCATCAAGCTGCCGGAGCTTGCCGGCAGCGGCGGCGGCCGGCGCGGTTTTACGCCGAGCGTCATTGAAGGTAATCTCGGCAAGGTCCGGCGGCCCAGCGGCGGTAGCAGCGTCGATGATGCCGCAGAGCGCCCGGTCGCCATTCCGGTGATGGGACGCATCGCGGCCGGCACGCCGATCGAGGCGTTGCAGACCTGCAGCCATACCGTCAGCGTTCCGCCGGACATGCTCGGCAACGGCGAGCACTATGCGCTTGAGGTACGCGGCGACTCGATGGTCGAGGCCGGAATCCTCGACGGCGACCTGGCTCTGATCCGGCGCAACGAGACGGCGGAAACCGGTGACATCGTCGTTGCGCTGATCGACGAAGAGGAAGCGACGCTGAAGCGCTTCCGCCGCCGCGGGGCCTCGATCGCGCTTGAGCCCGCGAACACGGCTTACGAGGTCCGTATCCTTCCGCCGAACCGCGTGCAGATCCAGGGCAAGCTGATCGGCATCTACCGCAAGTACTGATCGCATCCTGATCAATCGTCCGGCTGGAGATCGTCGGCAGCGGGCGTGGCATCGATCGGACGCGCGGGCTCCGGTCGATCGCCGATCGACGTTGGCTTTTCATCGGCGGGGGCTGGCGACCATGGCCGGTCGACACGCTCGGGCCTGACCGCATCGACGACAAAGTGTTTTGTGCTGCCCGGGGCACGCCGCAGCGCCAAGGCACCTTCCCGGCGCAGCCGCTCCTGATCGACGACCTGCGCAAGACAACCCTCCGGAGCCTGCCATGCCGTCACCATCATTTCAGCCCGCCGGCAGTCGTCCTCCATCGCATCCGGCCGCCGCGCCAGCGCGACAATTCCGCCGTCGCTCGCCTTGACCACGCAGCCTGCCTCGTCGCAGGAAACACCCTCCGCGAGCGAAGGATCGGCGGGTCCGCGCTTGTCGGCGTCGGCGGCCAGCCATTCCCTGACCGTGAAGGCGTCCTTGCCCGCGCTGATCAGATGCAGCCGGCCGTCCCCGCCCCGAACGGCGACATTGCGACCGTCGGCAGAGACCAGGATATCCGGCTGTGCCACGGCAAGCGACCATGCGGTCGCCAGTCCGATAATGGCCGCGCCGCTCCAGCGCAGCGGCGTCCTGAGCAGCCCGAGCAGAATGATGCCCGCGGTCGCCGCGATCAGCGGGCCCGTGCCGAACGCCGCCATGCGGCCGATGGCGCCGGGAAGCGCCGCGACCCATTGAGCCACGGCGATCATCCATTCGATGCCGAAATCCATCAACCGCCAGAACACGCCGTCAAAACCAAACGGCATGGCCGCAAGGCCGAGAAGCCCCGCCGGCATCACCAGCGCCGAGACCACGGGCATCGCGAGCAGGTTCGCGACCACGCCATAAGGCGTCACGCGATGAAAATGAAACGCGGCATACGGCGTGGTCGCAAGTCCGGCGACGAACGAGGCCAGCGCCAGCGTGACGATTTCCCGGCCGCCCCATAGCGCGGCCCGCGCGGTCGGCGAGTGATCGGGCGTCGCGAACAGTTTCGGCATCCCGACCTGGACCAGCGCCACCAGCCCGAGCGTTGCCGCGAACGACATCTGAAAGCTCGGATGCACCAGCGCCTGCGGCGCAATCGCAAGCACGATCATCGCCGCGACCGCCAGCGTGCGAAACGTGATGGCGCGCCGATCGACCATGACTGCGATCAGCACCACGGCCGTCATAAAGAACGAGCGCTGGGTCGCGACCTCGGCGCCCGACAGCAGCAGATAAAACGCCGCCGCCGCGAGCGCCGCGGCGGCCGACCATTTCTTGATCGGGAAGGTCGCCGTCAGCGCCGGGACCAACGCCAGCAGCGCGCGCACCGCGAAAAACACGACGCCGGCGACCACGGCCATGTGATAGCCGGAAATCGAGAGCACATGGCCGAGCCCCGAAATGAACATCGCATCGTTGACCGGCGTCGTGATGGCGTCGCGCCGCCCGGTCAGAAGCGCGGTGGCGATCGCCCGTGAATCGCCGTCGAGGACAAGGCGGATGCGGGCGTCGATGGCGTCGCGAAGCTCCTGCATCAGCGCGGCGTAACGCAAGGCAATCCCGCCGCCGTCCGGAGGATCCACGATCTTGATCGCACCCATGACGAAACCGGAGGCGCCGATGCCCTGGAAATACATGTCGCGCGCGAAATCGTAGCTCCCGGGCCGCACAGGCGTGAGCGGCGGCTGCAGCCGCGCTTTCAATTCCACGAAGCTGCCGACGGCCGGCGCGGTGCCCTTCCTGACCGACAGCCGCACGCGATCCAGTTTGACGTGCCGCCGGTAATCGTCCATCCGCACGACACGCAAAACAAATCTGTCGGTGCGCTCGCGCACCTCGCGGGTTTCGACGAAACCCTTGAGCATCGGCGAATATATCGACCGCTTCAGGACGACGTGCGCCATCCGCGCCGTATTCATCGTGGCGACGGCAAAACCCGCAGCCATTGCCGCGATCATGACGGCCACAGGAAACAGCCGATGCCGACGCAGCAACAGCGCGGCCAGACAGAGGAAGCCGGCAGTCGGGACGACGATCCAGGCTATCGGCTCATGATCGGCTGCAAAATAGATCGCGATGCCGGCGCCGAACGCCACCGGCACCCAGGGCAACAGCCGCCCCGGTCCGGCTTCGGCGCGCACCCAGTCTCGCAGCCGGGCCGCAAGCGCCGGCAAGGTGCCCGAAGAGACCTGCGAAGGACTGGCGGCGACAGCCTTCCGCGGCGGCCACGTTCCCGCGTACCCGCCTGTCCGATCCCGAGCCCTGCCCCGCTCCGGCATCCGGCCACCACCCTCCTCGCGCCCTCGCCGCAATGCTAGAATAGGATGAGTTGACGATGAAGTGTTTCAATGCGTCATGGCCGGGCTTGTCCCGGCCATCCACGTCTTTGAAACGGTTCACACTTCGAGACGTGGATGCCCGGCATAAAGCCAGTCATGACAACTCAATCAAACCTGATCACGATCTAGCGGAAGAGAGCACGCAAGGACCAGTGGAACGTATACGGAATACCGGCGAATTCACGATCCTGCGGCGGCGACCTTTGCCCAGGTGTCGCGCAGGCCGACCGCCCGGTTGAACACGAGACGGCCGGGCGATGAGTCCCGGTCGCGACAGAAATAGCCCTGCCGCTCGAACTGCACCGCGCCCTCCGCATTGTCACCGGCCAATGCCGGCTCGACCATGCAGCCGGAAAGAGTCTCCAGCGATTGCGGATTGAGTTCGGAGGCGAAGTTCGCGGCGTCAGGCTGTGCAGCCGCAAACAGATGACCGTAGAGCCTGATCTCGGCCGGCACCGCATCGGCCGCGCTTACCCAATGCATGGTGGCCTTCACCTTGCGGCCGTCGGGCGCGTTGCCACCCTTGGTCGCGGGATCGTAGGTGCAGCGGAGTTCGGCGACTTCGCCCGCCGCGTTCTTGATCACCTCGCGGCAGGTGATGAAATAAGCATAGCGCAGCCGCACTTCGCTGCCCGGCGACAGGCGGAAGAACTTCTTCGGCGGATTTTCCATGAAATCATCCCGCTCGATATAAAGCTCGCGCCCGAACTTGATCCGCCGTGTTCCCTGCGATGGATCGTCGGGATGATTGACCGCCTCGAGCTCCTCGCTGTCGCCTTCCGGATAATTCTCGATCACCACCTTGAGGGGACGCAAGACCGCCATGCGGCGCGGCGCGCTCCTGTTCAGCGTCTCGCGGACCGCGAACTCGAACATCCCGATGTCGACGGTGCTGTTGGCCTTGGCGACGCCGATCCGCTTGATGAACTCGCGCAGCGCCTCGGCCGGCACGCCGCGCCGTTGCAGGCCCGCAAGCGTCGGCATGCGCGGATCATCCCAGCCGGAGACGTGACCGCCGCGAACAAGTTCCGTCAGTACGCGCTTGGACAAAAGCGTATGCGTGACGTTGAGGCGGGCGAATTCGTACTGATGCGGCCGCGAGGGCACCGGAAGGTTGTCGAGGAACCAGTCATAGAGCGGACGGTGATCCTCGAACTCAAGCGTACAGATCGAATGCGTGATGTGCTCGATCGAGTCCGATTGCCCGTGCGCGAAATCGTAGCTCGGATAGATATTCCACGCCGTTCCCGTGCGCGGATGGGAGGCGTGCAGGATACGATAGAGCACCGGATCGCGCAGGTTGATGTTACCGGCTGCCATGTCGATCCTGGCGCGCAGAACCCGCGTGCCGTTGGGGAACTCTCCCGCCCGCATCCGCGCGAACAGATCGAGATTTTCATCAACCGGCCTGTCGCGGAACGGACTGTTCTTGCCCGGCTCGGTCAGCGTGCCGCGCGCCAGGCGAATTTCCTCCTGCGACTGGTCGTCGACATAGGCCTTGCCCGCGCGAATGAGGTGCTGCGCCCAGGCGTAGAGCTGCTCGAAATAGTCCGAGGCGTAATGCAAGCCATCGTCCCAGTCGAAGCCCAGCCAGCGCACATCACGCTGGATCGCGTCGATGTATTCCTGTTCTTCCCGGGTCGGATTGGTGTCGTCAAAGCGAAGGTTGCAGCGACCGCCGAACTCCTCGGCAATGCCGAAATTCAGGCAGATCGATTTGGCGTGCCCCAGATGCAGGTAGCCGTTCGGCTCCGGCGGAAACCGGGTGACGATGCTCTTGTGCTTTCCGGACGCGAGGTCGGCCGCCACGATATCACGTATGAAATCCCGGCCCGCGTCCACGGTCGATTCGTCGGTCATTGTGTGCCTTTCAAGCTGCGCTTATGTGCCAAATCCACGAACCGCCGCCAAGGGCCGAATGCCGCAGTTTGCAGGAACGGCGCGGCTCGCAGCCTTTCATGCGATTCCCGGGTGTGATAAAGGCCCGCCGATACTGTCTCCAACACGTCAGATCCGTGAAAATGACCGCACCCGTCGTCACCCGCTTCGCGCCATCGCCGACCGGCTTTCTGCACATCGGAGGCGCGCGGACCGCGCTGTTCAATTGGCTCTACGCGCGCAAGCATGGCGGCAAGATGCTGCTGCGGATCGAAGACACCGATCGCGCGCGCTCCACCACGGCTGCGATCGAAGCGATCCTCGATGGGCTCAAATGGCTGGGAATCACGTGGGACGACGATGTCGTGTACCAGTTTTCCCGCGCCGCGCGGCATCGCGCCATCGCCGAGCAACTGCTTGCCGAAGGCAAGGCCTACCGATGCTACGCAACGGCGGAGGAATTGGCCGGGATGCGGGAGAAGGCGCGCGCCGAGGGTCGCGCCAGGCTTTACGACGGCCGCTGGCGTGACCGCGATCCGTCGGAGGCTCCGCCGGACGTCAAGCCGACCATCCGCCTCAAGGCGCCCCTGACCGGCGAAACCGTGATCGAGGACCAGGTGCAGGGGCGTATCGTCTGGCAGAACGAGAACCTCGACGACCTCGTGCTGCTGCGGGGGGACAGCACTCCGACCTACATGCTCGCGGTCGTGGTCGACGATCACGACATGGGCGTGACGCACATCATCCGCGGCGACGATCACCTCATCAACGCCGCCCGCCAGAAGCAGATCTACGATACGCTCGGATGGGCTCTCCCGACGATGGCCCACATTCCCCTCATCCACGGCCCCGACGGATCGAAGCTCTCAAAGCGCCACGGCGCGCTGGGGGTAGATGCCTACCGCGCCATGGGCTACCTGCCGTCGGCGCTGCGCAACTATCTGGTGCGACTCGGCTGGAGCCATGGCGATCAGGAGATTTTCTCCACGCAGGAGATGATCGATGCATTCGACCTCTCCGCGATCGGGCGATCCGCGGCGCGCTTCGATTTTGTCAAACTCGAAAATCTCAACGGTCATTATATCCGCAATTGCGACGACCGCGTTCTCGTATCCCTGTTCGAGGACGCGCTCGATTACGCTCCCCACGGATCGGACATCAAATCAAAACTCAACGACATCACGCGCGACCAACTGCTGCGCGCGATGCCCGGACTCAAGGAACGCGCCAAAACCCTGATCGAACTGATCAACAGCGCCGGATTTATCTTCGCCGATCAGCCGCTGACTCTCGACGCCAAGGCCGCCGCATTGCTGACACCGGAGACGCGCGCGCTGATCGGCAGGATTCGCACCGCACTTGAATCGGTCGGCTCGTGGAGCGCGCAGACCACGGAAGCCGCGATGCGGGCCTTTGCGGAACAAAACAATCTGAAGCTCGGCGCCATTGCGCAACCGCTGCGCATCGCCCTGACGGGGCGAACGACATCGCCCGGCATATTCGACGTTCTGGCCGTGCTTGGAAAAGAGACGTGTCTGGCCCGGCTTGGTGATCAAAGCTCGCCGTAGCGCTGGTCGTCGGCTTTTTTCGCGATCTTGCGATGCACACTGCAATACGATACCCCTTTCGCGGCGCTTCTGGAATGGCCGACTAGTCCTTCTGTCTCATCGAGAGAACTGGGCGGCCCGCAACGATCTCATCGGGGGGCTTCGCGATGAACGCAACAAGCACAAAAAACGCAACGCTGACGGTCGACGACAAGACCTACGAGTTTCCCGTTTTGAGCGGCACGGTTGGACCTGATGTCGTCGATATCGGCAAACTCTACGCTCAGGCCGGCCTGTTCACTTATGATCCCGCCTTCACGTCCACTGCCAGTTGCCAGTCCAGGATCACCTATATCGACGGCGACGCGGGCATTCTCGAATATCGCGGTTATCCGATCGAGCAACTCGCAGAGAAGGGCGATTTCCTCGAGACCTGCTATCTGCTGCTCTACGGCGAACTGCCTACCCTCTCGCAGAAGCGCGACTTCGACCAGCGTGTCATTCACCACACGATGGTCCACGAGCAAATGACGCGATTTTTCCAGAGCTTTCGCCGCGACGCTCACCCCATGGCGGTCATGGTCGCAGCGGTCGGCGCGCTCGCCGCTTTCTATCACGACTCCACGGACATCAACGATCCCCAGCAGCGCGTGGTCGCATCGATGCGCATGATCGCGAAGATCCCGACGCTGGCTGCGATGGCCTACAAATACAACATCGGCCAGCCGTTCATGTATCCGAAGAATTCGCTGAGCTTCGCCGAGAATTTCCTCTACATGTGCTTCGCGGTGCCTTGCGAGGACTACAAAATCAATCCCGTTCTGGCGGGCGCGCTCGACAAGATTTTCATTCTGCACGCCGACCACGAACAGAATGCTTCGACATCGACGGTGCGAATCGCCGGTTCGTCGGGCGCGAACCCGTTCGCGTGCATCGCCGCCGGCATCGCCTGCCTGTGGGGACCGGCGCACGGAGGCGCCAACGAGGCGGCACTGGCGATGCTTTCCGAGATCGGGACGGTGGACAAGATTCCGGACTTCATCAACAGGGTGAAGGACAAGAACAGCGACGTCCGCCTGATGGGCTTCGGCCATCGCGTCTACAAGAATTATGATCCGCGCGCAAAGATCATGCAGAAGATGTGTCACGCGGTGCTCAACGAGACCGGCCACGGCGATGATCCGATGCTCAAGGTCGCCATCGAGCTTGAGAAGATCGCCCTGAACGATCAGTATTTCATCGATCGCAAGCTCTATCCGAACGTCGACTTTTATTCAGGCATAACGCTGAAAGCGATGGGCTTCCCGACCTCGATGTTTACCGTGCTGTTCGCCGTTGCGCGAACCGTCGGATGGATCAGTCAGTGGAGCGAGATGATCGAGGATCCGCAGCAGAAAATCGGCCGTCCGCGGCAGCTTTATACCGGCGCCACGCGTCGCGATTACGTCGACATCGGCGATCGTAAGTAGCGGGCGACGAACGAGATAAGCGAAACAGGGCGGAGCCTGATCCATTGCCGAATCCGACCCTGCGCTGGTGGGGCATAAGGCTATTGCACGACTAAAGGAGCCAGTGATGTCCCGGGAACCAACGCCAGACATCCTGTTTCGTAACCTCCGGCTGGGCGACGGCACCCCGTCCGCAATCGCCGTTTTCAATGGCCGCATCACGGCAATCGGAGCTGGCGCGGAGGCCACGCCGGCAACGCACGTGATTGATCTCGAAAACGCGCTGGTGCTGCCCGGTTTCGTGGAAGGTCACATTCATCTCGATACCAGTTTTTACGGCGATGTCTGGCAGCCGCATGTGCCCTGCACTGCCGGTTTCGACGTGCGCGAGCGCGTGGCAATTCAACACCGCAACATGGCCGTCGCTGCGCCGATGGACCAGCGAGCACGGAACCAGCTCGAATTGTGCATTACAAATGGCTCCACTGAGATGCGCAGCCATGTCATGGTCGATGCCAGCGTCGGCCTGAAATCGCTGGATACGATCGCCGCCGTGCGCGAGCAATATCGCGATCTCATCAATATTCAGCTCGTCGCCTTCCCGCAGAGCGGGATCCTGACCTGTCCGGGAACGATGGAGCTGCTCGACGCGGCGTTCGATCACGGCGCGGACGTGATCGGCGGCCTCGATCCGGCGGCGTTCGATCGCGATGTGAAGGGGCATCTCGACGTCGTTTTCAGGATTGCCGAAAAGCGCGGCGTACCCGTCGATTTTCATCTTCATGAACCCGACGTGATGGGTGTTTTCTCGATCGAGGAGATCGCTGCACGCACCCGCGCGCTCGGCATGCAGGGCAAGGTTGCGATCAGCCATGCCTACGGTCTCGGCGATGTCCCCACCGACACGGTCCGGCGCGTCGCCGACATTCTCGCCGGAGCGGGCGTCGCGATCATGACCAACGCACCCGGCGCCCGCGCCTTCCCGCCGGTTTTGGTGCTGCGCGAGGCTGGCGTTACGGTATTCTCCGGCAGCGACAACATCCGGGATAGCTGGTGGCCCTACGGCGACGGCGACATGCTCGGGCGCGCCATGATGATCGGGTACCGTTCCGGGTTTTTCACTGACGACGAGTTGGAAGCAGCGTTCGATATCGTGACAGCCAACGGCGCCGGAGCGCTTGGCATTACAGATTACGGCATTGAAATCGGCGCTCCCGCCAATTTCGTGGTGGTGAAGGCCGCACACATTCCCGAAGCGGTGGTCGCGGTGCCAAAACCACGCACAGTCTACCGCCACGGCAAGTGCATCGTGCGTGACGGCGTGTTGCAAAGGTAATTACAGCGTTACCGCCCTAACACCGCCAGCGCCACGTCAGCGGCTCGCGAACTCGGCTGTTGATTATCTGGCGCCATGATTGCGTCGAGCCTGGCAAAAGCCTCGATCTGACGACGCCGTAGCGGTGTGTCATCCAATACCTCACGCAGCCCCGCGGCAAGCGTAGCCGGCACGCAATCCTTCTGAAGAAACTCGGGGATGACGTTTTCACCGATCACGAGGTTCGCAAGAATGACAGAGGAAACGCGGATCACGCGTTGCGCGATCCAGGCCTCGACCGCGCCTGCCCTGTACGCGGCGATCATTGGAACGCCGGCAAGCGCCAGTTCCAGCGTGACCGTGCCTGATTTGGCGAGTGCGGCGCGAGCAATGCGGAAGGCGGCGCGTTTGTCATCCTCGCCGACCACGATCCGAGGCCGCAGCGACCAGCCCGCGACAGCCGTTGTTATCTCATCAACGAGGTGCGGCATCGTCGGCAAAATCACATCGATCTCGGGAATGCCCTGCTGCAAAATCCGGAGAGTCTCGCCGAAGACGGACATGTGATGGCGGATTTCACTGCGACGGCTTCCGGGCAAGACCAGAAGCGTCGGCGGTGACGCATCGCGCCGCCGGCGTTCCTGTGCGTCCGGCCGCAGTAGCCCGACCTGCTCGATCAGCGGATGCCCCACATAGGTGCAGGGCGGGCCTCCGAGCCTAAGATATTCGTCCGGCTCGAACGGCAGCAGCGCCAGCACGTGATCCACATAGCTTCGCATCGCCTTCGCCCGCCCGGGGCGCCAAGCCCACACCGTCGGCGAAACGTAGTCCACGATCGGCAAAGCGGGGTTGCGCGCGCGCACCCTCCGCGCAACGCGATGGGTGAAGTCCGGACTGTCGATGATGACGAGCATGTCGGGCGTGGCCGCGATCACGGCATCGGCGGTCTCACGAATCCGCCGCAGGATCATGGGAAGCTTTTTGACCACTGCGGCGAACCCCATGATCGAGAGTTCTTCAATCGGAAACAGCGACGTCAGGCCCTCGCGCGTCATCGTCTGACCGCCGACGCCCTCGAACCGCACGGAGTCGCCGAGCCGCTGCCGCAACGCTTTCATCAGGCTGGAGCCGAGGCGGTCGCCGGACTCCTCCGTCGCGATAAGGAAGATCTTTGGAGGAACGTTTGCGCCAAGCGGGTCAGGCATCACGCGTGCAACCGACGACGAATAAGCCAGACGCATCGGCCGCGTCGACCAGCGCCTGCGGTTCGGCCACGAGCGTGTCGCCGGCGACGACGGCGACGCCCGCAAGCCCGGCGGCCGCCGCGTTCACGATGGTGCGCGGGCCCAGCGTCGGCAGGTCGTAGCGCAGATCCTGCCCCGCCTTCGGCATCTTCACCAGAACGCCGCGCGTGGTTTTGGCACGGATGCGGCCTTCCGCGCGAAGCTGGGCAATCCGAGCCAGCAATGCGTCCGTTCCCTCAATGCCTTCGACGCCCACCACATGACCATCGATCACCACGACCGCCTGCCCGACATCAAAGGGACTCAACGCACGCAGCACTTCCCGGCCTTTCGCAATGTCGGCCTGCGCCGACTGGTCCGGCATTTTTCCGGTGAGGCATCCCACAGGCATCAGCAGATCCGGCGCGATATCCTTGATACCGACCATGCGAAAACCATCGCGCTCGAGAATACGTCCGATCCCCGACAGCAGATGATCGTCGCCGCCGCGAAACGCCGCCAGAACGTGAGCCAGCACCCGGACGGTGCCCCAGTCGAGGCGTATCTCGGACAGCGCAGGACGGACCAGCGTTCCGATGAAAACCAGATCGCGGCAGTTTTCGGCGCGCAGCAGACGTTCGGCGTTGCCGATCTGGCCGACCGCGATCCAGTGATGCCGGAACCGCGACACCTTCTCGGGATCGCACGCGCCCTTCAACGCGAAGAAAACCGGTTCGATGCCGCGCGTCAAAAGTGAATCCGCAACCGCGAACGGCAGCGCCCCGCCGCCGGCAATCAAGCCGATCGGCGAGGTGATATCCGGAACGCGATCAGTCATGGCTCGATCTTATGGCTCGCCCGGCGGCTTCCGCTATGCGGATCTGGTTACAGCATCCTGCGGCAAGCATAGAGGACGATGCTTGTCCTCGCCAATAAAGGTCAGGATCTCCGCGATGGCGGGATCGTCCGACGCTTGGGATTGAACGCGCTGGAGGCGGTCTGCAAACAGACCCGGTCCGTAGAACAGGTCCTGATAGAAGGATCTGACCCTGGCGAGGCGCTCGCGGGTGAACTTGCGGCGCTTCATGCCGACGACATTGAGGCCTTCAAGGTGCCCATGCTGGCCGTTGACGAAGCCATAAGGGATGACGTCGCCGCGAATGCCGGTGAGGCCGCCGATCATGGCTAGCCTGCCGATCCGCGCGAACTGATGCACCGCCGAGAGCCCGCCGATATAAACACAATCTCCGATCTTGCAGTGGCCGCCCAGCGTTGCCGAGTTGGCGAAGATGACGTCGTCGCCAACCTGGCAGTCGTGGCCGACATGGCTGTAACTCATGAAGAGCCCGCGCGCGCCGACGCGAGTCACGCCGGCATCCTTGGGGGTGCCGACGCTCATCGTTACGCTTTCGCGGATCGTGCAGCCCTCTCCGATCTCAAGGCGCGTCGGCTCGTTCCGATAGCCGAGATCCTGTGGCGCACCGCCTAGCGCGGCGAACGGATATATCGTGCAGTTCGCTCCGATGGTGGTGCGCCCCGTGACGGACACGTGCGAAATCAGACGACAGTTCGGGCCGAGAACGACATGAGGACCGACCGTGCAGAAGGGCCCGATCTCGGCTCCCTCCCCGATCACGGCGCCATCCTCGATTCGCGCGGCAGGATCGATCTTGCTCATCAGTCGGTCAGCATCGCGCCGACGTCGGCCTCGGCGACGGTCACGCCATTCACCTTCGCATCGCCGTGAAACCACCACATCGTTTTGCGCCGACCGATGCTGCGCATGTGATATTCGACGATATCGCCCGGCATGACGGGCTTGCGGAACTTGCACTTGTCGATAGTCAGGAAATAGACCGTGCGGGGCTTTTCAGTGCCCTCGACCGACATGATGCCAATGACACCAGCCGTCTGCGCCATTCCCTCGATCATCAGCACACCCGGATAGACCGGCCGTTCGGGGAAGTGACCCTGAAACGCAGGCTCATTGATCGTGACGTTCTTCACGCCGATACCGCTGTAGTCGGCGCGAATATTGATAACCCGGTCGATCAGCAGGAACGGATAGCGATGAGGAAGGGTTTTGAGGATAGTGGCGATGTCCACCTCCTCGAACTTGATCGGCGACTCCATTCCTCATGCACCTCGATCCTTCGGACCGGGCGCTGCCGGTCCGCCGCCGGGCGCCCCATCGCGCGCCAGCCGTTCCACCGCAAATATCTCGCGATACCACTGCCTGGTCGGCTTCGCGAAATATCCGCCCCAGCGGCCATTCGGCGGAATATCGTCCTTGACTCCGCTCATCGCGGTGACCTGCGCACCGTCGCCGATGTGGAGGTGGTTATTGATCCCGACCTTGGCGCCTAGCGCCACATTGTCGCCGATGGTCAGGCTGCCCGCCAGGCCGATCTGGGCCGCCAGCAGGCAGCGGCGGCCGATCATCACGTTGTGGCCGATCTGGACCTGATTGTCGATTTTCGTCCCTTCCCCGATAACCGTGTCGCGCAAACTGCCGCGGTCGATCGTCGTGCCGGCGCCGATCTCGACGTCATTCTGGATCACGACACGCCCGGTCTGCGGAACTTTGACATGCCCCTCGGAGCCGAAGAAAATGAAGCCGTAGCCGTCCTGCCCGATATGACAACCGGGATGGATGAGCACATTGTTGCCGATAAGGGCAGCCTGAATGGTCGTGCCCGCGCCGACATTGCAGTTCCGGCCGATCCGAACGCCAGGGCCGATCACCGCACCAGATCCGATCGCCGAACCGGTTCCGATTTCGGCTCCGGGGCCGATCACAGCCAGCGGGTCGACGATGATCGCGTCTTCAAGATGCGCGGACGGATGAATGACGGCTGACCTAGCGATCGTATCATTGTCGAACCAGGATTTTGGCCGCAGCGTATCGGCGTGAAATTCACGCGCAATTTTCACGAACGCTCGAAAAGGCGCCGTTGATCGCAGAACAGCCACGTGGGCCGGGACGTCGGCCTCGAATCGGGAATTGACGAGGCAGGCACCCGCTTTCGTTGCCGCCAGTTGCGCGGCATATTTGTGGTTGTCGAAAAACGTCAGATGCATTGGCCCGGCCTGGTCAAGCGACGCAAGGCCGGTGATTCGTTGGCTACCACGGGACGCATCGATCAACTGCGCCCCCGTCGACGCAGCGATCTCCGCCAGCGTCGATGATGGCGGCGGCTTAAAGAATACCGGTTGCGTCATTCCAGCCGTCGCGGTGCGCGCCGTGATCACGTTCAGAACGTCGTGCCGCCGCCAAACCTGAACTCCTGCACACGGTCGTACTTGCCCTTTGTGATCGGCACGGCGTAGTCGAAGCGAAGCGGGCCAAACGGCGATTGCCAGATCAGGCCGACACCGGCCGAAGTCCGGATCACGTTGGTGTCGTCGTATTGCAGGCCAGCGCAGGTGCCAGGACTGCCGCTCGACGTGCTCGGGATACAGCCCGGCGCGTTGAATTCATTGGTCAGCGCGTAAGAGGTCGGCCCCTTGTAGTCCCAGAGCGAGCCGGCATCCGCATAGACCGCCCCTTTCAGGCCCACTTCCTTCGGAAGGAACCAGAACGGCATCTGCAACTCAACCGAGGCTCCCCAGTATTTGGTGCCGCCCAAAGCATCCATCGTGCTCAGATAGTTGATATCACGTGGACCGATGCCGTTCGGCGCGAAGCCACGAACCAGATTGGGACCCATCTGGAAATTATCCAGCATGCGAATTCCGTTCTGCCCGGCGTAAGAGCCGACGTTGTTCAGAATACCGCCCTGCAGATGGATCAAACCGACGATGTCCGAGACCAACGGCTGGTAGTACTTCGCATCGATCGCACTCTTCAAATATTTGACGTCGCCGCCGACACCGGCAAAGTCCTGCCTGAAGTCGATCAGCAGACCTTCGGTCGGGTTCTTGTTGTTGTCGAGGGTATTGTAGGTCAGCGTGTAGCCCAACATCGAGGTCAGCGTGCGACCGCGCTCCAGTTCCTGGCGAATCGGCAGCGAGGCTTCGCCGTCGGAGTAACAGCCGAGGCTCGAGCCATTCCAGGTGCCGTTGGCGTTCATGAAGGCTGGCGACGGGTTGTAGTTCGGGTCGCCGATGTTGTTATTACAATTCCGCAAGGCATCCGGCAGCCCGATTTCCTGCTGGAAGATCGAATAACGCAATTGTAGGGTCAAATCTTCCCGCAGGCCAAATCCAAGCCGCGGGCTGAATCCCAGCGTTTTGATGTTATACGACATGTATTGGTTCGCGAGTTGCTCGCGCTGGTAGAGATCAAGCCCGAGCGCGACGCGATAGCCCAGCAGGTAGGGTTCGACGAACGACAGCGAATATCCCCTCGCCCACTGCCCATACTGGACCGAAGCCTTCGCAAACAGACCGCGGCCGAGCAGATTGCGTTCGGAAACGCTGACCTCCGCAAGTGCGCCCTGGGTCGTGGAATAGCCGCCGGACACCGAGAAGTCGCCGGTCGACTTATCCTCGACGTTGACATCGAGAATCACGCGATCGCTGGACGATCCAGGCTCGGTCGTAATCTTGACCGTCTTGAAGAAATCGAGATTCTTCAGGCGGCGCTCGGCGCGATCCACCAGTGACCGGTTGTAGGCGTCGCCTTCCGAGATATCGAACTCGCGCCGGATCACGTAGTCCCGCGTGCGCGTATTGCCCCGGATATTGATGCGCTCAATATAGGTTCTAGGACCCTCGTCGATCGCGAATACGATCGAGACGGTATGGGCGTCGAAGTTGCGGTCGCCTCGTGGGCGCACCACGGCGAAGGCATATCCGCGTCGCGACGCTTCAACCTGCATCTCCTCGACGGACTTCTCGAGCGCTTCGGCGTTATAGAGCGCCCCGACATGGACTCGCGAAAAGCTGCGCAGCGAATTTCCGTCAAGCGTCGGAATCGACGATTCGAACGCCACCGACCCGACGCGGTACTGCTGGCCCTCGTCGATCTTGAAAGTCACGAGGAATCCGTGGCGCTCAGGATCGTATTCCGTCACGGCCGCGACGATCTGAGCATCGGCAAAGCCGTGCTTCAGATAAAAGCGGCGCAGCAGGTCGCGATCGGCCTCGACGCGGTCTGGATCATAAACATCCCCGCCGGCGAGAAAGCTGAGAAAGTTCGATTCATGCGTCTTGATCACGTCCTTCAGGCGATAGGACGAAAAAGCATGATTGCCGATGAATTCGACCGACTTGATGCCGGTCTTGCCACCCTCGTTGATCGAAAAGATCAGATCGACGCGATTGTTCGGCTGCTCGACGATCTCGGGAGTGACGCGCACGTCATAGCGGCCGGAGTGGCGATAGATTTCGACGATTCGCTGAACGTCGGACTGGACCATCGGCCGGGAAAACGTACCGCGCGGCTTGGACTGGATCTCCGCCGTGAGCTGGTCGTCCTTGACCTTCTTGTTACCCTCGAAAGCGATCCGGTTGATGACCGGATTTTCGACGACCGAAACCACCAGCCGTCCCCCGACGCGATTGATCCTGACGTCCTGGAACAGGCCGGTCTCGATCAGTGCCTTCAACCCATCGTCGATACTTGCCTGATCAAGACGCCCGCTGGCGTCCGGCTTGAAATACGAACGAATCGTCTCCAGTTCGACCCGCCGGTTCCCCTCGACCGAAATCGACGACAGGGTCTGGGCCGCCGCGGGCGACGACACGAGCGGGACAGCCACGACAGCAGCGACCGGTACGGCCACAACCATCAGGGCGGCGAGTAGTGTCCCCCGTAACACTCGCATTCCAACATTCATGCGCAATGCGCCCTTATCAATTCTGATACCGACCCGTTCCCCTCAGGTGCGGCAGATTCCCATTCGCGTTGCTTGTAGCCAATTTTTCCGTAGCGGAAAACGGCCTTTCGCAGTGCAATTCCAATTTAACTCCAAGACGTTGCCCAATAGTCACGCCCCAATCGCGATGATTGTGGATCGAATCGATCCATCCTGAACGCGATCAATTCCATGTTGTTAGGAGCGGGGTGCGGGCGAGCAGCCGCTACCCGCCTTCCTCACCCCGCGCCAAGCGCGACTCACGAGCCGGACAGGTGCAGTATGTCATTATAGGTCGCGAAAACCATCAACATCAGCACCAGGCCAAGCCCGATCCGGAAGCCCATCTCCTGTGCCCGCTCGGACATCGGGCGGCCGCGGACAGCTTCGACCGCATAGAACAAGAGGTGCCCGCCATCCAACAACGGAACCGGAAACAGGTTCAGCAATCCGATGGACACGGAAAGAACGGCGGCAAGATGGATCAACGCGCCGAAACCGATCGTGGCGACCTGCCCGGAGATTTGAGCGATCCGAATCGGTCCCCCGACCTGGTCGGGGTCCTCGCGGCCGGTGAAGATCCCGCCAATATAAGCCAGCGTGCGGTCGACCACGAACCAGGTCTCCTTCACGCCCAGCCACAGCGCCGTGGCCGGGTTGACTCGTTCGGTGGTGACATCTCCGGGCGAAGTCGCGCGCGAAATCCCGAGCACGCCGATCCGGTGTTCGTTACCGAACCGGTCCTTGATTTCCTTCAGTTCCGGCGTTCCCCGCAGGTCGACGATCGAATCACCGCGCTTCACCGCGAATGTCAGCGTCTCGCCGGCGCTGGTTCCGACGATGCGCTGCATATCCGAAAAGCTGTCGATCTTGCTGCCATTGATCGCGGTCACGACGTCGCCGGGCTTGAAACCTGCGACGTCGGCCGCGCTGCCGGCCAGCACGCCGTCGACGCGCGCGGTTGTGCTGGGTTTGCCCAAAATCGTGAACAGGCCAGCGAAAATGAAGATCGCGAGGATGAAGTTGGCGATCGGACCCGCAGCGACGATCGCAGCGCGCCGGCCAACATTCTTGTGATGGAAGCTGCCGTCGCGCTCCTCCGCCGTCATGGATGCGAGCGCCGCACTCGACGGCGTGCTTGCCTCGGTATCATCGCCGAAAAACTTGACGTATCCACCGAGCGGGATGGCCGAGAGCTTCCAGCGCGTCCCGTGCCTGTCGTTGAAGCCGACCAGTTCCGGACCGAAGCCTACGGAGAAAGTCAGGATCTTCACGCCAGCCCAGCGCGCAATCAGGAAGTGGCCCAACTCATGAAAGAAAACAACGATCGTGAGGACAAACAGAAACGGAACGATGTAACCTATCAGACCGTTGCTTAAGGTATTGAAACCATGAAGAAAAAACTCGGCCATTCCGTTTCCCTCGTCCAGCGCCGGAGGCGCTGGTCCCGAACGTCCTAGAGCCTTTCCGCTTCTGACGGACTCAGAAGCGAGCCTCTACGGTTTTGGTTCGACGCGTGTTCATTACGCGAACCGTTGAATCCATAACCCGTGCCCGGATCAGACCCGGGAACACGCTTCGCCCCAAAACACCATCGCCTCCTCCGTCATTTGATTTCTAACATCCGCATCAGGCTTTAGCGAGCATTCCTGCGAAGGTTAGACTCGAAGGATCACCAGCAAATATAAGTTGCCAGTGAAGTTTTGAACCTGACATTTGCGTGTAAACCCGCCTCCCGACAGAGGAGCGCGACGTCCATTCATTGCACTAGGACGCCTTTGCGGCAATTTGTGGCAAAAGCGAAGCCGCCATATTTCGCGCGTTATGGTCAACGGCGATGGCGTCGTCGGCGGACGCCAGAGGCGCGAGATTTCCCGCCCGGATCCAGCCATTCAGGGTCGCTTCGACGAGGCGTGCGATGGCCCCGAATCTGATCTTCTCGGCGATGAACGCCGCAACCGCAATTTCGTTCGCAGCATTGTAGACGGTGGTCGCGCCGTTCCCTGTCCTCAGCGCGTCATAGGCCAACCGCAACGCCGGGAACCGGGTGAAATCCGGGGCCTCAAACGTCAGTTGCCCGATCTTGGCGAGATCGAGCTTCGTCGCCGGGCCCGCGATGCGCTCCGGCCAGCCGAGGCAATGCGCGATCGGGGTCCGCATGTCGGGCGTGCCGAGTTGAGCGACGACGGAGCGGTCGGAGAACTCGACCATGCCGTGGACGATCGATTGCGGATGGACCAGCACGTCGATCTCGTCCGGCGCCAGCGCAAAAAGGCAGGCGGCCTCTATGACTTCGAGTCCCTTGTTCATCATCGACGCCGAGTCGATGGTGATCTTCCGCCCCATGCTCCAGTTCGGGTGTTTCAACGCCTGCGCCAGCGTCGCGTTCTCGATGTCGGCTGCCGCCCAGGTACGGAACGGCCCCCCCGACGCGGTAATGATCACGCGCGTAAGTTCGTCGCGGTTTCCCGAACTCAGGGCCTGAAACAGCGCATTATGTTCAGAATCGGCCGGCAGGATGCAGGCTCCGGCCTTGACGGCGCGCTGCATGAAGAAATCGCCGGCGCAGACCAGGCATTCCTTGTTCGCAAGCGCGATCGTCGTCCCGCGATCGACGGCCGCAAGCGCGGGCTTCAGCCCGGCCGCCCCGCTCACTGCAGCCATCAACCAGTCGGCCGGCCGCGAAGCCGCCTCGATGATCGCGCTTTCACCGACGCCGCACTCGATATCACTGCCGGCGAGCGCATCCTTCAACTCGCCAAAGCGCGAGGTGTCGGCGACGGCGACAAACCGCGCGTCAAACTCCCGCGCGAGCTTGACGAGAACCTCGACATTGGAATTCGCGGTCAGCGCCTCGACACGGTAGCGGCCGCGCGCACCGCGCAGCAAATCCATCGTGCTGTCGCCGATTGAGCCGGTTGCTCCCAGAACCGTTACGGTCCTGACGCCGGCCTGAGCCGGCTTGTCGTTTTTCAACGGAACAGCACTCATACCTCACCAAACCATAAGAGCATGACCGATGCCATTCGCATCGCCCCGCAGAAAGCCGAAAAGCGCAGCCACAACGATCGCCGCGACAAAGCCGTCGAGGCGGTCGAGCAAACCGCCGTGTCCGGGAATGATCTGGCTGGAGTCCTTGACCCCGAAACGTCTCTTGACCGCCGATTCAAACAGGTCGCCCGATTGCGACACGACGGACAGAAAAGCGGCGAGTAACAGCAAAGGCGTCAGTTTTCCAATACCAACCGCGGCAAATCCCGCCGCGACAACAAGACCGCCTGCGAACCCGCCGATCGCACCGGCCCAGGTCTTCTTCGGGCTGACGCGCGGCCATAATTTGGGTCCGCCGATGCCGCGGCCGGCGAAATATCCCCCGATATCGGCCGCCCACACCACCAGCATGACGAATATCAACGCGACGAACCCGTAGGCCTCGTCGAGGCGAACCTGGGCCGACGCGAATGCGGCCGCCGCCGCATAGCAGAAGCCGGCGACCGACCACAACCGCAACCGCCGCGACACCGCGGCGACCGTCGCAGCGCCGATCACGAGAACAACCAGCGAGAACGCGCCGTATCCAAGCGCCAGACTCAGGCCGGACAGGATGAGCGCAGCAATCCCTGCGGCGACGATCTGTTTTTCCCGCGCGGCGCCGACGATCGTCAGCCATTCGACGTACATGCCGATGGCCGCGAGCGTTACAAGACCGATCCATAGCGGCCCGCCAGCCCATGCGATCCCGATCGCAGCAGGCGCGAGCACAAGCGCCGCTATGATGCGCGTGCGGAGATTTCGCGATTCTCCTGCAGCAGCCGGCGCGAGTTGATCCTGTGTCACACTAGTGTCCCGATTCCAAAATTCGCAGGTCCTTGCAGCAGCCTTTGATGCGAACTCGGATCAAAGGGACACCGGCAATTTTACGATTCAAGTATGGTTCGGGCTCGGAAGTTCGCCTGGCGGACCCGTGGGGAGAATGAATCGAGCTTCTGAACCACCACACCGGTCACGATCCGGTTTTCACAGCCAGCCCGCCGAAGCGGCGTTCGCGTCTGGCATATTCCGCAATAGCGCCCTCGAGCGCGGTCTTGTCGAAGTCCGGCCAGTGAATCGGCACGAACACGAACTCGCTATAGGCGGCCTGCCACATCAGGAAATTCGACAGTCGCTGCTCGCCGCTGGTGCGGATGATCAGGTCCGGATCGGGAATGTCCGGCGCGTCCAGGTATCGACCAAGCATATCAGCATCAATCGTGGCCGGGTCGCGCTTGCCGTCGGCGACCTCACGCGCAAGCCGCTGTGCGGCGTTCGCGATTTCCTGCCGCGAGCCGTAGTTGAAGGCGACCACGAGATTGAGGCGGGTGTTGTCCTTGGTCAGTTCCTCCGCCTCGATCAGCAGCGCACTGATATCCGGCTCCAACCCTTCACGTTCGCCAATGACTCGTACGCGCACGCCGTCGCGATGCAGCGTTGCAAGGTCATTGCGGACAAATCTCCGGAGCAGGCCGAAGAGATCACGTATCTCGGTCGCGGGCCGCGACCAATTCTCGGAGCTGAAGGAAAAAATCGTCAGGTAAAGAATATTCAATTCGCAGGCAGCGCGGACCACGCGTCTCAGCGCATCGACACCGCGGCGATGGCCCTCCGCCCGAGGGAGCCCTCTTGCGGCCGCCCATCGGCCGTTGCCATCCATGATGATCGCAACGTGCAACGGCGTGTCGATTTGGTCCGATCCCTCGATTGCAGGCGCAACAGCGTTCGACATCAGGCCAGTCCAGTCCCGGCTAAACGGTGAGGATTTCCTTTTCCTTGCCCGCCAGCAATTGATCGATTTCGGAGATTACCCCGTCCGTCGCCTTCTGAACATCGTTCGCCAGGCGCTTCTCGTCGTCCTCGGAAATCTCGTGATTTTTCTCGAGCTTCTTGATCGCATCGAGTCCGTCGCGCCGGACATGGCGAACCGCCACCTTGGCCGCCTCGGCATATTTGTGCGCGATCTTCACCAGTTCCTTGCGACGCTCTTCGTTGAGTTCGGGGATGCGCAGGCGCAGGACCTGTCCTTCGGTGGCCGGGCTCAACCCGAGGTTGGAGTCGACGATCGCCTTCTCCACCGCCTTGACCATCGATTTATCCCAGACCTGCACCGACAGAAGCCGCGGCTCGGGGACACTGATCGTCGCCACCTGGTTCAACGGCATGTGGCTGCCATAGGCCTCGACCTGCACCGGATCGAGCATCGACGAGGCGGCCCGCCCCGTCCGCAAGCTGCCCAACTCATGCTTGAGGGACTGGGTCGCTCCCTGCATCCGGCGTTTCAGCTCGCCGATATCGAAATTCCCCGACGCCATGCCGCTCTCCAATCCGGAACCTGACCTACATTCAACCTGACGACACCGATCAACTGGCGACGATCGTTCCGCGACCGACGCCCCTCAGGATGGCGCCGATCGAACCCGGTTCGGCGATCGAGAATACAATGATAGGCAGCGACGTCTCGCGGGCAAGCGCGAAAGCGGTCGCATCCATGACCTTATAGCCGCCTTCAAGCGCCTGCGAGTGGCTTAACCGCTCGAACCGTTTGGCAGACGGATCTTTCTTCGGGTCGGAACTGTAGACGCCGTCCACATTGGTCGCCTTGAGCACGGCCTGCGCACCGATCTCGGCGGCGCGAAGCACGGCGGTGGTGTCGGTCGTGAAAAAGGGATTGCCGGTGCCGCCGGCGAGCAGAACGATGCAGCCCTCGGCGAGATATTTGTGCGCCGCGCCGCGGGTGAAGAGTTCGCAGACTTCGGGCATCACGAAGGCGGACAGCGCGCGGGCCGGCTGCCCGCGGCGTTCGATGGCAGCCTCCAGCGCAAGGCAGTTCATGACGGTCGCAAGCATTCCCATCGTATCGCCGGTGGGCCGGGAAACGCCTCGGGACGACACCTCGACGCCGCGGAATATGTTGCCGCCACCGACGACAACCGAGATTTCAGTTCCCAGTTCGCGTGCTGCGATCAGATCACCGGCGATACGGTCGATGGTCGGCTGGTCGATGCCGAAGGGTTGCGAACCGGCCAGATATTCCCCGGACAGCTTAACGACGACGCGACGATAGGCCGGCTCATCCATGATGCGTTAGCTCCGCCGCCAATGGTCCGATTCCAACATACGAATCCGCCGCTATTGCCTGACGTCCCTCTCCCCAACCCTCTCCCGCAAGCGAGAGAGGGAGCGCGCAGTGCTTCAGTGAAACGCTTCCATCAAAATGTTGACCTAAGCGGTTTGTGTTTTGACGGAAACAAACTGATTCAGGCCCGGCGTCAGCCCTGCCCGGCAGCCGCGGCGACTTCGGCTGCGAAATCGGATTCGGTCTTCTCGATGCCCTCGCCGAGAGCATAGCGCACAAAACCCGTCAGCTTCACCGGCGCGCCGACCTTAGCCTCGGCCTCCTTGAGCGCCTGGCCGACGCTTTTCTTGTCGTCGAAGATAAACGGCTGTTCCAGCAACGTCTGTTCCTTGAAGAAAGTCTTCAGGCCGGACTCGGTGATCTTCTCGATCATGGCCTCGGGCTTGCCCTGCTGCCGGAATTTGTCTGCGAGGATGTCCTTCTCACGCTTGACGACGGCGGGATCGACCCCCGACGGATCGATGGCCAGCGGGTTCGAGGACGCGACATGCATCGCGATCTGGCGGCCGAGCGCGGCCAGTTCGTCGGCGTTGCCCGCCGACTCAAGCGCGACAATCACGCCCATTTTCCCGGCGCCATCGATGACGGCATTGTGGACATAGCTTGCGACAATTCCCTTGCTGACTTCGAGCAAGGCCGCACGACGCAACGTCATGTTCTCGCCGATGGTGGCGATCGCATCTGAAATGGCCGTCTCCACCGTGGCGCTGCCGACCTTGGCGGCCTTGATCACCTCGACGTCGGCGCCGACGCTGAGCGCGACCTGCGCCACCATCTTGACCAGGCCCTGGAACTGGTCGTTGCGCGCGACGAAATCGGTTTCCGAATTGACTTCAACGACGACGCCCTTGTTGCCGCTGGTGACGGCGCCGATCAGGCCCTCGGCTGCGACGCGGCCGGCCTTCTTGGCGGCCTTCGACAGCCCCTTCTTGCGCAGCCAGTCGATCGCAGCCTGCATGTCACCGTTGTTTTCCGTCAGCGCCTGCTTGCAATCCATCATGCCGACGCCGGTGGTTTCGCGCAGGTCCTTGACCATCGCTGCGGTGATTGTCGCCATTGCTGTGTGCCCTTTGCCTGTCAGGAGACTGCGGCGCAACTCGCCGGCCGCCGTCTCTACTCAGGAAACAAGTCAGAAAACTCATTGTGAAAGAGGGTGGCCGCGAAACCGCCACCCGTCACGTCATTCGGCTTCGGCCGTCAGCGTCTTGGCCTGAGCGACCCAGCCGTCGGCCCGGCTCGGAAGCCCGAGCTCTTCGCCGATCTTGTGCGCGGTGTCATGATCGAGTTCGGCGAGCTGCCAGTAGTGGAAGATGCCGAGGTCGTTGAACTTCTTCTCGATCGCCCCGGACACGCCCGTGAGCTTCTTGAGATCGTCGGCGACGCCCCGCGGACCCGCAAGGCCCTGGAATCCGGATGGCGGCGCGGCCGCCGGAAGCTCTTCCTGGATTGGCTTAACCGAAGCGCCGATATCGATGCCGGATTCGCCCTGGGCGCGCGAAATGCCATCGATCGCCGCTCGCGCAATGAGGTCGCAATACAGACTGATGGCGCGACCCGCATCGTCGTTGCCCGGAACGATGTAGGTGATGCCCTTGGGATCGCAATTGGTGTCCACGATCGCCGCGACCGGGATGTTCAGCCGCTGCGCCTCCTGGATTGCGATGTCTTCCTTATTGGTATCGATCACGAAGATCATGTCGGGCAGACCGCCCATGTCCTTGATGCCGCCGAGCGAGCGATCGAGCTTGTCGCGCTCGCGCTGCAGCGTCAGGCGCTCCTTCTTGGTGTAGGAGTTGGCATCGCCGGAGCTGAGCACCTCATCGAGATGGCGCAGCCGCTTGATCGAGCCGGAAATGGTTTTCCAGTTGGTCAGTGTGCCACCCAGCCAACGCGAATTGACGAAATACTGCGCCGACCGCTTCGCGGCCTCCGCGACGCCGTCCTGCGCCTGGCGCTTGGTGCCGACGAACAGGATGCGGCCGCCCCTGGCGACGGTATCGCTCACGGCCTGCAGCGCGCGATGCAGCAGCGGCACGGTCTGCGCGAGATCGATGATGTGGATGTTGTTGCGCGCACCGAAAATGTAATCCGCCATTTTCGGATTCCAGCGGTGCGATTGGTGGCCGAAATGAACGCCAGCCTCTAGCAGCTGGCGCATGGAAAATTCAGGAATCGCCATGGTTCAATTCTCCGGTTGGTTCCTCCGGAAACGTGTGAGCAGCGCAAGCCATCAAACCAAAAGGCATCAAACCAAAAGGAATGCGGCCGGCTGCCACCGGACGGCTGTTCAGGCCATGTTTCCGTGTGAGATGGCGGGCTTATAGCCGCCGCCCTGCCCTGACGCAAGGATTTCCGGCCCTTATCGCATTTGCGAGCGAAGCATGTCTTCGGGCCTGCCCCGGGGAGTGGATACCGGTTCGCGTGAAGAAAATCGGCATCCGGTTAAGGGAACAATGTCGGTCAGACCGACGAATCCGAACCGGCACTGCCGCCTAGCATTTGGCGACGTTCGGCGGGCACTTTTTGGCCCCGCCACGAGATGGCGGCCCCGGATGAGCGGCAGGCGCCGGCCGTGGTGGCGCGACAGCCCTTGGTGGAGGTGCGGCGCGTGGTGGAGGCGCCATTTGCGGCGGCGGGACCATGTGCGGTGCTGACCGCTGCGGCGCAGGTCTCGGAGGCGCCGCCATCCGCTGCATCGGCGGTGCCATATGCGGCGCGGGACGCGGCGGCGAGGTGACGCGTGGCGGCGGCGCTGCATGCAGTCGCGGCGGAGCGGACCTGGGAGCAGCCCGTGGCGGCGCGACAGTCGTTGGAGCCGCTCGGGATGGCGATGTCGACCTTCGGAGGTGCGGCTCTGCTTGCGGCTCTCGTGGCCGTCTTGCAGCGCGGGGTTGTGGCGCAGCCGGACCGGATGCGCCACCGGCCGGCCCCGTGGTCGGCGGCCGTCGAACACCGGAAGCCGGTTCCCCCTCCGGAACGGTTACGCCAGGTCCAGATTTTGGTCCAGGTCTTGGCGTCGCCGCACCGGGCGGCGGCGTACCCTTGCTGCCAGGCACCGGCAGGGCGCGAGCCTTTGGAAGCTGCGTGTTGTTCGAATTTGGGCCTGGCGCGGGCTTGCCGGGCTGCGCCGCTATCGCGGGCGGGCGCCCGGTCGCGGCCGGGGCCGGGCCAGTTGTAGCGGGCTGCTCCGCAACCGGCTGAGCCTGTGTGCCGCCAGCCGCAGGTGGCGCACGGCGTGGTCCGGGCGGCCTGTCTGTCGACCTTCTGAACGATCCGGCTTTCGCAGCCGGATTAATCGACGCGCTTGGGGGGACCGGCGCTTTCCCTTCCTGAATCAGGGTTGCCTTCCGCATCACAGCGGCCGGTAGCGCGGGTCCTGGATGTACAGCGGGCTGGCTGACCTGACCTCGCGCGGCGGGGGTACGCCCTGGAGCCGTTCCGTTGCGCGGCGCGGCCGGGTTCACCAGAGGCGCTGCCGGATTTGCTGCGAGCGGCGGACGGTTGATGACGTTATTGATCACCGTCGTGTTGTGAATGTTGGTGAAGATGATGTCGTTCGGGGGAGGCTGGACGTAAGCCGGAGCCCTGACATAGGCCGGTATCGGCACGAACAACGGGCTCGGCAGATAGAACAATCCGACCGGCGGCAAAGGCGGCTCCAGCACGACGAAGTCCGGTGGCGGCGGGGGCAGGAAAAACACCGGCGGCGGTGGCGGCGGCGCGAAATCGAAATCCGGATCGCTGAACATCAGCACCGGCCGGTCGACATAGACAATCTCGTCGGAAGGCGGCGGTGGCACATCGTAGTCCAGCATCGTGAACGTTTGCGGCGGCTCGAGTGCAGCCGACAGGATCGCAAGCCTGCGCCGCGCATCCGCAGCGTGAGGCCCGCGCGGATAGCGTCGCAGGTACGACCAGTAGGCGTCCGGCGTGTCGGCCCGATAGCTGCGCTGCCAGGTAATCGCCTCGCGACGCGCCGCGATGATCGCCCTGACCCGCTTCGCCATCGGATCCTGCGGATAAGCAGCGATGAAATCCTCATAGCCCTGCAAGGTGTCGCGATCGAGCGCGGCCTGATAGGCGTCCGACGCGCCAAGATCACGGACCGGTTTGTCACGCACCGTCACCGCCTGGCCAGACGACGCGGCCGCTGGCGCATCCGGCGCACGATCGAAGAACATGAATTGCGCATCGTCGACCTTCTGCGTGTCCCATGGCACCTGAGCGCCCTTGGTGTCCTCGTTGACGCGCAAGCGCACGCGGTTGAACAACTCGGGAAGCGGCAGGCCGCCGGTGCGGATCATTTCAGCCACCGCCCGCGCGTAGGCTCCGTATGGCCCCGGCTCTTCCGGCGCAACCGTGCCCGGCGCAGCATTGAATGCGATCAGCATCCGCGGATTGGGTTCGACGAGCGCCAGGCCGCTTGCAATCGATCCGTCTTCGATGAACGGCTGCTCGCGCGCGATGTCCAGCATGACGACGCTGAGCTTCAGGGGTAACGCCGTGAGCTGACGCATGTAATCGCTGATGCGCAGGCCCTCGGTTGGAATATCGGTGTCATGCGCGATCGTCGAATCCACCGGGATGAAATAGTTCTCGCCGGAAAACTGGAGGCCATAACCTGCAAGATAAACCACAGCGACAGTGTCAGGGCCGGATGCTTCCGCCTTCTTGATGAAATCGCGGAACGCACCACGCAACGTGTCGCCGTCAAGGTCGCGGGCGCCGGTGACGTCAAAGCCCGCCGCCTGCAAAGTCTGCGCGATTAACCCGCCATCGTTTGCAGCCGTTGCGAGCGGCGCCTTGGCGTAAGCACCATTTCCGATCACAAGCGCGATACGCTTTTCCTGTTGCTGGGCAATGGCCGCGCTCGGGATCACCGAGAACGCACCGAAGAGAAACAGACATGACGCAAAGATTGCGAGGCCTCTGTTCAGGCGCATGATCGTTCTACCCTACCAACAGCCAAACACGGCTTTGCGGTATTCAGCGCGCGGGTCTCTGAACATTATTTGAACGAAAAGCGGTCCGAACAAGGCACTTCCAGGAAGAGGTCTATTGTAAGACCGCCCCCTCGAGCGACGAATAAGAATCCCGGCAGTCGATATTGGCTTAGAGCGCCTGGACGTCCACGACCCCGGACACCGCCTTGATCGCGCCTGCGACCTGCGGCGAGACCCGAAAACGGCCGGGAAGCTTGATTTCCACCTCAGTTTCGAGGTCCAGCAACATCACCAGCGAAACGTCGCCATCGCCGGACGCCCTTGGTGCGGGAACTTTGGCGGACCCGCCCGGGTCGTCATTCTCGGGCACCTGCAGGCGCTTCACGATCGAATCCAGCGGGCGGGTATCGCGCAGGAAAATTCGAAGGCCCTTCTGGGTCTTTGCCGCCGCATCATCCAGTGGTTCAGCGTGCAGAATCCGGGCGCGCACCTCATCGCCCTGCAGTTCCGCGCCGAGTTGCAGCAGCACTGCTGCTCCCGGTTCGAGCACCTCGCGAAATTGCGCCAGCCCTTCAGAAAACAGAACAGCCTCAAAATGGCCGGTCGGATCGGACAGCCCGAGGATTCCCATCTTGTTGCCCGTTTTGGTCCGCCGCTCCATTCGCGAGACGACCGTTGCGGCGACCTTGCCGGCGGTCGCACCGGTTTTCACGGCGCGGGAAAACTCAGCCCATGACTGGACGCGCAGCCGTTTCAATGCCGTCGCGTAGTCGTCGAGCGGATGTCCGGACAGGAAAAACCCGACCGCCTCGTACTCGCGCCTCAGCCGATCGGCAGGCAGCCAGGGCTCGACCTGAGGCAGCATGATGGCCGGTGCATCCGCCATGCCGCCGAACATGTCATTCTGACCGAGTATCGCGGCTTCGTGGCTGCGCTGGCATGCCGCGAGGATCGCCTCGGCGCCCGCGAACACGCGGGCGCGGTCGGGCTCGATCGCATCAAACGCGCCGGCAGCCGCAAGGCTTTCGATCACGCGCTTGTTGATCGCGCGCGGCGGCACCCTGGCGGCGAAATCGGCCAGCGAGGTGAACAACCCGCTCTTGCGGACTTCGACGATCTGTTCGACCGCCTGCGCGCCGACGCCTTTCAGCGCCGCAAGCGCATAGCAGATGACGCCATCGCTGACTTCGAAGGTCGCGCCGGAGCGGTTGATCGAGGGCGCTTCGACCTTGATGCCGAGGCGGTGGGCTTCGGCGCGAAACTCCGAAAGCTTGTCGGTGTTGCTCATGTCGAGCGTCATCGACGCCGCCAGAAACTCGACCGGATAATGCGCTTTCATATACGCCGTCTGGTAAGACACAAGCGCGTAAGCTGCGGCATGGCTTTTGTTGAAGCCGTAATCGGCGAATTTCGCCAGCAACTCGAAAATCGTTTCCGCCTGCCCCTTGGGCACGCCGTTCTTCACGGATCCGGCGACAAAAATCGCGCGCTGCTTTTCCATTTCCGCGCGGATCTTCTTGCCCATCGCGCGGCGCAGCAGGTCGGCGTCGCCGAGCGAATAGCCGGCCATGACCTGCGCGATCTGCATCACCTGCTCCTGATAGATGATGACGCCGAAGGTCTCCTTCAGGATCGGCTCCAGCATCGGATGGAGATATTCCGGCTCCTCCTCTCCATGCTTGCGCGCGCAGTAGGTCGGAATATTCGCCATCGGTCCCGGCCGATACAGCGCAACAAGCGCGATGATGTCCTCGAAACGGTCCGGGCGCATGTCCACCAGAGCCCGCCGCATGCCCTGACTTTCAACCTGGAACACGCCGACCACGTCGCCCCGCGTCAGCATCTGGTAGCTCGCCGCATCGTCGAGCGGCAACGTGGCGAGATCGATGTCGATATCACGCTGCTTCAAAAGCTTAACGGCGACGTCGAGGACGGTCAGCGTCTTCAAGCCGAGAAAGTCGAACTTCACGAGTCCTGCCGGCTCCACCCACTTCATGTTGAACTGGGTCACCGGCATGTCCGACTTCGGATCGCGATACATCGGCACCAGTTCGCTCAAGGGACGGTCGCCGATCACGATGCCCGCGGCATGGGTCGAGGCGTGACGCGTCAGTCCCTCGAGGCGCTGGGCGATATCGAACGCACGCGCCACCACCGGGTCTTCGTCGCGAAACGCCTGCAGCTTCGGTTCACTCGCGATTGCCGCGGCCAGGGTAACGGGCGCCGCCGGATTTTGCGGGACCAGCTTGGTCAGCTTGTCAACCTGCCCGTAAGGCATCTGCAGCACACGGCCGACGTCGCGCAGCACGCCGCGCGCCTGGAGCGTTCCAAAGGTGATGATCTGCGCGACCTGATCGCGGCCGTAGCGCTTCTGCACGTAGTCGATGACCTCGCCTCGCCGCTCCTGGCAGAAATCGATATCGAAATCCGGCATCGACACGCGTTCGGGATTGAGGAAGCGCTCGAACAGCAGACCAAACCGGATCGGATCCAGATCGGTGATGGTGAGCGCATAGGCCACCAGCGAGCCGGCGCCGGAGCCACGGCCCGGTCCCACCGGAATGCCCTTGGACTTGGCGTGCTTGATGAAGTCCGCGACGATCAGGAAGTAGCCCGCATAATGCATGCGGGTGATGACGTTGAGCTCAAAAACCAGACGCGCGCGATAATCCTCCGTCGCGGTTCCCTGCGAGACACCGTGAACCGCTAGGCGGTTGGCAAGCCCCTCTTCCGCCTGACGCCGCAGTTCGGCGGCCTCGTCGTTGTTCGCATTTGCCATGTCAGCGGCTGAGCCGACGGTGAAATGCGGCAGGATCGGCTTGCGCGTCAGGGGCCGGAACGCACAGCGTTGCGCAATTTCAATCGTGGACGACAGTGCCTCCGGAATGTCGGCAAACAGCACAGCCATTTCCGCGCGGGTCTTGAAGCGATGATCCGGCGTTAGCTGATCGCGATCGGTCTCCGCGACAAGGCGGCCGCCGGCGATACACAGCAAAGCATCGTGGGCTTCGTAGTCTTCCGAAGTGGCGAAATACGGCTCGTTGGTTGCGACCAGAGGAAGACCCTTGGCATAGGCGAGATCGATCAACGCGCCTTCGACGCGCCGTTCCTTGTCAAGGCCGTGGCGCTGCAACTCGACATAGAGCCGGTCGCCGAAAATCCCGGCAAGGTGATCGCAACGCGCAGCCGCAAGGGCGGGATGATCGGCATTGAGCGCCAGAGCCACCGGCCCATCGGGGCCGCCGGTCAAGGCTATCAACCCTTCGCTTTCGTCCCGAAGCCACTCCACCCTGATGTGGGGGATCTGATGCTCCGAGGTTTCGAGGAACGCCCGGGAATTCAACCGCATCAGGTTCCGATAACCAGCCTCGCGCGTTGCCAGCAGCACAATCCGGGCAAAGGGGAGCGCGTTGCGCGCCGAAAGGTCCTGATCGCCGAACTCGACCGCGAGTTCACACCCGACGATCGGCTGGATCCCGTAACCCGCAACCTTATCGGAAAATTCCAGCGCACCGAACATATTGTCGGTGTCGGTGAGCGCCAGCGCAGGCTGATGGTCGGCCTTGGCCAGTTCGGCCAGCTTCTGGATCTTGATCGAGCCCTTCAGCAGCGAATAGGCCGAATGGACGTGCAGGTGGACGAAACCGGCGTTGGCGGCAGCGGACTTCTGGATCATGGGCGTTCATCGGGTGCAGGTGATATGCTGACGGCCTAAGCCGACTCGCAGCGGATGGTGGTGACTTGCACCCGGCATGTCCATGCGAAACCCCGGCGCGAGCGTCGGGTATTCCGGCTTTTCCCAGAGCAGCCCGCGAAAGACGGCCGTTCGCTCACGAGAGCTGCGGAATAAGTTGCGCCCAGACGGCGACCATTCCGACAAACAGCACGATCGAGGCCAGCGCCGCCGCCTCCTCCACGAAGATTTTCAGCATAATGCCCTCTTCCGAATGAAAACATAACAAGAACATTGTTTCTGTTTTGTTCTCAAAGTCAAGGGGCAGCAGAGGGACACCCCAGGTAATGTCCCCCGTGGTTAATGGCATGACGGAGATAGTCTAGATTTAATTCTGAGTCTGATTCCGACCCTGCAGAATATGTTGTTCCGCGATCGCCAAGTCCTGCCGAAACCTGGCAATGGCTTGAAGGTTGACCTCGAACACGATTGACTCTGCTTCCTCGGTATCCTGGTCCAGCATCAACAACCTTATACCGGCCCGGCCATCCGGGCGAACCAGCGTCTCCGACTCAATCACCACCACGGTCCGACGATCGCGTTTTTTTTGTTCGCTCATTGCTTCCCCAAGTGCCTGACTGGCCACCATCTTACTTCATCTGAACCAGAAAATAGCTTTTATTTTTGGGCAGCCAGACCGCCATTTGCTTGGATCGGTTGACGCGCGGAAGACCTCATTGCGGGCCCAGCGCGTCTGCCATCTCCCGGATGATAGCGCGGGCGGCGGCTTTCGGATCCGGCGCCGCGTAAATGGGTCTGCCCAACACCAGATAATCGGCTCCCGCACGGATGGCTTCAAACGGCGTCGCCACGCGCTTCTGATCGTGCCGGTCGCCGCCGCTAGGACGGATGCCGGGTGAAACGACCATCAGCTTGTTGCGCGTATGCTTGCGAAGCTCGGCGGCTTCGAGCGCGGACGCGATGACGCCGTCGACCCCGACCTCAAGCGCCTTCTTCGCCCGGGCGATGACGAGGTCCTCGACATTGCATTCGAAACCCATCTCCTTGATGTCGTCGGCATCCATGCTCGTCAATATGGTAACGCCGAAGATTTTCATGTTGGCGTTGCCGCGGCCGGCGACCGCAGCTTTCATGATGCTCGCAACGCCGTGCACGGTCAGGAAGGTGATATTCAATTCGGCGGCTTGCGCAACCGCGCGCTGAACGGTCTCCCCGATGTCGTAATATTTGTAATCGAGGAATACCCGCTTGCCCTGCGCGATCAGTTCCCTGGCGAACTCGTTTCCGCCGACAAGCTGCAGGCCCAAACCGATCTTGTAAAAAGACACCTCGTCGCCCAGATCGCGAACGAGCTTCTTCGCGTCCTCGACATTCCAATAATCGAGAGCGACGATCAGCTTCTCGCGGGCGAGGTCGTGGAGGTCTGTCATGCCTGGCGCCGGGCCGCTTGCCATCGGGATTTACAGAAGATTACGAAGGTCGACGTCGGCACCGAACGTTCAGGATCAATGCCAAGCCTTGGACCAGAGCCTGTTTTCCTACACGAAGCTGGTCCACGCAAGAGACATATCGCGACAGAGAGACGCCAATAATGATAATGCCGGGACAGCTTTTTCAACGATCCGTCAGGGTCCGAAAGCTCGCTGAAGGCATTGTCATGACCATCCATCGCCGGGATTTCAATCAATGCGCACAGCGTTCCTGATCGCTTCCGCCATCATCTGCTCCTGCGCGAGCGCCCACGCACAGGCCTGGGACAGCCGCTTTCCGGTGTGCATGGTGATTTACGGGCCGTTCGCATACAACGACTGCAGGTATATGACCCTCGAGCAATGCAGGGCGCTGGCGTCAGGACGCCCCGCCCAATGCCTGGAGAATCCGTTTTTCGCCGGCCCAAAAGATGGCTCGAACCACCCGCCGCGCCGACGGCATGGCCGTTGAGCGGACAAGCCAGGCACGGCCCACCGAGTGGCGCCGCCCACTTCAGTCCAGTTCGACGACCTGACCGTTCTCAAGCGAGACCCGCCGGTCCATCCGGTCCGCAAGCTCCATGTTGTGCGTCGCGATCAGCATCGCCACGCGCGTGGCTTTCACAAGCTGCATCAGCGCATTGAAAACATGATCCGCGGTGTGTGGATCCAGATTGCCGGTGGGTTCATCCGCCAACAGCACACGCGGCGCATTGGCGACCGCTCGCGCGATCGCGACCCGCTGCTGCTCGCCACCGGACAACTCCGCCGGCCGATGGGTGACGCGATCGTCGAGACCGAGATAGGCGAGAATTTCGCGCGCGCGCTTGACCGTCTCCGAGCGTTTGAGGCCGCGGATCATCTGCGGCAGCATGACGTTTTCGAGCGCCGTGAATTCCGGAAGAAGACGGTGCGACTGATAGACAAACCCGATATCGGTGCGCCGTATCTGCGTACGCTCTGCATCGGAGAGACCCGACGTCGCGGTTTCTCCGATATAAACCTCCCCCGCATCCGGGCTCTCAAGCAGCCCGGCGATGTGAAGCAAGGTCGATTTGCCGGATCCCGAGGGCGCCACCAGCGCAACAGACTGGCCCGCCCATAAAGCGAGCTTCGCGCCGTCCAGAATGGTGAGCCTGGCTTCGCCTTGCACGTATTGCCGCTTGATATCGTGCAGATAAACGACCGGTATCTCCTTTTCCCCCTCCATGTCCGCCGCTCACTCGTACCGCAGCGCTTCGACGGGATCGAGACGCGCGGCGCGCCACGACGGGTAAAGGGTCGCGAGAAACGACAGCGTCAATGCCATGATCACAACAGCGCTGGTCTCGCGAAAATCGATTTCGGCCGGCAATTTGGACAGAAAATAAAGCTCCGGCGAGAACAGCTCCGTGCTTGTGAGCCATGACAGGAATTCCCGGATCGATTCGATGTTGAGACAGATCACCAGCCCGACGACAAAGCCGGTGAGCGTGCCGACGACGCCGATCGCCGCGCCGGTAATCAGGAAAATACGCATGATCGATCCTTGCGACGCGCCCATGGTGCGCAGGATCGCGATATCGCTGCCCTTGTCCTTGACCAGCATGATCAGGCCGGAAACGATATTCAGCGCGGCGACGAGGACGATCAGCGTCAGGATCAGAAACATCACGTTGCGCTCGACCTGGAGCGCGTTGAAAAACGTCGAATTGCGTTGTCGCCAGTCGACCAGAAACACCGGCCGGCCTGCGGCCTCCGTCACCGACTTGCGGAATTCATCGATCTTGTCCGGGTTGTCGGTATAGACCTCGATCGCGGTGACGTCGTTGGCGCGATTGAAATAGGCCTGCGCCTCGGCGAGCGGCATGAACACGAAGGTGGAATCGTATTCGGACATCCCGATCTCGAAAACCGCCGCGATCTTGTACGGCTTGATGCGCGGCGTCGTGCCCATCGGAGTCACCGCCCCGCGTGGCGCCACCAGCGTGACGCTGTCGCCTGCGTGCAGCGAGAGCTGATCGGCAAGACGCCGCCCGATGGCGACCCCCTGCCCTTCGTCGAAGCCCTCGAGCGTGCCCTGCTTGATGTTCTTGGCGATGGAGGTGAGGTTGTTGAGGTCGTTCGCCCTGATGCCCCGGACGAAAACGCCGGCGGCGTTGAACGGCGACGACGCAAGCGCCTGACCGTCGACGACGGGCGCGGCAAGCCGAATTCCGGGCGCCTGACTGATGCGGTCGGCGACGTCCTTCCAGTCAGTGAGCGGCGACTCCAGCGGTTGGACCAGCAGGTGCCCGTTGAGACCGAGGATCTTGCTGAGCAGTTCCGTGCGGAAGCCGTTCATGACCGCCATCACGATGATCAGCGTGGCGACGCCGAGCATGATGCCAAGGAAAGAGAAGCCGGCAATGACCGAGATGAAGCCTTCCTTCCGCCGCGCCCGCAGATAGCGTCCGGACAGCATCCACTCGAAAGCGGCAAACGGCTTGGTCCGGAGCGGCTGGGTCATGGTCTCATCCATTATTTGATAATCCCATGATTCGCGGCCAATTGTGGCCGGAATGGCATTGAACGTCGCGCGCGGTGGATAATCGCTACGCTGTCAACCGCGCAACGGCATCCTCCAGCGCGACATTCTCACGTGTGCCGTCTGCGCGCCGCTTGATCTCGACCTTGCCCTCGGCGAGCCCCTTGGGTCCAACCATCACCTGCCAGGGAACACCGATCAGGTCGGCGGTCGCGAACTTCGCGCCTGCCCGCTGGTCGGTGTCGTCGTAAAGCACGTCGAACCCTTTGGCCGTAAGCTCGCGGTACAGCCGCTCGCACGCGGCGTCCGTATCGCTGGCGCCCTGTTTCAGATTGAGGATCGCAACCGTGAACGGCGCCACCGCGTCCGGCCACTTGATGCCGGCCTCGTCGTGACAGGCTTCGATGATCGCACCGACCAGGCGGGAGACTCCCACGCCGTAGGAGCCGCCATGGATCGGCTGCTCGACGCCGTCGGGTCCCGCCACCAATGCCTTCATCGATTCGGAATATTTGGTGCCGAAATAAAAGATCTGGCCGACCTCGATGCCGCGGGTATGGATGCGCTTCGCCTCCGGAACCTCGCGCTCGTAGCGCGCTGCGTCGTGCACGTCCTCGGTGGCGGCATAGGCCGTGGTCCACTGCTTGACGATGGGCGTCAGATCGCCGTCGTAGTCCACTTCGGTGCCGGGCACCGGAAGATCGAGGACATCCTTGTCGATATAGACGCCGGACTCTCCGGTCTCGGCGAGAACGATGAATTCATGGCTGAGGTCGCCGCCGATCGGGCCGGTCTCCGCGCGCATCGGGATCGCCTTCAGCCCCATCCGGGCGAAGGTGCGCAAGTACGCGACGAACATCCGGTTATAAGAGCGCCGCGCGCCGGCCTCGTCGAGATCAAACGAATAGGCATCCTTCATGAGAAATTCGCGGCCGCGCATGACGCCGAAGCGGGGGCGCTGCTCGTCGCGGAATTTCCACTGGATATGATAGAGATTGAGCGGCAGGTTTTTATAGGACCGCACGTAGCTGCGGAAAATCTCCGTGATCATCTCCTCGTTGGTCGGCCCGTACAGCAACTCGCGTTTGTGGCGGTCCTGAATCCGCAGCATCTCCGGCCCATAGGCGTCGTAACGCCCGCTCTCGCGCCAGAGGTCGGCGAGTTGCAGCGTCGGCATCAGCACCTCGATCGCGCCGGCGCGATTCTGCTCCTCGCGCACGATCGCCTCGATCTTCTTGAGCACGCGAAGACCCAGCGGCAGCCAGGCATAAATGCCGGCCGCCTCCTGGCGTATCATGCCCGCCCGCAGCATCAGCCGGTGCGAGACGATCTCGGCTTCCTTTGGGGTTTCCTTCAGGATCGGCAAAAAGAACCGCGACAAACGCATGGGCAGGCCTGGGAATCGCTTCGGGATGGGAACGCTCGCAGTGAAACCGGATCGGCTGACAAAATACAAGGGCCTGCGGGAGGACAAGCCGCGCGAAAGCGGCGGAATTCCGCTCGGCCCGGACAATTTATGTGTCCGGATCGCGAGACACTCCCGGAGCTGCCAGAGACCTGGTTTTATTTGATCTGAATTTCCGCCTCGGCATGGACCTGGTCGAAATCAGAGATCAGAACATCGAGCGCGAGGGTCCAGTGTCCGGCAATGGGGACGGCCATCGACGCCTGCCACTGTCCATCGCCCAGCGATCGCGCTTCCGTGATCGATGGCTCGATGCCGTTGTCGGGGCTGGACAGCGTGACGGACACGCCCTTGGCGGACAGCGGTTCCTCGTCCGGCGTCCGCAACTGGATTGCGATGCTGACAGGCCCGGCGCGGCCCGGCGACAGCGTCACATCCGCCATCATTCGTCCGGTATGAATGTGCGTGAAGAAGGGTTGGGCTGCGACCATCAGCGCCCGAGGCGGCGGGGTGAAGCGCCAGAGACCGACGACGCCGAGGATAGCGGCCACCAGCACCAGTTCGGCGGCGATCGTTCGCCGCATGTTGTGGCGAGAGGCGGGACTGCCCTGCCCGATCCGCGGCGTCAGGTACAGGCGATTCCAGAGCGCGATCGCCAGCAGCAATGCCACCAGCACCAGCTTGACCGCGAGGACGCGGCCATAATTCGTGGTCCACAGCGCATCCACCCGCTCAAGCTGCACGACAGCGAGCAACAGGCCGCTCGCCAGCAGCGCGGCAACGGCGAACGGGATGACGCGTGAAAACCGCATCAGGACGTCGACGGCGGTCTGGCGGGGTTCGCGCATCGCCAATGCGAGCGGGACCAAGGACCCAACCCAGAACGCCAGGGCAGCGCCGTGAACGAACACCGCGGGCGCGGTGAGCCATCGCGGCGAGGCGTTAGCGGCGTGGCCGGTTGCCGCCAGCGCGAGGCCAACGCCGGCCAGAGCGCCGAGAGACATCGCCTTTCCGCCAATCCCGCCGACACGATGCGATAGCAGGGCCAGAAGCAAGGCCGCGGACGCGATCGCAGCCGACAACCCGAACGAGCCGCGAGCGCCGACCGCCCAGACCTCCGCGTCAGGTAACGACGACAGCGGCAGGCCAAGGGCGTCCAGTCCCTGTAGTCCGATCGAAAGTGCCAGTGCGGCCAGCGCGATCAACTCGACGCTGCTTCCGATCACGCGCATTGCCGGCGCGAACGGCGCGCGCATCCAGGCCACGAAGAACGCGCCGCCGGCGCCGACGAACAGACCGACGTAGATCGCCAGCCGCGCCAGCCAGATCGCGCCGCGCAGCAGCGCATCATTCGAGCGCACCGCCTGCGGCGCATCCACGTCGCGCCGGCCAACCCAGAACGTTACGGAGCCGCCCACCGGATGACCGTCCGCCGAAGCCACCCGCCAACTGATGACATGCGCGCCATCACCCAGAACCGGCGGCGTGAGGACGAGTTGCGCGCCGTCGCGACGAATCTCAGCGAGGCTCTCGCTCGCGCCGCCCTGATCGACGATCCGGATCGTCAGCGGTTCGACCGGCTCGTTGAAGGTCAGCGTCAGCGTCGCGGGCGCGCGCGCCAGCAGCGCACCGTCCGCGGGACTGCTGGCGATCAGGCTGGCGTGGGCGAAGGCCGCCGAAGGCAGCATCAATGCCGCCAGCAGCAAGCACAATACCGCCGCCAGACGTCTCACGGAGGCAATCCTCAGTGGCTGGCCTTCAGGCGAACCGCCGGCGCAGGCGCACGCAGCTTGTCGGCGTCATGCCCAGAAGACGGGATTTCAATCCAGCGCTCGACGCCCTGCTCGCACTCCTGCACGGCGGGAAAATAGAGACTCTGTCCAGCCTTGTCCGGAAGCCGCACGATCAAGCCAAACGTGTCGTAGAGGTTATCCGGCAACGGACCGCCGTGCCACGCCACCTCGTCGACAACATCGGTGACGGATTTGCCGTGCGGCCCCTGCACCGGCGCATCGAGCTTTCTGCTCTTGATCTCGACCTTCCAGCCCGGCTTCATCTGCGGCTTCGCCGACAGGATTCCGTCCGGCAGTTTGATCCGCAGCGCCGTCGTCGCACTACCGTTACAGCCATGCGGCACGGTGAAGACGAGATGCGAATAGCTGTCAGCGGGCGCGTCCGCCGGCTGGACCGTAACGTGCGCCAGCGCCGCGTTGCACGTGGCCACGGCGGCAGCCGCCGCAATGACCGACCCTGTCCACAATCGTACCGCACGCATCACTTCATATGTCCGTCATGCTGATGGTCCGTCATCGCTCCACCGGCCTGCGTGCTCGGTGCCTTCGCGCCGATGCCTTGCACATCGAGCGTGACATCGACCTTGCCCGCTTTCTCGAATTCAAGCGTCACCGGCACTTTACCGCCCTGTTTGAACGGGTGCTTGAGATCGACCAGCATCAGGTGATAGCCGCCCGGCGCCAGCTTGACGGTCTTGCCGGGCTCGATCGTAAGGCCACCTTCGACCGGATGCATTTTCATCACGCCATTGCTGACGCTCATCTGATGAACCTCCAGCTTTGCGGCGGCATCCGTCGAGCCGCCGACAAGCTTGTCGGCGGTCGTGCCGTTGTTCTCGATGGTGAGATACCCACCGCCGACCTTGGCGCCGCCAGCCGTGGCACGGGTCCACGGCTGCGAAATGACCAGGTCGCCGGCCTTCACGGACTCGGCATGGACCGGCGCGGCCAGCGCAAGCGCGGCGATCGCGCCGACCATGCCGCGCAGCATCAACGATGATGTCATCACATTCTCCATTCTGATTTTGGTTCTGCCACAGCAGGCATGCTCGGCTGCAAGCGCCGGGTGAAATCATGACAGCAAGCGCGCGCAGTGACTGGCATTGCTCACCACCTCACCTTGAACCCAGCATAGACCGCTCGCCCGGTGCCGGGTTCAAACAATGGTGAATTGGCGTTGGCGCGGTCGATGATCGAACTGGAGGCGATGTAGGACGTATTGGCGAGGTTGCGGGCTTCGACGTAACCGGAATAGCGCTCGCCGTCGTCAAAGCCGGCCTTCAGCCCATAAATCGCGTAAGCATTGGTGCTCAGCGTATTGGCGCTGTCAACATAGTAGCCCTGCGGCACCCATTCGAGGTTCGGGCCGATGTAGAATCCGCTCGGATGCTTGTAGAGCAACTCGGCGCGAACAAAATGGCGCGGCGCGCCCGGCAGCAGATTGTTACCGAACACTGCATCGTTGTCGAAACGGAAGTCGTTGAAGGTGTAGGCGACGTTGAGCCAGAGCTTGTCGGGCCTGTCGCCGCGCACGAACAGATTGCGGAAGATCGCAGCGCCCGCGCCGGCCTCGATGCCCTGATGCATGGTGCGGTCGGCGTTGGTGACGTTGCAGTTGCCGAACGCGCTGTAAAGGCAGAGCAGTTCATTCCGGATCTGCGCACGGTAGTAGGTCAACTCCCAGGTGGCATTCGGGCGTCTGTCGCGCGTGCCGATCTCATAAGTCGTCGCGGTTTGCGCGCGAATGCTGGTGAACGGAATCGTCGGAATGCCGGGGCCGTTCGAACTCTCGCCAAAGCTCGGCACCTCGGCGCTGCGCGAGATGTTGGCAAAGGCCTGCCAGGTCGGATCGATCTGCCAGAGTAGCCCTCCCTTCGGGCTCCACAGGTTGAACTCGGTTCGGCCTGATTGATCGCCGTCGTTCAGGAGGCGATCCTGCCGGTCGCGCGTGGCGTAGAGGAATTGTGTGCCGGCAACCGCGGCGACGTTCGGCAGGAAATAGAACGAATCCTCGACGTAAACCGAGGTGTTCTGCGAGCGATCGATCGACGACGACAGCAGCGCGCCTTTCTGGCCCGCGAGGTTGGCGAACTGTTGGTTGTCGATACGGCCGTTGAGCAGATTGACGCCCGCCACCACGCGGTTACGAAAGCCGCCGATCAAGCGGTCATCAGTCACGCGCGCAAAGCCGCCATAGTCCTGATAGTGATAATCCAGCCATTGAAAGATCGGGTGCATCAGGTGCCGGTCAACCCCGAACCCACCGAACTCGACGATCGTATCGTCGAACCGCATGGTGGTCTTGTTGGCGATCCGCACGGTATCGATATTGCGCTGCTGGTCGAGCGCGACGTTGCCGGCCGCGGCGGTCTGGGGCGATGTCAACGCCGAATCCTTGCTGACGGTGCCGGGAATGCGTTGCCGCACGTCATTGGCGTTGAGATAGAACCGCGTCTCGAAATCCGGCGAGAACTGATAACCGACATTGCCGCTTACGCGCGTCGAGTGGCCGAAGCTGTGATCGCGGAAGCCGTCGCTCGCCTGGGTCGATGCGGTGAGGAAACCATCCCACGGGCCGTTGGTGCCGCCGGCATTGGCTTGCAGCCGCCAGAAGCCGAACGCGCCGGCGTCGACGCTGGCGCCGTTGACGAACGGATCGCGGCCGGACGGGGTGACGAAATTGATGGCGCCGCCGAGCGAATTGGCGCCGAAGCGCAGCGCATTGCCGCCCTTGAACACTTCGACGTATTTGTAGGCGGTCGGGTCGATCTCCTGAAAATCACCGTAGCCGTCGGCGGTGTTGATCGGGATTCCGTCCATATAGAGCTGGACGCCACGCAGATGGAAGTTGCGCGACAGGCTCGAACCGCGGATCGACAGCCGGGTGTCGTCGCCCCATTTCGGCTGGACGAAGACGCCGGGCACATAGTCCAGAATGTCCTTGATGGTGCTGGCGACCGTCGAGTTCTTGTAGGCGTCGGCCGTCACCAGCGCGACGCCGCCGGGCGTCTGCTGGATTTCCCGCAGCGCCTGTTGCGCGGTTGCGACCGTCAAGGATGCGGGGACGGTTGCCGGAACGGCGACCTGCGACGGAGCGGGGCGCGCAGCGACACGGCGCGGGGCCTGATTTGACCGGGTCGCGCTGCGCGTTGCGCGCTTCGGCTGGGACCGGCTGGCATGGGGCGCCGTGACCGTTACGGTTGGCAAGGTGGTGGTGTCGGAGCTGGACTGCGCCAGAGCGGCGGCGGGCGATACGATCGCGACTATCGTCGCGAGCGCGCCGCAAAGCGCGCTACCTCCGCCGGGGGCGAGGTGGTTAAGCATGATATATTCCTGATGCCGGACAATCGCCGGAGCGTTCGAACAGATCGGATCGCTGCGATGTCATCGCAGCAATCATTCAAAATTTACTAAATCAGGAAATGCCGGGAGGGCCGCGGGCCTGCGCGTTGGAGGCCGCCGCGGACGGCGGCGGCACGAAGCTCGTTTCGCGCCAGATGACCGCTTTAACCTCGCGCTCAACCGTAACGACCGAGCCTTGCGGGTCAGGTGTCGGGGTCGCGGAATGAACCGCGCCGCATAACGTGCAGCAGTTGGCTTGACCTTGCTGCGGGTCAGTCTGCCCCTCTTGCGAAGAACTCGCATCGGCGACGTGCGAGCAGATCGCCCCCGCCAGCGGATCCGCCGCTGCATTGTTGAACGCCAGGCAGGCCGCAACCGGTGCAAAAATCTGCACCAGCATCGCAATCATGACGATTGGAAGAAATTTCCCCAGCCGCCGTCGCATGGACCCCCAGCCTTTCGAGCCGAGCGTTACCATGACCCGACGAGGGTGTCGAGCGGGGATTGGGAGCAAGCTAATCCGGGAAGCCCATCAAATGCGAAAGCCGCGTCACATTGAGCAGACCCGCATAATATGCCCACGTCGCAATTCCGTAGAGGATCAGGGAAACGATCGTGGTCCAGATTATTTTGCGGCGCATCAGCGCCATTACCGGGGCCCCGGGATCGGTACCCGGAGCGTGGTCGCCGTCTTCATGCTGGCTCCGGACACCAAGCGGCAGCATCAAAAACAGCGTGATCCACCAGAACACGAAGTAGACAGCAAAACCGGAGAAGATTGCAGAAGCCATCAGGACTGCTCGATCTCGACAAGCGCGCCAGAAAAATCTTTCGGATGGAAGAAAAGCACCGGCTTGCCGTGCGCACCGATCTTCGGCTCGCCGTCGCCGACAACGCGTGCGCCTTCCGATATCAGAAGATCACGAGTCGCGACGATATCGGGTACCTCATAGCATATATGGTGAATACCGCCATCGGTGTTGCGTTCAACAAATTTCGCAATCGGAGAAGCATCGCCGAGCGGCTGGATGAATTCGATCTTGGTGTTTGGCAGCACCGCAAACACGGTGATCACTCCATGTTCCGGCAGCGGCACCGCGGCGGAAATCTCCGCGCCGAAGGCCGCGCCATAGATCTTGGCCGCCTTTTCAGCATCCTTGACCGCGATCGCTACATGATTGAGCCGGCCCAGCATCTCGTCCTGCAATGTTCGATGATTGGATTTCAACTCGGCGACGCCTGCGCAGGCAGGATGGACCATTCACGTCCGACGTCCGACGCTCGTCGTCAAGGGGCGTATCAAACTCACGAGACTAACTCACCAGAACGTGAACGTAGCAGAGCGGCTTCTTACCCCACTCTTCCGCAATCGTTGCCCGCACGGCGCGGCGCAAGGACTCGGCCATGGCATCGGGATCGCGCCGCTGCGTTCGCGGCAACGACTTCAACGTCGAAACCACCGTATCGAATACGATGTCGTCGAGCAGTTCGCCCGCGGGATTTTTTTCCGGAATGCCGACGAGATCGATCTCGGGATCGTCAATCAATTCGCCCTTGTCGGTAACAATGAGCGCCACGAATACGCAGCCGGCAAACGCCATGCGCCGACGCTCGACGACCGCGCGCGATTTTGAATCCTCCAGAATGGAGCCATCCTTGTAGAACCGTCCCGATGGCAATTCATCGATGATGCCAACTTCTCCCGGTCCAAGCCGGACAAGGTCGCCGTTTTTGCAAATCAGGACTTTCGGGACGCCCGCGGCGCGCGCCAACCGCGCATGTTCGGAAAGGTGCAAGGCCTCGCCATGCACGGGGATCAGCACCTGCGGACGAACCCACGCGATCAGGTCTCTCAGTTCGTCGCGGCGCGGATGGCCGGAGACATGAACCAGTTCGGTGCGGTCGGTAATGACCTCGATACCCTGGGTGACGAGACCATTGATGATCGCGCCGACAGCCTTCTCATTGCCGGGAATGGTGCGCGAGGAAAAGATCACGGTGTCGCCGCGGTTCAGCGTCACCTGCGGATGATCGTCCCTGGCGATGCGCGCAAGGGCCGCTCTCTGCTCGCCCTGGCTGCCCGTGCACACCGCCAGCACCTTGTCCGGCGGAAGATGGCCATACACATCGACGCTGCGGAATTCCTGCATCCCGTCCAGATGTCCGGTCTCGCGCGCGACCTGCACCACGCGTTCCATGGCGCGACCGACCACCACGACCTCCCGGCCCGCCCCGCGCGCGGCGTCGGCCACCGCACGGAGCCGCCCGACATTGGATGCGAACGTCGTCACCGCGACGCGGCCTTTGGCTGCCTTCACCAGCTTTGCGATCGTACCGGCGACTTCGGTTTCAGACGGCGAGCGCCCCTCGCGCACCGCATTGGTGGAATCGCCGACCAGCGCCAGCACGCCCTCGTCGCCGAGTTCGCGGAGCCGCCGCTCGTCGGTCGGCAGACCGACAAGCGGGGTCGGATCGAGCTTCCAGTCGCCGGTATGCAAGACGATTCCCGCAGCCGTATGAATCGCAAGCGCATGAGATTCCGGAATCGAATGCGCCACGGGAACGAATTCAACGCCAAAGGGACCGATATCGACGCGGCCGCCGGAAGGCACCACGGTCACCGGAATCTCCGGCGGATTGCGTTCCGCCGCGCATTTGGCCTCGAACAACGCCGCGCTGAACTTCGTGGCGTAGATCGGGCATTTCAGTCGCGGCCACAAATCGATGATCGCGCCGAAATGATCCTCGTGGGCATGAGTCAGCACGAGACCAACGAGGTTCTTTCGCTCTTTTTCGAGAAACCGGATGTCCGGCATGATGAGATCGATGCCCGGCAGATGCTCCTCGTCACCGAAGGACACACCGAGATCGACCGCGAGCCAGCTTCGCTGATGGCGGTTGCCGAGCCCGTAGATCGACAGGTTCATGCCGATCTCGCCCACGCCACCGAGCGGAGCAAACATCAGTTCATCGGGCCGCGCTATCATGTGGCCCCGATCGATGCCGCCGCGCCGAAATACACATCGCCGGCGGAAACAGCCACGCGCCTGCCATCAGAAGTCGCAACGATCAGGCAGCCGTCGTCGTCGAGGGTATCAAAGCGACCGGATATCGTGGACGCGCCGGACTGAACCGAAACAGTCTGGCCGATCCCGGCCGCCCGATCGAGCCATAGACGCCTGAGGCTGCGAAAGCCACGTCCTTCGTCCCAGACGCCGCGGAACTCCACCCAGGCGTCGCTCAGCGCGTGAAACACATCCTCGGCGCTGATGTCGATGCCGAGGTCGCGCAGCGAGACCGCAGGATTCGGCATTCCGTCGGGTGCAGCGGCGACATTGACGCCGATGCCAACCACAACGGCCAGACGGCCGTGGGTGACGGTCTCGGCCTCCAGCAGGATTCCCGCAAGTTTCCTGCCCCCCGCGAGCACGTCGTTTGGCCACTTCAACTGAAACGTCACATTGTCCGAACCGGGAAATCTGATGCGCGCCTCAAGACTCACCTTCTGCAGCGCGGCTTCAAGTGCGAGCCCCGCGGCAAAGCTCAGGGTCGCTGCCGCACCGGGCGAGACGTCTATGACTTCAAGAATGCTGGCGGCCAGATTGCCCGGAGGTGCGAGCCAGGCGCGCTGCCTGCGCCCTCGCCCCGCTGTCTGCGCCTTCGTCACCAGCCAGATCGGGCCGGTTTCGCCCGCGCGCGCACGCGTCAACGCTTCGGTGTTGGTCGAGCCGATGGTGTCGAAGGCCGCGAGCCGGTACCCTGACGATGTGGCTCGTGGACCCAGCGAGAATGTCATTTAAGCCGATGCCATTCAGAATAATGACTTCGCAGCCGCCGTGGCGGCGCTGACCAGCGGCGCCGGATAGGCGAAGAACAGCATGTTGAAGAGCGCGGTCGCTGCCACGACCGACCGCAATTCGATATGTACCGCGTCCGTCGCTTCGGCGCGTTCGTCGAAATACATCACCTTGATGACATTAAGATAGTAGAACGCACCGACGACGCTGGTGATGACGCCGATCACCGAAAGCGCGAACAGTCCCGCCTTGATCGCGGCGGTGAAGACGTAGAACTTGGCGAAGAAGCCCGCCAGCGGCGGAATTCCGGCCAGCGAAAACAACAGCATGGCAAAGAAGAACGCCATCAGCGGATTGGTGCGCGACAGCCCTGCGAAATCGCTGATCTGCTCCAGGGGCTGGCCGTTGCGGCTCATGGCGAGAATGACGGTGAACGCCCCGAACGTCATCACGGCGTAGATGACCAGATAGAGCAGGACTCCCTGCGCGCCCTCGACGGTGCCGGCAGCGAGACCGACCAGCGCGAAACCCATATGGCCGATCGACGAATAAGCCATCATGCGCTTGATGTTACGTTGCCCGATCGCGCCGAATGAACCAAGCGCCATGGATGCGATCGCCACGAAAACCACGATCTGCTGCCACTCCGAGGCGATGCCGGAAAACGCGGTGAGCACCACGCGGGTGAACACCGCCATCGCCGCAATCTTCGGCGCCGAGGCGAAGAACGCCGTGACCGGCGTCGGCGCGCCTTCGTAAACGTCGGGCGTCCACATATGGAAAGGCACCACCGACACCTTGAAGCACAAGCCCGCCAACAGGAAGACGAGGCCGAAGACAATGCCGATGCTGCCGGTCTTCGCAGCCGCTGCAATGCCCGCAAAGCTGACGGTTCCCGTAAAGCCGTAAATCAGCGATGCGCCGTACAGCAGCATCCCGGACGCCAATGCGCCGAGAACGAAATACTTCAGGCCCGCTTCGGTTGACTTGACATTGTCACGATTGCTCGCCGCCACCACGTAAAGCGCGAGGCTCATCAATTCGAGACCGAGATACAGCATGATCAGGTCGGCCGCCGAAATCAGCACCATCATGCCAACCGTCGACAGCATCACCAGAATCGCGAACTCGAACATCCGCCGGGAGTCGTCCTCGATAAACTCGCGAGACAGAACCAGCGTCGCAGCCGAACCGGCCAGCGCAGCGATCTTGAGAAACCGCGCGAACTCGTCGACGATGAATCCGCCCCCGAATGTGACCAGCCTGCCCTTCGGCAGCAGATACTCGATCACACCGGTCGCACCGAGTAGGCATATCGCCAGGACCGTAATAAAAGCGGCGGCGCGCGGGCCGCACCAGGCCCCGATCATCAGCGACGCCATCGCACCGATCGCCAGCACGATTTCCGGCAATACGGGAAGTAGTTGATATCCGGCGGCCTCAAACATCATAGCTGGCGTCCCTGACCTGCCGTCATCATGGCAACGCCGCCGCCTTGATGGCGGCGGTCGCGCTTGCGTAGTTATTGACAAGATTTTGTACGGAGGCTGCCGACAGATCGAGCACCGGCTTCGGGTAAACGCCGAACAGGATCGTCAGCGCCACCAGCGGCGCCAGCGTCAGCCCTTCCCGCAAGGTGAGATCCTTGATGGTCGCAAGCGTCGGCTTGACCAGCGCCCCGAACACGATCTTCCGGTACAGCCACAAGGCGTAGGCCGCCGACAGGATCACGCCGAGCGTTGCCGCCACCGCTGTGGGGATGCTGACCTTGAAGGTGCCGATCAGCGACAGGAATTCACCCACGAATCCGGACGTTCCGGGCAGCCCCACATTGGCCATCGTGAAGACGAGAAACGCCAGCGCGTAAAGCGGCATCCGGTTGACGAGCCCGCCATAGGCCGCGATCTCCCGCGTATGCATGCGGTCGTAAACGACTCCGACGCAGAGGAACAGCGCGCCCGACACGATGCCGTGCGACACCATCTGAAATACGCCACCATGAATCCCCTGCATGGTGCCGGCAAAGATTCCCATGGTCACGAAGCCCATGTGGGCGACCGACGAATAGGCAATCAGCTTCTTCATGTCCTCCTGCATCAGCGCGACCAGCGAGGTGTAGACGATCGCGATGGCCGAGAGCGCAAAAACCAGCGGCGCAAAATCATGCGACGCAAGCGGGAACATCGGCAGCGAGAAACGCAGGAAGCCGTAGCCGCCCATCTTCAGCAGGATCGCGGCGAGAATGACCGAACCTGCCGTTGGCGCTTCGACATGCGCATCGGGAAGCCAGGTGTGCACGGGCCACATCGGCATCTTGACCGCGAACGAGGCGAAGAAAGCGAGCCACGCCCACTTCTGCAGATTGTAGGGAACAGAAGCGTGCATCAGCGTCGGAATGTCAGTCGTACCGGCATTCCAGTACAGCGCCATGATGGCCAGCAGCATCAGCACCGAGCCAAGCAGCGTGTAGAGGAAGAACTTGAAGGTGGCATAGACGCGGCGCGGACCGCCCCAGATTCCGATGATGAGAAACATCGGGATCAGGCCGCCTTCAAAGAAGACATAGAACAGCAGCAGGTCGAGCGCCGAGAACGTGCCGACCATCAGCGTTTCCAGGATCAGAAACGCCATCATGTAGGCCGGCACGCGGCTGGTGATCGATTTCCAGCTCGCGATGATGCAGAGCGGCATCAGAGCCGTCGTCAGAATGACGAAGGGCAGCGAAATGCCATCGACACCCATGTGATAACGAATGCCGGCCGCCAACCAGGTCGACTCCTCGACAAACTGGAAGTCGGTATTGGCGGGATCAAAGCGAGTGACCAGAATCAGCGACACCGCAAATGTAACAACAGTCGTCCACAGCGCGATCCAGCGCGCCGTCCGGTTGGCGGCTTCATCGCCGCCCCGCGCCATCACGTAAATCAGCAGCGCGCCCAGTGTCGGAAGAAACGTGACAACAGAGAGGATCGGCCAGGTCGTCATTTCACTGACCTCCCGCGCCGAACATGAACCAGGTGATCAGGCCGGCGACGCCGATCAGCATTGCGAACGCATAGTGATAGAGATAGCCGCTCTGCAGCCTGACCACGTTTCGCGTGACATCGAGCACGCCGGACGAAACGCCATCGGGACCAAAGCCGTCGATGAGGTAGCCATCGCCCTTCTTCCACAGGAAGCGGCCCAGCCATTTTGCCGGACGCACGAAGATCACCTCATACAGTTCGTCGAAGTACCACTTGTTGAGCAGAAACTGGTAGAGCATCTGATGTTCGCGGGCGAGTTGAACCGGAATATGAGGCCGGCGGATATAGAACAGCCATGCCACCGCAAACCCGAGGATCATCATCACGGTGGGCAGGTAGGCGACCGTCTCCGGGATATGGTGCATCTCCTCGATGATGTGCGGATGCATCTTCAACGAATCCCGGAAGAACTCTTCGATCCCATGGCCCGTGAACAGCTCCTTGAACGGGTAGCCCGCAAGAATCGAGCCCGCCGCGAGGATGCCGATCGGAATCAGCATCCAGATCGGGCTTTCATGCGCGGCCTGATGGTGGGCCTTGTCGTGCGGCTCGCCGTGGAATGTCTTGAAGATCAGCCGCCATGAATAGAAGGAGGTCAGGCCGGCTGCGATCACGGTCATCATGAATCCGTAGTAGGCGAAAGGATTGTGAGACGCGTAAGCGGATTCGATGATCGCGTCCTTCGAAAAATAGCCGGCGGTCAACGGGAAACCCGTCAGCGCCAGCGTGCCGATCACCATCACGAAATAGGTGTAGGGAATGCGATCCTTCAGGCCACCCATGTTGCGGATGTCCTGCTCGTGATGCATGGCGTAAATCACCGATCCCGAGCCCAAGAACAGCAACGCCTTGAAGAAGGCGTGCGTGAACAGATGGAACATCCCGACCGAATAGGCTCCCGCTCCCATCGCGACGAACATGTAGCCGAGCTGCGAGCAGGTCGAATACGCCACGATGCGCTTGATGTCGTTCTGCACGAGACCGACCGTCGCCGCGAAGATCGCCGTGGTCGCGCCGATGAACATCACGAAAGCCTGCGCAGCCGGCGCCAGTTCGAACAACGGCGACAGCCGCGCCACCATGAACACCCCAGCGGTCACCATGGTCGCCGCGTGGATCAGCGCCGACACCGGCGTCGGACCTTCCATGGCGTCGGGCAGCCAAGTGTGTAGCAGGAACTGGGCCGACTTGCCCATCGCGCCCATGAACAGCAGAAGGCAGATCAACGTCAGCGCGTTGACGTCCCAGGCGAGGAAGTGGATGGTCTTTCCGGTCAGGCCCGGCGCCGCCGCGAAGATGGTGTCGAAATCGGTCGATCCGACCAGCATGAACACCGCGAAGATGCCGAGCGAAAAGCCGAAGTCGCCGACACGGTTGACCACGAACGCCTTGATCGCCGCCGCATTTGCCGACGGCTTCCGATACCAGAAACCGATCAGCAGATAGCTGGCAAGACCGACGCCTTCCCAGCCGAAGAACAGTTGGACCAGGTTGTCCGACGTCACCAGCATCAGCATCGCGAAGGTGAACAGCGACAGATAGCCGAAGAAGCGCGGACGGTTCGGATCCTCGTCCATGTAACCGATGGAATAAAAATGCACTAGCGACGACACCGTGGTGACGACTACCAGCATCACCGCCGTCAGCGTATCGACACGCAACGACCATCCGACCTGGAGATCGCCGGAGGATATCCACGAGAACAGCGCAATCCGCGCGTCATGATGCATGAAGCCGACATCGACCAGCGCCATCCATGACAGGGCCGCGGACGCGATCAGCAGGGCCGTCGTGATCAACTCGGCGGCGCGCGATCCCGCCGCCGGAGGTTCGCTGACGTGATGGTCGTCCTGACCGTGGTCGTCGCCGTGGCCGTGATCATCATGCGCCGTCGTGGCGTGAGCATGACCGTGGTCGCCGTGATGGTCGACCGTATCGCCGCTTGGGTTGCGCCCATGCGCGCCCGCCAGTGCGATCAGCCCGGCGAGGATCGCGCCGATCAGCGGCAAAAAGACGATTGCCTCGATCATTCACACACCCCATTGAGCATGACCCCGCGGCCAATGAAACCATTGGTCGGAAAGAGCCGGTCCTCGCTTTTCCGGATCATGCTTCAGCCCTTCATCAGATTGACGTCCTCAACCGCGATCGAACCGCGGTTGCGGAAATAGACAACGAGAACAGCAAGACCGATCGCGGCCTCCGCCGCGGCGACCGTGAGCACCAACAGCGCAAACACCTGTCCGACGATGTCGCCCAGGAATACCGAGAACGCCACCAGATTGATGTTGACCGCCAGCAGGATCAGTTCCACCGACATCAGGATGACGATGATGTTCTTGCGGTTGAGAAAGATGCCGAGAATCCCGAGCGTGAACAGGATCGCGCCGACCGCTAGGTAGTGACCGAGCCCGATCGTCATTTCACCCACTCCGCCGCGTCGGCGTCCTGCAGTCCCTGCCCGGAGGCAACCTGCCGCACGCTCATCGCCATCTCGGGTGTCCGCGCGTTCTGGACGTTGATGTCCTGCCGCTTGACGCTTTCCCTGTGCCGCAGCGTCAGCACGATGGCGCCGATCATCGCCACCAGCAGCACCAGTCCGGCGAGCTGGAAATATTGGATGTACTTCGTATAGAGCACGAGGCCGAGCGCCTCGGTGTTGCTGACATCGCCCGGAATGGCTGCCGTGATCGATTTCGTGACCGTCGGCGTGAGGGTCCAGCCCCCCACCACCAGCAGCAGTTCAAGCAGGAAGACAGCCGCGATCACCATGCCGAACGGCAGATATTCGAGAAAGCCCTCGCGCAATTCGGCGAAATCCACGTCCAGCATCATGATGACGAACAGGAACAACACCGCGACCGCGCCGACATAGACCACGATGAGGATCATCGCGAGAAATTCCGCCCCCAACAGAATGAACAGGCCGGCAGCGTTGACGAACGCCAGAATGAGAAACAACACCGAATGCACGGGGTTGCGCGAGGTGATGACCATCGCGGCGGATGCGACGCACACACCAGCGAACAAATAGAAGAACAGCGCGGGAAGGATCATGCCCTCACCTCACCGGTACGGCGCGTCGAGTTCGATCGCTTTCGCGATCTCGCGTTCCCAGCGATCGCCGTTGGCGAGCAGCTTGGCCTTGTCATAGTAGAGTTCCTCGCGGGTCTCGGTCGCGAATTCGAAATTCGGTCCCTCGACGATGGCATCGACCGGACAGGCCTCCTGGCACAATCCGCAATAGATGCATTTCACCATGTCGATGTCGTAGCGCACGGTGCGCCGCGTGCCATCGTTGCGGCGCGGGCCGGCCTCGATGGTGATGGCCTGCGCCGGACAAATCGCCTCGCACAGCTTGCAGGCGATGCAGCGCTCCTCGCCGTTGGGGTAGCGGCGCAACGCATGCTCGCCGCGGAAGCGCGGTGAGATCGGATTCTTCTCAAAAGGATAGTTGATGGTCGGCTTCGGCTTGAAGAAATAGCGCATGGTGAGGAAGAAGGCCGATACGAATTCGGTCAGCAGAAGCGAACGGGCTGTTGCATTGATACTCATGGCAACCTCACTTCGGCGCGATGCCGGCGAACTGCAACACGCCCGCCACGATCACCACCATCGCCAGCGACAACGGCAGAAACACCTTCCAGCCGAGCCGCATCAGTTGATCGTAGCGGTAGCGCGGCACGATCGCCTTCGCCATCGCGAACATGAAGAACATGAACAGCAGCTTCAGCGAGAACCAGACGACGCCAGGCACCCAGGTGAACGGCGGCAGGTCGACCGGCGGCAGCCAGCCGCCCATGAACAGGATCGCGCCCATCGCGCACATCGTGGCGATCGCGACATATTCGCCGAGCATGAATAACAGGTACGGCGTCGAGCCATACTCGACCATGAAGCCCGCGACGAGTTCGGATTCGGCCTCGACCAGGTCGAACGGCGGACGGTTGGTCTCCGCAAGGGCCGAAACATAGAATACCACGAACATCGGCAGCAGAGGCAGCCAGTACCAGTTCAGGAAGGTCAGCCACGGCAGTCCGATCATGCTGGCCAGGCCGCGGGCATGCTGGGCCTCGACGATGGCCGTGAGGTTCAGCGAGCCGGCGCAGAGCAGCACGGTAATGATGACGAAACCGATCGAGACCTCGTACGAGACCATCTGCGCCGCCGAACGCAATGCCGCGAGAAACGGATATTTCGAATTCGACGACCAGCCGCCCATGATGATGCCGTAGATCGACAGCGACGAGATCGCGAAAATGTAGAGAATCCCGACATTGATGTCGGCGATCACCCAGTTCAAATTGACCGGAATCACCGCCCACGCCGCCAGCGCCAGCACGCAGGAAACCAGCGGCGCCAGCAGGAACACGCCCTTGTTGGCGCCGGAGGGAATGATCGGTTCCTTCAGCACGAACTTGAGAAGATCAGCGAACGACTGAAATAGGCCCCATGGTCCAACGACATTGGGTCCGCGCCGGATCTGCACCGCCGCCCAGATCTTTCGGTCGGCGAGCAGGATGTATGCGATCGCGATCAGCAGAACGACAAGCAGCAGCACGCTCTGCGCGACCATCACGATCAGCGGCCAGAGAAAGTCGGTCCATAACGGCATTGCGAAAATTTCGGCCATGACGCTCACTCCGCCGCCGTCAGCATGCGACCGGACGCGAGCTGCGAGCATTCCGCCATTACGGCCGAGGCCCGCGCGATCGGGTTGGTCAGGTAATAGTCGTCAACCGCAGCCTTGAACGGCGATTTCTCGATATTGCCGCCCTTGCCTGCAAGACTTTTGACCGCGCGGGAATCGCCGGCCTCGATCTGATCGATCCGCATCAAGTGCGGCGCCGCCTTGAACATCGCCTGCCGCAGCGCCGCCAGCGAGTCATAGCCCAGCGTCCCGCCCAGCACGTCGGACAATGCGCGGATGATGGCCCAGTCCTCCCGCGCCTCGCCCGGCGGGAAGCCGGCGCGGTCGGCCATCTGCACCCGGCCTTCGGTGTTAACGTAGATGCCGGTCTTCTCGGTGTAGGCCGCGCCCGGCAGGATGATATCGGCACGGTGCGCGCCGACATCGCCGTGGGTGCCGATGTAAACAACAAACGCCTCATCCGGCGCCTTGATCTCATCGGCGCCGAGCGAAAACAGAACGTCGAGCGCATCCGGTGCGGTCATTTGCGTGACAGTCATGCCGGCTTTCCCGGGCGCGAAGCCGAGGTCCAGCGCGCCGACCCGCGACGCCGCATCGTGAAGCACCGCGAATCCGTTCCAATCGTCCTTCACCGCACCGATATCCATGGCGAGCTTCGCCGCCGCCGCGAGAATGGCCCTGCCGTCCTGCCGCGACGTCGCGCTGGCGCCGACCAGCACGATCGGATTTTTTGCGCCTTTCAATACGCTGAGAAACTTGTTCTTTCCGGCCGCGAGGTCGGCAAGCGATTCCGGACCGGCACCGAGATAATCGTATTCGTAAGCCAGATCGGCCCTCTCGCCGATCACCCCGATCTTGAGTTGACCGGTTCGCCAGCGCTTGCGGATGCGCGCGTTGAGGATCGCCGCTTCCTTGCGCGGGTTCGACCCCACGATCAAAAGCGCGTCGGCCTGCTCGATGCCGGCGATCGTCGGATTGAAGATGTAGGACGCCCGCCCCGCCGCCGGATCGAACGCGTCGCCGCCCTGCACCGCGACGTTGACCGAGCCGAGTTTCGACAGCAGCTCCTTCAGCGCGAACATCTCCTCGACAGCCGCAAGATCCCCGGCGATCGCGCCGATCCGCTTGCCGTCGGCCTGCGTGACTTTCGCAGCAATCGCCGCGAAGGCTTCTGACCACGAGGCCTCGCGCAGCACGCCATCTTCACGGATGTAGGGCCGGTCGAGCCGCTGGGTGCGCAAGCCGTCGACGATGTGACGGGTCTTGTCGGAAATCCACTCCTCGTTCACCGCCTCGTTGACGCGAGGCAGGATACGCATCACCTCGCGCCCGCGCGTATCGACCCGAATGGCGGAACCGACCGCATCCATCACGTCGATGGATTGAGTCTTGCCGAGTTCCCACGGCCGTGCCGCGAACGCATAGGGCTTCGATGTCAGCGCGCCGACCGGGCAGATATCGACGAGGTTGCCTTGCAGTTCCGACGTCAGCGCGGTTTCAAGGTAGGTCGTGATCTCCATGTCCTCGCCGCGGCCGATCGCGCCCATTTCCGGCGCGCCGCACACTTCCGCGCAGAAGCGGACGCAGCGCGTGCACTGGATGCAGCGGGTCATCACCGTCTTGACCAGCGCGCCGAGATACTTGTCCTCGACCGCGCGCTTGTTCTCGGCGAAGCGCGAGGTATCGACGCCGTATCCCATCGCCTGATCCTGCAAATCGCACTCGCCGCCCTGATCGCAGATCGGGCAGTCAAGCGGATGGTTGATCAGCAGGAATTCCATCACGCCTTCGCGCGCCTTCTTCACCATCGGCGAGCGCGTGGAGATTTGCGGCGGCTCACCGTTGGGACCGGGACGGCAGTCGCGCACGCCCCAGGCGCAGCTCGCGACCGGCTTCGGACCGCCCTTTATCTCGACAAGACACATCCGGCAGTTGCCCGCGATCGACAGCCGCTCATGGTAACAGAAGCGCGGAATCTCGGCGCCTGCGGCCTCGCATGCCTGCAACAGCGTGTACTCGGCGGGGACGTCAATCTCTTTGCCGTCGATGATAAGCTTCGTCATGGCCCTACTCCGCCGCCACCATGTGCGCGGGATCGAGGATGCCCTGATCGTCGCGGTCGGCCTTGTGCGAATACTGGTCGATGCGCTCCTCGATTTCGTGACGGAAATGCGCGATCAGCCCCTGGATCGGCCAGGCTGCCGCATCGCCAAGGGCGCAAATGGTGTGGCCCTCGACCTGCTTGGTGACTTCGAGCAGCATGTCGATCTCACGCTTGTGAGCACGGCCCTCCGCCATCCGCGTCAGCACCCGCCACATCCAGCCGGTTCCCTCGCGGCACGGCGTGCATTGGCCGCAGCTCTCGTGCTTGTAGAAATAGGAAATCCGCGCAATCGCCCGGATCAGGTCGGTCGACTTGTCCATGACGATGACGGCGGCGGTGCCGAGGCCGGAGCGCAGCTTGCCCAGGCTGTCGAAATCCATCGGCGTATCGATGATCTGCTCGGCCGGCACCATGCGCACCGAGGAGCCGCCCGGAATCACCGCCTTGAGATTGCCCCAGCCGCCGCGAATGCCGCCGCAATGGGTATCGATCAGTTCGCGGAACGTGATCCCCATCGCCTCTTCGACGTTGCAGGGGCGCTCGACGTGACCCGAAATACAGAACAGCTTGGTGCCGACATTGTTGGGACGGCCGATGGCAGCGAACCAGGCCGCGCCGCGCCGCAGGATATCCGGCGCGACTGCAATGGACTCGACATTGTTCACGGTAGTCGGGCAACCGTAGAGGCCGACATTGGCCGGGAACGGCGGCTTCAGCCGCGGCTGGCCCTTCTTGCCTTCCAGGCTTTCCAGCAGCGCCGTTTCCTCGCCGCAGATGTAGGCGCCCGCGCCATGGGCGACGTACAGATCGAACGGGAAGCCGTGGATATTATCCTTGCCGATCAGCTTGGCCTCATAGGCCTCGTCAATGGCGGCCTGGAGATGCTCGCGCTCGCGGATGAATTCGCCGCGAATGTAGATGTAGCCGGTATGGGCGCCCATGCCGACGCCGGCCAGCAGACAGCCTTCGATCAAGAGATGCGGATCGTGCCGCATGATCTCGCGATCCTTGCAGGTGCCGGGCTCGGACTCGTCAGCATTGACGACGAGGTAGCTCGGGCGGCCATCAGCGCTGTCCTTCGGCATGAAGGACCATTTCATGCCGGTCGGGAATCCGGCTCCGCCGCGGCCGCGCAGGCCCGACGCCTTCATCTCGCTGACGATCCAGTCGCGGCCCTTGTTGACGATGGCCTTGGTGCCGTCCCATGCGCCACGGCGGCGAGCGCCAGCGAGCCGCCAGTCGTGGAGGCCGTAGAGATTGCGGAAGATGCGATCCTTGTCGTCGAGCATCAGGTCTTGCCCTTCCTGGTCGCGTCGTCGGCGGGAGGTTTCGGCGTGGGGCTTTCCCGGCGGCTTGCGGAGTCGGTCGGCTTCTTGGCGTCCGCATCCGTCAACGCCGGCTGAGCGCTTGCAGGCCGCCCGCCCTCGCCCTTCCCGGCCCGCGTGTTCAAGGTCGTCGGACCGCCGACAGGCGCGGAAAACTGGCGATCGATCTGCGGGCCGGGCTTCGGCGGATTGCCGGAAGCAAACCCGTCCAGCACCTTGCCGAAGTTCTCCTTCGTCAGATCCTCATAGGTATCCTTCCAGATCAACACCATCGGCGCGTTGACGCAGGCGCCAAGGCACTCGACCTCTTCCCACGAGAAGTCGCCGTCCTTTGACAGATGAAAGGGCTCGTGATGGATGCGTTTTTTGCAGACGTCGAGGATGTCCTCGGCGCCGCGCAGACGGCACGGCGTGGTGCCGCAGACCTGGATGTGGGCCTTCCTGCCGACGGGCTGCAACTGGAACATCGTGTAGAAGGTCGCGATCTCCAGCATCCGGATGTAGGGCATGTCGAGCAGGTCGGCGACAGCGCGGATCGCAGCCTCGGAGATCCATCCGCCGTTCTGTTCCTGCGCGCGCCACAAAATCGCGATGGCCGCGGACGCCTGGCGGCCCGCCGGATACTGCGCAATCTGCTTCTTGGCCCAGGCAAGATTCTCCGCGCTGAACGCGAAACTCGCGGGCTGCTGTTCTTTGGGGGCCAGGCGGCGAACGGACATCGTACTCCAGTCCTCAATGAATACGTTGCGACGCAGTCGCGTTCAGGCGACGAAAACGATCGAGCCAGAATGCGCTCGAGGTGGCGAACACATTGTATCCAACGTGCGAGGCGACCTTGATGCGGTTCAGAATGGAAAGCTCGGTCAACGTCTCGAAGCGGCCGTTGGCCGGATCGTGCGCGATCAGCGTGAGCGGCGTCTGCTCCAGAATATAGCGCGACACGGTGTGGTTCGGATCGTTGCCGTGTTCCTCGCACAGGATCACGGCATCGCCTTGCAATATGCGGGGACCACCCTTGATGGCTTCGATCTCGACGCCTTCGACGTCGAGCTTGATCAGGTACTTGCCGTCGGGCGAAATCCTGCCGTCGTCGAGCAGGTCGTCGAGCGCCAGCACCGGCACGCTCTCCCCGCCCGCACCGGCGCCGCCGGCGATGCTGAAAGCCTCGTGCTTGGTGCCGGACAGGCGCGCGGTGCCGCGTGCCGCGCCGATGGCGCTCTGCATCACCTCGAAGCGGTTGCCGTTGATCTTTGCGTTGTTCGAAAGCCTGGCAAAATTCTTCGACGACGGCTCGATCGCGATCGCCTTGCGCGACCCGAACGGTTTGCTGGTGACCAGTACCGACCAGTAGCCGTAATTGGCGCCGCAATCGAGCAACGTGTAGTCGACGTCGGCGGAGTCGCGAAACAGCAGTTCAAGCTCGTCTTCATACTTGAAGGAGCGATTGAGCAGCTTGCTCCAGTAGCCGTCGCCATAGGGAAACGCGAACGTGGCATCGGAATTGAGCCTGACGGCGATGTCGCGCTCCGGCAATGTCTTGCGCAGCAGGTTGGCGCAAATGTTGTAGCCGCGATGCGCGAACAGCGACGACACCTTGGAGCCCGCAACCAGCGCCAGCGCAGCCGCGCGCTCCCAGGCGCTGGCTCCTTCGAGAACGCCGGAGGTCCGGTCGAACTGGATCGGCGGCTGGGCGATCACCGGTCAACCTCTCCGAACACGATGTCGAGCGAGCCGAGAATGGCGGAGACGTCCGCCAGCAGATGTCCCCGGCAGATGAAATCCATCGCCTGCAGATGCGCGAAACCCGGCGCGCGGATCTTGCACTTGTAGGGCTTGTTGCTGCCGTCGGAGACGAGGTAGACGCCGAACTCTCCCTTGGGCGCTTCCACCGCCGCATAGACCTCGCCCGCCGGAACGTGGAAGCCCTCGGTGTAAAGCTTGAAGTGATGGATCAGCGCTTCCATCGAGCGCTTCATCTCGCCGCGGCGCGGCGGGAAAATCTTGTTGTCCTCGACCGCCACCGGCCCCTGCCCGTCGGCGGCGCGCAGCTTGGCGATGCACTGCTTCATGATCCGCACCGACTGCCGCATCTCCTCCATGCGAATGAGATAGCGATCATAGCAGTCGCCGTTCTTGCCGATCGGAATATCGAAGTCCATCTCGGCATAGCATTCGTAAGGCTGCGACTTGCGCAAATCCCAGGCCGCGCCGGAGCCACGAACCATGACGCCGGAGAAACCCCATTCCCAGGCCTGCTTCAGTGTCACCACGCCGATATCGACGTTGCGCTGCTTGAAAATGCGGCTGGCGGTCAGCAACTGGTCGAGGTCGGCGACGACCTGCAGAAACGGATCGCACCAGGCGTCGATGTCGTCGATCAGCTTTTGCGGCAGGTCCTGATGCACGCCGCCGACGCGGAAATACGCGGCATGCATCCGCGAACCGGACGCGCGCTCGTAGAACATCATCAGCTTTTCGCGCTCCTCGAAGCCCCACAGCGGCGGCGTGAGAGCGCCGACGTCCATCGCCTGCGTCGTGACATTGAGGAGATGCGAGAGAATGCGGCCGATCTCGCAGTAGAGCACCCGGATCAACTGGCCGCGGCGCGGCACCGCGATGCCCAAAAGCTTTTCGGCCGCGAGACAGAAGGCGTGTTCCTGATTCATCGGCGCGACGTAGTCGAGCCGGTCGAAATAAGGAATCGCCTGCAGATAGGTCTTCTGCTCGATCAGCTTCTCGGTACCGCGATGAAGCAGGCCGATGTGCGGATCAACGCGCTCGACCACCTCGCCATCCAGCTCCAGCACCAGGCGCAACACGCCGTGCGCCGCCGGATGCTGCGGTCCGAAATTGATGGTGAAGTTGCGCATACCGGGGGTTTCGGTACCAAGTGCTTCGGTCATCAGCCACCCGCCTTGCCGCCGGTCGCCTTCTCGTCGCCCGGCAGCGGATAATCCGCGCCTTCCCAGGGCGACATGAAATCGAACTTGCGGAATTCCTGATTGAGACGCACCGGCTCGTACACCACCCGCTTCTCGGCATCGTCGTAACGCACCTCGACGAACCCCGTGAGCGGAAAGTCCTTGCGCAGCGGATGTCCGTCGAAGCCGTAGTCGGTCAACAAACGCCGCATGTCGGGGTGCCCGGTGAAGATCACGCCGTAGAGATCGTAAGTCTCCCGTTCGAACCAGTCGGCACCGGGAAACACGTCGATCAGCGACGGCACCTGCGTGGTCTCCGAAGCCTCGAGCCGCAGACGAATGCGCGTATTCAGCGTCGGCGACAGGAAGTGATAGACCACGTCGAAGCGCTTCTCCCGGCCCGGATAGTCGACCGCCGTCACGTCGGTGATGTTGACGAAGCGGCAGCGCTGATCGTCGCGAATGAAGCGGGCGACCTCGACGATCTTCGCCGCCTCGACCGTGACACTCAGTTGACCGAACGACACGGAATGGCCGGTCGCCGCGCCCGCAAGCGTGGCGACGATCATCTGACCCAAGGCATCGAGCCTGCTGTCGTCCATTCCTTCAAACCTCTAGCGTTCGATGGTTCCAGTGCGCCGGATCTTTTTCTGCAGCAGCAAAATGCCGTAGAGCAGCGCCTCCGCCGTCGGCGGACAGCCCGGCACATAGACATCGATCGGCACGATCCGGTCGCAGCCGCGCACCACCGAATAGGAATAGTGGTAGTAGCCGCCACCGTTGGCGCACGATCCCATCGAGATGACGTAGCGCGGTTCCGGCATCTGGTCGTAGACCTTGCGCAGCGCGGGCGCCATCTTGTTGGTCAGCGTGCCGGCCACGATCATCACATCCGACTGGCGCGGCGAAGCGCGCGGCGCGAAACCGAAGCGCTCGACATCGTAGCGCGGCATCGACACCTGCATCATCTCGACCGCGCAGCAGGCGAGACCGAAGGTCATCCACATCAAGGAGCCGGTGCGCGCCCAGGTGATGAGGTCGTCGGCGGCGGCGACGAAGAAGCCCTTGTCGGACAGTTCGTGCTTGACCTCGAGGAAATAGGGATCGCCGGCGCCCACCGGCCGGCCGGTCCTGGGATCCAAAACCGAGGTCGCTGCCGAACCCGTGATCGGGCCGCCGGCAGAACTCGCGAACCTGGTGGTAGGAGAGCTCAATCCCATTCGAGCGCGCCTTTCTTCCATTCGTAGGCAAAACCGATGGTCAGCACACCAAGGAACACGATCATCGACCAGAAGCCCGTGGCGCCGAGCTTGCCGAACGTGATCGCCCAAGGGAATAGAAATGCGACCTCAAGGTCAAAAATGATGAAAAGAATGGCGACGAGGTAAAACCTGACGTCGAACTTCATCCGGGCATCGTCGAATGCGTTGAATCCGCATTCGTAGGCCGAAAGCTTCTCCGGGTCGGGCTGTTGATAGGCGACGATAAAGGGGGCGATCAGCAGCACGGCACCGATCACAGCCGCTATACCGATAAACACCACAAGCGGCAGATAGTTCTGCAAAATGCCGGTCATCGGCGCTTCCCCTCGCTGCGGCGTTCGACCCGCAGATTTTGTTAGACTATTGGAACTTTTGAGAGGCTTTAGCTTAGTGCAACAGGGGTGGCAAGATAGCCCATTTTGACGCACCCAAGACGAGAGATTTTGCGGCTTGACAAGAGCCGCAGACGACGCGGCAGCCCTCCCCTCGACGCTGCGCCGCGACATTCAATCGAACCCCGCGTCCGCCTCCGCAAAAACCGGCTTACGAAACCATTTTGGGAAGGCCGCGAAGCCGTTCTGAAGAAGCCGTTCTGAAACAGACCGGATTTACTCCTTCTGCTAACGGCGCATGCGACGCCGAAAAAGAGCAGGAGGCCACCATGAACCATTCGATCAAGAGCGCGGACCGCGCCACACACCTGAAGATCGTGGCTATCGCGCTGGTCCTCGGCGCCGCGCTGGCAGCTTTCGGCACCTCCGTCCGTCCGGGCACCGACACTGTCCAGACCGTCCATATTCTCAAAGCCGGCCAGCCGACGATGATGTCCAGCTCGGGAGCATCCCTGGTGAGATGATTTCGGATTGTTCAGCCCCGCGGACAGTTTTGCCGTCATGCGGCCCTGCATCAGAGCGAAGCGTGGGCCGTTTTGATTAGCCCGTTTCGTCACGCGAACCGGTATCCACTTCGCACTTCGCTCGAAAACACTACAGACGTCGGACAAAGCCTGCGGCTGGATGTCGCGGGCAAGCCCCTTCGCCCGTCGAGCCTGACGCCATCCGGCGAGGCAACAGAGCCAGCGTCGAATACGCAACCTCGCCGCAGCGTCTCAGGGCGAAACGGTTGGAGACCACGCGAGGACAAGGTGAGCAAGCCGTAACGAAGGAACCGTTGTTCCTTCGGAACGTGCTCGGAGCGCGCTGGTTAACCCGCATCAATGAAAGGAGGCGCTTCCGATGGCTTACGATCCCGAAACGCGTCCCAGTGTGGGAAAAAATGTACCTCAGGACCCCCAAGGCGCTCATCCGCCCCCAGCTCCCGATAACACGCGGCAAAGCCGGCCACGGTCGCTCGCAGACACGCCGAACCCCGATCCTGGATATCCAGACCAAAAGACGATGAACCAACAAAATCCGGACCAACAGCAGAATCGAGGCGAGAGGCCGCACGTGCAACAACAGCAGGATGAAAGCATCCGAAAAGCGGAGATCAAGAAGGCCGTGCAGCAAGACAATCCGGACAACAACCCGCAGGGTCAGGAGAAAACCGGATATAGCGGCGGCACCTGAGGGAGCTTTTACAATCGCGTTACGAAAAGGCCGTCCACTGGGCGGCTTTTTCTTATGAGAAAGCTCCGCCGGACCGGCTTATTTCTTCCTTCCACGAGTTCGATCGCACGGTGATGGATTTCCGTCGCTCAGGCGCCATCGACGCCGTGGCGGGTAACGTCGACCCGATGCATCTGGCTGGCAAGATGGCCAACTCGATCGACACCAACAAGGAGCTGCAGGCGACCTACCTGCATCAGCGCGCGCAGGTTGTCAGGCTGGCGGATGAAGCGCGGCCGTGAGCACCTTCGTTCCACGAACAGAGGAGGATCAAAATAATGGAAAGAGTCAGAAAGTGACTCTGGGCAGAGTCAGAAAGCCTTGGCCTGATCGGCGCTAAGTCTTTGAAAACACTGGCGCGAGAGACGGGACTCGAACCCGCGGCCTCCGCCGTGACAGGGCGGCGCTCTAACCAACTGAGCTACTCCCGCGGATGCCATGTATCCGCACAGGTGTGAGGGCTTAAAGGCGGGGCCTTGCCAAGTCAAGGCGGTTGCAAATCCCCTTGGATGGCAGGCATTTTCGAGGGATCAATGCAAAAAACACGCTGTTTACAGGCAAAACCACGTGGTCGGCACCTCCCCGAATCGACCAATGCCTGATACGCCTTGGCTTCCGAAGCCAGCAACGACGAGGAAAAGCCATATGGCGAAAAAGGCAGCGACCCCGAGCACCGTGACGCTGAAGCATCTCGCGGCGGCGTTGGCCGATGACCATGAGTTGTCGAAGAAGGCCACCGAGGCCATCCTGGGCGACATGGTCACCCGCATCACCAAGCACCTCAAGAAGGGCGACCGTATCCGCATCGTCGGTCTCGGCATCCTTCAAGTTCGCAAGCGCGCCGCCCGCATGGGTCGCAACCCGGCCACCGGCGAAGCCATTCACATCAAGGCCTCAAAGAAAGTCGCGTTCCGGGCCGCGAAAGAACTCAAGGAAGCCGTCTGACCGGCGCGCGGGATCGGATCGGTCCGGTTTGAACGCCTGAGGGCTTTCCCGCCGGACGGATCGTCAGGCCAGGTCAATAAACCGGATCGGCAATCGGCATATCTCCGGCCAGAACCGGCCATTGGAAGATCTGATTTCCCTGTAGAAGGCCGCCGGCCTGCGATATCCTTTCGATACGATGGCCGCTCCGATGACATTCAAGCACACGGTGACGGAGCGCTTCCTGCGCTATGTCGTCATCGATACCCAGTCGGACCCGATATCTCTGACTTGCCCGTCCACGGAGAAGCAGAAAAACCTCGGCCGCCTGCTGGTACAAGAGCTGCGGGAGATCGGCGCGGCGGACGCCCATCTCGACCAGTGCGGTTACGTGTACGCGACGATCCCCGCAAACAGTTTCAAGCAGGTGCCGGTTATCTGCTTCTGCTCGCATATGGACACCTCGCCGGACTGTTCAGGCGCAAACGTCAGGCCACAGATCGTCAGGAATTATCGCGGCGGCGACATCAGATTATGCGGCGATCCGTCGCAGGTGATCCGGTTGGCGGACAACCCGGCGCTGGTTGGCCAGATCGGCCATGACATCGTCACGTCCGACGGCACCACGCTGCTCGGTGCCGACAACAAGGCGGGCGTCGCCGAGATCATGGACGCCGCCCAGGTTCTGCTCGCCAATCCCCAGATCAAGCATGGCACCATCAAGATCCTGTTCACGCCCGATGAGGAAATCGGGCGCGGCGTCGACAAGGTCGATCTGAAAAAACTTGGCGCGACCTTCGCCTACACCATCGACGGTGAGACGGCGGGCCATATCGAGGACGAAACGTTCTCGGCTGATGGCGCCGTTCTTACCATCGAGGGTGTCAGCGCCCACCCCGGTTTCGCCAAGGGCAAGATGGAGCACGCGATCAAGATCGCATCCCGCATCGTCGACCGGCTTCCGAAAGATACCTGTTCGCCCGAAACCACAGACGGCCGCGAGGGTTTTCTGCATCCCACCGGCATCAGCGGCACGCTGGAACGCGCGACGCTCAGCTTCATCGTGCGCGACTTCACCGACGCCGGACTGAAGGAAAAAGCAGCCCTGCTGGAGAAAATCGTCCGCGAGGTCATGGCGGACTTCCCGCATTCGACCTACCGGCTGAACATCCAGCCGCAGTATCGCAACATGAAACAGATCGTGGACCATCATCCCGCGATCATCGACAACGCGATGGAAGCGATCCGCCGCGCCGGCCTTGAACCCGTCAAAGGCAGCATCCGCGGCAGCACCGATGGCTCGCGGCTGTCGTTCATGGGGCTGCCCTGCCCCAACATCTTCGCCGGCGAGCACGCGTTCCATTCGCGCACCGAATGGGTCAGCGTGCAGGACATGGAGGCGGCTGTTCGCACCATCGTGCATCTTGCCGCGATCTGGGAAGAACGCGCCTGACGCCGGACGGGCCGTCCATTTCACATCAGGAGCGCGCGCCCTCAGGCAACGGATCGGCGCGGACAACATCACCGCTCCATTTCCAGCTCCGGCCATAGGCCGTCAGCGGCGCCTCGATCAACGCAGTCATCACCCAGCCCAATAGCACGGCCAAAGGCAGTGCAGCCAGCGTCACCAGCCACTGCGTCACGCTGCCAAGCTCCGGCTTGGCGTGCAGGATCAGGCCATGCATCAGGCCCAGCACCATCAGGTGCGTGAGATAAACGCAGTACGAAATGTCGCCGAGAAACCGCAGAAACCGGTTCTCGTATCGCTTCGCTTCGGGCGCGCCCCGCACCACGGCCAGGAGAAAGCAGGCGAAGCCGAAGGAAAGCAGAAACGGCGCAAAAATATTGAACAGCCGCTGAGACGGATCGATCAACGCAATGACAAGGCAGGCCACCATCAGCACCAGCGGCGCGAGCCGCAGCAACAGATCGTAGCGCGCGAGATCGACAAGGCGTTCCTTGTAGACGATCGCCGCGATCACGCCGGCAACCAGCGTATCGCCGCGGGCGGGCAATAGGACGAGTCCCCAGGTCGGCCCAACAAGGCCAGTGGTGAAAATCATGGCACGGAGCGCCACGGCAAGCAGCGCGATCGCAATGAGAATCCTCAGCCAGAAACGGCGCGGCGCAAGAAAAAACACGAATGGCAGCAGAATATAAAGCTGTTCCTCAAGCGCCAGCGTCCAGCTCGGCGCCGCCCAGTATGCGCCGACGCCCCCGGTGGTCGCCATGAAGATGTTCTGGGTAAAGGTCAGATAGGACCAGAGCGGAAACTCGCTCTCGAAGTGAGTCCACGACTCGCTTCGAAATATCCAGAGCACGCCGAAGATCATAAGGATGCTGACCATGTAGGACGGAAACGTCCTGCAGACCCGGCGCATGACGAATACAGGCAGGAAATTGGCGTGGTGCTTGCGCTCGATAATCAGGCGCCCGATGAGAAAGCCGCTGAGGATGAAGAACATCTGCACGGCATACCAGCCAAAGCCGAGCCAATGCAGGCCGTTCGTGATCTCGGCAAAATAATGCGAGATCAGGACGAAAAGCATCATCATGCCGCGGACACCATCGAGCGCGATGATGCGACCACCACGAGCGTCGAGGCTGTTCGGCCCCAGTCCAACCGGCGACATCCGAATGTCTCCAATGATCGCCTTCGACTAGCATGGCCACGCTTACGTTCCGGTTGAAGAATTCACTCCGGTCGCCGTGGTTCGCCACCGCGGTTAACAAGTAGTAACCGTCATCTTCTGAATGACAGCGATCCGGCAACAGCAGCCGCGCGCCCGGCATCGTTAATCTTTCGTAAATCTCGCGAGCTATGATCCATGCTCTGAAGAGGGATTCGAAATGACGCGCTTCGTCCTGCTCGCGATGATCATATGCGCTCTGTCGGGAGCGCCCACACAGGCCGCCGACATGCCTGTGCATAGCCGCATCGGCAAAATCTTTGCCGAGCCGGTCGCTCCTGCGCGCGCGCGTATCGTGCGCGAGGAAGAGAAGGACTATCCCGAAAGCGCGCTTTATCGTTTCCGGTTTCCGCCGCCGCCCGTGCCCGGCTATTACGGAAGGCCGAACGATTTCTACTATCGTCCCTACTATGAGGACCGCTCCGCGATCTCATTCTATTTCGGCCGGTTGCCCTACGCCTGCGGGCTTTACGGATATTGCTAGAGCGTTTTCACGCGAAGCGGGGACGGTTCGCGTAAAGAAAACGCGTCAAATCACAATCAGAGAGCCCCACTTCTGATGCCCTCAGAAGCGGAAAGGCTCTCCAGGCAGCCGCCGCAATCATGGGTTTCGTGCGGTCACGACCCAGATCGACCCCGGAAGCATAACCGCCTGCCCTTCGGCGAACGGAGCGAGCGCCTCGCGGATCGACTTCCTGACGGCGGCAACAACATCGGCAGGCTGGCCCTCAATCGCGCGGCTGGTGGGGCCGATCTGAAGGGCCGACTCAACAGCGGTATCGAGCCCGCCGCCGACCGCGATATCCAATGAGAGATCGCAAGCCTCCATCGCCGTGTCGGAAAAACCGGCCTTGCCAAGGATGTGATGAACGCGGGCTTCGGAGGCGAGCGAAAACGGACCGGGGTCCTCCGGTCCGACTTCGGGCAGTTTCGGGACATGACGGTAAGCCGCCTGAAGCGGCGCCATCAGCCAGGGATTGGCGCGCGCTTCGCGCCAGCACAGGAAGGTCAGGCGGCCGCCCGGCCGCAACGCCTTTCTCAGATTGGCGAACGATGCGGCGGGCTCGGCAAAGAACATCACGCCGAACCGGGAGACGATCAGATCATACCATTCCGGCTTGAATGGATACACACTCGCGTCAGCGAGCCGGAATTCTACCCGAGCGTTTTGCGGCGCGACTTGCCTCGCCCGTTGCAGCATCGGCGCCGAGACGTCGACACCGAGAACGCGGCCGGCAGCGCCGACCTTCTCGGCAAACGCCCGCGTGGTGGCTCCGCAGCCGCAGCCAACATCGATGACGCGCTCACCCGAACGCGCTTTGGCGCGATCGAGCAGGATCGCCAACACCGGCTCCAGCATCTCGTCCTGAGCCTGCTGCCGATCGACCCAACGTTGACCGCCAGGTCCATTCCAGTAAGCGATCTGGTCCGCGTTCGGTGTCTGGGGATCTTCCGCCATCGCCGCTCCCGCAGGAACCTGAAATCAATGGTAGGCGGCGAGAGATTCGAACTCCCGACCCTCTCGGTGTAAACGAGATGCTCTAACCAGCTGAGCTAGCCGCCCTCGCCTCTTGTTTATAGCGTTTTCGAGTGAAGTGGAATTCGGTTCGTGTGAAGAAACGCGTCAAATCAAGAATCTAGCCTTATCCTTTTGATTGAGCATGATCTTATCCGAAAATCGGTTTTCCACTTTTCGGGATCATGCTCTGGCGCCGCCCCCTCCCGCCACGCAGGCCGCCGGTCGCGGCCGTTGAAGCCGATCCCTCGAATACGGCCCTGGGAGCCGAGAAAACAGCAAGCGCATTGCCATTAGTGTTCCCGCGGCGCTCCTCCGGCAGGCCGTCTCGTAACGCAAACGGCGCCCGCGAAGGGCGCCGTCTGGTCGATTCGTCACGTCCTCAGTGCGCGGTCAGGCCACCCGCCGCCTCGTCGGCCGCATCGGGCTTGACCGGAAGCTTGGGATCCTCCTCCCAGACAATCGGCTTCGGCTGCCGCACCAACGCTTTGGCGATCACCTCATCCATCCGGGCGACCGGAATGATATCCAATCCGCCCTTGATGGCGTCCGAGATCTCCGTGAGATCCTTGGCGTTGTCCTCGGGAATCAGCACCGTCTTGATGCCGCCTCGCGCCGCAGCCAACAGCTTCTCCTTCAGGCCGCCGATCGGCAACACCCTGCCGCGCAGCGTGATCTCGCCCGTCATCGCGATGTCGCGCCGGATCGGAATGCCGGTCAGCACCGAGACGATCGTGGTCGCCATAGCAACGCCGGCCGAGGGACCATCCTTCGGCGTGGCGCCCTCGGGCACGTGGACGTGGATGTCGCGCCGCTCGAACAGCGGCGGCTCGATCCCGAAGGTGATCGCGCGCGAGCGGACATAGGACGCCGCCGCCGATATCGATTCCTTCATCACGTCGCGCAGGTTGCCCGTGACCGTCATGCGCCCCTTGCCGGGCATCATCACGCTTTCGATCGTCAGCAGTTCGCCGCCAACGTCTGTCCATGCCAGACCGGTGACGACACCGACCTGATCGTCGGTCTCGATCTCGCCGAAGCGATACTTCGGAACTCCGAGAAACTCCTCGACGACCTTCTCGGTCACCTTCACCGACTTCTTCTTCGAGAGCATCAGCTCCTTCACGGCCTTGCGGGCGAGTGTGGAAAGCTCACGCTCCAGATTACGAACGCCGGCTTCGCGGGTGTAACGGCGAATGATCAGCAGAAGCGCGTCGTCATCGATCGACCACTCCTTCGAATCAAGGCCGTGCTTGCTGAGCGCGTTCGGGATGAGATGCTTGCGGGCGATCTCGACCTTCTCGTTCTCGGTGTAACCCGCGATCCGGATGATCTCCATGCGGTCCATCAGCGGTCCGGGAATATTCAGCGTATTCGCGGTCGTGAGGAACATCACGTTGGAGAGATCGTAGTCGACCTCGAGATAGTGATCGTTGAAGGTCGAGTTCTGCTCCGGGTCGAGAACCTCGAGCAGCGCCGACGACGGATCGCCGCGGAAATCGGCGCCCATCTTGTCGATCTCGTCCAGCAGGAACAGCGGGTTCGAGGTCTTGGCCTTGCGCATCGACTGGATGATCTTGCCGGGCATCGAGCCGATATAGGTCCGGCGATGGCCGCGGATCTCCGCCTCGTCGCGCACGCCGCCGAGCGACACGCGCACGAATTCGCGGCCGGTCGCTCGCGCGATCGACTTGCCGAGCGAGGTCTTGCCGACGCCGGGCGGACCGACGAGGCACAGGATCGGCCCGGTCAGCTTGTTGGCGCGCGACTGCACAGCGAGATACTCGACGATGCGGTCCTTGACCTTCTCAAGCCCGTAATGATCGGCGTCCAGCACCTCCTGCGCGGCGTTGAGATCCTTCTTGACCTTGGACTTCTTGCCCCACGGGATCGACAGCAGCCAGTCGAGATAGTTGCGCACCACGGTGGCTTCAGCCGACATCGGCGACATCTGCCGCAGCTTCTTCAACTCGTGCTGCGCCTTCTCGCGAGCTTCCTTCGAGAGCTTGGTCTTGGCGATCTTCTCTTCCAGGTCGGCGAGTTCGTCGCGGCCCTCGTCGTCGCCAAGCTCCTTCTGGATCGCCTTCATCTGCTCGTTGAGATAGTACTCGCGCTGGGTCTTCTCCATCTGGCGCTTGACGCGCGAGCGGATGCGCTTCTCGACCTGCAAGACGGAGATTTCGCTCTCCATCAGTCCGAGCACCTTCTCAAGGCGCGCCGTTACCGACAGCGTCTCCAGGATGCCCTGACGATCCGCGATTTTGGCGGCGAGGTGCGAGGCTACGGTGTCGCCGAGCTTGGCGAAATCCGTGATCGCCTGCACCACTCCCACTACTTCGGGCGAAATCTTCTTGTTCAGCTTCACATAGCTTTCGAAATCCGACACGACGGAACGCGCGAGCGCTTCGGCTTCGACGCTGTTGGTGTCGGTGTCGGCCAGCGCGACGGCGGTCGCTTCATAATAATCGGAGCGGTCGGAATATGTTTCCACGCGCGCGCGCTCAAGGCCCTCCACCAGCACCTTCACCGTGCCGTCGGGGAGCTTCAGCAATTGCAACACGCTGGCGAGCGTTCCGATCTTGTAGATCGAGTCCGGCGCAGGATCATCATCCGACGCGTTCTTCTGCGTCGCGAGCATGATCAGCGCATCGTTCTTCATGACCTCTTCAAGCGCCTTGATCGATTTCTCGCGGCCGACGAACAGCGGCACGATCATGTGCGGAAAAACAACGATGTCGCGAAGCGGAAGTACCGGATAGGTATTGGTTTCGCCGTGAACGATAGCTGGCCGGGGTTTTGAGGCGGTCATAGCCTTGTTCCTTTTGTTGCGCCCCCTTGTACGCAGCCCGCCAATCGCGCGCAACCGCCACAAGGTGCCGAGTTTTCCTGAGAAGGATGGGGCTTTGCGAACCGATGCCTCACCTGCCCTGGCAGCAGCGAACGCCATATGCGTCGCCGCCGATAGCATTAGGTGGCCATCGACCGTCAGCGTGTCAAGTTAAAGGACAGCAGCCATTTCAACGGCCTGCTTCCAGCGTGCAGATTGCCGCTTGTACAGCCAGCGGCCGCCGCACGGAACGAGCGGCGGCAAGCCTTGCGGCAACATGAGCGCCTGAAAACGCCTGGATCAGGCGCTGGCGCTGGTCTCGCTCGCGCGATCGGAGCGGTCCGCATAAATGTACAGCGGCCGCGCGGTTCCCTCAACCACCTCCCGCGAGATGACGACCTCCTCGACCCCTTCAAGTCCGGGCAGGTCGAACATGGTCTCGAGCAGGATGCTTTCGAGAATCGAACGCAATCCGCGCGCGCCGGTCTTGCGCTCGATCGCCTTGCGCGCGACCGCGCCGAGCGCCTCGTCGGCAAAGGTCAGTTCGATATTCTCCATCTCGAACAGCCGCTGATACTGCTTCACCAGCGCATTCTTCGGATCGGTCAGAATCTTCTTTAGCGATGTTTCGTCGAGATCCTCGAGCGTGGCGACGACAGGCAGACGTCCGACGAATTCCGGGATCAGGCCGTATTTCAGCAGATCCTCCGGTTCGACATGCCTGAAGATTTCACCGGTGCGGCGATCTTCCGGCGCAAGCACCTGCGCCGCGAAACCGATCGAGGTGGTCCGTCCGCGCGCCGAGATGATCTTCTCCAGGCCAGAGAACGCGCCGCCGCAGATGAACAGGATGTTGGTCGTATCGACCTGCAGGAACTCCTGCTGCGGATGCTTGCGGCCGCCCTGCGGCGGTACGCTCGCAATCGTGCCTTCCATGATCTTCAGCAACGCCTGCTGCACGCCCTCGCCCGATACATCGCGGGTGATCGAGGGATTGTCGGACTTGCGCGAAATCTTGTCGATCTCGTCGATATAGACGATGCCGCGCTGCGCGCGCTCGACGTTGTAGTCCGCGGACTGCAGCAACTTCAGGATGATGTTCTCGACGTCCTCGCCGACATAGCCGGCTTCGGTCAGCGTGGTGGCATCCGCCATCGTAAACGGAACGTCGAGGATGCGCGCCAAGGTCTGCGCAAGCAACGTCTTGCCGGACCCGGTCGGGCCGATCAGCAGGATGTTCGACTTCGCCAGTTCGACGTCGTTGTGCTTGGTCTGGTGATTGAGCCGCTTGTAGTGATTGTGGACCGCGACCGAAAGCACCTTCTTGGCATGGCCCTGTCCGATGACGTAATCGTCAAGGACCTTGCAGATTTCCTTCGGAGTCGGAATGCCGTCGCGCGATTTCACCAGCGAGGACTTGTTCTCCTCGCGAATGATGTCCATGCAGAGTTCAACGCATTCGTCACAGATAAATACGGTAGGCCCCGCAATCAGCTTGCGCACCTCGTGCTGGCTCTTGCCGCAAAACGAGCAATACAGCGTGTTCTTGGAGTCGCCCGTACCGACCTTACTCATTCCTGTCTCCGTCCGCCGTTCAGTCCCGCCTGCCCGCCCGCTCGCTCGTTCCGTTCTGGCACATCCGGTGAAACGAGATTACATAGGAGCAAAGTCCGTACCAGGAAAGACCCTGCGCTTTTCAGTCCCGCGCGAATCGCGGTTAATCGATTCTCCTGCGCATCCCTCGTTAGCTGAGCTCAGCTAGCCAACCATGGTGCCGGCCGACTATCAAGAATTCGCTAATCGGCCAGCCTCCAGCATCATGACAATAGCGCGATTTGCCTCAGCAACGCGACTCTCTTTGGCCAAATTCAGACCAGCGTTGCGCGATTATCGCGCCAGTCAAGCGGAAACGCCAATAAAAAGGAACTTTTCAGAAAGTATCGCGATGCAATCGCCGGTGGCGCCCGAATCGGGCCGGATCACCCGGCCCGTCGGTCCCATCGAGCTGCGACGCCTTTTATTGCGAAGCCTTCGACGTCGCCGGCTCTTCGGCGCGCTTGTCGATCACCTTGTCGACGATGCCGAAATCGCGGGCCATGTCGGCGGTGAGGAACTTGTCGCGTTCCAGCGCATCCTCGATCGCCTGATAGGTCTGTCCCGTGTGCTTGACGTAAATTTCATTGAGCCGCTTCTTGAGACTCAGGATTTCCTGGGCGTGCAGCATGATGTCGGTCGCCTGCCCCTGAAAACCGCCGGAGGGCTGGTGGACCATGATGCGCGCGTTCGGCAAGGCATGCCGCATGTCCTTTTCGCCGGCAGCCAGCAGCAACGAGCCCATTGACGCGGCCTGCCCGGTGCACAGCGTCGCGACCGGCGGACGAATGAACTGCATCGTGTCGTAGATCGCGAGTCCCGATGTCACCACGCCGCCCGGCGAATTGATGTACATCGAGATTTCCTTCTTGGGATTCTCGGCCTCGAGAAACAGGAGCTGGGCGACGATCAGCATCGACATATTGTCTTCGACCCCGCCGGTCACGAAGATGATGCGCTCCTTCAGCAGCCGGGAAAAGATGTCGTAAGCCCTCTCGCCGCGGTTGGTTTGCTCGACCACCATCGGCACGAGGTTCATGTAGGTTTCGACTGGATCGCGCATTGATCACCCAAAAGTTTGTGTCAGCAGTTGGCGGCGAGGATCATCCGAAGCAAAACCGGCAGTCTCCCGTCTTTGCCAGTGCGGATGAACGTGGCGTGATGCAGGACAGGCAAGCACGGCTCCAAGATATGAGCCGATAACTCGGACGACAAGGGAGCCGCGCAGCCACGTGCCCGGTGGTTCGATTCGGACATTGGCATCCCAGCGCCGCCAATCCAAGCCCGATCGCAGCGCGCGACGTGGCGCGGACGGCGTCGCGACGCCGGTTTCAGTTGATATCATTAACGGCGGGCACGGGCCGAGCCCGACGCCCGATCGGGGCGCGGCCCCTCAGTCCGGGCCATGGCTCGCCTCGTAATCCTTGTAGAGATCCTCGCGCGTCACCGTCTTCTCGGTGATGGTTGCGAGTTCGAGTATGTAGTCGACGACCTTGTTCTCGAAAAGCGGCGCGCGAATCTGGGCCATGGCCTGGGGATTCTTCTGGTAGTAATCCCAAATCTCCTTCTCGCGGCCCGGCATCTGACGCGCGCGATCGATCAATGCGCGGTTGATCTCGTCGTCCGTGACCGAGATTCCGTTCTTTTCCCCGATCTCGGACAGCACCAGACTGAGTCGTACCCGACGGTCAGCGATCCGGCGATATTCTTCCCTGGCGGCTTCCTCGGTGGTGTCCTCGTCGGCGAAAGTCTTGTTGTTCGACTCCATCTCCTTCGTGATCGAGTTCCACACCTGCTCGAATTCCTCCTCGACCAGCGTCGGCGGCGATTCGAATTTGTGCGTCTCGTCGAGGCGATCAAACAGCGCGCGCTTGACGTGCTGGCGCATGGCGCGGCCAAATTCGGCGGCGAGCCGGTCGCGGACGGCTTTTTTCAACTGATCGAGCGTGTTCAGACCGATGCTCTGGGCGAACTCATCGTCGATCTTGGTGTCTTCCGGCATCTCGATCATGCTTGCCGTGGTCTCGAACTCGGCGTCCTTTCCGGCAAGCTCCTTGTCGGCATAGTCCTTCGGGAACGAGGCCTTGACGACGCGGGTTTCGCCGACGCCGATCCCGACCAGTTGCTCTTCAAACCCCGGAATGAGGGCGTTTGAGCCGAGCACGACCAGAATGTCCTCGCTGCTGCCGCCGTCGAACAACTCACCGTCGATGGAGCCCTTGAACGAGATGGTCACGCGATCGCCGTTCTCGGCCTTCGCGCCCTCAGGCCTGGTGGAGTAGTTGCGGTTCTGATCGGCGATCCGCTTGATGCCTTCGTCGACATCGGCGTCGGACACCTCGACAACCGGCTTTTCGATATTGAAGCTCTTGAAGTCGGCGATTTCGATCGCCGGCACGACTTCCATGGTCACGGTGTAGCTGAGGTCGGCTTTGCCAGCGAGGATGTCCTCGATCTCTTTTTCGTCCGACGGCATCGCCACCTTGGGATTACCCGCGAGCTTGAAGCCGTGATCGGAGACGATTTGCATGTTGGTCTCGCGGATCATGTCCTCGATGGTTTCAACCATCAAGGAACGGCCGTAGACCTTCTTGAGGTGGCTGACCGGCACCTTGCCCGGACGAAAGCCGTCGAGCTTCACCCGGCCCTTGAGGTCGGCCAACCGCGCGTCCGCCTTGGCCATGATTTCGGTGGCCGTAACGCTGATCTGGAAATCGTGCCTCAGTCCCTCGGCAAGGGTTTCGTTCACCTGCATGGCGTCAATCTTCTTCTTCCGCTCGGCCCGGCTGAAACGGCCGGATCATTGTCAATCGGTCGATGCGCGGCGAAGTGCCTGCATCGTGGTACAGCCGGCATATATCCATCCGGATAGCTGCCTGAAGTCGTTACTCAAACGCTGTGGCGCTTGGTGCGGGCGGAGGGACTCGAACCCCCACAACTTTCGTCACTGGAACCTAAATCCAGCGCGTCTACCAATTCCGCCACGCCCGCATCAATCCGGCCCGCGGTGCCGAGCATGATGCCGAAAAATGCGAAGCGGCTTTCGGTAGACGTCATGCTCCAACGAGTTGAAACCGGACGCGCCGATGGCCCCGGCTCTGCTCCGGCGTCATCAGTGCGCTCAATGCGGCGGGCTTATAACATGACGATACCGGTTCGCAGCAAAAAAATGGCCGCCCGGGGCGCCGCAGACCGCTGGACAGAAACCGGAGAAAATGGTCCGCATCGGCGATGACGCGCGCTCCTGTCCACCTCACCCGACGGCATCTGCTGGCCGGCATCGGGCTTGCCACCGCGGGCCCGGCAGCCGGGCTTCGCGCACAACAGCAACGCCCGCAGACGCTCGCTATTGGTGCGATGCCTGTTCCCCTCCGGCTCGGGCCGAATCGGGACGAAACCGCCGTCTGGTCGCTGCGGACCGATCACACGCCGCCTCTCCGCTTCCGCCAAAGCGAAGCGGTTGAGGTGGCGCTGCACAACGGCCTTCCCGCCCCGCTGGTCCTGAACTGGCACGGGATCGACGGCGCGCCTTCCATCGAGCCATTGACCGCCCGACGGCCGGCATTGCCGGGCGAAACCGACCGCTTTTTGCTCCCGTTGCGGCAGGCCGGAACTTTCCTGTGCGATGCCCGCCTGCTCGGAGACGGTCTGGCGCAGTCCTCGCCCGCTCAGGCCCTGATCGTCGAGGAACGAACGCCGGTCGAGGTCGATCGCGACGAGGTCATGCTGATCGAGGACTGGCGGCTCCACGCTGAAGGACGCCCGATCGCTCCCGGCGCCGGCGGCAAGACGGTCGGGGCACCGCTTTATCTGGTGAACGGAAAGCCTTCGCTCGACCTGACCTTGCGGCCCAACGACCGACTTAGACTAAGGATCATCAACGCCTGCCAGCGCAATGCAATCGCTCTCGGAATCCAGAATCTGGATGTCCGGGTCATGGCGATCGACAGCCAGCCGGCGGAGCCGTTCCTGGCGCGCAACGGCCGATTGGTGCTGGCGCCGGGGTCTCGCGTCGACGCCGTCCTCGATGCAACGCCTCCCGCAGGAACGACATCGGCGGTCACCCTGCATGACGGCGGCAGCCCGCGGCAGATCGCCCGCCTGCACGTCTCCGCGGAGGAACCGCCGCGGTCGGCACCGTTGCCGACACCCGCTCCCCTGCCGTCGGAGAGCCTGCCGGCGCGGCCCGATCTAAAGACCGCGTTGCGCGTCGACGTGCCGCTGGCCGCCCCCGGAGGAACTCCAACTTCGTGGAATGTGCCGACGCACTTCAATATGAGCTCGAATCCGGCGTTTCGCGTCAAGCGCGGCCGAACCGTGGTGCTCGCACTGACCAACCCGGCGGCAATTCCCACGGCGTTTCATCTGCATGGCCATCACTTTCGTCTGCTCGACCGGCTCGATGACGGCTGGAAGCCGTTCTGGCTTGATACCGTGCTGGTCGATGCCGGGCAGACGCAACGCATCGCTTTCGCCGCGGATGTCGCCGGAGCCTGGCTGGTCGAGACCATGGCGGTGGAATGGAGCGCGCCGCGCCAGGTGCAATGGTTCGCAGTGGAATAGCGTTTCCGAACGAAACGAAGGGGATACCGGTTCGCGTGAAGAAAACGCATCATTTCGAAATTGGAGAGCCAGCTTCTGATCCATCAGAACTGCACACTAATAATCGATCCCGAACCGGTCATAGAGCCGCCGCAGCACCGCGGGCAGAACCTCCGGCAGATCCTCCGCGATCAACCCCGGCCCCGCCTCCTGTCCGGCCTCGCCGTGCATCCAGACGCCGATGCATGCCGCCTCGAATGCCGGCACGCCCTGCGCCAGCAGCCCGCCGATCATGCCGGACAGCACATCGCCTGAGCCTGCCGTTGCCAGCCACGGCGGCGCGTTGGCCGCGATCGTCGCGCGGCCGTCGGGCGAAGCAACCACGGTGTCCGGCCCCTTGAGCAGTACGATCGCGCCCGAACGCTCGGCAGCCGCGCGCACCCGCTCAAGTTTCGAGCGAAGTGGATATTTGTTGCTCATCTCGCTGAAAAGGCGATGGAACTCGCCTTCGTGCGGCGTCAGGATAATGTCGTTTCTCCCGGCGGATTTGACCGCGTCAAACAGCCGAGCCGGCGCATCGGCAAAGCTCGTCAAAGCGTCGGCGTCGAGCACCAGCGCCGGGGTCGCGGCGAGCGCCGTCAATACCAGCGCGCGGGTCTGCTCGCCGATTCCGGCCCCAGGTCCGATCACGCAGGTATTGATTCGCCGGTCCGCCAGGAGGTTCGCGAAGTCGGCCGCGCCATTCATGCGCCGGACCATCACCGCGGTCAGCGACGCCGCATTTGCGCCCAACGCATCGTCCGGGGAGAGCACCGTCACAAGCCCGGCTCCGACCCGCAGCGCGCCGCGCGCCGACAATCGGGCTGCCCCGGTCGAGGTCAGATCGCCGGATACGACGACGGCATGCCCTCGCGCATATTTGTGCCCGTCGATGCGCGGCACCGGAAACGCGCGTTCCCAGTAATCTGAAATATTCTCAAAGGTTACAGGGCGGATTTCATCCAGCACCGCATCGGGGATGCCGATGTCGGCAACGCGCACCCGGCCGCAACAAACCCGGCCCGGCAGCAGCAGATGCGCCGGCTTCTTGCGGAAGAAGGTCACCGTCTCGGTGGCGCGCACCGCAGCCCCCATGATCGCGCCGGTGCTGCCGTTGACGCCGCTCGGCAGATCGATGCTGAGCACGGGCGCGCCGTTGGTGTTGATGGCTTCTATCATCGCCTGAGGATCGCCCCTGACAGGGCGATTGAGGCCCGCGCCGAACAGCGCGTCGACAATCAGCGCGGGCGAACCGAGCGCGGACAGATCGCAAGGCATGACCGGCCCCTTCCAGCCCTTGGCCGCGAGCGCGGCATCGCCCTTCAGGCTGTCCCTCGCGCCCAGCAGGATCACCGAAACATCGTGGCCGCGCGCCGCCAGTTCGGTCGCCGCGACAAAGCCGTCCCCGCCGTTGTTGCCAGCCCCGGCGACAACCAGGATAGAGCCCTGATCGACGAGGTCAGCGGCCGCGTCCGCCACCGCCTGCCCGGCGCGCAGCATCAGCGCGAAACCCGACGCGCCACCCGCAATAGCCAGCCGGTCGGCCTTCTCCATTTCACCGGTCGTCAGAATCTCCATGGCCTCACCACTCGAGTCCACGGGCAAAGACGACCCTGCCGACGGACGCACGACTGCACAGAAAATAACCCCGCTGCCTAATTTGTAATCTGACAATTACGCCGAGGTGCTGCCATAACATACCAAAGCTCGCTTTAATCGACTGATAACGCTTGGCAATTGAAGGCTCCGGCGAGTTGGCACGAACCCTGCTTTCGGAAGATGGTTCGATCTGTGATGTCTGCTGGCGAAAATGAAGCGCGTTCCGCGACTTTTGTCCGTCCGAAAACCAGTGCATGACCGTGTTCAAGACCCAGCGTGAGCGTGCATCGGCCGCTGGCCGGAATTTGGAAGTGCCAGGAGACGTTCAGTGAAAAAAATCGAAGCCATCATCAAACCGTTCAAGCTCGACGAAGTAAAGGAAGCGCTTCAGGAGATCGGATTGCAAGGCATCACCGTGATCGAGGCAAAAGGCTTTGGCCGTCAGAAGGGACACGCCGAACTTTATCGCGGCGCGGAATACGTCGTGGACTTCCTGCCCAAGGTTAAAATCGAAATCGTGATCGGAGACGATCTGGTCGAGAAGGCCATCGAGGCCATCAGGCGCGCCGCCCAGACGGGCCGGATCGGAGACGGCAAGATTTTCGTATCCAACATCGAGGAAGCCATTCGAATCCGAACGGGGGAATCCGGCCTGGACGCCATCTAGTGGAAACATTCACACACCGGGCATGACCAACGGCCGCGTCATAAAATCACAAAAACCAGCCACGAAGACCAGCAGAGACAAGGGGTATTTATGAAGACCGCCAGCGACGTCCTGAAAGCGATCAAGGACAACGACGTGAAGTATGTCGATCTGCGATTCACCGATCCGCGCGGCAAGTGGCAGCACGTCACCTTCGATGTCAGCATGATCGACGAAGATATTTTCACCGAAGGCACGATGTTCGACGGCTCGTCGATCGCCGGCTGGAAGGCGATCAATGAATCCGACATGATGCTGATGCTCGATCCGACCACAGCCTGTATCGACCCGTTCTTCGCAGAGACCACCATGGTCATCACCTGCGACATCCTCGAGCCCTCCACGGGCGAACCCTACAACCGCGACCCGCGCGGCATCGCCAAGAAAGCCGAGGCGATGGTGAAGTCGATGGGCATCGGCGACACCGTCTATGTCGGCCCCGAAGCCGAGTTCTTCGTTTTCGACGACGTGCGCTTCTCGGCCGATCCGTACAACACCGGCTTCAAGCTTGATTCATCCGAACTGCCGACCAATTCGGCAACCGAATATGAAGGCGGCAACCTCGGCCACCGCATTCGCAACAAGGGCGGCTACTTCCCGGTCCCGCCGCAGGACTCAGTCCAGGACATGCGCTCCGAAATGCTGGGCGCGATGGCCAAGATGGGGGTTAAGGTCGAGAAGCACCATCACGAGGTGGCGTCGGCCCAGCACGAACTCGGCATGAAATTCGACAAGCTGACCTACATGGCCGACCAGATGCAGATCTATAAATACTGCATCCATCAGGTCGCCCATATCTACGGCAAGACCGCCACCTTCATGCCGAAGCCGATCTTCGGCGACAATGGCTCGGGCATGCACGTCCACCTGTCGATCTGGAAGGACGGCAAGCCGACCTTCGCCGGCAACAAGTACGCCGACCTGTCGGAGACCTGCCTCCACTACATCGGCGGCATCATCAAGCACGCCAAGGCGATCAACGCCTTCACCAATCCGTCCACAAACTCCTACAAGCGTCTGGTCCCGGGCTATGAGGCGCCGGTGCTGCTGGCCTACTCCGCGCGCAACCGTTCGGCATCGTGCCGCATCCCCTACACCACATCGCCCAAGGCCAAGCGCGTCGAGGTCCGCTTTCCCGACCCGATGGCCAATCCCTACCTTGCCTTCGCCGCCCTGCTGATGGCCGGCCTCGATGGCATCAAGAACAAGATCGACCCGGGACCGGCGATGGACAAGGACCTCTACGATCTGCCGAAGGAAGAACTGAAGCAGATTCCGACGGTCTGCGGTTCATTGCGCGAGGCGCTGGAAAACCTCGACAAGGACCGCGCCTTCCTGAAGCACGGCGGCGTGTTCGACGACGACTTCATCGACGCCTACCTCGAATTGAAAATGACTGACGTGATGCGGTTCGAAATGACGCCGCACCCGGTAGAGTTCGATATGTACTATTCGTACTGACTGCTTCCCGGTCTCTCAAAACAGTCAAAGACAGGCGCTCCTGACGGAGCGCCTTGTTTTTTCTTGGCGGCATCTTCGTTCAGGTTTCCGGCCGCTTTCGAACGAGCGTGTTTCTCGGGCTTGACCCGGGGACGGACATCTGTTCACCCCAAAGAAAATGCATCATATCAAAACCTTAGAGGTCGTTTCTGATTCCATCAGAAGCGATGGGGATGCAGCCGGGTGACGCTTGATTCCGGACGGCGTTTAACGGAACACTGCGGGCCCACAACCGGAGGCGAGCGTGACAGATCACACCACAGGCAAAGGGCAGACCCGGACGGATCTGGCATGGGCGATCGCGACCGGCGGGATGACCGTCGTTTTGTTCGCGGCGCTGTTGGTGCTCGCCTGGGAATTCGCGGCCACGCTTTTCCTGATCTTTGCCGGCGTGCTGCTTGGCGTTGCTCTCAACGCCGTCACAAATCTACTCGGCCGCGTTGTGCCCCTGCCCCATGCATTGCGGCTGACGATCGTCTGCCTCGTGCTCGCCGCCGGATTGGCGGGCGTCCTGGTCCTGGGAGGAACGAAGATCGCGCAGCAAACCGCCGTGCTGAGCAATACGATCAAATCCCAGCTCGTGACCGTCAAATCGTTCCTCGAAAAAAACGGCGTCGATACCAGCTACTTCAATTTGAGCGGTCTTAATTCATCCGAAGCCTCGAAAACGCCCGATCTCTCGAAAACTCACGAAACCGCAAGGGCCGAAGAGACGCCATCAACCGTTCAGCGTAATCTGCCGAGCGCCGGCACGCTCGCCTCAAGCGGTACCGCGATTGTCAGCCAGACCCTCAAGCTCGTCCTTGGCACCGTCAGCGCCGTCGGAAATTTCTTCATCGTGCTGTTCCTCGGCCTCTGCTTTGCCGCCCAGCCAACCGTCTATCGTAACGGCCTGCTCCGCATGACGCCGGTAAAACATCGTGCGAACGCGACAATCCTTGTCGACAGGATCGGCGATACCCTGGAGCGCTGGCTAATCGCCCAGATGGTCACCATGGCCGCGGTGTTTCTGGTGACCTGGATCGGCCTCGAGATCATCGGCATCGAGAGTTCATTTATCCTCGGCATCCAGGCCGGTTTGCTCGGCTTCATTCCCACCATCGGAGCGTTGCTCGGCGGGTTGATCGTGGTGCTGGCGAGTCTGGCGTCAGGATGGGTGGCAGCCGCGAGCGCGTTCGTGCTGTTTCTCGGAGTCCATGCGCTCGAAAGCTATGTGCTCACGCCCATCATCCAGCGTCAGGCGCTCGACATCCCGCCAGCGACGCTGTTCGGGTTCCAGATTCTGCTTGGCATCATCTTCGGCGTCTGGGGGCTGGCGCTTGCCCTACCCCTGCTCGCAATCGGCAAGGTCGCCATCGACTTCCTGCGCGCTGATAGCGAAAAGCGGTCCGTTAAGACAGCGAGCTAAAAGGCCGCGACCGTCGTGGTGTGCTCCACCTCGGGGGGCGACGCGAAGTACGGCCCGGCCAGCGCGCGCCATTCAGTGAAGTCAGCGGATTCGCGAAAATCCACGACATGGTTCTCCAGCGTTTCCCACTTGATCAACAGGCGGTAGCGCGACGGTTTCTCGATGGAGCGGTGCAGCTCGAAACTCTTCCACCCCTTGCAACGCTTGAAAATCGTCTGCGCCTGAGCGATCGCGGCTTCGAAATCCGCTTCGCTGCCCGGCTTGATTTCGATTTGCGCGATTTCGGTAATCATGTGAGGAGACCTTTTCGTGTGTCTCCGTCTGTAACGTAATCGGCGGCGGCCGACAACGGCACAGCAAAAAGCACCGGCGCCGGACGAGCCGGGCCGATGCGTTCAGATGCGGGGAATGTCGTGTTCTTGAGGTTTGGCAGGGGCGGCCGATCTTGTCGCCGGCTTCGTCCCGTTGCCCCCGAGAAACTCAGAGCCGATACAGAATCTGGTCTGTCCAGAAGCGCTCGAGGCGATGCAGCGACTTGTTCAGCGTCGCGAACTCTTCGTTCGAAATGCCGCCGACCTGTTCGACGGTCTTGACGTGCTTCTGGTAGAGCGCGTCGACGATGCGGCGGATTTCCTGTCCCTGCGCAGTCAGGCGGATGCGCACCGAGCGGCGATCGACGCGCGAGCGCTGATGATCGAGGAATCCCAACTCGACGAGTTTCTTCAGATTGTAGGAAACGTTGGAGCCGAGATAATAGCCGCGCGTCCGCAGTTCGCCGGCCGTCAGTTCCTTGTCGCCGATGTTGTAGAGCAGAAGCGCCTGCACCGAATTGATATCCGCGCGACCGCGACGATCGAATTCATCCTTGATGACATCGAGCAGACGCCGATGCAGCCGCTCGACCAAGGTCAACGCTTCGAGATAGAGCGACTGCACCGGCGCATTTCCGGCAACCTGTTCTGCGGGCTCGTGAGCCTTCGCAACGGCTTTCATGATGACTTCCCCTGTTGTCGTTTACCGACTTATTCGACGGAACTTGTGTTCCGCCTGATAGCTGGACCCTAGGGGAGGCGTTTGAATATCCGCTTAAATAAGACAATAAAGACATCATGAATTTAAGACAGTGAATTGCTGATTAAGCCCGTCAAATCAGGGGCTTCCGCAACCTTTCCTTGACATTTGGGCTGCGCTGTTCACGCTTCGTCTGCGACACCTGTCACATTCAGGAACAGCACCGCTCGAATTCGAAACATCCTGTCAACACCAATGACCGGGACGTTAGAGTAACCGAATTCTTAGCGGAAAAAAATTTCGGACAATTCGACGCAAGCCATCAATCCCGATTCCAATTTCAAGAGCCGCCTTCAATTCCGGCTTCTGATCTGGCGTAGCAACTCCCTATGGCGGCCGTTCGCGCGCCGCCATCCAGGCGAGCCCCAGATAGGTCACGAGCATCGCGGTCTCGATGCCGACGACGGCCAGATTGCCGCCATAGATCGCCGGAAACATCAGTTCGACGACGGCCATGGAGACAACAGTGGTAAGCCAGACGACGGCCCCCCAAGGCGTCGCGAGCCACAGGCCCACGGCCGCCACCAGATCGATCACCGCGAAGTAGACCGTCGCGGCCTGCCAGGCCACGGTCTGATTCTCAAAGGCATTGTCTTCGCCGCCGATGAAACCGGTGACCTGAGCCCAATGATAAAGTCCTGTTCCAAGCGACAGCACCGCCATGATGCGGAGAAAAAGCACGAGCCGCCCGGTCCAGAGATTTTCGTCAGTTTCCGCCCGTGCGGATGAAATCCCGGCCATCGACGTCACGCTGTCCCGCCGGGCCTGCTTGCGCGATGAGGTTTCAGACATCAGGTGCTAGAAGCCATAGTTATGTGTCGCCGATTCATGACTTTTCGGGATCGTAAAATCAATTGCATTGCGTCGAGGCATGAGCGCGGTGACGAAGCCGGTTCCTGATGGTAGAATTGAAACAAAATCAAATTGGTTCTCTGGTTTTCGGGAGTGTCGGCACCATGGCGATAAAATACGGGCGTCCCATTGAAATGCGGGATGGACCTCGCCGCGAGGCCACGACGTCCGCTTTGCCGCTCGATCTGGTGGCCCGGCCGCGCCGCAACCGCAAGTCGGAATGGGCCCGCCGCCTGATTCGTGAAAACGTCCTGACCACCGACGACCTGATCTGGCCTCTGTTCGTGGCCGATGGCGCCGAGAGGCGGACGCCCGTTCCCTCGATGCCCGGCGTCGACCGTCTCAGCGTCGACCAGTGCGTGCGTGACGCGGAACGGGCGCTGAAGCTGAACATCCCCTGCATCGCGCTGTTCCCCTACACCGATCCCGCCTTGCGGGACGACAGCGGCAGCGAGGCCCTCAATGCCAAGAACCTGGTGTGCAGGTCGGTCCGCGCGATCAAGCGGGAGTTTCCGGACCTCGGCGTGCTCTGCGACGTGGCGCTCGATCCGTTCACCAGCCACGGCCATGATGGTTTGATCGAGGACGGCAGGATCCTCAACGACGAGACAGTGGCGGTGCTGGTCCAGCAGGCGCTGGTGCAGGCTGAAGCCGGCTGCGACATCATTGCTCCGTCGGACATGATGGACGGACGCGTGGGCGCGATTCGACGGGCCCTCGACGAGGCCGGCTTCGTTGACGTGCAGATCATGGCTTATGCCGCCAAATACGCGTCGGCGTTTTACGGCCCGTTCCGCGACGCCATCGGCTCGGCCAAGGCGCTCACCGGCGACAAGCGGACATATCAGATGGACAGCGCCAACTCCGACGAGGCGCTGCGCGAGGTCGAACTCGACATCGTCGAGGGCGCCGACATGGTGCTGGTGAAGCCAGGCATGCCCTATCTCGACATCGTGCGGCGGGTGAAGGACACCTTCGGCGTGCCGACCTTCGCCTATCAGGTCTCGGGCGAATACGCGATGATCGCCGCCGCCGCCGGCAACGGTTGGATCGACGGCGACCGGGCCATGATGGAAAGCCTCGTCGCTTTCAAGCGCGCCGGCGCCGACGGCGTACTCACCTATTTCGCGCCCGCGGCGGCGGAGAGACTCAACCAGAAGGGCTGACGAACCGCCCGCGCTTCGCCGCGATCATTGCCGTCTCCTTAAGTCTTGCCGAGGTCTTGACGCCTTGCCCGAGGTCTTGCAACCCCGGCGCCGCGTCGCCATGTCGGGTGGCGGCAAGCAATGCCGTGGACGAGCCGTGGAGGATTGGTCATGGCCGACGATGGCTTCAACACCGCGCGGAGCGGCAACTCCGCCGAGTTCCGGCCCCATGCGTTCGACCCCTGGATGCAGCCCGAATTGTTTCGCGGCGTCCTGACGCGGCGCTTTTTTGCGTTCCTGATTGATCTCGTGGTGCTTTCGATACCCGTGATTTTCGGGGTGATTTTCATTGCGGTGTTCGGCGTCGTCACGCTCGGGCTTGGCTGGGCGCTGTTCTGGCTGGTGTCGCCTGCTACCGTGATCTGGGCTGTCGTCTATTACGGCTTGTCGCTGGGCGGCCCGCATTCGGCGACCATCGGAATGCGGCTCATGGACCTGGAAATGCGCACCTGGTACGGCGATCCGAGCTATTTTCTGCTCGGCGCCATGCACGCGATCCTGTTCTGGTTCTCGATATCGATCTTTTCGCCCCTCATTCTCCTGGTTGCCCTCTTCAACGGACGGCGCCGGCTACTGCATGACATGCTGCTGGGAACCGTGATTATCAACAATTCGGTTCGTGGAGGTGTTGCGGAGCCTCACCGAAGTTATTGATATCGCGGCAACCGGATTGACGGTCGGCTCCGGGAGCGCGATGCTCGGCGTGACCTGCTTCGGAGATCTGCAAGACCGCCGTGACCCAACATTCGCGCGATACCCCGCAGTTCTATCTAACGGCGCCTTCGCCGTGCCCGTATCTGCCCGATCGCAGCGAACGCAAGGTATTCACGCATCTCGTCGGCGAGAAGGCCGGCGACCTTAACGACCTGCTGACCCATGGCGGTTTCCGCCGCAGCCAGTCGATCGCTTACCGTCCGGCCTGCGACCAGTGTCGTGCCTGCGTGTCAGTACGGGTGATCGCCGATGAATTTCGGCTTTCGCGAAATTTCCGCAAGGTGATGGCGCGCAACGCCGACATCGACGGCACCATGCGGGCCGCGGTACCGACGTCGGAGCAATATTCGATATTTCGCGCCTATCTCGACCAACGCCACCGCCATGGCGGCATGGCCGACATGACCGTGCTCGATTACGCGATGATGGTGGAAGACAGTCACGTTGAAACTCGTATCATCGAATATCGCAGGAGCGACGTGGACAGCGGCATCGACGCACGGGGCGATCTCGTGGGAGTGGCGCTTACCGATGTGCTCAGCGACGGGCTCTCGATGGTTTACTCGTTTTTCGAGCCATCCGAACAACACCGCTCGCTCGGCACCTTCATGATTCTCGATCACATCTCCCGCGCGCGACAGCTCGGCCTTCCCTATGTGTACCTCGGCTACTGGATCGAGGGGTCACGGAAGATGGATTACAAAGGCCGCTTCCTGCCGCAGCAGCGCCTTGCGCCTACGGGCTGGCTGCGCGTGGATGAAGATAACCGATCGATGAGCTGAAAAAGAAATTCAGCCGCGCCCTATCCGGTAACCGTGTCCACCAGCAGCTTCACATTCAGGACCACGATCACGCCGGCCACGACCCATGCCGCAATGGCGGTTGTGGTTGAAACCGCAAACTCGCCCATCTTGCGGCGATCCGAGACGAAGCGGACCAGCGGAATCACCGCGAACGGCAACTGCATCGACAGCACGACCTGACTGAGAACGAGAAGCTGCGCGGTGCCGCGCTCGCCATAGACGGCCGTGACGGCGATCACGGGTATGATCGCGAGGCCGCGGGTGACGAGCCGCCGCGCCCACATCGGCATCCGCAGATGCAGAAAGCCTTCCATCACGATCTGGCCAGCAAGCGTGGCTGTCACCGTGGAGTTGATGCCGGAGGCGAGCAGCGCGACGGCGAGCAGCGTCGAGGCGATGCTGAGACCCAATAGCGGCGACAACAGCCTGTACGCATCGCCGATTTCGGCTACCTCGGTATGGCCGCTGCCGTGAAACACCGCGGCGGCCACGATCAGGATGGCCGCGTTGACGAACAAAGCCAGCATCAGCGCCAGCGTGCTGTCGGCGGTCGCCCACCGGATCGCACTCCGTCGCCCCTCCTCGTTGCGCGGATAGGCGCGCGTCTGCACAATTGATGAATGCAGGTAGAGGTTATGCGGCATGACCGTCGCGCCGATGATGCCGATGGCGATATAGAGCATTTCCGGATTGGTGACGATCTCGCGCGACGGCACGAAGCCGCGCAGTACCTCGGCGATCCGCGGCTCGGCGGCAATGACCTGGATAGCAAAACAGACAGCGATCACGATCAGCAACGCGACCACGAAGGCCTCAAGAAACCGGAAGCCCCGATTCATCAACAGCAAAAGCAGAAAGGCATCCAGCGCGGTGATCAGCGCACCGCCGATCAGCGGAATGCCGAACAGCAACTGCAGCGCGATCGCTGTGCCGATCACCTCGGCCAGATCGCAGGCGATGATCGCGGCCTCGCAAACCAGCCAGAGCATGAAATTGACCGACCGCGAATAGCTGGCGCGGCAGGCTTGCGCGAGATCAAGGCCGGCGGCGATGCCAAGCCGCGCGGCCAGGGCCTGCAACAGGATCGCCATGAGGTTCGACAGCAGGATAACCGACAGCAGCGTGTAGCCGAACCGCGAGCCGCCCGCGATATCGGTGGCCCAGTTGCCGGGGTCCATGTACCCCACCGAGACCATGTAGCCGGGACCCGCAAAAGCCAGCAGGCGGCGCAGCCAGTGCCCGGACGTCGGCACCCGCACCGTCGCATGGACCTCCTCAAGGCTTGGGCGGGCGGGCGCTTCCGAATGCCAGCCGGCCGCAGCCGAATCGGGTCCCTGCGACGGCTCCGGTAACGGTTCGGGCAAAGCAGGTGTTTTCACATCCATCGGCTGCAATATGGGTCAAGCCAGGCTTTATTGCAACTCATTTGCAAATGCATCTAGGAATTGATGCGCGCGGAAGCGCGACCCTCGTCCGCGGGACGGTCGGCCGTGGGTATCGCGATGCAGAAGCGCCCAGACAACGCTTATTTACGGGAAGCCGCGGGAGAATCGAGCAATTCGAGCACCGTTTCGGGCGGGCGGCATATCCGCGCGCCCTTCGGCGTTTCCACGATCGGGCGCTGAATCAGGATGGGGTGCGCCAGCATGAAGTCGAGAATCTGGTCATCGCTCCATTTGGGATTGCCGAGATCGAGTTCGGCGTAGGGCGATCCTTTCTCTCGCAGCAGCGCGCGGATCGGAACACCCATGGCGTCAGCCAATGCACGAAGCCGCGCGCGATCCGGCGGATTCTTGAGATATTCGACGATCACCGGCTCCTCGCCGCCCTGCCGGATCATCGCCAGCGTGTTGCGGGACGTGCTGCACGACGGATTGTGATAGATCGTCACGGTCATGGTCGGCATCCGCTCAGATGTCTATGCGCGATATCATATGGCGCGGCCGAATTTGTTCGACTTCGGCAGGCCGTGCGCGAGGCGGCCGGCGTCCGCGCGGTTGCCGCGCCAGTCTGACAGATCCTTCCAGTTCAAGCCCTGTTCGCGGCCGGCAGAATCCTTCCACGTCAGTCCGGCTTTTGAATCGAAAACAGTGACGTCGGACAGGCCCGCGCCCTTGTACTTCTGCAACCGCACGCCGCGACCGCGCGCCATCTCCGGCACCTGATCGAGGGGGAAGATCACCATCTTGTGGTTGGTGCCGATGACCGCGACCTGATTGCCCGAGACCGTCGCGATCGCCTTCGCCTCGTTCGGCATTTCGACATTGAGCACCTGCTTGCCCTTGCGCGTGGTGCCGACGCAATCGTCCTCGTTGACGACGAACCCCTGCCCCTCGTAGCTCGCGATCAGGAACTTGCGGCCGCCGGTGTTGACGAACAGCGACACGATCGCCGCGTCCTGTTCCAGATCGATGAACAGCCGGATCGGCTCGCCATGGCCACGCCCGCCCGGCAGCTTCGCGACATCGAGCGAATAGAACCTGCCGTTGGTGGCAAGCAGCAACAGCTTGGACGTGGTCTCGGCGAAAAACGCAAAGCCGAGCTTGTCGTCGGTCTTGAACGACAGATTGGACAAATCCTCGACATGGCCTTTCAGCGTCCGCACCCATCCCTTGTCGGAGACGACAACGGTGACCGGCTCGCGCTCCACCAGCGACTCCTCGAGCGCGGCGAGATCGTGTTCCGGCGCGTCGGCGAAAATGGTGCGGCGCTTGCCGAGCGGCGTCTTGGGGCCGAACATGTCGCGCACATTGCGCACCTGTTCGCCCACCTTGGCCCATTGCTCGGTTTCCGAGCCGAGGATCTTGTTGATGCCTTTCAGTTCGCTGCGAAGGTTCTTGTCCTCGGTGCGGATTTCCATTTCCTCGAGCTTGCGCAAAGAGCGCAGCCGCATGTTGAGGATGGCATCGGCCTGAACTTCCGTCAGCTTGAACGCCTTCATCAAGGCCGGCTTGGGCTCGTCCTCGGTGCGGATGATCTTGATGACCTTGTCGATGTTCAGGTACGCGATCAGATAACCGCCGAGCACCTCCAGCCGATGCTCGATCTGCGCCTTGCGATAGGCGGAGCGCCGCAGCAGCACATCCCGCAGATGGTCGAGCCATTCGCGAAGACATTCAGCAAGGCCGACAACCTTCGGAATCTTGCCCTTGATGAGAACGTTGAGGTTGAGCGAAATCCGGCTTTCAAGCTCGGTAAGCTTGAACAGCGATTCCATCACCAGTTCGGGGTCGACGTTGCGCGACTTCGGCTCGATGACGACGCGAATGTCTTCAGCCGACTCGTCCCTGATGTCGCCGACCAGCGGCAGCTTCTTCTCATTGAGCAGTTCGGCGATCTTTTCGATCAGCCGCGATTTCTGCACCAGCCAGGGGATTTCGGTGACCACGATCACCCAGGTGCCGCGCGCTCCCTCCTCGCGGTGCCACTTGGCGCGGGTGCGGAAGCCGCCACGTCCGGTGGCGTAAGCCTCCGCGATGCTTTCCTTGGAGTCGATGATGATGCCGCCGGTCGGAAAGTCCGGTCCCTTGACCCAGCGCAGCAGCGACTTCGACTTCGCGTCCGGCTTGTCGATAAGATGTAGCGCGGCGTCGCAGAGTTCGGCGGCGTTGTGCGGCGGAATCGCCGTCGCCATGCCGACCGCAATGCCCTGCGCGCCATTGGCGAGCAGGTTCGGAAAACCGCCCGGCAACACCACCGGCTCACGGCTCTGGCCGTCGTAGTTGGGACGGAACTCGACGGCATCCTCGTCGATCCCGTCGAGCAGCAGCCGCGCCACGTCGGTCATGCGCGCTTCGGTGTAGCGGTAGGCGGCGGGATTATCGCCGTCGATATTGCCGAAGTTGCCCTGACCGTCGACCAGCGGATAACGCGAGGCGAAGTCCTGCGCGAGCCGCACCATCGCGTCGTAGATCGCCTGATCGCCGTGCGGATGGAACGAGCCCATCACGTCGCCGACGATCTTCGCGGATTTCTTGAAGGCAGAGCCCGGATCGAGCCGCAGCAGTCGCATGCCGTAAAGAATGCGGCGATGCACGGGTTTAAGGCCATCGCGCGCATCCGGCAAGGCGCGGTGCATGATGGTGGACAACGCGTAGGCGAGGTAGCGCTCTTCCAGCGCATCTCGCAGTTGCACCTCGTGAATTTCGGCCGGCTCGGCCGGAATCAATCGTTTTCCCATGCAGACGGGTTAACCCCTGCGGGATGCGGCGACAAGGCGCGAATCCAGCCGGAATTGCATGTCCACCAAGCCAGACTGGTGGCCATCATCCGCGAGGTGGATGATCCAGTACGCCTCAACACTGGATCAAAAATCGCGAAGTGACACTTTACTGGATGCCCGCCTCTGGGTGCCCGCCTCCGCAGGCATGACGCTTGAATCCCATTCCTATCCGGGAATTGCCCCTGCACCAGCCCGCGCCTGATGCTTCATCACCGCGTTGATGAACCCGGCGCGCGCGTCGGAATGGCCCTGCCCGCGCGGTTCCAAAACGTGGCGCAACAGGAAGCGCCCGGTCAGGTCGAACCCGTCCCGCACGTCCTGTTCGGACCAGCCCTGTCCGGCTCGGCCATCCTCGCGCAAAAATGATGGCAGCCGCAACAGCCGGTCGCGCCAGGGTTCGCCGGCCTGCCGCGACACCGCGCCTCCCGATTTCGGCGAGACATAAACGAGGTCGGCGGTCGCGCCGGTCGCCACGCAGGCGGACAGGTCGAGACCGAAACCGAGTTCGGACAGCATCGCCAGTTCGAATCGGATCAGATGAATCGCCGCCTCACCCGCCGCGTCAAAGTCGTCCAGCGTCCGCTCCAGCATCTCAAAAATATCCTCATGCGGATCGCGCTCGGGCAGCAGCCGCGCCAGCGCTGCCAGATGAGTCACGCCATAGGCCGCATGGGGCGCCGCAAGCAGGGTCGCCGCGCGCATCCGCGTGGCCTCCAGCGCGTAGGTCCCAAGATGCTCGTCGAGCCGCGCTCGCCACAGCGCGCTGACTGAATTTCCGGGCTGCAGCAGTGGTCGCATCCGCGATCCGGCGCCGCCGCGCACCAGGCCGAGATGGCGGCCATGGCCGCGCGTCAGAAGTTCGACGATGGCCGAGGATTCGCCATGCCGCCGCACCCCGAGCACGATGCCGTCGTCGGTCCATTCCATGGCGGCAGCCTATAATATCGCGTGGCGTTTCGCAGCCACCGATCAGACGGAGTTGAACCAGTCTTTCGCGTCGTCCGTGAATGAAAAATACATCCCGGCCCCGGCCAATACGGTCGAAAACAGATCGATCCCGGAGGACAACGTCAATCCGCGGTTCAGCGAATCGAACAGCGAAAGCACCGAAAGCGCGAGCGCCGCAACGAGCGTCCATCGCGCCCAGTTCTTGCGGTACCGCGCGGCGAGCCAGACCAGAAGCAGGAAAAACACGAACACGAGAACGACAAACATGTCGCCGCCTGCGTCCGCCGCATCGCCGCCATAGGGCGGCGCGCGTTCCACGAACGCAGCCGACAACGTATCGATCAGGAGCGACAGATACAGCAGGACTTCAAACCGCAGTACGTTTCTCGGGATGATCATGGCACCCTACGACTTTGGAAATTCCAGTCCCATTTCGCGATAACGGTTCGGATCGTCACCCCAGTTCTCGCGCACCTTCACAAACAGGAACAGATGCACAGGCTGACCTAAAATCTCGGCGATCTCCTTGCGGGAGTCCGCGCCGATCGCCTTGATGGTCGCACCGCCCTTGCCGAGCACGATCTTACGCTGGCTGTCGCGTTCGACAAAGATGGTCTGCTCGATGCGAACCGATTTGTCGCTGCGCTCGGTCCAGGTGTCGGTTTCGACCGTCGATTGATACGGCAATTCCTGATGCAGATGACGATAGATTTTCTCGCGTGTGATTTCGGCAGCGAGATGGCGCAACGGCGCGTCCGACATCTGGTCTTCGGGATAATGAAACGGTCCTTCCGGCACGCGCGCTGCGAGCGCGCGGCGGAGATCGCCGACGCCGTCGCCGGACATCGCGGAGATCATGAACGTATCCTCGAAGGCAAGGCGCGCGTTGGCCGCGCTTGCCAGCGCCAGCAGCTTGTCGCGGGGCACGAGATCGATCTTGTTCAGCACGAGAATTTTCGGATGCGCCACACTTGCGAGCCTCGTCAGGATGGCATCGGCCTCGTCATCGATCCCGGCGCGCGCATCGAGCAGCACGCAGACGAGATCGGCGTCGTGGGCGCCGCTCCAGGCGGTCGAGACCATGGCGCGGTCGAGCCGTCGCTTCGGCGTGAAGATGCCGGGCGTATCGACCAGAACGATCTGGGCGTTGTTCTCGACGACGATGCCGCGGATGAGCGCGCGGGTGGTCTGCACCTTGCGCGAGACGATCGTGACTTTCGAGCCGACCAGCGCATTGACCAGGGTGGACTTGCCGACGTTGGGCGCCCCGATCAACGCGACGAAACCGCACCGGGTCGTAGCGCCGGCCTCGCTCACTTGACACCTTCACGGGCGATCATCGCCGATGCCGCTGCCTTTTCCGCCGCGCGCTTGCTGCCGCCGACGCCCTCGGAAGCTTCCAGCCCCGGCAACTCCACCGCGACGCGGAAGCGCGGATCGTGATGCGGCCCGGTACGCTCCACCTCGCGGTAAACCGGAGTCGGGAGTCCCTGGCCCTGCGCCCACTCCTGCAGCACGGTCTTCGGATCCCGCAGCGGCCGCACCGGCTTGCGCATCCGCTCGATCCAGTTGCGCTCGACGAAGGCCGCCGCGGCCGCATAGCCGCCGTCGAGATAGACCGCGCCGATCACCGCCTCGCAGATATCGCCGAGCACGGACCGGCGCAACCGCGCGCCCGCGCCGGCGCCGACCGCGCCGAGCTTGATGCCCTCGAGCAGATCGAGCGACTTGGCGACGTCGATGCAGGTCTCCTTGCGCACGAGATCGGCAAGCCGCTTCGACAACTCGCCCTCGTCCGCCTTGGGAAAGGCGCGATAGAGCATGTCGGAGACCACCAGGCCGAGCACGTGATCGCCGAGGAATTCGAGACGCTGATAACTGTCGGCGCGCCCGCGCGAGGATTTCAGCGCCGAGACATGGGTGAAGGCCGTGGCCAGCAGCGAAATATCAGCGAACTTGTGACCCAGCCGCTGCTCGATCGCGGCCATGACCGCCTTGGTGCTGGTTCGCGCCCGCTTCTTCTTCGGCGCAGGCGCCGCCGCCTCCGTGCCGGACGGCACGGTTACGTCGTCGGAACTCGGCACTGGCTTGATGTCAGCCGATTCGTCGATCATCGCACGATGGAGAAGATGCGATTCCACCGTACTGCGGTGGGCCAGCGCCAGATTTGCCAGGCGTGCTCGCCCTCCTCGATCGAGAAGAAGATCATCTGCGCCCGTCCGACCAGGTTCTCAAACGGCACATAGCCGACAGCGGAGAGCACGCGGCTGTCGGTGGAATTGTCGCGGTTGTCGCCCATCATGAAGAAATGGCCGGGCGGCACGGTGTAGACATTGGTATTGTCGTAGAAGCCGTTGTCGACGCAATCGAGCGTCTTGTAGGTGATCCCGTTCGGCAGCGTTTCCTGCCATTGCTTGACCCGCGCGGTCGCGTCGGAGCCGCATGGATCCTCGCCGACGAAATCGGGCAGCCGCTCGCGCTGCACGGGCGCGTCATTGATATAGAGCAGCCCCTCCTTCATCTGGATGCGGTCGCCCGGCAACCCGATGACACGCTTGATATAGTCGGTCGAATTGTCCTTCGGCAGACGAAACACCACGACATCGCCCCGGTTCGGTTCGGAGCCGAAGATGCGCCCGGAAAACAGCGGCGGCGAGAACGGAATGGAAAAGCGACTGTAGCCATATGAGTACTTCGAAACGAACAGGTAATCGCCGACCAGCAGCGTCGCCTTCATCGATCCCGAGGGAATATTGAACGGCTGGAACAGAAAAGTCCGGATTACCAGCGCGATGATGAGAGCATGGATAACGACACGGACGGTCTCGCCGACGCCGCTTTCAGTCTTGGTTCCGGATGTCACGCTCATCGCTTCCCTATGTCCGTCACTGCCGCCTGAAGCGGCGGCAAAAGCGTCCAAGGCGAAGCGTGTCCGTTCCGCACAAAACGCTGTCAATCTGTTGTCTGGGCGAATCCGCGCGCACCCCCGCCACGATTCGTACTGAATTCACCTAGCGTTCTGATCCTGCAGCTCGCATGTTCCTTGCAGCACCCTCGATGCGATCTTTGGAATCATAAGGAACATTAGCAACTTTTATGATTTCCGGTGTGGTTTGAGGTTCGGAAGTCGACCCGCCGAAGTGCCACACCAGGTCGAAGCACCTGCGGCGTTTTAGACCGTTGTTTAAAGCTGCGCAATCGACCGCGCCGCGAGAATCGGTTAACATATTGATAATAACGTGATTTTTAGCTCGAACGCGCCGCAGGATCGAAAACCGAGAATCAAGATTTGCCCGGCGCGACGGCCGAAATTATGACGAAGGCCTGCGCCACAGGCCAATCGTCGGTGAGACTGACGTCGATCCGCGCTTCAAAGCCTTCGGGCGTCAGGATCTGCAACTGTCTCAGCGCCCCGCCCGTGAGCGTCATGGTGGGCCGACCTGCCGGCAGATTGACGACCCCCATGTCCCGCCACCATACACCGCGCCGGATTCCGGTCCCGAGCGCCTTGGAACAGGCCTCCTTCGCTGCGAACCGTTTTGCGTAGGTCGCCACCACCAATTTTTCATTGTTGGCGCGGCGCTCGGCCTTCGCCCGCTCGGCATCCGTGAAAACCCGGTTGAGAAACCGGTCGCCATGCCGCTCGATAACCTTCGCCACCCGGCGGATATCGACCAGGTCGGAGCCGATGCCGATGATCATGCGGGAGACGCCTTCAGCCTGGCGCGGCCGCGATCCATGGCCGCGCGCATCATGCGTACTGTCTCCGCAACCCCGACGAGCAGCGCCTCTCCCATCATGAAGTAGCCGATGTTCAGTTCGACGATCTCCGACAGCGCCGCGATCGTCTCCGCCGTGGCATAATCGAGACCGTGCCCGGCGTGAACCTCAAGACCAGCCGCCTTGGCCATGGCGGCCCCTTCGACGATGCGGCGCCATTCGGCACCCGCCTTCTCCTTGTGACCGTCGACAACAGCGTCGCACCAGCCGCCAGTATGAATCTCGATGGCCGGCGCACGCAATTGCGCCGCCATCTCGATCTGTTGCGGATCGGCGGAAATGAACAGCGACACCTGGATGCCGGCATCGTTGAATTTCGCGATGAACGGCGCCAGCGCGTTGCGTTGGCTGACCAGATCGAGCCCGCCTTCCGTGGTCAGTTCCTCGCGGCGCTCCGGCACGAGACAGACCGCATGCGGCTTGGTGGCCAGCGCAATTCGTTGCATCTCGGCCGTCGCGGCCATTTCGAAATTCAGCGGTTTCGAAATTTCGGCCTTCAGCCGCGCCATGTCGACGTCGCGAATGTGACGGCGATCCTCCCGCAGATGCGCGGTAATGCCGTCGACGCCCGCCTCGATCGCCGCGAGCGCGATGCGGACCGGATCCGGCCGCGTGCTGCCCCGCGCGTTGCGCAGGGTGGCGACGTGATCGACATTGAGTCCGAGACGAATCGCGGGAAAAGAATGGGGCATCAGTCCCTCTTATCTAGCTCAGCAGATTGAATAGCGAAAACGCACTCCCTCTCCTTTTCGGAAAGAGAGTTGGGTGAAGGGCCACTAAGGATGATCGGCAGACGGTGCCTCCTCACCCGGCTGCTGCGCAGCCGACCTCTTCCCGGCAGGGAGAGGAAAGGTTTGCACGCACAGATCCGTCGCGATTGAGGCGCATTTGCTTAACCATTGACCCGCTCGACGCGCGCCACGACATCCTTGGCGCGCAACTGGGCGAGAATGGCGCTGAGATGCTTGAGGTCGTAAACCTCGAGATCGATGGTCATTTCGGTGAAGTCATCCGAGCGCCTGCTCATGCTAATATTGTCGATGTTGCCGTCGTGCTCCGCGATCACGGTGGCGACCTGCGCGAGGCTGCCGGGCTCGTTGAGGCTATCCACCACGATGCGCGCCGGAAACCGTTGCAGCGTGGTGTCGTCGACGTCCCAGCGAACGTCGAGCCAGCGCTCGGGCTCTTCCTCGAAATCCGTCAGCGCCGGCGACTGGATCGGATAGATCGTGATGCCCTCGCCCGGCGTGACGATGCCGACGATACGATCGCCGGGCACCGCGCCGCCGTTGGGCGCGAACTTGACCGGCAGGTTCGAATGGATGCCGCCGATCGGAATCGCCAGCGGGCTGCGGGCAGGATCCGGCGGCGACTTCAATTTCAGCTTCTCCGCCAGGCTCTTCTTCACGCCGAAACGGCCCGACCGCTCTTCCTTGTAGTCCGGATACATCGCGCGCGCGACATCGGAGGCGCGCATTTCACCGCGACCGACCGAAGCCATCACATCGTCGATCGTCGTGCGCGCCAGTCGCGGCAACGCGCCGGTGAGCTTGTCGTCGGCGTATTCGATCTTGGCGCGCATGAACAGGCGCTCCACGATCCGCCTGCCAAGGCTGACATACTGGCCGCGCACAGCCGCACGGGTGGCGCGCCGGATCGCGGCCCGCGCCTTGCCTGTGATGGCAAGCGATTCCCAGGCGGAGGGCGGCGCGGACTGGGCGGCGGAGGTCAGGACTTCGACCTCGTCGCCGTTCTGCAGGCGCGACGTCAACGGCGCGAACTTGCCGTTGATCTTGCAACCGACCGTGCTGTTGCCGACATCGGTGTGCACGGCGTAGGCAAAGTCGATGACATTGGCGTGCCGCGGCAGCGCGATCAGCTTCCCCTTTGGCGTGAAGCAGAACACCTGGTCGTGAAACAGCTCCAGCTTGGTGTGCTCGAGAAACTCTTCCGGATTGATGCTCTCCGACAGCATCTCGATGGTGTGACGCAGCCACGCAAATGCATTGGACTCGCGGTTGAGCAACTCGGTCGGCGAACCCGCCCTGTCCTTGTAAAAGGCATGTGCGGCGATGCCGAATTCGGCGATTCGGTCCATCTGCGCGGTGCGCAGTTGCAATTCGACGCGCTGGTTGCCCGGTCCGATCACGGTGGTGTGAATCGAGCGATAGTCGTTCTGCTTCGGCGTCGAAATATAGTCCTTGAAGCGCCCGGGCACGACCGGCCACGTCGTATGCACCACGCCGAGCGCGCGATAGCAGGCTTCGACGTCGGGCATCACGACGCGAAATCCGAAAATGTCCGAGAGCTGCTCGAAGCCGACCGACTTTCTTTCCATCTTGGTCCAGATCGAAAATGGCTGCTTGCGACGTCCGCTCACCCGCGCGGTGATGCCCTTGTTCGCAAGGCTGGTCGTAAGCTGGCTCTCGATCTCGCCGATCAGGTTGCGGTTCCGCTCGGCCAGCGCATCGAGTCGCTGGGCGACCACCGCGTGGGCCTCCGGATCGAGCGTGCGGAACGCCAGATCCTCCAGTTCCTCGCGCATCTCCTGCATGCCCATGCGGCCGGCCAGCGGCGCGTAGATGTCGAGGGTCTCCTCGGCGATGCGCTGACGTGACGCGGGCGGCACGAATTCCAGCGTGCGCATGTTATGCAGCCGGTCTGCGAGCTTGATCAGCAGCACGCGGACGTCTTCGGCGATCGCCAGCAGCAGCTTGCGCAGGTTTTCGGCCTGCTTGGCCTCGCGCGAGACCAGTTCCAGCCGTTTCAGCTTGGTCAGGCCCTCGACCAGCGCGCCGATCTCGTGACCGAACATGTTGTCGATCTCGGCCCGGGTTGCCTCGGTATCCTCGATGGTGTCGTGCAGCAGCGCCGCGACGATGGTGGCGTCATCGAGCTTGAGACCGGTCAGGATGGCCGCGACCTCGAGCGGATGGGAAAAATAGGGATCGCCCGAGGCCCGCGTCTGCTCGCCGTGAGCCTTCATGGCATAGACATAGGCCCGATTCAGCAAATCCTCGTCGGTGTCCGGGTTGTAGGAGCGAACGCGCTCGACCAGATCATACTGGCGCATCATCCGCGGGCGCGGCGGCCTGGCCGGGGCGACCGGCGTCGGCGTCACCTCGACCGAATCAGTCGCGGTCTGCATCTGCCCCTTTCTGCGAGGCCAACTCGTCATCGAACTCAATGTCTTCATCGTACTGGAACGGTCCGCTCGCCCTCCGGCATCTATCCTAGATTGTCCCGGCCGAAAGTCGAACTCGAACTTTTGCCGCACGAGATTTTGGTTATCAGAGTAGAAGGTCCCGGCCGGACCACCCGCCGCCGCTCACGCGAGCACTCTTTCTGCCCTTGAAGCCGCCCCTGAACGCAAAAGCCCGGACCAGGGTCCGGGCTTGCAACATCTGTCGAAGGCGACGCGCTCATTCGTCCTCTTCGGGCTGCTCCTCGGGAGGCGCGAGCCCCTCCAGACCTTTCAGCAACTCTTCCTCGGTCATGCGCTCGACCGCGACCTCGGTGTCATCGGCATCAACGCTCGCCCCGGCCGAGCCGATCAAGGGCACGGTGTCAGGCTCCGGTTCGTCCACCTCGACGAACTTCTGCAAGGAATGAACCAGTTCCTCGCGCATATCTTCGGGCGAAATGGTCTGTTCGGCGATTTCGCGGAGCGAAACCACCGGATTCTTGTCATTGTCGCGGTCAATCGTAAGTTGCGACCCCGACGAAATCATCCGCGCGCGGTGCGCGGCCAAAAGAACCAGGTCGAACCGGTTGTCGACCTTATCAATGCAGTCTTCCACGGTGACGCGCGCCATCGCCTGTCGCTCCGTTTAGGGGGCCGAAACTATGAGATATAACTGCTAGGTATAGCGGCTTTGCGGATTTCGCAACAGAGAATTTAACATTTGGCGTGTAGGCTGGTCTCTGGTAGCCAGTACGAAAGCCAGAAGGCAGGCGTCCGGGGAAGCGGGAATAAGTCCAAGTCGGACAAGAAATCGCTTCATTGCTTCCTCATCGTATCCTACGCTCCCCTTGCCTCACATCATTGCGTTATTATTTGCTTCAGTCTGATCCGCAAGGTGCGATTTGCACCATTGGAATGCGTGGCTGGCTTCGACCGCACCAATAACGCCAACAACGATCACGAGAACGTTTGATGTCACCCGCCTCCAACAAGATCGCGCTCTTTATCGATGGCGCCAATCTTTACGCAACCGCCAAGACGCTCGGTTTCGACATCGACTACAAGCGCCTTCTGAAAGAGTTCCAGTCGAGGGGCACGCTGGTCCGCGCCTTCTATTACACCGCGATCATCGAAGACCAGGAATATTCATCGATACGGCCGCTGATCGACTGGCTCGACTACAACGGCTACACGGTGGTCACGAAGGCCACCAAGGAATTCGTCGACACCAGCGGCCGCCGCAAGGTCAAGGGCAACATGGACATCGAACTTGCGGTCGATGCGATGGAGCTTGCCGAACACGTCGACCAGATGGTGCTGTTCTCGGGCGACGGCGATTTCCGCTCGCTGGTCGAAGCGGTACAGCGCCGCGGCGTGCGCGTGACGGTGGTTTCCACGATCGCAAGCCAGCCGCCGATGATCGCCGATGAACTGCGTCGCCAGGCCGACGTTTTCACCGATCTCGTCGACCTGCAGCCGAAACTCGGGCGCGATCCGTCGGAGCGACAGGCGGCGCGCGAGCCGCGCCACCATGCGCCGCAGTTCCTGCAGCGCTCCACCGCCATGGCGCATCGGGGCGATGACGACGATTTCGAGGACTGACGCGCGGCGCGCCGAACCTGCTCTCCCCGGCGCGAACCCTGCAAAGGCAGAACCCGGCCGCGATTGCCCGCTGTGTCCACGGCTGGTCGACTATCGCCTGTCGGTGCGCGCGCGCGAACCGGACTGGTTCAACGCCCCCGTGCCCTCTTTCGGCAGCCCTGATGCGGCCTTGCTGATCGTCGGCTTGGCGCCGGGCGTGCAAGGCGCCAACCGTACCGGCCGGCCCTTCACCGGCGATTACGCCGGCGACCTGCTCTACGCTACGTTGTTGAAATACGGCTTTGCCGCCGGCCACTACCAGGCCCGCCCCGACGACGACCTCACCTTGCTCGATTGCCGCATCAGCAATGCGGTGCGCTGCGTCCCGCCGCAAAACAAGCCGCTGCCGGCCGAGATCAATACCTGCCGGACGTTCCTTTCCGCCACGCTGGCGGCGATGCCCCGGCTGCGAGCGGTTGTCGCGCTTGGCCGCATTGCTCACGATTCCGTGGTGAAGGGGCTCGGGCTGCGCGCCACTGCCGCACCCTTTGCGCATGGCGCCGTGCATGACGCCGGCGCGGTCAGACTTTACGACAGCTATCACTGCTCCCGCTACAACACCAACACCCGCGTCCTGACGCCTGAAATGTTCGAGAACGTGTTCGCGCGGGTGCGCGCCGACCTCTAATCATTTACCGTTTCAGGGAAACCGTGAAAGACCCGAGGTTCCTGATTTGACGCGTTTTCTTCACGCGAACCGGACTCCATCCCCGGGTCAAGCCGGAAGACATGCTTCGCTCGAAAACGCCATAGCCAGCCGCTGAAGCTATCGTGGCTCGGTGAAACGAACGCCCATCATCTCGCCGCTCCGCCAGACCCGCTCGCACTCCCGCGGCGGCGAATTCGGGACCAGCGCGACACCGAAACGCTTCGGCAAGGTCAGGCCGGAGGCGATCACGAGGCGCGCGCCATTGCTGGAAATATCCATGACCTCGCACTCCGATCTGCCTTCGACAGAATCGAGCACAAGCCAGGCCCGTTGATGCCGGCGCCGCATGCGTCGAAGGGCGCGTTTCTGTTTGATCCGCATGACGAGAGCAAATCACGGTAAACCTGAAATAACCTTGAACCGATCGATCAAAATTTAACGGCCGGAGCCAAAATCACCCAGGCAGGCGATTCTCGCTCGCATCTCTTAGGAAGCGGGATTCGCTCGCAGCCACGCCAATACCTCATCCGCATTTCGGTCGGGCGGGAATACCGGATAGTCCGAACCGCGTCGCTGCGTCTTTGGCGGTGAAGGGTGTGCTCACCCCCTCGCTCGCAGCAACCGGCCCTTCTCGCGGCCCCAGTCGCGCTTCTTCTCGGTCTCGCGCTTGTCGTGCAGCTTCTTGCCCTTGGCGACCGCCAGCAACAGCTTGGCCCGTCCGCGTTCGTTGAAATAGAGCTTGAGCGGGATCAGCGTCATGCCCTCGCGATCAACCGCGCCCATCAGCTTGTTGATCTGCTTCCTGTGCAGCAGCAGTTTGCGCGGCCGCTTCGGCTCGTGATTGAAACGGTTGGCTTGCAGGTATTCGGGGATGTTGGCGTTGATCAGCCAGATCTCGCCGTTTTTCGAATCGGCGTAGGATTCGGCGATCGTGCTCTTGCCGCGTCGGATCGACTTGACCTCGGTGCCGGTCAGCGCGATGCCGGCCTCGACGGTGTCCTCGATCGCATAGTTGAACCGCGCCTTGCGATTTTCAGCGACGACCTTGATCGCGCGTTCGTTCTTCTCGGCCATATCTGAAAACCTCCGGACGTCGCCTTTTCAACGAATAGCGGCAACGCCCGATCCTTCTAGTGTCTCGCTTCCGAAGTTCGCATGTCCCGCGCCTTATCTTTTCGCTTTCAGCAGATCGCGGATCTCGGTCAGCAATTCTTCCTCGCGGGTCGGCTTTGGCGGCGCCGCGGAGGCTGCCTCGTCCTTTCGCTTCAGCCTGTTCATGCCTTTGATAACGATGAACAGCACGAAGGCGACGATCACGAAGTTCAGCGTCAGGGTCAGGAAGTTGCCCCACGCCAGCACGGCGCCCTGTTTTCTGGCATCGGCCAGGTTCGAGGCGTTCACCGCCTTCGACAGCGGCGTGAAATGGTTCGAGAAGTCGAGACCGCCCGTGACGGCGCCGATGATCGGCATAATGATGTCGGAGACCATGGAGGAGACGATGGCTCCGAACGCAGCGCCGATGATGACGCCGACAGCGAGATCGACGACATTTCCCTTCATCGCGAATTCGCGAAATTCCTTCAGCATCGCAATCCTCCCCGATAATTCGCCGCCGCGCGCGGCAGCGGCAACTCGGCAGCAGCGGCAATCCCAAGCGAGAGACCCGGCCTCAATTCAGCAGACCCGCGTGCACCATGGCGTCGCGAATAACGTTCCCCGTCGCCGGCGTCACCGGCATCAGTGGCAGGCGCACGACTTCATCGAGACGACCGAGCAGCTTGAGGCCATGCTTGGCTCCGGCGACCCCCGGTTCCTTGAAAATAGCGTCGTGCAACGGGACCAGCCGGTCCTGAATCTCGAGCCCGGCGGCATAGTCGCCGCTCAGCACTGCCGACATCAGGCTCGCGCATGGTTTTGGCGCCACATTGGCGGTGACCGAGATGCAGCCGTGTCCGCCCGCCGCCATGAATGCGAGCGCCGTCATGTCCTCGCCCGACAACTGGATGAAGTCCGGCCCCATCGCACGGCGCTGCAGGGAAACCCGCGCCACGTTGGCTGTGGCATCCTTGACGCCGGCGATATTCTTCAGCTCGAACAGCCGCGCCATCGTCTCCACGGAGAGATCGACCACCGAGCGCGATGGAATATTATAGATGATGATCGGGATGCCGATCGCGTCGTTCACCGCCTTGTAGTGATGGTACATACCCTCCTGCGTCGGCTTGTTGTAATACGGCGTCACCACCAGCACCGCGTCGGCGCCGGCCTTCTCGGCGTGGATAGCCAGATCGACCGCCTCCCGGGTCGAGTTCGAGCCCGCGCCCGCGATCACCGGAACCCGGCCTTTCGCCTCGTCGACGCACCATTCCACAACCTTGCGGTGTTCGTCGTGGCTCAGCGTGGGGCTTTCGCCGGTTGTGCCGACCGGCACGAGCCCATGGACGCCCTCGCCGATCTGCCAACTTACCAGGCTGCGGAACGCGGCTTCATCGACGGAGCCGTTTTTGAACGGCGTCACCAGGGCGGTGTACGATCCCCTGAATATCGCCTTGCTTGCCATGATCCGCTCCAATGCGTTGCGCGGGCTTCGCCCGCGCCGAATTCGATGTTTCGCCAGTCATATCGGGTCTGGCGGCGCGACGAAAGGTCCGCGCCCCCGCCCAGACAGCCGCGATTTTGCCGCGGTTGGGGCGCATATAAGTCCGCCGCCCGAATTTTAGTATTTTGTCCACATATTCAATGAAAGTAGTCAGGAGATTAAAGCAGGCATGGGATTTTTGAAGCCTGCGTGATTTGCGAAAGGGGTTGCCGTGACATTGCCTGCCCGTGCATCAAGGTTGCGAACGGCTGTTTTCGGCGCGGGCGTGGTGGTGGCGGCCGGGCTCTGCACCGTGGCCGCAAACGCCGAAAAGGCCGCGAAGACCGAGAAGGCCGATAAGGCCGCCAAGACTCCGGCACCGAAGCCGCGACCTGTTTCGCACCACTCCGTCCCGAAGTCGGTCGCAGGCCCGAAGTCGGTCGCAAGCCCGAAGACAGTTGCGGGCCCGAAGACAGTCGCAGGCCACGCGCACGGCAAAACTTCAACTCCGGATAAAGACAAAGCCACCGCAGCCCCGGCAATTCAACCGGCCACGCGCAAGCACGCCGTGCTCCCGCCGCCGCCGAAACGCACGCCCGTTCCCAGGGCCGCGACGGCCGCGACAACATCGACGCCGCGCGCCGATCTCGAGGCGCTTCAGAATGTCATCGATCTGACCCGCAAACGCAGAACGTCCGACGCCACGCAGGTCGAGGCCGGCATGACGGACCCGGTGGCGCGCAAGCTCGCCGAGTGGATCATCCTACGCAGCGAAGACAACGGCGCGCCGACCGAGCGCTATCGCGCCTTCATCGAAGCCAACCCAAGCTGGCCGTCGCAGACGTTCCTGCGCCGGCGCGCGGAAGCAGCGCTGTGGGACGACCGTCGCGACGAGGCCACCGTGCTGGCCTGGTTCGACAAGGAACAACCGCTGTCGGCCAAGGGACGGTTCGCGCTGGCGCGCGCCCTGCTCGCGCGCGGCGATCGCGCCAACGCCGTGCTGCTGGTTCGCGAAGCATGGCGAACCGATTCGATGTCGGAAGCGCTCGAGGAGAAGGCGCTCGAGGCATTCGGCGCAATACTGACGCCGGGCGACCAGAAAGCGCGGATGGATTATCTGCTTTACGGCCGCGAAAGCGATGCGGCGCTGCGGGCGGCAAAGCGGCTTGGGAGCGCCGAGGTTGCGCTCGCAAGAGCGCGGATCGCCGCCGACCGCAAATCGTCCAGCTTGCGCACGTTGCTCGAAAACGTTCCAAACGAACTGCATGGCGACCCCGGCTATATCTTCGCCCGCATTCAGCTTTTGCGGCGTGAGGAGAAGTTCGGGGAAGCGGCGCGGCTGATGCTGCATGCACCGCGAGATCCCAACCGGCTTTACAACGTCGATGAATGGTGGATCGAGCGTCGGCTGCTCGCGCGCAAGATGATCGACGTCGGCGAGTATCGCACCGCATATCTCATCGCGCGCGATGCGGCGCTTCCTGCGCGGGATATCTACAAGACCGAGCAGGAGTTCACCGCCGGCTGGATCGCGCTGCGCTTCCTGAAGGATCCCAACACCGCCGCCCGGCATTTCGCCCGCATCGGCGTCGGCAGCGTCAACCCGACCGCGTTGGCGCGCGCCGGCTATTGGCAGGGCCGCGCCGCCGAAGCGGCAGGCCGCATCCAGGAAGCCCGTCACGCCTACGCCGCGGCGGCCGAGCAGTCCACCAGCTACTACGGCCAGCTTGCGCGCGCGAAACTTGGACTGCCGCAGATCGAACTCCGTGGCGTTCCCGGCAGCCGGTCGCGCGCCATCGAGCGGCTGGAGATCGTGCGCGCCGCACAGCTTCTTTATGCGATCGGTAAAGGCGAATTCGCGCTCCCGATCTTTGCCGACATGGGCGAGAACGGCGATCCGGACGCCGTACTCGGACTCGGCGAACTCGCCGCGCGCCAGGGCGACGCCCGGGCAATGCTGCTGGCCGGCAAGGCTGCGCTCAATCGCGGGCTGCCGTTCGATTTCTATGCCTATCCCGTCAGCGGAATTCCGTCGTTCAAATCGATCGGACCGGATATCGAACGCAGCATCGTCTATGCGATAGCCCGGCAGGAAAGCGCGTTCAATCCGTCGGTGGTGTCGCCGGCTCACGCCTACGGCCTGATGCAGGTGACGCCGGATGCCGGACGATATGTCTGCAAGAAGTACGGCGTCGGCTTCGACCTTCAGCGCATGAAAAACGAGCCTGCCTATAACGCCGCGCTCGGCGCGGCCGAACTCGGCGGCCTGCTCGAAGACTATCGCGGCTCATATATCCTGACCTTCGCGGCCTACAATGCCGGCCGCGGCAGCGTCAGAAAATGGATCGCGCGCTACGGCGATCCGCGCGATCCGGGGGTCGATGCGGTGGACTGGGTCGAACTGATCCCGTTCTCGGAGACGCGCAACTACGTCCAGCGCATTATGGAAAATCTGCAGGTCTACCGCGCCCGCTTCGGCGGAGGCTCGAAACTGCAGATCGAGGCGGACTTGCACCGCGGCTCCATCGAATAGCGCACGGGCCACCCATGCCTGCGCTTTTAGCTGAGCGGGCGCATCGTCGCGCAGACGTCACAGAACGCCTATGGCGTTTTCGAGCGAAGCATGTCCTCGGGCTTGACCCGAGGATGGATGCCGGTTCGCATCAAGAAGAAGCGCCAATCAAAATTATGGAGCCCCGCTTCTGATTCCATCAGAAGCGGAAAGGCTCCAGGTGAACAAAAAGGCGCTCCAAGGAATGCCTTTGCCGTTTGCCTTCCCGAAGAATGCTAGAGTCTGTTTCAATCGCGTTGAATCAGACTCGTTGCCTATCTTTTATTGAGCGTGATCTTTCCGAAAGCGATTTCCACTTTTCGGGATCATGCTCTGGTTATCGTCGAAAATTTCGTCGCACGTCGGGGTACGCGGCAGGGCCGTCTTCGTGGAAACGATAGAACGGGTTCACGTCGCAGTAGGCGATGCGGCCGGAGGCCGTCGCGAGGCATTGCTGGTAGGTGTCGAAGCTGCAATCGCCAACACCGCTCGCGTAAAAATCGCCTTTGATGCAATACGGATAATCCCGGGCCTGCGCGGCTGACGAAGCCAGAACAAGGAACGAGCCCGCAAAACCGGTGCACGCGGCCGCCAATAAAAATCCGTGAGTCGTCACCATATGTCTGACCATATGCATTGCGCTGTTACCCATTGCTGTTCCGCTTTGTCTCCCGGACTTATATTGTGAAAGAACGGGATCGACCACCGTCGCATACGACATCAACGGCGATTTGCTGAAAGATATTTCGTGTTTTGCTGCGGACAGAACCGGCCGCCACTCCCTGAACCGGGATGCGCTTGATCGAAGAGGCGCGCCGGCTCTGTGGTGGCATTCACATCTTCACACACTTATCGGATCAAGAGATATCCGAACAGCGGCCGAGCGACGCGACGCCCCGCTCATGGCGCCCCGCGATGACATATCGACATGCTGCATCGTGAATTTATCCTGATCCAGCCGGACCAGCGATACTGCGATTGCGCGAACAGTCTCCTGCCTCACCAGAAAAAATAACCCTCGGCAGTTTCCTGCCGAGGGTTAAGATGTCGTCAGGCGACCGGTATTACCAGTTGCGCTGCGCGCGGAGCATGACGGTCCAGGTGTCCTGATCCTTCAGGGTATAAGGACCAGCCGGCTTGGCAAGGCTGGTGCTGGCCGCATTCACCGTGCCGGCGTACTTCTGATCCAGCATGGTATAAACAGCTTCGGTCGTGAACGTCAGGTTCCTGACCGGGGTCCAGCGCAGGTTCGCGCCAACCTGCCCGATGTTGTAGTCCGGGTTGCAGGTTACGATGCCTGCACCATAATTAGAAGCAGTCATCCCGGCGCACATCAGAGCCTTGGCTGTGCCGGTGTAGCTAACCGCTGCGTAGGCACCAAAAACCGAACTGCTCCAGTACGGGTTCCAGTTGTGGGTGAAAGCGCCGCGCATGCCCCAGGTCGAAACCAACTGGAGCTGGTCACCGACGACGGGGCCATACACCGAGTCCGGCGCGAAGCCATATCCAACGCCGGTCACGCCGGAATAGATCGTTGCACCGGCTGCCGGACCGGACAGTTCCTGGAAGTTGTAGCCGCTCGCGCCGTTGGTATAGACGCCCGAGATGTTGATCGTGTCACCCGGTCCGGTCGGGATGTTCTTGATCTGGAGTCCGAGCTGACCGGCCCAACCCCACTTGTCTCCGGGACCGCCTGTCGTTTGATCGGCACCGTAGTAAGCAGGATTGTTGTTGTGGGCCGCAACCGACACCTGGAACAGGCCCCAGGCCTGATCGACGCGGATCTGGCCAACGACGTCCGGAGCGCGGGTTCCACCGTAGGCGCTGGCGCCGTAGCCGAAGTTACCCTGCGCCGCAGTTGCGAGGTTGCGAATGCCAGGCTGGTAGTATGCGCTCGGATCCTGCACGCCGACCGAGGCCGACACGCCGTTGCCGAACTCGGCGGTATAGGCGAACTGGTTCACGCCCTGCGAGGTGGTGCCGCCGCCGCCGACGAGACCATCATAGATGTTACCCGGATAGGCTCCCCAGGGCGTGCTGAACAGCGAGACGGCCTTACCCATCGTGAAGCCGGCGAACTGGATGAAGGCGAAGTTCAGGCCGAGCTGGCCGTTGGAGACGCCGCCATTCACAGCGGAGTCATACGCAGTCGCGCCGTTCCCCAAACCGTTGTAGCCGCCCGAGGTCCACGTGTAGTTCGCATCGAAATAGGTGCGGACCACGCCGTATTCGGTAGCGGTGCGGGTGTCGAGATTCAGGTTCGCGCGCGCCCGCCAGGTGAAATCGTTGCTGAGACGATTCTGAGCGCCGCCCAGACCCGAGGTATTGCCGCTGAAGACCGAATTCGTATTGACGCCCATATCGGCACGCAGGTAGCCGCCGAGCTTAAGGCAGGTGTCGGTGCCGGGGATATAATAGAAGCCTGCGCCGTACAGGGAGCAGACCTTCACGTATTCGACCGCCTTGGCCTTCAACGGAAGATCAGCAGCCTGTGCCCCGCTCATGGCGACGAGACCTGCCGCCGAGCTGAGGAAAAGGCTTTTCATCAATTTCATTTCAACCTCCAAGTTGCTCTGTAGGGCAGGTTCCGGATCCGCTGTGCGCCAGCACTCGAAGAAACGTTCCCTCAGTCCCTGACTAACCGCCCAGCCGTTCGCGCTTGTTCGGGCACTCCCGCCAACGCGAGGGACTCAAGCGAACCACCCAAAAACAGCGAACCACCTAAAACGGGACGACCTCGGGATGCCCCCCTCCGTCGTGTGACCACAATTACCGAACCGACTTGCACACGCAATGAAGGAACGTCTCAGAATAGAACGCGTCTAACCGTTTTTGGCCTTGTGTTGCACAAACAGCACGCCTTCCCGTTGCAAAGGGCCGAACAAGTCCTTGTTTGCCATATATTTTTCAAAACACGTCACCCCGCATGCGAATACTTGCTTGCCGTCGCGCCGGCCGCCCGCCCGCTTCGGAGGAGCGGCCCGTGCGAATCATCGCGCCTGTCGTCCAGCCTGATTCCATGGCTTTCGAGACGTGTTTTTGCGCTGCACGAACCATCCACCAGTCCGGGCGCCCCTGGGAATCGCCAAGCAAATTGACGAGAGCGCATAGCTGGCGCGGGATGATTCTAGCTCATGGGGGACGCATCTCTTGATCCGGCGCTTGCGGCTTGCGAGCGTGTCGGGCATATCGGGCGTCAACGGAGCTGTGGCCGAGTGGCTGAAGGCGGCGGTTTGCTAAACCGTTATAGGGTTGTAAAGCCCTATCGAGGGTTCGAATCCCTCCGGCTCCGCCATCCCGTGTTTATGCGGGTTTCTACATTTTACCCTGCCAAGAGGCGAGCCGCAGTTGGCGCGGTTGCCGCTGATAGAAGCGGTTTCCTCCGGCACAAAACCCGGCACAGTGCGTTTTCGGTTCGTTCGCGATAGGGTCCCCATCGATGTCCCCGCGCGTGATCCAGATGCCGCTGTCCGGCGGCGACCGGAAGCACTTTGCCCGCGAGCTGCGCCGGGTCGAAAGTCTGCACGCCGAATTTGTGAAAAGGGTCGATGCGGCCTACGCCGCAGCCAAAGACCAACTCCGCCTGGCGCATCGACTGGAATGCGAGGAATGGAACGCCCGGTTGTTTCTTGGCGGCGACGAAGCGCCGTCTCCCGCGCTCGCCGATGCGATCGATGCCGGCGCAACGCTCCTCAAGGTGAAGTGCAACGCCTGCCGAGCCACGCGTCGGGTCGACCTCACCCACGTCATCTGGCCGAGGAAGAATCAGGTGCACACGCTCCGGCCGAAGCTGTTCTGCGAACCCTGCAAGGTCACAACAGACCACAAGGTGCGACCGATGCCGGTCGGCCTGTTCGACCCGAATCCGGGGCCGGAGGCGACGGCGAAGGCGGTGCGCCGTCGAAATGGTCCCGGCGCTTCGAGGATCCTGTACCGATGCCTGACGGCAGCACGATTCGAACAATCGGAGAGGCCGCGGAGTATGCAACCTCACTTCCTCGAAAGACCGGCAACACGGAGCCGTGGCAACATGCCGCGCAGGAGCTGCAGCTAGCCGCCGAACACGGCGGCCCGTTCGTGTTCATGGCGAGGATCGGCTTCTATAAAGCCGTCTATGGAAGTACGCCGCCACCGATCGGCAATCCGGAAGGCAAAAAGGGCCATAGGTGGGGAAAGCGAAAACTGGCACGGGACCGTTAGCGTTTAATTCAGCAGCGCTTCCCGAAGATCGTTTAGAAGAGCGAGTTGAATCTCATTATCCTTCTGATGCTTCGCCACGTAGGTCAGTAGAGCTTCCGACATCTGGCCTCGTTCAAGAGCGCCATTTTCTTGAAGGCAATGGACTAGGACCGATCGACATTCATTGCAGCCACGTCATGGCTGCGGCGAGGTGGACGAATCCAGTGAAGTGAACAGTGCGTCTGTCGTAACGGGTAGCGAAACGGCGGAAGTGCTTGAGGCGGTTGAAGCAGCGCTCGATGCGATTGCGGCATTTATAGAGGCCGGCGTCGTGCGGGATGATGATTTTGCGCGTCCTGTTTGACGGGATCACCGCTTCGGCTCCGATGCCAGCGATGAGAGCACGCAAGGCATTGCTGTCATAAGCCTTGTCGGCGAGCACGGCGTCGCCGGTCTGGCCTTCGAGCAGCGCCGCGGCTTGAGTGACGTCTCCGACCTGCCCGGCGGTCACGATGAGGCGCAAGGGTCGGCCCAGCGCATCCGCAAGCATGTGGACCTTGGTGGTCAATCCGCCTCGGGAACGCCCCAGCGCCTGATCCTTGGCCCCCCTTTTCCGGTGGCGGCCTGCTGATGGGCGCGAACGATGGTGCTGTCGAGCATCAGATATTGGTTGTCGCGGTCGGCTGTCAGGGCGGCAAATACGCGCTCCCACACGCCGGCATGGCACCAGCGGCTGAAACGCCGATGCACAGATTTCCAGCGGCCATAGCGCTCCGGCAGGTCACACCAGTGCGCGCCGGATCGTAATACCCACAAATAGCCGTTCACGAACAGTCGATTATCCGCTCCCGTCCGACCCGGATCGCCAGCCTTGCCTGGCAGCAGCGGCGCAATCTTCGCCCATTGCCTGTCGCTCAGCTCGTACCGCTTGATCCCCATCGTCGAAGCTCCGTGCAGAATCACGGAGCCCTATGAATCAGCGATCAGCCCGATGGGGAATCATGAATGTCGATCGATCCTAGCATCTGAAATGCCGCAGTCGTCGCGGCCATATGCGCCGCGATGACTTCTTGATCGCCGGTGAGATTCTTTGTCATGATGGCCATCCCCTGCCCGCGAAAGGTTAGCGCGCCGCGCCAGAAATAGAAAACCCCGCCGGAGCGGGGTTGAAGGCTAGGCTGCCTGGGCATGGGGGATGTGATGGTCCAGAGCGAGGAAATTGGTCGCATCCTTTGCAACCGGCGGCAGCCTAGCGGGTTCCCAAATGGGTGAACGATCAAAGTCTCCAGAGACAGACGAAGACGCCGCAAAGCTCACCTTGAATGAGCTTAATGAATGGATCAGCCGCGCTGAGCTTCGTGCAAGCCATTTAAGTCTGTCAGCTTCGCTCAAGAAGTCTGCAATGAAACGGCTCGTCTGGCTCGAATCTCAGCGTGAGACGCTGCATGGCGTCCCGGCTCCTAAACGTGGACGCTTTTGAACTTAGGACACTCTCCAATTCAACTTAGGACACTGAGGGTCAAATACGGACAGTACCGGACGGCGGTGAGTGGCCTACTTCGGAGTACCCGATGTTGTTCCTAAATGGAACACGGCATGGTAGTCCGGATGACATTCCATCTGGAGGACGAGTACCATGAGTGTCAAAACAGGCTGGATTATCGGAGGCGCGATCGTCGCGCTGCTGGTCATTCTTTCCTACGTCGACACCGGGAACGGCCAGCATCCGGCGAATATCCCAACGCAGACACAGCCGCAGTGATGAACTGTGTGCGGCTATTCCATCACTAAGCCGACCCCCAACAGCGCCAAGGCCAGCAGAAACAGCCATGGCGCGAATTCGTCGGTGCGATCGCAGAGGAACAGCCACATCGCCAGCAGGCACGTCAGGATGCCAAATAGCTGGAGGACGGGGGCCAGCGCGGTCATGCCGGCCACCTGAACGCGATGGCGCCGGCGACGGATCGTGGTCGTTCCCTCACCCGATGGCCATCGTTGCCCGACGTGTCCATGCCAACGCCCGCGCGCCCATATGACGAGCGCCCCGACATGCGGGCCATGAGCCCAAAACCGTGCTGCTACACGCTGCAAGTGGTCGCCAGCACAATCAAGGGGTTACGAGCTATTACCAATAACTCCGAGCAGCACGGGAGCGGCACGGACCTTCGTGTTTCGTTCTGATTCGCGGACATGAAAAAGGGCGATGCCGAACCGATTGCACCGCCCCCACTTGCAGAGGATTGCCCGTCGAACCGTAGCCGGCGGCAGTAGGATCGGCCTATCCTGTCACTCAGTAAGTTGTGCGCCGGGAACACCCCTGCCCCTCGGACCGTTGATCTCGGCCCGTGTGCTTGCACCGATCCTCCGGAGGAGAGACCATGAAGTTTAAATTCGCACTTATTGGATTGGCTGCGCTCGGCAGCCTTGCCGTGGCGGGAAGCGCATCAGCAATGCCGCTCGCACCAGTTTCAACAACTTCAAACGTAGAGAATATTGCGGTGGTCTGCGGCCCGCATGGTTGTATTCGCACGGCGCCCGTTTATCGACCGTACGGCTACGGATATCGGTATGGATATCGTGGCTATGGCTATCGCGGCTATTACGGTGCCCGCCGCTATGGTCACGTGCACAGAGGTTATGGATATCGTGGCGGTTATCGCCGTTGGTAGATGTTCAGCGACAAGCGAAGCCCGCCGGCGTGACCCGGCGGGCCTTTCACAGGGCTCAAGCCATATCCGCACCTCATCCCGGTCGACGCGGGGTGCCAAGGCCGCGTGCTGCCGGTCCGACAAGATTGATCAGGCGGCGGTTCGCACCGGAGCGGCGAGAATCGACGTGCCTTCCGTCGCTGTTGCGGATGGTGGTGTAGCGGTCGAATGTCTCATAGCGCTGCCGATGGGCTTCGGTGACCGAGCTGCCGCCGGCCTCATGATCCATGCCGTCGCTGTTGCCCGGGACGCCATCGACGGTCCAGCCCAAGCTGGGTTCACCGTCCACGTCGGGCTCGCGGCCGTCGTGCTCGGCGCCTTCGTCTTCACAAACATCCTCACCCATCAGCGCAAGCCATCGCCAAGCTGTTGGGACAGTCGGACAGCGGCCCCAAAGCTGTAGCGGCTGGAGTTGCGCGCAGCCTGCCTTCCGACGTAAAAAGCCCCGACAATGCCGAAAAGGACCACTATGTCATCCCATCCAACCGACTTCCAAGGTTCCGTCATCGACGCGCTGCGCGAGACCATCGAGCAACAGATTCAAAATTCACAGGCCATAGTCAGCGGCGGCGGGGGACATTTCAATATCGACGTGACGTCACCCGTGTTTGCCGGCATGAGCACGCTCGAGCGCCAGCGGTTGGTATACAGCGCAATCGCTCACTTAATGCGGGGTGACATGCCCCCGGTGCACGCCGTCGACAGTTTGAAAACTCGAACGCCTGCTGGGTCTTGAGCCGGATTTAGCGGCCTTGAGAACCCCGCTGGCTGCTCGGATCTCGGGGGCGCCGATCATCTCGCCTGCCAGGATGCAGCGCTCCAGCGTCTCCCGCGATCGCCGATCGCGCGCATCGCGCCGCTCTGCCGCAGAGCTAAATCCGCATAAAACGAAGCCGCCGAGCCGGAATATGATCGGCCGACGGCTTCGCCAGGGTGAACCCGGACCTAGGGCAATGTCCGGCGTCGTGAAGCTAACGCATCCGCTCGCAAGGGCAACGCAACTCGCTTATTAAGCTTGATGTCGCCGCCGAACGTTAAAGCTGGAACCGGAGGCGATAGTTCTCGCCGTTCATCTCTTTCGCGTTTTCGAGCGAAGTGGAATCCGGTTCGCGTGCGAAAACGCGTTAAATCAAGGACCTGGAATCTTTCACCGTTTCCATGACAAGGTGAAAGACTCCAGGTTATGGACGTGATGGATCAGGCGGTCGAGCAGCGTACCTGTCAGCCGCTCCGATCCGAAGACGCTTGTGCGTTCCATGATTGGCCGGTCTTATGGCGAGAACCAACCACGTCGCTCGAAGCTGTGACCGCCGCGATCAGGCATTGAGATCGAAGCGGTCGGCATTCATCACCTTGGCCCACGCAGCCACGAAGTCCTTGGCGAACTTCTCCCTGGAATCGCTGCAGGCATAGACTTCGGCCAGGGCGCGAAGCTGCGAGTGCGACCCGAAAATCAGATCGACGCGGGTGGCGGTCCACTTCGGCTGTCCGGTCTTGCGATCGCGACCCTCGTAGAGGTTGTCGCCGGTCGGCTGCCATTCGGTGTCCATCGTCAGCAGGTTGACGAAGAAATCATTCGTCAGCTTGCCGACCTGCTGGGTGAAGACGCCATGCCTGGAATCGCCGGCATTGGCGCCGAGCACGCGCAGGCCGCCGATCAGCACCGTCAGTTCGGGCGCCGTCAGGTTGAGGAGTTCCGCGCGGTCAACCATGGACTCTTCCGGACCCATGAATTGATGCTTCTTGCTGTTGGTGAAGTTGCGGAACGCATCAGCACGCGGCTCGAGCGGCGCGAACGATTCCACGTCGGTCTGCTCCTGCGTCGCGTCCATGCGGCCCGGCGTGAACGGCACCTTGACGTCGACGCCGCCGTCCTTGGCGGCCTTCTCCACCGCTGCCGCGCCGGCCAGCACGATCAGGTCGGCGAGCGAGATCTTCTTGCCGCCGCCGGCCGCATTGTTGAACTCCTTCTGGATCGCTTCCAGCTTGGCCAGCACGGTGGCGAGCTGCTGCGGCTGGTTGACCTCCCAATCCTTTTGCGGAGCGAGCCGGATGCGGGCGCCGTTGGCGCCGCCGCGCTTGTCGGAGCCGCGGAACGTGGAGGCCGAGGCCCACGCCGTCGAGACCAGTTGCGGCACCGTCAGGCCGGACGCGAGAACCTTCGCCTTCAGGTCCGCGGCGTCCCTGTCGTCGACCAGCTTGTGATCGACCTCCGGAATCGGGTCCTGCCAGATCAGCACTTCGCTCGGCACCATCGCGCCGAGGTAGCGCTGGCGCGGTCCCATATCGCGATGGGTGAGCTTGAACCAGGCGCGCGCGAAGGCATCGGCGAACTGGTCCGGGTTGTCGTGAAAATGCTTCGATATCTTTCCGTAGATCGGATCGAACCGCAGCGACAGGTCGGTGGTCAGCATGGTCGGCACGTGCATCTTCGACTTGTCGTGGGCGTCCGGCGTGATCGCGGGCGCGTTCTTCGCCCGCCACTGGTGGGCACCTGCCGGGCTCTTTTCCAGTTCCCATTCGAACTTGAACAGCGTGTCGAAGAAGTTGTTGTCCCACTTCGTCGGCGTCTGGGTCCAGGTCACTTCGAGGCCGCTGCCGATGGCGTCACCGCCCTTGCCGGTGCCGTACTTGCTCTTCCAGCCGAGGCCCTGATCCTCGATCGCGGCAGCATCCGGCGCAGGACCGACCAGCGCGGCGTCGCCGGCGCCGTGGGTTTTGCCGAAAGTGTGACCGCCGGCGATCAGCGCCACGGTTTCCTCGTCGTTCATCGCCATGCGGAAGAACGTCTCGCGGATGTCCTTGGCCGCCGCGATCGGGTCCGGGTTGCCGTTCGGACCTTCCGGATTGACGTAGATCAGGCCCATCTGCACGGCCGCGAGCGGCTCCGCGAGTTCACGCTCGCCGCTGTAACGCTCGTCGCCAAGCCATGAGCCTTCCGGGCCCCAGAACAATTCCCGCGGCTCCCATTCGTCGGCGCGGCCGCCAGCATAACCGAAGGTCTTGAAGCCCATCGATTCCAGCGCGGCGTTGCCGGCGAGCACATAGAGATCGGCCCAGGAAATCTTGCGGCCGTATTTCTGCTTGATCGGCCACAACAGGCGACGCGCCCGGTCGAGCAGCACGTTGTCCGGCCAGGAGTTCAGCGGCGCAAAGCGCTGTTGACCACCGCCGGCGCCGCCGCGACCGTCGGTGATGCGATAGGTGCCGGCGCTGTGCCACGCCATGCGGACCATCAGGCCGCCATAGTGGCCGAAGTCAGCGGGCCACCAGTCCTGCGAATCGGTCATCAGCGCCTTCAGGTCGGCCATGACGGCGTTGAGGTCGAGCGTCTTGAACTCCGCGGCATAATCGAACGCCTCGCCCATCGGATCGGACAGGTCCGAGTGGCCATGAAGAACCTGGAGGTCGAGCAGGTTCGGCCACCAGTCGCGATTGTTCAGTCTGCGTACGCCTCCGGTGAACGGGCAGTTGCCGGCACCCTTGTCGTTCGTCTTTGCGTCCATGATCAGTCTCCGATGCTGTGCTGTCGCGTCGTTGCCGAATGGCCGCTACGGCGAATTCCAGTGGCGGATCGTCCGAGACCCAGTGGCGGATCGTCCGAGACAAAGGCAGCCCGGAGTCACTTGTCTTCAGGACGGACCGGTAACCGGCGGTCTACGGATTTGGACCAGACAAGGCCGCAGTCCTTCTGCAACGCGAGGATGGAGCAAGTCTGGAAGATATCGACGATCAGGTCCAGTCGAATTGCCTTTGTATCACGATAAGACTATCTTATCGGTGATGGTCACGCTCAAACAGCTTCGCTACCTCGCTGCGCTCGCGCGTCACGGCCATTTTGGACGCGCCGCGGACGCCTGCGCCGTCACTCAACCGGCGCTGTCGATGCAGATTCGCGAGCTCGAGCAATTTCTCGGAGTCACTCTGGTGGAGCGGCGGCCGGGTGAAGTGATGCTCACGGAAATCGGCCGGGAGATTTCACGCCGCGCCGAAGACGTGCTGGCCTCGGCACGCGATCTCGTCGATTTCGCCCGCCACCGCGCCAAGCCGCTGACGGGGCGGCTGACCCTCGGCATCATCCCGTCGCTCGCGCCTTACCTGCTGCCGCGGATGCTGCCGGCGCTGCAATCGCAGTTTCCAGACTTGCAGCTTGAATTGCGCGAGACGCAGACCCGCCAGCTGGTCGAGGAGGTCAAGAGCGGCGCGCTCGACGCCGCGATGCTGGCGCTGCCGCTGGGCGAGCCCGATATCGACACCATGACGCTGTTCGACGATCTCTTCCTGCTGGCGGTGCCGGCGAGCGATCCGCGGTCCGCCAAACGTCGCGTGGCAGCGCGTGATATCGATCAGTCGCGTCTGATTCTGCTCGAGGACGGCCACTGTCTGCGCGATCAGGCTCTGGCGTTTTGCGCCACGATCCCGCGCGGACCGACGCCGGGTGCGACCGGCATGACGTTCGGCGCATCCAGCCTCGCCACCGTGATGCAGATGGTCGCCGCCGGCTACGGCGTGACGCTGATCCCGCAGATCGCAGCCGATGTCGAGGCGCGCGGCCAGCGCGTCAAAATCCTGCGGCTCGAAGACCCGCAGCCCGGCCGCAGCATCGGACTGGCGTTCCGCAGGACGTCGCCGCGCAAGGCCGATTTCGCGGCGCTGGGCGAGGTGGTGAAGGGTTGCACGACGTCATAGAAAAAACGAGGGCGCCGGCTACGCTGGTGCCAGTGGTCTCGATCCCTGTCTCCTGAAGACTCTTGCCGACCCCCAACCAGCGCGCTCCATGCCGAAGGGATGTCCCGTTTCAAGGTTTATGATACATAGTAGCCCACTCTGACACGAACTTCGAAAGCCAAGGGGCGCTGGCAACCAAATCCAGTGCCGCTACTCAATCTGAAGTTCATTTGCGGGCTCGCGACCACCGGTGCAGGACTCTCAAATCGGCGGAACCAGACGCCTGATCATCGATCACGTCGGCCATCGCGGCGACGGCGTCGCGCTGACCGAAGCGGGCAGCGTGTTTGTGCCCTATACGCTCGGCGGAGAAACCGTGGAAGTCGAGCCGCTAGCTGGGCGTTGCGACCGCCTGCGTCTTCTCCACGTAGAGATCGCGAGTCCGGACCGGATCGCGCCGTTCTGCCTACATTTCGGCGCTTGCGGCGGCTGCGCCGTCCAGCACTGGCAGACGGAGAACTACCGCGCCTGGAAGCGGCAGATCATCATCGACACGCTGGCGCAAGCTCGCATCGACTGTACGGTGAACGAACTGATCGATGCACACGGCGCGGGACGACGGCGGATCACGCTGCACGCCCGGCGCGACGAGGATGGCAGGCTGCGCGTGGGCTTCGCCGCTCCGAACAGTCACGCCATCGTGCCGATTGCCGCCTGCCCGATCCTCGATCCCGCCCTGCTCGGCGCGCTCGACGCGGCGCGTGAACTCGCGGACGTGCTCAAACCCGCGAACAAGCCGCTCGACATTCAGGTGACCGCCGCCGGCAATGGTCTCGACATCGATATCCGTGGCTCCGGCCCGCTGCCCGCCGCGTTGATCGCGACATTGTCGCGTGTCGCCGAAGCACACCGGTTGGCGCGACTCACGCGTCATGGAGAACTAATCCTGATGCGCGTTCCGCCGGTTATCGCAATCGGGACGGCTCGCGTCCCGCTTCCGCCGGGCTCGTTTCTTCAGGCGACGGTCGCGGGCGAGGAGACGCTGGCGGCGCTGGTCGCCTCGCATTGCGGTAAGGCCAAACATATCGGCGACCTGTTCTGCGGCGTCGGACCTTTCGCGTTGCGCCTTGCGGCCAAAGCGCGAATCTCGGCCTTCGATAGCGACGATACGGCGGTGACAGCCTTGCGAAAGGCCGCGGCCGCCACGCCCGGACTGAAGCCGGTCAGCGCCGAGCCGCGCGACCTGTTTCGGCGACCGCTGGTGGCGCAGGAATTGCGTGACATCGACGTCGTGGTGTTCGATCCGCCGCGACAGGGCGCAGAAGCGCAAAGCAAACAACTCGCCGCCAGCAAGCTTGCCGTCATCGTCGCGGTTTCCTGCAACGTTGCAACCTTCGCACGCGATGCAAAGATCCTGATCGATGGCGGCTACCATCTCGAATCCGTGACCCCTGTCGACCAATTTCGGTACTCGCCGCATGTAGAACTGGTCGCCAAGTTTTCACGCCGGCGGTGATCACGGCCTACATCCCATCGAAGTCCAACCGCGCAAAAGCCGATTGAACATGACCGCATCCTCTCTCGCCAACGGCATAAGATCGAAAACACGTTCGGCAGGCTGAAGGACTGGCGGCGCATCCACGCCCGTTACGATCGATGCGCTCCCACTTTCTTCTCGGCTCGTGGCGCGAACCTCGTAGTGGTTCATCGCCTCGTCGATATTCGCGATGAAGGTGTCGGCGATCACAGACTGTCGATGATGATCACTTCTTCGCATGATCGATCTTCGTCCCGTCGATCCAGTTAAGCCAGATCGGCGGTGGTGTTGTTCGCCACACGAAGCTGAGGCTGCAGAATGCAGGCCTCCTAAGCATTGAAGTATGCGGGATCGGTCTTTCTCAATAGAAGACCGCCCTCGATTACTCAGTTAACCCCCGCTGTTCGGCTGCTATCGCGCCCCGGTTCTGTTCCGGGCTAGCCGTTGATGCAGGCCGGATTTCTGCTGGGATCGCCACCCTGTCTTTTTGTTTTCATTCGTTGCGACATCGCTTGCGGGGTTTCACACAACGGATGGAAATCGCAGGCTATTCAGGGCTATAGGCTATAAACCGAATAATCCGCCATCGCCCGTCGCCCTCTTTTCGAAAGACATCGAGGCCCGTCTCCCTGCTGATCAGATCGCCGGGATTTATCTTCAGGGTCCAGTTCAGACGGACAACCGCGATGGTTCTGTCCACGATGATCTCTTTGACGTCGAGGTCATAGCGGAATGTCCTGTGGGGATCATCGAGCGCCTTGCTGATCGTTGCGCAACGCGTTTCGTAACCAGCGCTACCCTGGCCCTGGACGTCAGAAACCAGTGACTTCGAGAACAGGTCGCAGGCTCCGAACTTGTCTCCACTATTGAAGCTCGCCGTCCATTGTTGCAGGCGCGTTCTGATATCAGTCGCGTCATCCGCGATCGCAACCGCACAGTAAAACTGTAGTGCGAAAATTGAGCAGAGAAGATTGAGCCAGATCTTGGCGCTTGTCGTCATGGCGACCCTGCGCATGAAATCGTCACGATAGGGCCGAACGTCTGAACCGCCCCACTATAGCGTTTTCGAACGAAGCATGTCCTCGGGCTTGACCCGAGGCTGGAATCCGGTGCGCGTGAAGAAAACGCGTCAACGCTAGAAGGGAATATCGTCATCCATATCGCTGCGGCGGACACCAGCTGCAACGGCGCGGCGCGGGCCGCCGGATGAGCCTCCCGATCCGAAATCGCCTCCGGAATCGTCCGATCCAAAATTCCCCCCGCCTCCGCCGCTATTGCGGCCATCGAGCATCGTCAGCGCCGAGTTGAAATTTTGCAGCACGACTTCGGTGGAGTATTTTTCGACCCCGCTCTGATCCGTCCATTTGCGGGTCTGCAACTGGCCCTCGATATAAACCTTCGAGCCTTTTTTCAGGTACTGCTCAGCGATCTTGCACAGGCCCTCGTTGAATATCACAACCCGATGCCACTCGGTTTTTTCCTTGCGCTCGCCACTGGTCCTGTCGCGCCAGCTTTCAGACGTGGCGATTCGCAAGTTGGCGATCGGCCGCCCGTCTTGGGTCCGCTTGATTTCGGGATCAGCGCCGAGATTGCCGATCAGAATGACCTTGTTCACGCTACCCGCCATCGCCGTTCTCCAATCTCCACCCCGATTTGCCGATACGAATGGATGCCGCCGGTTAAACACCGGCACCGTCCCTCGCGGCAGCGGTCGCGACCCTACACTCCCGTCGTCTTGTGGAGACGGTCAATTCACCGGTTATCCACCGGCCGAATATAGAATGTTCCATCTTTGTTCTCAAGAGGGATGTCGCGAGGTCGCAAAAGCCGTAGGCGGGTTTCTGCGCCTGGGGAATTAGGATCAATTTGAGCCGAGTGTTGCTTTTGAGAGACGGCTTTTTTCAACGCCGGGGGATATACAGCATCCATGAAATTCAGCGCTCGCGTCCAAACAAAGTTTGAAATTCGGGGATTTGCAATGAACAAGCTACTGATCGGCGCCGTGGGTGCTCTCGCCATCGGCTTCGCCGCGGCGCCCGCCGCCGCAGCCGACCTCGCCCCGCACCACTATACGAAGGCCCCTCCTCCGATGGTGGCCGCGATCTTTGACTGGAGCGGTGTCTACGTCGGCGCGAACGGCGGCTGGGGATCGAGCCGGAACTGCTGGGACTATACCTTGCCCCCGGCTGGCTCCGAAGGTTGCCATGACGCAACCGGCGGCACGGTCGGTGGCCAGATCGGCTATCGCTGGCAGTCCAGCAACTGGGTGTTCGGCCTTGAAGCCCAGGGCAACTGGGCCGATCTGAACGGTCGCAATGCCAGCCTCATCAACCCTCTCGTCACCAACGACAGCCGCCTTGAGGCGTTTGGCCTGTTCACCGGCCAGATCGGCTACGCTTGGGATGCCACTTTGCTCTATGTGAAGGGTGGCGCCGCGGTGACGTCCAACCGCTATCGAAGCCTCGATACGGCTACCGGCGTTGCACTGACCGACAATGTCAACAACACCCGTTGGGGCGCCACGGTTGGTGTCGGCCTTGAATATGGCTTCGCACCGAACTGGTCGCTTGGCTTCGAGTACGATCACATCTTCATGGGCAGCAGCACCCACAACTTCATCAGCAACGGTGTGGATGTAAATGCTCCCGCCGGTACGGTGTACGGAACCGATAAAATCAGTCAGGACGTGGACCTTGTCACCGCTCGCATCAACTATCGCTGGGGTGGCCCGGCCGTTGCGCGGTACTGATCGCATCTGATCCGAACATCTCTCGGAACTACAAAAGGCCGGCTTTCTGCCGGCCTTTTTGTTGCTTGTGCTTGTTTGCTTGTGCCGGCCGCAACACCCGGGATAAATCTGCTGGAGCGTTTTCGATTTTGATGAAATTCGACCCGGATGATACTTCGCCTCTCCCCGTGGGGAGAGGTCGGAGCCGAAGGCTCCGGGTAAGGGGTCGAGCATTTCTGAAGGAGTAACCCTTCACCCCGACCCTCTCTCCGAATCAAAGTCGGATTTATCCTTTGACATCAAGGTTGGCCAACTCGGGTAAACCTCGAGTTGGATGGGAGGAAGCGCGCTTCGTTCGTGGCAGGTGTTTCCATCAAAATCGAAAAAAGTCTTTGTGCCCTCCTTCCTGGCTAAACAGGACCCATCGGATAGTTGAGGACGCCTTCGGCTAAGCGATTCGGGGCTGCCTCCGGTTGCAGAAACTCGTATTCTCTGGCGCGCCACCGCGCACACGGGTAAATCGCGCTTACCACCTCCTCCGCGACGAAATCGGTGATGATCGGCGTCATCCCTCTGGAAATCGTCCGCCGTTCTATCTACGTTCCTGCGATAACCGCAACATGGCGCTGGCCGGGAACTTCTATCCGGTGCGGCGCGCCCGAACGCGGCGCGGCTTTCGCGTCCGGAAAAGCCCGTTATGGACGAAGTCATCAAGGCCAAGCGGCAACAAGCAGTTTCCGCCACGCGCGCCATCACGATCCGCGGAGCCCGCGAACACAACCTGAAGAACGTCGATCTGGAAATCCCGCGCGACAAGCTGGTGGTGTTCACCGGCCTGTCCGGCTCCGGCAAGTCGTCGCTGGCATTCGATACCATCTATGCCGAGGGCCAGCGCCGCTATGTCGAATCGCTGTCGGCCTATGCGCGCCAGTTCCTGGAGATGATGCAGAAGCCGGATGTCGACCAAATCGACGGGCTGTCGCCGGCGATCTCCATCGAGCAAAAGACCACGTCGAAAAACCCGCGCTCGACCGTCGGCACCGTCACCGAGATTTACGACTACATGCGGCTGTTGTGGGCGCGCGTCGGCGTGCCCTATTCGCCCGCCACCGGCCTGCCGATCGAAAGCCAGACGGTGTCGCAGATGGTCGACCGCGTGCTGGCGCTGCCCGAAGGCACCCGGCTCTATCTGCTGGCGCCGGTGGTGCGCGGCCGCAAGGGCGAATACCGCAAGGAACTGGCGGAGTATCTCAAGAAGGGTTTTCAGCGCGTCAAGATCGACGGCGCGTTTCACGAACTCGCTGACGCCCCGGGGCTCGACAAGAAGTTTCCGCATGACATCGACGTGGTGGTCGATCGCATCGTGGTGCGGCCGGACATCGGCCAGCGGCTGGCGGAGAGTTTCGAGACCGCGCTGAAACTGACTGAGGGGCTCGCGGTGGTGGAGTTCGCGGATGCGCCTGCGCAAAGCGGCCCCCTCCCCAACCCTTCCGCGCATAGCCCGTCGAAGACGGGCGTAAACGCCCTTTCGCTGGGCGAGGGAGTCGCGCGTAGCGCGGCGGGAGGGAGCAAATCTGAAAGGAAAGTCGCCAAAATTCACGACAAAAGCGGGCCTGAACGCATCCTGTTCTCGGAAAAATTCGCCTGCCCGGTCTCCGGCTTCACCCTTCCCGAAATCGAACCGCGGTTGTTTTCATTCAACAACCCCTATGGCGCCTGCCCGAAATGCGGCGGCCTCGGCGTCGAGCAGCATGTCGATGAAGACCTCGTCATTCCGGACAAGGAGCTGACCCTGCGCAAGGGCGCGATCGCTCCGTGGGCGAAATCGTCGTCGCCGTATTACCTGCAGACGCTGACCGCGCTCGGAAAATTCTACAAGTTCACGCTGGATACCAAATGGAAGGACCTGCCGAAAAAGACCCAGGCCGCGCTTCTGCACGGTTCCGGCGATAACGAGATCAAGTTCTCGTATGAAGACGGGGTGCGCTCCTACGATACCAAAAAACCGTTCGAGGGCGTCATCACCAACATCGAGCGCCGCTTCCGCGAAACAGAAAGCGAGTGGGCGCGCGAGGAACTCGGCAAGTATTTTTCAGATGTTCCGTGCGACGCCTGCAAGGGTTATCGGCTGAAGACGGAGGCGTTATGCGTCAGGATCGGCGGCAAGCACATCGGAGAGATCAGCGAGTTGTCGGTGCGTCACGCCGGCGAATGGTTCGAGACCGTGCCGGACATGCTGTCGCCGCAGCAGAACGAGATCGCCGGCCGCGTGCTCAAAGAGATCCGCGAGCGGCTGTCGTTCCTGCTCGACGTCGGCCTCAATTATCTGACGCTGTCGCGTGCTTCCGGCACGCTGTCCGGCGGCGAGAGCCAGCGCATCCGCCTCGCCTCGCAGATCGGCTCCGGCCTCACCGGCGTGCTCTACGTGCTGGATGAGCCCTCCATCGGCCTGCACCAGCGCGACAACGCGCGCTTGCTCGACACCCTGAAGCGGCTGCGCGACCTCGGCAACACCGTGATCGTGGTCGAGCATGACGAGGACGCCATCCGTCTTGCCGATCATGTGCTCGACATCGGCCCCGGAGCCGGAATGCACGGCGGGCACATCGTGGCGCAGGGTACGCCGGCAGACATCATGAAGAATCCGAAGTCGCTGACCGGAAAATATCTGACCGGCGAACTGGCGGTCGACATACCGGAGCGGCGGCCGCCGAACCATCGCCGCACCATCAAGGTGGTGAACGCGCGCGGCAACAATCTGAAGAACGTCACCGCGGAAATTCCCCTCGGCCTGTTCACCTGCATCACCGGCGTCTCCGGCGGCGGCAAGTCGACATTGCTGATCGACACGCTCTACAGGGCGATCGCGCGCAAGCTCAACAACGCCAGCGAGGGCGCGGCGCCTCATGATCGCATCGAAGGGCTGGAGCACATCGACAAGATCATCGACATCGACCAGTCGCCGATCGGCCGCACGCCGCGCTCCAACCCCGCGACCTATACCGGCGCCTTCACGCCGATCCGCGAATGGTTCGCGGGGCTTCCCGAGGCGAAGGCGCGCGGTTATGCGCCGGGCCGCTTCTCGTTCAACGTCAAGGGCGGCCGCTGCGAGGCGTGTCAGGGCGACGGCGTCATCAAGATCGAGATGCACTTCCTGCCCGACGTTTACGTCACCTGCGACACCTGCAAGGGCAAGCGGTATAACCGCGAGACGCTGGAGGTGCTGTTCAAGGGCAAGTCGATCTCGGACGTGCTCGATATGACGGTCGAGGAAGCCGCCGAATTCTTCAAGGCGGTGCCGCGCGTGCGCGAAACCTTCAAGACGCTGCATCGCGTCGGTCTCGACTACATCCGTGTGGGACAGCAGGCCACCACGCTCTCAGGCGGCGAAGCGCAACGCGTCAAGCTTGCCAAGGAGCTGTCGAAACGCGCCACGGGACGCACACTCTATATTCTCGACGAACCCACCACGGGCCTGCACTTCCACGACGTCAAGAAGCTTTTGGAAGTGCTGCACGAACTGGTGGCGCAAGGAAACACCGTTGTCGTCATCGAGCACAATCTCGAAGTCATCAAGACCGCTGATTGGGTGATCGACCTCGGCCCCGAAGGTGGCGACGGCGGCGGCGAGATCGTCGCCTGGGGACCGCCGGAAGACATCGTGAAAGCACCGCGCAGCTATACCGGGCAGTTTCTGAAGCCGGTGCTGGAGAAAGCGGGAAAACCGAAGCGGCGGAATGCGAGCGAAGCGGCGGAATAACGCCAGTCGTGCCTGTCGGTTTAATCGGGTTGATCAGATCTTTTGACCGTCTGTTTTCCTCTGCCGGTGTCGTCTTTCGGATTCGCTGCGAGGAAGAGTAGAAAGACAGGAGGGCTGGATGAAAATTCCGTAACCTGCATTGCGGAACTTGCTTTGCATTGCCACGTTGGAATCCAAGGCTCGATACACCGGAATCACGATACGGAGTTGAAAATATGTTGAGTTTCAAACCAGTATTAGCCGCGGCTGTCATTGCGCTTGCAGTGCCGCTGGCCACGACTTCCCCCAGCTCCGCGCAAACAAAAGCTCAGTATTCTGGCGGTGGCGGCCACGTTGGTGGCGGCGGCGGGCATATGGGTCATGGTGGCGGAGGTGGTCACATGGGCATGCGACCGGGTGGTGGCGGTGGCGGCGGAAATTGGGCCGGTGGCGGCGGCCGACATTGGGCCGGTGGCGGCGGCTGGCATGGTGGGCACTGGCATGGCGGAGGTCATCGCTGGGGCGGCGGCTACTATGGCGGTGGTGGCTTCTTCCCGGGCTTCGTCGTAGGCTCAGCGATCGGCAGTGCGTTCGCAAGCCCCTATTACTATGATGACTACGGCTATGACGACGGTCCGGTCGCCGAGGTTGTTCCAAGCAACGCCGGCGACATCGCTTATTGCCAGCAGAGGTTCAAGTCATACGACGTCAGTTCGGGAACCTATCTTGGCTATGACGGTCTGCGTCACCCCTGCCCGTAATTCGGTCCCTGGCGCGCGGGATTCTTGACCCGCCGGTCTCTCAAATCAAGGAGCGGTGCCCTGCGCGCCGCTCCTTCTTTATTTCAGGCTCCTCATCACGGGAGCATGATCCCGAACAGCGAAACCGGTTTTCGGGAAAAGATCATGCTCAAACAAATCAAACAAACAAGATAAGCGACGAGTCTGATTCCGCGCAGTCGAACAGGCTCCGGCAACGCTCGTTGTGATTCGAGCCTGTTCACGCGAGTTCGGATAATCGAAAAAATCAGGCGGAAACCACCGCCAGAACGACGACGCCGCGCTCGCATCGGACGCCGGCCCGCCTCCCGCGGGAAAAGGGTCCCCGAGTCGCTGGAACGCAACCCCTCAGGATCAATAAATAGTTGTCCTTGTGAACAGCGTGAGAAGCTCGTCTCTGCAGGCCCTGTGGGGATTCTTTCGTTTGGGAATCCTTGAGGACTCACCGATACTTGACCTCGTCCAAGGCGAGTCCCCCCGTGGTTTTCCTCTCTTTCCACCATATTTAGTGTTTCATTGAGGAATGAATACTAATCCTTGACTGTGTGGAGAGGGTTGCCTTAGCTTTTGATCCGCTCGACGCGCATGTAACTGGGTCACGCCGAGCCTCCCTCAAGGGTTCCATTATGAACACTTCGTCGGCCGGTTGGCGACGGGGTCGTGGGGGTGTCTGCGTTGGCGACAAGACGTTTGGGGACGTCAAAAACGGGCCAAAAGGCTCAAATCGCAGTGTGGGGCGTTAGGGTATGATCGGCGGCGGAGCCAATTCTGTCCCCGTTCGTGCTCCAGAGGATCGACGGCCAGGAACGCGCGGCCGAACTGCGGACCAAAAAAGTCCGCGAATGGAAATCGCCGATGCCGCTTAAGCGGCGCGGACAGTGACGGGGCAAGGGACATGAGATTCGAACGGCGCTACACCAGGGACGGGCAGTCACCCTATGCGGAGATCAATTTCCGGCTGACGACGAGCGAGATCCGCAATCCGGACGGCTCGGTGGTGTTTCGCCTCGAGAACGTCGAGGTGCCTGAATTCTGGTCGCAGGTCGCCTCCGACGTGCTCGCGCAAAAGTATTTCCGCAAAGCGGGCGTTGCGGCACGTCTGAAGAAAATTGAGGAAGAGACGGTCCCCTCATGGCTGTGGCGTTCGGTGCCCGACACGGACGCGCTCGCCGCCCTGCCCGAGGCCGAACGCTTCGGCGGCGAAACGTCGTCCAAGCAGGTGTTCGATCGTCTTGCCGGCTGCTGGACCTATTGGGGCTGGAAAGGCGGCTACTTCAGTTCGGAAGATGACGCGCGCGCCTTCAATGACGAGCTGCGCTACATGCTGGCGCGCCAGATGGTCGCGCCGAACTCGCCGCAGTGGTTCAACACCGGCCTGCACTGGGCCTATGGCATCGACGGCCCCGGCCAGGGCCACTCCTACGTCGACTTCAAGACCGGCAAGATGACCAGGTCGAAGTCGGCCTACGAACATCCGCAGCCGCACGCCTGTTTCATCCAAGGCATCGAGGACGACCTCGTCAACGAGGGCGGCATCATGGACCTGTGGGTGCGCGAGGCGCGCCTGTTCAAATACGGCTCCGGCACCGGCTCCAACTTCTCGCGGCTGCGCGGGGAAGGCGAGCGCCTGTCCGGCGGCGGCCGTTCCTCGGGCCTGATGAGCTTCCTCAAGATCGGCGATCGTGCCGCGGGCGCGATCAAGAGCGGCGGCACCACGCGCCGCGCCGCCAAGATGGTTGTGGTCGATGCCGATCATCCGGATATCGAGCAGTACATCGACTGGAAGGTGAAGGAAGAGCAGAAGGTCGCCGCGCTCGTCACCGGCTCCAGGATCAACCAGAAGCACCTCAAGGCGGTGATGCGCGCCTGCGTCAACTGCGAAGGCTCGGGCGACGATTGCTTCGTGCCGGAGAAGAATCCGGCGCTGCGCCGGGAGATCAAGCTGGCGCGTCGCGCGCTGGTGCCGGACAACTACATCAAGCGCGTCATTCAATTCGCCAGGCAAGGCTACAAGGATATCGACTTCCCGGTCTACGACACCGACTGGGACAGCGAGGCCTATCTCACCGTTTCCGGCCAGAACTCAAACAACTCGGTGTCGCTGCGGGATGACTTCCTGCGCGCGGTCGAGACCGACGGCAACTGGAATCTGATCGGCCGCACCAACAAGAAGGTCACGAAGACTCTCAAGGCGCGCGACCTCTGGGAGAAGATCGGCTATGCGGCCTGGGCCTCGGCCGATCCCGGGCTGCACTTCAACACCACGATGAACGACTGGCACACCTGCAAGGCGTCCGGCGACATCCGCGCGTCGAACCCGTGCTCGGAATACATGTTCCTCGACGACACCGCCTGCAATCTGGCCTCCACCAATCTGTTGACGTTTTACGACGTTGCGACGAAGCGCTTCGATGTCGAGGCGTACGAGCATCTGTGCCGGCTCTGGACCGTGGTGCTGGAAATCTCTGTGCTGATGGCGCAGTTCCCGTCCAAGGCGATCGCGGAACTCTCTTACGAATTCCGTACGCTGGGCCTCGGCTTCGCCAACATCGGCGGCCTGTTGATGACCATGGGCCTGTCCTATGACTCGAAGGAAGGCCGCGCGCTGTGCGGTGCCTTGACCGCGATCATGACCGGCATCGCCTACAAGACCTCCGCCGAGATGGCCGGCGAACTCGGCGCCTTCCCCGGCCACAAGAAGAACGCAAGCCACATGCTGCGCGTGATTCGAAACCATCGCCGCGCCGCGCTCGGTCAGGCTTCCGGCTATGAGGCCCTCGCCGTCAACCCGGTGCCGCTCGACCATGCCTCCTGCCCGCAACCCGACCTCGTCGCCCACGCGACGAGAGCATGGGACGATGCGCTCGCGCTCGGCGAACAGCACGGCTATCGCAACGCGCAGGTCACTGTGGTGGCTCCGACCGGCACCATCGGCCTGGTGATGGACTGCGATACCACGGGTATCGAGCCCGACTTTGCGCTGGTGAAGTTCAAGAAGCTCGCCGGCGGCGGCTATTGGAAGATCATCAACCGCGCGGTGCCGGAAGGGTTGCGCGCGCTCGGCTATCGCGAGAGCGAGATCGCCGAGATCGAGGCCTATGCGGTCGGTCACGGCTCGTTGTCCAACGCGCCCGGCATCAACATCTCCACCCTGAAGGCCAAGGGTTTTACCGACGAGGCGATCGAGAAAGTGGAGAAGGCGCTGCCGACCGCATTCGACATCAAGTTCGCCTTCAACAAGTGGACCTTCGGCGAAGACTTCATCCGCGACACGCTCGGCATCGGCGCCGATGTGTTGGCGTCGCCGTCCTTCGACCTGCTCGCAGCGGTCGGCTTCACCAGGCGCGAGATCGAGGCCGCCAACGTGCACATCTGCGGCGCGATGACAGTGGAAGGCGCACCGCACCTCAAGGCCGAGCACTATCCGGTGTTCGATTGCGCCAATCCGTGCGGCAAGATCGGCAAGCGCTATCTGTCGGTGGAAAGCCACATTCGCATGATGGCGGCATCGCAGCCGTTCATCTCGGGCGCGATCTCGAAAACCATCAACATGCCGAACGACGCCACGGTGGAAGACTGCAAGTCCGCCTACCTGCTGTCCTGGAAGCTGGCGCTGAAGGCCAACGCGCTCTATCGCGACGGCTCGAAACTATCGCAGCCGCTCAACTCGCAACTCATCGCCGACGATGACGAAGACGACGATGCAATCGAGGCGCTGCTGGAAAAGCCGATGGCTGCGCGCGCGGCCGCCGTCTCCGAGAAGGTGGTGGAGCGGCTGGTCGAACGCATCATCGTGATGCGCGAGCGCGAGAAGATGCCGGATCGCCGCAAGGGCTACACCCAGAAAGCGGTCGTCGGCGGCCACAAGGTTTACCTGCGCACCGGCGAATACGATGACGGGCGCCTGGGCGAGATCTTCATCGACATGCACAAGGAAGGCGCGGCACTGCGCTCCTTCATCAACAACTTCGCCATTGCTGTTTCATTGGGCCTGCAATACGGCGTGCCGCTGGAGGAATATGTCGACGCCTTCACATTCACCCGTTTCGAACCCGCGGGTCCGGTGCAGGGCAACGACTCGATCAAATACGCGACCTCGATCCTCGATTATGTTTTCCGCGAACTCGCGGTGAGCTACATGTCGCGCTTCGACCTCGCCCACGTCGATCCCTCGGAATCCGGTTTCGACGCCATCGGCAAGGGCGTCGTGGAAGGCAAGGAGCCGGAAGGTCAGCCGCAGCAGGCCACCCGCTACGTCTCCAAGGGGCTGACCCGCTCGCGCACCGACAATCTCGTCGTCATGCGCGGCGGTGGCGAGGCGCGCGGATCGGCTCCCTCCTCCCTAGCCAGCGAAGGCGGCACACGTTCCTCTGCTCCCTCACCCCTTGCGGGAGAAGGTCGTGTCGGGTCCAAGGTGACCCCCCTTTCCTCCTCGCATGCGGGCGAGGCGACGGAAGGCGCAGTCGCGCTGAAGCAGGAGACCGAGCACGACCTCTCGCCGACCGAGCGACTGGAGCAGCAGCAAAGAAGCAAGGTTGCCGCGCATTCAACCGCGCCGACCAAGGCAGAACGCCGCGCAGAAGCGAAGGCGAGAGGCTATGAGGGCGAGATGTGCCCGGAGTGCGGCAACTTCACACTGGTACGCAACGGCACCTGCATGAAGTGTGATACGTGCGGGTCCACGACCGGATGTTCGTGAGCTGAAACGGATAACAGCAGTTGTGGGCAAAGCCTTACGGCATGCCCGCAAGTCCGATGGTAAAGTATTGACCAATCGGATCCGCGGGCGGCAGTGGTTGCCTTGATCTCATCATCGTACCAAGATCTCCGACGTTGCTCCCTCGGAGATTCAGGATGGTTTTGCCCCTCTTGAGACCGGCGGGATTTGCCCGAGCCAAAGTCCGACGAGGCTGACAGCAGACATTGTTGCGCACGCCCTACACTCGGGCAAGGATAGCGCGGCAACGGCTTTATCATTTTAAGGTAGCTCGCGAACGTTTAATCAGCCTGCACGCCTTTGGGTGTTCTTCAAAATGCCACCTGCAACCACTAAAGACAAAAGCGCATAGTTCGAAAATGACAGATGCAAAGAACCAACTGTCGAACACGGGGCTTCACGCGCCCGGCTGCGTTTTCTGTGCCTTACGTGATACTCCCAACGTCGTCGCGCGAAACGAACTGACCTTTGCGGTCCGAGACACGACGCCGGTGACACACTTGCACACCCTGGTTCTTCCCTGCCGCCATGCCGCAACCTATTTTGACCTGACGGAATCGGAACTGGCCGCAGCCAATGAGTTGTTGCGACATCTCCGGTTGGAGATCATGAAGGCCGACCCGTCGGTGAAGGGTTTCAACGTCGGCGCGAATATCGGTTTGGTTTCCGGTCAGACGATTTTCCATTGCCATATCCATTTGATTCCCCGTCGCGAAGGCGATGTCCCTGATCCTCTTGGTGGCGTTCGCGCGGTAATTCCCGACAAAATGCGCTATTAATTCGTCAGAAACTTCTGTGGCCCTTGACAATCGAGCGAGGGAAGGTCAGCTTTGTACATGGCGATGGAGTTCGCCTTTTAACCGCCCTCGGGGCTGATGACTCCTGTCGAGCCAATTTTGGCAGACGGGAGTTATGCGCCTTGCTCAAACAATCCCCTCGAACAAACTGTCGGTCATTAGCTGTTAGGTTGGCTTCCCTTGCGCCGGGAGGTCGCTCGTGATCACGCGCGATATCCTCCTCCAAATTGCCCAGGTGCTCACCACACTGCTACTCGCGCCCTTATTGCAGGGCGCAATCCTGCAGGCTCAGGAACGGGTCCAGCGCAGCCAGGGTCCGGGAATCTTTCAGCCCTATCGCGATCTCTGGAAGCTGTTTCACAAGCAGATCGTCGTGCCCGAGACGGCATCCTGGCTCTACTGGGCCGCGCCGATCGTTGCGTTCACCACGACATTGACAGTTCCCATTCTGATCCCCGTTCTCACCAACTTTCCTCTTCCACTGTCAGACATGGGGGACATCCTCGGCGGCGGTCTGATCCTGACGCTTGGATCATTCATGATTACGCTCGCTGGTCTCGATACGCGCAGCGCTTACGGCGGCATCGGCTCCAGCCGCTCGGTCATGGTCACTATTCTCGCCGAGCCGACGCTCATCCTTGTCTTCGTCGGCATTACGCTGCTGGCGAAATCGATGCTGCCGTTTGTGGTCAATCACCTCCTCGTCGCGCAGCCGTGGATTTATTGGGGCCCGACCCATCTGTTTTTGGTCGCTGCCTTCTTCGTGTTGATCCTGGTCGAGACGGATCGGCTCCCGATCCATTCCAGCACGCATATCGAAGTCTACATGATCGAAGAGGCGCGAATTCTCGAATATTCGGGCCCGATGCTCGCGATCCTTCGATGGGCATCGATGATGAAGCAATTCATCCTCTATACGATCTTCTGCAACGTGTTGCTGTTTCCCTGGGCGCTCTCCATCCAGGGAACGGCAATCGGGGTTGTCGGATCTATCGGCGCCCTTGCGATCAAATTCCTCCTGGTCGCCTGCGTTGTGGTGCTCGTCGAAACCGTACAGTCCCGACTGCGCTTCTACCGATACCAGGAGCCCCTTGCAGCGTCCTTCATGCTGGCGATCCTTGCGATCGTCGGCACGCAACTGAGCTAGTCCCATGCTCGCGGCCCATCTTGATCCCCTGCCGGCCTCGCTGTTCAGCCTCCTGGCGATCGGCAGTCTGTTGTTGTCCTTCGTCATGCTCGGTTCGCGATGGCTTCGCCATTACCTCTTCGCCTTCGCGGCCCAGTCGTGGCTTATCGCAATCCTTTCGGGCGCGGTGGGTTACTATGGAAATTACGACGAACTCTATATCGTCGCGGTTCTGACGGCGGCCTTCAGGGGTCTGCTGCTTCCCTATCTCATTCTGCGTATTATCAAGCGGCTGGAAGCGCACCGCGAAGTTCACGTTATCCTGCAGGCCAGTTCCAGCCTTGTGATCGGCGCATTCGCCGTCGTTTTCGCGTTGGCGGTCTCCTACCGCATTGGCGCCGCCTTGGGTCTTGCCGGAACGATCGTCGTACTTGCGCTGACGGTCATGCTCTCGATGAAACTGATCGGCTTTCTCATGCTCTCGGTCCGGCATGAAGCGATCAGCCAGATTCTCGGCTTGCTCGTACTCGAGAATGGCGTCTTTCTCGGAGCACAAATTCTTGTCCCCGGCATGCCGCTCCTGCTCGAAATCGTCATCCTGTTCGATCTGCTCATAGTCGTCGCATGTTTCGGCGTTCTGGTGCAGTACCTCCTGACCTACGTCGGCACGACCAGCTCCCTGCAACTCAAACGGCTGGTGGGATGACATGAACACGGTTGGTGTCTTTGTCCTGGCACTTGCCGCGGCACCGGCCGTCGCCATCGTTCTAACAGTGATCATACACCGGCCGCGCGCGTCCGAAGCCTTAAATCTTATTGCCAGCACCATCTCGCTGGTCTCCGTCCTTGCGATTCTGTTTCTTGCGCGCGACACGAAGGTGTTGTTCTGGAGCGGCTACATCATCATCGACGGTCTTGGCACCTGGTCGATTCTATGCGCCGCCATCGTCTACTTTCTCGCTTCGATTTACGCGATCGGCTACATGCGGCTCCTCGGCGAGGAAGACCGGCTTTATCGCTTCTACGCCATGTTCGCGGGCTTCGCCTTGAGCACGCTTGTCGGGCCGATGATGAATAATGCAGGGCTTTACTGGATCGCGATCGAGCTTACGACCTTGATCAGCACATTTCTGGTTGCCTTCGAACACGAGGCCGAAAGCATCGAGGCGGCCTGGAAATATATCATCGTCGTGTCGGCCGGGATCAGCCTGGCGCTGCTCGGAACAGTGCTGTTCTACTGGAGCGGAACGTTCGTTCTCGGACCTACCTACGATATGACCTGGGATACTCTTCAACAGGTCGCGCCACGACTTAACTCGCCTTTGGTCTCACTGGCTTTTCTTCTGGTCCTGATCGGATACGGTACGAAGGTCGGCCTCGCGCCGATGCACACTTGGTTGCCGGACGCGCACAGCGAAGGCCCGGCCCCGGTTTCAGCCCTGTTATCCGGCGCACTCCTCAACACCGCGATGGTCGGCATCGTCCGATACCTCGTCGTCGCTGACGCGGCCGGGATCGGATCGCTGGCACGCGGAACGCTTCTCGCGCTCGGCGCTTTTTCGTTGCTCGTTGCAGCGCTGTTCATCGTTCGGCAGAAAGGCGTCAAGCGGCTGATGGCTTATTCCAGCGTCGAGCACATGGGCGTCATTGCGCTGGGGTTCGGGTTTGGCGGGCCTCTCGGGATCGCCGGCGCGCTTTATCACATGCTGAATCACTCGCTGAACAAGTCCGCGATGTTCTTCGGCGCGGGAAGTGTCATGCGCGCATACGGAACAAAACGGATTCCGGCAATTCGTGGCGTCCTTCGCAACCTGCCGATGCTTGGCGGATTGTGGCTGGCAGGCGCGGTCGCGATCACCGGCGCGCCACCATTTGCGCTGTTTCTGAGCGAGTTGTCCATCATTCGCGCGGGCCTTGCTGGAGCGTATTATTTCCTTGTCGCGCTGCTGGCCGTGCTGCTCATCGTCATTTTCGTTGGTTTTCTCAACCACTTCAAAACGATGTACTTCGACAATGGCGAGACGCCAAAGAAGAAGATTCTCCCCGTCAGCACCTGGTGTGTGGTGCCGATGTGGCTCGCGCTCGTTCCCTTACTGATCATGGGGCTATGGTGGCCGCAAACCCTATGGGACCACTTCCAGACGATTGCGCATGCCCTGACCGTGGCGTCGCCGGCGGAGGTCGCGCGATGAACGGGATGCGAATCAAACCGCTAGAAGCGAGCAAGCTCCACGCGGCGGCAAAGGCGCTCTACGAAGCTGGCGGCCGCGTTCAGTTCGCCTATGCGTGGTCGCCGCACGGATCGGGAACTGAAGTCCGCTATATCTGCGCGGTTCCGGATCAGCAGGATTTCGATGTCTGGACGGTCGCGGGGTGCTCGCTTCCGAGCCTTGCGCCCGTCGTGCCGCTGCTCGGTTGGTACGAGCGTGAAATGACCGATCTGCAAAAAATAAAGTTCAGCGGACATCCAGAGCCCTACCCGCTGGTGCTTCGCGAGGATGACTCGACCCGGATCAATGGCAGTCTTAAGTCGTATCCGCCGACGAACGGCCATGCGCATCTACCCGCGATTGAAACGCGTGACGTTCAGCAGCTTCCGTTTGGACCGATCCGCGCCGACGTCGTGGAATCCGCTGAGTTCACGTTCTTCTACATCGGCGAACGCATCATCTACTACCAGCCGCGTCTCTTCTTCAAACATCGTGGAATGGAATCGTGCTTCCAAGGACAGCGGCCGGACCACGCTGTCGTCATAGCCGAACGTGTCTCCGGTGTCGGAACGCTCGCGCATGCGCTGGCCTACTGCGAAGCGATCGAACGCGCCGCCAAATGCACGGTTCCGCCCCGTGCGCAGGCGTTGCGCGTTCTGCTTGCAGAACTGGAGCGGATTTACAACCATCTCCACTATCTCGGCCATCTCTGCCATACGACATCACTCAAGGTAGGCGAAGCGCAAGGCAAGCTGCTGGAGGAAAAGGCCAAGCAGTTGATCGCTCGTTTGACCGGCAGTCGCTTCTTGCGAAGTCTGTTGACGCCGGGCGGACTCCGACGGGATCTGACGCCTGACAGGTGGCTCGGTGCAGGACTCGAGGCTCTGCGCCAGGAGTTCGTCGCTTATGTCGAACGTCTGGAAGCATCGGAGAGCCATCTTGACCGGCTCATCACGACCGGGCCCTTGCCGGCGCGAATTGCCTTCGACCAGGGCGCGACCGGGCCGATTGAGCGGGCCTCCGGCCTCGATCGCGATCTTCGACGCGACCATCCCTACGCACAATACGCCGAGCTTCCGCTCGCAGTGAGCACGTTGAAAGAAGGCGATGCATACGCGCGCGAGCGCGTCCGTATGGCCGAAGTCGAGGCCTCGTTCATACTTTGCCAGCGTGTTCTGCTGTTGTTGGAACCCGGCCCAATTCGAACAGAATGCGCCCCGCCTCCCCTGTCGCAGGGACTGGGCTGGGCCGAAGATCCGCGCGGCTCCTTGTTCTATGCCGTCCATATCGGCGGTGACGGACGTCTCGCCCGCGTGAAGATCAAGTCGCCATCATTCTCGAACTGGCGCGCCTTCCCTTTCACCGTGCACGACACGAACATGATGGACTACGCGATCAACGAGGCGAGCTTCGGCCTGACCATCGCCGGCTGCGACCGATAGGAGGCATTATGGCGCTCTGGACGTTGTTTGGATTGATGAGCGGAAAAGCAACCACGCCGTGGCCGAAAGATGGAGCAAACGACGGACAAGACGGCGTTCTGGGCATGCCGCGCTACAACCCGGCTCTGTGTCAGGAAGGCTGCGAGGAGTGCGCGGCAGTATGCCCAACCCATGCCATTCAGATCCAGGACGGCGGCCTTTCCGTTGACTACGGACGCTGCGTGGTCTGCCAGCTCTGCACCGAGGCGTGCCCGAGCGGCGCGATGGAGCCGTCACACGATTGGGCATTCGGCGTTCGCGACCGGACCGACCTTGTCTGGTCGAACGATCGCACGAGCCATCCGGCCGCAGATCGAACCGAACGACGAGCATTTCGCCGAAGCCTGCACATCCGTCATGTCGATGCAGGATCATGCAACGGCTGCGAGTCGGAACTTCAGGCACTCAATAATCCGTTTTACAATCTGCATCGACTGGGGATCTTTTTCACGCCATCGCCGCGATTTGCAGATCTCCTGCTGGTGACCGGGCCGGTCACCCGCGCGATGTTCGAGCCGCTCAGGTCTGCGTACGAGGCGATGCCGGAACCTCGCTGGGTCATGGCGGTTGGAACCTGCGCGGTATCGGGAGGAATCCCCGGGGGCAATTACGCGTGTGGCACCGGACTCGAGGGTGTGCTTCCCGTCGACCTCTATCTTCCCGGATGCCCGCCGAACCCGTCCGCAATCCTGCAGGCATTGCTGATGTTTCTTGATCGCACCCCTCAACGCGTAAGAGGGGGACAGATTGGTGGCTAATCAACTTTTGCTGCTTTGCTCGATCATCTGGCTGGCCGCAGCAGTTGCCGGCCTGAGCGGGTCTATCACTATCGGCCGTATCCTGCTGGCGGCGGGCGCCGCAATCGGCGTGCTGGCGACAATCATCGGCCTGCCGGCTGCGACGCCTGCGTACATGCTCCCCGGTCAAATAATGGGAGAAGCGATCGCGTTTCGTCTTGATCCGGAGGCGCTATGGCTTCTCGGATTTGGTCTGGTCCCGGCAGGCTTTGCTTGTGCGTTGATGTCGCCCTCCGAACACGGTTCTCAAGGCTGGATTTTCGGCGCGGCCGTCAGCCTTCTTGGCGCGCTCGGCGTATTCGGTCTCCAGAACGGCGCGGCGCTGATCGTCGCGTGGGAGTTCATGAGCCTCGGCGGCGCCGTGATGATCCTGTCCGAGAACTTCGACCCGTCGCGAGGACGAACCGTTCTGTTCATGCTGGCGCTTCTCGAAGTGGGCGCCGTCGCATTGATCCTCGCCATTGCGGTTTTGGGACTGCACGCCTCCTCACTCGGTTTCACGCAATTCATTCACGAGGCAAACGCGCTTTCCTATGGAGTGGTGATTGGCGTTGGCCTTCTCTTCCTGATCGGGTTCGGCGCCAAGCTCGGCCTGTTGCCGTTCTATGAGTGGTTTCCCGGTGCTTACGGGTCAGGCAGCGGCGCATCGGCAGCGATTCTTTCCGGCGTCGTGCTGAACGCTGCATTTTTTGCTTTGTCGCGAGCACTGATGGAATGGCTGCCGGTCGGGCCCGATGGCGCGTTTCCGACGCTCGCCATAATCGTGATCGTCGTCGCAACTGTCAGTGCAATCCTGACCATCCTCTATGCTTTCCAACAGGATGACTGGCGCTGTCTCCTGAGTTTTTCGTCGGCCGAGAATGCCTCGATCGCCGTTGTCGCGCTTGGCGCATCGATGCTCTTTCGCAGCTATCAGCTCCCGGATCTGGCCGGGCTTGCCTGGACGGTTGCGCTGCTGCATCTCGCCGGGCACGCGCTGGCCAAGGGCACGCTGTTTATCGCCGCTGACGGCCTGCGTCGAGCCAACGGCAATTACGCGATCGCCTATAGCGGCGCGGGAAGTCATTGGCTGTTTGGCATCGGCGCTGTCCTGGCCGCGATGAGTCTCGCGGCAATGCCTCCAGTCGCCGGATTTGTCAGCGAATGGTACGTCTTCCAGACCGTTTTTCAGGGTTTCAATCTTCCCTATCTCGGCGGCCGTCTGACGCTCGCGCTGACCGGCGCAGGGCTGGCTCTCACCGCGGCGATCGCATTTGCAACCTTCGTCAAGGTCATCGGCCTTGGCGTGCTGGGGCGGGATGCGAAGCGACCCGCCCCCATTCAGAGATCTTACTCCATCTCGGTTGGTCTTATCGGTCTTGCTGTCCTCGCCCTTGGAATTGGCATGCCGCTCTGGCTTCCGGCATTGGATGGTGCGACATCGCGGCTGTTCGGCCACGTTGTCACAAATCTCATGCATGACGGGCCAATACTTGTCCCCTTGACAGCGAAGTTCGCGTTTATCTCGCCCAGTCTCTTGATGGTCGTCATGCCGCTGCTGGCGCTGATCCCGATCGCCTTTGTTGTCCTCAGTCGGCGCCGGCCGGTCCGCCGGGCGCCGGTCTGGTACGGCGGCCTTGCACCCGATCCGATCCGCGCCTCCACCACGGCCCTGACGTTTTCCAACGCAATGCGCACGTTCTACAGCTTCGTCTATCGACCAACGGCTGATACCGAGCAGGACGCCGATGCCCAAGGATATTTTGTCAGGAAACTCGTATTCGAGCACGACGTCGCGCCGGTCTTCGGACCATTGCTATTTCAGCCGGCGGTGCGGATCGTCCAGGCTCTGGCTCGCACGCTGCGATTACTGCAATCGGGACATCTCAATTTCTACCTCGGCCTGATCGGAATTCTCCTCGTACTAATTCTCGGGCTGACGCTGGTCTGATTCTTGTTCTGACGCGTTTTTTCACGCGAACCGATAACCTCTTCGCTGGAAAACGCTCTGGTTTTGCAGAGGCTAACGATACGATGTGGACTTACGGAGCAATTGCGGTTTTTGGGGTGCTTGGCTGCTGGGCACGGTTTGCCCAGACGAATCTCGTGCAGGCCGTCTATGGCCGCGACTTTCCATATGCCACCATGAGCATCAACATCATGGGAAGCTTCTTCATGGGATTTCTGTTCGTGGAAACTCTGGAGCGCCTCACGCTTGGACCCGCACTCCGCACCGGGATTCTGACCGGATTCCTCGGCGGTTATACGACGTTCTCGACCTTCGAAATGGAAACGCTTCTGCTTGCCGAAGGCGGCGAGGTGCTGAAGGCCGGTCTGTACGTCCTGCTTTCAGTCGGTCTCGGTTTCCTGGCTGCATTCGGCGGAGCTTACATCGCACGCAACCTGTGAGGAGACAAACATGACGGAGGAAGTGTTGATGGTCCGTATCTATCTGCACGAGGCCGATCACGGACGTCGGAAAACCTTGATGCAGGAAATCCTGACGCTGCTTCAGGATCAGCACGGTGTCCAGGGCGTCACCGTATTCCGCGGAATCGCCGGCTTCGGCGCCGGCGGCGAGGTCCGCGCCGATGACATTCTCAGGCTCAGTGTCGACCTGCCGCTCATGATCCAGTTCTTCGACGTGCCGAAGGTTGCTGAAGCGGCGGTTGGAATTCTTAAGGATCTTGTGCCCGGAGGCCACATCGTTTCATGGCCGGCGAAGCGCTATGGCGCAGCGCTGTAGTCACCGAGAAAGCTGATCGCATGCAATCGCCCCGGACCGAAATGCGCAAGCGCAATTCCACACTTCCGGCGAAGTCTAGAGCGAACGCCACGCCGGCACTCGCTTTGACCCATGGCCAGGCCATGTGGCTGATGGCGGATCTTGGCCTCCGCGGCGGGGTCGGAGGGTCGACTTTCAACTCCTACATCAAATCCCTGCGCAGGATGGGAATCCCTTTCGAACCGGGCAAGGGGCAGTCCAAGGGACATCGGCATGTCACCTACGATTTCGAGGAGTTGATGGAGCTGGCGATCGCACTGCTGTTGCGGGTGTACGGAACAGTTCCTGACGCGGTGTTGGTGGGTCTTCGCAATTTCCGTGATGATCTTCGGCCGATTTATCGTCAGGGGTTCCGTGACTCCATAACAAGAATGTTTCCCGCGGCCCGAGTTGCTGAACGCGTCGGACGCCGTCTAAGGGTCGAGGGACTCTTCCTGGATCTGAACATTCGATATGCGGCTGGACAAATGGTTGAATTCGGTCCGCCGAAGGCCATGTCGCCGTTCGAAGCGATAGCGATTTTCACCCACGCTGAAGTGCCCGGTCGATCCTATCTACCTTTGAACGTTACCGCCGTCGCCGAAATGATCGTAGGACATGCTCATGTGGCGCCGTCGATCCGCCGTGGTCGCGGCGCGCGGCGTACCCACGTAGAATAACAAAAGGGCAGCAGCGGAAAGATACCGTCCGCGGCCGCTTCGCTTGCCTCGTCAGGCTCGCGCAGGTATCATGACCAAGATGGGGATGGAGTCCCCCGAAACCGCCGCAAGGCTGATGACTCCTGCCGCGCGAATGACCGTGGTGGGAAAGCTGTGACTCCGTGCTCCCTCCTTTTCCCCGGCAGGCCTTATCCGCAGCGACTCTTGCGTGAGGGCTTCTCATTTCGCGCCGTTGATGTCGAACAAAGGGATGGAGGACGTCATGGACAGGATAACTGCGATACTCGGAGACGAAATTCTCGATTCTCGCGGCTATCCAACGCTACGCGTTGAAGTCCGCTTGCAAAGCGGCATAAGCGCATTTGCATCAGTACCTTCGGGAGCGTCCACCGGTGAGGGCGAGGCGCATGAACTAAGGGACGGCGATTCCAACCGTTATGGTGGTCGGGGCGTGCTCAAGGCAATCGCCAACCTGGAGGAAATCGGCCGCGTGATCCGGGGCCACGATCCGACCAAACAGGCGGACCTCGATCGACTGCTCATTGAGACTGATGGAACCGAGACAAAATCCCGGCTCGGCGCCAATGCCATCGTGGGTACGTCCATGGCAATTGCCCGCGCCGGTGCGCGAGTCTCACGGAAGCCACTATACGCCTATCTCGCAAATGCAGTGGGCTATCGCATTCCCGCTTCAATGATGAACGTCATCAATGGAGGCGTTCATGCCGCGAACTCTCTCGACTTTCAGGAGTTCATGATCGTACCACATGGCGCGCCATCGTTCCGCGAGGCCATACGATGGGGCTCGGAGACCTATCACGCGCTTCGTGCCCTGCTGGTCGAAAAAGGCCTCGCGGCTGGCGTCGGCGATGAGGGTGGCTTTGCACCGGACCTGGAGAGCCACGACGCAGCCTGTTCGCTGATCGTTGAAGCCATCCAGCGTGCCGGTTTCATTCCCGGTGAGCAGATCGCACTTGCACTCGACCCGGCGGCTTCGTCGTTCTGGCGCAACGGCTCGTATGATCTGAAGAAGTCCGGTGCCGGAACGCTGGATAGCGTCGCTCTCGAAGCGCTTTATAGAGACTGGATCAAGCGATTTCCCATCGTTTCGATCGAGGACGGGTTTGGGGAGAACGACTGGACGGCTTTCCAGGCGCAGACCGCCGAACTCGGACAAGCGATCCAGATCGTCGGTGACGACCTATATGTGACAAATCCCAAGCTGATCGCGCGTGGGGTTGCCGAGAAAACAACGAACGCCGTTCTGATCAAGCTCAACCAGATTGGCACCGTCACCGAAACGATCGCAGCTATCTCAGCTTGCCGCGCAGCGGGATGGAATTACATCATCTCCCATCGCTCCGGTGAAACCGACGATCCGTTCATCGCAGATTTCGCTGTCGCAATGAATGGTGGGCAGATCAAGGCCGGCGCACCCTGCCGCGGCGAGCGTCTGGCGAAGTACAATCGCCTGCTTGAGATCGAACGTGAGGTTGCCGGCCAAAGCTTCTACCTGTCTCCCTTTGCCGCAGATCACGCCCACTCCCGGAATAATAACCACACCGCCGGGATTTCTCTTTCCTCGGGACATGACGTTGTGGCTGTGATCGAGGAAGCCTCTTCAGCCCAACGGTGTCTGACCGTAGCGCAACGCGCGGCGCAGCTCGCGGGGAATGTTCCGTTAACAGCACTTCACATCTGTGTTGATCCTGCCGAACTCATCGCAGCCGCCGAGGAAATCGACCTTCAAACGATGCGTGAGCTGCGCGAAGGTACAGCCCAAGAGCGGTTGCGCCAGGCCAGACACGTATTCGAAAGCTGGTTGGCGTGTTCCGGTGCTCGCGTCAGATGGCTTGAACACATCGGCGACGTCACGTCCTCCTTAGTTGCCGAGATGAAGGGAGCTGGGCTCATTGCCGTGGCTAGGCCGCATAATCTCGATGCCGCCGACGCGCTGCACGCCGCGATCTTTAATACCGGTCGACCGGTTCTGTTTGTGCCAACCGATGGGGTCCTACCGCCAACATTGGGTGAGCACATCGTGATCGCCTGGAAACCGCGGACGCAAGCGCGCAAGGCGATCACGCGTACGATACCTTGGCTTCGAGCGGCCAAGCAACTCACGATCGTCGCTGTCGACGAATCTGGAACCGGCCAGGGCTGTGCGGAAGCGCTGGGGCTTCTGAAGGAACAGGGTATTTCGGCTGAGGTCAGGCACGTGCATACCCAGCCGGGTCAACATATCGGCGCACGTTTACTGTCGGAAGCCGAGGCGGTCGCGGCCGATGCCATCGTTATGGGCGCCTTTCGTTTCGGCCAGATTTTCGAATGGGTATTCGGCGGCGTGACCCACGAAGTGCTCAGGCACACCCGCCTGCCCGTTTTCATGATGCATTGAACCGACAAATGAACGCTGTTGCCCCAGCGTCCGTGGCTTCATTACGCCAACACCCTGCGCCTCTGTCGCGAGCGAATCCAGAAAAGTCGGCAAGCCCTCGAAACACTTTACGACAAGCGGTTCAACCGGATGTGGGAATATGACCTCGCCGTCAGTGAAATGAGCTTTCGCTATGCGGGCTTGCTGGTCTTCCAGATCCAGTTAGCCAAAGCCGTCGGCGCTGTCCCACTCACCACCAGAGATTACCAGTTCGGAGCCGAGCGAGGCGCTACGCCCTTCCCCGGCTTCCGGGCGGCCGGTCCCACTGCGGTAACGCGACGGGGTGGCGAGCCGCTGTTGGTTGACGCTCTATGTGAGATCACTTACATACAGGAAAGGGATGGAGTCCCCTGTTATGCCCTGCTCGCTGATGACTCCTGCCATTTGAACCGTGCGCCTGACCAAAGCGCCGAGGCAGGACAGTCATGAGGGCCAATCCTTCCGCCCCCGACATTGTGATCTCGCTGAGCGGCAATTCTGCAAACTGCGTCCGCTTGCAACAGCAGGCGTTCCCGTTGACCCTTTATCGGGGTCAGCGGCAGCGGTCGCTGAGGTGGAGGGTTTAACCATGGACCCCCGCAACTACGAAAGCACAAAATTCGAGGTCTCAGAGCCTCCCCAAAAGGTCGTGGCGCACGCTACGCTGGCCGCTTCGGCTGAGGTCGCGTCTTTCGGCAGCATCCTGTTCCCGCCCGGACTCGAGCGGCAGCCCGATCATGCCAACGAGCCCGACTGCTTCATTGACCTGAACCTCGATCAGGTGATCGCTGCAGTGGTGGCCAAGCGTGACGAAAAGGTCTTGCGACCGATCTTCTACTCTTCTTATCGCAACGAAGAGATTGTCCGGTACCGTCAAGCCGTATTTGCTGATCTGGAGCGCTCCGATGTGTTCGCCCTCTTTCCGGCCTTCTGCGAAACCATGCGGTCCGTCCGCGCAAGTCTTGGCTATGCAGAACAGGCCTCTTGCCGCAGCCATCAGCACACCGTTTTCCTTCGTGCGGTCGGCCTTTATTTTCATGGCGTAACTTCGCTGCTGCACGATTTGCAATCCGTTGCTCCGCAGTCGTCTGGACTAAGGAATCTTCTCAGTTATCTCACCGCCTATTCCGATTCGACGGCGTTTCGACAACTTGCGAGCGAGACAGCCGAGCTTCAGGAGCTTCTGTCACATCTGAGCTACGGCATGCTGTTTCGTGGCGACCATGTCACCGTGCGCAAATACGCTTCAGAGCCCGATTATACCGTCACCGTTCTCGAGCGCTTTGCGAAATTCAGAGAGAGCAAGGCGACGGCGACGGCGCCTCGCAAGTCCACCGACGGTTTCTCGCTGAATCACGTCGAGCAGGCAATTCTCGAATTCGTCAGCCGTCTTTTTCCGGCGGAGTTTCGTCGCCTTGACGAATTTGCGGTCTGCCATGGCGAATTTATTGATAAGACAATCGCCCGCTTCGATCACGAGATCGAATTTTACGTCGCGTACCTCGACTTTATCGATCCTCTCAAACGTACCGGATTGTCCTTCTGCTATCCCGAAATATCCGTTTCATCAAAAACGACGTTGGTAAAAAATAGCTTCGACCTGGCGCTGGCCGCAAAGCTCGTCCCGGAAAAAGGCGCAGTCGTCTGCAACGACTTCCATCTCTTTGGGCACGAGCGGCTACTGGTCGTCACGGGTCCAAACCAGGGCGGCAAGACGACCTTCGCCCGGATGTTCGGGCAGTTGCACTTTTTGGCGAGCCTCGGCTGCCCCGTCCCCGGCAAGGCCGTACGGTTGTTCCTTCCTGACCGCATCTTCACGCATTTCGAGAAAGAAGAAGATATCACCAATTTGCGGGGCAAGCTGGAGGATGAACTCGTTCGATTGCACGTGAGCTGCGAAATCATGACATCGCACAGCGTGATCGTTCTCAATGAAGTTTTCAATTCAACAAGTCTGGGTGACCAGATCTTTCTCAGCACCAGAGTTCTCGAGCGGATCTTGGCGACCGACGCAATAGGGGTATGCGTGACCTTCATCGACGCGCTTTCCACGCTAAGCGGCAAAACAGTCAGCATGGTGAGCACGGTCGACCCCGAGAATCTCGCGCGACGAACCTTCGAAGTCATCCGTAAACCGGCTGACGGCCTCGCTTACGCACTTTCGCTCGCGCAGAAGCACGGCGTGACTTACGAACAGCTACGCAGGAGGGTTCGGCCATGAAGGCCCTCTTGATGCATCCCGATCGCGATTTCGATGCAAAGCCGCCCTCCCCCAAGACCCCGATCCAGTCCGCGCAGGATGCGTTCACGTAGGGGAAGGAGTCCCCCGTTTCCCGCCGAGAGGCTGATGACTCCTGCTGCGTGGTTTCAGCGCGGCGGGAGAATGTCGGCAAAAATCACCGTCAGATCCCCTGCTGTCGCTATCAGGAGTGCCGCGCGAACCTCGCGCGGGCACTGACCTATGGCCTGAGGAGGTTGTCATGGAACAGTTTGCCATGGAGTTTTTGGATGTCCGGCCGATGATCGAAGCACTCAGAACCAGGCCGATGGACTTTGAGTGGGACAGAGGCTGGCTACATCATTTGCCCAGCAATCACCGGTTCAAAGTCGATGAGGAAGGCGATGTCCGGATCGACGCGCACTGCGATTGCGCCATCCTGCGCGTGCGTCGCGATCATGGCAGAGAGCTTTGGACTGCATTCCAATTGTGGGAGGCAGCCTATTGGCGGCCCGTCGAGATCAATAGGGAGTTCGCCAGACACTTTGGAGCGCCGAACTGGCTGCAACGCCTCTATCGCGGTTCGAGGCTTATGCTTCGTCGGGTTCGTCGTTACCGCAAGGCCCCGCCTCCGTTCGTCGCGACCAGCCCTGATAATCCTTTTGGATCGGGGCAATCACTCATGCGGACCAGCAACAATCTGGATCGGGCGAGTTTTCCGTTCGTTTCAGGCACAGCGCTCGTGCGTGCCCGTGCTCAGCTACGCCGCGAGGAGCATTCGGCAAATACGATCAAGAACAGGAAGTAACCAGCGTCGACCCTGAGCAGGGACTCGAAAGGAAGATCGCAATGAACCTCTCGCACATTCCAATTGGCTCAAATGCACCTCACGAGCTCAACGTTGTCATTGAAATTCCGCAAGGCGGCACGCCGGTCAAGTACGAGGTCGACAAACAGACAGGCGCCATGTTTGTTGACCGATTCCTGCACACCGCAATGTTTTATCCGGCGAATTACGGATTCATTCCTCAAACTCTTTCGGAAGACGGAGACCCAATCGATTGCATGGTGATTTCGCCAACGCCGGTGGCACCTGGCGTCGTTGTCCGGTCTCGCCCCATTGGCGCGCTTCTCATGGAGGATGAGCACGGGATCGACGAGAAGATCATTGCTGTGCCAATCGACAGGCTTCATCCGTTCTATAAGCGGGTGACGAGCTATCGCGACCTCCCGGAAATTCTGACCGAGCAAATCGGCCACTTTTTCGAGCATTACAAGGAGCTTGAAAAAGGCAAATGGGTGAAACTCGCCCGGTGGGTCGATCCCGCTGAAGCCGCCGACTTGATTCGCGCGGGCATTGAGCGCGCGACGACACAGGCGCGGTAATCATCACGAATGTACGCCGGTCGGATCTCACCTACGTCGCCATCGCAGGCAGCTCCGACGTGGCGCCGCCGCTAAGCGGGTCACCCGCCGTCCAGTGGCGCCGGTTGATATTGACGAAGGCAATGCGCCGCTCGCTGAGACGTTCTGGCGAACGGAAGGGCTAAGCCTAACTCCCGCTTCCTTTAACCTCGCAACGGCCTTGGCACCGCACCGCTCCATTGCGTGATAACCATGGATCTGATATACATTTTCCTAATAAAATAACGCGAACACCGCCGCGACGGCGTGGGTCGAAAAAATCGAGTACAGAGGCGCGCCATGGCCGATCATGCGAACGCCAGCGTTGTAATCGAGACAGTGCCACCGGCGGAGATGGGGGCCGCGCTCGCCGCGGACGCCGCCAAGAAGGCTAAGTTCGGTACCATCCATCTTCTCATCCGTGGTTTTCTATGTACGCCCTTCCTGGCCTATGGAGCCTGCGTGACCTTCGCGATGGTCGCCGCCGGGATCCCGCTCGGCGTGGCTGGCCTTGTGTTCCCGGCCGGTTACGTCACGCTGAGCTTCCTCGGCCTGGAGATGGCGACCGGCAGCTTCGCGACGATGCCGATCGGCATGTACGCCGGAACGGTCACGCCGTTCCAACTGGTCCGCAACTGGACCTGGACTCTGGCCGGTAACCTGCTCGGAGGCATCTTCTTCGCCTGGCTGCTGTGGTTTTCGCTGACCAAGGGCGGATCCATCGAGCCGGACAGCATGCTCAAGGTCATTGCCAAGACCGCCGAGGCCAAGGTGAGCTATATCCACTACGGCATCATTGGCTGGTGCGCCGCCATCGGCAAGGGCGTGCTATGTAACTGGCTGGTGAGCCTGGGATCGGTCATGTCCAAGGCGACCCGCAGCACCGTGGGCCGGGTGGTGCTGATGTGGATCCCGATCGGAATGTTCTTCGCGCTGGGCTTCGAGCACACCGTGGTCAACATGTGGCTCTTCCCGACCGCGATCCTCTCGGGCGCCAATGTGAGCATCTACGAGTGGTGGGTGTGGAACCAGATCCCGGTCACCATCGGCAATATCCTGGGTGCGATGGTGCTCAACGGAACGCTATGGTACTATACTCACACATTGCAGAAAGAATAGCGGTTCAACATCCATCGTTGAAAGCCATGACGCCGGCTCAGGGCGAGAGTTTGTTTCAACCGTGTTGAATCAGACCCGTGGCTTTTCTTTGAGCATGATCTTTTCCGAAAGCCGGTTTCCAGGTTTCTGGATCATGCTCTTCGGGATCATGCTCTGAGCAATTGAGAAACGGCAAAGCGCGATTGGCCGCCGATAAGGTGTGCGAAGCGGGTTTCAATTGGAACACCAACCGGAAGATAATATACACCGGCGCCCGATGAGCTAACGCCAGTCGCGTGACGTCGTAACATCACGGAGAACACTCGTCTCAAGCTCGAGGTCCTCCAGTCGATGCTTGACGACGTCACCAATGCTGACAATGCCGGCCAGCTCTCCGTCGCGTACGACCAGCACATGGCGCACGCGATGGTTCGTCATCCGGTTCATCACACGATTGATGCTCTCGCCGGGAGACACGGTTATCACACCGTGCTGCATGACTTCCTTCACAAGCATCGACCCAGCCGTCTCGCCATAGCGAGAAAATGCATGAACGATTTCACGTTCGGAAATAAGGCCAAGAACCGTGTTCTCCCTCATCACCACGAGAGCACCAATATTCTTTGCGCGAAGCCAGTCTGCCGCCCTCTTGATAGTGGCTTCCGGAGCTATTGTGGTGACGTCGTCTCCCTTCCGCTTCAGAATGTTTTCAATAGTCATGACGTTTTCCTACCGTACGGATTCCCTTTGCAAGGCAATTGAACTGTGCCTGGCGGCCGGGGGAGCGCCCTCAATCATGACCGGGACCTGTAGAACGGTCGCCTCCAGTCCCCGGCGCAAGGCCGTCACCAGCTCGACCTTTCCGTTCGAGAATTCAAGTGCGTCATGGACTTTGTCGCCCAAGCGAACCTGTCGGGACCGCGCCAGTTTTGAATCGATGTGACCCATGATGCCGAGCCATATTAACGGTGCAAGAACGCGGTGGCGCGTTGGTTCTGTACGGAAAGCCAGCTCCGTTCCGGGCATCAGACAAACGGCAACGCCGGGCTCATCTTTCGCGCAGAATCCACGCAAATCATGGGACAAGGAAAAGGACGTTGTCACAAGCAAATCTCCGGCCTTTGCCGGACGCGACGCGACGGTGTGAAGGCTGTAGTCACACATGGATTCCGCTCCGATGAATTGAACCAGCGCCAGCTAGGGCGCTGCTCGGTGAAAGGTCTTTGCAGCCGGCGGCTGCGCGAGACAACGGTCGGGCATCCGAAACCAACCGCAGCCTCGCGCCCCGCAGTGCGAACAGAGGCTATGGTCCTCTCGCCGGATCGGTGTGGAAGCCGACGCCGACCGCGCCCCTGCGGATCGGATAGTTGTGCGAGACCGGATCGAGCTGCGGGAACAGCGCATCGACCGCTTCCTCACGCTCCATCGGCGGAACCACAAAACGCTCCTCGAAGGTCGGCATCGACGTCAGCCGCCAGATCGCCTCGACCTCGGCCGCGGTGGTCTTGCCTTCGGCAAGCGCCCGCTGCACCTCCTCCTCCGGGATATCCTTCACCTTCTTCGAACGCATGTAGACCCGTACCGCGACAAGCTTCTTGTAGACTTCGCGGATGATCACCTCGTTGCCTCCCGACAACAGGCTCGCCATGTAGCGCAGCGATACGCGCGACCGCTCAAGCGAACTCATCAACGGGCCCAGCCTCGATTCGGAAGCAATGTTGTCGTAGACGCCATTCTCCACCTTGGCGAGCACCGGACCCAGCGGCGGCACGTAGAACAGCATCGGCAGCGTGCGGAACTCCGGATGCAGCGGCAGCGCGATGCCCCATCTCTTCACGAACTGGTAGACGGGCGACTGTTGTGCAGCAGCTATTTTCGCATCTGGAATGCCATTGGCCCTGGCGGCCGCGATGATTTCCGGATCGAACGGATCCTTGATGATGTTACGCTGCGCCATCACCAGCTGATCCTGCGCCGCCTTGGCCGTCTCCTCGATCGCGTCCGCATCATAAAGCACCAGGCCGATATAGCGGATGCGTCCCACGCAGGAGTGGAAGCAGGCAGGCGGCTGACCGCTCTCAAGACGCGGATAGCACAGGATGCACTTCTCGGCCTTGCCGGTCGACCAGTTGAAGTAGGTCTTCTTGTAGGGGCAGCCCGAGACGCACATGCGCCAGGCGCGGCAGCGCTCCTGGCTCACCAGCACCACGCCGTCCTCGCCGCGCTTGTAGAGCGCGCCTTGCGGACAGGCCGCGACGCAGCCCGGATTGAGGCAGTGATTGCAGATGCGCGGCAGATAGAAGAACACCGTGCTGTTGATCTCATTGATCTGGCGCATCTCCTCTTCGGAGGCGCCGTCGAGGTTCGGGTCGTTGTTCGCATAGACCTGCGAACCGCCGAGGTCGTCGTCCCAGTTCGGGCCCGCCTCGATCGTGTCCATGTACTTGCCCGTCACCATCGAGATCGCGCGCGCGGTCGGCTGCTCGTCGGCCAGAGGCGCATTGATCAGGTTCTGGTAATCGTAGGTCCAGGGCTCGAAGTAATCATCGAGCGTCGGCAGATAGGGGTTGTAGAAGATGTTGGTGAGCGTGCCCCACTTGCCCTGCAGCCGCAGCCGCAGCCTCTTCTGGCGCTCTCCGTCGACGACCCAGCCGCCGCGGTATTTGGTCTGGTCCTCCCAACGTGTCGGATAGCCGGTGCCCGGCTTGGTCTCCACGTTGTTCCAGTACATGTACTCGGTGCCCTTGCGATCGGTCCAGATGTTCTTGCACGCAATGGTGCAGGTGTGGCAGCCGATGCACTTGTCCAGGTGAAAGACCATCGAAACTTGAGCTCGAATGTCCATGTGCGGTGCTCCTTCGTTCCTATAGCTCGTTGCTATGGCATCTGATTTTTGGTTTCTGATTTCGGTCTCTGATTGATTTTTTTATGCCTCATGCACGTGCGCTTATTGCGCTTATGCGACTGCGCTGCCGTCGGCCGTACTGTGCGAGCGGTAGCGAATTCACCAAAGCCAAGGCTGGCCCGTCCAGCATTGGCGCTGTGCCGCGCGGACGGCCCCCGGACCGTCGATCCGTCGATGCCGCGACTTGTCACGCTCTCGACGTGAGCGTTTCCAGTGGCGGCGTCGCTACACCGGCGCCCACCTATCGAACTTCTTGACGCGGACTAAGCAGGTTCGGCCAGACAGCGTGTCCACTAACTAAACAGCAGACTTGACCTTCTCCTCCCGAGTCTGATCCGCGGAGTTCCTCGGCAAAGCCGTCGTCGATACGCCATTCCGGAAATTGATCTGGAATGCTCCAGAATCCGCAGGCGTCGTCGCTTCGGAAAGCGATCGCTGCTTGTGAGCCGCCAAACGCCGGAATGACTGGGTCAACGCAAACGAAAGATCAGCGGTCTTGCCGCGAACCGCATCCCACAGCATCATCGTTTCCAGGCTCGGCACCCACATTCCCGGTCTGGCCGAAGCCCGATCCAGGGCGACCCGAGAATGGCGCGCGCGCTCACCATGCCCGACGTGCGCATGATCGTGGTCGTCGCGCTGTGCATTGATCGGCAACTGCAGCACCGTCGCGGTCTGGCCGGGAACGAGCTGCGCGACTTTGAGGATTTGTCCGTCCGGAAATTCCAGAGCGTCGTGCTGAACGTGCAGATTGTCCTCGTCAATCTTTCGGAAGCTCGCCACCTTATGATCCACCCGCGCCTTGCCCCAGAATCTCATGCCAAAAAAACGGAGCTGGCGCCTGAACCGAACATTTTCGTCGAAGGCAAGTTCCGTTCCCGGCAACAGGCAGACTGCCAGTTCGGGCGGACTGTCATGAATGACAAGCTTGGGACCGAGTTCCCCCACGGCAACGAAGCCGTGCACGTTTGATTTTCCAAGTTCCATCGTGACCAGCTTATCGGCGACCTTGGCAGGCCGAGAAGCAACGTGATGCAGACTGTAGTCGCACATATATGAGCTCCTCCAATACGACCGTGCGTTCTTTGGCCTCAACATCAACGTGCCCGCTCAGTTCCTCCTATTCCATGGAAGACGATCACTTTTTCGACAAGCGGGAACCGGGGCCGAATTAGCGGCGTGGCAGCCTACAAAAAACGACTGCAGATACGATTGCTGCTGATCTTGACGGGAACCGCGCGTCGAAGTTTGCGGGATCGAAAGGCGCGAACCCGATAACCTCCAGCCCGGTCTCCCGGTCAAGGAATTCAATCGCAGGTCTTGTCCGGCTACACGCTCCATCTCCGAGGGCTCTCTTTCGCCGAGAGAGTTATTTTCTCCGTTGGTTCGTCTTTGCGCGCGCAGGATCGCGTCGAGAACCGCCTCCTCCACATGCACATGCAGCAAACAAAAAAACCCACCAAACTGGTGGGTTCGAGGCAAGCGCGTGAGCGCATGGAAGGCTGTCTGGTACAAGCGCGCGCGCCCCGCGCAATTCTGCGCGGGGCGCGAGTTCGTACTCTTATGGCTGGTTATGCGTCGCGATGTCGCGCTACCATTCCAGCTTCTCCATCTTGCGCACGACAACGTGCGTGTCGCGCGTGAAGATGCCTGTCGGACCCCAGTAGTTCCAGCCATACGTGAACTGGGCATATCCACCCGCCAGGAACAGCGGGTTGATGCGAATGCGCGTCAGACTGTTGTGACCGCCGCCGCGCCACTGACGCTCCTGCGACTTCGGAATGTACACCGTACGCTCAACCGCGTGGTAGTACATGCAGATGCCCGGCTGAATTCGCCGGCTGACGTTGGCACGGGTGACGACCACACCGTTGTCGTTGTAGACCTCGACCCAGTCGTTATCCTCGATACCCACCTTCTCCGCATCCCGGTCATTGATCCACACTGGATCCATGCCACGAGACAGCATCAACATGCGGTGGTTGTCCTTGTAGGTGGAGTGAATGTTCCACTTACCATGCGGCGTGATGTAGTTCAGCACCAGCGAGCGGTCATCCACCAGGCTCTTCACGATATCGCCGGTCTTGCGCGGGTTGAGCCGCGGCTTGTAGGTCGGGATGTGCTCGCCGAAGTCGAGGTACCACTGGTGATCGAGGTACAACGATTGCCGGCCGGTCAATGTCCGCCACGGCACCAGCCGTTCGACGTTCATGCACCAGGCGGAGTAAGCACGGCCATCGTTGACCAAACCTGTCCAGCACGGGCTCGTGAGAATCCGTCTCGGCTGACGCGTCAGGTCGTAGAACGTCGACGAGACGCTTCGGGTGGGTTCGGCCAGATCAGCGAGCGGCAGACCGATGTGTTGCTCCTCGTTCAAGAAGCCCTGATAGCTCACCTCGCCGTTCGCTTCCGGCGCGCACAACAGCACGGTGTTGCAGGCATCGAGAACGTCTTCAAGGCTCGGGTAACGCTTGCCACCCCATTCCACGCACCGCATGTGTCTCGGATCCGGCATCGGCATGACCGGATTCTCGAGCATCTGGTCGTACTGTTTCCTGATCGGAATTTGCACGCCAACCGCAGAGACACCTTCCTCCCGCGCCTTGGGGCCGAACGAGATGAACTTGTTGTACAAGTTCGCGTAGTCACGCTCGACCACCCGCACGTGCGGAAAGGATTTGCCCGGCACCGGTTTGCACTCGCCCTCGGCCCAGTCCAGGATCTCCGGCTGCGACATCTCGTCGGGAGTATCGTGCATCAGCGGTTGAAGAACCACGTCACGTACCGGCTTGGAGAACGCCAGCGGCGCCATCTCGCTGACCTTCTTGGCGATCAGCTTGAAGATCTCCCAGTCGGTCTTCGATTCCCACACCGGCGGAACCGCCTGCCCCAGCACGTGCAGGAACGAGTGCAGGTCCGTCGTGTTCAGGTCGTTCTTCTCGTACCAGAACGCCGTCGGCAAGATGATGTCGGAGTATAGTCCTGTCGTGTTCATCCGGAAGTTGATGTCGACAACCAGGTCGTACTTTCCGCGCGGAGCGGTCTCGTGGTACTTGACGCTCGTCGACTTGCCCTTCGCACGATCTTCCGCGACCACGTTGTCATGCGCACCGAGATAGTGACGCAGGAAGAACTCGTGCCCCTTGGCGCTCGACTGGATCGCGTTGCCGCGCCAGATGAACCACACGCGTGGCCAGTTCTCCGCTGCGTCGGGATCGTCGATCGCCAAATTGACCTTCTTGCTGGCAACCTGGTCGACGACGTAAGTCGCAATATCTTCCGTGGTCTTCGCCCCACCACGCTCAGCGTCCGCCACAACCTCGATCGGATTGCGGTTGAAGTGCGGGGTGAACGGCATCCAGCCACAACGGATCGCCTTCGCCTGGAGGTCGATCGCGTGACCCTTGGCCCAGCGCGGGTTCGGCGCCGTCAGGCCATATTCGGTGAACTCCTGCTCATAACGCCACTGGCAGCTATGGGCATAGTGCCAGGTCGACGACTGCACAAGCCGAGGCGGCTTGGCCCAGTCGAGAGCCAAAGCAACCGTGGCCCACGGCGCAACCGGCGCAAGCTTTTCCTGGCCGACGTAGTGGTTGATGCCGCCGCCGTTGACGCCGCAGCAGCCGCACAGGATCAGGGCAACCGTCGCCGAGCGGTAACAGAGGTTATTGTAATAGAAGTGGTTGGCGCTGGCGCCCACGATTACCATGGACTTGCCATTGGTGAGTTCCGCGTTGGTCGCAAACTCACGCGCAAACCGGATCGCAGTTTCACGGCCGATACCGGTGTGACGCTCCTGCCAGGCCGGCGTGTAAGGTGCATCCTCGTCGTCGTAGCTGGTCGCAAACGAGCCTTCCAGCCCGCGGCTGTGACCGAACTGCGACATCATGATGTCGAAGCCGGTGGCGACCAGCACATCGCCCTTGTCCGTCGCGATCCGCTTCACCGGAACGCCGCGCGAAACAACACGACCGTTCGCAAAGTCGTCGAAGCCAACCTGAACCACTCCGTCAGATTTATCGATGAAGCTCAGCACCGGATCGATCGGGCTGTTGTCCAGCGTATCCTCCGCCGACAGGTTCCACTTGCCGTGCGTGGATCCCCAGCGATCGCCGACCTGACCCTTGAGCGCCCGGGGCTCGCCGCTCTTCTCGTCGATGACGAGCATCTTCCAGTCGGCGTTCTCGACGTCCTGATAACGCGCAATGCGCTTCGACCGCAGCAAGCGTCCGGTCTTGTAGGTATTCCCGTTGGGCTCCAGTTCGACAAGGAACGGAAGGTCGGTGTAGCGCTTGACGTAATCGATGAAGTACGGGACCTGGCGGTCGATGTAGTACTCCTTGAGGATGACGTGGTTGGCCGCCATCCACAGCGCCGTGTCCTGCCCCGCCTGGACCGGAATCCATTCGTCGCAATACTTGGCGACCATGCTGAAGTCCGGCGATAGAACCACGAACTTGGTTCCCTCGGTGCGCGCTTCGGAGATGAAGTGCACGTCCGGGGTGCGCGTCATGTTCAGGTTCGATGCCATCGAGACGATGAACTTCGAATTGTACCAGTCGGCGCTTTCGCACACGTCGGTCTGGTCGCCCCAGATTTCCGGGAACGATGTCGGCAGATCGGCGTACCAGTCGTAGAAGCTCATCGAACAGCCGCCGAAAAGCGACAGGAAGCGCGTGCCGGCCGCGAACGACAACATCGACATCGCAGGGATCGGCGAGAAGCCCATCACCCGGTCCGGCCCATGCTTGCGCGCGGTGTACAAACAAGCCGCCGCAATCATCTCACTCAATTCTTCCCACTTGGCGCGGCGAAAACCACCCTTGCCGCGCGCCTTCTGCATGCGCAGGCGCTTCTGGTCGTCTCCGACCAGCGAGGCCCAGGCCTGCACCGGATCCGGGAACGAGGCCTTCGCTTCCTTCCACATGTCGTAGAGCGGACCGCGGACGTAGGGATACTTGATCCGGATCGGGCTGTAGACGTACCAGGAGGCGGAGATGCCGCGCTGGCAGCCACGAGGCTCGTAAGGTGGCAGGCTGCGCTCAAGCAGCGGATAGTCCGTCTGCTGCATTTCCCAGGTGATGATTCCGTCCTTGACGTAGATCGCCCAGGAGCAGCCGCCGGTGCAGTTCACGCCATGCGTGCTGCGGAAGACGTTATCGTGGGACCAGCGGTTGCGATAGAACTCTTCCCACTTGCGCTCCCGTGGGTTAACGAGATCCAATATCCAGCTCATAAGCGTCTCCTCGGTGTGTTCGTCCGGCCGCGCGGCCGTCACTCACATTCTGTCACTTAGATTCTTTTATCTTGCCCATCCGGCCGTTGGCGTACTCATCCGTAAACCAACCGCCGTCGTACGGAGCCGTACTTCGTCCAGTCTCTGGTTCTCGCCTGGCCGCTATATCGACACCGCTCATCGCGCCTCTACCTTCTCCAACAGACTATCCTTCGCCGGGAGGTGTTATTCCTCCCGTCGTTCGTCGCGCGCAGGATCAGTCGCGGCGAGAGTCCGCCCGCTCATTTGCAGGCAAACGAAATCCACCACTCGGGTGGTGTTAGAGGTGAACACTTCCACCGCGGTCAAGACCGCAGTGGAAGTCATCAGCCTTGCGGCAGTTGGGTGGAATCTATCCCAGATGATGTTTTAACATAGACCGGAGTTTTTGGTTTTTGCAACGGCGCAACCCATGCGCGATGCGACGACCTCCTCTGCGGTAATCGCGACCGGTCGATCAACTACACAACATTGAGCACGCGCGATCGGTGATGCCGATGTCGATTGCGCACAGAGGCACTTCGTCGTCTTAGCAATTCAAACAGTCGTCTTGTTTAAGCATAAACGCTATTATTAGCGGGCAAATCCCAACACAAAAAACAGGATGGAGTTTGCTGCGAGCGCTGACGAGGCTGACGACTTCTGCTGACGGAAAGCGCAGCAGCATCTTATGTGATAACTAGATGACTAAGTTTGCAGCGCGCGCATTGTCATGGGCGGACTACGTGACTCCGTTTCGTAAAGGTTTCCTAAACAAGCCATTTGTCGTTGAGGCCGCCTGCCCGCGCACGAAACCGCCGCCAGCGCTTCTGCTTAGGCTGCAGAGACGAAGCGATACGATGTGGACTTACGAACTTTCACAGGATGCGCGAGTTGCGCGAAGGCGGCGCACTGCGCGGTTGCGTCAGGCTGAACACGTAGTCGAAGGCTGGTTGGCGTCCGACGCGCACGTCAAATGGTGTCGGTGAGGTGATGTCTTCCTGGTCGCAGAGGTAAAGGCATCTGCATTGCATCTTGAGAAAGGCAAAGAAACTTGCCCGTGGGTCGATCCTGTTAAAGCCGCCGACCTGTATATGTATGAGTGTTATATGTATGAGTGTTGGCGAAGACGCGGTGATTGTCCGCGGTTTCATCTTGCTATCATCACCCGCACGTCCACACCGGTCCGATCGGCGTTTGCGTCCAGCACGGGCCGATGCTGCCGCCGTTATAGCGGCCGCGGTAAAAGCCGGGGCGGCCGAAGTAATACGGCGTGCCGTCATACCAGTAGTAATACGGGGTCGGACCGATGAACCAATGGCGCCGCTCGCGGCGTGCGTTGCGCAGCACGACCGGCTCCTGCTTGAACAGCGGCGCGGCGTTGTTCAACGGCTGGCGATAGCCCGGCAGAAAGCCATAATTGTGCTGGCGCTGCACCTGCTTTTTGTGACGCGGCGCAGCTTCCGCCGCAACAGACGAGAGCGACAGGACGATGGCGATCGATAGGCACAGAAGTCGCGACATGGGCTGACCATAAACGGTCGACGACCGCAGGGCCATTCAAATTCCGACGAACGCGCGCGCCGAACCGGCGCGCCGTCCCTGAATCTATTTGTCATCGTCATCGCGCTTTTTCACGCTCAGACCTCGTAGGGTCGATGGCGCAAGCTCATCCGCCTCCCGCAAATGAAGGAAGAACGCGCTCCGCTATTGCGGCCCACGCTTAACACCACTTGCCCTTCCACAGCCGGAATCCGCCCTCGAACGCATCGGCGTTGTCACCGCGGCGCGATTTCGCCGGCAGCGTGTCGAGATGTTCGACATTACCGCCGCCGATCAGCACCTCGTCGGGCTCCAGCGCGGCGGTAAGTTGCCTGACGATATCGGTCACATGCTTGCGCCATTTTTTGTCGCCGCGACGCTCGCGCCCGGCCTCTCCGGCATAGTCCTCGTAAGTCTTGCCCTTCCGATACGGCAGGTGGCCCAACTCCATCGGCTCCAGTTCGCCATCGGCGATTATCGCGGAGCCAAGGCCGGTGCCGAGCCCGAGAAACAGCATCCGCCCTCCCCGGTAACCACCGAGCGCCTGCATCAGCGCATCGTTGACGACCCTGGTCGGTTTGCCGAACGCCTTCTGGAAGTCAAAACCCCTCCATCCCTTGCCTAGGTTGAAGGGATCGCGCAGCGGGCGATTGCCGGCGACAGGACCGGGATAGCCAATGGAGATGACGTCGCAGGACCAGTCCTTCGTCAGCGCCTTGACCTTGCGCACCATTTCTTTCGCGGTGAGGTCGGGTCCGGATTCGAACGCGCGTTTGACCCGATCCTTGCTGGTCATCACCTTGACGTGAGACCCGCCGACATCGATCGCGAGAATGGTCCGGGCGGATTTTGAGGTACGGCGTGTTTTCATCTTGGCTTTTCCGTCAACGTGCGACCTTCTTCATTCGTTCCGTCTCGCGCCCGTGTGCTTGCACGTTTGGCCATTCAGGTCTAACTGACCCCTCAAAAATCGCGCTTTTTTCCGGAGCTTCCTTGATGACCGATGCACCTTATACGCCGCCCAAAGTCTGGACGTTTGATAAGGAGAACGGCGGCAGATTTGCGTCCGTCAACCGCCCCACCGCGGGAACGACCCACGAAAAGGCGCTGCCCGTCGGCAAGCACCCCTTCCAGCTTTATTCGCGGGGAACGCCGAACGGCCAGAAGGTCACGATCATGTTCGAGGAGTTGCTCGCGCTTGGCCACACCGGCGCGGAGTATGACGCCTGGATGATCCGGATCGACGGCGAGCAGTTCGGCTCGGGTTTTGTCGAGATCAACCCGAACTCGAAGATTCCGGCGCTCATGGACCGCTCCGGACCTGAGCCGTTCCGCGTGTTTGAATCCGGCGCGATCCTTCTGCATCTTGCGGAGAAATTCGACGCCTTCATTCCGAAGACCCCGGCGGCGCGTGCCGAATGCCTGTCGTGGCTGTTCTGGCAGATGGGCAGCGCGCCCTATCTCGGCGGCGGCTTCGGCCATTTCTACAACTATGCGCCGGAGAAGATCGAATACGCCATCAACCGCTTCGCCATGGAGACCAAGCGGCAGATGGACGTGCTGGACCGCCGGCTCAAGGACAACGAATACCTTGCCGGCCCCGAATACACGATCGCGGATATCGCGGTATGGCCATGGTACGGCGGCCTCGCCCAGGGCCTGCTCTACGGCGACAGCGCCACCTTTCTCGACGTCCAGAGCTACAGAAACGTGCAGCGCTGGACCCGGCAGATCGGCGCGCGGCCCGCGGTGAAACGTGGCCGCATGGTCAACCGTTCCTCCGGCGATCCTGCGAGCCAACTCCACGAGCGCCACGACGCCTCCGATTTCGAGACGCGAACGCAGGACAAACTGGCGAAGCCGGCCTGACGCGCCCGCATCATCTGCCGTCGTTACCGACCTGGGAGACTCCTTCATGCACGGAAAAGTCGTCGTCATCACCGGAGCCTCTGGCGCGCTCGGCAAGGTCGTCGCGGATGCCGCCATCGCGTGCGGCGCGCGCGTGGCCTGCATCGACCGGACGGCGGCGGACGGCGACGCCACGACCAGCCGGATCCACCTCGGCGGCGTCGATCTGTCCGATGCGGCGCTGGCCATGAAGGCTATCGATGCGGCGGCTTCACATTTCGGCCGGCTCGACGTCCTCATCAATATCGCCGGCGCGTTCGCATTCGAAACCGTCGCTGATGGCGACCCAAGCACCTGGCAGCGCCTCTACGCGATCAACGTGGCCACGGCGCTCAACGCCTCGCGGGCCGCGATCCCGCATCTGCTTGCATCCGGCGCGGGGCGCATCATCAACATCGGCGCGATGGCGGCATTGCAGGCTGGCGCCGGCATGGGCGCCTATGCCGCCTCGAAAGCCGGGGTGCATCGTCTGACCGAAGCACTCGCCGCGGAACTGAAGGGCAAGGTCACCGTCAATGCCGTGCTGCCCACCATCATCGACACGCCCGCCAATCGCAAGGACATGCCCAAAGCAGACTTCGCGACCTGGGTAACGGCGGATGAACTGGCGAACGTCATCCTGTTTCTGGCAAGTGATGCGGCAAGTGCGGTGACCGGAGCACTGGTTCCCGTGCGTGGACGTATTTAGAACTTGACTACACGTTATATCATATTGAATACAACATCGCCGTAGTAACCCGATGTTAAGGCTCCCGTCCTTCAATCGAGCGGCACCGTCGCGGGTACCTTAATATCCCGGCCGGCAACTTAGAAATCGACCAATCTTGCTGTTGACCGTTTCCTTTTCCTCAGTGTTTCCTGCAGGATCAGCAACGCATGTTAAATCTCCGCAGCAGCTACGACTACGAGGATCTGCTGGCCTGCGGCCGGGGCGAAATGTTCGGCGCAGCGGAACCGAAACTCCCGCTGCCGCCGATGCTGATGTTCGACCGCATCACGGAGATCACGGAAAACGGCGGGCGGTACGGCCGCGGACTGGTGCGCACGGAACTCGATATCAAACCGGACCTTTGGTTTTTCCGCTGCCACTTTCACAACGATCCGGTGATGCCCGGCTGCCTTGGCCTCGACGGACTCTGGCAGATGGTGGGATTTTATCTGGTCTGGCTCGGCCGCGACCGGAACGTGCGGGCTCGTGCCCTTGGCGTCGGCAACCTGAAGTTCACGGGCCAGATCCAGCCGGACGTCAGCACGGTTTCCTACACCGTGGACATCAAGCGCGTCCTGCGTTCGAAACTGGTGATGGCGATTGCCGACGGCACAGTCTGCGCCGATGGCGAGGTGATCTATCGCGCCAGCGGTCTCAGGATGGGCCTGTTTAAGCACCTTCCCGACTCGTCAGTTGAAACGACTGTCTGATAACTTCAAGTCGTGAGTCGTCCGGAGTGCCGCAACGTGGAAACCGCTCTTTATCTTCCGGTTAAACGTCATCTTGAAAGCCTTGGTTTCACGGTCAAGGGCGAAGTCGGCGGCTGCGATCTGGTGGCGCTGAGCGGCGACGATCCGCCTCTTGTGGTGATCGGCGAATTGAAGCTCAGCTTCAATCTCGAATTGATCCTTCAAGGCGTCGAACGCGCCGGCGCCTGTGATGAGGTCTGGCTTGCCGCCAGGCTGTCAGCGCGCGGCAAAGGCCGCGAGAGCGATGCTCGCTATCGCAACCTGTGCCGGCGGCTCGGCTTCGGGATGCTCGGCGTAACTGACCATGGCGGCGTCGAAGTGCTGGTCGCGCCGGCCACCGTCAACCCGCGCCGGAATCCCAAAAAACGTTCCCGGCTGGTCACGGAACACCAGCGCCGCAAGGGCGATCCGGTTGCCGGTGGCACCTCACGGATGCCGATCATGACGGCCTACCGCCAGCAGGCGTTGAGCTGTGCGGCCGCAATGGCCGTGGGTCCGCGCCGCGTGCGGGAGCTGAGGCCGGAAAATCCGGATGCCGGAAAAATCCTTCTCCACAACGTCTACGGATGGTTCGACCGCGTCGACCGCGGAATCTATGCCCTGACCGACGCGGGCCATGCCGCGCTGAAACGATGGCCGCAGCATTTTCCCGAAGCGGCACCAGTCCCGGCTGACGATGAGCGGCGGATGAAGGCACCTGCTCCCGGCGCCGGGACGTCGAAATGCACAACCGAATCCGGCGGGAAAAGCCCACCGGCGCGTCAAAATGCATAGCTGTATTGCTACGGCAAATCCCGTATTGAGATGCAGCTTAGGATTTCCTGGGGCATGATTTCGACTCGAAGAGTCGCGCTCACGCAAAGTGGAAACCGAAGAGGCTGATTTAACGCAGGTGAATCGGACTCAAGCGATGGCGTTAGATTGAACGGTTCGCGCCGCTTTATGCGTAGGTTCCGATTTTGAATCGAATCAACGACGTTGTGTACGGAACAAGCGGAAGAAGCGGCGTTCTTTGAAAAGTCAGGCACGCGCTGAAGCGCGATGCTGTCAATGTCATTGAGGTGAATAGAGGCACATGATGAGTGAAGGCTGGCAGACGAAATATGGCATCCGGCGGGTTCGCCGCGATCCTCCCACGCTGGAGGAAGCTATCTTCGCGGCCACCGGGATCACCGATGATCTCGACTCGCAGGCCGAGATCGCGGCATCGCTGATCGGAATGCCGCTTCATATCGTTCACGCCGAGGTCAAGAAAACCGCCCGGACCGTCGCGCGATCGCCTACGACACGCGTGATCGCCGGCGAGCAAGGCGCGTTGCGCTCGGTCGTGGTCGAGCGCCGCATGGTCCGCAGATTCGGCAACGATAAACGAGTCTGATCCGGATCCTGCACCTGCCCGGTCGAGACATGATGGGAGGCCTGGATTGCCGGATATCCGCGACACGCTGCTTCTCGCGATCGGCGTGCTGATTGTTGCAGCGTCCGCAGCAAATGCCGCGCAAGTGTCGCGCGAAGCCGACATCGTCAATCTGCGGCTGGGCGAACGCATCCTTGTCGACGACGGGTCGTGCCCGGCTGGACAGATCAAGGAAATCTCGGGCGCAAAGCTCGCGCCGACCGGTGTCATTCCCGCGCGCAAGTGCATATCACGCACCGGCCCGAAGCGGTGAATGCCGATCGCAATCACCGCTCGCAAGTTCTGACCAAGCCTGTTTGGACAAGCCTATTTGGAAATGAAGTCCGCGCATTTCTGCACGTTCGTATCCGCGGCGCCCCATGGCATGATCGGCACCGAGGAGGTCGAATTCTGCGGTGAGCCCTCGATCAGCCGGTCCGAATAAACCATGTAGACCAGTGTGTTTCGTTTTGCGTCGCAGCCGCGCACGATCTGCATCTTCTTGAAGAACAACGAGCGCCGCTGCTGGAACATGTCCTCGCCCTGTTTCATCTTTCCCTTGAAATGGATCGGCCCGATCTGACGGCATGACAGCGAAATGTCCGAAACCTGCTCCGCCACTCCCAGCCAGCCCTTGATGCCACCCTTCTCCGGCACGGTAAAATGACACGCGACGCCCTCGACCTCCGGGTCATCGACGCCATAGGTCGCAAGCTTGTCATTCGGGGTCAGGAGATTGAATACCGTCGAGCGGCGAAAGATCAAATCGGGTTCTTCCGCCGCATGGGCATGAGTTCCGGCGAGCACAGCGACCGCCAGAATGGCGAAGACCCAGGGGGTCCAGGTCCTACGGTGCCTGTATTCAGTCTGACCTTGAAATGTCATCATTCGCTCCGTTTGCTGGGTCAGGCCAATGTAGGATCGCTAGGTTCCCGCGGAAAGATACCCCGACTGCCCAAAATGGCCGGCATCAGACTCATGTGAACGGATTCACACGGTTTAACCGGAGCGACGCCATCGATTTGCGCGCGGAGTAAACGTGTGATGGAGGGGCTGTCAGACGAACGTCCGAAAGGATTCGCTGGAAGCGAAGGCGCGAGCGAACATTGATCTTTGCGTCCAGCGCCAGGCGCTGGCACTCATCAGGTGTCCCGCCCGGGCTGTCCGCTCCTGCTGGCGAACCTCCGGACAGGGACCCGCGTTCGCGTTGAATCAAAAGGGCGGGATCAATCCCGCCCTTTTGATTCAGTCGTTTACCCGCCACGAGGTTCGTCCGGTCGCAGCGTCTTGGAGACTTCCCCGTTCCACGGAAACAGTACAAGTCTCCAGCTTCTTGATCAGACCCGTTTCACGAGTCCTCAAATCGGATGCTAGTGGAGTGAATTTGACATTTGCTACCCACTTTGCAGCAAACCCGTCAGGCGAATGTCAAATTCAAAACTCCACTAGAAACCTGATAGTTGCTAGTGGTCCTTTGATTCTAACATTTGCAGGAACTCCCTGCCGCAACGGGATGCAAATGTTAGAATTGGACCACTAGTGCGCCAGAACCGCCAGCAACAATAGCGCCACGATATTGGTGATCTTGATCATGGGATTGACCGCAGGGCCCGCCGTATCCTTGTAGGGATCGCCCACGGTGTCGCCGGTCACCGCCGCCTTGTGCGCGTCGGAGCCCTTCCCGCCGTGGTGGCCGTCCTCGATATACTTCTTGGCATTGTCCCAGGCGCCGCCGCCGGAGGTCATCGAGATGGCGACGAACAGACCCGTCACGATCACGCCGAGCAGCATGGCGCCCACCGCCGAGAACGCAGCGGACTTGCCGGCAGCACCGCCGCCGGCGATCGCGTAGATCGCGAAGTAGACAACGATCGGCGACAGCACCGGCAACAGCGACGGGATGATCATCTCCTTGATCGCGGCCTTCGTCAGCAGGTCCACGGCCTTGCCGTAGTCGGGCTTGTCGGTGCCTCGCATGATGCCGGGCTTCTCACGAAACTGGCGGCGCACCTCCTCGACGATCGCGCCCGCCGCGCGTCCCACCGCGGTCATGCCCATCGCGCCGAACAGATAAGGCAGCAAACCGCCGAACAGCAGGCCGACCACGACGTAGGGATTATTCAGGGAGAAATCCGGATTGACGCCCTGGAAGTAGGCGTGATTTGCGGCGTCGCCGATGAAGAACTTGAGGTCCTGATTATAGGCCGCGAACAGCACCAGCGCGCCGAGGCCGGCGGAGCCGATCGCGTAGCCCTTGGTGACGGCCTTCGTGGTATTGCCGACCGCGTCGAGCGCATCGGTCGCCTTGCGCACTTCCTTCGGCAGGCCGGCCATTTCGGCAATGCCGCCGGCATTGTCTGTGACCGGACCGAAGGCGTCCAGCGCCACGACCATGCCGGCCAGCGCCAGCATCGTTGTGGTGGCAATCGCGATGCCGAACAGGCCCGCGAGGCTGTGGGTGACGAGGATGCCGGCGATGATGACGATCGCCGGAAGCGCCGTGGCTTCCATCGAGATCGCAAGGCCCTGAATGACGTTGGTGCCGTGTCCGGTCACCGAGGCCTGCGCGATGGACTTCACCGGCCGATAGTCGGTGCCGGTATAGTATTCGGTGATCCAGATGATCAGCCCCGTGACGACCAGGCCGGCGACGCCGCAGGCGAACAGTTCGAGGCCGGTATAGCTGACGCCGTCCAGCGGGCCGAAGCCGACCAGCCAATAGATGGCGGCGCCGACCCCGATCAACGACAGGATGCCGGTGGCGATCAGGCCCTTGTAGAGCGCACCCATGATCGATTCGCTGGCGCCGAGCTTGACGAAGAACGTCCCGATGATCGAGGTGATGATGCAGATGCCGCCGATGGCGAGCGGCAGCGTCATCATGTTCACGAGCAGCGGCGACGTCGCGAAGAAGATCGCGGCCAGCACCATGGTGGCGACCGCCGTCACCGCGTAGGTTTCGAACAGGTCCGCGGCCATGCCGGCGCAGTCGCCGACGTTGTCGCCGACGTTGTCGGCAATCGTCGCCGGGTTGCGCGGATCGTCTTCCGGAATGCCGGCTTCCACCTTGCCGACGAGGTCGCCGCCGACGTCGGCGCCCTTGGTGAAGATTCCGCCGCCGAGACGGGCGAAGATCGAGATCAGCGACGCGCCGAAGCCGAGCGCGACCATCGCATCGACAACCGTGCGGCTGTTCGCGGCGTAGCCGGCGAAGTGAGTCAGATAGGCGAAATAGATCGTCACGCCGAGCAGCGCGAGGCCAGCGACCAGCATGCCCGTGATCGCGCCGGCCTTGAAGGCAAGCTCAAGCCCGCCCGCCAGCGATTTGGTCGCGGCCTGCGCGGTGCGCACGTTGGCGCGAACCGAAACGTTCATGCCGATGAAGCCGGCCGCTCCCGACAGGATCGCACCGATGGCGAAGCCGACGGCCACCAGCACGCCGAGGAAATAGGCGAGCAGTCCGAAGATCACGATGCCGACCATTCCGATCGTGGTGTACTGCCGGCGCAGATAGGCCTGCGCGCCCTCGCGCACCGCGGCGGCGATTTCCTGCATCCGCGGATTTCCCGCATCGGCCCCCAATACGGACGAGGTCGCCCAGATGGCATAAACGATCGAAAGCGCTCCGCAGAGCACGATCACTACTAGTGCTGTCATTGAATTTGCCTCGGAATCCCTGAAGTTGCCCCGACAAAGCCGCGAGCCCGCGAACGGACATACCGGAAAACGAAGTTCGCCTCGTTGCAAGGCGACCTTAAATCGGGCGGGACCATGCCAAAATCGAACCTCCGGCGCAACGCCGCCTTGCGGCTAAACCGCCGAATTCCGTAAGGAATTGCAATAAAATGCTGGCGCTTGCGGAGGACCGCAGAGCCTCAGGCCAGCCACCGCGCAATCCGCGCCACCGCCTCGCGCATCTCGGCTGCCGAGCGGGCATAGGAAAAGCGCACAAAGGAGCGGCCGCGCACCGGATCGAAATCGATGCCGGGGGTCGCGGCGACATGCGCCTCCTCCAGCATCTTCCGGGCAAACTCGTGGCTGTCGGAGGTAAACTTCGAGACGTCGGCGTAGAGGTAGAAGGCGCCGTCCGCCGGCAGGAATTCGCTCAATCCGGCCTGAGGTAAACCCGCGATCAGGAGGTTTCGGTTCGCCTCATAGCCGTGCTTGACGATCTCCATCTCCTGGCGACCCGAAAATGCCGCCTCGGCTGCGATCTGCGACAGCGTCGGCACCGAAATCGACAGGTTCTGCTGCAGCCGCTCGATCGGCCGCACCAGTTGCTCGGGCACCACCATCCAGCCCACCCGCCAGCCGGTCATGCAGAAATATTTCGAGAACGAATTGATCACCACCGCGTGCGGCGAAAGCTCGACGGCGGTCACCGCGGGAAACGCATAGTCGAGGCCGTGATAGATCTCGTCGGAAATAAAACGGATGCCTTCGCTTTCGGCGGCCGCCATCAGATGCGCCAACGCCTCGCGTGATATCATCGTGCCGGTCGGGTTGGCCGGACTTGCGACCAGCACGCCCTTCAGCGGCGTCCTGCGATGAGCGTCCAGCAATGCCTCTCCGGTCAGGGCGTGACGGTTCTCGCTCGACGTCTCGATCGGCACCGGCTCGCAGCCGAGCGCGGTCAGGATATGCCGATACGGCGGATAGCCGGGCACCGTCACCGCGACCCGGTCGCCCGGCTCGAACATCGCCAGGAACGCCAGGATGAAGCCGCCCGACGACCCCGTGGTCACGACAATGCGTTCAGGATCGACCGTGCAGCCATAGGCGTCGCGGTAGTGTTGCGCGATCCGCGTCCGCAGCGAGGCAATGCCGAGCGCGGAGGTGTAATCGATCCGGCCGCGATCGAGCGCGGCGCGGGCCGCATCCAGCGCGGTACGGGGCGCCGGCGCCGAGGGCTGGCCGACCTCCATGTGGATGACATTGCCACCCGCGGCCTCGATCCGCGCCGCCGCCGCCATCACGTCCATGACCATGAACGGCGGAACCCGGCTGCGGCCAGATGCCGCCAGCAAGCCTTTGGCCTGGTCTCTCAATGTCGCATCGAGCATGGAAATCTGTTAATGCGCTCTCGCTGCGCCCACGTCACTGAAGCCGCGTTACCGCCGTATTCGGCGGGTTGTTAGGACATATACCGTATTCGAACCAGGTCCAATGATTCCAAAAGCGGTTACCAAAGAAACGACGACCCGGCGGCCCCCTGCCCCCGCGCGTCGCGTCTTGTCAAAGCTCACTGCGCTGGTCACCGCCTGCGCGCTCGTGAGCGCCTCGCTGCCGGTTCGCGCCCAGCAGGCCAAGGGACCGCCGGTGCTGCGCGATACCGAGACCGAGCAACTGCTGCGCGACTATACGCGCCCGATCCTGCGCGCGGCGGGACTGGAGAAGCGGAATATCCAGATGGTCATCATCAACGACAAGACGTTCAACGCCTTCGTCGCCGACGGCCGCCGCATCTTCGTGAACTACGGCGCGATCATGCAATCGACGACGCCGAACCAGTTGATCGGCGTGCTCGCACATGAGACCGGGCATCTCGCCGGCGGGCATCTGTCCAAGTTCCGCGAGCAACTCGCCCGAACCCAGACCCAACTGATCATCGCCATGTTGCTCGGCGCCGGCGCCCTCGCCGCGGGAGCCGCCAACGGGGGCAGCAACAGCGCCGCCAGCAATATCGGCGCAGCCGCGATCAGCGCGCCGCAGGAGATCGCGCGCCGCAGCCTGTTGTCCTACCAGCGCCAGCAGGAGGAGAACGCCGACCGCGCCGGCGTGAAATTCCTGACCGCCACCGGTCAATCCGCGCGCGGCATGTACGAGACCTTCAAGCGCTTCACCGACGAAAGCCTGTTCGCCGCGCGCGGCGCCGATCCCTATGTGCAATCGCATCCGATGCCGGCTGACCGCGTCGCCGCGCTCGCCGAACTCGCCAGGACGAGTCCCAATTGGGACAAGAAGGACGATCCGGCCCTGCAAATGCGCCACGACATGGTGCGCGCCAAGATATCGGCATTCATGGAACGGCAGGACACCGTATACCGCCGCTATCCGCTGTCGGACACCAGCCTGCCCGCGCGCTACGCCCACGCCATCAGCACCTACCTGCACGGCGATCTTCGCGTGGCCATCGAACAGATCGACGCGCTGATCAAGCTGCAGCCGCAAAATCCCTATTTCCACGAGGTGCGCGGCCAGGCGCTGCTTGAGGGAGGCCGCCCGGCGGAAGCGATTGCGCCGCTGCGGCGGGCGGTCCAGTTGTCCCACAACGCCCCGCTCATCGAGATGCTGCTCGGGCAGGCGCTCGTGGCCTCGAACAATACGGCCAACACCGATGAAGCCATCGCAATCCTGCGCGCTGCGCTGGCTCGCGAGCCTGAAGCGCCGCTCGGATATATGCAGCTTGCAATGGCCTACGGCCGCAAGGGCGATTACGCCCAAGCCGACCTCGCGTCGGCGCAGGCTGCATTCCTGCGCGGCGACAACAAGACTGCGCGCGAGCTGGCATCGCGCGCAAAGACCCGTTTCGCCATCGGCACGCCCGGCTGGGTCAAGGCCGACGACATCGTTTCAGCTAAAATGCCCGACAAGAAAGACTAGTGTGGTGGTTCAGAAGTTCGCTTCAGTGCTCAATCAAGTCCGTCAAGCGAACTTCTGAACCTAAACCACACTAGAATCATAAAGTTGCTAGTGTCCCTTTGATTCCGAAGTTCGCATCAGTGGTTGCTGCAAGGGTATACGAACTTCGGAATGGGGACACTAGCGAAGTGGATTTGACATTCGCGACCCGCCTGCCGCGAGCCTCGCGACGCAAATGTCACGACCAGACCAACAGGCGGCGCCAAGCCGGCGCCTTCGAACAACGCAACGAGACTTGAATTGACCAAAGGATTTTGACAATGCAACCGCATCGGTTTCTCGCTTCTGCCCTCTTTGCGCTTGCGCTCGGAGCTGCACCCGTTTCGGCTTCGGCGCAGGGTTTCTCCGACAGCCAGCGCGGCGAGATCGAACAGATCGTCAAAAGCTATCTGCTCGCCCATCCCGAGGTTCTCGAGGAGGTCTCGGTCGAACTCAGCAAGCGCCAGGCGACGGCCGACGCACTCAAGCACGAGGCCGCGGTCACCGAGAACGCCGACGCCATCTTCAATTCGCCGCGCGGCGTCACCCTCGGCAACAAGGACGGCGACGTCACCCTCGTCGAATTCTTCGATTACAATTGCGGTTACTGCAAACGCGCGATGGCCGACATGCTCGATCTCCTGAAGGCGGATCCAAAGCTCAAGGTCGTCCTGAAGGAATTTCCGGTACTCGGCCCCGGTTCGGTCGAAGCCGCACAGGTCGCGGTGGCCGTGCGCATGCAGGATCCCGGCGGCAAGAAATATCTCGACTTTCATCAACGGTTGCTCGGCGGACGCGGCCAGGCCGACAAGGCGCGCGCCCTCGCCGCCGCCAAGGAAGCCGGTCTCGACATAGCGCGCATCGAGAAGGACATGAACAGTCCCGAAGTCCGGGCGACGCTGGAGGAGAATTTCAAACTTGCCGAAGCGATGGGCATGAACGGAACGCCGAGCTACGTGATCGGCAAACAGGTCGTTGTCGGCGCGGTCGGTCTTTCGACACTCAAGGAGAAGATCAACACGGCGCGCTGCGGCAAGGCGTCCTGCTGATCGCTCTGCTGTCGAACGAAAGGCCCCGCTCGCAGCGGGGCCTTTTTCGTTGGACGGCTTGAGATACTTTGCAGGACTGCCATGGGTTCGGGCAACAGCCGTTAATCCCGCGTTCAGAAAACAAATCCGGCGGAACCCGGATCGCATCGGAACATAGCTCCTTACTGCACCGTTGTCGGGCGGGCATGCAACAAGTGAGGAGACATCGATGACCAAACACTTTCTTCTTTCGACAGCGACTGCGGTGCTGATCGCGGGAACGGGATTCGCCTATGCGCAAGGAACCGGCATGGGCCGAGAGGGCGGCGGCAGTGGCGGATCGACCATGCAGCAAAACGCGCCATCGACGGAACAGGGCCGCGGCTCCGCGACCGCTCCGATGCGCAACGACGCTTCCAGCGGCATGTCGAATGAGGGCACGGGCCGCGGAAGCGCGTCCGGACAGCGTGCGCATGACACCCATCCCGGCAAGATGAAGAACGAAAGATCCGCCGAAGATCACGGAAAAGGCGGCGCGGGCAACGACCACTCCAAGGGCATGCGCTCGGAGCGCAACGAATCGGGCAAGCGGACCGAGGAGCGGCACCAGCGAACCGAGGACCGCAATGAAAAGACCATGGATCATCACCGCAACGCCGAAGAGCGCAACGGAATGAAGTCCGATTCCTCGCGGAACGCGGTCGACACCAACAGATCATCGACCACGACGACGGGTCAGGCAGGTTCCGGCGCCAAGCTTTCGACGGAACAGCGCACCAGGATCACGACCGTCATCAGGGACCAGCATGTGCAGCCGATGACGAACGTCAATTTCTCGGTCGCTGTCGGGACGCGGGTGCCGCGCACGGTGAGTTTCCATCCGTTGCCGTCCCAGATCGTCGACATCTACCCGAGCTGGCGCGGGTATGAATTCTTCCTGGTCCGTAATGAGATTGTTGTCGTCGATCCAAGGACCCTTGAGATCGTCGCGGTCCTTCCGGCCTGATCTGGAATCCTTCATAACAGCGCATAAGCGGGGCCGGTCCTGGCCCCGCGGCGCCTGGCGCGACCGGCCGAATCGCGCGGCAGGCCGCCGTCTTCCGCCCCCGGTCGCGGGTTCCGGCCTTTGGTTAACAAGCAATTTCCGTATGTTCTGCCTCGCATTTCGTGGAAAAAGCGAGGTTTTTGAAGCCGAATGCCAGAGCGTTCAGGCTTCCCCTTGGCTCTCTTGTTACATATAACGACCCGAAACCTCGGTGCATGGCGCCGGAACGACCGCTTTCGGGATTTCAGATGGCCAGGACTATTTACGTGCTCAACGGCCCGAACCTCAACATGCTCGGGACCCGTGAGCCGGAAATCTATGGCCGCGCCACCCTTGCCGATGTCGAAAAGCTCTGCGCCGCCACGGCTGCGGGCTTCGGACTGACCGCGGATTGCCGCCAGTCCAATGGCGAGGGCGAGCTGATCGACTTCATCCATGACGCACATGCGAAGCGGGCGGCCGGCATTGTCATCAATGCCGGCGGCTATTCTCATACCTCAATTGCGCTTCACGATGCGCTGGTCGCCGCGAATATCCCCACCGTCGAGGTTCACATCAGCAACATCCATGCGCGCGAGAGCTTCCGTCACCATTCCTTCACGGCAAGCGCCGCTTTTGCGAGCCTTTGCGGCTTCGGAATCGACGGCTACCGGCTCGCCATCGACGGTCTTGCCGCCAGGATCGGCGCGGTGAAGTCCGGCGAAAAAGTCAAACCCTGACGTAGCAGCGTCATCCCACAGAGAAAGTTTCGGATCGAGAACATGGCCCCGCAGCCTGGAGACGCAGCAAAGACCACAACCGGTGATGAACGACGCGAGGAAAGCGAGGTGATCCGCGAACTCGCCGCACTGCTGGACGAGACCAAGCTCACCGAAATCGAGATCGAACGCGACGGACTCCGGGTGCGGGTCGCCCGCAACGTGGGCACGGCAATGCCCGCGAACTATCAGGCCGCAGCGCCCATCCCTGCCGCAGCGCCGGCGTCCGGCGCCGCCGATGTCAGCAAGCATCCGGGCATGGTTCCCTCGCCGATGGTCGGCACCGCCTATTGGGCCTCGGAGCCCGGCGCCAAGCCTTTCATCGAGGTCGGCTCCAAGGTCACCGTGGGCCAGACACTGCTGATCGTTGAGGCCATGAAGACGATGAACCAGATTCCGTCGCCGCGGGCCGGCACGGTCACGCAGATTCTCGTCGAGGATGGCCAGCCGGTCGAGTTCGGCGAGCCGCTGGTCATCATCGAATGATGCAGGCCGCATCGCCAGACGTTTTCAAGCGTCCCGGGCGCGACTCCCGGCCTGGCGGCGCACCGCTCCGCTGCGCTGCGCGCTGCACCGCATCCGGGATACGGGTCAAAGATGTTCGATAAGATCCTGATAGCCAATCGCGGCGAGATCGCCCTTCGCATCCTGCGCGCCTGCAAGGAGCTTGGCATCGAGACCGTCGCGGTGCATTCCACCGCCGACGCCGACGCCATGCATGTGCGGCTTGCGGACGAAAGCGTCTGCATCGGACCGCCGCCGGCGAAGGACAGCTACCTCAACATTCCGGCGCTGCTGGCGGCCTGCGAGATCACCGGCGCCGACGCCGTGCATCCCGGCTACGGCTTTCTCTCCGAGAACGCCCGCTTCGCCGAAATCCTCGCCGACCACCGCCTGCATTTCATCGGTCCCAAGGCCGAACACATCCGCCTGATGGGCGACAAGATCGAGGCCAAGAAAACCGCGAAGCGGCTCGGCATCCCGGTGGTTCCGGGCTCCGACGGCGGCATCGGTCCGGACGACGACGCCATGGCGATCGCCAAGGCGATCGGATTTCCCGTGCTGGTGAAGGCGGCCGCCGGCGGCGGCGGACGCGGCATGAAAATCGTAAAAACGCCCGACGACCTGATGATGGCAATCTCGACCGCGGGCAACGAGGCCAGGGCGGCGTTCGGCGATGCGTCCGTCTATCTGGAGAAATACCTGCAGAAGCCGCGCCACATCGAAATCCAGGTGCTCGGCGACGGCCGCGGCGGCGCCATCCATCTCGGAGAACGCGACTGCTCGCTGCAACGCCGCCACCAGAAGGTCTGGGAAGAAGGCCCCTCGCCCGCCCTGACAGCCGCCGCCCGCAACAAGATCGGCGAAACCGTCGCCAAGGCGATGCGCGAGATCAAATATCTCGGCGTCGGCACCGTCGAATTCCTTTACGAGGACGGCAAGTTCTATTTCATCGAAATGAACACCCGCATCCAGGTCGAGCATCCCGTCACCGAGATGATTACCGACATCGATCTGGTGCTGGAGCAGATCCGCATCGCCGCCGGCGGCGACCTTCCCGCGACGCAGAAGGAAGTCGTCGTGAACGGCCATGCGATCGAATGCCGGATCAACGCGGAGAATCCCGTCACCTTCCGCCCCTCGCCTGGCAAGATCGTGCGATTTCATCCGCCCGGCGGGCTCGGCGTGCGGATCGATTCCGCCGTTTATCAGGGTTATGTCATCCCGCCCTATTACGACTCGCTGGTCGGCAAGCTGATCGTCCACGGCAAGACTCGCGCCGAATGCCTGATGAGGCTGCGGCGGGCGCTGGACGAGATGGTGGTGGACGGCGTCGAGACCACCCTGCCGCTGTTCCGGGCTCTGGTCCGCGAGTCCGGCATTATCGACGGCGACTACCACATCCACTGGCTGGAGCAGTACCTCGCCAGCGGCGACATGACGGGAACTTGAATCCGCCCTCCGCCGGTCCGTATCCGTGGAGAACTCGCGACCGACGGCTGCGACATCGGCTGTCGATCGACGGTGACGGCGCGCCGTGCACTCCGGCAGATTATCGGCGCGGCTGCGCTTCGGTTCTGCTATAAGACGCACGATGTCACGCGAGACCGCAGCTTCCGAGATCACGCCCGAGTTGCTGCTGCGCGCCTATGCCTGCGGCATCTTCCCGATGGCGGAGAGCGTCGACGATCCGACGCTGTTCTGGGTCGAGCCGAAGTTGCGCGGCGTGATTCCGCTCGAAGGTTTTCGAATCCCCTCGCGGCTCGCGCGCACGGTGCGATCGGACAGTTTCACCGTAACGGTCGATACCGCATTCAAGGCGGTTATCGACGGCTGCGCCGCACCACAGCCTGGCCGTGACAATACCTGGATCAACCGCCGCATCCGCGAACTCTATATCGCCCTGCACGAACTCGGCCATTGCCACAGCATCGAGGTCTGGCAGGACAATCAACTCGCGGGCGGCCTTTACGGCGTCAGGCTCGGCCGCGCGTTTTTCGGCGAGAGCATGTTTCATGTCGTGCGGGACGCGTCGAAGGTCGCGCTTGTGCATCTGGTCGCCCGATTGATCGCAGGCGGCTTCGTGCTGCTCGATACGCAATTCGTGACCGATCACCTGCGCGGGTTCGGCGCGATCGAAATCCCGCGCAGGCGTTACCGGGCGCTGCTGGATGCCGCGCTGGAAGGCGTCGGCGATTTCGGGGCGCTACCGTTTGACCGGCCGGTGCCGGGCGCGGACGTGCTCGGCGTGATCATCGGCCGCGCGTAAGGCGAGCTCGCTTCTGATTCCATCAGAAGCGAGAGACCCTATAGCGTTTTCGAGCGAAGTGGATACCGGTTCGCGTGAAGAAAACGCGTCTAGGGTCAATCAAAATTGCTCAGCAGGGCCTTCCTGATTTTGTCGTCCGGATTACCAAAGAAATTGTAACCCACCTTTCTGGATGGAAACGCGATCGTGCGCTGGGCCATCCAGATGTCGTATGTCTTTGGATCTGCCAGAATACTGATGCTGTTGTCCTGACAGTTGTGCGGTTCGCACGACCTGTCTTTTATAAGATCTTGTCCATCTATGCTCACGAACTTGACCGCAGACCGAAGGCCGCTCAATCGTGGAATCCATTTATCGTAAGGCCCAAATGTGTGATCGCTGACAAGCTTCGACCAGCTTTCTTTGAACCCCGGACTTTTTACCAATTCGGAGAAATAGACGTCCTTGGCGAACGCCGGGTTTATAAAAATCAATAGTAGAACAATGAAAATCCGCATTACCCCCTACCCTTGCCTCTCGCTGGAGCAGCGAGCAGCGTAGCGGTTCGGATGTGACAATCAAGTTTGAAACAGATGTTTTTGGAGAGCGGGATGCGCGCCCTGTTCATAGTCCTTGTTGCCCTTACCCTTCCAGCAGTTACGGCCATCGCCCAAGGCATCCCGGAGGACGCCATGGAAGTCCAGCGCTGCATCTGGCGTTGCGGCCATGAGACCGGCAGGAAGAACCCGGGCTATGACCAATGCATTCTTCGTGAATGCAACGACGCGCCGACCGACAAGAAGCCCGCACCTGTCAGTTCGACGAAGCCATCGGCTCAACCGGGCGCACCAGGCTGGATATTCGGTGACCACCCCGTTCTGGGCCGTTCCGCGCACATCGAAACATCGGACGGAGCGATTGGACTGGCCTGCGCCTATTTTGGCGACAGCGTAGCGATGACGCATGTTCTGGCTCTGCGGGTAACCCCCGGCCTTGCACACGACAACCAATTGGCTGTGGTGTTCGATCCGACGTTCCGCTCAGGAGGAGTCACCTTGCAGTCCAAGGGAGCATATCTCGAACATCCCGACGACACCTGCTCGGTCTTTCTGGACGATTTCAAGCGATCCAGGTCCCTGCTCGTCGTTGACGGGACGTACGGTGGATTTGATTATACAAACGGCAACAACGCGATCACCGTTGTTCAAGACGGCCGCAAGACCGAACTCCATTCGGTGGACGAGGTCCGCCAGAAGCTTCGCTTCCGGACATTTCCGCTCGATGGTTCAGGCGCCGCGATCAACCGTCTCATCGCTTCATGCAAAGCTGCCCAGAGAGACATCAAGTACAACTGTGGTCGGGATTAAACCCGAAACCAGAGAGCCTGACCCGACCGCGCTCGACAACTGCTTCATCGAGCCGGGTACGCCCGGCCTGCCTGTTACCCTTACAGCAATCCCAGATCGCGCAACTCGCGTCGCAGCTGCTCGGGCATCGCGGCAACGCTCGCCGCATTGCCGCCGAGGTCCGGAGGCGCATCGGCGGCAGACAGATAGCGCCAACCCTGAAACGGGCGCATCGGGCGCGGCCTGACGGCGATCACCCGCGGTTGCATGACAATGCGGCACCGGCCGATCCCGTCGGAATCGCGGAAGGGCTCGATGCCGATCAGCTTCTCACGGGCAGCGACTTCACCCCTGATAACCCAATAGAGCGAGCCGCCCGCGAGCAGCTCGTCGTTGCGCTTGGGTGTCATCCGGGTGACGTGGATGTGGTGACGCGGCAGGCCCTTTCGCCTGGCCTGCTTCATGCGATCAGCGATCCAGTCCCTGAGATCTTTCACGGAGTCGCAACCGACCGCCAGCTTGACGAGATTAAGGTGCATGTCAGCAAAGCCTTCGAACAGTCCGCTAATCCTGCTGGGGGTTCGCCGAGGGCGGTTCAGGCGTCAGGCGAACCGGCGCCACCGCGTGCGCCTTGGGGGCCGCCGGCTTTTTCACCGGCGCCGGACGGGGCTTCGGGACCGCTTGTTGCGTGGCTGCCAAAGGGGAAGCCGGTGACGGCGCGGCGGCTCCGGTCGGCGGCTCGGGCGTCATGATGCTGACCGGCGGAATGGATGCGGCCGACGGAAACTCGGCTGTCGTCGGCTTGCCCGTCGGCTCCGATCCAAGCGCCGGCATCAGCGGCATGCCGGGCCTCTGGGTATCGGCCATTTCCGCATGCGCGTTCCACGACGGCGCGTAACGCGCCACCAGTTTCTCGTAGGTCCCCGCCTCCATGTTCGCCGCGATCCGGCTGCGATCGGTCAGCACCTGAAACGCGGCGCAATCCGATGGCCGGCAATGGTCGCGGACCGCCAGCACGTGGGCGACCAGGCCATAGCGGTCACGCTCGATCGCCCGCCGCAGCGCCTGCAACTCCGGCGACATGGCGCCGTCGGCGCCGGCGACCTCGCCGAACGACCTCAGCCGGCTGAGCTTCGACGCGGCGTAGGAAACGGCGGCGGCCGCCGCATCCGGCGTCGCGAACAACGCCTTCTCGCAAGCGACCTCGACCACATCGCCGGCAAGGCCGTCGATGCAGGCCAACGCCGGCATCGCAACATTGAGCGGAACAGCCGGGTTTTTCGACTCGAACGCCCGACCGCCGCCAGGACTGATGGTGACGGCCGCCGCTATTCCGATCGCGAGCAACGCGATGACGGTCAGGACGACGTTCGCAACCGACTTGTCGGCGCGAACCAGCGTCAGAAACACGAGGACCGCGAGAAGTGACGCCAGCGCCAGCGTCAGCCACATCGGGAACGGCGACGAACTCCAGACTCCATCGAGCGTTGTTACCGGCGTCCAGCTCATGCGCGATTGTTCCTCATGCCGAGTGGGAGCAGCATAAAACGCAATCGACGAATGCCAATGCAGATTCCCCTGTTATTCACTGACCGGGGAATGCGGCAAAATCAGCCCGCACCGAAGGGTTGAGTCCCCTTGCTCAGAGAGAGCCTGGCAAAATCACGGCGGAGAGTGGTCCGATTCTACATTTGCATCCGGTCCGGCAGATGCCCGCGCAAACGCTGGAATCAAAGAACCACCAGCAACGTTCTGCAGCTTTGACATTCGCTTTCCGGATCAGGCTGCGATGTGGGAAGCGGGTGCGGGAAGCGAATGTCAATTCGCCCCACACCGGTGTCTTCGAGCGAAGCATGTCCTCGGGCTTGACCTGAGGATGGGATCCGGTTTGCGTGAAGAAGACGCGTCACATCAAGAATTTAGAGTTTGTCACCGTTTCCCGGAAACGGCGAAAATCTAGCCGGCAGCGAGTTGACTTTCCTTCGCGACGCGCTCGAAAGCTTCGGCCGAATTCTTGATACGATACTGACAGTCGTCGCCGTCGGTAGGAAGTAAACGGATCACCTCATAAGTGCCGCTCGCAGCCGGCCGCGCCACGTTGCTCGCGGTGAAATAGACCGTTTCTCCAACGAGAAATTTATGCTTCAACGCCTTCTCCATCACACAACGCCAATACTCGCCTGCCCGCGTTCCGTGCGGCTTTGCGGCCAGTCAAGATGCCAAGATTTTGCTAGGTATAGCATGCGGTCGGGACCTTTGGCCAGCCATAAACGACATGACCGAACTGCGGATTTTGCAGATTTTCCAGTGATGTAACTCGTTTCCGGGTTGCCAGAAACAAGACACTGCGAGTTTTGGTTGTGGGCGATCCCGTGGCCCCCGAAATCAGCTTGGCCACCGCTCGCCCTGCCCGGCGGAATACGAACGGCGGCGTTCAACCGCCCTCCAACCTCTCGATCACGCCGGTTTCCGCGAGCCCCTGTTCGGTCCACTGCTGAAACGCCGGCAGCGACATCATGGCCTCCATGTACGCCCGCATCAGTGGCGTCACATCGACCGCATAGGTGCGGAAGCGATAGACCACCGGGCCGTACATGGCGTCGGCCGCGCTGAAGGCACCGAACAGGAACGGCCCGCCCTTCGCAAACCGCTGACGGCAATCGGTCCAGATCTCCCCGATGCGGGCGATGTCGGCCCGCGCATTGTCGGAAAGCACTTTCGCGCCGACCGGTCGATGCAGGTTCATCCCGCATTCGCTTCGCAGCGCCGCGAAGCCTGAATGCATTTCCGCCGAGATCGAGCGCGCATGCGCGCGCTCGGCCGGGTCCGCCGGCCACAGACCCGCCTCCGGAAACCGTTCAGCGATGTATTCGATGATCGCGAGCGAATCCCAGACCGTCACGTCGCCATCGATCAGCGCCGGAACCTTGCCGGACGGACTCACGTCCAGAATGCGCTTTTTGTCAGCCGCGCCGGTGTAAAGCGGAATTGACCTCTCTTCGAATGCTATGCCGCCAGCCTTGAGCGCCAGCCAGGGCCGCATCGACCATGACGAATAATTCTTGTTCCCGATCACCAGCGTCAGCGTCATCCCGGTTCACTCCTATATCGTTTCACTCCCATGCCCTTTCACTTTCATGTCGTTTCGCTCTCATGCCGGTTTCATTCTCGCGCCGCAGGCAGAAGCTCACGTATTGGACACTTGCTCTTGCAGAGCAATTCTCATTGCGTCATGGCATCAGCCCATGACCGCACAAGATTCGCAGCCGGCGCTCTCCCTCGAAGACAGCATTCTCAAGGTCCTGACGCGCGATGTCACCAGAACGCTGAGCGCGCCGGAGATCGCGCAGGCGATTGCCGCCGGATCCGACTGGCACGCTCTGCTGATGCCAATCCGGCGCGCGGCCGTGGCTTTGGCGCAATCCGGGCGCCTCGTGATCTATCGCAAAGGCAAGCCGGCCGATCCGCTGGACTTCCGCGGCGTCTACCGGTTGGGCTTGCCGCGGCAGGATTGAGCACGCGAACCGCCTAATCGGGGCGCGGCGACGGCAACAACGCATCGCTGCGCCCGGTCAGCCAATAAGCGACCAGACCAGCCCATTCATGCACGGCGGTGTCGCTGGAGGCGAGGCCCGCGCTCAGCCTGTCGAACGGCACCCAGGCATCGACCCAACCGCGCGTGCGCCAATCAACCGGATAGGCTTCGACGTCGAACCCCGCCTTGCGGAACACGCCGATCGATCGCGGCATGTGATACGCCGACGTCACCAGCAGCCAGCGTTCGCCGGGTTTCGGCGAAACCATCTTGCGGGTGAAACGCGCGTTCTCGTCGGTGGTGCGGGAGTCGCTTTCCAGGATGATGCGCTCGGGCGATATCCCAAGTGTCTCCATGAGCCGACCGGCGATCGGCGCCTCGGGAACAAGGTCCGCGACCAGATTTCCGGTTCCGCCGCTGTAGACGATACGTGCCTTGGGAAACCGCCGCGCCAATTCGAGCGCCGCGATCAGCCGTTCCGCGGAGCCATTGGTCTCCACGGCGCCGCGAGCGGCCGATATCCCGGCATCGATAGCGCCGCCGAGGATGATAATCCCGTCCGGATCGCGGCCGCCGTACTGCCATGCGGGGAAGCGATCCGACAATGTCAGCAGCAGCACATTCCCGGCCGGTGAATATCCGAACACCAACAGCGAGACGATGCCGACCGTCAGCAGGCTTGCGCCGGCGCGGCGACGTTTGAGTAACAGCAGGCACAGGCCCAGACCGCAGACGATCGCGATCGCGTTCGACGGCAGCGCGACAAATCCGAAGATTTTGGAGAGCAGGAAGAACATGGGATCATCCGGCAAGCGGAAGGGCGACATCCATGAGCGAGCGGCGCGCCGAAATCAACCACCGCGGTTCATCGCTGTGAGCTAATCCCATTTCGGAGCGAAGCCGAAATCCGTCAGCCGACCCCCGGCGCTGCCCATCGCCGAGATCCGCGCCATCTCGGCATCGCCCAGCGTGAAGTCGAAAATATCGATGTTCTCCGACAGTCGTTCTATCCGCGAGGTGCGCGGGATCGCCGCAACGTTTTGCTGGACCAGCCAGCGCAGGCAAACCTGTGCCGCGGTCTTGCCGTGAGCGGCCCCTATCCGGCTCAGCACGTCATCGGTCTTGATGCGCCCCTTGGCGATGGGACTGTAGGCCACCAGCGCCATGTCGTGGCGTCGGCACGCTTCCAGCACTTTGGCCTGATCGAGATAGGGATGATATTCGACCTGATCGCAAACCAGCGGCTCCGGACAGAGTGCGACCGCCTCCTCGATCAACGCGACGGTGAAATTCGACACGCCGATGTGGCGCGCCATGCCGAGCCGCCTGACGTTGGCAAGCGCACCCAACGTCTCGGACAGCGGAATGCGCGGATTGGGCCAGTGCAGCAATACGAGATCGACCTGGGCGAGCCGCAGTTGCCTGAGACTTTCCTTCACCGAGCGTTCGAGATCGTTAGGCGCGAAATGCGTGGTCCAGACCTTGGTGGTGACGAAAACAGCGTCGCGATCGATGCCGGATGCGCGCAGGCCGTCGCCGACTTCGCGTTCGTTCTCATACATCTGCGCGGTATCGATATGGCGGTAGCCGAGCCGGAGCGCCTGCTCGACGAGACGCGCGCAGGCGCGGCCGCGAAGCTCCCACGTGCCGAGTCCGATGGCCGGAATGCGCGCGCCATTGGCTTCAACGTACTGCATCGCAAATCTCCTGCGGCGATGTCACCGAGGGTAAGCCGATCTTTGCGCAAACATTATGCCGCTGGAGCCGCCAGGCGCGGCCGAATGCCTAGCCGCCCGGGCGTCCGTCGAGAGCAGCGAACACGGTTTCGGGCGCGTGCGCAATGACGGCAAGGAGGGCGCGCGCAGGCCCGCGCGGCATCCGCTTGCCCTGCTCCCAGTTCCGGATGGTTTCAACGGGGACGCCCAGCCGCGCCGCGAATTCGACCTGGGTCAGACCCGCCCGCCGACGCAGGCTTCTGACCTCGGGTTCTGCATCGGGAGGTATTCCTGCCACCGCAGACCCGGCAACGAGAGGGGCCGAAGCGGAACTCGCAGTCGCGACGGATATCGACGGCGCCAGCGGAAACTCCCGCCCGTCGCGGATCTCCACGATCCGTCCGTCCGCCTTCAGTCGCAACCGCTGCATGACCACCCCACGATTCGGACGATGGTCGATGATGCGCGTTAAGGCCCGGTGAACAGTTGGAGCGTGTGGCTGCGAATAAGCTATACTCGACACGGATACACACGTGATGAGCCGTCGCATGATGGGCAAGTTGAAGGTCGCGCTTCTCGTTCTTGTTGCATGGACCGTCCCGGCATGGGCCGGCGACTGCCCGCGCCCCGGAACGCTCGGTACATCGCGCATCCTTGAGGTCGATGCCGCCAGGTATCCGCGTGTCGGCCTCAAGAGCTTTCCCCAGACGCTCCCGCTCGACGACAAGGAAGTGGTCCTCACTTTCGATGATGGTCCAGCGGCGCCAACGCCGCGCATTCTGGCCGCGCTCGCGCGCGAATGCGTGCTTGCGACGTTTTTCCAGGTCGGCAGGAATTCGCAGGCGTTGCCGGGCATGGTCAGAAAAGCCGCGGCGCTCGGCCATACGCTGGGGCACCACTCCTGGTCGCACCCGCACCTCAACGCGCTGAGCTTTGAAGCCGCCAAGGACAATATCGATCGCGGCATCGCGGCGGACGAGGCCGCCCTCAACGGGAAGGCGACCACTATCCCGGGCACGCCGTTTTTTCGCTTTCCATACTTCGAGTCCACGCCTGAACTTCTCGCAATGCTTCAAGCGAGGGGAATCGTCGTGTTCGGAGCCGATTTCTGGGCCAGCGACTGGCTGCCGATGACCCCGCAGGATGAATTGAAACTGGTCACCGGACGGCTCAAGGCCGCGCGGAAGGGCATCATCCTGTTTCACGACATTCGCGCGCAAACCGCTGCCATGCTGCCCGATTTTCTCAAATACATGCGGGTCAACGGCTACCGTGTGGTGCATGTCGTCCCCAAGCCAAAAAGCGCCGACAAGCATGCGAACGCCGATGGCAGCCCGAACCATTCCGCCAGATCACGATGATTTTGGACCAAATCGATCAAAAATCGTGAATGATCGATTTCGATGGTCCGGAGCGGGCGGGCGGGAAACCGCTAGACGTTTTTTCTCCTGCCGCTCCAGCCGACAAGTTAAGGCGGCATTCATAGCCCGGCGAGTAGTTTCGGACCGAAACTGGCGGCGCGAAGGTGTTTTCGAATGGCAAAGATATTCAATGGAGCCTGGCTGAGGCCACAACGGATTCTTTGCGTCGGCCTGTTCGCCGCCGTCCTGGAACTGACGGCATCTCCCGTCTTGGCCGGCGATTGCCCCGGCAATCCGGATGCGCTCGGAACCTCGCGGACGCTGGTCGTGGACCCGCGCGAACACCCCCGTATCGGCGGCATGCAATACCCGGAAACATTGCCCCTTAGGGATCACGAGGTGGTGTTGACCTTCGACGACGGTCCCCTGCCGCCGCACAGCCTCCAGGTGCTCGATATCCTCGCGCGGGAATGCGTGAAGGCGACCTTCTTTACCATCGGCAGCATGGCGCACGCCTATCCGCAAGACCTGCGCCGCGTGCTGGCGGCGGGTCATTCCATCGGCACCCATTCGCAAACCCATCCGCTCAGCATGAACCGGATGCCGATCGAACGGGCGCGAAAGGAAATCGACGACGGCATCGCTTCCGCGACGGCGGCATTGGGCGATCCTGCGGCTGTGGCGCCCTTCATGCGCATTCCCGGTCTGCTGCGGGCGAAAGAGGTCGAGGATTACCTCGCGTCGAAAGGCATTCAGGTCTGGAGCGCCGATTTCCCGGCGGACGACTGGCGTCACATCTCGGCCGATCGTGTCTACCAGCTCGCGATCAGCCGGATCGAGGCCAAGGGCAAAGGCATCCTGCTGCTGCACGACATCCAGGCAAGGACGGTCGCCGCGCTGCCAAGGATTCTCCGCACGCTGAAGGAGCGCGGCTATCGCATCGTCCATGTGGTGGCGGCCACGCCCGATCGGCCAGCGACCCCGACATCGCCGCGGGACTGGCAGGTGCATCCGGCGTCTGGCGCGGTCGCTTCGGCGCGTTGGCCCAAAGTGCCGCGTTTCAGATTTGCAAACACCAAAACCTTCCCCGCTCCGGCGGTATCGGATTCCGGCTTGCGCGACGGCAAGCTGCTTCTGTTGCCGGAGGCGTTCAGCGGTTCGCGCCGTTTCGTGCATGGCGCCGTACCGCTGCCGGACGAATCACCCTGGCCGCGCCAATCCGCGGTGGCGATCGGCAACAGCGCCGACACGTTTCCCGTGCCGGCACCGACTGTATTCGCGGTCCAGGAAAAATCCGCCGTGCCGCTCAAGGTCGTCGTTCCCCTGCAGCGCCACGCCAAGCCAATCGTCAGGGCAAGTCGCCACACCAACGAGGTCGATGATAACGTACAATCGATTTCCGTCGATGCGAGCGCGGCGAAACGCACCATTCCCGGAAGCCCGCTGGTGCTGCGACCCGGTTTTCATTAGAGCTGGAGCGTTTTCGAGCGAAGTGGATACAGGTTCGCTTGAAGCGTTGTAACCAGCTTTCCGCCTCCGACGGGATCAGAAGCAGGCCCTGCAAAGTTGTGAAAGCCCTTCATCAAGCGGCCTGCTGAGCCTGGTTCGTCCATCAGTGCCGGTCGCGCGTAGCGCGGAGCCGGACGATTTCTTCGGCTTCCAGCTGCGCCATGTCGAGCAGGTAGCCGAGAGTTTCCAGGCCGTGGCGCCGGGCAATCAATCCGAGATCGGCGACCGCTGTCGCCAGGTAGCGCACTGCCTCATCCGGCCCGCCGTCGCCAGCGGGTTCGTCCGCGCCGGTATCGGGACCACGAGACTCCACGTTCCGGTCCGGTCTCCCTCTCATCCCGGCCGCTCCTCTCATCATGACCAGCCCCATCATGCCAGAGTGAAAGCTGTGTTTTGCTACACTACCCTTCATGAGTGCACAACTATAGGTTATGCAACACGATAAATACAATCATTATGAGGTCATGGAATCCCCGCCTCTCACACAAGTCTATTTGACTTAAGGGCGCGCTGCACCCATGTTCGCCCCGAAACAGCCGGGGCGTTCCTGCGGGAACCAGCTTCGGGCTTTTACGTAAACTATTGGAATAACATGAATATCGTCATTGTCGAGTCGCCCGCCAAGGCCAAGACGATCAACAAGTATCTCGGCGCGTCATATGAGGTATTGGCCTCGTTCGGCCACGTTCGCGACCTCCCTGCCAAGAACGGATCAGTCGATCCGGACGCCAATTTCCAGATGATCTGGGAGGTCGATCCGAAGGCCGTCAGCCGACTCAACGACATCGCCAAATCGCTCAAGGGCGCCGACAAGCTCATCCTCGCCACCGACCCTGATCGCGAGGGCGAGGCGATCTCCTGGCATGTGCTGGAGGTGATGAAACAGAAGCGCGCGCTCAAGGACCAGAAGATCGAGCGCGTCGTCTTCAACGCCATCACCAAGCAGGCGGTCACCGACGCGATGAAAAACCCGCGCCAGATCGACGGCGCGCTGGTCGACGCCTACATGGCGCGCCGCGCGCTCGACTATCTGGTCGGCTTCACCCTCTCCCCGGTGCTATGGCGCAAACTGCCCGGCGCGCGCTCGGCCGGCCGGGTGCAGTCGGTCGCCCTGCGGCTGGTCTGCGACCGCGAACTCGAGATCGAGAAATTCGTGCCCCGCGAATACTGGTCGCTGATCGCGACGCTGGCGACGCCGCGCGGCGAAACCTTCGAGGCGCGCCTCGTCGGCGCCGACGGCAGGAAAATCCAGCGGCTCGACATCGGCAGCGGCACTGAGGCCGAGGACTTCAGGAAGGCGATCGAGGCCGCCCGCTTCACCGTCTCGACCGTCGAGGCCAAGCCGGCGCGCCGCAATCCGCATGCGCCGTTCACCACCTCGACGCTGCAGCAGGAGGCGAGCCGCAAGCTCGGCTTCGCGCCCGCGCACACGATGCGGATCGCGCAACGGCTCTATGAAGGCATCGACATCGGCGGCGAGACCACCGGCCTCATTACTTACATGCGAACCGACGGCGTGCAGATCGATCCGTCGGCGATCACGCAGGCGCGCAAGGTAATCGGCGAGGATTACGGCAATGCCTACGTGCCGGACGCGCCGCGCCAGTACCAGACCAAGGCCAAGAACGCGCAGGAGGCCCATGAGGCGATCCGCCCGACCGACCTGTCGCGTCGCCCCGCGGACATGAAGCGGCGTCTCGATTCCGATCAGGCAAGGCTCTATGAGCTGATCTGGACCCGCACCATCGCCAGCCAGATGGAATCGGCCGAACTGGAGCGTACGACCGTCGACATCGCGGCCAAGGCTGGATCGCGCATGCTGGAGCTGCGCGCCAGCGGCCAGGTCATCAAGTTCGACGGCTTCCTGGCGCTCTATCAGGAAGGCCGCGACGATGAGGAAGACGACGACAGCCGCCGCCTTCCCGCCATGAGCGAAGGCGAATCACTCAAGCGCGAGAACCTCAGCGTCACCCAGCATTTCACCGAGCCGCCGCCGCGCTTCTCGGAAGCCTCGCTGGTCAAGCGCATGGAGGAACTCGGCATCGGCCGGCCCTCGACCTACGCCTCGATCCTGCAGGTGCTCAAGGATCGCGGTTACGTCAAGCTCGAGAAGAAGCGGCTCTACGGCGAAGACAAGGGCCGCGTCGTCGTCGCGTTCCTGGAAAACTTCTTCGCGCGCTATGTCGAATACGACTTCACCGCCAACCTCGAGGAGCAGCTCGATCGCATCTCGAACAACGAGGTGTCGTGGCAGCAGGTCCTGAAGGATTTCTGGGACGACTTCATCGGCGTGGTCAATGACATCAAGGACGTGCGCGTTTCCGAAGTGCTCGACGTGCTCGACAACATGCTCGGGCCGCACATCTATGCGCCGCGCGAGGACGGCGGCGACCCGCGCCAGTGCCCGACCTGCGGCACCGGTAAGCTGAACCTCAAGGCCGGAAAATTCGGCGCATTCGTCGGCTGCTCCAACTACCCGGAGTGCCGCTATACCCGGCCGCTGGCCGCCGACGGCGATGCGGGCGGCGACCGCGTTCTCGGCAAGGATCCGCAGAGCGGTCTCGACGTGGCGGTGAAGTCCGGCCGCTTCGGCCCCTACATCCAGCTCGGCGAGCCCAGCGATTATGCCGAGGGCGAAAAGCCGAAACGCGCGGGCATTCCGAAAAACACCTCGCCCGCCGACATGGAACTGGACCTCGCGGTGAAGCTCCTTTCGTTGCCGCGCGAGATCGGCAAGCATCCGGAGACCGGCGAGCCGATTACCGCAGGCATCGGCCGCTTCGGTCCGTTCGTCCGGCACGAGAAAACCTACGCGAGTCTTGAAGCCGGCGACGAGGTGTTCGACATCGGTCTCAACCGCGCGGTGACGCTGATCGCGGAAAAAATCGCGAAAGGGCCGAGCCGGCGCTTTGGCGCCGATCCCGGCAAGCCGCTCGGAGACCACCCGACGCTCGGCGCGGTGGCGGTCAAGAGCGGGCGATACGGCGCCTATGTGACCGCGGGCGGCGTCAACGCCACCCTTCCGAGCGACAAGACGCCGGATACCATCACCCTCCCCGAAGCCATCGCGCTGATCGACGAACGCGCAGCCAAGGGCGGCGGCAAGACCAAACGCGCGGCGAAGAAGGCCAAGCCCGCCAAAACTGAAAAGGCTGCTGATGGGGATGCCGCGGCGAGGAAGCCGGCCAAAAAGCCAGCCAAGAAGGCGGCCGCGAAACCGGCCTCCGCCAAGCCGAAGTCCGACGCGGTGAGCAAGGCGCGAGGCCCTGTCGCGGCGGCCAAACCACCCGCCACGACCGCGAAGCCGCCTGCCAAGAAGAGCGCCGGCAACGGCTAACGTGGACAAACCGCGCGACAGGCGTTTCCCGGATCGCGAGACCATCGTCGCCTTCATTCGCACGCATCCCGGACAAGCCGGCACGCGCGAGATCGCCCGCGCGTTCAACTTGAAAAACGCCGATCGCGTCGAACTCAAGAAAATCCTGCGCGATCTCGCGAATGACGGCACGATCGTCAAGCGAGGCCGCAAGATGCGTCAGGCGGAGGAAACGCTGCCGCCGACGCTGATGGCCGACATCACCGGCCGCGACAGCGACGGCGAACTGCTCGCGACGCCGACCGAGTGGGACGAGGAAGCAGGCACTCCGCCGAAAATCCGCATTCACGTCCCGCGGCGCGCGAAGCCCGGCACCACTGCCGGCATCGGCGACCGCGCGCTGCTTCGCATCGAGGCGACGGAGCCCGACGACTCCGCGCCTTATCGCGCCCGCGTCATCAAGGTGATCGATCACACCCGCTCGCGCATCCTCGGCATCTACCGCGTCCTGCCGCAGGGCGGCGGTCGCCTCGTGCCGGTCGACAAGAAGCAGGCCGGCCGTGAATTGAACATCGCGAAGGCCGACAGCGCCGGCGCGGAGGACGGCGATCTGGTCAGCGCCGAGCTTGTGCGCACCCGCGGTTTCGGTCTTGCGTCAGGCAGGGTGAAGGAGCGGCTCGGTTCGCTCGCGACCGAAAAGGCCATCAGCCTGATCGCGATCCACGCCCATGACATTCCGCAAGTCTTTGCGCCGGCCGCCTTGCGCGAAGCGGAGGCGGCGAAGCCCGCGGCCCTTCGGGGCCGCGAGGACTGGCGCGCGCTGCCGCTCGTGACCATCGATCCGCCCGACGCCAAGGATCACGACGATGCGGTTCACGCCGCGCCCGACGACGATCCGAACAACGAGGGCGGCGCTGTCGTCACTGTCGCCATCGCCGACGTCGCCTATTACGTACGGCCTGAATCGGCGCTGGATCATGACGCGCTGAAGCGCGGCAATTCGGTCTATTTCCCCGATCGCGTGGTGCCGATGCTGCCGGAGCGCATCTCCAACGATCTCTGCTCGCTGGTGCCGGGGCAGGCGCGAGGCGCGCTCGCCGTGCGGCTGGTGATCGGTCCCGACGGCCGCAAGCGCTCGCATACGTTTCATCGCATCCTGATGCGCTCGGCCGCGAAGCTGAACTACGCGCAGGCGCAGGCCGCGATCGACGGCAATCCCGACGACCTAACAAGCCCCCTGCTCGCGCCGGTCCTGAAGCCGCTTTATGCGGCCTACGCGCTGGTGAAACGCGCGCGCGACGAGCGCGATCCCCTCGATCTCGAACTGCCGGAGCGCAAGATCCTGCTGAACCAGGACGGCACGGTTGAGCGCGTCATCGTGCCGGAGCGGCTCGACGCGCACCGGCTGATCGAGGAATTCATGATCCTCGCCAACGTCGCCGCCGCCGAGACGCTGGAGAAGAAAGACCTGCCGCTGATCTATCGCGTCCATGACGAGCCGACGGTGGAGAAGGTTCACAACCTTCGCGAATTCCTGAGGACGCTGGACATATCGTTTGCCAAAAGCGGCGCGCTGAGACCCGAATTGTTCAACCGCGTGCTCGATCATGTCAAAGGCCACGACTCCGAATCGCTGGTGAACGAGGTGGTGCTTCGCTCGCAGGCGCAGGCCGAATATTCCGCCGAGAACTACGGCCACTTCGGCCTCAACCTGCGCCGCTACGCGCATTTCACCTCCCCGATCCGGCGATACGCGGACCTAATTGTGCACCGCGCCCTGATCCGGGCGCTCGGCCTTGGCGACGGCGCCCTGCCTGCGACCGAGACCGCCGAGACGCTGGCGGAGGTCGCCGCGCAGATTTCCGTCACCGAACGCCGCGCCATGAAGGCGGAACGCGAGACCTCCGACCGCCTGATCGCGCATTTTCTCGCCGACCGTATCGGAAATATCTTCGAGGGCCGGATTTCGGGGGTAACCCGCGCCGGCCTGTTCGTGAAGCTGACCGATACCGGCGCCGACGGGCTGATCCCGATCAGGACCCTGGGCACGGAATATTTCAGCTATGACGAGAGCCGCCATGCGCTGGTCGGTTCACGAACCGGTTCCATGCACAAGCTGGGTGACGTGGTGGAGGTTCGTCTGGTAGAAGCGATACCCTTGGCAGGCGCTCTCCGTTTCGAACTCCTATCGGGAGGGAATTCCGGGTCACGCGACCCTCGCCCGCGCGAGGGACGAAACAGGAAGGGGACGCGCGGACCGCAGGGAGCGCGGCGTCCCAAAGTCCATTCGAAAGCCCATCCGGGCCGCAAATCGCGCAAGACGTCACGCAAGCCGGGCAGGAGCAAGGCCGGCAAACCGAAGAAGGGCAAATCATGACGGCACCTCGGCCCGATCCCGCGGCCACCGAAGTCTGGACCCGCGAATCCGCAATGGGCGGGAAACGCAACGCCTGGGCCGCGGTGAGACGCGGCCTTTTCTGCCGCTGCCCGAGATGCGGCGAAGGCAAGCTGTTTCGCGCCTTCCTGAAAACCGCTGACAAGTGTTCCGAATGCGGACTCGATTTTACGCCGCACCGCGCCGATGACCTTCCGGCCTATCTCGTCATCGTCGTCGTCGGCCACATCGTGGTCCCGCTGGCCCTGATGATCGAGAAAGAGTTCGCACCGCCGCTCATGCTGCAGTGGGCGATTTATCTGCCGATGACGCTGCTCCTGGCGCTATGGCTGATTCAGCCGATCAAGGGCGGGGTTGTCGGTCTCCAGTGGGCTCTCCGCATGCATGGTTTTGACGAGAATTTCGTCGACGACCACGTCTGATCCGGCGGTTCGGCCGGATCATCGAGTCGTCCGTACCGACATGCGCGAGACCGCCTCCACGAGCCGTCACCCCTATCGCCGGCCGAAGGACGCCGCCACGCTGATCCTGATCGACCGCAGCGCAGCCACGCCGAGGGTGCTGCTCGGCAAGCGCCACGACAATGTGGTCTTCATGCCGGGCAAGTTCGTCTTTCCCGGCGGCAGCGTCGAAAAGACCGACAACAGGGTGCCCGTCGCCGCGCCGATCCCGAAAGAGCTCGAAGCCAACCTGCTCAAGGGCAGTCCGAAAATTCAATCGTCGCGCGCCCGCTCGCTGGCGCTCGCCGCGATCCGCGAGGTTTGCGAGGAAACCGGGCTTTGCCTGGGACGCAAGACCGCGGACGCCCCCGCAAGACTGACCGGAGCGTGGCAACCGTTCAGCGATGCCGGATTGCTGCCGGATCCCTCGAGTCTTTACCTGATCGCGCGCGCCATCACCCCGCCCGGTTGCGTGCGCCGTTTCGATACCCGTTTCTTCAGCGCGGATGCATCCGCCATCGCCCACCGCGTCGAGGGCGTGGTCCACGCCGACGCCGAACTGGTCGAACTTGTCTGGGTCGAGATGGATGCGAAACCTCTCGCCGAGCTTCATTCCATCACCCGGAGCGTGCTCGGCGAACTCGAAAGACGTCTTGCCGCCGGTCCGCTGCGACATGATGCCGACGTGCCGTTTTTCCATTTCTGCGGCGGCAGGATGCAAAGAGATATTTTGCCGGGCACGGCTTGAATCATCATTTCCGCAATGCCGGCGGCGCGCGACCGCTCCTTGCGGCAGCCGGCCGAGAAAATGGCCATTTTGCACCAAACACCGATTTCAAGCCCTCGACAGCCTCGAAATCCTTGACTTTGAGCGTTTCACGGCTAGTTTGCCGGCCAACGCGGGCCTGACGCTGGGCCGGCTTTCCAGATTCCTGACATCGAAGGATTGCACATGGCCAAGGCGGTCACCATCAAGGTCAAGCTGGTTTCCAGCGCCGACACCGGCTTCTACTACGTCGCTAAGAAGAATTCGCGCACCATGACCGACAAGATGGTCAAGAAGAAGTATGATCCGGTGGCGCGCAAGCACGTCGAATTCCGCGAGGCCAAGATCAAGTGACCATCAAGTAACCGCGCTTCGTCGGCGGTGAATTGAACGGGGCCTTGTGGCCCCGTTTTGCATTGGTCCGATGCCGCCTTCGGCATCACGGCTGGATTTTTACGATCAGGGTAAGTGCTTATTCACGCTCGGAACAATTTCGGGCGGACACCGCAGGTAGGTTTAACTGGAACTGGATGGATTTCGTGCAAAAAGCTCGCACCTAATATTCATCCTCAGGAGAGTTCCCTGCCTATTCGCGGCGACATCGACACGGCGACGACCAACCAGTTCTCGTCCGTCCTCTTATTTGTAGGGACGTTTATCCGTTACGGATTTTACTTCGTAGCCGCAGTCGTTCTCGGCATGATCGGCCTCGTGTTGATCTGGATATTGAACACTCGCGTCAAAACCGTCGACGGCAAACCGGCTTTTCATCTCGCTGACAGCAGTATCGCAAAACTGCCCGTCAGCAGTCAGATCTTCACCGGCGGCACAGTCGGCCGCGTGGAGATGATTCACTACGGAACACCACATAATCGTTCCACCGATCTGACCATCGCCATGGTTCTTCCGCCAATCGGCGTCGTGGCCGAATCTCAGCTTGGCGTGAGCCTGCGGGGAACCGGCCTGCTGGGCAACATACGCTCCGTCATGTTGCCGAATTTTTACGACCTCGAAACCCGCTTTGGCCCGGTGCGCGCAATGGAGATGCGGATTGACGCAGACGGGCTCTGGAAACAATGCCTCGCATTTCAATCGCGCTTCGATAATCCTGCCGTCTATTTGACGGGCTGGAGTTGTGACGCCACCGGGTCTCAGCCGAGCGCCAGCGCCCTCGCCTGTACGCTCGACACCTTCAGAACGGACGGGAACCTCGCTTCCACCGAAGCAGATTCTTTCATGCGTGCGCGCATGAACCAGCCCGCTAATTGTTCGGCGCAGCCGGTTTCGCAAACATACGACACGCGCGTTCATCGCGTCTCGCCACCGTCACGCTGGTCGCGCCCGACGGCCAGGACACATTTATAATAAAGAAGAAACGCTACGATTGCCGATCGTTGGTGCGACGACGGCAGCACATGCGGGATCATCGCATTAGAAAATTACTACGCCGCCTCCGCGACGACGCGATTTCGGCCGTCGTGCTTGGCGCGGTAGAGCGCCAGATCGGCGCGCTTGAGCACGTTGGCGACCGGTTCGCCCTTGCGCTCCAGCATCGACAGTCCGATCGAGATCGTCACCTCGATCCGCTTCGCGCCGTTGTGAACGGCGAACGGTTCGCCGGCGATTGAACGGCGCAGCCGCTCGGCGACGATGCCGGCGACTTTCAGGTCGGTTTCCGGCATCACGATCACGAACTCCTCGCCGCCATAGCGGCAGGCGAGATCGATGCCGCGGATGGATTTGCGTACCCGCACCGCGAATTCGCGCAGGACATCGTCGCCGGCGTCGTGGCCGTAGCCGTCGTTGATCGACTTGAAATAGTCGATATCGAGCATCATCAACGCCAGCGGCTTGCCGCGCATCGAGGCCTGCTCGGCCAGCGTGACCAGATGGCTTTCCATGTAGCGGCGGTTGTGCAAGCCGGTCAGCCCGTCGGTCACCGCCATTTCGATCGAGTTCTGCACGTTGTCGCGCAGGTGATCGGTATAACGGCGGCGGCGAACCTGCGTGCGGACACGGGCGAGCAACTCGTTTTTATCGACCGGTCGCAGCAGGTAATCGGTGACGCCGATCTCCAGACCACGAAGCAATCGCGTATTGCTGTTGGCATCGGCGATGGCAAGGATCGGAACGTGCCGCGTGCGCTCCAGCGAGCGCGTCTGGCTGCACAGCCGCAAGCCGTCGAAATTTTCCAGCCCGAGCGACACGATGAGAAGATCGTAATTGTTCTCGGCGGCATGAAACAGCGCCTCGGACGGATCGGTTTCGACATCGACGGCGTGTTCGGCGCTCAGCACCGCCGCCAGCCTCTCATACGACGAGGCGCGGTCGTCCACCAGCAGGATGCGACCGCCCTTCCCGGCGTCGGCAACCGCGTCGCGCTCCGGAGCCTGCATGCCGATTTCGAGCGAGGTGGCGGCGCGCAGGCGCAGTTCGTCAGTCATCATTTTCAGGCGCGTCAGCGAGCGCACCCGCGCGATCAGCACCACGTCCGACACCGGCTTGGTCAGGAAGTCATCGGCGCCGGCCTCAAGCCCGCGCACGCGATCGGACGGACTGTCCAGCGCCGTGATCATCACCACGGGAACGAAGTGGGTGGCCGGGCTGGTCTTCAGCCGGCGGCAGACCTCAAAGCCATCCATGTCCGGCATCATGACGTCGAGCAGGACGATATCGCACCTGGCGCGCGCGCAGATCTCCAGCGCCTGCGCACCGCTGGAGGCGGTCACGACGTCGAAATACTCCGCCGATAATCGCGCTTCCAGCAATTTGACGTTGGCGGGAACATCATCGACGACCAAAACACGCGCAGACACCGCTATCTCCTCAACCCACAAACCGTCGGACGGTCTCGATAAACTTGCCGACCGAAATCGGCTTGGACAAATAGGCTTCGCAACCACCCTCACGGATGCGCTCTTCGTCGCCCTTCATCGCGAATGCCGTCACCGCAACCACGGGAATCGCACGCAGTTCGGGATCGTCCTTGATCCAGCGCGTGACATCGAGGCCGGAAACCTGCGGCAATTGAATATCCATGAGAACGAGGTCGGGGCGAAGCCTGCGGACCAGATCGAGCGCCTCGAAGCCGTTGCTGGTCCCAGACGTCTGGTAACCGTGAGCCTCCAACAGATCGCGGAAGAGCTTCATGTTAAGCTCGTTGTCTTCCACGATCAGGACCGTCTTGGCCACCCTGACCTCCAGTCGATACACCCACCCACCTTGGTGAGTGAAACATGCACAAGCATCACAAAACTTGTCCGTAAACTGGATTTAGATTTGCACTAGAATTCGCTCCAAAGCCGTTAAGGCGCAGGCCCGTCTTTTTGCGAGCGGATTAGCACTTGCTTGAACACGTTTCCCGGACTCGGGCATGATAATCCCAAAGTAGAGGCGATATATTACGGAAAGGCAAACACCCGCGATGACAAAGCGTGTGCATAAACCGCGAGAAGTCGCTGAAATCGTGGCGATTCAGGCGCTTTCCTTTATTGCGGCCGACGGTGAAAGGCTTGGCCGGTTCCTGGCGGAAACCGGGATCGGCCCGGAGACCCTGCGCGCCTCCGCCTCCGATCCCCACTTTCTTGCCGGCGTGCTCGATTTCGTGCTGCGCGATGACGCGACCGTCAGCGCTTTTTCGGAATCCTCCGGTCATCATCCCACCACCATCGCCGCCGCCCGGATGGCGCTCGGCGATTCTCTCCCGGAGCGCGAAACCCCGTGACCGGGGGACCGCCGGATGGTCCATCGTGCTTCTGCCGGGATTGTTTTGGCGATCTCAACTTTCCCGCGATCCGTTGCAGCGCATGCGGCTCGCCCCGCCTGGTGCGCCACCACACCCTGCCCGCGCTCACGCTCGCCCATATTGATTGCGACGCGTTCTACGCCACGGTCGAGAAGCGCGACAATCCGGCGCTGGCGGACAAACCCGTCATCGTCGGCGGCGGCCGGCGCGGCGTGGTGTTGACCGCCTGCTACATCGCCCGGACGTATGGCGTGCGCTCCGCCATGCCGATGTTCAAGGCGCGCGCGCTCTGTCCCTCAGCTGCCGTCGTTCCGCCGGATATGGCGAAATATATCCGGGTCGGCCGCGAGGTGCGCCACGCCATGCAGGCGCTGACGCCGCTGGTGGAGCCGCTGTCGATCGACGAGGCCTTCCTCGATCTCGGCGGCACCCGGCGTCTCCACGGCATGATTCCGGCCAAGGTGCTGGCAATGTTCGCGGGCGAGGTCGAACGCAACATCGGCATCACGGTGTCGATCGGACTGTCCTGCAACAAGTTCCTCGCCAAGATCGCCTCCGACCTCGACAAGCCGCGCGGTTTCGCGGTGCTGGACCAGGATGAGGCGCGCGTCATGCTCGCCGACAAGCCGGTCGGCTTCATTTTCGGCGTCGGCCCGGCCACCCGGGAACGGCTGGCGCAGCGCGGCTTTCGAACCATCGGCGATCTGCAGCGCGCCGACGAGATCGACATGATGAAGCAATTTCCGACCGAGGGCCGCCGATTGTGGCGGCTGGCGCGCGGCATCGACGAGCGGCGGGTCATCGCGGATCGCGGCGCCAAGACCATCTCCAGCGAAACGACGTTCGAAACCGATATCCGCGACTTCGCCACGCTCGAACGAATCCTGTGGCAATTGTCGGAGAAGGTATCGTCGCGGCTGAAGACGGGCGGCCTCGCCGGATCGACCATCACCTTGAAGCTCAAGACCGCCGACTTCCGGCAGCGGACCCGCTCGCGATCGGTTGCCATTCCGACCCAGCTCGCGTCGAAGATTTTTGTAACCTGCCGCGACATGCTGGCGAAGGAAATCGACGGCACCGCCTTTCGCCTGATGGGAGCCGGCGTCAGCGCGCTGCGGCCAGGGTCACAGGCCGGCGATACCGACATGCTGGATCGCCGCGCCGCTCACGCCGAGCGGGCGGTTGACGATCTGCGCAGGAAGTACGGAAGCGCGGCCGTCATCCGGGGCATAGCCTATGACGGTCCCGGGAAACCGCGTCAATAAAGCCAGGCAGATGATTGGCCAGGCTTACTTTTTTTCGGCGTTGCAAGGCTCGGCTTTTTTGACGTCGCCGACGTCGAATTTGCCCAGCGTCCCGGAAATCACGAAGTCGTTGTAGTCGAGCACCAGGGCCCGCGACACGCCATCCTCGAACAGCTCGAACGACATGGTGTAAACCGGGGTCTGCTCGCCGCTTTTTGCCTTGGCATCGCGATCGTAGTAGCTGACGGTGACCGGCCACCGGGTCAACGTCTTCGTCTGATCGTTGGTGGTCGACGGATCCGGCGTCGATCCCGGCTTATCGCCCCGCATCGGTTTCCCGATCACCGAAAACGTATCATATATCTTCTCGCCGTTGTCGGAACCGTCATACACGGTCAGTTCAAGCAGCGATTTGCCCTGTTTCGCGGCCGCGATGATGCGCTGGATCTGTTCGGTCGGAAACACGGCCTTGCCGTCGATGGTGAACGTCTTGGCGACCGGTTGCTTCAGCTTCACCGTGATCCTGTCACCGGTCCGTTCAGCGACGCCGTCAACCTCGCTCTGATCGCTGTCGTTGAGGCGGGTCACGACCTTGAACCGGAAACTCCTGCCCTCCGCATCCTCCCAGTTCACGGCTTGCATATCGCTCAGCGTGCTCTTTCCTTCCCCGCTGTCCATCTCCGAAATTTGCCTGAAATCCGAGGTGTAACCCTCGCAGGCGTTTCCGGAAAACTTGTACACAATTCGTCCGCGGGCACTGTCCAGCGACGTGCCGCCGCGCGACTTCAGGAGGCTCAGATCGTACCGCGCCTCATGGGGAAGAAACGGAACAACGGCCGTGGCGCGCGCGACGCTCGCGAGCGGCAGCGACCATGCCGCAGCCACAACCAGCGTCAGACACCCCGACCGGAATCGCAAGCTCAAGCAATCGAAATGGTCGCGCATATCACCTCTCGATGCGGCCGAAGCCGAACATAGTCACCGGCCTGTTGCACCGCAACCAGGGCGCTGCGGCGGCACGTCGCGATTGATAGTCCATGATTTGGTCTCGTTCACCGAGGCATTTCGCAACATCTGGTCCGGTTCGCCATCACTTGCATGTGACATGACGATGCGCGAGATAGAACCCTGAGCCGGTTTCGGGCGGAACAACAATGCATCACGGGGGCAGACATGGCAGGAACGATCGAGCAGAAGCTGGCGGCGCAAGGCATCACCCTGCATGACCCGGCATCGCCTGTGGCGAATTATGTCGGTTTCGTCCGCTCCGGCAATCTGCTGTTCGTATCCGGGCAGCTCTGCTTCAATGCGGACGGCGCGTTGATCGCCAAGGGCAAGCTCGGCGCCGGCGTCACCGTCGAACAGGGCAGCGCCGCGGCGCGCGGCTGCGCCCTCAACCTGCTGGCGCAGGTGAAGGCCGCGCTCGGGGACCTCGACAAGGTGGTCCGCGTCGTCAGGCTGGGCGGCTTTATCAACTCCGCGCCCGATTTCCTCGACGGACCCAAGGTGATGAACGGCGCATCCGATCTGATGGTTGAGGCGTTCGGCGACAAAGGCCGCCATTCCCGTTCGACCGTCGGCGTTGCCTCCCTTCCCGCCGATGCGGCGGTCGAAGTGGAAGGTCTGTTCGAAGTCGCCTGACGCCGATGCGCGCGCCCGACTGGCTGACGGCCCGCCCGGTCGCCCACCGCGGCCTGCATGACGACGACCGTGGCATCGTCGAGAACATGCCGGCGGCGGCCAGAGCGGCGATGGCCGGAAACTTCAGCATCGAACTCGATATCCAGCTCACCGCCGACGGCGAGGCCATGGTTCATCATGACGACGACCTCGGCCGCCTGACCGAAGGTTCAGGCCCCCTGCGGGCCAGAACCGCCGCCGAACTGAGGCAGGTTGTCTTCAGGAACACGTCTGAGCGGATGATGTCGCTTGCGGATCTCTGCGGCCTGGTCGCCGGCCGCGTGCCATTGATGATCGAGGTCAAAAGCCAATTCGACGGCGATCGCCGGCTCGTGCAACGCATGGCCGACGTGCTGTCCTCCTACGACGGACCTGCGGCCGGCATGTCGTTCGATCCGGATCAGGTGCTGGCTCTGCGCGAACTGATCCCGGCGCGTCCGCGCGGCATCGTGGCACAGCGGACCTATACCGCGGCCGAATGGCCCGGCACGACGCCTGAACAGCGCGCGGGCATGACCTATCTGCGTCACGCCTTCCGCACCCAGCCACATTTTGTCGCTTATTGGGTGGACGAACTTCCAGACATAGCACCCTGGATTGCAAGAAACATTTTTGGATGTTCCCTGCTGACATGGACGGTGCGAACCGCGGGCCAACGCACCCGCGCCGACAGATACGCCGACCAGATGATCTTCGAGGGTTTCCACCCGGACGGCTAGCTCCGGCTTTTGATGGAATCAAAGCTGGGCCCCCGCTTTTTGTTCTGACGCGTTTTCTTTACGCGAACCGGTACCCACTTCGCGGGAAAACGCTATAACCCCCGCGACTTGACGGCCCCGGCGCCGTGCCCAATCTCTGCGTGGTTCAAATGAAACCGCCACATAGCGGACATCTCCACGTGCAATGGCTGATCGCAGGCTCAACTCCTCGATGACGTCATCCGACATATCGCTCGAAGCTATCGACTCGGTCGGCCAGATTCCGGCCGCGGACTGGGACGCCTGCGCGAATCCACCAATCGCACACCACCGACCGGCGGCACCCGTGGATGGAGCCCCGGCGCATTCGATTTCCAGTTCAAATGAGACATACAACCCTTTCGTCTCACATGCCTTTTTCACGGCGCTCGAAGCATCGCATTCGGCTTGCGCGCGCACCGGATGGAAACCGTGCCATTTGATCGCCCGCCGCGACGGAACGGTCGCCGGCGTCGTGCCGTGCTATCTGAAGTCGCACTCGCAGGGTGAGTATGTCTTCGATCACGGCTGGGCGGACGCCTATGAAAGGGCCGGCGGACGCTATTATCCCAAGCTCCTGGCTTCGGTTCCGTTTACGCCCGCCACCGGTCCGCGGCTCCTGATCCGCCCGGGCAACGACGAAGCGGGCGTCCGCGCTGCGCTTGCCCGCGGCCTCATCGGACTTTGCGATGCGACGCAGGCCTCGTCGGTTCACGTCACCTTCGCCCGCGAGGAGGAATGGACGTTTCTCGCCGGAAACGGATTCCTCCAGCGCACCGATCAGCAGTTTCACTGGCGCAACGAAGGCTATTCGAGCTTCGAGGACTTCCTCGCCAGCCTCAATTCGCGCCACCGCAAGGCGATCCGCCGCGAGCGCCGCGACGCGCTCGCCGACGGCATCACCATCCATGTCCTCACCGGCAGCGATCTCACGGAAGACGCCTGGGACGCCTTCTTCCGGTTCTACATGGAGACCGGATCACGCAAGTGGGGCCGGCCTTACCTGACCCGGTCCTTCTATTCCATGATCGGCGCGAGCATGAGCCGGGACATCGCGTTGATCATGGCCCGGCGCGAGGGCCGCTGGATCGCCGGCGCCATCAACTTCATCGGTTCGGACACGCTGTTCGGCCGGCACTGGGGCGCGATCGAACATCATCCCTTCCTGCATTTCGAGGTCTGCTATTATCAGGCGATCGAATTCGCGATCCGCCATCGCCTAAAAACGGTGGAGGCCGGCGCGCAGGGCGAGCACAAGATCGCGCGCGGATATCTGCCGCAAACCACCTACTCCGCGCATTATATCGCCGACCCTGCCCTGCGCCGCGCGGTAGGCGATTATCTCAAGCGGGAACGGCAATACGTCGCGGAAGCTGGCCGCGAGCTGACCGAAGCCGGCCCGTTTCGCAAGGCGGGCGACGACGGCGTCTCCTGACGCGAACCGGATTCCGCCTCGCTCGAAAACGCCATAAAGCAACCCTGCCCTACGTCATCGCCTGATCGAGGTCGGCCATCAGATCTTCCTTGTCCTCGATGCCGATCGAGAGGCGGACGATGTCGGGCCCGGCGCCCGCTCGCGTCTTGGCCGCGTCGTCGAGCTGGCTGTGCGTGGTCGAGGCCGGATGGATCACGAGCGAGCGGGTGTCGCCGATATTGGCGAGGTGCGAGAACAGCCGGAGTTTCGACACCAGCTTGACGCCGGCGTCGTATCCGCCCTTCAGGCTGAACGTGAACACCGCGCCCGCGCCCTTCGGCGAATATTTGCGGGCGAGCGCGTTGTACTTGTCGCTCGGCAATCCGGCGTAGTTGACGGCGGCGACCGCGGGATGCGCGGCCAGCCATTCGGCGATCGCCTGGGCATTCTCGCAATGCCTCTGCATCCGCAGCGGCAGCGTTTCGATGCCGGTCAGGATCATGAAGGCGTTGAACGGCGACAGCGCCGGGCCGAGATCGCGCAGACCCAGCACGCGGCAGGCGATCGCGAATGAGAAATTGCCGAACGTCTCCTGCATCCGGATGCCGTGATATTCCGGACGCGGCTCGCTCAGCATCGGATACTTGTTGTCCTTCGACCAGTCGAACGTGCCGGCGTCGACGATGATGCCGCCGAGCGAGTTGCCGTGGCCGCCCAGGAATTTCGTGAGCGAGTGAAGCACGATGTCCGCGCCATGCTCGATCGGCCGGATGAGATAAGGGCTCGCCATCGTGTTGTCGACGATCAGGGGGACTCTCGCCTTGCGCGCCACCGCGGCGACGGCCTCGATATCGGTGATCGAACCTCGCGGGTTGGCAATGGATTCGATGAAGATCGCCCGCGTTCGCGGCGTGACCGCCTGCTCGAAGGATTCAAGTTCGTCCGGGTCGGCCCACGCCACGTTCCAGCCGAAGCTCTTGAAGGCGTGGGTGAACTGGTTGATCGATCCGCCATAGAGCTTGCGCGAGGCGATGACCTCGTCGCCGGGTTTCATGAGTTGCTGAAGCGTGACGACCTGCGCGGCGTGTCCCGAGGCCACCGCCAGCGCCGCGGTGCCGCCTTCGAGTGCTGCGACGCGTTCCTCCAGCACCGCGTTGGTCGGATTGCCGAGGCGGGTGTAGATGTTGCCGAAGGCCTGCAATCCGAACAGCGACGCTGCGTGGTCGGCGTCGTTGAAGACGAACGACGTGGTCTGATAGATCGGCGTCGTGCGCGCGCCTGTGGTCGGATCGGGCTGCGCGCCGGCGTGGACGGCAAGCGTTGCAAAGCCGGGGATGCGATCGGTCATCTCATGTCCTGTTTCGGTCGGAGGTCATTCCGCTAAAGTGTTTTCGATGCTGATGGGATCATGCGCCGCCGTCAAGGCGCTACGGAAGGCTTTGCCGGTTTCGGCATGCGGCCTTGAGGCACGGCAAGGCTGAAGGGAGGCTTATGCGCTCACGCCGGGTCGCTTCTGTCCTTGGCGGCGCGGTCGGCGGCCAGCGTGCTGCCGCCGCCGACGCTGACGCGGTTGAGCGACAGCCGCTGGCCATGCACGGGCATCGGCGCGCGTTTCGAACTCAGCGTGCGCGAGTTGACGCCCATCCACGATATCTCCGACGACAGGCGGCCATATTCGATCTTCGGGCAGCGGTTCATCACCACCTTGATGCCGGCCGCCTCGGCTTTGGCCGCCGCCGCGTCGTCGCGCGCGCCAAGCTGCATCCAGATCACCTTCGGCAGCGGCGACAGCGTCAGCGCCTCCTCGACGATCGGCATGATGTGGCTGGAAGAGCGGAAGATATCGAGCATGTCGAACGGACGGCCGATGTCCTTGAGCGACGCAGCGAAGGGCTTGCCGACCAGGCTCTTGCCGACGTGGCCCGGATTGACCGGGATCATGTCGTATCCGCGCTCGGCGAGATACTTGAACGCGAAGTAACTCGGCCGCACGTTGACCGGCGAGGCGCCGACCATCGCGATGGTCTTCACGCTGTCCAGGATTCCACGGATGTAGCTGTCGTCGTAGGTGTCGTGGTTCATGCTTTACGTCAATCTGCTTTCTTTGGGTACATGGCCGGGCCTGTCCAGGCCATCCACGTCTTTCCGTGATTGATGCTCAAGACCGTGGATGCCCGGCACAAGGCCGGGCATGACGCCTGCGCTTTGCTTGTCTAACATTATTAGATTAGCGCGGACCAAGCCTCATCGATCTTTCCACTTCGGGTCACGTTTTTCGATGAAGGCGCCGATGCCCTCCTCGGCATCCCGGGCCATCATGTTCTCGGCCATGACCTCGGCGGCGTAACGATAGGCGTCAGCCAGGTTCATTTCGGCCTGCCGGTAGAAGGCGGCCTTGCCGAGCTTCACCACATAGGCCGATTTGCGCGCGACTTTCTGCGCAAGTTCCAGTGCGGCATCGCGCTCAAGCCCATCGGCGACCACGCGGTTGATCAGCCCCATCCGCTGTGCCGCCCTGGCGTCGACCGGCTCTCCGGTCAAAAGCATTTCCATGGCCTGCTTGCGCGCGATGTTTCGGGTCAGCGCCACCATCGGCGTCGAGCAGAACAGGCCGATGTCGACACCCGGCGTCGCAAAGCGCGCCTTTTCCGAAGCCACCGCGAGATCGCAGGTCGCAACGAGTTGACAACCGGCCGCGGTGGCGACGCCCTGCACGCAGGCGACCACGGGCTTCGGCAGTTGGACGATGGCCTGCATCATCGCGCTGCAGATCGTCATCACGTGCGCGAAATAGGCGCGGCCGCGATCGGGATCGGCGCGGTGCGCGGTCAGCTCCTTGAGGTCGTGGCCGGACGAGAACGCCGAACCGCCGGCGGCGATTACGACTGCGCGGATCGCCGGGTCGGCGCCGGCTGCGTCGATTGCCGCATGAAGTTCGCCGATCAGCCGCTCCGACAGGCTGTTTCGCGCCTCCGGACGATTGAGGGTCAGCACCGCGATGCTGCCTTGGGTTTGCCGCAGGAGTACCGGCGGTCGTTCCGGGGTCTCTCCACGAGCGGGACTGGCGGGCATCGAATTATCCGTTTGGGCAAAACCTCTTCCTGATGTAACAGGCGGCATCGAGCCTGAGCAGGGGCAGGATCACATGGCGACTGCGAAAATGAGCGTGGCCGAACTCGAGGCGTTTCTCCACGCCGAGTTCCCCCAGGCATTCAGGGACAACGATATCGCAATCGAGAGCGCCGATGGCGAGACGTCGCTGCTGCGCCAGCGCTATAGCGAGCGCATGCTGCGTCCGGGCGGCACCGTCTCCGGGCCGACGCTGATGGCATTGGCCGATTTCGCCATGTACGTGGTGCTTTTGTCCCGTATCGGCCCGGTCGGCCTCGCGGTGACCGCCAATCTCAACATCAATTTCCTGCGCCCGGGACGCCCGGGTCAGGATGTGCTTGCCGCCGCGCGGCTTCTCAAGCTCGGCAAACGGTTGGCGGTCGGCGAAGTGACGCTGCTGTCGGGTACATCGCCCGATCCGATCGCCCATGTGACCTCCACTTATTCCATTCCGAATGCTTGAAAATTTCATAGGTAATATAGAACCGTTTTTATAAGTTACTGATTACACGATAAAAATATAGGTCGAGTGGCGTTGACTGGAGTTGATTGCTTCTCTAGAACGCCCTCGGTTCGGTGCGTGGACGCCGAGGTTCTCTTTTCACGGATTTCTCACATGAAAACGTTCTCGGCAAAGCCAGCCGAAGTGACGAAAAAGTGGGTGCTGATCGACGCCAGCGGTCTGGTGGTCGGGCGGCTCGCCACGCTCGTTGCGATGCGGCTGCGCGGCAAGCATCTGCCGACCTACACCCCGCACGTCGATTGCGGCGACAACGTCATCATCATCAATGCCGCCAAGGTGGTTCTCACCGGCCGCAAGCGTGACGACAAGGTCTATTACAATCACACCGGATACATTGGCGGCATCAAGGAGCGCACGGCAAAGTCGATCCTCGAGGGTCGTTTCCCCGAACGGGTGATCGAAAAGGCCGTGGAGCGCATGATCCCGCGCGGCCCACTCGGACGCGTGCAGCTCGGCAATCTCCGCGTCTACGCCGGCGCGGAGCACCCGCACGAAGCCCAGCAGCCGGAAGTCGTTAACGTCGGTGCGATGAACCGCAAGAACATGAGGGCCGCATAGCGATGTCCGATACCATGCAGTCTCTCGATCAGTTGTCCGCGCTGAAGACGGCCGAGTCCGAAGCACCGAAGCACACCAAGAAGGTCGACAAGTACGGTCGCGCCTACGCCACCGGCAAGCGCAAGGACGCGGTTGCCCGCGTCTGGATCAAGCCGGGTGCCGGCAAGATTCTGGTCAACGCGCGCGAGGTCGAGGTTTACTTTGCGCGTCCGGTGCTGCGCATGATGATCCAGCAGCCGCTCGTCGCAGCAGCCCGCGCCGGTCAGTACGATGTGGTGTGCACCGTCGCCGGCGGCGGCCTGTCCGGCCAGGCGGGAGCCGTTCGTCACGGCCTGTCCAAGGCGCTGACGAATTTCGAACCCGAATTGCGCGGCGTTCTCAAGAAGGGCGGCTTCCTGACACGCGACTCGCGCGTGGTCGAGCGCAAGAAGTACGGCAAGGCGAAAGCCCGCCGCTCGTTCCAGTTCTCCAAGCGTTAATCAGAGCGCTTTCGGCATTCGCTGCTGGCGTGGCAGCGAATGTCCGTTCCCGGAACTCAAAACGATCCTCCTCCGAAACCGGAGGGGGATATTCGGGCGTGGCGGGAAGCCTGTTATGCTCGCGGGATGAAGCTGGCTTCCTCGCCATCGCGGAAGAAAACCGGCATGGCGTCGCGCGTGCCTCTTCTCTTGCGATGCGCATTCGTCTTGATGATGCTGCTGATGCCACGCGTCGTCTTTGCGCAGGCCGGCGCGGAGACCGCATCCGATCCGAAACCTGCGGCGAAGGCCGATCAGGACACGCGCGAATCGATCTGTCTGATGGTCGAGTCGGCGGCCAAGGCCGAGAACCTGCCGCTGGAGTTTTTTGCGCGCGTGATCTGGCAGGAGAGCCGGTTTCAGCCCGATGCCGTGGGTCCGTTGACCCGCAGCGGCGAGCACGCGCAGGGCATCGCGCAGTTCATGCCGGGAACGGCAAGCGAGCGACGGCTGCTCGACCCGTTCGATCCGGTGCAGGCGCTGCCGAAATCGGCCGAGTACCTGAACGAGTTGCGCGGACAATTCGGCAATCTGGGATTGGCCGCCGCGGCCTATAATGCCGGGCCGCGCCGCGTGCAGGACTGGCTCGACGGCAAGGGATCGATGCCGGCCGAGACGCGCAACTATGTTGTGGCCATCACGGGATCGCCGGTCGAGGACTGGGCCGATGCCGGCAAAAGCGGCAAGCCGCCGGATCATCCACCGGCATCATCGAGTTGCCGGGAACTGATGGCGCTGTTGAAGCGTGCGCCCAATCCTTTTGTCGCGGAGCTTGAACAGCATGTGAAGCTCGGGGCCGACAAGCCATGGGGCGTGCAGCTCGCAGCCGGCTTCAGCCGCGTCCGCGCGCTGGCGATGTACGCACGAGCAATCCGGCGGCTCGGCTCCGTGATCGGCGACCGCGATCCGAGCCTGCTGGGCTCGATATTGCGCAGCCGCGGCACCCGGACGTTCTATCAGGTGCGGGTCGGGGCTGATACGCGCGCGGAAGCCGATGGTCTCTGCAACCAGATCAGGCGCGCCGGTGGCGCCTGCCTCGTTTTGCGGAATATGCGCGTGAGAGGTTGAAGCGGCATTCCATGGGGGCCTGCCAGACGCCGATGCTCACTTGGCAAGACCGGGTTATGCTTCGCGATGAATAGCGGTCCGTATCGTGCTATGAGGACGCGAGGAGATCACGGCCATGGTGCGCGAATATGAGGTACGAGAAGGAGAAGTGGTCGTCGAGCTGCCGCCGGCGACCGACGCCGGGCTTGTATTTATCGGCAGAATTCGCACGCCCTGGACGTCCCGGCTGAAGACGCCGCGTCAGGGCCGCGAGGACGGGCCGATCTGCCGGCTGGAGATTTTCGATCTTTGGAAGCCCGCGCTGCAGGGGCTCGACCGGTATTCCAGCATTGAGGTCATCTACTGGCTACACCTGTCGCGTCGCGACATCGTGCTGCAGAGCCCAAAGAGCAGCGGCGAGACCCACGGCACGTTTTCGCTGCGGTCCCCGGTGCGGCCCAATCCGCTGGGGACGTCGCTGGTCAAGCTGGTCGGCATCGAGGGATCGACCGTACTGGTGCGCGGATTGGACTGTATCGACGAGACGCCGCTCATCGACATCAAGCCGAACCGTTGCCAGTTCACGCCGATCGCGCCGCCACAGGACGGCGATTTCGAAACCGGGTGATTTTCTGCCAGCGCATGTTCCTTGGACGCTGCACAGACCGGGGATCGTTGCAGAAACCTCGCAAAGACCCCGGCTCAGCAGCGCACCGCTTCACGCTGTGGGCGTTCCAAACAGACTCTAACGCGACTGCCCCACCCCCGGCGACCGCGCTTCGCCCATGACAGGCGCCCGCCTCACCTCGGTCAGATAGTTGAGTGTCAGCGACACCCAGATGATACCGTAGAGCAGCATGAAGCAGCTTGAGTTGAAGCCGAGCCAGTCCAGGATCGCGCCGAAGGTGATCGGCAGCAGAAAGCCACCGAGGCCGCCCGCCATGCCGACGATGCCGGACACCGCGCCCATGCTGTCGGGAAAATCGTCGCCGATGTATTTGAACGTCGACGCCATGCCGCACGCAAAGGCGATGCCGAGCGTGAAGAGAAGCATCGTGAAGAACCACGAAGGCAGGGCGATGCGGAAACTCAGGGGATCGCGGATCGTGTGTATGATCAGGTCGGTCTTGGGATAGGACAGCAGGAACAGGCAAACCCAGGCCGCCCACAGCACCCACCACGTCACGTTGTGGGCGCCGAAGCGGTCTGACAGCCAGCCGCCGAAGGCGCGGAAGGCGCCGCCGGGCAGCGAGAAGCAGGCGGCGAGAAGCGAGGCCTGCGCGATGGTGAAGCCGTACTCGGTCTTGAAGTATTGCGGCATCCAGATCGACAGCGCGGTGAAGCCGCCGAACACGATCGAATAGTACTGGCAGTATTTCCAGACCCGCGGATCGCGCAGCACGGACAGTTGCTGCCACATTGATGGCACCTGACCGCCGACACCAGGATCGGGCTTGGACAACACCCAGAACAACAATGCCGTGACCAGCAGCGCGACGGCATAGACTTTGGGCACCATCTGCCAGCCATAGGCTCCGATCAGCCAAGGGGCCACAAACATGTTGAGCGCCGCGCCAACCGTTCCCGCTCCGAAGAAGCCCATCGCGAAACCGCGGCTCTCCTTGGGAAAGAAACGCGCGACGTAGGGCGTGCCGACCGAGAACGAAGCGCCGACAAGGCCGAGCGCCAATCCGAGCAGCAGGAACTGCCACAGCGCCGTTGCATAGGCGGACAGCCAGAGCGGGATCGCGCAGGCGATCAGCAACAGCAGCATGATGATCCGCCCGCCGAAACGGTCGGTCCAGATGCCCAGCGGCAGACGAAAGACCGCGCCGGTCAGGACGGGCGTCGCCGTGAGGAGACCGAATTCGGTCGAACCAAGCCCAAGCTGTTCGCGGATCGGAATACCGACCACGCCGAACATCATCCAGACGGCGAAGCAGACGGTGAAGGCCCAGGTGGTGATGAACAGGACGGACAGATTGCCGGATCTCGCCATTCCTCGCCCCGATCTTGCTTTGCCCGTTTCAGGCTTGCCATCGATCGGCGGGATTATGAGATTTCCACCTTATCGAGGCTGGCTCATCGCCGGACATCATGATGCAGGTTCGAAAATCTGTACAGAGCCAGAATTCGAGCCGCGCCGTTATGAGAACGTAAATCAGTCCGTGACGATTGAATCGATCGCATCGCGGGTCAGGCGGATTCAGACCAGGGCACCGCCACGCTCCGTGTCTCAACGGACCGGCGATCGGCTCGGAAGTGCAAAGACAGGGATGCTGCGCCGCAACTGCGCGACGCTTCCTTTGATCGGCCTATCCGGCCGCCATGCGCAATCCTTGGCGCTCCAGCGCTGGTTTGCCGGCCATCAGCCGTTCCGCCTGAACAACCGCGAGCGTCAGGACGAGGATCGCAACTCCCTGATGCACCAGCGCGAGCAGGATCGGAACCTCGTGCAGCAACGTCAGGATTCCGAGCGTCGCCTGCAGCGTCATCGCCGCCGCCAGCCAGAGAGCCCCGCGAATGACGGCGGGGCTTGCGCGCGACACCACCGCATCGATGACATGCAGGATGGCGATCGTAAACAGCGTATACGCCATCATGCGGTGTTCGAACTGCACCGTGAGCGTGTTGTCGAACAGATTGCGCCACCACGGTTGTTCGAAAAACAGCCGCGCGGAGGACGGAATGAACGATCCGTCGATGTCGGGCCAGGTGTTGAAGACCTTGCCGGCGCGCAGTCCGGCAACCAGCGCGCCGAAATAAAGCTGCACAAACACCAGCACGACCAGAACGCCGCTGGTCACCCGCAATCGCAACGGCGACGGCAAGGCCGGTCGATCCGACAATCGCCGCACGGTCCAGACGATGGCCGCGAAAATCAACAGAGCCAGCACCAGATGCGTCGCGAGACGATATTGCGAGACCTCGACACGGTTGGTGAGACCGGAGGCGACCATCCACCAGCCGACCGCGCCCTGAAGTCCTCCGAGGCCGAAGATGATCCACAGCCGGCGCTTCAGATCGGACGGCAACATGCCGCGCCACATGAACCAGAGGAACGGCAACAGGAAGGCCACGCCGATGAAGCGTCCCAGCAACCGGTGGCTCCACTCCCACCAGAAGATGGTCTTGAACTGGTCGAGCGTCATGCCCGCGTTCATTTCGCTGTACTGCGGGATCTTCTTGTAGCCCTCGAAGGCCTGGGACCACTCATTTTGCGTGAGCGGGGGCAGTGTGCCCGTCACCGGCTTCCATTCGACGATCGAAAGACCGGACTCGGTCAGCCGCGTCGCGCCGCCGACCAGCACCATAGCGGCGATCAACAGCGCCACGAACACCAGCCACCATCGCACGGCGCGCAGCTGGAACCCCATTTGTGCTATCGGACGGGTCATCAAAATCCGCGGGTTGAACGCATTTTTCGGGCCCTTTATAGTCCACCGCAGCCTCGGCGCAAGCCTCGTCCCAGCCCGCGAGTTGCATTTTTAAGGTATGCGGATCCGTACCCGGAAATTCCTCGGCACCATCGCCCTGCTCGTGCTGGTCGTCGTCTGGTCGCTGCTCGGCATGACGGTCGCGCAGACGCCATGGCTCGCGGCGTCGGGACTCTATCAGGCGATCTTCTACCCCGTTGCCGGGCTCGGCTGGGTCCTGCCGGCCATGCCGATCGTCAGCTGGATGGCGAAACCGGACGCGTAAGCCTCCGTCGCCCCCAATCCGTCGCGCGGACGCAAACCGCCGCCACAACCCGCCCTCTCCCGCTCAGCCGTCGCCATTACGCTTTGTTGACGTTTGTTTGCAAAGGTCCGGGAAAGCGAAAAAAGTAAACAAAAGATAACAGGCTCAGCGATGACCATGGCGGCTGTGATCGAAGACCCGACGACGGCGGCGAATGCACCCGCGCGGTCAAGCGGACAACATATCGCGCATGTCGAGGTCTTTCATGATCTGCGCGAGGTCGAGCCGGTCTGGCGCAGTCTGGAGACGTCGCAGCTCTCGACGCCCTATCAGCGGTTCGACTTCCTGTCTTCCTGGCAGCGGCACGTCGGCACCCGGACCAATCTCCAGCCATGCATGATCGTCGCCAGCGACGCCGGGCGGCGACCGCTGCTGCTATTGCCGCTCGCAGCCGGCGTGGAAAACGGCATCCGCGTCGCGCGTTTCATGGGCGGCAAGCACACGACCTTCAACATGGCGCTCTGGCGACAGGAGTTTGCGGCCACCGCCACGCCGGCCGATGTCGACACGCTGCTTCACGGGATTCGCGACCTTCCTGCGAAGATCGATGTGCTGGCGCTCACGCGGCAACCGCAACGCTGGCGCGATCTGCAAAATCCGATGGCGCTATTGCCGAACCAGCCCTCCGCCAACGGCTGCCCGCTGATGAGGATGGCGCCGGACGCAGTGCCGTCGGAGCGCATCAGCAATTCGTTTCGCCGCCGGCTCAAGGGCAAGGAACGCAAGCTCCAGGCGCTGCCCGGCTATCGGTACTGCGTGGCCACGACCGATGCCGAGATCACGCGGATGTGCGATGCCTTCTTCGCCATCAAGCCGTTGCGGATGGCCGCGCAGAAGCTGCCGGACGTGTTCGCCGACCCCGGCGTCGAGGATTTTTTACGCGCGGCCTGCCTGGCGCCGCTGGCGGAGGGCGGTCACGCCATCGAAATCCATGCCCTCGAATGCGACGCCGAGGTGATCGCGATCTTCGCCGGCGTTGCCGACGGACAGCGCTTCTCGATGATGTTCAACACCTACACGATGTCGGAGAATGCCCGCTACAGTCCGGGCCTGATCCTGATGCGCGACATCGTCGATCACTATGCCGGGCGCGGCTACACCTCGCTCGATCTCGGGATCGGATCGGACGACTATAAACGCCTGTTCTGCAAGGACGACGAGCCGATCTTCGACAGCTATCTGCCGCTCACGACGCGCGGCAGGATGGCCGCTCTCGGCATGTCCTCGATGGCCCGCGCCAAGCGCTTCGTGAAGCAAACGCCGGCATTGAAGCGGATGGCGCAGACACTGCGCGGCGCATTGCGGCGCTGACCCGGCGACGTTCTTCCGGTGGGATCAGGCCGCCTCGCGCGGGCCGCTCTGAACATCCGGCAACGGCATGGGATCGAGCATCGTCACCGACGTGAAGCCGATGGCGGAGAGTTGACCGCTGAACCGCGCCCGCGCCTCCATGCTCATCGAGGGATCAGGAACGACGATCGCCCGCGCCTGATCGGTCAGAAGCCTGGCCGGCAGATCGGTGGCGGTGCCGGCGACGAGCAGGACGTGATCGTAGACGCGCAGCAATGCATCGAGGGCGATCGTCAGGCGCGGCGATTGCAGCAGCGCGCGATCAGCTCCTAATCGTCCGGCGACCACCAGATGGACCGGCGAGTGTCCGTCCCGGCTGATGACCTCTCCGAAGGACGCCTCGCCCAGCATCAGTTCGGCCAGTCCCGGTGCCGCCGGATCGACCGCGGCGGCGGTCAGGGTCGGCGACGCGGGCGACAGATCGACCAGGACAACCTTGGCGCTGTGCGCCAGACGTCGCGCCAACTCCAGCGCGCTCAGCATGATGCGCTCGTTTTCACCGGTGCCCATGATCGTGACTTTGCGCGCGGCTTCGCCCGCCGTCCGCAGGTCGTCCGCGACGCGATCGATTCCAATCAGGTCCGCAGCCGGCTGCAGACGGATCTCATGCTGTTCCGGCGCCGCGGCGGCCTGTTGCGGAATGGCCTCGAACACAGCCGGCGCCCGCGGCGCGGTGATGCGCAGCAGTTCGCCGGTCACGACGATGCCCGCCGTCAGCATCAAGGTCGCCAGCGTCGCGATCAGCACGATCGGCAGCTTCTTCGGATAGGCCGGCGTGTTCGAGACGATGGCACGCGAGATGATGCGGCCGTCGGACGGTGCGGCGTCGATATTTTCACGCGTGGTGGCTTCGCGATATTTTGCGAGATAGGATTCCAGCAGGTCACGCTGCGCCCTCGCCTCACGCTCCAGCGCCCGCAACTTGACGTCATCGTCGTTGGATGATGTCGCCTGCTTCTTCAACTGATCGAGACTGTTGCTGAGGTTCTCGACCCGGCCGCTGGCGATGCGGGCGTCGTTTTCCAGCGACCGCGAGATCTTGCCGGCTTCCTCGCGCAACTGGTTGTCGAGATCGGCGAGTTGAGCCCTCAGCTCCCTGATCCGCGGGTGTTGGCCGAGCAGGGTCGCCGATTGCTCCGCCAGTTGCGCGCGCAAGGTCACGCGCTGTTCGGACAAACGGCGGATCAATTCCGAATTGAGCACTTCCGAGGCCTCGATCGGCCTCCCGCTTTGAAGCATGTCGCGGATCAGCCGCGCTTTCGATTCCGCGTCGGACTTGAGCGCGCGCGCGTTGGTCAGTTGGGTGTTGATTTCCCCCAATTGCTGGTTCGACAGCGAGGTATTGTTGGTGCCGATGAAAAGGCTCGACTTCGACCTGAAATCCTCGACCCGCGATTCAGCCTCTGCGACCTTCTTGCGCAAGCTGTCGATTTCTCCGGACAGCCACTGACCGGCGGCCCTCGCCTGGCCCTGACGCGCGTTCAGTTGCAGGACGAGATAGCCCTCGGCGATCGAATTCGCGATGCGGGCCGCAAGTTCAGGATCGCGCGACTGGAATTCAATCACGATCACGCGGGACTTATCGACGGCGTAGGCGGTCAGCCGGCTGAAATAAGCATCCAGCACGCGCTCCTCCGGCGTCATCCGTAGCGGGTCGCGGCCGATTCCGAACAACGCCAGCAACGACCTGATCGGCGACACGCCGCGCAACACCGGATCGAATTCCGGATTCTCCGCGAGCTTGTTTTGCTCGATCACCTTGCGGGCAAGATCGCGCGACAGCACCAGTTGCACCTGGCTGGCGACGGCTTCAGGATCGAGCGCGCCGCGCTCGTCGTTGCGCTCCCCGGTCGGCCGCAGGAAAACGTTCTCACGGCCGTCGATCAGGATGCGGGCTTCGGACTTGTACCTCGGGGTGATCAGGTTGACGATGGCGAGCGAAAGCACGAACGCAAGCAGCGTCGGAATAATGATCGCACGCTTCCTGCGCAGCAGCGCCTGCCAGATGACGCGCACATCGAGGTCGCCCGTCTGTGGCGAGACAGGGTCCGGCGATGCAGGCACCGGCGCGGACACCGCGTTCGAAACCGCCGTCCTGTCGACACGCCGCCCTAACCCAAACCGCATCACCTGCTCCCGCTTGCCCCTCGACGTCCCGACCGGCCGCGCATCCGGACGCGCCTATCGGACCGGGCCACGCGACGGGACGCAACGATTACAGTCCGATTATGGTTGCCATCGGGTTAATTCCACCGGAGCCGTCGCAGACGCGGCCGAAGCGGGGCCGCGCACCGATTACGCTTTATTAACCACAAAAGCCCTTAACTGGATTTGATATTTCATGGAAATGCCTGATGCGAAGCGTGCGCGCCCTGATCCTGTGCCTGTTGACCGCGCTGGCTCTGTCGGGGTGCATGCGGCACCCCGCGCCGGAAGCGGCGGCGCGCCCGCATAACGACCTCGACGCACTGGCCTATGGCGGACGGCCGTCATCCGCACCGCCGCCGACCGCTCGTCGCGACATGCGGGCTCGACCGGCCCGCTCCGCTGCCGTGCCCGTCGTCTACGCCGCGGCGCCGCCGCCCGCCATGCATGATCCCGCCTATCGCCTCGATACCGGCGACCGGCTGCGCATCGTGGTCTACGGCCAGGAAGGCCTCACCAACACCTATCTGGTCGATGCCGGAGGCAAAATCACGATGCCCCTGATCGGCGCCGTCGCCGCGCGCGGCCGCACACCGGCCGAACTGTCCGCGGCCATCGCCGCGCGCCTTCGCGACGGCTACATCCGTCATCCCTATGTCGCCGCCGAGGTCGAAGCCTACCGCCCGTTTTTCATTCTCGGCGAGGTGGCGGCTCCCGGCCAGTATCCGTTCGTGCCCAACATGACAGCCGAGAGCGCCGTCGCCATCGCCGGCGGCTTCTCGCCCCGCGCCAGGCGCGATCACGTCACCATCACCCACACCGACGCGCGCGGCACCGTCCGCCTCGTCGTGCCCACCGCCACCCTGCTCAGCCCCGGCGACACCGTTCTGGTGGACGAACGCTGGTTCTGAGGCATGATGCCCTCGCCCGATCAACCGCTTCGCATCCTGCACGCCGTCCGCGCACCGGTCGGCGGAATCATCCGCCATATCCTCGATGTCGCGAACGGACAGGCTGCTCGCGGTCATCTGGTCGGCATCGTCGCCGACAGTCTCACCGGCGGCGAGCGCGCGGAGGCGGCATTCGCGGAGATCGCGCCGCGGCTGAAACTGGGCGTCCACCGCATCCCGATCCGGCGGGAGCCCCATTTTACCGACTTGGTTGCGTGGATGCAGTTCGCCGCGCTGGCACGAAGGTTGAAGCCCGACGTCCTGCACGGACACGGCTCCAAGGCAGGCGTCTTCGTGCGGCTCAAAGGGCGCTCGAAAAATGTCATCCGGGTCTACACGCCGCATGGCGGATCCCTGCACTACCCGCTGTCGACGATGAAAGGCGCGATCTACAGCCGTATCGAACGCGCGCTGATGAACCGCACCGACCTGTTCCTGTTCGAGAGCGCTTTCGCGCGCAACACCTATCAACGCATCGTCGGCACGCCGGCCGGCCTCGTGAAATGCGTGTTCAACGGCGTCACCGCCGATGAATTTGATCCCGTCACGCTCGCCGGCGACGCCACCGACGTCGCCTATGTCGGCGAGTTCAGGCACATCAAAGGCGCCGACCTCCTGATCGACGCGGTGGCGCAATTGCGGGCCGGCGGCAGGCCCGTCACGCTCACCCTCGGCGGTGACGGCGAGGAGACCGCAGCACTCAAAGCCCGGGTTGAACGGCACGGCCTCGGCGAGGCGGTCCGCTTTATCGGACACGTCAAGGCGCGTTACGGATTCTCGAAAGGGCGGTTGCTGGTCGTGCCGTCACGCGGCGATTCGATGCCGTATGTGGTGATCGAAGCGGCCGCGGCCGGCATTCCCATGGTTGCCGCAAACGTCGGCGGCATCCCGGAGATTTTCGATTCCCACACCGCCGCGCTGTTCGCGCCCGGTGACGTCCGCGCCATGGCGAGAGCCATCGAGGCCGCGCTGGACGACCCCGCCGACGCGGCGGCGCGCGCAAAATCGCTGCGTGAGCGAATCTTCCTGCATTTCTCGCAGAAGGCGATGGTCGAAGGTGTCATGGCGAGCTATCGCGAGGCGTTTGCGAAACGTTAACCGTTTCCGAAATGCCTCCGATTCCGCGAAACCAAATCTTCCCGATTTCGTCCTTAAGTCACCCTGCCCGCCGCCGCATTCCGTCGTGCGGCACGGATGTGGACTTGAGGACATGGACCTTATCAACGCGCGCTCGGGGACCGATACGACGGCGAGCAGCGGCCGGGCCGTACCTGTCGAGCGCCGGCTGCGGCTGTCCCCAGCGGCCCTTGCGGTCGCCAACCAGAAGGTGCGGCCGGCCTATTCGCCCATCGTCATCACCGGCATCGTGCGTGCCGCCGACTTCGTGCTGCTGAGCCTGATCGGGGTCGCGCTCTACCTCGGATACGCCGCCCGCATCGACGGCTTCAACTGGAGTTTTATCCCGGCAGTCCTCGCCATGGCCGCCGCCGCGGTCGTCTGTTTCCAGGCCGCCGACATCTACGGGATTCAGGTTTTCCGCGGCCAGTTGCGGCAGATGACGCGGATGCTCTCGTCGTGGGCGTTCGTTTTCCTGCTGTTCATCGGCTTCTCTTTCTTCCTCAAACTTGGCGATGCCGTCTCGCGGCTCTGGCTGGCTTCGTTCTTCTTTATCGGCCTTGCGGGCCTGATCGCGGGGCGGCTCATGCTGCGCGCGATCATCCGCCGCTGGGCGCGCGACGGCCGGCTGGATCGCCGCACCGTCATCGTCGGTTCGGACGAGAGCGGAGAAAACCTTATCAAGGCATTGCGAGCGCAGCCGGACACCGACATCGAGATTCTCGGCGTGTTCGACGACCGCAACGATCAGCGCGCGCTCGATACCTGCGCCGGAAGCCCGAAGCTCGGCAAGGTCGATGACGTGCTCGAATTCGCGCGGCGAACCCGGATCGACCTCGTGCTGTTCGCATTGCCGATCTCGGCGGAAACCCGTATTCTGCAGATGCTGAAGAAGCTGTGGGTGCTGCCGGTGGATATCCGCCTGTCCGCGCACACCAACGAGCTTCGCTTCCGCCCCCGCGCCTATTCCTATCTCGGCGAAGTCCCGACGCTCGACGTGTTCGAGGCTCCGATCACCGACTGGGACCTGGTGCTGAAATGGCTGTTCGACAGGGTGTTCGGCGCCCTGATCCTGCTGCTGGTTTCGCCCGTGATGGCGCTGGTCGCGATCGCGGTCAAGCTCGACAGTCCCGGTCCGGTGCTGTTCCGCCAGAAACGCTTCGGCTTCAACAACGAACGCATCGACGTGTTCAAGTTCCGCTCGCTGTTTCACGATCAGGCCGATCCGCTGGCGGCGAAGGTGGTCACCCGAAACGACAGCCGCGTCACCCGTGTCGGACGCTTCATCCGCAAGACCAGCCTCGACGAACTGCCGCAGCTTTTCAACGTCGTCTTCAAGGGCAACCTGTCCCTGGTCGGACCGCGCCCTCATGCCATCCAGGGCAAACTGCACAGCCGCCTGTTCGACGACGCCGTGGACGGCTATTTCGCGCGCCACCGCGTCAAGCCCGGCATTACCGGCTGGGCGCAGATCAACGGATGGCGCGGCGAGATCGACAACGAGGAAAAGATCCAGAAGCGCGTCGAGTTCGACCTCTATTACATTGAGAACTGGTCGGTACTGTTCGATCTCTACATTCTGCTCAAGACGCCGCTGGCGCTGCTGAAATCCGAGAACGCTTATTGACCTATCTCGTGCGTGGAGTTTTGCGAGAGTGTAATGGCTTATCCCGCAGCGGTTGACGGTTCGCTTCCGTCCTTGACGCAGACGCCGGGCATAGCCTCGCTCCAGCGCGCATTGCTGTGGGCGGTCGGGGCCGGCGGCGCGATCGTCTACATCGAACCCAGCCCGTACGAATTCGCGACGCTGGCCGCAATGATCGTGTTCGCCGCGACAGGCCTGCGGATGCGGCTGGCGTTCGTTCCGCTGGCGCTGCTGCTGTTTCTGGTCAACCTCGGCTATACGATCAGCGCCGCGTACCTCATGGACAAGACACCGATCGTGAACTGGATCATGACCTCCTGGTACATGGCCGTGACGGTCATCTTCTTCGCGCTGGTGTTTTCGGACGATACGGCGGCACGGCTCGAACTGCTGCGGCGCGGCCTGATTTTCGGCGCGGTGATCGCGTCGCTGGCCGGCATCGCGGGCTATTTCCACCTGGTGCCGGGCGAGCACGACATACTGACGCTCTATGGGCGCGCGCGCGGCACCTTCAAGGACCCGAACGTGCTCTCCGCGTTCCTGATTCTGCCGGCCTTGTTCGTCCTGCAAAGCGTCGTCACGGACCGTTTCGGAAAGGCCATCCGCAGCGCCATCGTGCTCGGGATCATCAGCCTTGCGCTGCTGCTGGCGTTTTCGCGCGCGGCCTGGGGCCAGTTCGTGCTGACCTCGGCTTTCATGCTGGTCCTGATGTTCCTGACCAGTCCCTCAACGAGACAGCGCTCGCGCCTGGTTACCACCGCGGTTATCGCGGCCGCCGCTATCGCAGTGCTGCTGGCGATCCTGCTGTCGTTCGATTCAGTCGACAGCTTGTTCAAGGAGCGAGCGAGTTTCGACCAGAGCTATGACGAGGGCCGCTTCGGCCGTTTCGGCCGGCACATCCTCGGTTTCCAGATGGCGCTGGACCTGCCGCTCGGCATCGGCCCGCTGCAATTCACGCGGTTCTTTCCGGAAGATACCCACAACTCGTATCTGAACGCCTTCATGTCGGGCGGATGGATTTCGGGCATCTGCTATCCCGTGCTGATCTTCACCACCGTGATCCTGGGCTTTCGCTACATTTTCGTCCGGGTTCCCTGGCAGCGAACCTATCTCGCAATCTTCACGGCGTTTCTGGGTACCGTCGGCGAGAGCTTCGTCATCGACACCGATCACTGGCGTCACTACTGGCTGATGCTCGGCATCATGTGGGGCATGTTCGCGGCGGCCCACCGTCACATGGCCGACGCGCGGCAGGCCCCCGTGCCGCAGGCATCGCAATAGGGCCGAGCAAACGGGTTACGGCTCGATCGTGAACGTCATGCCGGCGTGGTCGACGAGCCGCTTGAGCAGCGCATCCTTCATCGCCGCGCCCGGAGTCCAGAAACCGCCGGCAATATCGGGCGTGTCACGCCGCAGGCAGATCGCGCATTCCGCGATCATCTTGGAGGTCGATCCGTAACCCGGATCGCGGTCGCCGGTGACCGCAGCTTTCACCTGCCGCCCATCAGGCGCAAGACCGACGAAGAGGAGATCGTAGTATCCGCTGTCGCGTTCCTCTTTCGACGGTCCCTCCCCCGGCTTCGGACCGCCCTGCGCGCCGAGCTTGTTGTTGGCGGCGATGATGGCTTTGGCGGTCGCCTCGCCGGTGTCCCTCGGTCCCGCGACCATCATCTCGTCGTAGACGAAATCCCGCCCGTAGGGAAAGCCGAGCAGAAAGTTGGAGCGGTGGACATTGCGTGTGTTGATGTTCGCCATCACGAACGGCGCCACCCACATTCCGATGTCCTCGTCGAACAGAGGCTTGTTGCCCGGCGGTTGCCTGGGCCCTTCGAATCCCGGCGTCAGCACGAAGGGATCGCGCAGCTTCGGCAACAGGTCCGGGTCGTTGGCGGCCGCGGCGAAGATCGCCCTCATGCTCGCAGCGGTGCCTCCGGAAAATGTTCCCTTCATCTTGCGCACGCGGCCCTTGACCCGCGCGACGCTCGACCCGAGCCGCTGTATCGCGGCCTGCTGAAGAAAGAACACGCCGAGTTCGAACGGCAACGAGTCATAGCCGCAGGAGAACACGATCCGCGCGCCGGTCCTGCGCGCCTGCGCCTCGTGGGCGTCGATCATCTGCCGCATCCATATCGGCTCGCCGCAGAGGTCGAGATAATCGGTCCCGCCGGCCGCGCAGGCGGCCACCAGACCGGAGCCGTAGAGCTGATAAGGTCCGACCGTGCTCAGCACCGAGGCTGTGCGGCTAACCATGGTTTCGAGGGACGCGGGATCGCCGGCGTCCGCTGCGATGAGCGGCAGGTCGCGCGGCGCGCCGATGGCGTCGCGCACCACCGCGAGCTTGTCGAGGCTACGGCCCGCGATCGCCCACCGCAGATTGCTGCCGCGATACTCCGTGGCCAGATATTCCGCGACCAGCCGGCCGGTGAACCCGCTTGCACCATAGACAACGATATCGAATTCCGCCGACGACGCCATGACCGATTCCCCGTGCCTAACGTTCGGTCGACGGCTTCAGCATGACGAGCTTGAACACATCAAACGTCAGCACGATCAATTGCGCGCCGCCGAAGATCAGGAAGGCCAGATAGAACTGCGGCGGACCGCCGTTTGCGGAACTGTAAGCCGCCCCGACCACGGTAATTACGGCGGTCACAACATTGATGAGTATGGCCTTGCGAATCGAATCCGGCCATCGCCTGGCGATCAGCCAGATCAATCGCGATATCAGGGACGCGGCCACTATGGCCCCGACGATAAGAACGATCATCGATTCTCCAAAAAAATACGCCGCCCTTGGCGGGCTCTCGCGGCGAGCCTGAAGGATTTTCCAGCCGAGTTCCGGCTCGGCGTCAAGACCGCTTCCAACGGCCTCGTTACCGGGGATCAGAATCAAATCGCAAGTGTCAGAATCGCAATTAGAGGAACCAAGGGGTTAGTTGGTCGGAGCGAGAGGATTTGAACCTCCGACCCCTAGTCTCCCAGACTAGTGCGCTAACCGGGCTGCGCTACGCTCCGTGCCGTGACGGCTCCGTTCCATTATAGCGTTTTCGAGCAAAGTGGTACCCGCTCGCGTGAAGAAAATGCGCTAAAATAGGGTAGAGCCAAGCCTTGATCCATCAAGGCGGCGGTAGCTCTAGCCGCGTTCCCGGGGCGGCGCAAGAAGCGACCGCGCCCGCTCGAACGACGCTGAAATGGGGGCAGCCGGACCCGTCAGCGGTTGACGAGTACGTCGTCCAGCAGCCGCCTGCAGGCGACGAGGTCGTTCAAGGCGTCCTTGAGCCTTGCAAGGTCGACTGCCGCGCCCACGCCCGGGATCGCGGCGCTGTCCGGACCAGACCACAGCACGTCGTCAAGATTATGCCGCAGCGGCTTGTGTTCGGCCGGCTCCCGCACACGGGGCGAGCTATCGCCGACGTCCTCGTCACCGTCCTCATCCTCGTCATCGCCCTCATGGTCGAGCAACTCGTCATCGTCGATTTCGCCAAGCGTGTTGCGAATATCGTCCTCGATAGCGCCGAAGGCGGCGGCGGACGATCCCTCGGTCAGGCCCTGCACCGATTTGACGCCGTGCTCCTTCAGAATTCGCTGCACGCCGCGGATTGTGTAACCCTCGCTGTAAAGCAGATGGCGGATGCCGCGCAGCAGATCGACGTCGTCCGGTCGGTAGTAGCGGCGTCCGCCGCTTCGCTTCATTGGCCTGATCTGCGCAAACCGGGTTTCCCAGAAACGCAGGACGTGCTGGGGGACATCGAGGTCGGCGGCGACCTCGCTGATGGTCCGGAAGGCATCCGGTGCCTTGTCCAAATGCTCGCTCCTCTGCCAATCGGCTCCGAACATGAGTCGGTCTGACTAGATTACGATGATTTTGGATCGAATCGATCCAAAATCTTGAGCGTGACTGGTTCCATTCTCTTGAGAAGCGGGATGCGGGGCGTAAACCGCACCACACTTTATCTCTCGTCCCGGCTCTTCAGCCGCCAGTACCCCTTTGCTTTCCGAACTTCATTTGCGAAGCCGCCGTCATGACGTCGCAAAGAGTTTCGGAAAGCGGGTACTAGTGGTCCAATTCTAACATTTGCATCCCGTTGCCGCAGGGAGTTCTTGCAAATGTTAGAATCAAAGGACCACTAGCAACTATCAGGTTTCTAGTGGAGTTTTGAATTTGACATTCGCCTGACAAGTTCGCTGCAAAGTGGGTAGCGAATGTCAAATTCACTCCACTAGTCAGCCCGGGTGTCGGCGCCGTTGCCGGTGTTGCCGCCGTTGATCCGCTGCTTCAGGATCGCCGACGGCTTGAAGACCATCACGCGGCGCGGAGAGATCGGCACCTCGGTGCCGGTCTTCGGATTGCGGCCGATACGCTGGCCCTTCTTGCGCACCATGAACGAGCCGAACGACGACAGCTTCACCGTTTCGCCCTTCTCGAGGCAATCGGTGATTTCCTTAAGTACAAGCTCCACGAATGCGGACGATTCGGTCCGCGACAGTCCAACCTTTTTGTAGACGGCTTCGCAGAGATCAACGCGCGTGACTGTTTTTCCGGTTCCGGTCATCGCCTGCCCCAAGCTCCCGGCGAACAATTCGTAACTGAAATTAAGAGTTTAACGACGCACGGTCAACCTATCACATCATGCTTTCGCACGATAGATGACCACTATTGCGGCGGACATTTGATTCAATTTTTACCACCGCAGCAGCGCAGAGCCCCAGGTGAACCCTCCGCCCATCGCCTCCAGCAATACCAGATCGCCTCTTTTGATGCGTCCATCAGCGACAGCGACCGACAACGCCAACGGAATCGACGCAGCCGAGGTGTTGCCGTGGCGATCGACGGTCAGCACGACTTTCTCCGGCGCGATATGCAGTTTATGGGCCGATGCATCGATGATTCGCTTGTTGGCCTGATGCGGAACGAACCAGTCGATGTCGTCCGCGGACAAGCCGGAGGCGTTGAATGCATCGACGATGACGTCGGTGATCATGCCGACGGCATGCTTGAACACCTCACGGCCTTCCATTCGCAGATGACCCACAGTCTGGGTCGAGGACGGCCCGCCGTCGACAAAAAGTTTTGACTTGTGACGGCCGTCCGAGCGCAGATGTGTTGTCAGAATGCCACGGTCGGAAGATTTTCCGGGCTGCTCCTGGGCTTCCAGCACGACCGCGCCGGCACCGTCGCCGAACAGGACGCAGGTCCCGCGATCGCTCCAGTCCAGAATGCGCGAGAAGGTTTCCGCACCGATCACCAGCGCGCGCTTGAACGCGCCCGAACGCAGGAAATTGTCGGCGGTGGCCAGCGCGAACACGAACCCGGAGCAGACCGCCTGAAGGTCGAAGGCCGCGCCGTGATTGATGCCGAGCCCGCTCTGGACCACGACTGCGGTGGCCGGAAACGTGTTGTCTGGCGTCGAGGTCGCCAGCACGATCAGGTCGATCGACTGCGCATCGATCCCGGCGTGAGCGAGCGCGGCATTCGCCGCATGGATGGCGAGATGCGAGGTAAACTCCCCCTCCGCGGCAATGTGGCGCTCGCGGATACCGGTGCGCTGGACGATCCACTCGTCCGAAGTGTCGACCCTGGTGGCCAGTTCGGCATTGGTCAGGACCTTTTGCGGCAGATAGGAGCCGCAGCCGAGCACGACCGAACGTATCGCAGTCAAGAGAGGGCCTCCTGCACTGCCGACGCCGAAGCAAGGGTGTGGCCGTGACGGTTGAGCGTCTGGTTGATCTTGGTCAGGAGATCGTAACGGACCATCTCATAGCCAACATCAACCGCGTAGGCAAAGCCTTCGGCGTCGGTTCCCCCATGACTCTTGACCACGATTCCGTTAAGTCCGAGGAAGACGCCGCCATTGGACTTGCGGGGGTCCATCTTGCCTCGCAGCGCCTTAAAGGCACCACGCGCAAACAGGTAGCCGATCCGCGACAACAGGCTGCGCGACATTTCGCTGCGCAGATATTCGGCGAGTTGCCGCGCGGTGCCCTCGGCCGCCTTCAAGGCGATGTTGCCGCTGAAGCCCTCGGTGACGATGACGTCCGCCGCCCCCTTGCCGATGCCGTCGCCCTCGACGAAACCGATGAATTCGAGTTGCGGCAGGTCCATTGCCCGCAGCAGTTCCGCGGCTTCGCGGATTTCCTCGCCCCCCTTGATCTCCTCGACGCCGATATTGAGGAGGCCGACCGTGGGGCGCTTCAGGTCGAACAGAACCCGCGCCATGGCGCTGCCCATGATCGCGAGCGCCATCAGATGCCGCGCGTCGCCGCCGATCGTCGCGCCGAGATCGAGCACCACGGAATCACCGCGCATGGTCGGCCACACCGCCGCGATCGCCGGCCGGTCGATGCCGGGCAGCGTCCGCAGGTTGAACCGCGCCATCGCCATCAGCGCGCCGGTATTGCCGGCGGACACCGCGACATCGGCCTCGCCCTTCTTCACCGCGTCGATCGCAAGCCACATCGACGAGGTCTTGCGGCCGCGGCGCAACGCCTGGCTCGGCTTGTCGTGCATGCTGACGGCGACGTCGGTGTGGATAACCCGGGACACGGCCTTCATCGCCGGATGAGCGGCGAGTTGCGCTTCGATCAGGGCGCGGTCGCCGTAAAGCAGAAACTCGGTGTCGGGATGACGTTTCAGGAATATCGCGGCGCCCGGAATGATCACCGATGCGCCGATGTCGCCCCCCATGGCGTCAAGCGCGATTCGAACCTTTTTCGGCATGGAAATCCCGGAAACCCTGATCTCTTGCGGCCCTGAAGCGCGCGGCCACACAGGGGGTGGCGCTTCATCGGCCCGGCCGCGACAATAGCGTGTCCCGGCCTTGATACAACATAGCGAAGGCGCGGATTTCCGCGGTCCCGCGACTCAAATACAGATGTCGAAAATCACACGAAGTTCTTTTATTTTCAATAATTTAATTACTTCGTCCTGAAGGATCGCATTCGGCGTCGCACCTTCAATCCCGCCCGGGCTTTTTTCCGCGTGGTGGATTCGGGTCGATTTTCAGCGCCTTCAGGGCGGCGAAGGGGCGATCTTCGGGGTCAACCGCGCTGGATGGCGGCACGAAAACGGCGTCGGGTTTCCGCGGATAAGGATCGATTCCCAGAAACAATACGTCGGTCGCAAGTCGGCCGAGATCGATAACGCCATTGACGATAGGCTCGGGCGCATCCGGAATGTCGGTCTCGTCGTCGGCATCGTCGGCGGTGGCTGCCGCGAACGTCCGGACCCGGTCTTCGGGCACGAAAAGAAGGTCGACGTCCTCCACGATGTCGTTCTCGATCGGATCGAGCGACACCACGCAGGTCTGCCCCACCCGTGCCGACACCCTGCCCCGCACATGCACGCTGTCGTCGCGTCCGGGCGTCAGATCGAACGAGGCGCGCGCCGATTCGATGTCGCGCAAGCCGGCGATCCGCGCCAACGCCTTGCACACTGCTTCACCGGCCTCGATATCGCGATGAAGGCCGGTTTCCGGAATCTGCACGACGGCGACCCGCGCACTCCAGGGATTTGCGATCGTGTCCGGCCGGTCTTTGGCGGTCATGCCCTGCCCTCTCATGTCCATTGCGCGAGATCCGGAAACCGCACCCCACCGCCGGGCGTCGCCTCACTGTCCGCGGGCGCAGCTATCGCCTCAGTCACATAATCGGCAAGCCGTCGCGCGCTTGCGATGTCCCTGCCATTATAGATATTCCTGTCGAGGGCTTCCGCTAGCGGTTCGCGCCGCCCCTCCGCGAGCGCGCGATCGTAGGCTGCCGAGCGGCCGTAGAAGGCTTCCCCGAACGCCTGCATGCGCTTGGGAACGGTCAGGTCGCCGACGCCCATTTCGCGCAGGTTGGCGTCCATGTCGCTGCAGAAATGATCAAACAGGGCCTGCGAAAGCTCCTTGTCGTTCCCCTGCTTCAATCGCGACAGTGCTATCCACAGGTGCAGCAGAATCATGTCGAAGCGGCCATCGACCGTGTCCGGCACCTGCAGGGTCTGATAAAACAACGGCTCTCGCGCCTGCGTCACGATCATGCCATAGATCGCTTCAATGGTGCCGCGCGAGGGAGCGCGGGATTTTCTGAATTGACTGAACGGCCAAGGCATGTGGGTTCCGAATTTCAGCCCGCGGGCTTTCAGGTTGTGCAATCGCAGAACCATTGCCGGGCGCGTCATTGCCCGCTACGTCGTTGCCGGGAATGTCGTTGCCGGGTACGTCAATGGCCCGCGCTATGCAAGAGAATGAGGTCGGCCCCGTAAATGACAGCTTCGGTCCCCAAGATAGCACGCGGAAGCGCCGCGTCGCGAGGGCATCGCCTGCGCGCCGCACTCGCCGCCACGCTGCTGTGCGTGGTCATGGCCGGCTGCACCGGCGAGACGTTCCAGAAGGGCTACATTCTGCCTCCGGGCGCGCTCGAGCAAATCCAGATCGGCGCCAGCCAGGATCAGGTGCTGATCGTGATGGGGACCCCATCCACCGTCGCAACGCTGAACGGCGAGGTGTTTTATTACATCTCCCAGCGCGCGGAGCGGAAAGTCGCGTTCATGAACCAGACTGTTGTCGATCAACGCGTGATCGCCATCTACTTCGACAAGAACCGGCAGGTGACCCGGCTCGCCAATTACGGACTGAAGGACGGCAGGATCTTCGACTTCATCAGCCGCACCACGCCGACCTCGGGTCAGGAGATCAGCTATCTCCAGCCGCTGTTCAAGTTGCTGAGTCCGAATTAGGGCGGGATCATTCACAGCGGAATGTTGTCGTGCTTCTTCATCGGGGCATCGACGTGCTTGTCCCTCAACATCGCTAGCGCGCGGGCGATGCGTCTTCGGGTCGAGTGCGGCATGATGACGTCGTCGATATAGCCGCGCTCGGCGGCGATGAACGGCGACAGGAAGCGATCCTCATATTCCTTCGTGCGCGCGGCGATCTTGTCCGCGTCGCCGATGTCCGAGCGGAAGATGATCTCCACCGCGCCCTTGGCGCCCATGACGGCGATCTGCGCGGTCGGCCAGGCGTAGTTCATGTCCGCGCCGATTTCCTTGGACGCCATCACGTCGAACGCGCCGCCATAGGCCTTGCGCGTGATGACGGTGACGAGCGGCACGGTACATTGCGAATAGGCGAACAGGAGCTTCGCGCCGTGCTTGATCAGCCCGCCGTATTCCTGCGCAGTGCCAGGCAAAAAGCCCGGCACGTCGACGAAGGTCACGATCGGGATGTTGAAGGCATCGCAAAACCGTACGAAACGCGCGGCCTTGCGTGAGGCGTCGCTGTCGAGCACGCCCGCCAGCACCATCGGCTGGTTGGCGACGAAGCCGGCAGTGCGCCCCGCGACGCGGCCAAAACCAACGACGATGTTTTTCGCAAACGTCTCCGCGATCTCGAAGAAGTCCCCCTCGTCCACGACCTTCAGGATCAGTTCCTTGATGTCGTAGGGCTTGTTCGGATTGTCCGGCACCAGCGTGTCCAGCGAGTCGTCGATGCGCTCGATGTCATCGAAGCTCGGCCATTCCGGCACGCCATCGGTGTTATTGGCCGGCAGGAAATCGATCAGGCGGCGCACCTGCAACAGCGCCTCGACGTCGTTTTCGAACGCGCCGTCGGCGATGGACGACTTTGTCGCGTGCACGCTGGCGCCGCCGAGTTCTTCCGCGGTCACCACCTCGTTGGTGACAGTCTTCACCACGTCGGGACCCGTGACGAACATGTAGCTCGTGTTCTTCACCATGAAGATGAAGTCGGTCATGGCCGGCGAATAGACGTCGCCGCCAGCGCAGGGTCCCATGATAACGCTGATCTGCGGGATCACGCCCGAAGCCTGCACGTTGCGGCGAAACACATAGGAATAGCCGGCGAGCGCGGCGACGCCTTCCTGGATGCGCGCGCCGCCGGCATCATAGAGGCCGATGATCGGCGCACGCGCCTTCATCGCCATGTCCTGAATTTTCGTGATCTTCAGCGCGTGGGTCTCCGACAGCGAGCCGCCGAACACGGTGAAGTCCTTCGCGAACATGAAAACCTTGCGGCCGTTGACAGTGCCCCAGCCGGTGACGACGCCGTCGCCCGGCACCTTCGATTTGTCCATGCCGAATTCCGTCGAGCGATGCTCGACGAACATGTCGAACTCCTCGAACGAACCCCTGTCGAGCAGAAGTTCGATGCGTTCGCGCGCCGTCAGCTTGCCGCGCGCGTGCTGCGCCGCGATGCGCTTCTCGCCACCGCCGAGCTTTGCGGCCGCGCGGCGGGCATCGAGAGTGTCGAGGATGTCCTTCATGGCCCCCTGCCTGGGTCTGATCAACGAGGTTGCATCAGAGCCTAGCTGTCGTTTTTGAAGCTGTCACCAACGGGGCGGGTGACGATGCGCTGTTCAGAGTCGCTCACGGCGTGATGGAACGGAGTGTCGATCGTCTTCACCTCTCCCCGCCGGAGAGAGATCTGCACGCGGTGCCAGGTGGAGAGCAGTATTCGAGAGGTCTTGCCCCCTCGCCCCCAACCCTCTCCCAACGGGTGAGGGAGTTCGCCGGCGCCCGGCGTTTCGACAGGGGACCTCAGGCTCGTCCCGAGAGCCGCAGCACGAACACCAGCACCTCGGCGACGGCCTTATACAACTCGGACGGAATCTCGTCGCCGAGTTCGACATGCGACAGCGCGCCGGCCAGCACCTCGTTTTCCTCGATCGGAATGTCGTGCTCTTTGGCGACCTCGATGATCCTCGCGCCCAGCGATCCCCTGCCCTTGGCGACCACGCGCGGCGCGCCGCTGCCCTTGTCATAGTGAAGGGCGACTGCGACCTGATCCTTGGTCTCCACGCTCATAACGCGCGATCCAGAAAATGCCCGGCCGGCGCGGACCTCCGTTGCGGCGGCGCACCTTCGCGGATGACGATATCGCCGGGCTGCAATTCGGCGCGGCTCAATGCCTGAGTGAGCAGCGATGCGCCGGCGCGCAACCGGCTCACTGTCGCAGGACGCTCGGCCCAGAGCCGCACCGAGGTGCTGTCGCCGGCGAACGACACCAGCGCATGAACCGGCCCGGCGGGCTCGACGTCGAGCGAGAACCGCGCGCGCCAGACCCGCTTCGCGGTCTCGGCATCGCGGCCGGCGGCGTCGCGTGAAATCTCGAATTGCGCGATCGCGGTGCCCGACGGAGTCGCGAACGGAATCTCGAAATTCCAGCGCGGCGCGATCTGGTCAGACCTGAGCCCGGCGGTATCAACACGATCCGGAAGCGAGGCAACCTGCAACAGCGTCTGCCGCGCGATCGCGGCGTCGGTGTCATCAAGCAATCGGCGCGCGATGTCGCTCGCCGGGGCGGCCGGCGACAGCATCGGCATCGCGACGGGTTGCGCGGTCGGCAGCGCGCCGCGAAACGGCGGCGACGGCGTGCTGGTGCGCACGATGAAAACGTTGTTCTCGCCGGGTCCGTTCGGCTGCGCGACCCTGAGCGCCGAAGGTTCCGCCGCCGGATCGCCGTCGAGTCCGAACTCCGCACCGAGACCGGTTCTGCCGCCTCCCTTCTGAAGCACCTCCTGCAGAAGGTTCAAGGCAGCGCCGGTGGCGGCGGCGCGGACGCCTGCATCGGGCGCTCTGGAAAACAATGTCTGGTTTGCAAGCGTCGAGGTGTCGGCATCGTCGGTAACAGGCAGCCGCGCCTGCGGCAGGTAGACTTCCTGTGCTTCGAATTCAGGCGACAAAGGCGGCGCGCCCGATACTGCCGGCGCAGGTTGCGCTCCCGGTGGGGATGGCGGCTGCGAACCCGCTCCGGCGGGCGGCGCATCGTGAGCGGCGGCCTTGCCGATCGAGATTGAAAGGGCTTCGCGAAGCACGAGCAGCGCGGCCTTGAGATCGGGCAATTGCGCGGCGGCCGAGGTTGATGCCGATTGCGCCGTTGTCACCCCGGCCGCCAGCGATGCCTCAAGAAAAAGCCCGGAATTTTGAAACGCGGTTTTGATGGCGCCGCCGTTGAGGTTCGGGCCGAGGTCGGGACGCAACGCCAGCAGCCGCTCCACGGCCTGTTGGACCTGCGGCGGCAACGCATCAGATCCCGCGGCCGTCAGCAGGTCGGCGTAGAGCGGCGACAGGCTGCCTTGCCGCGTCGCAGCGGCTTGCGCCGCGGCCGAGACCGAAAGGGCCTCCAGCGCAGTCAGCGCTGGTTTCGAGGGGGAAACCGGCGCATCGGCTTCAGCGGCAGCGACGGCCGCCGCAACATCAGGCCTCAACGTCACGGAATCCGCCGGCTCCGCCGTGGCAGCCGCCGCCGGGTTGGGCAATCCGCCCTGCCCGGCTACCGCGAGCCTGAGCCCCTGCGCGGTCTGCGACACCGCAAGCTGAAGTTTCTCGCCGACCTGCAGTGGAATTTCGGACAAAACCTCCATCGTCAGGTTGTCGATGGCGATGCGGACGAGATTGTTGGCAAGGACCTGCTGAACCCGCGCGTCCACGACCGTGCCCGGCTGAAGCGTGGCTTCGGACCCGGCGTCCTGCACCGCGATGACCGGAAAGATCGGGTTGATCGAGATCACCATGAAAGCCTCGTTTTGGATGCGAGGCTAACTGCGGTGTCTAAACCTCGTCTTAACCGGATGGTTCAGCCTGCGCCGCGAGGACGGCCGCAGCCGCCCTGAAATCGGACAGCCGAGCGGCCTGCCGCGCCGCTGCTTCCTCGTCCGTGCCCCAGTGCTCGCTGTTCCAGTCCTCGTTGACATGGGCGGCGGCCCAGACCTCATCCGCATCCAGCCGCCCGCGCATCAGGGCGAGCGCAAGCAATGCGGAACCGGTCAATGTCGTGACGACATGCAGCGCCCCTACCGTCCAGGGGTCGGACGGCAGCGCCGCGCGGGCGGCTGCGATCGCCGGATCCGGCTGGCGGACATGCACGATGCCTTGGGTGAGGATGAAATGCGCGCCGAGCGTTTCGGCCGCCCAGAACAGCACGGGATCCCATTGCGCGGCTTCGCGAGCGACCAGCGCTTCGGGATGGCCGGCGCGATAGAACAGCAGGTCCGTTTCAAAATATTTGGCGATATCCTCGACCACGGCCTCGACGCGGCCGGTCACGCCGTCGATGACGCTGTTGGCGAGCCGCGTCACCGGCATGGTCATGGGATCGATGGCGTCCCCCTGCGCCTGCCATTCGGCGGCGATCGTTTCGGCGATTTCCCGAGATGGCGCCGCCAGGGGGTTGCGCGACGGCGTGCGCACCGGCTTGCCGTCGAGCAGGATGGCGAACCCGTCCGGGGTCTCGCTCACGCTCGCGGAGGCGTAGAAGCGCTTGCGCTGCCCGGCGCGTGCGGATTTGCGCGCCGCCTCTTCTGGATCCAGCGATGGCGAGCCAAGACTTTCTTCGAACAATTCACGCATGGCATATTCTCACATCGCCCTGACGTCGCCCCGGCGCAATGGCGAAGACCTACTCCTCCGGCGCGTTTTCGATCGGGTCGAACCGGTCGGCTTCGAGCCCGAGCAGGTTCCAGGATTGCAGCATGTGCGGCGGCAGCGGCGCGCTCACATCGATGACGCCGCCGCGCGGATGCGGGATCACGATGCGGCGCGCCAGAAGGTGAAGCCGCTTCTGAAGACCGCCCGGCAATTGCCAGTTCTCCTTGTTGAAATACTTGGGGTCGCCGACGATCGCATGATTGATGTGCGCCATGTGCGCGCGGAGTTGATGGGTCCGGCCCGTCACCGGTTTCAGTGATACCCAGGCGAGCTTCTGCGCCGAGGTTTCCACCACCGCGTAGTAGGTCACCGCGTGGCTTGCTCCCTCGTCGCCATGCGCGGCGATCCGCATGATCGAGTCTTCCTCGTTTTCTTCCTTGGCGAGATAGGTCGAGATCCGGCCCTGCTTCGGCTTCGGCACGCCCGCGACCAGCGCCCAGTAAATCTTGCGGGCCGAGCGGTGGCGGAACGCCCCGGTCAGCGCCGTTGCCGCAAAGCGCGTCTTGGCCACCAGCAGGCATCCGGCGGTCTCGCGATCGAGCCGATGCACAAGGCGCGGACGCTGGCCTTTTGCATCGCGCATCACTTCGAGCATCCCGTCGATGTGCCGCGACAGGCCGGAACCGCCCTGCACCGCAAGCCCGGCCGGCTTGTTCAGCACCATGACGTCGGCGTCCTCGAACAGCACCATCTTCCGCAATTCGTCGTGTATCCTGGTCTCGGCCTCGGACAGGTGTGTCGCAGCCTTCGGCGTGTCGAGCTTGAGCGGCGGAATGCGAACCTTGTCGCCTTCATCGAGCCGGTCCTTGCTGTCGGCGCGCTTGCCGTTCACACGCAGCTCGCCTTTGCGGACGATGCGCTGAATGTGGGAAAACGACAGGCTGGGAAATCGCGCTTCGAGAAAACGATCGACGCGCATGTTGGCTTCGTCGGCCGTCACGGCGACCGTCTGCACTTTCGTCGGCAACGGCGCTGGTTCGGGTTTGGCGGGCGGTTCGATGAAGGGCAAAGTATCACGAGACGTGGCTGCGCGCGGCGGCCTGCCAGGCCGAACGCCCTGCCCTCGCTCGCCTCCGAAACGCTCCGCCGCGCCACGCCCTTCCGGGCGTGTCCGTTTGGAACGAATACCTTTGGACAGAGCGTCTTTGGGACGCTCGCTACCCGAACCGCGGGATTTCGCGAGAGGTCGTTTGATGCGGCGGCTCATGTGCTTTTCTCGCTTGCGAACAGACCCCGGTGCGTAGCGCAGAAGCCGGCCAGCGTCACGGTGAAATCACGTTGCGCGGCCGCCATGCCGATCGCTACGGACAAGCCGCCTGCCTCTTGAGCATGACGAGGTCGGACACCACTTGTCCAGAGAGCTTGAGCTTGCCGGCTTCGCTCGCGGCCGCACACGCGCCCGCGGCGTCGCCGGTCTGCAACCGCGCAAGTCCGAGGCTGGCCCAGCCGTCCGCGAATTCCGGCGCGTCGCGCACGCCCTGTTCCAGGATCGTTTTCGCTTCGACCGGGCGCTTGGCCTTCAGCAGCAAGCGGCCGTAATCAGCCTTCAGCGTTGGCCGCGGCTCCGGCTGATGAAGCGCGATCCTGAACAGTTCTTCGGCATAGTCGAGGTCGCCGAAGCGCGCCGCGACGATCACCGCGAAACCTTGATAGATCGGGCTTCGCTCCGGGGCGAGCAGCCACGCCTGATTGAACCGCTTGGCCGCTTCTGAAAAGTCGCCGCGCTCCAAATGCCCCCAGCCGCGCTCGATGGCTGCATGGAAAACCGCAACACGGGAGCCGAACTTATCTGCATCCGCGAGAAAATCGGCATCGGCCTTGCGCTGCTCAGGGGTCTTGTCGGCGAATCCGAAGAACGGCTGCTCGTTGATCGGCGCCGGGAATGTCTTCTTCGTCACCGTGACGCCGGGCGCGGTCTCGACGGTCTCCGCGTGCGAGGGCGCTATCCACGCGAGAGCGCCGATGGCGATGATGCAGGCCCGGATAAACTTTATGGTCACTTGCTGCTCTCCTTCTCTCGTCGCAGCTTCGCCCAATAGTCCAGCCGCTTCCTGATCTCGCGCTCGAAGCCGCGATCGGGCGGATCGTAGAACGTCCGCCGTCCGAGCGCCTCCGGAAAATAGTCCTGCCCGGAAAAACCATCCGGCGTATCATGATCGTATTGATAGCCTTCGCCGTAGCCTTCTTCCTGCATCAGCCTGGTCGGCGAATTCAGAATGTGCTTGGGCGGCAATAGTGAACCACCCTCCTTCGCAACCCGCTTCGCCGCGCCGAACGCCTTGTAGGCGGCGTTCGACTTCGGCGCGGTCGCGACATAGATCACGGCCTGCGCGATGGCGAGTTCGCCCTCGGGCGAGCCAAGAAAATCATAGGCGTCCTTCGCGGCGTTGGCGACGACCAGCGCCTGCGGATCGGCGAGCCCGATATCCTCCACCGCCATTCGCACCACGCGCCGCGCGAGAAACAGCGGATCCTCGCCGGCCTCCAGCATCCGCGCCAGATAATACAGCGCTGCATCAGGATCGGAGCCGCGCACCGCCTTATGCAGCGCGGAGATCAGATTGTAATGGCCGTCCGCGGACTTGTCGTAGATCGGTGCGCGGCGCTGCAGCACACCCTGCAATTGTTCGGCATTGAACACCTCGCCGTCACGCGCCGAACGCCAGACCTCCTCGACCAGCGTCAAGGCCGCGCGGCCGTCGCCGTCGGCCATGCGCACCAGCGCGGCGCGTGCCTCGACATCGAGCGGCAGCGGCTTGCCCTCGACCTGTTCGGCGCGGGCGAACAATTTCTCGATCGCAGCCGCATCAAGCGAACGGAACACCAGCACGCGCGCCCGCGACAACAGCGCCGCGTTCAGTTCGAACGAGGGATTCTCCGTGGTCGCGCCGACCAGGATGACGGTGCCGTCCTCCATGACGGGCAGAAACGAATCCTGCTGCGCGCGATTGAAGCGATGCACCTCGTCCACGAACAGCAGCGTTCCCGTGCCGGTCTCGCGGCGCGCTCGCGCGGCGTCGAACGCTTTCTTCAGATCGGCGACGCCGGAGAACACCGCGGACAATTGTTCGAAGTGCAACGCGGTCGCGTCCGCCAGCAGCCGCGCCACCGTGGTCTTGCCGGTCCCCGGCGGTCCCCAGAAAATCAGCGAGCCGAGCATGCGGGTTTCCAGCATCCGCGTCAGCGCGCCGTCCGGCCCGAGGATGTGGTCCTGCCCGACCACATCAGACAGCGCCTGCGGACGCAGCCTGTCCGGCAGTGGACGGGGCGCATCGTTCTCCAGACCCGCCGCGGCGAACAGGCTTTTGGGCTCGCGCTGTCGCTTCGGACTCATCCGCCGAGCATGACTTGAATCTGCTGGCCACCGCGGATCAACGTGATCCGCCAAAGCCGCCCGGCTTCGTTGACCGCCCGTTCGAGATCGGCCGTCCTGGCGATCTTCTTGTTGTTGACGGCCAGAATGATGTCACCCTTCATGAAGCCGACGCTCGCGGCCATTCCATCGTCCACCAGCGCGGTGACCACGACGCCCTCAGTGCCGGGGTCGAGATGAAGTTCGTCGGCGAGCGCTGGCGAGATGTTGGCAACCTTCGCGCCTTGAAACGGCGACGGCTTGGTGATCGTGATCTCGTCGCGGCCTCTATCCGGCGCGGTTTCCAACGGAACGGTGAGCTTGACCGGCCTCCCGTTGCGCTGGACCTCGATCTGCGAGGTGCCACCCAGCGGACGGGTGGCGAAGCGATAATCAAACGCATTGGGGTCCTCGACAGGCTGTCCGTCGATCGACTCGATCAGGTCGGAGAGCTTGAGCCCGGCCCGCGCCGCCGGACTCCCCGGCGTAACACTCGCGACCAGCGCGCCGGCGGGTGCCTTGAGGCCGATGGTTTCGGCGATTTCCGGCGTCACGGCCTGAAGCCGCGCGCCGAGCCAGGGCCGCTTCACGGCCTTGCCGCCGTTCTTGGCGGACGCCACGACGACCCGCACCATATTGGCCGGAATTGCAAAGCCGATGCCCTGCGATCCGCCGGAACGCGAGAAGATCGCCGTGTTGATGCCCGCAAGGCGACCGTTCATGTCGACCAGCGCGCCGCCGGAGTTGCCCGGATTAATCGCCGCATCGGTCTGGATGAAGAACTGATAGTCGGTGATGCCGACCTGCGTGCGCGCCAGCGCCGACACGATGCCGTGCGTCACCGTCTGTCCGACGCCGAAGGGGTTTCCGATCGCGATGACGACGTCGCCGACCTGCAACTCATCCGAATTGGCGAAATCGAGCGTCGGAAACTTCTCATGCACATTCTTCAGGCGCAGGATCGCGAGGTCGGTTCGCGTGTCCTTGAGCACGATCTCGGCTTCGAACTCACGCTTGTCCGCCAGGGCGACCTTGACCTGATCGGCGCCTTCGATGACGTGATTGTTGGTCACGACCAGGCCGGAGGGATCGACCATCACGCCGGAGCCGAGCGAACGCTGCATCTGTTCGGGCTGCTGGCCAGGAACGCCGAAGAAGCGGCGGAAGATCGGGTCGTCGAGAAGCGGATTGCGGTTCTGGATCACCTTGGCGGCGTAGACGTTGACCACCGCCGGCGCCACCCGCTGCACGATCGGCGCATAGGACAGACGGAGTTCAGCCTGAGACGCCGGCACGCGGCGATCCTGCGCCGTTGCAGAGCTGACGCTGCCGGTGACGACGGCGGCGCACAGAGCCGCCGCAAGCAAAGCACTGATTCGGAACATCGAGGCCTCTCGGAAAACGAACGGAATATAAGTCGTCCGGCGATGCAATATAACGTTTTCGAACGAAGTGGGCATCGGCTCGTGCGGAGAAACACCTCAAATCAAAGTCATGTAGTCGCTTTTGATTTCGCCTGAGGCGGAACGGTCGCCGAAGATGACGCGCCCCGATTTCGGCCTTCGACCGCAAGGCGCAATCGAAGTTCCAGCGCGACTCGATAAAGCTCGCGATTCGGGGTCAAGCGCCGCCGGCAGTCATGGACCGAATGACGTCGCCAGCTATATCAAATCGCCGGCCATAAACAAAAACGGCGCTTAACGCGCCGCTTTCGATGTCTTCTGGATGCCGCGGAAGGTCAGTCCTCCTCGGCGGCTTTCTCCTGCACCGGACCGGAGTCCTGTCCCTTGGCATCGAAGTCGCGATCGACGAACTCGATCACCGCCATCGGCGCGTTGTCGCCGTAACGGAAGCCGGCCTTGATGATGCGGGTATAGCCGCCCTGGCGGTCCTTGTAGCGGGACGCCAATACGTCAAACAGCTTCTTCACCTGATCGACGTCGCGCATCTCGCTGATCGCCTGACGGCGCTTGTCCAGACCGCCCTTCTTGCCGAGCGTCACGAGTTTCTCGACGATCGGACGCAACTCCTTCGCCTTCGGCAGCGTGGTGACGATCTGCTCGTGCTTGATAAGCGAGGCCGCCATGTTGGCGAACATCGCCTTGCGATGCTCCGCGGTGCGGTTGAGCTTGCGGTGAACCTTGCCGTGACGCATGTCTCTTTCCTCAATCCTTGTCGCGGCCGCGGGCCGGACATCCAATGCAGGTGGGCATCCTGCGTTCGCCCGGTGATGCTGCTTCCGTCATTCCGGACGCTGCAGGCAGCGGATCCGAAATCCGGAAAACAGATCCGATAAATTTCAAATTTCCTGATTCCGGGTGCGAGCCTCCGGCTCGCCCGGAATGACAGACAACTCAGTAATGATCCTCGAAGCGCTTGGCCAGTTCGTCGATATTCTCAGGCGGCCAGCCCGGAACTTCCATGCCGAGATGGAGACCCATCTGGGCCAGCACTTCCTTGATTTCGTTCAGCGACTTGCGGCCGAAGTTCGGCGTGCGCAGCATCTCCGCTTCCGACTTCTGCACCAGGTCGCCAATGTAGACGATGTTGTCGTTCTTCAGGCAGTTGGCCGAGCGCACCGACAGTTCCAGCTCATCGACCTTCTTGAGGAAGGCCGGGTTGAACGCCAGATCGGGAATGATCTCGGCGGAGACCTCCTTGCGCGGCTCCTCGAAATTCACGAAGACGTTGAGCTGATCCTGCAGGATGCGCGCGGCGAAAGCCACGGCGTCCTCCGGCGTCACGCCGCCGTTGGTCTCGATCGTCATCGTCAACTTGTCGTAGTCGAGGATCTGGCCCTCGCGGGTGTTCTCGACCTTGTAGGACACCTTGCGCACCGGCGAATACAGACTGTCGACCGGGATCAGTCCGATCGGTGCGTCCTCGGGCCGGTTGCGCTCGGCGGCGACGTAACCCTTGCCGGCAGCAACGGTGAATTCCATGCGGATTTCGGCGCCGTCGTCGAGGGTGCAGATCTGAAGCTCGGGGTTGAGCACCACGATGTCGCCGACGGTCTGGATGTCGCCCGCGGTGACCGTGCCGGGTCCCTGCTTCTTCACGACCATGCGCTTGGGACCCTCGCCCTGCATCTTGATCGAGATGTCCTTGATGTTCAGCACGATGTCGGTGACGTCCTCGCGAACGCCCGCGATCGAGGAGAACTCGTGCAGCACGCCGTCGATGTGCACCGACTGTACCGCGGCGCCCTGCAGTGACGACAGCAGGATGCGCCGCAGCGCGTTACCGAGCGTTTGGCCGAAGCCGCGTTCGAGCGGCTCCGCGATCAGGGTCGCGAAGCGGGAGGGATCGCTGCCTGGAACGACCTGCAGCTTGCTCGGCCGAATGAGCTCTTGCCAATTTTTCTGGATCGTCACTGTATCACCCATGCCGTCAAGATCTCTGGCGTTAGAGGGCGCGGATCAACCCGCGCGATAAAGTAGGTCTTGAACCTGCGCGGGCACCAAACCGCCCGCGGCCGAATATCACACGCGCCGGCGCTTGCGCGGACGGCAACCATTATGCGGTATCGCGGTTACGTCGCGGATCGAAGTGACGGTGAAGCCCGCGGCCTGCAATGCGCGCAGCGCCGACTCGCGTCCCGAACCCGGACCTGCCACCTCGACCTCGAGGGTGCGCATCCCGTGTTCCTGCGCCTTCTTTGAAACGTCTTCCGCAGCAACCTGCGCCGCGTAAGGGGTCGATTTGCGCGATCCCTTGAAGCCCATCGTTCCGGCCGACGACCAGGCGATGGTATTGCCCTGCGCGTCGGTGATGGTGATGGTGGTGTTGTTGAACGACGAGTTTACATGCGCGATGCCGGACGCGATGTTCTTGCGTTCGCGGCGGCGCACGCGTGTCGCAGCTTCCTTACCCATTGTCAGCCTTTCCTGTGATCTCAACGCCGCCGTAATGCCAGCGGCTCCACCAGCGAGTAGCGAACGACAAGGCAGCGATAGAAACGACTATCCGCTGGTCCCCGCTCGTTTATCGCTTTCGTTACTTCTTCTTACCGGCGATCGATTTGGCCGGTCCCTTGCGGGTGCGCGCGTTGGTGTGCGTGCGCTGGCCGCGCACCGGTAAACCGCGGCGATGACGCAGGCCGCGATAGCAGCCGAGGTCCATCAGCCGCTTGATATTGATGCCGACTTCACGGCGAAGATCGCCTTCGACGAGGTAGTCGCGATCAATGACTTCACGAATCTGAAGCACTTCCTGATCGGTCAGTTGCGAGACCCGGCGATCCGCCGGAATCTTGACTTTCTCGATGATCTCGGCGGCATTCTTCTGACCGATGCCATGGATATATTGAAGCGCGATGACGACGCGCTTGTTGGTCGGGATATTCACGCCGGCAATACGGGCCACAGACTTTTCTCCTGTCACCGGCCTTCGACGGGCCGGCCTTTCCTTCGATATTTCAGGCGGGTATCCTCAAACACGAACACGACGCCCGACCCGCGCAATCCTGGGGTCCGGCATCGTCTCAAACGATCCGCTGGATGACCGCTTATTAGGGATTGAGTATCGTTTCGTCAACCGTTTCAAGCCATTTGCTCGCTTTTTCGTGACTTTTTTGACCGCCTTTTTGCTCGTTGTCTCCTGCCGGTTTCCCATCCGGCATGACAAACTATTGGGGCGATCATGCTTCTTGGGATCGATTTCCGGGCAGCCTTACCACCTGCGGACGCCGAATTTCGACGTCGGCACTCCCGACCGCCTCAGGACATGGCGAATATCCCGCGTGACATCCTCGACGGCCATCATGCCGTCAACGGTCAGCAGCTTGCCGCGCTCCGAATAGTAGCGAATGAGCGGCTCGGTGAGGGTCCGATAGCTCGCCAGGCGCTTCGAGAGCACCTCGGGCGTATCGTCGGAGCGCACCTGCTCTCCCCGCGCCTTCATTTCCGCCACCCGGGTTTCCACCCGCTGCAACAGCGCGCGCTCATCGACCCGAAGTTCGATAGCGGCGTCGAGGTTGAGCTTCTTTGAGTCGAGCAACTGGTCCAGCGCTTCGGCCTGCGGCACGGTGCGTGGAAAGCCGTCCAGGATGAACCCGCGGGCCGCATCAGGCTGGTCGAGCCGATCGGAAATGATACCGATGACGACATCGTCGGGAACCAGCCCGCCGCTCGCCATGATGTCCTTCGCCTTGAGGCCGACCGGCGTGCCTGCGGCGACAGCCGCGCGCAGCATGTCGCCGGTGGAGAGCTGAACGATTCCGTAATCGTGGATCAGGCGCTGCGCCTGGGTTCCCTTCCCTGCGCCTGGCGGTCCGAGAAGAATCAGTCTCATGACGAAATGCCCCCTCGCCGGTTGCGCGCGCGAGCGGCCGCGCACCCACGTTTCGGTATTGGGGACGGGCACCGATCCTCACGCAAGTTCATAAGCCACGCTGTCGCGTCGCCATGGCGCACCGAGCGCGAATGTGACCGGCCGGCCGACATCGGAATTATCGGCGCCGCCCCCGCAATTTGGATTTTTTGATCAGCCCTTCATATTGATGGGCCAGCAAATACCCCTGCACCTGCGACACCGTGTCCATCGTCACGCTGACGACGATCAGGAGCGAGGTGCCGCCGAAGTAGAACGGCACCGCGGCGTAGGAAATCAGAATCTCCGGAATCAGGCAGACGACCGCGAGATAGATCGCCCCCGGCACAGTGATGCGCGAGAGCACGTAATCGATATATTCGGCGGTGCGCTCGCCCGGCCTGATGCCCGGAATGAACCCGCCGTGCTTTTTCAGATTGTCGGCGGTCTCGGTGGGGTTGAAGACAATCGCGGTGTAGAAGAAGGTGAAGAACACGATCAGCGCGAGATAGAGGAACAGGAACAGCGGCCGGCCATGACCGAGCTGGGTGTTTAGCCACTGGAACCACTCCGGTCCGCTGCCGGCGTTGAAATTCGCAACCGTCGTCGGCAGCAGCAGCAGCGACGAGGCGAAGATCGGCGGAATCACGCCCGAGGTATTGAGCTTCAGCGGCAGGTGCGAGGACTGCCCCTCGAACATCTTGTTGCCGACCTGGCGCTTCGGATACTGGATCAGCAGCCTGCGCTGGGCGCGCTCCATGAACACGATGAAGGCGATGACGGCCACCACCATGATCAGGACGATCAGGATGATCCCGGTCGACAACGCGCCCTGACGGCCAAGCTCCAGCATGTTGGCGAGCGCGGACGGCAACTCGGCGACGATGCCCGCCATGATGATGAGCGAAATTCCGTTGCCGATGCCGCGCGAGGTGATCTGCTCGCCGAGCCACATCAAGAACATGGTGCCGCCGGTCAGCGTGATCGCGGTCGAGATCAGGAAGAACATGCCGGGGTTGGTGACGACGTTGCCGGCGCCCTGGAGGCCGACGGCGATGCCATAGGACTGGAAGAACGCCAGCACCACGGTGAGGTAGCGGGTGTACTGATTGATGATCTTGCGGCCGGCCTCGCCCTCCTTCTTGAGGGCCTCCAGCTTCGGCGACACGCTGGTCAACAGTTGCAGGATGATCGATGCCGAAATGTACGGCATGATGTTCAGGGCAAAGATCGCCATGCGGTCGATGCCACCGCCGGAGAACATGTTGAACATCCCGAGGATGCCGCCGGCCTGGGAGTTGAAAACCTTCTGCCAGACCGTGGGATCTATGCCGGGCAGCGGAATGTAGGTGCCGAGCCGGTAGACGAGCAGCGCGCCCAGCGTGAACCAGATGCGCTTTTTCAGTTCGTCGGCTTTCGCGAACGCCGAGAAGTTAAGGTTCGCCGCCAGTTGTTCCGCCGCTGAGACCATATTCAGCTTTCTCCCGCGCCAACCTTGCCGTCATGCTCCGCGATAGTGGGCACCCGGACCTCAAACCTCTTGTGGTGCTCGGCTGTCGATAAATCTACCATTCGCAAGTCTGGCATCGTGCGCCAACGCAGGCGATGACGCAGATGTTACGCCGCCTCGCCTTCGTCCTTTTTCGGCGCAAGGATTTTCACCGAGCCGCCGGCCTTCTCGACCGCCGCGATTGCAGACTTCGAGGCCCCATGGACCTCGATGGTGAGTTTCGCCTTGATCTCGCCGCGGCCGAGCAGGCGGATCCCGTCCCTGGCGCGCCGCACCACGCCGGACTTCACCAGCGACTCGGCGTTGACGGTCTCGTTCGCGTTGATCGAGCCGGCATCGATCGCGGCCTGGAGCCGGTCGAGGTTGATCTCGGCGAACGCCAGCCGGAAAATGTTATTGAAGCCACGCTTCGGCAGGCGGCGGTGCAGCGGCATCTGGCCGCCCTCGAAGCCCTTGATGCGCACGCCCGAGCGCGCGGTCTGGCCCTTGCCGCCACGGCCGCCGGTCTTGCCCTTACCGGAGCCGATACCCCGGCCGATCCGCATCCGCTTCTTCCGCGAACCTGCGTTGTCGGCGATATCGCTGAGTTTCATTGTCGCGTCCTCGTCATGTCCGCCGTGCCGGGCTCCCGGCCATCCACGTTTCTCGTTCCGGCACCAGGCCGGCCGTGACGGCAAATCGTTATGTCTCGTCGATCACCCTGACGATGTGCCGGACCTTCGCGATCATACCGCGAACCTCGGGCGTGTCCTGCAACTCGGAGACCCGGCCGATCTTGTTGAGCCTGAGCCCGACCAGCGTCGAACGCTGCAGGTGCTGGCGGCGGATCGCGCTGCCGGTCTGCTCGATCTTGATCGTCTTTCCGGCCCCATTCGCAGTCTTGGCCATCGTCCTCACTCCAAAATGCTGTCCGGCTGGTTGACCGGCCCGGCGTCAGCCGCTCCGGCTCAGCCTCGTTATTCGGCAACCGCTTCGACGTCGCCGCCGACCCGGCGCGCCTGCAGGGTGGAAACCTTGATGTTGCGGCGGGCGGCGACCGAGCGCGGCGAATCCAGATGCTTCAGCGCGTCGAAGGTCGCGCGAACCATGTTGTAGGGATTGGACGAGCCGACCGACTTCGCAACCACGTCCTGAATGCCGAGCGTCTCGAACACGGCGCGCATCGGGCCGCCGGCGATGATCCCGGTGCCGGCCGGCGCGGCGCGCAGGTAGACGCGGCCGGCGCCATGACGCCCCGCGATGTCGTGATGCAGCGTCCGACCCTCGCGCAGAGCCACGCGCGTCAGATTGCGCTTGGCCGATTCCGTCGCCTTGCGGATCGCCTCCGGCACCTCACGCGCCTTGCCGTGGCCGAAGCCAACGCGGCCCTTCTGGTCTCCGATCACAACCAGCGCCGCGAAGCCGAAACGCTTGCCGCCCTTGACGACCTTCGCCACACGATTGATGTGGACGAGCTTGTCGACGAACTCGCTGTCGCGCTCCTCGCGATCCCTGCTCCGTTCGCGTCCGCCGCGTTCGCGTTCACCTGCCATGGTGTTTTTCCGATCCTTGTGAGGCTTCCGCCCCGTCCTGTCCGTTCGATACCAATTTCAACACGCGTATTCCTGTCGCAAAACCCGTTTCCGCTTTTTGCGGGCTACGCATTAGAAGCTCAATCCACTCTCGCGGGCCGCATCGGCCAAAGCCTTGACGCGACCATGATAGAGATAGCTGCCGCGGTCGAAGACCACTTCCTTGACACCGTTCTTCACCGCCCGCTCCGCCAACAGCTTGCCGACCGCCTTGGCGGCCTCGATGTTGGCGCCGGTGTTGCCCGCCTCGCGCATCGTCTTCTCCAGCGATGACGCCGACGCCAGCGTCTCGCCCTTCTGGTCGTCGATGACCTGGGCATAGATATGCTTGGACGAACGGAACACCGACAGCCGCGGACGGCCGTTGGCGGTGCGGCGCAACGACAGCCTCACGCGTTGTTTGCGCCGGGCATTCGTAATCTTCAATTTCGACATGACCGGCTCCGTTACTTCTTCTTGCCTTCCTTGCGGAAAATCTTTTCATCGGCGTATTTCACGCCCTTGCCCTTGTAGGGCTCCGGCGGACGATAGCCGCGGATCTCGGCCGCGACCTGGCCGACGCGCTGCGCATCGTTGCCCGTGATCGTGATTTCGGTCGGCTTCGGCACGGCGATCGTGATGCCTTCCGGAATCGCATAATTGACGTCGTGGCTGTAGCCGAGCGCGAGCTGCAAGGTCTTGCCCTGCAAGGCGGCACGATAGCCGACGCCGACGATCTCGAGCTTCTTCTCGAAACCCTTGGTAACGCCCGAGACGAGGTTGGCGACCTGCGCGCGCGCCGTGCCATACAACGCCTGCGCGCGATTGGTCTCGTATCGCGGCGCGACCTTCACCGCGCCGTCCTCGAGCTTCACCTCGACATCGTCATGGACGACGAACTGAAGCTGGCCTTTCGGCCCCTTCATCTTGACGGTCTGCCCTTCGACGGTCGCGGTCACACCCGACGGCACCGTGACCGGCCTCTTGCCAATGCGTGACATGGCTCAATCCTTCATCTTAGTCTGCGCGCGTTGCCGCAAAACCGGTTCCCACATTCGCGACATGCGCACTAGAACACCGTAAAGAGAACTTCGCCGCCCACGTTCGCGTCGCGCGCATCGTGGTCGGCCATGATCCCCTTCGGGGTCGACAACACCGAAATTCCCAGCCCGTTGTTGACGCGGGGCAGATTCTTCACCGAAGCGTAGACCCGCCGGCCCGGCCTGGAGACGCGCTCGATCTCGCGGATCACCGGCTCGCCGTCGAAATATTTCAGCTCGATCTCAAGCTCGCTGCGGCCCGAGGAATGCTCGACGCTGGCGTAACCGCGGATATAGCCCTCGCTCTTGAGGACTTCGAGCACGTTGGCGCGCATCCGCGAGCCCGGCGTCGAAACCTTGGACTTGTTGCGCATCTGCGCGTTGCGGATGCGGGTGATGAGATCGCTGATCGGATCGTGCGTGGACATCTGGCGATCCTCCTTACCAGCTCGACTTCACGAGGCCGGGAACCAGGCCCCGCGAGCCGAGATCGCGCAGCGCGATGCGGCTCAGCTTGTTCTTGCGGTAATTCGAACGCGGACGCCCGGTCAGTTCGCAGCGGTTGCGAATACGGGTCGCCGACGAGTTGCGCGGCATTTCGGCAAGCTTCAGGGTGGCGGCGAAGCGCTCCTCCATCGGCTTGGTCTTGTCGGCGATGATGGCCTTCAGCCGCGCGCGCTTCGCAGCCGCGTTCCGGTTCATCCGCCTGCGCCGGTTGTTCTTCTCGATCGAACTCTTCTTTGCCATGCTTGGCTCCTTGCCTTTCCGCGTCTGAGCGCCTTTCAGCGTCTCACTGCCGGAACGGAAAATTGAATGCGGTCAGCAGCGCCCGGGCTTCGTCGTCCGTCTGCGCCGTCGTGCAGACGGTGACGTCCATGCCCCAGCTCTCCCCGACCTTGTCGAAGTCGATTTCGGGAAAAATGATGTGTTCCTTGATGCCGAGCGAGTAATTGCCGCGGCCGTCGAAGCTCTTCGGGTTGAGGCCGCGGAAGTCGCGCACGCGCGGCAGCGCGACGTTCACCAGGCGATCGATGAACTCGTACATCTTGGCCTTGCGCAGCGTCACTTTGCAGCCGATCGGCTGGTTTTCACGCAACTTGTAGGTCGCGATCGCGACGCGCGAATAGGTTACGATCGCCTTCTGGCCAGCGATCAGCGACAGGTCGCCGGCCGCGGTCTCGGCCTTTTTGCGGTCGTTCACGGCCTCGCCGATTCCCATGTTGAGAACCACCTTGTCGAGGCGTGGCACCTGCATGACGTTGCCGTAGCCGAACTGCTCGGTCAGCCGGGCGCGGATGCTCTTGTCATACTCCGCGCGCAGGCGCGGCACGTAAGCCGTCTCAGCCATCGATCTCCGCTCCCGAACGCTTGGCGACACGCACCTTGGTGCCGTCGGCCTGAATCTTGAAACCGACGCGGGTCGGCTTGCCGTCCTTGCCGACGATCGCGATCTTGGACAGGTGGACCGGCGCCTCCTTCGAGATGATGCCGCCCTCCCGGTTCTGGGTCTGCTTCTGGTGGCGCTTCACCATGTTGACGCCGCGCACCAGTGCCCTGCTCTCCGCCGGGCGCACCTCGAACACCTCGCCGGTGCGGCCCTTGTCGCGGCCCGACAGAACGATAACCTTGTCGCCTTTCCGGATCTTGGCAGCCATCACAGCACCTCCGGCGCCAGCGAAATGATCTTCATGTGGTTCTTGGCGCGCAATTCGCGCGGCACCGGCCCGAAAATACGGGTGCCGACCGGCTCGGACTGATTGTTGATCAGCACGGCCGCATTGCGGTCAAAACGGATCACGGAGCCGTCCGCGCGGCGGATGTCCTTGCGGACCCGCACGACTACCGCCTTCATGACGTCGCCCTTCTTCACCTTCCCGCGCGGGATGGCTTCCTTGATCGACACGACGATGATGTCGCCCACCGTTGCATAGCGGCGCTTGGAGCCTCCAAGCACCTTGATGCACATGACACGGCGTGCGCCTGAATTATCGGCCACGTCGAGGTTGGTCTGCATCTGAATCATTGATGCACCTTGTCCTCTTTCTGATGCGCAAAATCGCGCTTAAGCGGTTTTCTTCTGTTCGCCCCGGACCACGGTCCAGCGCTTCAACTTCGAGATCGGCTTGCTCTCCTCGATCCACACCATGTCGCCCGGCTTGAACTCGTTGTTCTCGTCGTGCGCGTGATAGTTTTTCGAGCGGCGAATGGTCTTCTTGTAGAGCGGATGGGTGAAGCGGCGATCGACGCGCACCACAACCGTCTTGGCCTGCTTGTCGCTGACGACCACGCCCTGCAGCGTACGTTTCGGCATCTTAAAGTCCCTTATTTCTTCGCGTCGCGCTTCTGCGCGGCGATGGTCTTGATCCGTGCGATATCGCGGCGGGCTTCGCGCAAGCGCGAGGTATTCTCCAGCTGCCCGGTGGCGCGCTGGAAGCGAAGATTAAACCGCTCCTTCTTCAGACTGGCGATGGCATCGTCCATCTGGTCGGGGGTCATCGCGCGGATGTCGGCGGTCTTCATTGCGGCCATGTCGGTTACTCCGCGATGCGCGCGACGAAGCGCGTCTTGATCGGCAGCTTGGCGGCGGCAAGCGTCAGCGCTTCCTTCGCGGTCTGCGCGGCGACGCCGTCGATCTCGAACAGGACCCGGCCCGGCTTGACCCGCACCACCCACAACTCCGGTGCGCCCTTGCCCGAGCCCATGCGGACCTCGGCCGGCTTCTTCGAGACGGGGACATCCGGGAACACGCGGATCCAGACGCGGCCGGCGCGCTTCATGTGGCGCGTCAGCGCGCGCCGCGCGGCCTCGATCTGACGCGCCGTGATGCGCTCGGGTGCCATCGCCTTCAGGCCAAACTGGCCGAACGCCAGCGTCGCGCCCGACGAGGCGACGCCGTGGATGCGGCCCTTGTGCGCCTTCCGGAATTTGGTCTTCTTCGGTTGCATCATGGCTTACGCCCTCAAACCTTCTCTTTGCGCATGACCTGGTCCGAAAACCGGTGAGCTCTTTTCGGGATCATGCTGTCGTTCAGGCCGCGTCGCGGCGCGGACGGTTGTCGTCGCCGGCCAGGCGCTTGTCCTGGGCCATCGGATCATGCTCGAGGATTTCGCCCTTGAAGATCCAGACCTTGACGCCGCAGGTGCCGAACGTCGTGAACGCCGTGGCGACGCCGTAATCGACATCAGCGCGCAACGTGTGGAGCGGCACGCGGCCTTCGCGATACCACTCCATGCGAGCGATTTCGGCACCGCCGAGGCGGCCCGAGCAGTTGATGCGGATGCCCTCGGCGCCAAGACGCATTGCCGATTGCACGGCCCGCTTCATCGCGCGGCGGAACGCGACGCGGCGCTCAAGCTGCTGCGCGATCGACTCGGCGACCAGCGTGGCGTCAAGCTCCGGCTTGCGAATCTCGACGATGTTGATGACGACGTCCGACGAGGTGATGTCGGCGACTCTCTTGCGAAGCTTGTCGATATCGGCGCCCTTCTTGCCGATCACGACGCCGGGGCGCGCCGAATGGATCGTCACGCGGCACTTCTTGTGCGGACGCTCGATCACGATGCGCGCCACGGCCGCCTGCTTGAGCTCCTTGTGCAGAAGCTCGCGGATCTTGACGTCCTCATGCAGCAGCTTGCCGTACTCGCCTTTGCCGGCATACCAACGGGAATCCCAGGTCCGGTTGATGCCAAGACGCAGCCCGATCGGATTGATCTTTTGACCCATCGTTTTCTCCTGCGCCTCTCTAAGCGCTCGCCTCGGCCTCGACCTGACGCACTATGATCGTCAGTTGCGAGAACGGTTTATAGATACGGCCCGAGCGGCCCCGGCCGCGCGGTGCGAAACGCTTCATCACCATGCCGTTGCCGACAAACGCCTGCGACACGACGAGATCGTCGACATCGAGGTCGTGATTGTTTTCGGCGTTGGCAATCGCCGACTCCAGGCACTTCTTCACGTCGCCCGCAATCCGCTTGCGCGAAAACTGCAGGTCAGCAAGCGCCGCCGACGCCTTGCGGCCGCGGATCAGCTGCGCAACCAGGTTAAGCTTCTGCGGGCTCACCCGAAGCATCCGGGCGACCGCCTTGGCCTCGTTTTCCGGGAGGCTCCGTTCGCGCTTGGGCTTGCTCATGGCTTCGTCCTACTTCTTGGCTTTCTTGTCGCCCGAATGGCCATGGAAGGTCCGCGTCGGCGAGAACTCGCCGAACTTGTGACCGACCATCTCCTCATTGACCGACACCGGCACATGCTTCTGGCCGTTGTAGACGCCGAACACCAGCCCGACGAACTGCGGCAGGATGGTGGAGCGGCGGCTCCAGATCTTGATGACGTCGTGACGGCCGCTCGCGCGCGCGGCATCCGCCTTCTTGAGCAGCGAGCCTTCGACGAACGGGCCTTTCCAGACTGAACGAACCATGTCCGGCGATCCTTACTTCTTCTTCCGCTTGTGGCGGCTGATGAGAATGAACTTGGTGGTCGACTTGTTGGAGCGGGTCTTCTTGCCCTTGGTCGGCTTGCCCCAGGGCGTCACCGGGTGCCGGCCGCCCGAGGTGCGGCCTTCGCCGCCACCATGCGGGTGATCGATCGGGTTCATGACCACGCCGCGGTTGTGCGGGCGGCGGCCCATCCAGCGGGTACGGCCCGCCTTGCCGATCGAGGTATTCATGTGGTCCGGATTCGAGACCGCGCCGATGGCGCCGCGGCAGCGGCCGTGCACCAGGCGTTGCTCGCCCGAATTCAGGCGAAGGATGACGTAGTCCTGGTCGCGGCCGACGATCTGGGCATAGGTGCCGGCGGAGCGCGCAAGCTGCCCGCCCTTGCCGATCTTCATCTCGACGTTGTGAACAATCGTGCCGACGGGCATGTTGCCGAGCGGCATGACATTGCCCGGCTTGACGTCGACATAGTTGCCGGCGACGACGGTGTCCCCGGCTGCCAGACGCTGCGGCGCGAGAATATAAGCCAGCTCGCCGTCCTGATACTTGATCAGCGCGATGAACGCAGTGCGGTTCGGATCGTATTCCAGCCGCTCGACGATCGCCGGCACGTCCACCTTCCCGCGCTTGAAATCGACGTTGCGGTAGGCCTGCTTGTGGCCGCCGCCACGAAACCGCACGGTGATGCGACCGGTGTTGTTGCGGCCGCCCTTGGCGCGCTTGCCTTCGGTGAGCGTCTTGACCGGCTTGCCCTTGTAGAGGGCCGAACGATCGACCGTCACCAGCTGGCGCTGGCCCGGCGTCGTGGGATTGAATGTTTTAAGTGCCATTATCTATCGCCTTAAAGCCGTTTTGCGCCTCAGAGTCCGGTGGTGACGTCGATGCGGTGGCCCTCTTCGAGGGTCACAACTGCGCGCTTGCTGTCCGACTGCGAACCCAGGCTGCCGCGGAAGACCTTGGTCTTGCCCTTGCGCAACAGCGTGTTCACGCTCCTGACCTTGACGTCGAACAGCTTCTCGACTGCTTCCTTGATCTGCGGCTTGGTCGCCTTGCGCGCCACCTTGAACACGACCTTGTTGTGCTCGGAGGCTATGGTCGCCTTTTCGGTAATGACCGGTGCGACGATCACGTCGTAATGCTTCGCATCGATTGTCATTTGAAGCGCGCCTCCAGCGCATCGACCGCCGCCTTGGTCAGCACCAGCTTCTGACGGCGCAGAATGTCGTAGACGTTGATGCCCTGGATCGGCAGCACGTCGATGTTCGGAATGTTGCGCGCGGCCGTGGCGAGCCCCGCATGAACCTGGGCGCCGTCCACGATCAGCGCGCTGGTCAGGCCGAGGCCGGAAAAGTGCCCCAACAGCGCCTTGGTCTTGGCCTCCTTCAGCTCGGCGCTGTCGATGACGATCAGACCGCCGTCCTTGGCCTTTGCCGACAGCGCATGGCGCAGCGCCAGCGCGCGCACCTTCTTCGGCAGATCGTGCGCATGGCTGCGAACGACCGGACCGAACGCGCGCCCGCCGCCGCGAAACTGCGAGACGCGGGCGGAGCCGTGACGGGCATTGCCGGTGCCCTTCTGCTTGAACATCTTCTTGCCGGTGCGCCAGATTTCCGCGCGGCCCTTGGCCTTGTGGGTGCCGGCCTGTCGCTTGGCGAGCTGCCAGTTGACGCAGCGCTGGATCAGGTCCTTGCGCGGCTCAAGGCCAAAGATTCCGTCCGAAAGCTGAACCGAGCCCGCAGCCTTGCCTTCGAGGGTGGTGACGTTCAGTTCCATGTTATGCACCCTCCTTCTCGGCCGGGGCCTCCGCCGGGACCTTGTCATCGCCCGCAGCCTGCGCGCCGCCACCCGCTACCTTGAACTTGCCGGGCTTCGGCGCTTCCTTCGGCAACGGCTTCTTGACCGCGTCACGCACCGCGATCCAGCCACCCTTGGAGCCCGGAACGGCGCCCTCGACCAGGATCAGCCCGCGCTCCACGTCGGTCGAGACGACGCGCAGGTTGAGCGTGGTGATGCGATCGACACCCATATGACCAGGCATCTTCTTGTTCTTGAATGTCTTGCCCGGGTCCTGGCGTCCGCCGGTCGAACCGATCGAACGATGCGAGATCGACACGCCGTGAGTGGCGCGCAGACCGCCGAAGTTCCAGCGCTTCATGCCGCCGGCGAAGCCCTTGCCGACCGAGGTGCCGGTGACATCGACGAACTGGCCGACCACGAAATGGTCCGCCTGAATTTCAGCGCCAACCGGAATCAGCGAATCCTCAGACACGCGGAATTCGGCGACCTTGCGCTTCGGCTCGACCTTGGCGACCGCGAACTGCCCGCGCTCCGCTTTCGGCAGATAGACCGTCTTGCGCACGCCCGAGCCGAGCTGCAACGCGACGTAGCCGTTCTTCTCGCTGGTCCGGTGACCCAACACCTGACAATTGCTCAGCTTCAGCACGGTCACAGGGACATGCTCGCCGGTCTCCGTGAAGACCCGCGTCATCCCGACCTTTTGTGCGATCACTCCGGAGCGCATCGGCGTGCTTCCTGTTCTTTCTGTCCGCTAACGTTCGGACTGTTCCCAAACTTCGTTTCGTCTTCAGCGCGCCCCGCCAAAACGGGGCTGCCGCGTCAGAGCTTGATCTCGACGTCGACACCCGCGGCCAGATCGAGCTTCATCAAGGCATCGACCGTTTGCGGGGTCGGATCGACGATGTCGAGAAGGCGCTTGTGCGTGCGCATCTCGAACTGCTCGCGGCTCTTCTTGTCGACATGCGGCGAACGGTTGACCGTGAACTTCTCGATCCGGGTCGGCAGCGGGATCGGTCCGCGGACCTGCGCGCCGGTGCGTTTCGCGGTGTTCACGATCTCGCGGGTCGACGTATCGAGAATCCGATGGTCGAACGCCTTGAGACGGATGCGAATATTTTGGCCGTTCATCTGCTTATCTCTTTCGACTGTCATCACCTGCGAATGCAGGTAATCCAGCAAACACTAGCGCCTCTGTTCATACGCGACGTCGCGGAATACTGGGTCCCCCGCTTTCGCGGGGGACGACAGTCAGTGTGTGTTACTCGATAATGCTCGCCACCACGCCCGCGCCGACGGTGCGTCCGCCCTCGCGGATGGCGAAGCGCAGCTTCTCCTCCATCGCGATCGGCACGATCAGGTGCACTTCCATCGCGACGTTGTCGCCCGGCATCACCATCTCGGTGCCGGCCGGAAGATGAACCACGCCGGTCACGTCCGTGGTGCGGAAGTAGAACTGAGGCCGGTAGTTGGTGAAGAACGGCGTGTGGCGGCCGCCTTCCTCCTTGGTCAGGATGTAGGCTTCAGCCTTGAACTTGGTGTGCGGCTTCACCGAGCCCGGCTTGCACAGGACCTGACCGCGCTCCACTTCCTCGCGCTTGGTGCCTCGCAACAGCGCGCCGATGTTGTCACCCGCCTGACCCTGGTCGAGCAGCTTGCGGAACATCTCGACGCCGGTCACCGTGGTCTTCTGCGTCGGGCGGATGCCGACGATCTCGATTTCCTCGCCGACCTTGATCACACCGCGCTCCACGCGTCCCGTCACCACCGTGCCGCGGCCCGAGATCGAGAACACGTCCTCGACCGGCATCAGGAACGGCTGATCGATCGGACGCTCCGGCTGCGGAATGTACTCGTCGACGTTGCGCATCAATTCCAGAATCGCGTCATGCCCGAGCTTGGGGTCGGAGTTTTCCAGCGCCGCCAGCGCCGAACCCTTGACGATCGGGATCTTGTCGCCGGGGAATTCGTACTTCGACAACAGCTCGCGGACCTCCAGCTCGACGAGTTCGAGCAGCTCCGGATCGTCGACCATGTCGCACTTGTTCAAAAACACCACCAGTGCCGGAACGCCGACCTGGCGCGCCAGAAGGATGTGCTCGCGAGTCTGCGGCATCGGGCCATCCGCCGCCGAGACCACCAGAATCGCGCCGTCCATCTGCGCAGCGCCCGTGATCATGTTCTTCACGTAGTCGGCGTGGCCCGGACAGTCGACGTGGGCATAGTGGCGGTTCGCCGTCTCATATTCGACGTGCGCCGTCGAGATCGTGATGCCGCGCGCCTTTTCTTCCGGCGCCTTGTCGATCTGATCGTAGGCCGTGAACGTCGCCCCGCCCGTCTCCGCAAGAACCTTCGTGATCGCAGCCGTCAACGACGTCTTGCCGTGGTCAACGTGACCGATCGTCCCGATGTTGCAATGCGGCTTGTTACGTTCAAACTTCGCTTTGGCCATTTGACTCTCCGTTCAGTCGTTGACTGTCGCCAGCGACAATCAGGCAAATTTCTTCTGGACTTCAGCCGACACGTTCGCCGGCGCTTCAGCATAATGATCGAATTGCATCGTGAAGGTCGCGCGCCCCTGGCTCATCGAGCGCAGGTTGTTCACGTAACCGAACATGTTCATAAGCGGCACCATCGCGTTGATAACGTTGGCGTTGCCGCGCATGTCCTGACCCTGGATCTGGCCGCGCCGCGAATTGAGATCGCCAATGACCGATCCGGTGTAGTCTTCCGGCGTCACCACCTCGACCTTCATGATCGGTTCGAGCAGCACCGATTTGCCCTTCTGCAACGCCTCGCGGAAGCAGGCGCGGGTCGCGATTTCGAACGCCAGCGCAGACGAGTCGACGTCGTGGAACTTGCCGTCGATGAGCTGCACCTTGACGTCGACCACGGGGAAGCCCGCGACCACGCCGGAGGAGAGCACGCTCTCGATGCCCTTCTCGACGCCGGGGATGTATTCCTTGGGCACCGCGCCGCCGACGATCTTCGACTCGAACTCGTAGCCTTTGCCGGGCTCGCTCGGCTCGACGATCAGCGTGACGGCGGCGAACTGGCCGGTGCCGCCGGTCTGCTTCTTGTGGGTGTAGCTGTGCTCGACGCGCTTGGTGACGCGCTCGCGGAACGCCACCTGCGGCGCGCCGATGTTGGCGTCCACCTTGTAGGTGCGCTTGAGGATATCGACCTTGATGTCGAGATGGAGCTCGCCCATGCCCTTGAGGATGGTCTGCCCGGACTCCTGATCGGTGGAGACGCGGAACGATGGATCCTCCGCCGCGAGCTTCGCCAGCGCGACGCCGAGCTTTTCCTGGTCGGCCTTGGATTTCGGCTCGATCGCGATCTCGATCACCGGATCGGGGAATTCCATCTTTTCCAGAATCACCGGATGGGCCGGATCGCACAGCGTATCGCCGGTGCGCGCTTCCTTCAGGCCGGCCAGCGCGACGATGTCGCCGGCATAGGCCTCCTTGATGTCCTCGCGATTGTTCGCATGCATCAGCAGCATGCGGCCGATGCGCTCCTTCTTCTCGCGCGTCGAATTGATCACGCCGGTGCCGCTCTGGAGAACGCCGGAATAGATGCGGCAGAAGGTGATGGTGCCGACGAACGGGTCGTCCATGATCTTGAACGCCAAGAGCGCCATCGGCTCCTTGTCGTCGGCATGGCGGACGACCTCGTTGCCCCTGTCGTCGACGCCCTTGATCGCGGGCACATCGAGCGGCGACGGCAGATAGGCGACCACAGCATCAAGCAGCGGCTGCACGCCCTTGTTCTTGAAGGACGTGCCACACAGCACGGGATAGAACGCGCCGGTGATGACGGCCTTGCGGATCAGCCTCTTCAGGGTGGCTTCATCCGGCTCGGTGCCGTCGAGGTAGGCGGCCATGGCGTCGTCGTCGAGTTCGACGGCGGCCTCCACCAGCTTCTCGCGATACTCTTTCGCTTTGTCGGCGAGATCAGCAGGAATCTCCTCGACATCGTACATCGAGCCGAGCGTGTCCTGATTGTAGACCAAAGCCTTCATGCGGACGAGGTCGACCATGCCCTTGAAGTTGTTCTCCGAGCCGATCGGAAGCTGCAACGCCACGGGGCGCGCGCCGAGCCGATCAACGATATCGGCCATGCACTTGTAGAAGTCGGCGCCGGTCTTATCCATCTTGTTGCAGAAGACGATGCGCGGCACCTTGTACTTGTCGCCCTGGCGCCAGACGGTTTCGGTCTGCGGTTCGACACCCTGGTTGGAGTCGAGCACGCACACGGCGCCGTCGAGCACCCGCAAGGAGCGCTCCACCTCGATGGTGAAATCGACGTGGCCGGGGGTATCGATGATGTTCAGACGCTTGCCATCCCAGAACGCGGTGGTCGCGGCGGAGGTGATGGTAATGCCGCGCTCCTGCTCCTGCGCCATCCAGTCCATCGTCGCGGCACCTTCGTGCACTTCGCCGATCTTGTGGCTCTTGCCGGTGTAATAGAGGATACGCTCGGTCGTAGTGGTCTTGCCGGCGTCGATATGCGCCATGATACCGAAATTACGGTAATCCTCGATAGCATGTTGGCGGGGCATGGAGCTGTCCTTGAATTCCTGTTGTCGCCGTTACCAGCGATAGTGCGAGAACGCGCGGTTGGCTTCGGCCATCTTGTGCACGTCTTCACGCTTCTTGACTGCGCTGCCCCGGTTGTTCGACGCATCGAGCAGTTCGGCCGAGAGCCGCTCCGTCATCGTCTTTTCATTGCGTCCCCGCGCGGCCGCGATCAGCCAGCGGATGCCGAGCGCCTGACGTCGGGTCGAGCGGACTTCCACCGGCACCTGATAGGTAGCGCCGCCGACGCGGCGCGACCGCACTTCGATGGTCGGCATGACGTTTTCGAGCGCCTGTTCGAACACCGGGAGCGGCCCCTGCTTGGTCTTGGCCTCGATCAGGTCGAGCGCGCCATAGACGATGCTTTCGGCGACCGACTTCTTCCCGGCATACATCACCGAGTTCATGAACTTCGTAATGACGACGTTTCCGAACTTCGGATCGGGAAGCACTTCACGCTTTTCGGCAGAATGGCGACGCGACATCGTTTTTGTTCCCGCTTATTTCGGACGTTTCGCGCCGTACTTCGAACGACGCTGCTTGCGGTTCTTGACGCCCTGGGTGTCGAGGACGCCGCGGAGGATGTGATAGCGCACGCCAGGCAAGTCCTTGACGCGGCCGCCGCGGATCATGACCACGGAATGCTCCTGAAGGTTATGCCCCTCGCCCGGAATATAACCGATGACCTCGAAGCCGTTGGTCAAGCGCACCTTGGCGACCTTGCGCAGCGCCGAATTCGGCTTCTTCGGAGTCGTGGTGTAAACCCGCGTGCACACGCCGCGCTTTTGCGGCGACTGCTGCAACGCAGGCACCTTCTTGCGCGACTTCTGTATGACGCGCGGACTTGCGATCAGCTGGTTGATCGTCGGCATCGTTCGCCTTCACCCTTAAATTTACGCGAAACCCCGATCGGCTCCGCAGATTCGTCCTGGGCTGCCGCCCACCCACTCGCGATGCATGAAAACGTTTCACGCAAAACGAAATCGCGCCAACCGTTCATCGCTGAACGGAAAGCGCTTCGACACCACAGAGGACCGCGATCAACGCCAGCCGGAAGGAACCGGCCGGCTTCCACCGAGGTCATGCATCCGAAATCAATCTCGAGAGAACTCGCTCAAGAGAACGACTGTCGTCCTAGCATTGCCTAGCTATCACCAGCAGCGTTTGAGCAGCATTCGTCGAGGTTGGTGCCCGTCTCTATCAACCAAATCAGATAGAAAGGGTGGTCCGTTCCGACGTTGGCGTAACTCACCGCCTGCCGTTAAGTGCGCGGGTTTTATCCACCGCGAGTCGCCAAGTCAAGGCTAAACCGCCGCCGCAGAAGCGCTTCTACCCGTTGACCACCGGCCATTTGGCGCGCCTCCCTTCTGCGGGAAATCGGCGACCAAACGCCTTACCAGCCGGATGGATGTCTTTCGAAATAATGGTCTTTCCGCGACATCGGCCAGCCCTCCCCCGGGCCGCTTTCGTTCTGCCGGGATCGGAAAGGAATTCGGAGACCTCCAAGAGACGGGACCAGTCTTGAACCGTCGCCTCCGGCGAATCCGGCTTTGATTCCCGAGAAGTGCCCCGAACGATTCTGCCGCCGGATTGCCGGTGAATTTGACATTTGCGACGCTGACCTGCAGCCGCCACCGAAATGATGGCCTTGGCGCGGTAAGCGACCAGCGCCCCGGTTCAAGGAAGGGTGCACAGCCGGAACTCCCTATGGGGCCTCCGGGGCAGGCAGTCCCGACGGACAGGAGGCGGCGACAACTTTGATATCTGCGGCTTTGATGTCTGCGGCCGGCCCGTGGCACAGGGTCAGGCGAAGCCGTGACCCGCCCTCCCCCCGAATCGGGTTTCAAACGTCGGTCGTCCCTGCGAACGGATCGATACGCCCGGCCGGCCGCCGTCGGATCATATCCGCCTGAGCCACGTTCGGGCACCCGGCCCTTCCGCTTCCGACGGAAGACTCAGAAGTGAGGCTATGATTTTGATTCGGCGTGTTTTCCTGACGCAAGCGGTATCCACCCACGGGTCAAGCCCGAGGATGCTCCACCTGTAAACGCCATAGGCGAACACCACCGGTAAATTGCCGCTGTCGAAATCCTGGGTCCGGAATTCGCCGGGGACGACGACGCGCACAGGGGACGATGCGCACAGATGATGCGCAGGGAAACGACGCGCCCGACCCGACCGGACGCTGCACCGCAAAGGGAGCATCGCTGCGGAAGATACCCACACACACAAAAACGCCACTTGTCGTCACCTTATCGGTGACGACAAGCAGCGCCGTGGGTCAGGTAAAGCCGGTTACAGGCGCATCGTGGCCAAGCGGGTGCTACCTACCGCTTGAGATGGTCGACACTTTTCGAAAGGTGCAGCATTCGGAAAATGTCGGCTGTAACGCACAAAACCAGGGAGGAAGAATTAGTTTCGATAACTTCACTCGCCCACGCAGCGGGACCAATTAAATGGTCTCCGCAGCAAACGGCGAAAACCTAAAGCCTAGTGGCCGTGAGCGTGGCCGTTCTTCGCTTCACGATGGGCCAGCTCGCTCAGCAGCTTCTGAGCCAGCAGGTCCTGGCCTTCCTGATCGACCGGAAACGTGTTGGCGTTTCCAAGATAGCCGAGGGGAGCACTCTTGGCGCCCAGGGTCCCCGAACCGGCATGGATCACCTTGCCGTCAGAGGTGTAGGAACCGGAGATCTGCTTTCCCAGAGATTCATCGTAAAATGAGACGTGTCTCGGCATCGGTGCGCTCCATTTGTTGGATGTACTTGGTGTACCGATGGAAGTCGCGACCGTATAGCCAACTAGTTTACATAGCTGGCTTTTTATTTGGTGAAGGAGCCGGGCAGCAGTCTGTCGTATTCGCGCCGGACCGCGCGATAGCATTCGCAGGTTGTTCGCTCCAGCAGTCTCCGGTCCAGTATCGTGATGATGCCGCGGCTGTATGTGAGAACCTTCTGTTTCTGGAATTGCTTAAGCTCGGCGTTTACCGCCACGCGACTGACAACCAGCATCTCGGCAAGGAATTGCTGGGTGAGCCGAAGCTCGTCGCCATCGACGCGATCGTGAGACTTCAGCAGCCATCGCGCGCAGCGCTGGAGCAACGAATGGCTGGCATTGCATGCAACGGACTGCATTACCTGCGCAAGGAATGCTCGGGAGTAGGCGTTGAGCTTGCGCCGAAAGACAGGCAGGCGTGCTTGCATATCCTGAAAGTCGCGAAAGGAAATGCGAATGACATCACCGGATACCTGGACGACAGCGCGATGCATCGATTGATCGTCGCCCATGATGGCTCCGACATTGATCACTCCCTCCCGGCCGGTCGTCGACGTTTCAGCCGTCCTGTCGGTCTTGAGCGGAGCGATGTTGGAGATGATCGCCGTCTCGGGGAAGTAGACGTAATCGAACGCGCCACGCGGTTCGTACAGCACGCGCCCAAGCGACAGCTTCACGGGCTCGCACACCCTCTGAATTTCGATCCATTCCGAGTCCGGTATGCTTGCCAACAGGGCGTTTTTTGGTCTCTGTGCCATTGTCCCCGGTCACCGGTTCTTCAGAAAAAATTGGATCGGCCGCAGCTTCGGTCTTTGCAAGAGCAAAGGCAAGCTGCGCCGGGTCGCCACCCCGACTCGTCGCGCCCGTCTGCGCTGCCGGTTCAGCCAGCCGATATTGCCTCGCCTGCCTGGCTGAACATATTTGAACACTTCCAGACATCCGTTCAGGAGTGCACCGCACCTGCCCCGACAGACAAGGCCGGACAAGGCGCGGCGACATGCCGAACGAAAGCGGCGCGAGAAGCCATCCATCGATATATTTAGTAAGATATATCGAATCCCATAAGTCAACTCGGCCCCATCGGCAGCCGGATCGCGCGTGACGCTAGCGATGCGCGGCAAAACTCACCTTCTTGCTTTTGGGTGCGGCCGGCATGGACCAAGCCCGGATCCAGTCGCGAAGCCAGCGAAGATAGCCGTAGCCTCGCTGACGGGCTGCCTCCAGCGAAAACGCCAGCGATTTGCCCGGTCCGACGTCGACGAGCAGATCGGCCATTTTCCGGTGCCCGGCCCAGAGCTGGGTCATGAAGCTGCCTTCGTAGGAACAGGAATCGATCGCCGTGATTCTGCCTACGGAAAACAGCTCGTCCGTGATCTTGTCGATCAGCAGCGCGCCCGGCGAGTATTTCGCGTAGTCCGGGCTGAATGCGGTTTTCCAGGTGTAGGCCGTGGCGCCGCAATACATCAGCACCTGCGCGGCGATAGGCCGCCCGTCGACGCGAAGCAGCGCCACCGAGGCGCTGCCGCGTTCGGCAAGCGCGGCGACCATCCGCCGGACGAAGGCCGCGTCCGCGGCATCGCACAGCAGAGCCGTGCCGCGCGCGCCCTTCCAACCAGAGGCTTCCAGCTTCAGGAACGTCTCGAACGCCTCTGCCGTATCCGGCGCACCGTTGTTGACGATATCGACCGCGCCGGCGGCGGAGAGCCGGTTCCAGTCCTGCCGCAGCTTCTTCCGGGTCGAGCCCGACCGTTTCACGCCAAGCTCCGGGGTCGCGAAAGGCCGCGTACTCTCGGACAATCTGAGCTGCGCCCTGCCCTGCTCGGTGAGCGTTTTCACCAGCATGTCGAAGCTCGTGGCTTCGGCATCAAGCGACTTCAGATTGATCACGTTGGGCAGCAAGGGACTGGTGCGGATCGCCGACAGGAAGGCCGGAACGACGACGCCGACGAAAGCGGGATCCACGACGGGACTTGAGAGGAAGGCGTAGTTGTAAGGCAATGCCTCAAGCAGCGCAGGCCACAACCGCGAGATCCTGCGGACCTGAAAGGCCCAGATGCCGACCAGCTTCCTCGGCTCGGCGCTGTCATCCCATGCAAGCAGGACCCGGATGCGCGCGAAGCCGATCTCGTTGGCGACAGTCAGCGCGGCCGGATTCATGAACACATTGGGAGAGGCCCGCTGGACGAGGTCGTCCCACGGCGCCGCAAGGTCCAGGGTTGGTGAACAAATGTTTACCGAAATCATCAGAGGCCTTGGTCGATCCCCTCGGGATGTCCTCTTGGGCGATCCTTGCGCAGGGTGGCATAATGTTGGTCCGGCATTGCTTTTCGGTTAAGCCACAACGGCCCGATCCGGCCTCGACCGCTCGATGTCCCTTCAAGGTTTCTTTGCCTTTTAGGGTGCAAGGATAGCACTGCGGAACAAGGGCCTGTGTATGCGCTATACCGACATTGTGATCGTTGGCGGCGGCCTGGCCGGATCGATCACCGCCGCGATGCTCGGCCGTGCCGGCGTTGCCGCGATCATGATCGATCCGCACATCGTATATCCGCCCGACCTGCGCTGCGAAAAGATCGGCGGCACGCAACTGCCGCGATTGCGCAGAACGGGCCTGGACCAGGAAATCCTGCGATTGACCACCGTCGACGGTGAGGTCTGGGAAGCGCGGTTCGGTATCGTGGTCGCCAGGAAACCAAGCGATCAGCACGGCGTGATGTATGACACGCTCGTCAATGCCACACGCGCGCTGATCCCGCCCGGCGTGGAGATTCTCTATACTAAGGTCGTCGAAGTCGCGACCGGCGACGAGCGCCAGCGCGTGGTGCTGGCGGACGGCGAGGACATTTCCGCGCGGCTGGTCGTGCTCGCAAACGGCCTCAGCATCAGCCTGCGCCACATGCTCGGCCTCCAGCGACGCGTCATCAGCGAGTGTCATTCCGTGACGCTGGGATTCGACGTCGCGCCGGTCGGCCGCCCGGCGCTGCCCTTCCCGGCCCTGACCTACTGGCCGAAGCGAACCGCCGATCGCCTGGCCTATCTGACGCTGTTTCCGATCGGGGCTGCGATGCGGGCGAACATGATGGTCTATCGACCCATGGACGACGTCTGGTTTCACGAGTTTCGTGAGAACCCCGAAGCGACGATGCGCGCGATGATGCCCGGCTTCGACCGCATGGCCGGCGACTTCAAGGTTGTCGGGCCGATCAAGATCCGGCCGGCAGATCTGTACGTCACGGAAAATCATCGGCAGGCCGGTGTCGTTGTCGTCGGCGACGCTTTCGCGACGTCATGCCCGGCCGCAGGCACCGGCACCGACAAGGTGTTCACCGACGTCGAACGGCTTTGCAACGTTCATATTCCGACCTGGCTCGCGACCGAAGGCATGGGTCGCGCCAAGATCGAGATGTTCTACGACGATCCGGTGAAGGTGGAATGCGACACGTGGTCGGCCGCGAAAGCCTGGCACCTTCGCTCGCTGTCGATCGACGATGGCCTGACCTGGCGCGCACGACGGTGGGCGCGCTTCATAGGAAGGCTGGCCCAGGGCGTGATCGGACTGACGCACAAGCCCGCCGCGCCGATACCTGCATCGCAACCGCACCCTGAATCGCGCGAAGGCAGAACCGCGTAGGCTTGCCTCTCGCTTCTGATGAAATCCCAACCGGGCGGGTTCTCGACCACAATGGTTTTGGATGAAATCGATCCGAAATCATGAACGCGATCGATTTCAAAAGTGGGATGCGGTTGGAAAACCGCTACACGCCTTTCCTCTTATCGCTTCAGACGAACCTGACGCCCAGCGTCGTTCCGCTGCGCCAGACCGCCTGGCATCGACGTCCGGTTCGGGCGTCACGAGAGAACGCCAGTTGGAAGCCGGCTGACGCCGCGCTGGCGTCGTCGACGTCGATCTTGGCGCCCGTCGCCGACAGATCAATGACAGTACACGGCCGCCTGGCGAAGCCGCCGTCGAGGATGATCCATGCGGATTGCCGGACCGACTTGCGGCTCTGCCGCTTCTTCTCTGCATCGATCATGTGCTCGGTTCCGCGCCTTTGCACGGCCCTTCTTTTTTGCGCCCGCGCTTTCCGCGGCTGGAGCGGTTGCAGGAATCGAACCTGCGCCTTTGGTCTGGAAAACCATTCCTCGACCATCGAGCTGCATCCGCACCACGAAATATATCATTGCGCCCGCATGAAACGAATAACGCCGCGATGAAACGGGCAAATTGGCTAAACTTGATGTTAATTTTTCATCACTTCGGTCGCATAACTTCGCATAGGTAGGAAATGCCTACTCGTCGTCGCTCTCGCCATCATCATAGGCATGCCCCTGATCGTCCCAGAGCTTGCGATAGAGGCCATGACCATTCATCAGCTCCGAATGAGAACCGCGCTCGACGGCCCGGCCGCCGCTGATGACGATGATCTCGTCCATATCGACAACCGACGTCAGGCGATGGGTCGAAAAGATCATGGTGCGTCCCCTGGACACCTTCAGCAGCGTGCGGTTGATCGCGGCTTCGGTGGTCTGGTCGAGCGCGGAGGTCGCCTCGTCAAGCAACAGGATCGAGGGATCGCGGACGATCGCGCGCGCAATAGCGATGCGCTGGCGCTGGCCGCCTGACAGCGTATCGCCGCGCTCGCCGACGACAGTATCGTAGCGCCGGGGCAGGCTCATGATGAAACGATGAATCTCGGCTTTCTTCGCCGCGGCCACGACCTCCGCGTCGCTTGCGCCTTCCTTGCCAAGACGGATGTTTTCGCGGATCGACATGTTAAACAGCATGTTCTCCTGAAACACGATCGCCATGCCCGATCGCAGCGACTCGCGCGTCACCTTCCGGATATCGACGCTATCGATCGTGACGCGGCCCGCATCAGGCACATAGAGGCGCAGGATCAGGTTGAGCAGCGTGCTCTTGCCGGAGCCGCTCGGCCCGACAATCGCAATGCGCTTTCCGACATCGAGCTTGAGACTAAGGTTGTCGAGAACCGGTGTCTCCGCGCCCTCATATCGAAACGTCACGCGATCGAAGGTGATGTCATGGGTGATGCGCGGCAGATCCGGCGCCCCGGGCCGGTCGATGCCACGCTTCGGTTCGTCGAGCAGTTCCTGCATATGGCGCACGGCCGCCGCAGCCTGAAGCGAGACCGGCACATAGGACATCAGATGGGCGATATTGTACGAGATTTCCCAGAACGCGCTTTCAAACGTCACGAACGTTCCGATCGTGATCTGCCCGCTGGTCGCCAGATAGGCACCAATGCCAAGCACGACGAGATGCAGCAGCAGCACCGCAATCGTGACCGAGCGCTCGACCATGCTCGACAGAAATGTGGAGGATGCGATTTTCCTTCTGGTCTCCTCATTGCGGACGGTGAACCAGCCGCGGGCTCGACGCTGCAGACTGAAAGCCTTGACTAAAGCCTGCGCGGCGATGTTTTCCTGAACCACGCCAAGGATCGCCGACTCGTTGACCTTCTGCTCGTAATTGGCCTGCACCGCCTTCGGGGTCAGGATACGCGGCCCGATCAGCGTGATCGGAAAGATCAGCAACGCGACCACCGCCAACTTCCAGCTCAAGAACAGCATCAGAACGATGCCTGCCACCAACTCCATCGCCGGAAGCAGCGCCGTGCCGACGAACGTTTTCGCCGCACCTTCAAACGCGGAGAGATCAACGGAGAAACGCGACAGGATTTCCCCGCGCCGGACGCGTGCGAAAAATGCCGACGGCAGATCCTGCACATGACTGAAAAGCTGCTGCCGCACCTCCGAGACGACCGACGACGACAGCCACGCATCCCATCGTTCGTACCAGATCGAGATCAGCGAGGTGACGACGCCGGCGACCGCAAGCACCGACAGGATTCTCACCAGAACGTCGAAGTCCTCTTCGCCAAGCGCATCGTCGATCAGAAACTTGAGGCTGAGCGGCATGATGACGTTGAACAACGTCTCGACCAGCAGGCCGACCCCGACGAACGTCAACGCCTTCCGGTAATTCCGGAGCGAGGGCCAGATGAACGCGTAGATCGTCGCAAGCGCACCGGCCGCCTCGCGCGCGGTATAGACGACGAGTTCCTCGTCGTCCTCGTCGAGATCGGTCCCGTCGTCCTCGCCCTCGCCCCCGTCGTCGTCCTCATCATTGCGCGCATGAGGCCCGGCGGCCGGCGTTGGCAGTGCAGACAACGCTGTCGTCGCCTCAGTCGCGCCAGGCGGGCTCTTCGGCAGAACCTCAACCGCGTCGGGGGCGGGCAGATCGTCGAGCGGCAGCGGAGCGTTGGGCACGATCGGTTTTACCGTTGCAAAAGAACATGCGAACTTCGAAATCGGAGCACCACGGATTTCCGCTTCTGATGGACATGGACTCAGAGGCGGGGCGCATGTTCGACATCTTCTGACGGATCAGGCGTCGTCCTCGATCTTGTCAAACAGCGAGTAACGCAGACTTCCAGAATCCACGTACCATCGATCCGGCCCCTTCCCGGCCGCAAGAGCCGCCGCCCACAAGTCGTCGGTGCGGTCGTTGCGGTTCATGGCGAGGTCGAAGCCGTTGTTGAAAAAGATTTCCGACCATTCCCACCGGGCGGCGAGCTTCTTCACGCCGCGCAGCAAATCATAACGATCGATCACCGCCGGATTCATGTCGGAGGTGACGGAGCCGAAGATCAGTCCGGTTTTAACCACGCGGTTCAGTTCGCGGACCGCCCGCATCGTCCGGGATTCCGGAACGTGGCAAAGGCTCGTTTCATAGACGAAATCGAACTGCCCGTCCGCGAACGGCATGTCGAGGATCGAACCAAACCGGTTGAACGTCTGCAGCGCCGCCGGCGTCATCGCATGGATGGCGCGGTTGTTCTCGATGCCGACGGCATCGATGCCGCGGTCACGCAGCGCGCCGACCAGTTCGCCGCTCGCCGACCCGGCCACCAGCAGCTTGCAGTCCGTCGCCCTGTTCCAGGCGATCCGGATCATCTCGATCAGGAAGTCCGGATCACTGAACTGCTGCCAGACCTCGCGATAGGGGCCGAGGCCGCGATAGTTCTCGAAATAATCGCGATTGATCCGGTCGGAAGCGGTTCCGCGATTCCCGCCGCGCGCGCGGCGCAGCTTCATCATCTCGGTGACGATGATGTCGGTCGCCACGTCCGAGGAATCCAGCAGACCATTGAGAGTGGAGTCGAACAGATAATCGCCGACCACGACCAGGCCAGGATGCTCCTTCGGCTCCGGCCGATGGTTGGTCATGACGTCGCGCGCCGGAAGGCCGCCGGGAATGGCATTGACCGAGGACATCCAGCGATGAATCCTGCCTTCAAGGAAATGCGCGCGCGCGTTGCCGAGCGACGCCGGCAGCGACTTCAGCGCCGCATCGATCAACTCCCTGTCGCTGAGGTTCGCGAACGCCAGCGCGTCAGAACCGGCGATCAGCCAGTTCAGCACACCATGACGGCCGACATTGTGCCGCGCCCCTTCGTTATAAACGCAGCAGCCGCCGAAGGCTTCGGACATGAACCACGCGCCGGAAATCCTCTCATCCCAGAACGGCTCGTCGAACAGCAACGAAACGCGCAAATAGTGCGCCGGCCGGTCGAAGTAAGCGACGTGCCGAACCATCGACTTGCGCAACTGCTCGCCATCCCATCCGACGGTGGCGAGCCAGCTATGGGGCAGGCACATGATGACAAGATCGAAGTCGCGGGTCTCCGGTCCCTTGCCGTTCATCATGTTGAGCTGATAGCGGCCGCACGGCGTCTTGCCGACCTTGAGGACGCGGTGATTGAGCTGGATGTCAGCATCGACCTCCGACTTCAGGCAGTCGATCAACTGCTCGTTGCCGTTCTGGATCGAATAGAGGCCGATGTAGCCATCCACATCCATCACGAAGTTCTTGAGCGCGTTCAGGCCGTTGGTGTTATGGCTCTCGGTGGCGATGTCGGAGCGCGCCATCACCTTGAAGAAGCGTTTGGCGACGGGGTCGGTGACCTCCTTGTCGAGCAGTTCTTCCGCCGTCATGAACGCCCAGGGGTGATCGTTGTCGCGCGCGCCTTCGTAGTATTCGATCGGCGACATCATTTCGGTGCAGCGCTTGCGGAAGGCCGTGATGGCATCGGCGGTCCTGGCGCCATATTTGCGGCGCATGCCGGTGACGCCGTCGAGCAGTTCGCCGCCGAATTGCACTTGCGCGGAGTCCATCGGAATCGTCTGCAATCCGAAATGCTGGATCAGTTCACGAAGCGGATCGGGGCCCGTCATCGAGTAGTCGTAGATTTCCGCGACGCCTGCCTCGTACATCGCCGGCGCGGTCTCGAACTTGCGGGTCAGCACCTTGCCGCCGAGGCGGTCGGAAGCCTCGAAGATGGTGACCCGACACAGTTCTCCGAGTTTTTTCCTGAGGTGCCACGCACTCATCAGCCCACCCGGGCCACCACCAACAATTGCCAGATCAAGCATAATTTTCTTTCGACATCCGCGCCTGACCGCTTTTCGCAATCCCGACCCGGCTTTTGCCAAATCTGGCGCGCCAGACCCCAGCGAAGCTCAGTCATGGAGGAAATTTCCTCCATTCCTCATTTTCTAGTCACCGCGTTCGATTTTGAGTCGAGCGGCCAGCTTTAGGAAAAGCCCTTTCTACATGAAGGGAAGATGAACAAATCGGCTCTTGTCGAAAAAAGCACGCCGGACATCGCACAACGCAAAAAAAGGCCGGTTTGCACCGGCCTTTTTTCAACGCAAGATCAGATCCTACTCCGCCGGCGGAAGCGCCAACGGTTCGGCCTCGGGCGCGGACGGCACAATCGCAGCCTGCTTTTCGCGTTCGTCGAGAATCAGCTTGTCGCGCTTGACCGCAACTTCGCGAATCTTGGCCATCGAGGCGCCGGTGCCTGCCGGGATCAGCCGGCCGACGATAACGTTTTCCTTGAGGCCTTCGAGCGGGTCCACCTTGCCGTTGACGGCGGCCTCGGTGAGCACGCGCGTGGTCTCCTGGAACGAGGCGGCCGAGAAGAACGAACGGGTCTGCAGGCTCGCCTTGGTAATGCCGAGCAGGACCGGCGTTCCCGTCGCGACCTTCTTGCCTTCTTCCTTGGCCTTGGCATTGAGCCGGTCGAACTCGATCTTGTCGATCTGCTCGCCCGAGATCATGTCGGTCTCGCCCTGATCGGTAATCTCGACCTTCTGCAGCATCTGACGGACGATCACCTCGATGTGCTTGTCGTTGATGAGCACGCCCTGCAACCGGTAGACCTCCTGGATTTCGTTCACCAGATAGGCGGCGAGCTCCTCGATGCCCTTGATCGCCAGGATGTCATGCGGCGCCGGATTGCCTTCGACGATGAAGTCGCCCTTCTCGACGATGTCGCCATCCTGCAGATGGATGTGCTTGCCCTTCGGAATGAGGTACTCGCGGGTCTCCTCCTCATTGTCGACCGGCTCGATCGAGATACGGCGCTTGTTCTTGTAGTCACGGCCGAAGCGGATAGTGCCGGCGATTTCCGCGATGATCGCCGCGTCCTTCGGCCGGCGTGCCTCGAACAGTTCGGCCACCCGCGGCAGACCGCCGGTGATATCGCGGGTCTTGGCGCTCTCGGTCGAGATACGCGCAAGTATGTCGCCCGGCTTCACCTTGGCGCCGACGTCGACCGACAGGATGGCGTCGACCGACAGCATGTAGCGGGCGTCGCCGCCACGCGCGAGCTTCAGCACCTTGCCGTCCTTGCCCTTGATCACGATGGCCGGGCGCAGATCGGCCCCGCCGCGCGTGCCGCGCCAGTCAATGACGATGCGCTTGGCGATGCCGGTGGATTCGTCGAGGGTTTCGGAGATCGACTGACCTTCGATCAGGTCCTCGAATCCGATAGTGCCCTCAACCTCGGTCAGAATCGGCCGGGTGTACGGATCCCACTCGGCGATCCGCTGGCCGCGCTTGACCTGATCGCCCTCGTCGACATGCATGCGCGCGCCGTACTGGATGCGGTGCGTCGCGCGCTCGCTGCCGTCCGCATCGACCACCGCGACGACCATGTTGCGCACCATCGCAACCAGGTGACCCTCGCCGTTTCTCGCGATGGCCCTGTTCCTGATCGTGATCTTGCCGTCAAAATTCGACTCGATCACGGACTGCTCGTTGATCTGCGCCGCGCCGCCGATGTGGAACGTGCGCATCGTGAGCTGCGTGCCGGGCTCGCCGATCGACTGCGCCGCGATGACGCCGACCGCCTCGCCGTGATTGACCGGCGTGCCGCGGGCCAGATCGCGGCCGTAGCACTTGCCGCAGATGCCGTTGACGAGTTCGCAGGTCAGCGCCGAGCGGATCTTGACCTCCTGAATGCCGGCCTTTGATATCTGGTCGACATGGCTTTCTTCCATCAACGTGTTGCGCTTGACCAGCACCTGGTTGGTCGCGGAATCGCGGATGTCCTCGCATGCCGTACGGCCCAGAATACGCGATCCCAGCGACGCCACGACCGTTCCGGCATCGATGATGGCGCGCATCTTGATGCCGAGCTTGGTGCCGCAGTCGTCCTGCGTGATGATGCAGTCCTGCGCGACGTCGACCAGACGGCGGGTCAGGTAGCCGGAGTTCGCGGTCTTCAACGCGGTATCCGCGAGGCCCTTGCGAGCGCCGTGGGTCGAGTTGAAGTACTCCAGAACCGACAACCCTTCCTTGAAGTTGGAGATGATCGGCGTCTCGATGATCTCGCCCGACGGCTTGGCCATCAGGCCGCGCATGCCGGCGAGCTGGCGCATCTGGGCCGGCGAACCGCGCGCGCCGGAATGCGCCATCATGTAGATCGAGTTGATCTGCGCCTCGACGCCCTTGGAGCTTTTCTTGACCGACGAGATCTCCTTCATCATCTCCTTGGCGATTTCTTCCGTCGCCTTCGACCAGGCGTCGACGACCTTGTTGTACTTCTCGCCATGGGTGATCAGGCCGTCGTTGTATTGCTGCTCGAAGTCCTTCGCCAGCGTGCGCGTGGTGTCGACGATCTTCCACTTGCCGTGCGGAACGACCATGTCGTCCTTGCCGAACGATATGCCGGCCTTGAACGCATTGTAGAACCCGAGCGCCATGATCCGGTCGCAGAAGATCACGGTCTCCTTCTGACCGCAGTGGCGATAGACCTGATCGATCACGCCGGAGATTTCCCGCTTCGTCATCAGCTTGTTGATGATGTCGAACGAAATCTTCGGCGACTTCGGCAGCACCTGGCCGAGCATGACGCGGCCGGCGGTGGTTTCGATCAGACGTTTGACGGGCTCGCCGTCCTCGCCGATCACGTCCCAGCGATACTTGATCCTGGTGTGCAGGTGGATGACCTTGGAGTACAGCGCATGCTCAAGTTCGGCCATGTCGCCGAACACCTTGTCCTCACCGGGCAGGCCTTCCCGCATGATCGAGAGATAATAGAGACCGAGCACGATGTCCTGGCTCGGCACGATGATCGGCTGGCCATTCGCCGGATGCAGGATGTTGTTGGTCGACATCATCAGCACGCGCGCCTCGAGCTGCGCCTCGAGCGACAGCGGAACGTGCACGGCCATCTGGTCGCCGTCGAAGTCGGCGTTGAAGGCGGCGCAGACCAGCGGGTGAAGCTGGATCGCCTTGCCCTCGATCAGCACCGGCTCGAACGCCTGAATGCCGAGACGATGCAACGTCGGCGCGCGGTTCAACAGCACCGGATGCTCGCGGATGACCTCGTCGAGAATGTCCCAGACCTCGGGACGCTCCTTCTCGACCAGCTTCTTCGCCTGCTTCACCGTGGTGGACAGGCCCTTGGCGTCGAGCCGCGAATAGATGAACGGCTTGAACAGCTCCAGCGCCATCTTCTTGGGCAGGCCGCACTGATGCAGCTTCAGTTCCGGACCGACGACGATGACGGAGCGACCGGAATAATCGACGCGCTTGCCGAGCAGGTTCTGCCGGAAGCGTCCCTGCTTGCCCTTCAGCATGTCGGCCAGCGACTTCAGCGGCCGCTTGTTGGCGCCGGTGATGACGCGACCGCGGCGGCCGTTGTCGAACAGCGCATCGACCGCTTCCTGCAACATGCGCTTCTCGTTGCGGATGATGATGTCCGGCGCGCGCAGCTCCATCAGCCGCTTCAGGCGGTTGTTGCGGTTGATGACGCGGCGGTACAGGTCGTTGAGGTCGGAGGTGGCGAAGCGGCCGCCATCGAGCGGCACCAGCGGCCGCAGGTCCGGCGGAATCACCGGCACCACGGTGAGGATCATCCACTCCGGCTTGTTGCCGGAGAAGCGGAAAGCCTCGACGATTTTCAACCGCTTGGCGAGCTTCTTGTGGCGGATATCGGACTCCGTCGCCTGCATCTCGGCGCGCAGTTCCGTTTCCAGCTTTTCGAGCTCAAGCCCCTTCAGCAGTTCGCGGATCGCTTCGGCGCCGATCATGGCGGTGAAGCTGTCCTGGCCGTATTCGTCCTGCGCGCGGAGGTATTCCTCTTCCGACAGCAACTGCCGGTCCTTGAGCGCGGTGAGACCCGGCTCGAGAACGACGTAATATTCGAAATAGAGGATCCGCTCGAGGTCCTTCAGCGTCATGTCGAGCAGAAGGCCAATGCGCGAGGGCAGCGACTTCAGGAACCAGATATGGGCAACCGGCGCGGCCAGCTCGATATGGCCCATGCGCTCGCGCCGCACGCGCGACAGCGTCACCTCCACCGAGCATTTCTCGCAGATGATGCCCTTGTACTTCATGCGCTTGTACTTGCCGCACAGGCACTCGTAGTCCTTGATCGGCCCGAAGATGCGGGCGCAAAACAGGCCGTCACGCTCCGGCTTGAAGGTGCGGTAGTTGATGGTCTCCGGCTTCTTGATCTCGCCGTAGGACCACGACAGAATCTTCTCCGGCGACGCGATCGAAATCCGGATCTGGTCGAAGACCTGAGCCGGGGTCGTCGGGTTGAAAAGATTCATGATCTCTTGGTTCATGGTGTTCTCCTTGACCGCAAAAACGGTCGTCAGAATTTCGGTTCGTCATGCCCGGCCGTGCGCTGGGCATCCACGTCTTCAAGCCGGATAGTCAGCGAAGACGTGGACGGCCGGACGAGCCCGGCCATGACAGCGGCCCGAGTGCGCGTTACTCCGCCGCCTCCGCAGGTGTCGCGCCGCCGATCTTGGAATTGTGCAGATCGACATTGAGGCCCAGCGAGCGCATTTCCTTGACCAGCACGTTGAACGATTCCGGAATGCCGGCCTCGAAGGTGTCGTCGCCGCGCACGATCGCCTCGTAGACCTTGGTGCGGCCCGCGACGTCGTCCGACTTCACCGTCAGCATTTCCTGAAGCGTGTACGCCGCGCCGTAAGCCTCCAGCGCCCACACCTCCATTTCGCCGAAACGCTGTCCGCCGAACTGCGCCTTGCCGCCCAGCGGCTGCTGGGTGACGAGCGAGTAAGGTCCGATCGAGCGGGCGTGGATCTTGTCGTCCACGAGGTGGTGCAGCTTGAGCATGTAGATGTAGCCCACCGTCACCTTGCGATCGAACGGGTCACCGGTCCGCCCGTCATAGACGGTGGACTGGCCCGACTTGTCCATGCCCGCCAGTTCGAGCATCTGCTCGATGTCGGTTTCCTTGGCGCCATCGAACACCGGCGTCGCGATCGGCACGCCGCGGCTGAGATTGCGGCCGAGTTCGACGAGCTCATGATCGTTGAGCGACTTGATGGTCTCGTTGTCGCCATAGACCTTCTTGAGCGTCTCCTTCAGCGGCTTGGTTTCCTGCTTCGCGCTGGCGAGATAGGCATCAACGGCCTGCCCGATCCGCCTGCCGAGGCCCGCGCAGGCCCAGCCAAGATGGGTTTCGAGAATCTGGCCGACGTTCATGCGCGAAGGCACGCCGAGCGGGTTGAGCACGATATCGGCATGGGTGCCGTCCTCGAGGAACGGCATGTCCTCGATCGGAACGATCTTCGACACCACGCCCTTGTTGCCGTGGCGGCCCGCCATCTTGTCGCCGGGCTGGATCTTGCGCTTCACCGCGACGAAGACCTTGACCATCTTCATCACGCCGGGCGGCAGTTCGTCGCCGCGCTGCAGCTTCTCGACCTTGTCGAGGAAGCGCTGTTCAAGGCCCTTCTTCGACTCGTCGTACTGCTTGCGCATGGCCTCGATCTCGGCCATCAGCTTGTCGTTCGGCGAGGCGAACAGCCACCACTGCGACTTCGGATATTCCTCGAGCACCGAGCGGGTGATCTTGGTGTCCTTCTTGAAGCCCTTCGGTCCGGCGATGCCCTGGCGGTTTTCGAGCAGGTCGGCGAGACGGCCGTAGACGTTGCGGTCGAGAATCGCCTGCTCGTCGTCGCGGTCCTTGGCGAGGCGCTCGATTTCCTCGCGCTCGATGGCGAGCGCACGCTCGTCCTTGTCGACGCCGTGGCGGTTGAACACGCGCACCTCGACGATCGTGCCCTGCACCCCCGGAGGCACGCGCAAGGAGGTGTCGCGGACGTCGGACGCCTTCTCGCCGAAGATCGCGCGGAGCAACTTTTCTTCCGGCGTCATCGGGCTTTCGCCCTTCGGCGTGATCTTGCCGACCAGGATGTCGCCGGCGCGCACTTCCGCGCCGATGTAGACGATGCCGGCTTCGTCGAGGTTCTTCAGCGCCTCTTCCGAGACGTTCGGAATGTCGCGGGTGATTTCCTCGGGCCCCAGCTTGGTGTCGCGGGCCATCACCTCGAATTCCTCGATGTGGATCGAGGTGAAGACGTCCTCCTTGACGATCCGCTCGGAGAGCAGGATCGAGTCCTCGAAGTTGTAGCCGTTCCACGGCATGAACGCGACCAGCACGTTGCGGCCGAGCGCGAGTTCGCCGAGATCGGTCGACGGACCGTCGGCGATGATGTCGCCTTTCCTGACGATGTCGCCGACCTTCACCAGCGGACGCTGGTTGATGCAGGTCGACTGGTTCGAGCGCTGGTACTTCATCAGCCGGTAGATATCGACGCCCGACTTGGTCGGATCGAGATCCTCGGTGGCGCGGATGACGACGCGGGTGGCGTCGATCTGGTCGATCACGCCAGAGCGGCGCGCCGCGATCGCAGCGCCCGAGTCGCGGGCGACTACGCCTTCCATGCCGGTGCCGACGAACGGCGCCTCGGCGCGCACCAACGGCACCGCCTGACGCTGCATGTTCGAGCCCATCAGCGCGCGGTTGGCGTCGTCGTTCTCCAGGAACGGGATCAGCGCCGCGGCGACCGAGACGAGCTGCTTCGGCGACACGTCCATGAAATCGACCTTGTCCGGCGTCACCGGCAGCACCTCGCCGGCATGACGGCAGACCACGAGGTCCTCGGTGAAGCGGCCACGGTTGTCGAGCGGCAGGTTGGCCTGCGCGACGTGATAGCGGCCCTCCTCCATCGCGGAGAGATAGACCACCTCGTCGGTGACGCGGCCGTCCTTCACCTTGCGATAGGGCGTCTCGACGAAACCGTATTTGTTGACGCGCGCGAACGTCGCCAGCGAGTTGATCAGGCCGATGTTCGGACCTTCCGGCGTCTCGATCGGACAGATCCGGCCGTAATGCGTCGGATGCACGTCGCGCACCTCGAAGCCGGCACGCTCGCGGGTCAGGCCGCCCGGTCCGAGCGCGGAGAGGCGGCGCTTGTGGGTGATCTCGGACAGCGGGTTGGTCTGGTCCATGAACTGCGAGAGCTGCGAGGAGCCGAAGAACTCGCGCACGGCTGCCGCCGCGGGCTTGGCGTTGATCAGGTCCTGCGGCATCACGGTATCGATGTCGACCGAGGACATGCGTTCCTTGATGGCGCGCTCCATGCGCAACAGGCCGATACGGTACTGGTTTTCCATCAGCTCGCCGACCGAACGCACGCGGCGGTTGCCGAGATGGTCGATGTCATCGATCTCGCCCTTGCCGTCGCGCAGGTCCACCAGCGTCTTGATGACGGCCAGAATGTCTTCCTTGCGCAGCGTGCGATAGGTATCCGGCGCATCGAGGTCGAGGCGCATGTTCATCTTGACGCGACCGACAGCGGACAGGTCATAGCGCTCGCTGTCGAAGAACAGCGACTGGAACATGTTCTGCGCCGAATCCAGCGTCGGCGGCTCGCCCGGGCGCATCACCCGGTAGATGTCGAACAGCGCGTCCTCGCGCGTCATGTTCTTGTCGGCGGACAATGTGTTGCGGATATAGGGGCCGACATTGACATGGTCGATGTCGAGCAGCGGCAGCTCCTTGTAGCCGTGCTCGTTCAGCGCCTTCATCGACTTCTCGGTGATTTCCTCGCCGGCTTCAGCATAGATTTCGCCGGTCTTGGGATTGACGAGGTCCTCGGCGAGATACATGCCGACCAACTCCTCGTCGCTCATGCGCAGCGCCTTCAGCCCCTTCTCCTGGAGCTGGCGGGCGGCGCGGACCGTGAGCTTCTTGCCGGCCTCGAGCACGACCTTGCCGGTATCGGCGTCGATCAGGTCGTTCAGCGTGGAATAGCCGCGGAAGCGCACCGGATCGTAGGGCACCCGCCAGCCTTCCGGATTGCCGCCGGACTTGGCGCGCTTGTAGATGATCTTCTTGTAGAACGTGCTCAGGATCTCCTCGCCGTCGAGGCCGAGGGCGAACATCAGCGACGTCACCGGAATCTTGCGGCGGCGGTCGATGCGCGCGAACACGATGTCCTTGGCGTCGAATTCGATGTCGAGCCACGAGCCGCGATAGGGAATGACGCGCGCGGCGAACAATAGCTTGCCGGACGAATGGGTCTTGCCCTTGTCGTGATCGAAGAACACGCCGGGCGAACGATGCATCTGCGAGACGATGACGCGCTCGGTGCCGTTGACGACGAAGGTGCCGTTCATGGTCATGAGCGGTATGTCGCCCATGTAGACGTCCTGCTCCTTGATGTCCTTTACCGACTTCGCGCCGGTTTCCTCGTCGATATCGAACACGATGAGACGCAGCGTCACCTTCAGCGGGGCCGCATAGGTCATGCCGCGCTGGCGGCACTCATCGACGTCGTACTTCGGCGCCTCGAATTCGTAGCGCACGAATTCGAGCTGCGAGGTCCCCGAAAAGTCGTTGATCGGAAACACCGACTTGAAGACCGCCTGGAGGCCCTCGTCGAGCCGGCCGCCGGGCGGTTCGTCGACCATCAGGAACTGGTCGTAGGACGCCTTCTGTACTTCGATCAGGTTCGGCATCTCGGCGACTTCCCGGATATGCCCAAAGAACTTGCGAACCCGCTTGCGACCGGTGAACGTCTGCTGCACCATCGTGGCCTCTCATGTCGTCGCCCGTGAGGGGCGAACCTTCCGAAGCGCGACTGGCATCGCCCCCGGGGTGAATCTTCGGAACGCTCTCAAGAGCGGAACGCAAACGTCAGGACTTAAATCCTGAACCGGAACGCCAGGCTCGCAGAACGCAAAACGACGCGCGGGGTGCAGGAACTACACCCAGCCCGTCAAAACTATCTCCAAAACGGACCTAAAAAGCCCGAAATCGCTGCTCTCCCAACAGCTTATGGGAGAACGCCGCCGTTCCGCCATCCGCCGTGCTTTCGTGCTGCCGTCCCGATATGGGATAGCAATCGTGGAGATTCGAGAGGTAGTTCACCCAACTCTCCACACTTTCCTGTGTACAACCGCCCGGATCGGGCCCGGCGGTCGCACCCGGTGCGCGCGATTGCAATCGCACGCGGTCCGGGTAATCCGGTCACCTCACCCGCTCATGGCCGGACTTCGTCGGCCACCCACGTTTCGTCCTCCCGAACCCGCTGCGCCCGTCAAGCCTGACGATAGAGACGCCGGATTTCGTGAGTCGGCCTCTCCTCGTCAAGGCCGGGCATAGGGTCCGAAGAACGGTGTCGCTTCCGCTTGCCTATGTCAGACCCAAGTCTTGTGCGATCCCTTGGGGCGATCTCCGGATGGCTCGGCTTCACCTCGCTTGTCCGGATTTCATCCCTTCAACTTCCGTCATGACCGGGCTTGACCCGGCCATCACGTCCTTAGGCAATCCCCGGATCGCGCTCGGCTTCGCCTCGCTTGTCCGGGGATGGAATTTCGTAATCGCCGGCTGCGCCGCGATTACTTCAACTCAACCTTGCCGCCGGCCTTCTCAAGCTGGGCCTTGATCTTCTCGGCTTCGTCCTTGTTCACGCCTTCCTTGACAGGCTTGGGCGCGCCCTCGACGAGGTCCTTGGCTTCCTTGAGGCCGAGCCCGGTGATGGCGCGAACTTCCTTGATGACCTCGATCTTCTTGTCGCCCGCGGCTGCGAGCACGACGGTGAACTCGGTCTTCTCTTCGGCGGCCGGAGCGCCACCGCCGGCGCCCGGCGCAGCGGCGACAGCCACAGCCGCGGCGGCCGACACGCCCCACTTCTCCTCGAGCAGCTTCGCCAGTTCGGCAGCCTCGAGCACGGTCAGCGCCGAGAGGTCGTCAACAATCTTCTGCAGATCAGCCATCGATATATTCCTTTAACGTATTCGGTTCGAACCAGATTTGACTTGCGAAGGGCCTTACGCCGCTTCGTCCTTTGAGGCATAGGCCTGGACAACGCGCGCGAGCTTGGCCGCGGGCGCCGTCGAGAGCTGGGCGATCTTGGTCGCCGGAGCGACCAGAAGGCCGACCAGCTTGCCGCGCAGTTCGTCGAGAGACGGCAGCGAGGCGAGCGCCTTCACGCCGTTCACGTCCAGCACGGTTTTGCCCATCGAGCCGCCGAGCACGACGAAGTTCTCGTTCGTCTTGGCGAATTCGACCGCAACCTTCGGTGCCGCCACCGGATCGCTGGAAGTCGCGATCACGGTCGGGCCCTTCAAAAGGGCGCCGATGGCAACGACGTCTGTGCCTTCAAGAGCGATTTTGGCGAGACGGTTCTTCGAGACCTTCACCGACGCGCCCGCCTGCTTCATCTGCTTGCGCAGGGTCTGCATCTGGGCCACCGTGAGGCCGGAATAGTGAGCAACGATCGCGACGCCCGTAGACTTGAAGGTCTCGTTGAGCTGTTCGACCGCTTCTTTTTTTGCCGCTCGTTCCACAGCAAGCTCTTTCTATTTGGCGGCCTTCGCCTCGAGGCTGGGACCGCCGGGTTATACCCATCGTCCAGCCCGCAACCTGATCCCGAGACCTCGGCTTCAAGATACCGGGTCTCAAGACACGCCGGGCGTGACGACATTCAGTAGCCTGCCCTCCCGCGTCCAGCAGCCTTACGGCCAAAAGGGCACGGGGTGTCGAGGTTCGAACCCAATCTGCTGCCTTCCGCTCGTGGCGCGGAAAGCGAAATCCGGTCTTCACCCGTCTATGCAGGTCATGCAATTAAGCCGTTGGACCAACTTGCGTTTGCCGCGGGCACCTGCAGTCTCGGACAGGATGGGGTCGACAACGTCGCCCCTGAGGGGACGACCGAAGACCCCGTTCGCACCATTGACCCAGCAAGATTGACGCCTCGTCCTCCCGAACCATCCGAATGGACATGCGGGAAGGCAAGACTCCTATCTCGTTGGATTTTTGGAATGCGAACACGGACATGCGAGCGCAAGCCAGCACGTCCGGAGCGCGGTGTTTAACGAATCTTCGCTGCGTTGCCAAGTCCTAAATCATGCAATTTTCCGGCCAGCTTTCGATCCGGACAAAATATCGCATCCGCATCCCGCGGCCGGCACCAGCGACGCCAAGGGCGGCGTGGCGGGCGATCCCGTCACGCATCGCACGCTTCGCAAATAAAAAGGCGGGTCCCGAAACTCCGAGTCCCGCCTTTATTCGTCGCAGCGGTCCCGGCCTCAGCCGAGCACGGTTCCCGGCTCGACCTTGACGCCCGGACCCATGGTCGAGGACACCGCAATGCGCTGGATATAGGTGCCCTTGGCGCCGGCGGGCTTCGCCTTCGCCACCGCGTCCGCCAACGCCTTGATATTCTCGACGAGTTTCTCCTCCGAGAACGAGGCCTTGCCGATACCGGCCTGCACGATGCCGGCCTTCTCGACGCGGAATTCGACCGAGCCGCCCTTGGCGCCCTTCACGGCCCCGGCGACGTCCATCGTCACGGTACCGATCTTCGGATTCGGCATCATGCCGCGCGGGCCGAGCACCTTGCCGAGCCGGCCGACCAGCGGCATCATGTCCGGCGTGGCGATGCAGCGATCGAAGTCGATCGTGCCGCCCTGCACCTTTTCAACGAGGTCTTCCGCGCCGACGACATCGGCGCCCGCAGCCTTGGCTTCGTCGGCCTTGGCGCCGCGCGCGAACACGCCGACGCGCAGCGTGCGGCCGGTGCCGTTCGGCAGGCTGACCACACCGCGAACCATCTGGTCGGCGTGACGCGGATCGACGCCGAGATTCATCGCGATCTCGATGGTTTCGTCGAACTTTGATTTGGCGCGTTCCTTGATCAGCTTGATGGCCTCGGCGATCGGGTAAAGTTTTTCCCGATCAATGCCTTCGCGAGCTTTCTTCAAACGTTTTCCGGTTGCCATGGTTCGTTACTCCGCCACCTGAAGGCCCATCGAGCGGGCGGAGCCCTCGACCATGCTCATGGCCGATTCGACGGTGTCGCAATTGAGGTCCTTCATCTTCTTCTCGGCGATCTCGCGCACCTGCGCCTTGGTCACCTTGCCGGCGGAATCGCGGCCCGGCGCCTTGGAGCCGGACTGGATCTTCGCTGCCTGCTTGAGGAAGTAGGACATCGGCGGGGTCTTCATCTCGAAGGTGAAGGAACGATCGGCATAGATCGTGATCACCACCGGAATCGGCGTGTTCTTTTCTTCCTTCTGCGTCTGGGCGTTGAACGCCTTGCAGAACTCCATGATGTTGAGGCCGCGCTGACCAAGCGCGGGGCCGATCGGCGGCGACGGGTTCGCCGCACCGGCCGGCACCTGCAATTTCAGGTATCCGGTCACTTTCTTTGCCATGCGTTACTCCTGTTAGTGGTTGCGGCTCGAACGGCTGGCGACCGCCCTCACCTCCCACCGCTTTCCGCGGAAATCCCTTCCGCACGTCATGGCCGGGCTCGTCCCGGCCATCCACGTCTTCACAACCATTTCACGCCGATAACGACGTGGATGCCCGGCACCGGCCGGGCATGATGGCTAAACCTTCTCGACCTGACCGAACTCCAGTTCGACCGGCGTCGCGCGACCGAAGATCGACACCGCGACCTTCACGCGCGAGCGCGCCTCGTCGATTTCCTCCACGACCCCGGAGAACGACGCGAACGGGCCATCGGCCACGCGAACGTTCTCGCCGATCTCGAACGACACCGACGCCTTGGGCCGCTCCACGCCTTCCTGCACCTGATGCATGATGCGCATGGCCTCGGCTTCCGAAATCGGCATCGGCTTGTTCTCGGCGCCGAGGAAGCCCGTGACTTTCGGAGTGTTCTTGATGAGATGAAACGCCTCGTCGGTGAGGTTCATCTTCACCAGCACGTAACCCGGGAAGAACTTGCGCTCGGTATCGACCTTGCGGCCGCGCCGGACTTCCGTGACCTTCTCGGTCGGCACCAGCACCTGCTCGAAAAGGTCCTCAAGCCCCCGCTGCTTGGCCTGCTCGCGGATCGATTCCGAGACCTTCTTTTCGAAATTCGAATAGGCGTGGACGATATACCAGCGCATGCTCATGGTTCAGTTCCGTGCGCGTGTCGTTCGCGTCTTCAATGAAGGCTCAGGACGAACGTGATGAAAAAACGGATTAACTGATCCGTGAAGAAGAAGAAGATCGACGCCAGCGCCACCATCAGGAACACCATGATCGTCGTGACCGTGGTCTCCCGGCGCGACGGCCAGGTGACCTTCGCGGTCTCGGTGCGCACTTCCTGCAGGAATTTGAACGGGCTGAAAGCCATCGTCGATAATCCGCGTTCGTTTGCCGATCTGGATATCCGGACAGCCCCTCTCGTGCGCCCACCCCTCCTGTGTGAGGGTAGTCGCCCAGCGGGGCTCGACTGTCCGGGAAATTCAAAGCTGCGTCGGATATCCGTCGATCGGGCCGACAGCAGGTGCCGCTATCTACTGCCGCCGGGTGGAAAGGTCAAGGGCGCGGTTGGCCGCGCACCGGCTGGAAACGAGCTGCGGTAACGGTCGCAAGGCACGGATATTTCTATAGATTGGCTGGCAGGAGATCGGCTGGCAGGAGTGGCAGGGCTCGAACCTGCGACCCCCGGTTTTGGAGACCGGTGCTCTACCAATTGAGCTACACTCCTAGCGCGGTGCCTCTATAGCGAACGCAAAACGCCGCGTCAGCCCTAAAATGCATCGGGGTGTTTTTTTGACAGGACAGGCGTGGACTTGCGGGAGAGGCAGAGATTGCGACAGTTCGCGATCCCGCCAGCATGGCTGCCGGCAATCGCGGCGATGCTCGCGTATTGCCTTCGGTCGCCTCCCCGGTATTGAGTATGCGGCCTGCCGACGAGGATCATCTCCATGACAGGACGCAACGGCCGATCGGAGGTCACGATGGCAACCAGCCAATCACCGCAAGCGAACAGCGAACGAGAGCAACAGGCAGCTTCTTGGGTGCTGAAAAATCGTGACGCCAACCAAAGCGCGCACGAATCCCGCGCGTTTGAAGAGTGGCTTGACCATGACCCGGAGAATAGAGCGGCTTACGAGGCGGCCGGGCGACTGATGGGCGAAGCCCCGGCGGGCGGCACACCCCGTCGCCTTGGCATGATCCTGGCCATTGCGATTTTCGGCGCGGCGCTCGTCGGCGGCGCCCTCGTCCTGCTGCATGGATAAGCAGCCGGATCGCCTGCCCCAAAATCCCGGCGAGTGCCCCCTCTTTCGTCGTCCCGTTGGATAGCGACTGGCTGCGCCGGCCACGACGGCAATAAAATACCGCACCGTTCGCAGAAAAACGGAGGCATCGATTTACGCTTGTTTCACGGGGACTCTCTAGAGTTTTCCGGACAAAAACGGCCGCGGCGAATTTCCCCGCGAGAAAATTCCACCGCGCCGGCAACATCGGGGGTATCCGATGGTATTCGTGACCGCCATGGTGGCGCTGGCGACGCTGGTATTCTATGGCGCCAGCAACTACGGCATCGGCGCCGATCAACTGTGCTATTATGGCGCGATATTCTGTGTGCATCCGCACTGGCTGGCGATTGCAACTCTGCTGCTGGTGATCTGGACGCTGTTTCTAAAGGTCGACCGCATCTGATTGCGGATGCGTGGCCACGGCGTTGCGAGCTTGCACACCCCAAAAAAGAAAGGCCGGCGCGAAGCCGGCCTTTCTGATTTCATCCGATCCGGCGTGAGCCACGACCCGCCTGAGATCGCAATCTTGCGATCTCAGTAATGGGGTGCCGCCGGCCCGCCCCAGCCGAAACGATAGTTTACACCGGCCTTCACGGTATGCTCGTCGCCGCGGAAACTCGCTCCGACGACATCGGAAGGCGAGCCCGCGGCAAATGTCGTCTTGCCGAAATTGTAATACTGATACTCCACCTTGGCGGACCAGTTCGGCGCGAACATGTATTCGAGACCGGCGCCGACGGTGTAACCGTTGTCGCGATTGCCGGTGGTTGCGAAAGCCTGCGGCACGCCCGCGGCGTCGGTCACGCCGAGCTTGCTGTCGCGGAATGCATAACCGCCCTTGGCGTATAGCAGCGCCGGCCCCCAGGTGTAGCCAAGCCGGCCGGTCACCGAACCGAGGCCGCGGTCGTCGCCGGTCACGATGCTCCCGCCCGGGAATGCCAGGTTGCTATTGGCACTGGCAAGCCAGCTATATTCGGCTTCGAGGCCGAGCACCCAATTGTTGGCGAACTGATAATCCGCGCCGCCCTGCACGCCGCCGAGAAAACGGCCGTCGTTCCCGCCCAGACTGTCGCCACCGCCGAACGCGCCGCCGAGATGGCCGCCGATGTAGAAGCCGGTCCAGTTGTAGATCGCCTGCGGCGGCGTATAGGGCGGCGCCTTGGTATAGGGTCGCGGCGGAAGATCAGCCGCAAGCGCCGGTGCGGCGAAGGCAGCAAACGCCGCGGCCGTGAGAAGAAATTTCTTCATGATGGGTTCCCCCTTTTCGTCGGATATCCATCGTTCGGCCATCACCATCCTCAAACAACGTGGCGCGAATTTGGTTGCTCCGCGGCAGCAGCTACAGCGATGATTTGCATAACGGTCTCGGTTCCAATGTAGGATCTCGATGGCGCAAAGCCAGATGCTGCCCACGGAGCACGCCATTCAAATAGGTCGTTCGCTCAATTCCGGGGTTTCGGCCTCTCCGAAATGTGATCGATCGATAACCGACCGCCCGCCATTCAGCGCGTCAGTTTCTCAAGCTCGGGAAACGGCGCGTAGGCCACGCCGGCACAAACGTCGCCGGCTTTCTCGATCATGCGATCAAGCCTTGCATCGACATACACCACCGCGCGCTGCACGACGCCGCCGTAGCTGCCGTCGATCTCGCGGGCATTGTAGCGCAGGCAACTCACGTAACGCAGCCGGCCGCCAACGTTGCGCTGAGCCGGCTCGGCCATTGCGGCGTCGCGGATGCCGACGGGATTGTTGAGGTAGGTTCTGAGGAAGGCGAGGACCTGCGCGCGGTGGTCGGTCGGGAATGGTTGATCGCCGACGCCGCGATCATCGGTATAGACCATGCCGCCATGGCCACCGTCCTGATCGCCACCATCCGTCACGCAGGCCGCAAGCGATCCCGCCAGCAATACGACGATCAGAAATTTTGCAGATGCCCCCGACACCGGTCCATCTTCAGGTTCACGATTTTCACCGATGACCAGTACCGCCGATTCGAGACTCCTGCACCACTTGCGGTGGCTTTTTCTTCAGGAATTGTCTTCGGAAAAGAAATCGAACGGGTTACTCGTATCAAGCGGTTGTCCCTTTGCTTTTTCGAAGTTCGTTAAAGGGAGGGGATGTCTCGCGAACTTCGGAAAAAGCGGGTACTTGGAGTAAATCGCTGCCCTGCCGCAATGGAATGCAGAGCCTGCCGCGCTACGAAATGAAATTCGCAATTCGGTTATCGACACCAATGAACGGTGAGCAATGAACGGTGGGAAAACGAATTGGGCCTGCGGCCACCGGAAAACGATGACCGCAGGCCGCTACCGGCTTCCGGCGTCCATCAGCCATGCTTGGGGGGCTGAGCCTGATGACGGCGGTGGTGATGATTGACATGCCGGCTGGGATGATGCTGGGCCTTGGCGTTGGCGTTCGTCGCCTTCGACTTCGCCGTCTTGGCCGCCGGGGCCTGGCTGATGGGGGCAGTGCCGGCGAGCGCGGGCGCAACAAGCACGGAAGCGGCAAGCAGGGCGGCGGAAATTGTCTTGAGCATGGACTGGTCTCCTTGAGCGGGGATCGCCGAGGTCGCCGTCCGGATGGCCGGGCTCTTCGATCAGGCACCCACCATGAGACCACGCCGCTGAACGCGCGCTGAAGCGCGGCGGCGGCAACCATTCATCTTGATGAACAGTTGATCATCTACGACGAGATGCCCCGCCTCGCCCGAAAGCCCGCGAGATTTCAGAAAACGCGACCGGCGGGAGCCCTGCCCTTTCGCTAACCATGCACAGACCCGGGTCTCGACACGCGACCGCAAAGCGCGGTTAAGTGCCGCCCGGCGACGGCGCGACGGAAATGACGCGCTGACGGCAGCAGTGGAAGCCTGCGACCCATCATGACCTCACCCCGACCGTACGACCGGATCGCCTTTGTCGCGGGCGCAAGCCCCGAAGCCCAGCAGGCCCTCACCGAGCTGGTTGCGATTTACGGCAATCACGATCCCGCGGATGCCGATGTGCTGGTTGCGCTCGGCGGCGACGGATTGATGCTGCAAACGTTGCATCAGAACATGCGGTCCGGCAAGCCGATCTACGGCATGCACCGTGGCACTGTCGGCTTTCTGATGAACGAGTACAGCCGGACAGACCTGCACGCCCGCCTCGCTGCCGCGACCGAAACCGTGATTCATCCGCTCCTGATGCGCGCAACCGACATCCATGGCGCCGTCCACATCCATCACGCGATCAACGAAGTCTCGCTGTTTCGACAGGCCCATCAGGCCGCGCGGCTGCGCATCCTGATCGATGAGCGCGAGCGCATGGCCGAACTCATCGCCGATGGCGTCATGGTCGCAACGCCGGCGGGCTCGACCGCCTACAACCTGTCGGCGCAGGGACCGATCCTGCCGATCAACGCGGCGCTGCTGGCGCTGACCCCGATCAGCCCCTTCCGTCCGCGGCGCTGGCGCGGCGCGCTGCTGCCCGACACCGCGGTCGTGGCGATCGAGGTGCTCGAAGACGAAAAACGACCCGTGGCTGCTGTCGCCGACCACGACGAAGCCCGCAACGTCCGCCGCGTCGAGATCCTGTCCGACAAGACGATCGCAATGCGCATGCTGTTCGATCCCGGCCACAGCCTGGAGGAGCGGATCCTGCGCGAGCAGTTCGGCTATTAGCTAGTGGAGTGAATTTGACATTCGCTACCCACTTTGCAGCGAACTTGTCAGGCGAATGCCAAATTCAAAACTCCACTAGAAACCTGATAGTTGCTAGTGGTCCTTTGATTCTAACATTTGCAGGAACTCCCTGCCGCAACGGGATGCAAATGTTAGAATCGGACCACTAGGACGCGCCGTTCCTGCCCGATCGGGCGAAGCCGGCAACCATTCGTTAACGGCGTCGGCATATAGTTAATGGTGGGTATACCGGGTCCGCGTCCCACCATGTACGGCATCGACTTCAACAAGCTGCGATTCCTCGTCTGCGACGACAATGCGCACATGCGCCGCATCCTGCGCACCCTGCTGCATTCGTTCGGCGCGCGCGAAGTCTATGAGGCCGAAGACGGCGCCACTGCGCTCGAAATGTACACTCATTACGTTCCCGACATCGTCATCACAGACTGGGCGATGCCGATCTTCGACGGCATCGAGCTTGCGCAGATGATCCGCCAGCCGGAATCGAAGGGAAACCCGTTCGCGCCGATCATCATGCTGACCGGACATTCGGAGAAGCGGCGCGTCACCGTTGCGCGCGATGCGGGCGTTACCGAATTCCTGGCGAAGCCGATTTCGGCCAAGGGGCTCTATCAGCGGATCCTCAATGTCGTGGTCTCGCCGCGCCCCTTCATCAAGACCAAAAACTATTTCGGCCCCGACCGCCGGCGCAACACCAGCACCTCCTATATCGGTCCGGAGCGGCGCGGCACCAAGGAGCCCGACGTCATTCAGCATCCATCGCTTCTGGATAAAGCCCGGACCCCGGGCTAGCGAGACGACGCCATGCCGAAGGAAGACTCTCCCGAGCTAAAGGTGCAGGCATTCGCCGACCATCACGTCATCACGCCGCCCAATCGGCTGCGCAAAGTGGTGCGGCTTGTCGACGAGAAGACTTTCGAGGATCCGGTCGCGCGCGCCGAGAAGGCGCTGGCGGGATTGTCCAACGAATTCTCCACCTGGATGGCGATCGAGCGGGACCGTCTTGCCGCCGCCCACGCGGCCATCGTCAAGGACGGATTTACGCCTGCCGCACGCGACGAACTGTTTCGCGCCGCGCACGACATCAAGGGCGACGCCGCGACCTTCGGCTATCCCTTCGCCGCCGCCGGCGCTGAAAGCCTGTGCCGCATCATCGAACATTCGCCGGCCCTCGACCGCGTGCCGGCGGAACTGATCGCCTATCATATCAACGCGATCCAAGCGATCGTGCGCGAGCATACGAGCCCCGGCACCGAGACCATGGCGCAAGAGATCAATCGCAAACTGCGTCTCGTCGCCGACGAATATCTGGCCGCGGTCAACCGTGACAGGCCCGAGCACCTCGAAGCCATCCTCGCGCCGAGCATCGCGCCGGTGGAGTAGAAGACAAGCCGCGGCACAATCATGGCCGGGTCAACATCGGCCTGTCTTGTCGATTGAGCATGATCTTTCCCGAAAACCGGTTTCCAGATCATGCTCTAGTGGAGTGAATTTGACATTCGCTACCCACTTTGCAGCGAACGTGTCAGGCGAATGTCAAATTCAAAACTCCACTAGAAACCTGATAGTTACTAGTGGTCCTTTGATTCTAACATTTGCAAGAACTCCCTGCGGCAACGGGATGCAAATGTTAGAATTGGACCACTAGAATTTCACGGCGAGATCGCTTGACGCTTTGATCGGCGGGGCGGATGCCATAGCCGGGTTCGCCGAACACCTGCGTGGTGCCGGCATCATAGCCGCCGCGGGCTGTCGGCGAAGCCGGCAAACGCGACGCTGCGGCTGATCAGGACGCGATGCCATGTATAGGTCGCTCCGGTGCGGAAACCGAGATCGCCCCATTGCCTGCCGCCATAGAGGCCGAGATGGTAGTTGTCGCTCGAACTGAGGACGAACGATCCCGCACATTGAAGCTGGTGCGACGACAGCCGCCAGCATGCCGAGCCGCTGGCGCGCTATCATCATTTGACGACTGTTTCGCGGCCGGCTTCCAAAAGGCAACCGAGCTGTGGCACCATGGCCACGGTAGCCGCGATCAGGCTTTTCAGCGGCCCGGACGCTTTGTTAAACGTAGGAGTCGCCGTTTAAGAATAGCGCGGTCCGTGCACCAACGGTTCGCCGATAGACAAGGATTGCTGCACCACATGATCCGTGACGGGGGAAGCGTGATCAGTTCCGATGCCGAGCTGCTCTCGCAGGTCATCTCCTGCATTTACGACGCGGCTTTGAATCCGCAACTCTGGCCCGAAGCAATGCGGCAGGCCAGCGAGTTCGTCGGCGGCACCTCGGCGAATTTATTCTGGCACGATATGGCGCCCGCCGAAGGCGACGCGCTGCACAGTTACAACAGCCATCCGCGCTGGGCGCAGCTCTACCGCGAGACCTACGCGCCGCTGAACCCCATTTTCCCCGCCGCCGCATTCCAGCCGGTCGGTTCGGTGATAGCCGCGAGCGATCTCGTTCCGGCCATCGAGATGCAGGAGACGCGTTTCTACAAGGAGTGGCTCGTCCCGCAGCGCATGACCGACGCGCTGGGCGTCCTTCTCGAGAGGGACGCAACCCGCGCCGCTTTTCTCAGCATCCAGTGGCAAGATCGCGCGATCGATGACGACGCGCGGCCGCGACTGGCCCTCCTGGTTCCGCATCTGCTGCGCGCGGTCGCGATCGGGCGGCTTTTCGTAAAACAGCAAGCCAGGGAAGCAGCGCTCACCGAGACCTTGGATCACCTCGAGGCCGGCGTGTTCCTGGTCGGCGGCAACGGCCATATCACGTTCGCCAATGCCCGCGGGCAAGCGATGCTGGCCGAGGGCACGCTCGTCGCGGCTCGCGACGGCGTCCTAAGGGCGGTCGCAGCAGAGGCGGACGGCGCCCTTGCCGACAGCTTGCGGTCGCTGGGGAATCGCACCGCGGACGCTCCGCGCCGCGTGGCGATACGGCTCTCGGATCATTCCGAGCAGAACTGGATCGCCCATGTGCTGCCGCTGATGGACGGTGCGCGGCGCCAGGCGGCAGACGCCTATGAGGCGGTGGCCGCCGTTTTCGTGCGCGGCTCCTCGCTCGCCGAAAGGAGCCCGCTCGAGACCCTGGCGCATCTCTACAATCTGACGGCTGGCGAGATCCGCGTGGTGGAGGCGTTGCTCAGGATGAGCCGCCTGGACGACATAGCAGCCGCGCTCGGAATTTCGCGGGCGACCGTGAAGACGCATCTCAATCGGGCGTACAGCAAGTGCCGGGTCACGAGCCAGAGCGCGATGATCCGCCTGATCTCGGAGCTTGGCCCCGCCTAGTGGAGTGAATTTGACATTCGCTACCCACTTTGCAGCGAACTTGTCAGGCGAATGTCACATTCAAAACTCCACTAGAAACCTGATAGTTGCTAGTGGTCCTTTGATTCTAACATTTGCAGGAACTCCCTGCCGCAACGGGATGCAAATGTTAGAATCGGACCACTAGGGTCGAGACTCAATTGATCCACCAAGTCAGGGTAGCGGCCAAGAGGATTGTAGAGAGGAAGATATCGGCCCGCTTGTCATAGCGGGTGGCGATGCGTCGGAAATCCTTGAGGCGGCAGAACAT